>ENA-OWPA01000050-OWPA01000050.1-bioreactor-metagenome-genome-assembly--contig:-NODE-50-length-210685-cov-18.022012_pt1 | contig 210685 bp, 198 predicted proteins | sample MGYA00238139_ERZ651803 | MGnify/ENA primary metagenome ERZ651803 (study PRJEB26909, sample SAMN07631231) | bioreactor metagenome | isolation source: Switchgrass digestor | place: USA: Dartmouth...
AAACAGACGTATCTGTCCCTTACAAAACCTTCTAAAGACTTACCAGTCTTCATTACTGTTCAGTTTTCAAGGTTCATTTCACGTGCCGTCGTTTACCGTCGGCAAGTATATATCTTATCACGCTTGTTCGGTTTTGTCAACCATTTTTATTTCGTTTACCTGCGAGTTTATTTGTTCCTCGCCGGTGGAAGATTAGTCTATCACGTTTCTAATAGTTTGTCAACACCATTTTATCTTATTTACCTGCGGTTTTGTTTTCGCAAGTGGAATCTTATTTTAGCATGAGGCCATCGTTTTGTCAAACAGATTTTCATACATTCTTATTCGAAGCAACGATTCACCCCACTGTTCCGTACAATCAGGTGCTCCCCATTACCAAAAGGATCGTATCCAAAGGTTATTATGTTCTCTATAAAGGAATCGACCCGGCCGGTTATGGTGTAACGGATATCAAAATTCTCAACGCAAAGATGGATCAATTCGCCCAGGTGGTAGGCAAATTAAATTTGGAATACCCGCCCCATACCTTCTCCCGGTTCAAACGATCGAAAAATAACCGGCCTTGACTTAAACTAAATCAAAAACCAGCTAGTAAGCTGGTTTTTTGATTCAACCCTTCAGGGTAACCGGTTCCCCAGTGAACGAGTAGAACGTGGCCGTAATATCTTTTAAGTAAAGCACTTCCGTATTGTCGTCCGTTGCCGAATACCGACCTTTCAATTGCGGATAAGCATCCAACATATGGGCTTTGGCCTCCACACGATCGTCCCGCACGGCAGTGGCTGCCATCCGAAGCCATCTCTCCCCGTCGAAGGCGCAGATCTCGATTTTCGGATTTTTCTGCATCTGCTTGGAGACATCCTTGACCTTGCCCGTCTGGATATACAACTTGTCCTCAAACCAGTCAATGGTCCCAAAAGGCCGCACCCGGGGCTGATCCCCTTCGACGGTGGCTAAATAGTAAGTTTGGCATTTTTTCAGAAATTCATAAACTTCGCGCATGGTGAATCCTCCTTTAGTTATGAATCTTTTATATAATTCTAAAAACTAGTCTATACTAAGAGAAAAGCTTCCGGGAACATCGGTTTATATCATAAAAATTATTATGGATTTTCGAGATAAATATGCTTAAAACCTCTTCTTTTATCAATACAGACTAACATTTTTGTCATTTGAATCCCGTTTCTCCTGGAGTTTTTTGTTTAGCATTAATTCACCTTGATACACTCGCAAAACATGAAAATCACACCTCAAAACACATAATAAATCACATAAAAAACACTTAAAAGATTTATCAATTAATCTATTAAGTGTTTTTATTAGTTCGTATATTACGAATCATAACTTATAAACGTCAAATTAATATTTTTGTCTAAACCACAAATAACTTAACCAATAAAGTACTAACTGTACACAAATAGTATATCCAATTATTGTACTTGCTTGATTATACTCCAATACTCTTAAAGCTATCGTTGAAATTAATGCAATTAGTATAAAATAATAAAACGCCATGCTTCGTGCTTTTTCTGCTATAAATTTATTTCTTTCATCACTATTTTGAATATTTATTTTTTCAGCATAATTATTATCATTTTGATAACGATATAATTGAATTAATCTTATTGTTGATAAAACAACAAACCCAATTCCCATGCCACTCCAGAATGTGTCCATAAAATTAAAAACCTCCGATGAAATAAACAGGATTACACCGATAATTCCGAATAAAGTGTACTCAATTGTTCTGCTTTTTATTTTATTCATTTTAAATCCTCCTCATAAATGAAAATTTCTTCTATTGGCATTGAAAAATATTTTGCTATTTTAAACGCAAGTAAAATAGATGGATTATACCGGCCATTTTCCAATGAACTAATCGTTTGTCGAGATACAGATAAAGCTTTTGCCAAATCTTCTTGACTCATTCCCTTTTTATTTCTTATTTCTTCCAAACGATTCTTCAATATTTTCACCTCCCTGTATGGAAAGCATACTTTACATAGAACTTACAAATATAACATGCCTTGGATTTGCATGTTGTGTAAAGTTTGCTTTACATGGATGATAACATGTATTACACCTTATGTCAAGTATGCTTTACAATAACGGAGATATTACTTAAATCCATGTATCTCTTTCCACGCCTGCAAGAAAGCCCAGTTAATGCAATACAAAAGAAAAAGCCAGCCTGGATGGGCTGGGTTTAATGCAACCAATTTATATTCATTCGGCATTACTGATTTTATTTTCAACAGAACCTTTTGATTCACCTTCAACGCAAAGTTCGATCTTTAATTTCTAGATCCCGCTGTATGCAGGGATTAATAATTTAGTCAATGGCGACCCAGAGATAAGTCGAATATCCGACTCAAAGTTAAAAACCAGCGCCCAAAAGACGCTGGCAACTTCACACCCATATAATGTTTATTCTCAAACCCCCGCTTTAATCCGTTGCGCCAGTTCACAAAACCTTGGTAAAGTGGCCTGGTAAAACTCCCGGTATGCCGGGCAAAAATAGTTCTCCCCGGTAATTGCGCCATCTATCGGTTCATAGTGGCGGCGGCAGCCGCCCCGGCAAACGCCGAAGTATTCGCACTCCCGGCATTGCAGAGCAATAGCATGGGACACCTCTGTAAATGCTTGGGCCTTCTCACCCTGGAGCAATTCCGCTATATCCTGTTCAAGAATGCTGCCGGTCTTCCACTGGTCGATAACGTAAAAATCACAGGGATACACCGAACCATCCGCCTCGATAATCATATTCGCTGTACAATAGCCGTTCATATCACAAGATTCCGGCCGCATCCCCAGGAGAATCTGCAGGATATTGTCAAACATCCGGATACTGATTCTTCTGCCCTTTTGGATATCCCGATACCATAGATCAAATAACCTTTTCAAACAATCGCCATACACTTGCGGCGTCAGCGAATACGGATTTTGGCCGGGTTCTTCCCCCAGGCCGTCCAGACAGGGAATAAATTGTAAATAGCTAAAACCCTGTTTCATAAAGAAATTGTAGACTTGTTCAATATGGCGGGCGACCAATTTGCTAACTACGCTTAAAATGTTATATTCCACGTGATACTGATTGAATAAATGCACCGTCTTCATCACCTGGTTGTAACTGCCTTTGTCCCGGAAATCAATCCGGTTCAGGTCATGAATCTCTTTAGGCCCGTCCAGGGAAAGACCGACTAAAAATTGATTCTCTGCAAAAAACCGGGCCCACTCCGCATCAATCAGTATCCCGTTGGTCTGAATGGCATTCCCGATTCGCAATCCCTTACGATTATATTTTGCTTCCAATTCCATCAGCCGGCGGTAAAAATCCAACCCGGCAATGGTCGGTTCGCCACCCTGAAAAGCGAAGCCTACATATGAATCCCCATACTCCAAGGCTTTCCGGACAATAACGTCCAACGTTTCTTCAGTCATTATCCCGTAATTTTGTTGGATCCGTTTCTCCGCCACATCAGTGTAAAAGCAGTACCGACAACGTAAGTTACAGGCACCAGAAACTGGTTTAATTAAAATATTCAGCGGTGGCATTAGTCCTCCGTTTCCCACTGTTCATGACAGTCTCTATATATGGTATTGATTCGTGAATCGACGACGGGTTCCCTCTGGTAAAATCCACCTTTATTAACTTCTAGATTAAAGAACAACTTACGCAAAAGATCTCCGAGAATCACCAGAATTCCCAAGCCAATCACATAGGCAACTGGATTCCGACAACATCCGGAATTTTGATTGGTATCAAAATGCTTTACAGGATTGGCGTAAAATCTATTGGCGCAGTTCCCATCCAAGTTTTATTGACCCATCAAAAAAAGTCTTTACTGCTGTAAAGACTTTGCATAACCCTTTTTCACGGCACTACTACGGAACGCTTTTGCTTTCCATCGATGAAACCTGCTTATATGACATTTATAAAGAATCCATTGACGGCGATAGTATCTATGTGATTTTCGACTCCTCCGGAAGTATTATTTCTCATTCCAACCGCCAATCAACGGGAACCCGGTTTAATGTAAAACCTTTTGCAAAACTTTTAAACGGTCCGGCCGACAAACATCAACTGGTCCAAATCGGCCGCCAAAAATATTTGTGCATTTATCAAACTATCGAAAAAGTCAACTGGACCATTGTAAATATGATCCCTCTGACAACGCTTTACAAAGACATCAACACCTTGGGCTTTAGGATTTTTATCATTTCTTTACTGTTCATCTCATTCTCCATTAGCTTAGCATGGATAATTTCCCGCAAAATATCTTTACCGTTAATTAAGTTAAAAAATCGTATTAAAAGCCATCCACAAAAAAGCAGAATCGTACAGGAAAGTTCCATCATGGACGAGATTACCCTATTGTCCCGGGAATATGAACATATCATCGACGAACTCGAAAAAACCATCAATGATCTCATCCGGGAACAGGAAGAAAAGCGAAAAGCCGAACTGCAAGCATTACAAATGCAGATCAAGCCCCATTTTCTTTATAATACGATCAATTCCATCAAATGTTTGTTATGGGCCGGGAAGACCGAATTGATCGAACCGACCATTAATGCTCTGGTCAACCTGTTAGAACAAACAATCTCCGGTAAAGAAGAACTAATTACCCTTGGCGAAGAAATCCAATGCGTCAAAGATTATATCTACATTCAAGAGATCCGTTCCAGCCATACGATTCGTTTAAATGTGAAGATACCGGAAGCATTGCAAAAATGTCTGGTTCCTAAGCTTTTACTCCAACCGCTCGTTGAAAATGCCATTTTCCATGGATTCGAGCCCAAACAACCGTCAGGAAAAATCTGGGGAACCCTGTCGATTTATGCGACGGCTATTGGCAATACCATTCAGTTGGAAATCCTGGATGACGGAGTCGGGATGGAACAAAGCACGGCCGAAAAGTTATTACTGGACGACAGTCAAGTGAGGCCACGCCGATTTACCGGCATCGGGGTGAAGAACATTCAGGAACGCATTCAACTTTATTTTGGCAAACATTACGGCTTAACCATTCATAGTGAGCCTGGAGTGGGAACATCCGTTGTCATCACTCTACCTCAAAAGTATGATGACGGGAATACGGAGGTGGCCATGGAATGACAAGACTACTGATCGTTGATGACGAGAGTCTGTTACGCCAGGGATTTATGCATATGACTGATTGGGAAACGCAAGGGTTTCAAATTGTCGGAGAAGCTTCCAATGGTAAAGAAGCCCTGGAAATCATCGCCCAAAAATCTCCGGACATTGTGGTTACTGATATCAAAATGCCGTTGATGGACGGCGTTGAGTTGACCAAGATAATTAAAGAAGATTACCCGGGGATTCAGGTGGTCATCTTAAGTAGTTATAATGACTTCGAATATGTACGCGAGATGTTACGCTTAGGGGCTTTCGATTATATTTTAAAGCCGAAAATGAATTTTACCGAATTACTGACCGTATTACAAAAAGCTAGTTTAGCTACAAGTCAAGATAATAATACCAGTAAAGAACCGGCTTTCTCCGACTTACGGGATACATTTTTTATCGATCTGATAAACGGTAATCTTACACTTAACGCTATTCGTGACAATTTTTCCAAATACCGTATTCCTCTGGAAGAAACCAACCTCATCATGTTAGCGGTTATCTTTGAGCCAACCCGGATTACCCTTAAAAGTGAGGAACGCCAATTATTAATAAATACAATCAACCACACGATCGACCCGGCATTCAATCCCATCAGTTTTTTTTACAATTCCAATGTAGCCGTTACCATTTTTAACTGTTCTTTAACCTCGGATGGCTCAATCATAGGCCAAATCTGCGACGACATCATCACCACTGTCAAAATCCAAACCGCAAACGACAGTCAAATTTTAATCAGTCAGCAGTTTAATGGGTATTCAAGAATTGCCGAACTTTTTCAGGAGTTGTTTGCCAAATTGTCATTCTGTTTTTATTTTCCCAAAGGCCGCTATCAATCGGTGACTCATTTTGAAACCACCTCTGATTACATTGCATTTGATTTACGGGCCCTCAATACGCTCGTCGACCGGTTCAACTTTAATAAGCTTCATTATACGGTCACCCATTGGGTGGAAGACCAAATTTCCCGGAAAAATTACATCGAACCCTATATCTTAAAAAAATTCTTCTCCGAAGTTTGCTATTTAATCATCTACAAATGTCTGGAAATTGGTCTTGATTGGGAAGATGTTAATGAAAAAAATTTGAATGCCTCAAAAAAATCGAAAACTCCACCGACTATCAAAGCCTAATGGGAGCTTTCACCGAAATAATCAACGAGCTTGACCAATTTTTCACCGAACATACTCAGATCAAAAGCAATACAGTCATCACTGAAGTTATCAAATATATCCATCAAAATTATGATCAGGACATCTCTTTGGAATCAACCGCGAAACACTTTTTTATCGGTAAAAGTTACCTTTGTAAACTGTTTAAAAAACACACCCACCAAAACTTCAATGATTATCTGACGCAGCTTCGAATCAATAAAGCCAAAGAGTTACTTCACAACCCCACGTATACTGTGAATGTCGTTTCCAGCAAGGTTGGTTATTCCGACTATAGCTACTTTGGGCGAATTTTTAAAAAAATGGTTGGTGTAACTCCGTCTGAATATCGAAAGGATTTATTGAATACCAATGAATAACGAAACCGGACTGTTTTCGTCTGGAGGAGCATGCAATAGCTATTTGCTCCTAAAAACCAGCCTTGACTCGTTGCGCCATTATCGGTTCATATTTCAGTTTTCCCGATACCATGATTAATGGTTAATTAACAACGCCTCCGCCTTTTGGAAGGCTTGATAAGTCGAAGCATACACTTTTTCCTCGGCCGGGAAAACATTCTCCTCCCCGACCATGGCCGTTATCCCTAATTTATCAAGAAAATTCTTCATAGCCGGTTCCACACCGCAAAGCATAACCTGTTTTCCCTTTTTTTGCACGGTACTGATAAAATTCTCCACGACTTCAAAGGCTGAGATATCAACCACGTTAATCCGTTTCATCCGTAAAATACAGATCGCGGTATGGGGATCATCAAGGACTTTACGAAGTTTTTCTTCCAAATCAGCAGCAGAACCAAAGTACAAGTCGCCTTCAATATGGACTAACGTTACCCCGCTCGATTCATTCTCAAGGGGTATTTCACGAATCGGAAATTCTTTAAAGACAGCCTGTCCATCCGGTTTTAAAAGTTTAACCTTTATCTCACCGGTATTCCAAAGATGCACGATCACTGAGACGGCAATCCCAATCAAAATCGCCCGCTCTAAATCAGGCATGACAATCGTGGCTATGATGGTTACCAACATGACCGCCATATCGTAACGGCTGGACTTAATAATCTTCGTAATAGCATGTTTATTCACCATACCATAAGCCACCATAATAATGACTCCGGCCAAGCTGGCATTGGGAATGTATTTGGCATAAGGTGCGAAAAAAACGAGCATGATGGCAACGATGACTCCCGATAAAACACCGGCAAGTTTCGTCCTGGCCCCGGCATCATAGTTAATTGCTGATCTCGAGTAAACGACCCGGATGCAGGAAAACATTGGAAAAAGGCGGCAATCATATTGGATTTTCCTTGCCCCAAAAACTCCTGGTTGGGATTGATACGTTGCTCTGATGAAAGAGCAATTGATTTGGAAATGGAGATAGCCTCCACCAGTCCCACGATAGCGATTGCTGTTGCCCCACCCAATAAGTCAAAAATCCGTCCAAAAGGAAAGGCCTGAGGCAACTGAAACTGCGGAAGATGATTGGGGATATCCCCGACCAGTTTTACGCCGTGTGCTCCCAGATCGAACCATGCAACTAAAAATGCACTGGTAATTAACCCGATTAAGTAACCGGGAATGTTTTTGTTAATTTTCTTGCAGACTAAAATAATGGCTATAGTCAATCCACCCAACCCGAGGGCAAAGAGATTGGTCTGTCCGATGGCAGCTAATGTTTGCCAAACTTTTACGAATAAAGGATAATACCCTTTGGGAAGGCTTATCCCAAAAAACTGGTTTAGCTGCCCTAAAGCAATGATAATTGCGGCCCTGCGGTGAAACCGACAATTACCGAATGGGAAACAAAATTGATAATTTTACCGACGCGTAAGATTCCCAACATCCATTGGATAAACCCGACCAGGAAAGTCAAAAGAAACAGCATCGTCAAAAAATCGCTATCCGTAAAATCCCTCACCTGACTGGCAATCATCAGGGAAATCGCATTGGTAGGACCAGTAACCAAATGATCGGAACTCCCGAAAATCGACCCGATCATCGCAGCCACAATCGCAGTGTATAACCCGTAGACCGGAGCTACACCGGCAATCAGAGCATAAGCCATCGATTGCGGCAAAGCAACAATGGCCACCGTTAATGCGGCCATCAGATCAAACTTAAGAAATTCCTTTTTATAGTTTTTCATGTCGGCAAAGAAGGGAATTTTATGAAGCAACTCCATGGTGTTTACCTCTTTTTTATGTAGTCATATGGTTGTCTATACAAGTTTTATCGACATTTCTGCAGCTAAACTTAACGATAAGCAAACTCGTTTACACTAATTTGTAAATTTATTTTACTTAATTCAAGTTTAGCATGGAAATCACAAGGCCTCAATATTAATTGTAAATTATTTTTTCTTTTATTCTTTTTAAACATTTTCAACGATACAATGCCATTCCCGGTAAAATAAAAAACCAGCCTTATCGAGCTGGTTTGGTAACAAATGGAATTCAACTTTTATCTTTTCCCTTTAACCTTTTAACCTTTAAAAAGGGGCGAATGTATCGTCTTTAAGCCCCAATTCTGATGCATTGTGCCATTTCGCAAAACTTGGACAATGTGGCCTGGTAAAAATCCCGATAGGCCGAACAAAAATAGTTTTCTCCGGTCACCGAGTCTTTCATCGGTTCATAGTGGCGCCGACAACCGCCCCGACAAATGCCGTAATATTCACACCGCCCACATTGAAGAACAATAGCTTGGGACACAGCACTAAAAGCTTGGGCCCTCTCGCCCCTCAACAACTCCCAGATCTCATGGCTCAAAATATTACCGGTTTTCCATTGTTCGACGACGTAAAAATCGCAAGGAAAAACCGAGCCATCCGCCTCGATAATGATGTTGGCTGAACAACACCCATTCATATCGCAGGATTTAGGCCCCATTCCCGACAGGATTTGCAGGATATTATCGAACATCCGGATGCTGATCTGTTTGCCGTTTTGAAAGTCCCGATACCATACATTGAATAACCGCTTCAAACAATCGCCGTAGACTTGCGGTGTCAGTGAATATGGATTTTGACCGGGTTCTTCCCCCAGACCGTCCAGGCAGGGAATAAATTGTAAATAGTTAAAACCCTGTTCAACGAAGAAATTATAAACCTGCTCAATATGACGGGCGACTATTTTATTAATCACGGTTAAAATGTTATATTCAACATGATATCGGTTGCATAAATTTACTGTTTTCATCACCCGGTCGAAACTTCCGTTCCCATCAGAATCGATCCGATATAAATCATGAATCTCTTTCGGCCCGTCCAGGGAAATCCCTACCAAAAAATGATTCTCGGCAAAAAACCTGGCCCAAGCTTCATCAATCAACATCCCGTTGGTCTGAATGACATTTCTGATTGGAAGCCGTTTACGGTTATATTTCGCTTCCAACACCAACAGCCGGCGGTAAAAATCCAACCCGGCAAGCGTCGGTTCACCGCCCTGAAAAATAAAACTTACATAGGAGTCTCCATACTCCAAGGCTTTCCGGACAATAACTTCCAGAGTATCAACAGTCATTATGCCATAATTTTTATGGGCCCGATTCTCTGCCGCATCGGTGTAAATACAATAACGGCATCGTAAGTTGCAAGCACTGGAGACCGGTTTAATCAAAATATTCAGAGGTGGCATGTTTCCATCCCTCCATTATGAGAATAATCCCGGTCAATTTTTCACAAACGTTGACGAGTTCTTCCATATCGAAATTGACCTTGATTTAGCCATAGGTTATAACAGGTAATTTTTATCGATATCACCCTGCCATTCTTCAATCCCTTGATAATTTGTGGCTTTAACCCAAGCCCGAAGGATATGAAGGTGCTTAAGGAAATTATCCCTACTTTCCATAACCGCTTCCGCATCCCAATACCAGCTTAATTCTTCCATAAGGGAATCGATGATGTCTTTATAATGGTCATCCCGGCCAAGATCCCGTTTTTCGGTTGGGTCCTGCGCAAGATCGAAAAGCTGCGGATAGTCATAACCATAATGCAGGATAAGTTTCCAATTGTTTTTTCGAATCATGGCCGACGGATTGTCGCCTTTAATATCAGCCAACTGCCCGATGACACTTCTTTGACTATCAATCTTTTCCTCGCCCCGAAGGACCGGCAACAGGCTCATGCCCTGCATCTGAGGAAGTTTCTCTCCATTACACAGTTCGATAAAGGTCGGAGCCATATCCAGAAGGCTGGTTAACCCGTCTACTCTCGAACCCTCAGGAAACAGGCCGGGACAGTGAAATATCACCGGCACCCGCGCTGAACCTTCATAGAAATTGCTCTTCCAAAACAGGCCGTTTTCACCAAGACTGTCCCCATGGTCCGACGCATACACGATCACAGTGTTTTCAAGGCCCAGCGTATTTGCGATTTCATTCACAATTTTGCCGATAAGCCCGTCCAGATACTCAACCATTCCATAATAAGCGGAACGAAGTCTTCGCATCTCTTTTACGGTGACATTCTCGACCCCTCTGTTTGCATACCATTTCCGGACAGCGGGATGAACTTGGCTTCTGAACTCATCCACATCTTCCGGGTCAGGCAATATGGAATCGTAATAATCAAACAGTTCTTTGGGACAGACATACGGACAATGGGGGCCATAAAATCCGATCGTCATAAATAAAGGCCTTGGATCCTTACGTGTGCGGATATATTCAACAGCCGCATGAGCCACATCCTCATCATACTGCAATACGCTTGAATAACCTGCACCGGATCGATCAATGGACACCCGGCTTTGATCAGGGGTCCCCTTTAAGTCCCCATAAATAGGATTGTTCCTTCCGGGGTAATTTCGGGTCACATCGCCAACCAGTCTTTTCTCAAAACCATGTCTCTGATCGGGGCCGATAAAATGCATTCTTCCCACGAGCACACTCTCATACCCGGCTACGCCTAATGAATGGACAAAGGTGACCCGGTCAGACGGAAGGGCTTGCATATTATTGAAAACCCCGTTCTGGCTGGGAAGAAGCCCCGACAGCATCGAAGCCCTGCTCGGTACGCAAAGCGGAGAATTGCAATAGCAGTTGTCCAAAACCACTCCTGCGGCAGCCAACTTGTCCAGATGAGGTGTACGGACATATTGATTCCCGGCAAATCCGGCTATGGACGCATTATGTTGGTCTGAAAGCAAAAATATCACATGTTTTCTTTCCAACGCTTTCACCATCAAGTCCATCAATACATTATTTTTTTTATTGGCAGACCGAGCCGTTCATATTGATCCTGGGGTGCATCGTTTTCTTTCATCAGACGTATCAAATGGTTGATCATTCTTTCTTCTACTTCAGGATCATCGATGGGTTTCAATTGCCCATAATCATTCGCGATGTCAAACAGTTCAGTTTTGAATTTGTATTTCTTGGTATCCACTTGATTTTGCGGTGTCCCCGGAATTTTTAACACCTTGCATCCTTTGGTAAAAGAAAAAGGTCCTGCCAGACTTATATCCTGTAACTCCGTTACTTCAAAGGTTTTACCAAGATGCGTAGGCATTAAGGTATATTCGTATAACGGCTGGTTGTCCTCATTTACCGGCCCACGCATATAAACGTAACGACCGTCGGTAATATTGACCTGAGCTCCATAGATACCGAAAAGAATATAGTCATGGACAGATTTATCATAAGCAATGGTATCCTTTAAAGATTTTCCCAGCATATCCGCTGTCGACTTCAATCCGAAATATTCTAAAATCGTCGGTGCAAAATCAATAAATTGGACCAGCGCGCTCCGTCGCTCATTCTTCTTACCGCATCTGGGGTCCCAGATGAACAAAGGTGTATGCGCCGTTATATTATACCAGGGCATGACGTTTTTCCCCCACCATCCATGTTCACCAAGGGAGAATCCGTGATCGGTACAAACAATCAGCAAGGTATCCTTCCATAGATCCAATTCATCCATGGCGTCTAAAAAGCGACCCAGATTTTCATCGCACATGCTGACCAACGCTGCATATTCTTTCCGAATATGCTCAATATCCTCTGCGTTGGTTTCCGCTTTCCCATAATTGGGCCAATCGAAGAAGCCGCCTTTATAATCGTGCGCATACATTTTTCTGAATTTTTCCGGCGCATAGAAAGGTTCGTGCGGATCGAAGGTTTCTATCTGCAGGAACCAATTGTCCGCTTGGCTGTTTTTCCTCATAAACTCGATCCCCTGATCGAAAGTTTTCGTCTGAGGAAAATCTTCAATGTCCTTCAAATACTGGCGGTTTACCCAGTCTTGCCTTGATTTCGAGAACCCCGGCCTTATAAATTGAGCTTTATTTAATTCGGGCACATGAGGATTTTCAACCTCACCTTTCCACGGATCCCCTTCCTGTCCCCGGTTAAATTCCCAGGAAGTGAACCGGGTATGATAGGTTGCTCCACCTTCCTGGAAATAGTGGAAATGGTCTGTAACCAAATGTGTGTATATCCCGTTTTGGCTCAAAATTTCAGGCATGGAATCATCAAAGGGTTCGATCGGCCCCCAACTGCGGTGCAGAAAATTATACCTTCCGGTATGTAACTCTCTGCGGGCAGGCATACAAGGCATACTGCCTATAAAGGAATTGTCAAAAACCACCGTCCTTTCCGCCAGTCTCTGAAAATTGGGGGCATATACCCAATCACACCCGTAAGGGGGTAAATAATTTCTGTTTAGCGAATCGAACATGAGCAAAATAGCCTTCACCGACATTACCTCTCTTTGCAGCAAATTCCTGAATGCTTTTTCGGAAGACTGTTTTATGCATAAATTCTTAAATTTTAGTAAATTATTTTTACTAATTAAAATATATCATACTTCATTTAGGTTTTCAATTGTTTTGTTAAATTTTGTATATCAAGGGCAGTCTTTACATCAAGTGAAAATAATGCAGGATTTAAAAAATAAAAAACGCATAAATCCTTCGAATAAGGGATTTATGCATTCCTTAAACTTTTTTATTAACCTGGCAAGAAATCCTCAGTCCTTACCTTCAGCCTCGCTCAGGATGCTAATTAACTTATCCCGGACCACGGCCACGCCTCCATAGGCAACGCCCAGCACGCCCAAGCTCGAACAGCATATATCCAAATGTCTCGAATAATGCTCCGGCAACATTTTAACAATATTCGCCTTAAGTTGATAAAGCATGCAATCATTAATTATCAGCCCAAGATTACCGCCGATACAAACACGGGTCGGATTAAACGTATTAATCAGATTGACAATACCGATTGCCAAGTAAGGCATCATCTCTTTCAAAGCCGTTATGACAACCGGATCTTTCTCCCTGACTCTTTCAAAAATTTCATCGATATATTTTTGATGCTGCAGTTGACCAGGGTATAATTTATGAAACAAAGCGCGAATGGAGGCGTATTCTTCTAGACAACCCTTATTACCGCACATACATTGTCTACCGTTAACTTCAATCACGGTATGGCCAAACCTTCCGGCAAACCCCTGATAACCACTTAAAAGGGTCCCATTCGAATACATGCTGGCATTTATACCCCATGTGCCGGTAATGCAAACCACATATTCATCCGGATTGGCATTGCCGAAGTGGATTTCTCCCATCGCACTGGCCTGCATGGCCGATTGAATAAAAATCGGCACGCCCAAGTGACACTTTCGGAGTTCTTCCCGTATGGGAAAATGGTTCCACGTCTGTCTGTTGCTTAAAAACTCGATGACGCCGGTCTGTTGATTATAATGCCCGGAGAAGGCCATCCCGACTCCTACCAATCCCAGCCTTCGATGTGTATACCGCTCCTTCAGCATGGTAATGGTTTCCGAAATTTTTTGAACGAACGCTTTCGGTTCAGGCCCTGTATCAGGCAGAATAATATTTTCTAAAATTACCCCGGCCAGATCGGTGACGATAACGCGAATGGAAGGAATGTTCATCTCGATGCCGACCAACACGCCCGATTCCCCGTTGATGCTGAGCATCGTCGCCGGCCTTCCCCGCGTCCCGCTCACCCCCAGCTCATGGACAATGCCCTTTTCCAACAAAAAATCGACACAATTGGTCACGGTCATTTTATTCAGACCCGCTAAATTGGAAAGCTGCACTCTGGAGACGGGCTGGTTTAATAAAATCAACCGATAGATCTTCTCCAGGTTTAAATTTCGCATAAGTTCAAACGTGCCGTTGGATCCAATGTACGAATTCATATTCTTATCCTACGCTTGAATTTTTTAATAATTATTTAAATCCCTCTAAATTTGAGGTTATCAAAATTATATTTCTGTTTCAATAATTTTAATTTTTCATATCTTTCGAAAATTTTATAAGAAAGTTTGAACGGAGTTTCTCCGCTCAAACTTTCTTATCCATTGATTCACACGACAAACATCCGGTGACGATCATTTCTTCCCGGCTTGTCTCTTCAGCTCTTCCCCAATACCACTTTCTTTAATGGCCTGGGCAAATTCTTTGACTTCATTCTTCCATTTCGCGGCGCTTTCTTCCGGCCCTAAATATTCAACGTAAAAACCAATATTTTCAACTGTCTTTTTAAATTCCGGATCCATAACTATCTTTTTAAAACCATCCACCAATTTCGCTTTAACATCCTTCGGAATACCGGCAGGCGCACAAATTCCGAACCACGCCGTAGCTTCAGCATTTATCTTACACTCTTTAAGGGTTGGTATATCGGACAGATCGGGCATCCTGCTTGCGCTGGATACTGCCAGAATCCTCACTTTCCCGTCTTTCGCATGGTTTTTCACTTCAACCAACGAGGAGAAAAGCAGCTGAACATTGCCGCCTAAAAAGGCGATGGTGGATTCAGCGCCGGTTGCAAAAGGTACGGGCCCCATTTTGACTTTTGTCTCTTTGACAAACATTCCCGATAATATATGAGGCAATGAACCAACATTGGAGTAAGCGTATTTTATCTTTCCGGGATTTGCCTGAGCATATTTTACGAGGTCATCGATACTTTTAATAGGAGAATCCGCAAGAACAGAAACTGCAACCGGATTGAAAACCGCCTGGCAGATCGGCTCGGTCAGTTCACCGTAATTATTTGGAGTAATACCATATAAAGGTTGCAACAACATATTGGCGGCAGACAGGCCAAGGGTATATCCGTCTTTTCTGCTGTTGATAAGTTCATTATAACCAATAACGCCGGATGCACCCGCTTTATTGACGATAACCAGCGGTTGCCCAAGATACTTCTTGGCAAGCTTCTCCATGGCCCGGGCAGTTAAATCCGATGCACCTCCGGGCGCCATGGGAACAATAACTTGTATGGGCTTCGTGGGAAATTGGGCTTGTTTAGCCCATCCGGTTCCAATCCCCAACAGTAATGCAGTTCCAAGCAGGAGATGAACTAATTTTTTCGCCTTCATAGCTTTTTTCCTCCTTGTTTTAAATTTAATAAGGAATGTTAAAGGCATTAGGCATAGTCATCCACAGTTAATTACTGTCAACCAACAGTGATTAACTTTTTACTGCCGGACCCACCTCCTTCATACCTCATTTCTCTTAGTCAAATTAATCGGCAAGTTCCCTTGTTTTCTTCTGTGCCCAAACATATTTTTTCAAATTTCCATACATACCGCCAATCAAAATAACTATCGCCAACCCGAGGAACATAGCTGAAAAAGGTCTCGTAAAGAAGGAGGACAACTTCCCGTCAAACATGATTAGACTCTGGATCAAACTTTTTTCGATAATAGGCCCTAAAATAACGCCGATAGCCAGCGATGCCGGTTGGTAACCGGCCTCTCTCAAAATATAACCCAGGAAACCAAAGAGAATAAGTAAACCCAAATCAAAAATACTGCCGTTTAATGCCAATGCGCCGGTAAAAGAGATAATGACGATAATCGGCATCAAATATTCTCTTGGCGTTTTAAGTAAAGATGCAAACACACCGACAAACGGAAGATTAATAATTAACAATAACAGGTTTCCAATATACATGCTGGCAATCAGTCCCCAAAATACCCCAGGATGATCATTAATTAACGACGGGCCGGGAGTGATGCCATGAATCAGGAAACCACTTAATAATATGGCGATAGGCGGCGCAAAGGGCAAACCCAAAGTCAAGAGCGGAACCATCGCTGCAGAACTGGCTGCATTGTTTGCCGATTCAGGACCGGCGACGCCTTCCACTGCACCTTTACCGAACTCTTCAGGCCTTTTACTGACTTTCTTTTCAACGGCATATGACAAAAACGTCGATACTACAGCTGCAGGCCCGGGTATCAACCCACAGAGGAAGCCTAAGAAACTTCCTCTGAATATCGGATGGATGGACCGTTTAATCTCTTCCCTGTTAGGGTATAAATCGCGGAAACGCAATTTTTGAATCGTCATGTCCTGAGCTTTTTCACACAGCATGCTAATGACTTCCCCTAGACCGAACAACCCCATGGCCACAAGGGTAAATTCAATTCCTTTACTCAACTCGACACTACCCATGGTAAACCGGTTTACCCCGCTGAGAGGATCTAATCCAACGGTTCCAATCATGATCCCCAATATCATCATGATACATCCTTTGAGAATGGAACCGGACAAAAGCACCAAAGCAATCAAGCCCATCAAAGCGATTGCAAAATACTCCGGCGGGCCAAACGTCAAAGCTACTTTGGAAATAGGCGGGGCAAACAAAGTCAACAAAATAAGGCCAAAGGTTCCGGCAATGAACGATCCAATTGCAGAAATGGTCAGCGCAGCGCCGGCCCTACCTTTTTTGGCCATGGCATACCCATCCAGACATGTGATCAAAGACGAACTTTCTCCCGGAACATTAACCAATATCGATGTGGTTGAACCCCCATACATCGCTCCATAATATATACCGGCCAACATGATCAGTGCTGCCGTAGGTTCCATACCGAAACTGATCGGCAACAATAAAGCCATGGCACCTCCCGACCCCAGGCCCGGCAGGACTCCGGTCAACGTACCGACGATAACGCCAATCACGCAAGCAACAATATTTGAGACCGACAGACACGATTTGAATCCTTCAAGCAGCAAGGCCATGATATCCATGTTGCTTACACCCCTTTGATAGAACAACTATGGTAATTGTATCTGCAGCACGACGGCAAACAGATAATAACTGCCCAAGGACAATAGGATTGAAAATATCACAGGCTTCACCCAAGCCTTGGCCCCAAATAACTTCGTAAGAAAAACCAAAAGGGCAAAAGTGGCAAAAATATATCCGATAGGTTTGATTAAAAACAGATATACGATGATACCAGTGAAGAAAACCGCGATTTTTTTCCAGTCGACCGTGTTTCCGGAGACGTCGTTTTTACTTAGCAACGCCCCGATGATCTCGAACAGGGATAAAGCCGCCAACAATACACCGGATACCATTGGCAGGAAACCTACTCCCGGCCTTTTCATGGTACCAAGGACCAAATCCTTGGCATCATACAGATACAGGATACTTATCAGGAAAATGCACACAGAAAAGACGAGGTTTATGCTAACACGCACCTTTTTCACGACAAACCTTTCCTCCTTTTGCCGGTTGAACGCTTATCAGTGCAGGTTTCACTTCCCCAATATCATGAACGTTTTTGTTGACCACCAAGTTTTCTGTAATCTTCATCGTAGCTTTTTCAGAGAGAGCAATGATACAATGCCAAATTCCTTTATTCACACAAACCGGTCTATCTAACAAAAAGACCTCCATATTGTCGGGATGTTCCGCCGTTGCCACCAGCAATAACGCACTTCCGTCCACCAACTCAAATACCTCTAAAGAATCCGGGTGGCAATGCAACTGATTTGCCGTGCGGTTCGTGACTTCCAAAATCGCAATTCTCCAGCCGGATGCATTTTCTTTAAGTTTTATATCAAACGATATATCATCGGCATTTCGCGCCGGAATAATCATACCGTAAGGTTTAAATCCTTCTGCCTCTAAAATCTTGATGTCAAAAATAACCATACACCCCCCGCTTATTTTGTAAATTATTTTTACTTAATGTATTTTAGCATAATTGTAACAATTCCTCAATATTACTTAGTAAATTAATTTTACTATATATTTTCTAAAAATCCTGCTATTTCTTTTCATAAGTATAACATATTTTCCAAAAAATAAAAAACCAGCTTTTTAAAAGCTGGTTTCAAAACATACATATTTTTTTATTTTCTCCTTTTTCCCTTTATTTTGAAAGGATGGCGGCCCCGAGACGAGTCGAACGTCCGACACACGGTTTAGGAAACCGCTGCTCTATCCTCTGAGCTACGGGGCCGGATAATATTAGAATATAATTATTATAGCAAACTCGCTCCCGGAATACAACTTCAAAGAAGTGGCAACATTTCGTCAGTTCACAGTACATTGTAATGGGGTACAAGGTACGAGGTTCTGGGTCCCGGGTTTTGGATGGAACGCATTCGTGTTCCTACCTATACCCAGGACCTAACAACCAATACCCCATATCCCGATCAAATCGCTTTCTTAACCGAATGGCCGAGGTAGGCGGCTTTGACTTCCTCGTTATTCAGAAGTTCCTTCCCGCTTCCTCTCAGGGTGATCCGGCCGGTCTCCATCACATAGCCCGCATCGGCAATATGCAAAGCCGCGTTGGCATTTTGTTCGATCAGAAGAATGGTAACCCCCTGTTTATGGATTTCCTGAATGATCCGGAAAATATCCTTCACGATCAGCGGTGCCAGGCCCAAAGACGGTTCGTCCATCATGAGCAACCGAGGCCGGGCCATCAGCGCCCTGCCGACGGCCAACATCTGCTGCTCGCCGCCGGACAACGTCCCTGCCAGCTGCCAGGCCCGTTCTTTAAAGATGGGGAACAAACTGTAAACCCAGTCCAAATCCTCTTTGATCCCTTTCGGATCCTTCCGGCAATAGGCGCCGATTTTCAAATTTTCAAGCACCGTCAGAGTGGCAAATACCCGGCGACCTTCCGGAACCAGCGTCAACCCGTAACGGGTCAGGTTTTGCGTTTTCTCTTTCAACAGGTCTTTTCCGTCATATATAATCGATCCGCTGACCGGTTTTACCAAACCCATAATCGTCCGGAGCGTGGTGCTCTTGCCGGCACCATTGGCTCCTACCAGGGTCACGATCTTTCCCTCTTCCACTTCGAGGTCAATACCTTTTAAGGCTTCGATCCCGCCGTAGGAAACCACCAAATTATTGATTTTCAGCATCTTCATCCACTCCCAAATAGGCTTCAATCACCTGCTGATTCGACTGAATCTCCGCCGGTTCGCCGCTGGCAATCATCGTCCCGTAAACCAACACATAAATCCGATCACAGATGGTCATCACCACATCCATATGATGTTCAATCAGCAGAATCGTCAAATCGAACTCGTCCCGGATTTCTTTAATAAAGACCGTCAGGTCCGCCGCTTCTTTCGGGTTCATTCCAGCCGCCGGTTCATCCAGAAGCAACAATTTGGGCTCAGTGGCCAATGCCCGGGCAATTTCCAAACGCCGTTGCAAACCGTAAGGCAATGAGCTGGCTTTGTCGTTTTGATGTTCCAACAGTCCGAGCCGTTCCAAAAGCTTCAGCGATTTTTCTCGCATGGCCGCTTCTTCCCGCCGGTAACGAGGCAACTTCAAAATGGCCTCCATAAAGTTGGATGCGAGATGCAAATGATTGGCGATCAATACATTTTCCAATACAGTCAATTCTTTAAACAGACGAATATTTTGGAACGTCCGGGCGATCCCCTGTTGGGTGATGAGGTCCGGCCGCATTCCGCCGATTTCGTTGCCGTTAAAACGGATGGTTCCGGCAGACGGCTTATACACTCCGGTGATCATATTAAAAACGGTGGTTTTTCCTGCGCCGTTCGGGCCGATCAACCCGACGATCTCGCCGGGATGCAATTGAAGATTAAAGTCTTTCACTGCGGTCAATCCGCCAAAACGCATGGAAACCTGAGACATATCCAATAAGGCCATCACTTCTCGCCTCCTTCGGCGACTGCCGTTTTCCGCCAACGTGCGGATATGCCCCGCCAAATTTTACTGTTTAATAAACTATCCCATGTCAATTCCCGATTACCCATCAAACCATGGCGGTAGAAAAGGACCACCACCATCAGGAGGACCGAGAAGACCACCATCCGGGTACCCACTTTCCCTTGGATGACGACAAACCCCAAGTTAATCTGTTCGTCCAGGAACCGCAGCCATTCATTGGCAATGGTCACCACAAAGGCCGAAATCACCGATCCGGAAAGGCTACCCATCCCGCCCAGGACGATAATGAGGAGAATGTTAAAGGTTAAAGTGAAGGTGAACATCTTCGGGTCGATGGTTCCCAACAGATTTCCCAACAATCCGCCGCCAATCCCCGCAAAAAAGGCACCAATGATAAAGGAGAGATTTTTATGCTTAGCCAGATGAATGCCCATGCTTTCGGCAGCCACTTCATCCTCCCGGATCGCCATTAAAGCCCGGCCGTAACTGCTGTTAATCAGCGAAGCGATAACAACCAACGTAAAGAGGGCCGTCCCGAAACTCCACCACAAATTGGTGGTGTTCGGAATCCCTTTCAGCCCCAAAGCTCCATTGGTAATGCTTTGCGTATTGGTGAAGATGACTCGGATGATCTCCCCGAATCCCAACGTGGCAATGGCCAGATAATCGCCTTTCAGCTTCAGAGCCGGCGCCCCGATCAAATAGGCGACAAAGGCTGTCAAGAGCCCACCGACAAGCAACGCCAGCGGAAAAGGCAGGTTCATCACATCCAACGGCGACATAATCGGCGTCATATAAAAAATCTGTTTTTTCACATCCGGCGGAATGGTCAACAGCGCCGTCACATACGCCCCTACCGCCATAAACCCGGCATGTCCCAGAGAAAACAAGCCGGTAAAACCGTTAATCAAGTTCATGCTCAGGCCCAAAATGGTATAAATTGCGCATAAGTTTAAGATCCGAACGATATATAAATCGAAAAAATTATCGGCAACTGCGATAAAACCAATCAGTAACAAAAGCGCTATTGCGGTTAATATCGTATTTCGTCTCATCATTACACCTTCTCCGCAATTTGTTCACCCATAATTCCGGTGGGCTTATACAACAGAATCAAAATCAACAAAACAAAGGCGAATGCATCCCGGTAGCCGGTCAAATCCGGTAAAAAAGCCACCAGCAGGATCTCCCCGACGCCCAGGATAAATCCGCCGACCACAGCGCCTTTAATATTTCCGATACCTCCAATGACTGCGGCAATAAAACATTTCATCCCGGGGATCACGCCCATCAGCGGAGAAATCTGGGGGAACTTCAAGCCCCACATGATGCCGCCCACAGCGGCCAGCATGGAACCGATGCCAAAGGTCAATGAGATGATTTGGTTCACATTAACCCCCATTACCCGGGCGGTTTCATGATCCTTGGATAAGGCGCGCATGGCCATTCCGACTTTGGTTTTGTTAATCAGATACGTCAACCCAACCAAAAATACGATGGTCACAACCGGTATATAGAACGTCAGTTTCTGAATGGAAACTGTACCGATTTTAACAACGTCAGTGAATACCTCCGGTGTCGGAAAAGGTTTCGGTACACCCCCGAAAAGCACAATGGCCAGGTTTTCCAGTAAAAACGAAGCTCCAATCGCCGAAATTAAAATCGAAATTTTCGGTGCATCCCGCAGAGGGCGATAAGCCGTGGCCTCCACGGTCATTCCCAACAGGGCGGTAATGATTAAAATCACCGGAAAAGTGATATACCAGGGGATCCCAAATGTCACAATCCCGAAAAACGCAAAATAAGTCGCCATCATAAAAATATCGCCATGAGCAAAATTAATCAGGCGTAAAATCCCGTAAACCATCGTATATCCAATGGCGATCAATGCATATAAGCTGCCAAGGGAGATACCATTTGAAAGATGTTGCAAAAAAAGATCAAAAGTCATAAAAACACCACCAACATAAGAAAATAGTTCGTCGCTGTCCAAAAAGCATGTGGGGTACCATAGAGGAAGCTTCCCCTCCCCCGGTCGGCGGAGGGGAAGCTTTCAAAGATTACGGTTTAATGGTATCCAAATAAGTAAACTTACCGTCTTTCACATATTTGATGACTGCGTCTTTGACGGCGTCGCCGTTTTCATCCAATGAAATAAATCCGGCGGCTCCTTCAAAATTGGTCGTCTTGGCAATCTCATCGCGGATCTTTACCGTATCCGTTGAGCCGGCCCGTTTAATCGCATCCAGGATGAGAATGTACGCATCATAACCGAGAGCGGCCACCGCGGCCGGTTCCTTATTGTATTCTTTGCGATATTCTTCTAAGAATTTCTTGGATTCATTGGTGATCGGAGTTTCGCTGGCGAAGAAGGTCGAGAAGACGACGCCCTCCACAGCGCCTTTACCGATATCCAGGAATTCTTGGGTTTCCCATGTGTCGCCGCCGATAATCGGACAGGTGATCCCCAGCTTCCGGGCCTGGCTGATCAACAGTGCCGATTCGGTAAAGTTACCCGGGGCAAAAATGACATCCGGATTTTTAGACTTAATATTGGTCAATTGAGCCGAAAAGTCTTGATCGCCGGTATTATAGTTGGCCACTGCCACCACACAATTGGGGTCGCCGGTCAACTTCTTAAAGTGTTCGGTAAAGTAGTTAGCCAATCCCACAGCATAATCATTGGAAACTTCCTGAACGATGGCTGCTTTTTTGGCATTGAGCTTTTTATAAGCATAGTTGGCCATGACCGTTCCCTGGAACGGGTCAATAAAGCATACCCGGAAATAATATTCGTTTCCTTTGGTCACCAGAGGATTGGTACAAGACGCGCCGACAGTAGGCACCTTCCCTTTTTTGACGATGTCTCCGGCAGCCATGGATAAAGAGCTTCCCCAGCTTCCGATGATGGCTGTGACTTTCTCTTTCTCCACCAACCGAGCCGCAGCGGTCGCCGCTTCCACTTTATCCGATTTGTTATCGGCAATCACCAGTTCCACTTTTTTGCCTAAAACTTCCGGATAGAGTTTATTGGCCAGCTTGATGCCTTCCACTTCCAATTGGCCGCCGGCAGCATTCGCACCGGTAATCGGTTCAAAGACCCCGATTTTAATGACGTCGCTGTCTTTTTTCTGGCCGCATCCGGCAATTGCCGCCGTCACGACCAATACAGCCATAAGAATCAGTATCAGATTACGTTTCATCAAGGATCCCCCTTATTTTGGTCTCATATTTCAGATTATCGGTTTCCATATTCGCAAATTTTACATAGAAGTTTTATCCATCCGGCGGGAATCTGCGCAGATAGCCCATATTTCCACCCTCCTTTTATTCTATTACCGTACCACGTTGCCGACTGATTCAAAGATAAGACCGTACCCCTTATTCAGCAGGATCTCAGGCTATCGATCAATGGATCAGCTGTTTCCATCAACGGGGAAGGATATAAAGCGGAATTTACAAATTTAAGAAATCTTTAACAAAGTACAATACTATAGTACAATATTTTCGAACCGTTGTATATTATGGATATAAATTTCATCATCAGCCGGAGGTCATCCATGGATAAAACACTGCAACGTTTCGGGGTTTCCATCGAAGCATCGCTGCTCCAGCAATTCGACGCCCTGATCAAAGCCAAAGGTTATTCCAACCGTTCCGAAGCCATCCGCGACTTAATCCGCAACGACCTTGTGGAAGCCCAGTGGCAAAATGACGAAGGCACCGCCGTCGGTACGATCACCTTGGTATACAGCCACCATCAACGGGAGATGTCCGATAAACTCAATGAATTGCAACACCAATATTACGACCGCATCATCTCCGTGCTCCACGTCCACCTGGACGCCCATCATTGTCTGGAAGTCCTGGTTGTCAAAGGCCCCAAATCCGGCATCCGGGAGATCGCCCATCGGTTAAGCAGTACCAAAGGCGTCAAACACTGCAAATTCGTCATGACCACCGGCGGAAACGGCCTATAAACCTCCGCATACCGGACACCCTTGCATTCGTAACGGCTTCTCCAAATGACTCTTTTTCAGTAATGCCTCATCCTGAAAGAGCTCCCGAGTGGGCCCGTCGGCTAAAATTTCCCCTTGATACAGAATAATGGTGCGCTCACAGAGATCCAGTACCAGGTCCATATCATGGGTGGCAATGATTTTCGTATGCTTAAAGGTACGCAACAATTCAATCAGCCGACGCCGGGCCAACGGGTCCAGGGCCGAACTGGGCTCATCCATCACCAGAATATCCGGAGACATGGAAAGTACCGTGGCAATGGCCACCGCCCGCTTTTCCCCTCCTGAAAGTTTATAGGGTGGGCGTGATTTGAGATGGCCGGCGCCGACCACGGCCAGGGCGTCATCCACCCGTTTTTCCACCTCATCCGCAGGCAGCCCCAGATTCAACGGGCCAAAAGCCACGTCATCGCCTACCGTTGGCATAAACAATTGATCGTCCGGATTTTGAAAAATCATGCCCACCGCTTTCCGAATCAACGGAAGAGTTTTCAAAGTAACCGGATAATCCCCGATCCGTACCGACCCTTCCTGCGGAATCAAGGCACCGGCCAGATGTGCCAACAGCGTGGATTTGCCGGCGCCGTTGGCCCCGACCACCCCGACCGCTTCTCCGTGGGTTATCCGAAAAGATATTCCTCTGAGCGCCTGATTCCCATCAGGGTATGTATATTTCAACCCTTTCACTTCCACCAAATGATGACTCATCGCCATCCTCCCGTCAACCATTCTCCCAGATGATACGGGATATTGCCACACCGGATCAGCAGAAAATAACCGCACCATCCCGTCAAAAATACAATTCCGGACAACGAAACCCTTTCAGTCCGCAACAGCCGGACCTCTCCGTCAAATCCCCGGGAGCGCATGGCCTGATATATCCGTTCGGCCCGATCTATAGTCCGCAGTAAAAATTGGCCTAATAAAGACCCCCACGCCCGGTACTGTATACCTTGCCCGGATACCGCCCGGAGCTGATGGGACCGGGCCAAGCGGGCTGCTTCGTCCGTTAAAACCATAATATACCGGTGCAATAACAACAATTGTACCACAAACGCCCGAGGCACTTTAGCACGGAGCAAAGCCATACACACGCCTTCCATTCCGGTAGTGGCCATCAAAATCAGGGCAGCCAAAACCGTCAGGCTGAATTTTAGCATAATCCCGGCAAAAGTTATCCATCCCTGCGAAACCGCCAAGGGTCCGAGAACCAACGCCGGGGCCCGTTCCGCCCAAGGGCTCCAAACGGCGACCAATAAAGCAAAAGGAGCCATCAGTAGCATTTGACGGAATAAAAAAAGCCATGGCAAATCCGCCAGGCTGATCATCAACACCGGATAGACCCCCATCATCATCAAACCCGCCATGTCTTTCGCCGGAAAAGAGACCACTGTCACCAAAAAAGCCAAAGTAACCCACAGCTTAATCGCTGAAGGCAATTGATGAATGGCCGACTTTTTCAACGCCAGCTCGTCGATGGTATGTAAACTGTGCCATGCTGATTCTAATCCTTGCATTCCATTCTCCGTATGAAAAGAGAGCCAAAGCTCTCTCCCGTTTTTAAACCGAACGGCCTTTACACCATCGGATTCCATAGCCCAGGAACACTGCCAGCGCTAATGTCAATGCACCGCCCGCCAAACCGGCGACTGACGTCCCACCGTCCACCGCCGGCCAAGCCGGTGTCTCTTCTTGCACAGGTTTACCGGCATCGGACGGTTTCTTGAAACCATAATCCGGCAGCAAGGCAACTTTCTCTTGCCAACGGGCCAATATATCATAAATTCCACCTTTCGCCTCCAACTCCTCCTGGCCGGAAGCATGAAAGACGGACCACTCCAATCCGTCCGGATGGGTCGAAGCAAACCAGGACAGCCCCCCACCAATGATCAGGGCCGCCGTCAGAAATCCGCTGATGACCGGCTGCAGAACAATAGGTCCGTAAGATTCTCCCGCCGCCGTCCGTTCCACGATCTCTGGCCGCGCTTTCCATACAAACGAAATGACCGCCGCTGAAATGAGACCTTCCACAATGCCGATGGCCAGATGAATCGGCTGCATCAATAAGGCAAAGATACCCAAAGGCAATTGGGACACTCCGGAAATCCACGTCTCCAACACCACGCCGGCCGACCCCAACTGCAAGGCAGCAACCGCGGCAATCATGGAACCCCAAAAGATCTTCCGCGGCGAAGGCTTCCGCATCAAAGGTTTGTAAAATAAGGGATAGGCAACAAAACAACTCATCACCCCGAGATTCACCATATTGCATCCCAAAGCCAACAAACCGCCGTCAGCGAAAAACAAAGCCTGGACCGTCAAGATGGAGGCCATCGTCAAAAAAGCGGCATAAGGCCCCAGCAACGCCGCTAAAATAAGCCCTCCTCCCAAATGGCCGCTGGATCCCGTCCCCGGAATGGTAAAATTGATCATCTGGGCCGCAAACACAAACGCCCCCAGCACTCCCATTAACGGCACTTTTTTCTCGTCGAGCTCCTGCCGGACTTTATGCGCCGAATATACCGACGCCCCCGCGGCCACCGCCCACATGGTGCCGCCAACGGCCGGAGACAGTAAAGCATCCGCCATATGCATCTGCAAAATCCTCCCTATCCGTATTACTTTTTTAAAAATCGTAACACTGTCGCCCCGCATTGTCAAGACGACCCCGACCGCCCCCGAAAATAATCCTATTGCTATTTCCGCATCCCCAAGCTATGATCAAATTAATGATCAACAGCTGTTTTGGAGGCATAACGTGTCAATCCGGGAATTAACCGTCGGGGTCCATGAATTATTGGAAGTCATATATCATCCGAAAGATCTTGGATTTGACGGAACCTCCGCCGCCCGCGCGCACGAAGGGATCCAAGGCCACCGCCTGATCCGGGACCGCCGCTCCGACAACTATCAAACCGAAACAGCCATCGAAGGCGTATATGCCTGGGACAGCTACCGCCTTACCGTCAAAGGCCGCATCGACGGCCTCATCATCGACGGCGAAACCGTGTGGGCCGAAGAGATCAAAACCACTTACGCCCCATTGCACCAATTAACCCCGGACACCTATCCGGTCCACCTGGCCCAACTCCAGCTCTATTTGTACTTTTTAATGGTTAAATATCCGGATAAACACATTACCGGCAACCTGACCTATCTCAATCTGGACGATTTATCCGAAATCACCTTTCCGGTGTCCATCACTGCGGCAACCGGCGAAGCCCTCTTCACTTCCCTTGCCGTTCCGTATATCGAAAGCATCCGGGATCGGGATTCCTGGCGGACTTTACGCAACCGGTCGTTGGCATCCTGGCCTTTTCCGTTCCCCAGCCCCCGTCCGGGACAAGAAGAATTAATCGAGACCATGGAATATGCCTTGGAAAGCGAGACCGATCTATTTTTGGAGGCGGCCACCGGTATCGGCAAGACCATCGGCGTGCTTTATCCGGCGCTTAAACGCCTAAGTCAAAGCGACCGTTACGATCAGATCTTTTTCCTTACCGCCAAAACCGCAGGCAAAGAGATTGTCAAAAAGACCCTCTCCCTGGCCATGACCCAGGGCATCCGGTTGCGGACCGTATTTATCGAGGCCAAGGAGCGAGTATGCCTTTATCCGGAAGCTGAATGCCGGCCGGAATCCTGTCCCTGCGCCGCCGGTTACTATCTCCGGGTTAAATCGGTTATCCCCGAATTATTGCAAAAAGAGCTTATTTTACCGGAGACTCTCCTGGAATACTCCCGTTCCCATCAAGTCTGCCCCTTTGAACTTTCCCTGGATTTATCACTGGCATCCGATCTAATCGTCTGCGACTACAATTATGTTTTTGATCCTGCTGTCTACCTGAAACGGTTCTTTCTCCATTCCGGCCGTCATAATTTCCTCTTTCTGATCGACGAAGCCCATAACCTGGTCACCCGAGGGCGGGAAATGTACTCCGCCCGCCTTGATCAAAGCCAATTGATCCGTCTCCGGGAACATCTGAACGGCCAAGCTCCGGCCGTCGAAGCGGCTTCCAAAGGCGTGGAAACCTTCTTCCACCGGTGGCAGCAACAGCTCCGGGACGAAGGCAGAAAAGGCATGCTCCTCCAAACCCTCCCGGAGATGTTGGAATCGGCACTGGAAAAACTGGCGGCTGCCATCGAACCGTTTCTCAGACAAACGCCTTTCAAAAATTTGAACCGGCCGGTACAGGATTTCTATTTTGAACTGCTGCACCTGATTCGGGTCATCGGCTATCTCCGCCCGGAATACGCCATCTATATTTTGATCGAAGACGACGACCTGATCCTGCGCCTGTTTTGCCGTAACCCCGGCCCGTTGTTACGTCAGCGGCTGGACTGGGCCCGTTCGGCAGTCTTCTTCTCCGCCACCCTGTCGCCGTTGGAATACTTTCAAAAGCTGTTGGGCGGCAAGCCCGATGCCCTCTCACTGCGGCTGACTTCCCCTTTTCCCAGGGAAAACCGGCTATATCTGCATATTCCGGGTATCGATACCCGTTACAAAAAAAGAGACGAATCCGCCGCCAAGATCGCCACCATCGCCGTAGACATGGCCTTGACGCATCAAGGCAATTACCTGGTTTTCTTTCCTTCCTATGCTTATCTAAATTCGGTACGGCCCCTCATCCAACACTATGCCGGAGACCGTCTCCATATCTACTCCCAATTCCCGGGGATGAACGACGCGCAAAAATTGAAATTTCTCTGGAAAATATCCACCCCGTCTTCCCGATCCAATCTGGGCCTGGCGGTATTGGGCGGCCTCTTTGGCGAAGGCGTGGATCTTCCCGGCGAACAGTTGGTCGGCGTAATGATCGTCGGGCCCGGACTTCCCACCGTCTCTGCCGAACAGGAACTGATCCAAGCATACTTCGATGAAACCGAAAACGGAGGATTCCTCTATGCATATGTCATCCCGGGGATGATTCGGGTCATCCAGTCCGCCGGGCGGGTATTCCGGACTCCGGATGACCGGGGAGTGGTAATATTGGTGGATGATCGGTTTTTATATGAAAGTTATCAGGCGCTGATGCCGCCGGACTGGTTCCTCCCGGGACGGGAATTTTCCAGCGAAAACTACCTGGAGATCCTGGAGGAATTTTGGAATCAATAGGCACCGGACGCAGAGGCCCTTTGGCCCCCGCCCCAGGGAATTAAATGAAAAAGAGTGCCTATGCACCCTTCATTGCGATGCTTGCCATGCCAGGACCGACCGGTATGGCAACGACCCTCCGAAAATGTCCAACGCGCTGCCGATGGTCAAATCCACTTTGCCCCGGCCCAGCCGTTTCACCAGTTCCAAGTCTTCCAAGCTTCGGGCTCCGCCCGCATACGTTACGGGGATCGGCGCCCATTCTCCCAACAACCGGACCAGATCTTCCTGGACACCCTGGCGCTTGCCTTCCACATCCACTCCGTGAATTAAAAATTCATCACAATATCCGGCAAGTTCTTCCAGAGTCTTCCGGCCGACAATACACGAGGTAAACCGTTGCCATCGGTCCGTGACCACATAATAATTTCCGTCTTTAAAACGGCAGCTCAAGTCGATAACCAACCGTTCCCGGCCGACAGCGGCCACCATCGCGTCAAGCCGTTTCGGGTCGAGCTCTCCGTCGCTGAAAATATACGACGTCACGATCACATGGGAAGCACCCGCCTCCAAATATTGCTCCGCGTTTTCAGGACGGATTCCGCCGCCGACCTGTAACCCCCCTGGATAGGCCCGAAGCCCCTGCAGGGCCGCAGCTTCGTTCCCCGGCCCCAACATGATGATATGCCCCCCGGTCAATCCGTCCCGTTTAAAAAGCTCCGCATAATGGGCAGCATCATGCTCCGCCACGAAATTTTCAATCAAACCCTCAGCGGTATCCGTCAGCGTCCCGCCGACGATTTGTTTAACCTTTCCCTGATGCAGGTCAATGCACGGCCTAAACTTCATCCCGTCCCTATTCCTCCGCAGTTCCTAAAATATATCTCCATTATATCAACCCTGGGAATAGGGGACAACGGGAAATCGCTGAAATGGGTACAAGGCGCTGGGTACCAGGCACCAGGTGCTAGTGGAAGGAACGCGCACGCATTCCCTCCACAACCCATAACCCGGAACCCAGAACCTAAGGCCCAGGACCCTGAAACCGTTAACGCGGTAAATACCGGTCTCCGCCGATAATTTGTTCATACGGCCGCTCGATCATTTCAATCCGGCCGGTTTCCGGGTCGCGTCTGGAATTGACGAACTTCAGCCAATTGAAATCGTCTCGGTTCGGATAATCGCTCCGGCTTTGGAAAGCGGGCCACCGGGTTTCCTTACGATAGTCCAAATGTTCCACCAGTTGTCTGGCTACAGTGACCCGGTCAATAACTTCATGGCATTGAAGCAATTCGTGCCAGTCTCCGGCAATTAAGTATTCAACCTGGTCTTCCAGGCGCTCCAACAGCCTGCGGGCAACGGCCAGTTCCGCCTGGTTCACTTCGTAAAATTTGCTGATGCCTCCGGCATACTCATCCATGATCTTCTGGAGCCGTTCCTCCATTTCCGCCGCAGCCACTCCCGGTTGCCCATCACGGAAACGGCGATAGGGCCGGTAGATCCGTTCCAGTTTATCCTCGAAAGCCATGAGCCCCGATGCTTTACCGATTTGCCGGGAACGCAAATCCCCGACGACGGCCCGAGCGGCGATCACACTTTCCGCCCAGCATCCGCTGACAAATTTATACGGATATCCGCCGGCCACATCGCCGGCTGCGTACAACCCTGCCAGGGTCGTCCGGCGGTCCCGATCGATCCAGTATCCGGCCTGGCAATGGCCTCCCATCACATAAGGCTCCGTCCCGCACACCTCCACCGGCTCCTCCGACGGGTCAAAACCGTTGGCGGCCCATTGTAATACGATGCCGGGGTACATATCCAGATAAGCTTCTTTCAACGCCCGGACCTGTTCCGGCTGCAAGTGCCGGGTATCCAAATAACATGGCCCCCGGCCTTCCTTCACTTCCTGCGTAGGCCCGAAGACCCGGAGACAAGTCGGCGCACCTTCGCCGCCCAAATGGCCGAAACGTGTTTTCATAAACTGCTCGCCCAAGGCATTGCGTTGACGGGCTCCAAACCCCAACGCCAGCGTACCGGTAGGGCAGATCATATCTTTGGTCCGGAGTGCGATAAACCGCATTTCCAAACTGGTAAACTCCGCGCCGGCCCGCATACCCATAGCATACCCGGCGCCGGTGTTAAACGGAGGATACCACATTTTATGGGCAGCCAACCCCGGATTATTGGGGCGGTACAACCCCGCAGCACCACCGGTACAACAAATAACAGCCTTCGCTTCAATCACCCAGCAGACCCCGTCACGGACATTAAAGCCGATCACTCCGGAAACCCGGCCGTCCTCCAGCAAATAATCCACGCCGTTAACCCGGTTCAACACCTCCACTCCGGCTGCTTTCACCGCTTTCGCCAAAATGGACTTCAGCGATTCACCGTTTATTTTAATGTTCCACCGTCCTCGGGGCTGGTACCTGCCACTGGAATCTTTCTGAATCCGAAGTCCCCATCCTTCGACTTTGGCGACCACCCGGTTGAGCTCTTCCGCCGCCGAATAGACCAAATCCTCACGGACAAGGCCCATGGCATCAAAACGGACATACCGGGTAAATGACTCCGGCGTTTCTCCCGGATTCAAATACGCATTGATGGCATTCATCCCCGCTGCCAGGCAACCGCTCCGTTCGATATTGGCCTTTTCAACGATAAGCACCTCCAGCTCCGGGGCCAGTTCCTTGACGGTAACCGCCGCCATGCATCCGGCCGTCCCACCGCCCAGAACCACCACATCCGTTTGTTTGCGAATGATCGTCGGCTCAAATTTCAAATGAAAACACCCTCCTTTATCCTTTTTACTCTATGCCAAAGGCCTTAGGAGGGTGTCTTTTTGTTTGATAATGATTTATGAAGCATCTTGTGGCGTTTCTTCCGTATTCTCTACCTCATAGACATTGGATTTTAACACGTCAATGTCGGTAATCCGCCAAATCTTCCGCACCGGCCTTAGGGTGAACCGGTCTTCCCGCTCCATGTATTGGGTCTTTTTTCCCATATTGACATGGAGTTTATAGACCACCTCATATTGATACTCGTCAGGCGTTTCCACGATCGGTTTGATCCGGAGCTCGTCGATGACGATCCTCAACCGTTTCTCCGGCGTCACCGCAGTCGCCGTTTGCACGCTCATCACATGGACATTGGAGACCATGGACTCAAGGCTGTTTTTGGCTTTATGCAGCGTTTCGATTAACAACGGCACATTACTGGTGCGGACTGCTTCAAAGTAAAAATCAACGACTTGGGCCGGCGTATGCTCTTTGGTAATCACCGGGTCCGCCCGGAACTCCAACGTCAGGAAGATACCGACCAGGAGGACGGCCACTGCAGCCAGGCAAACGGCCCCATACCGCCGGAACCAGAGCCAAACCTTTTCCCGGGACTGATGCCGTTTTAAGCTTTGCCCTGCCTTGACCGAATAAGCTTTCGCCTCCTCTGCAGATACCACACATCTCCCGTTATCCAACAACTGAGAAAACTCCGTCCATAGCTTTTCTAATCCCGGCCGCGATTCCGGATCCAACGACAGCGCTTTGACAATCAATGCGCTCAACTCCGGACTTAAATAAGGCTGCAAAGTCCGGGGCTCGATAACCTTCCCGCGTAACACTTGGGCGACGCGGTCCGCGTCATTGCGGGCGGTAAACGGGTGATCTCCGGTAAGCAGTTGATACGCAATAACACCCCAGCTGTACACATCCGCAGCGGTGGTCCAGGCTTCCCCTCGGATCACCTCCGGAGGCAGGTCATACCGATAATCCGAACCGCCAAGCCATGAGCTTAAATAATTCATCACCAGCGGATCCTGAAGGACCAATTCGCCGGCAGCATCCTGCCACAACATTCCCCGGCTCAGCCCGCCGATAATCCGGCCGTGTTGATGAAAAGCCTTCATTATCCTTAAAATCCGCAATAAGCCCCGGCAAGCATCTTCCGGTCCGGCAGGGGCATAAGCTTGCCCGTCCAGCTCGCTTTCCGGCCGAATCAAATAATAATTATCATCTTCATCTCTGAAAAAATCATAATATTTCAATAAACCCGTCTCGTTGATCTGGGCTTCGTCGGCTATTTTTTTCTGGACTCCCGCCAAGATTTCACGTCGGTTATTTTCTTTCGGCCGTATGATAAATTCAATTTTATCGGCAATCCAGCGCTCTCCGTTTTCAGTTGTTGCCACCAGCCGGCCGGACTGGTCCGAAACGATTTGGTATTTCAAGCGAGTCACCTCATCCGATAACATTTTATTCATGGGCTTACGACAGCCATTCGATCATAACGTTTTTTTCGCCAAATAATTCCCAAAACCCTGTTTGTCCATATTATCCCGGGAATGAATCATCATTTCAGGATCCAATTATTAATTCTATGTATCCAATTGTCAACCCGGCAGGAGTAGACTGATGAAACGCGAAATATCATCAGACTATCCTGCGTTAGCCAAACGATTGGCCAAATAATAAAAAAATATTTTTGAGGTGAAAAGGATGAAAGAGAAAGAACATGTTGTCATAACCGTCATGGGTCAAGACCGGGTCGGAATTGTAGCCGCAGTTTCCCAGGCCCTGGCTCAATATAATGCCAATATTATTGATATCAGCCAAACCATCCTTCAGGATATTTTTGCCATGATCCTCTTGGTGGACATCTCCTCAGCCACCAAAAATTTGGTTGAATTAAAGGAAATCCTTGCCGAAACCGGTAAACAACTTGGGGTCAATATCGTCGTCCAACACGAAGATATCTTCCGGTACATGCATCGTATTTGAACTCAAATCGGATGGCAGGTTCGGGGCCCTAGGTTCCAGGTTCTGGATTTTGCGGGAATGCATTTGAGTTCCTTTTTACTGCCTAGCTCCCAGTACCCAGTACCATTATCTATTGCATTAGCCCAAAATTTATTACTGGAGTTGATCACTATGCCTTATACTCCTCAGGAAATTTTAGAAACCATTCAAATGGTCGAAAATTATCATTTTGATATCCGTACGGTCACCATGGGCATCAATATCCTGGATTGTGCCTCTCCGGATATTGATCTGGCCGCCAAAAAAGCTTCAGAAAAGATTAAACGCCTGGCCGACAGGCTGCTGGATACCGTCACCCTGATGGAGAAGACCTACGGGGTCCCCATCATCAATAAACGGATTGCGGTGACGCCCATCTCATTATTGGCCCAGTCCGCCGAAAGCGACGATTATCTAAAATTTGCCTACATGCTGGATGAAGTGGCCTCCACCCTGGGGATTGACTTTATCGGAGGATACTCCGCCCTGGTCCAGAAGGGAATGACCCGGGGCGAAGCCAAACTCATCGAATCCATTCCGGTAGCCCTTTCGTCCACCAATAAAGTATGTGCCTCCGTCAATGTGGCCACCACCAAAGCCGGCATCAACATGGACGCTGTCCTGAAAATGGCCGAAACCATTAAAAAAGCCGCCGAACTCAGCAAAGACCGGGACGGGCTGGCCTGTGCGAAACTGGTGGTCTTTGCAAACGCTCCGGAAGATAACCCCTTTATGGCCGGAGCTTTCCACGGCGTCGGCGAGGCCGAAGCGGTCATTAACATCGGGATCAGCGGCCCCGGCGTGGTCAAGGCGGCGGTGGAACGCCTGCCCGATTGCGACTTCCGCACCCTGGCAGAAGAGATCAAACGGGTTGCCTTTAAGATCACCCGGGTCGGCGAATTGATCGGTAGAAAAGTGTCGGAGCAATTGAACATACCCTTTGGCATCGTTGACCTTTCCCTGGCCCCGACTCCCGCCATCGGTGACAGTGTGGCCAATATCCTGGAAGCGATGGGCCTGGAACGCTGCGGCGGACCCGGAACCACCGCCGCACTGGCCATTCTCAATGATGCCGTGAAAAAAGGAGGTTCCATGGCTTCATCGGCCATTGGCGGATTAAGCGGTGCGTTTATCCCGGTCAGTGAAGATGCGGGAATGATCGAAGCCGTCCAGGCCGGTGCCCTTTCCATCGAAAAATTGGAGGCGATGACCTGCGTCTGTTCGGTCGGCTTGGATATGATCGCGGTTCCCGGTGACACCCCGGTAGAATCCATCGCCGGAATTATTGCCGATGAAATGGCCATCGGAATGATTAACAACAAGACGACCGCCGTCCGGATTATCCCGGTTCCCGGAAAAAAAGTCGGCGATATGGTCGAATTCGGAGGACTCCTGGGCAGCGCCCCGATTATGGCCGTCCGTCCTTTCAGCCCGGCCAAATTCGTCCGCCGCGGCGGCCATATCCCCGCCCCCTTGCAGGCATTGACCAACTGACCGTGCTATATTAAAAGTCCGGTTTTAGGCTTCTGATTCGCCAACGAGTCTCCTCCGGCATAAGATGAGATAGATTTACATCTAAAGGAGGGGATCGTTTGACCCCGGATGAAGTCAATTATTTAACCGACAAACTTTATGCCCGTTTTAAAAATATCCCCGATATCGACCGGACCTTCATCTTCAAATGCGTCCAGGCCATCGCCGGACTGAACGATTCGGAAGTCGACGTCAAAATCAAACAATTGGCTAGGTTTCTATAAATATAAAAGGCTCCCTCGCGGAAGCCTTTTTTCTTATGCATGATGGGTTTCATAGAACCGGCGGTAATCTTCGAGCATCTTTTTTAGTAACGCCGGTGTATCCAGATCATACGGACATTTACTCCGGCAGTGGCCACACAAAGTGCACTTTTCGATCCGTTCCATCTTCCCTTTCCAGTCGTCCGTCAAATATTGCTGATAAGCGGAACGTCTCAGCAAAAATGACATTCGGGCGGCAACGGGGATCTCAATATTCGCCGGACAGGGCAGGCAATAACCGCATCCCCGGCAAAAACTCCCGGCCAATTCTTCCCGGTCCTTCCGGATAATTTCCCACATGGCCTCGTCCAGCACCGGAGGCTCGGTTTCCAGTTGCAGAAATTCGTTCAATTCCCACTGGTGTTGGATTCCCCAAATCGGCACCACATTGGGATATTGCCGGAGAAACGCAAACGTTGACCGGGCGTTGGTGATCAGTCCGCCGGACATCCCCTTCATGGCAATCAAACCCACATCCTGTTTCAAGCATTCATCAATGATACTCAAATCCCGTTCCGACGATAAGGAATTCAGCGGAAACTGCATCGTATCGTAAAGCCCGGACCGGACCGCTGCAATAGCCAGGTCGATCCGGTGGTTGGTGATTCCGATAAAACGGATTTTCCCTTCGGCTTTGATCTTCAAAAGCTCCGCATAAAGCCCTTCCCCGTCATCCGGGTCCGGCAGTTGTTTCGGATTGTGTAATTGATAAATATCAATATAGTCCGTCTTTAAATTTCTAAGGCTGGTTTCCAAATGCTCCCGCAGGGTCTTCCGATCCGTCGCTCCACTTTTGGTGGCGATGATGATTTTGTCCCGGACGTCCGCCAGGGCATACCCGATTTTTTCTTCGCTGTCCGTATAAGAACGCGCCGTATCATAAAAGTTTATGCCATGATCATAAGCTTTTCGCAATAAAGCCTTGGCTTCGTCAAAACTGATCCGCTGAATCGGAATGGCTCCGAAACCGCTCCGACTCACCATCAACCCCGTTCGTCCCAACCGGATCTGTTCCATCGTTAAACCCTCTTTCTTTTGGTATTGATACGTATCATTGTACTTCGGGATGGCCTAATGAATTCCTGCATCCTGTCAAAAATTAGCCGCAAATCGAAAAAGCGGAGCGCTTCGACGCTCCGCCCGGCTAACCGTCCGTTATTGCCGCTCGCCGATATAGATCTTGCCGTTCCGGTAATGCGGCAGGATAGGGTAGCGATCCAATGCGGCACAGGCTTGGATGTCAGGGCCCATACCGATCTCCGTCAAATAACGGCCGTGTTCCGTCTCTCCGATAAACTTCTCCAATCCGTCTTGATCGGCCCGTTCCGCGATCCAACAGGCCGTCCGGGCTGCATCGCTCATTTCCAGCGTCGGTATGGCCGCCTTCACCGACGCGACAATCTTCCCGGCACAGGCCAAGTCCTCCAACGAAAGGTTGCCTTCCCGGCCGGCGCAGATGATCACCGTGTCACGCCGGTCTTCGCTTAAATAGGTCGCAACGGCACTGACATTCAGATACGAACCAATCAGCACTTCCGCCGCACCCTGAACCCATTTGATGGCTTTCGTCCCGTTGGTGGTGGTCAGGATAATCTTTTTTCCGCCGATGTTGTCTTCCGTATATTCCAACGGTGAATTCCCGAAATCAAACCCTTCGATTTTGTAACCTTTACGTTCACCCCCGGTGACGCACTCCGTCGAACCGATGCCCCGAACCAAATCAACGGCTTCCACAGGTTCCGACACCGGGATAACCTCCGTCGCCCCATTAGACAATGCGGTCACAATAGTGCTGGTGGCCCGCAGGACATCGATGACCACCGCATTTTTTTCATTCATGGCTGCCGTTCCGCCATGAGGATAAAAATAAACGTCGACTCGCATGAACACTCCTCAACCTGTCAAATATTAATGCTATTATTATAGCACAAAGCTGGGCCAAATCAATGACGTTCAAATTAAAACCCGGCTAAGCCGGGTTTTTCCTATAATAACACAGATATTGGGGTTCCATCGCTATCAGGCCGTTCCGTAAAAACGGCCGGACTTCCAGCAAACGAAAGTCGAAACGGACAAACGACTCGAAGTCATTGGCTTTGGCAATTTCGACCTTAGCGATCCGGCGTCCCCCTTTTGGACTTAAATGAATGACTTCCCCCGGTTGTTCCTCTCCAAATCTGTTGGCGCGAATGTCCTCTAATACTTCCGGTTCGATATCTTTATTATGATAAGCCAAATGGGATGTAAAACCGCTTCCCAGACTGACAAGGCTATCGACGAGCCATTCGTTTCGGATGATCATTTGGAGGGTTTTCAGGGGATATACGCCCTTCATTATTATCCCTCCTTCAACACCGGCTATACCGGCATCATTGATTGCTTCTTAATATAGTATGCAGACCTGCGATTTTCGTTATCACCTTTGAAAATTGCCATGAAAAAGCCGCGGTTTTCCCGCGGCTTGGACAACATACCGGTTTACAGGTATACGGCATTGGCTTTGGCCACATTGGCCACATTTTCGATTCTGCTCAGTATCTCGGGGGTAACGGCGCTGTCCACCGCCAACACCATCAAGGCTTTACCGCCCTGGACCTTCCGGCCGACCTGCATGGAAGCAATATTGATGCGGTTCGCGCCTAAAATGGTCCCAACCTCACCGATAATACCCGGCTGGTCAATATGGTCCACAACGATCAAATTGCCCTCCGGCACCAAGTCAAAGTGGAAACCTTCAATCTCCACCACTTTCATCCCGTTTTCAAAGACCGTTCCGGTCAGCGTATGCGTCCCTGTCTCGGTGGTCACGGATATTTTGATTAAGTTGGCATAGCCGATGACATCCTTGGTCTTAACCTCATTGACCTTCAGGCCCCGCTCCTGCGCCAGCACCATCGCATTGACCGGTGTTACTTCACCGTTAAGCCGCGCCTGCAGCAAGCCTTTGACGAAGAGCAACGACAGATAGGACGTATCCACCGTTGAAATTTCGCCCATGTAATTGACTTCCAATTTTTTAATCCGGCCGGTCACCAACTGACCGATGAATTTCCCTAGACTCTCCACCAGCCCGGTAAAGGGTTGAATGGCTGCCCGCACCTCCGGTTTCAAGGCGGGAAGGTTTACCGCATTTTTAAAGGACTCGCCTTTCAACACTTTAATGACTTCCACCGCCACGTCAATGGCCACGTTTTCCTGGGCTTCAACGGTGGAAGCGCCCAAATGCGGGGTGACGATAACTTGCGGCAGGTCAATCAGGGTCCGGTCCGTCGGCGGCTCTTCCGGATAGACGTCCAAAGCCACTCCGGCCACATGCCCAGACTTGACCGCCTCCGCCAGAGCCTTCTCATCATAGATGCCGCCCCGGGCACAGTTGACCAAACGCACTCCTTTTTTCATCCGGGCGAATTCTTTGGCCCCGAATAACCCTTTGGTTTCCGGAGTAAGCGGCGTATGGACCGTGATAAAGTCCGACTGGGTAATGATGGTATCCAAATCCACTAAGTTCACTCCCAGGCTTTCAGCCCGTTCCGTGGTGAAGAAGGGATCATAGGCATTAACCGTCATCCCCATGGCCAACATCCGTTTGGCCACTTCAGTCCCAATCCGGCCCATCCCGACGATTCCCAACACTTTACGGTTGACTTCCACACCAACGTACTTTTTCCGGTCCCAAGCCCCGTTCTTCATGGAACCATGCGCCTGCGGGATATTCCTCGCCAAGGCCAGAATCATGGCAACGGTCAGTTCTGCGGTGGAGATAGTATTCCCGTCAGGGGCGTTTAAAACGATAATCCCCTTTTTCGTCGCCGCTTCCACATCCACATTGTCGACTCCGACGCCGGCCCGGCCAATCACTTTCAAATTATCGGCAGCTGCAATGATTTCCGCCGTGACCTTCGTTTGACTCCGGACAATCAGGGCATCATAGTTTTTAATCTTTTCCTTCAGTTCCTCCGGAGTATGATCGGTCTTAACGTCCACCTCAAATCCAGCCTCTTTGAAGAGCTCAATTCCGGCTGCAGTGATGGGATCACTCACTAAAATTCGCGCCATAATAAAGACACCTCTTTCTTAAAGTATCATGATATTAAAAATTAAAGGCCTCTCGTCATGGTTAGGGACGAAAGGCCGTGGTACCACCCTATTTTCCGATTCGAATTTAAACGGAATCGGAATCTTTAGCCAGCGATAACGGACTGAACCGGTTGAACTTACTGTATCGGCTATTGACAGCCGATAGTTCTTTCAACAGCTCCGAGGGGGATTCATCAGTTCCGGCATCGGCTCGCAGCACCCGCCGACTCTCTTGGCCTTTCTGCTGACTACTGGTCCTCATCATCGCATTCCGTATATATTGATTAAAATTATATCTTTATTTGGCGCAATTTGTCAAGATTTCCAACGAACCTATTTACTACATAATCTCGTTACCGTTTTCATCCACCCGACGTATCTTCTCTTCCTTACCGGTGGTGGCGTTGTAATAGATTAAGAACCGATCGCTCCCCTGGGTCCCGGCAACTTCATAGCAGGTGACTTTATTGTACATCTCATCCAATACCTGAGCCAGCTGAATCCGTTCCACCTTCAACCGGGGGCTGATAAGCTGCTGTAGCCGTTCCCGGGTGATCTTGGGTTTGATCTCCGTGGCCGTCGCAGTCGCCGGCTCATAAAAGGTTAAGTAATTGATGGCGTCACAGCCCAAGATATCCCCATTATCCTGGGCGACCTGCACCTTGATCATCTCCGGGTAATAGAGGACGCCGTTCCGTTCCGGCACCAAGGTACACGTAGCAATATTTTCATAGCTTTCCTTGCTGACCGTCTTCATATTGGGATACCCGTTCCGTTCACAGAAAGCTTCCGCTTTGGCGGCACATTCCGCCAGAGACAATTGGGCCTCTTCCACCGTACGGTTGCCTAAAATCCAGGCGACATGCCCGCCCTTTTGACTGATGCTACACCGTAAATCCTTTTCCGGATTCTTAGGATCGCTGACTAAAAACATATAACTGGGGAACCCGCCTTTGATGGTCCGTTCATATTTAATGGTGGCATTTTGATAGTCCGGGCCTAAAAACTTGCGGAGCCTCTCTTTACACTGTTCCGGCGTGAGCTTCGGTCCGGTCAACCCGGTGGGTTTCGGCTCAAAGTCCAGATTATTCCCTTCAAACTCCACGTCTGGCACGCGGCGCAGTCCGTCTTCCAGCATTAAAAAGGATTTGGTGACCTTATTGTTGCTCAAACCATTGGCCAGGCCTGTGGCAGCCGCCGTCCCTACCCGGGCTACTTCCAGCCAGTTGGCCCGTTCGTTAAAGAAGTTTTGCTGCAAATCCATCAATTGTTTGGTTACCAAGCGGCATTGATCCCTGAACTTTAGTAAGGTCTCCCACTCTTTGTCGTCGATCTCTGTCCCTTTAATCAGTTTTTCCTGCGCCGTATTAAAACAGAAGGTACTGGCTTTGGCCAAAAACATCTTGGTCTTCGAGAGGTCCAACGATGTCAATGGCAACTGCCCCAAGTTCTCCTGGCAGGCATTGGCTTCCCGCCAAACATTGGTCAACAGACGCATCGTCTGGGGAAACGACGCAGCCACCAATGATTTAGTCAATTCGGTCTCCATATTACTGGCATGAGCCGCCAATTCTTCAAATGCCCGTTGATATTGGTTTTCGGCATTGATCTCCCATTGCACCCGTTTTTGGTATTGATAATATCCCCAACCGCATGCTGCCAGCAAACCAATGACCAATATGGGAACAAGTACTCGCTGTCTCATTCTATCCATCCTTTCATGGAACTTCCTTTCCCCGATAATATTCCCATATGCGGCAGGAACTTATTCCGTTTCCGGGAGAAAATCAGAAAAGACCTGCGGTCTAAAACCGAGGTCTTTTAAAAGAATCCGTTTGTAACCAAGAAGCCGTTGCCCTATTTTTGACACCTATCTCTCGATAGGTGGGTGATCGCATAAACCCTTCTATTTTCCCCTGCCGTCATCGGACTTACTCTGGGCCTGATATCCGGAATTTAATATAAATCTCCCAATGCGCTCATGTAGGTTCAAAAACCAGGCTCACGGGAATCTCAGTCATGTCGCTGTAACATCGGTAATTATAACGGATATTCAAAGCAGATACAAGAGTAATGTGTTGGAAGTTTACTGGTTTTTATCGCCACCGTCTCATCACTTGACATTCGTTTTTCTTTTTAAACTGACTATTTATCTATGAAACTCTTTTGTGTTACAATTAAATTAAGAATAGACAAAAACAGCCAGAATTCGACATCGCAAGCGGGTGATTGACCATGAAACAAATCCATTACGAACTCAATATCAATGAAGTCCGCCCCGGGATGATCCTTGAAAAAGACGTCTTTTTCAACGGCAACCTCCTGTTGGGTAAAGGAACGGTTATTAAACCAAGCTACATCAATCAGCTTAAAGTACGCCAAATCCAAACGGTCAGCGTTTTTGCAGGCGAGGTCGATCTCTCCGACATCTTACCCAATCCGATTCAACAGTTCTACGCCAAAACCTATCAGGAAGTGGCGGCCTTACTCGACGCCATCAAAGAAGAAAAACCGATATCCACGGCAGATGCTTTCGCCATCGTTGAGCGAATCATCGAGACCATATTCAATTATCAAAATGCCATCCTACAGCTTACCGGTTTTCCTGGCGTGTGTGATTACTATTATGCTCACTCGCTGGATGTCTGCATATATAGTCTGATTACGGGCAAAGCCTTGAACCTCGAGCACAACCGGCTGATGACTCTCGGAATGGGCGCTTTGCTGCACGATGTCGGCAAAGCGAAAATCCCGGAAGCCATCTTATTTAAGCCGGACAGTTTAACACCGCAGGAATATGAAATTTCGAAAAAGCATGCCCAGCACAGCTACGATATTTTGAGCCGGATTCCCATGTTCAAACGGGATATCGCCCAAATCGCCCTGCAACACCATGAACGGTGTGACGGCAGCGGTTATCCGCAGCATTTGAAAGCCAATGAGATTCATCCGCTCGCCAAAATCGTGGCCATTGCCGATATTTATGATGCACCGACATCGGACCGGGTGTATAAGACGAAAATATTGCCTCACGAGGCTGCCGAGCATCTGTTGGGATCCGCCGCGACCCAAATCGATCGGGAGATCACGCCGGTTTTCATTAAAAACATCGCCATCTACCCACCGGGAGCCCAGGTCTTATTAAACACCAACGAAATTGCCGTCGTAACGGACCACAACGCCCAAATGCCGTTACGTCCGGTACTGAAGATCATCACCGACCGGAAACGCAATCCTTTGAAAAATCCGTATCGTTGCGATTTGCAATCCAATCCTCATTTAACCATCGTCCAATTGTTCAACTGATTCAAATTCAAACGCCAACCTCCCAAAAGAGGTTGGCGTTTTACTTCCCATCATATTAAATTAATAGGATTCCACCCATAAGGCGCAGTCTTCGGTCCACGTTTCACCGGGTTTCAGTTGACGATAGCCGGTCAATTCCGGATCCAGCCGGATATGAGGTGCGTTGATAGCCCAAGACTGAGGTTCCGGACAGATAAATTCCTGATTCCCGGCATCATTCCAGACGACCCAATGTTTATATTGCGGGCCGACCCGGTAAATTAAGCGCAGTTTTTGGGCCAGATCATCGATGATGGCCCCGTGGAACGCTTTTCCGTCCACCATGATCGGTTCGGCCGTCCCATGAATACTAATCGGCGCCCCCTGAGGTCTTACGCCCTCCGTCCGGAATAATTCTTCTTCCGGCGTCAACTCCATCAGTTTACCCGTAGCCAACCCCCGCTCATTCAATTCCCATTTTCGGCCGATGGAAACCCGCAAGCGACAGTCTTCCGCTTTTGATTCCGGATGGAAAGGCACTTTCAGCGCCGTATGGAACCCGATGCCTACGGGCAACGGTTCATTTCCCCGATTGGTAATCTCCAGACGTTGCTCCAGTCCGGCCCGGGACAGTGTATATTTCAACGAAAAATGGAATTGGCTTACATAAGCGGCATAGTCGTCAGTACCCGAATCCCCTTCAAAGGTCAAGACGATCTTTACCGTCTCTCTCTCGGCCGCCGCTTTGGCCACCCTCCATGGCCGGACTCTTAAGAACCCGTGCAAATGGTTGTTACCGGTCGGACTGTTCACCGGGAATTGTAACACCCGGCCCTCCACCGGAAACTTACCGTCTTCGATCCGGTTCGGCGGAAACAAAAGCGGTATCCCGTACACCTGGGGCCTGCCTTTAAATGCAGCCAAATCCGCCCGATTGGGCGTTCTCACCAGATCAAGCCCTCTCTCGACATCCCTAAATTCAATAATCTGCGCTCCTATTCCCGGGATAACAACCGCCTCATACCCTCCGGCCCGAAACCGCAGGACTAACTCGTCCTCCCAACGTTCTTCCACAATCATTACCGCATGCCCATTAACGCTCATCCTGATCATCCTTTCTCTGTGCTCATCCTTGTACTGCCTATACTTCAGTTTTACCACTTTTATTCCGTAGCAGGCAATGATTTTTCAGGAATATGAGAATATCAAGAGGAGATAGATACTTATTCACCGTGAGCCAAATAATTGATAAATCCATAAAAGTATTCGCCAGCTTAGGACAAAGGTGGCCGAGAAGGGATGGCCATGCGGTTTTTCCTTTTCCTCCGTCGCCTATTCTCTCCGCCCGATGTTGCCTTTTCATCGGTCGCGGTCTAACTCCGGCAACTAAAGTATGCTCCCCGCCACCTGGAAGCCAATTCACCGGACAGCGGCAACGCATCCGTGCTAAAACCGCCGCAGTCCGCCGGGCTGGGCTAAACCTTCGCTGCCAATTGTCAGGGCCGGTTCTGGACGTCGATGACATACTCCAGTTTCGTGCCGTCCGGCAGAATGACCGACCGCAAATGTCATAACTCTTCCATTCTCACTAGACCTTTCCATAATTTCCATATTCCGCATATAAGAAACTCTTCCTGCTTTATCCAGGAAGAGTTCCGGTTTCCTTTCCTTTGTTTACATTAATGCTTCTTCCATGGGCTGGGCTTGGCCTTTGGCAGTCCCGGCTTCCTTTCGTAATGCACCGTGATTTTGTCCCAATCCACATACGTTCTGGCCCTGGGGTTAAAGGAATAATCATTCTTCTGGTTATAATTGCTCCAATCCGCTTTGGCCAGCCGGTTGTGGACTTCAATGCTCCGGCCGGGTTCAAGACGTCCGGCTTCCGGCCTAAACCCGAGCTCAAAATAGTAATCTGCCCCTCTCCGAGGAGGATGGATTCTTTCAAACCGGCCCGTCACATGCTGGGCTCCGATGGTACACCAGTCGCACCAGAAATTCTGTCTCCGCTCCCCGTCGATGGTGTAATAATAACGAATTTTGAGGTCCGCCAACTTGACCGGCACCCGTCCGGTATTGGTGATTTTAAACCACGGAAAGATGGTGTTATTCACCGGTGACGTATTTCCGTTGTACATTTGGACGCGGACTCCAGGAACAGGGGCTGAATGAGGCGGAGCCGCATGAAGGTTCGAAACTGCATTCACCAGGATAAACAGCATCATCAGAAAAAGATAACCGGACTTCATTTCCCGTTTTCCCATCTCTATCGCCTCCGAATCAAAATAAAAGACGACGTTTGCAATGCAATCAATCGCCTTTAGCTACCAAAATAATATACTGCTTTCAATTTTTCCAATATATTAACTATAATTGGAAATTTTTTATTTGTCAACCTCTCAGCCCCGGTATAAACAGATGGCCATTGTATAAAGCCAACCCCATTTGAATAGGCTAAACTTGATACTTTATTAGGAGTTGGCCATGAAGACCTCGGATACATCCGCAATTTTTGTAATTTTCGGAGGAACCGGCGACCTGTCCCACCGCAAATTGATGCCGGCTCTTTATAACCTGGTCAATGACGGTCTGCTGCCGGAACGTTTCGCCGTCGTCGCCGTCGGCCGCAAGGAAAAGAGTCGCGAAGTTTATCAGCAAGAGGTTTATGCTTCGCTCCAAAAGTATTCCCGCAATAAAATTACCAAAACTCACTGGGCCAGACTACGGGATGCCATATATTACTTCTCCTTCGATTTCAACGACAGTGCCGGATACCAAAGACTCCATACCTATCTGGAGGAATTGGATTCAACCCGGCATACCGGAGGCAATCGCATCTTTTATTTGGCCGTGGCCCCGGATTATTTCCCGCAGATCGTCGCCGAACTGCAGCGCCATCGGTTCGTCCCTGCGGAGCACGGCTGGCAGCGGCTGGTCATCGAAAAACCCTTCGGTAAAGATTTGTCGACCGCACGAAGTTTAAACAGCCAACTGACCCGGGTTTTCAGCGAAGACTCCATCTATCGCATCGATCATTATCTGGGAAAAGAGATGATCCAAAACATCTTGGTCCTTCGCTTTTGCAACTCGGTCTTTACCTCGTTGTGGAATAACCTGTATATCGACCATATCCAGATCTCCCTCAGTGAACAGGACGGAGTCGGTACCCGGGGCGGCTATTATGAAAGCGCCGGGGCTATCCGGGACATGGTGCAAAACCATATCATCCAAATCCTTACCCTGGTGGCCATGGAGCCTCCGGTGGACCTTAGCACCGACGCCATCCGCAATGAAAAACTCAAAGTGATCCAGGCCATCGCCGATTTCACCCCGGAGCAATTCCGGTCTGATGTAGTATTCGGCCAATATGGGCCGGGAATGATCAACGGCCAGCCGGTCCCGGGCTACCGGAGCGAGCCCCAGGTGAGCCCCACATCGTTAACTGAAACCTTTGTGGCATTCAAATTGCAGATTAACAACTTCCGCTGGGCCGGAACCCCATTTTACATCCGGACCGGAAAACGGTTGAGCTCCCGTTCCGCTGAAATTGCCATTCAATTTAAAACATTGCCTCCCATCCTGTATTTCAAAGACCGGATGGTTCAGGAACCTAATCTCCTGGTGATTAAAATCCAACCGGAAACCGGCGTTTATTTTCAGTTTAACACCAAGGATTTCATGAGCCATCACGACATCGTCGCCACCAAAATGGATACCAGTTGCGTCTTACCGACGCAAGGGAATACCCCGGAAGCCTATGAACGCCTGATCTACGACATCCTGCGCGGCGATACCACCCTCTTTCCCCGCTGGGACGAAATAGAGGCCGCCTGGAAATTTGCCGACCAACTCATCGCCTTCCGTGATCAACAACGCTTCCGTTTCCCGAACTACGATGCCGGCAGCTGGGGGCCGGCCAAATCCTTCGAGCTTTTGGCCCGGGACGGCCGGGAATGGATCACTGTCTGACAGGAGGATTACGATGAAAATTATCGATATCTCCATGCCGATTCATCCGGCCATGCCGGTATATAAAGGGCAACCGGCCAAACGGCCGGTTTTTACAGTTGAACGGGATTTAACCACGCATTCCAGTTATGAAACCCGGTTAAGCCTCAATCTCCATACCGGAACCCATTTTGATGCGCCCATGCATATGTTGGCCGGAGGGGCTACCGTCGATCAGTTGGAGTTGAATCGGATGATTACCCCCTGTAAAGTACTGGACCTGACTGATGTGGAAGACCATATTTCGGAACGGGATCTCATCGGGAAGCCCATCAACGCGGGAGACTTTATTCTCCTGAAAACCCGCAATTCCGACCAAGATATCTTGGAAAGCGAGTATGTCTACTTGGATCACTCCGGTGCCGCCTATCTCAAGGAACGGCAGATCTGCGGCGTGGGCATCGACGCTCTGGGCATCGAACGCAGCCAGCCGGAGCACTCCACCCACAAAATTTTATTGGACGCCGGAATCCTCATCTTAGAAGGCCTCCGCTTACAGGAAGCCGTAGCAGGTGACTACCTGCTCTATGCCTTACCGCTTCGCCTGATGGGCGTGGAAGCCGCCCCGGCCCGGGCTGTCCTGGTGGAACTGGAGCCTTAATGCTTTACCGGTTTGAAGGATCTGATGAAGTCTCCGGCTCACAATAGGGCCGCCCATTGTTTGCCATAACGAACGCATTCCTCAATTGCCGCATCATCGGGATGCCATTGGACTTTCAGCCCGTCGCCGACCACTTCAAAACCTGCCCGTTGCAAAGCCTCAGAGATCATGCCTACCGACTCGCCGCTCCAGCCATAGCTCCCAAACGCAGCCGCTTTTTTCCCCTTAAAGCCCAGACCCCGCATCTCTTCCAGCAATCCCGCAGTGGAAGACAAGATCCCCCGGTTGATGGTCGACGATCCCACCAAGATGCCTTTGGATTTAAAGACATCGGTGATAATATCATTCTTATCCGACTTGGCGGCATTGTGGATCTTGATGGTCAATTCCTTGTTTTCTTCCCAAATGCCCTGTGCGATACTTTCCGTCATCCCCCGCGTGGCTCCCCACATGGAGTCATAAATCAGCGTCACCTGGTTTTCCTGATAATTGTCGGCCCATTTCAGGTATTGCTCTACGATTTGCAACGGATTGTCCCGCCAGATTACGCCGTGGCTGGTGCAGATCATGTCCACCGGCACTCCCATGCTGACAAATTCTTTAATCTTCTTTGTAACCATCGGATTGAACGGCGTCAAAATATTGGCATAGTATTTAATAGCCTCCGCCCATAATTCACTGGGCTCCGCACAATCGTTGAAGAGGAACTCCGTCGCATAATGCTGGCCAAATGCGTCATTGCTGAAAAGGATATTGTCATTGGTTAAATAGCAGAACATACTGTCGGGCCAATGGAGCATGGGTGCTTCAATAAAAATCAGGTCTTTCGTTCCCAGACTGACCCGGTCACCGGTCTTCACCGGATGAAAATTCCAGTCCTGATGATAATGGCCTTTCAACGCCTTGATCCCATTGGCTGTGCAATAGATGGGCGTGTCCGGTATATACCGCATCAGTTCGGGCAACGCACCGCTATGATCCGGCTCGGCGTGATTGGCTACGATCAGGTCGATCTTCGACAGATCGATCTCCTCCGCTAAATTGCGCACAAACTCTTTGCCGAAGGGGAGCCAGACCGTATCGATTAAAACCGTCTTCTCTTCCATGATTAAGTAGGAATTATAACTGGTCCCCCGGTGGGTGGAGTATTCGTGCCCGTGGAAGGTCTTCAGCTCCCAATCAACTTTGCCGACCCAATACACATTGCTTTTAATATGGCGTTTCATAGATATTCCCCCTTTTGATTGACTGACCGGATTGCCGACGATTGATGAGTCCATGATAACCCAACAATTCCCTACAATCGGTAACCATTGTTACCAATATAAGGTCGCTACCCCTTAGTATCCCACCGGCCATCCCGATTAAACCAAAAACCCCTTGTTCTAGCGGCAAGGGGTTAACAAAAGTTTTGCGAACGTGAAAACTTTTTGTCACTTATTGCGTTTGAATTCAACCTGCCGGAGACGGGCCACAAATTTATTTACTTTACCGACTTCGCCGTTGACCTCATACTCATACAGCCAGGCGGAATTCTCACGCCGCATTTCCACAAAACGTATTTCGATCAGACATTCCTCTGCAATTCGGAAAGCCCGCTCAGATTCAACCGGAGATATCACCGTCTCTGTCGTATACACACCCCGGCGCATTCCACCACTCCTTCTTCATTATTGACAATGGATATTGACTCCCCGAGTTTCTTTGATCAATGCCGTAAACAACACTCCCAATCCCAAAACCACAGCGCATAGAATAAAGGCCTGTTGATAAGCTTCCAACGGATAAATTCGGACGCCTTCTTCAACGGCGCCTTGCCAATGCCGGTCCAACACCCAGCCGAAAAGGGGTTGCATCAAGGCGCCGCCGACAAAGGACCCGGCATTGACCAAACCGGCAACCATGCCGGTCATGGCCGGAGGGGTCACTTCTTTACCGCAGGCCACATTGAGATTATTACCGGACATCCCCAGGCCGATCCCGAAACAAATGGGATACAAAGCCCATACCGGCGGTTTCCCGCCGTTCCAAAACGTAAATACCAACCACAACACGAGAAAGGCACCGGAAACCACCAAATTGGGTAAACGGCGCAACGCCAGGCGGTCCGAGACCACCCCGATGATCGGGGCCCCCAACAGAGTCCCAACAGACATGGCCATCACATAGTTGGAAGCCGTTACCCGGCTAAATCCATATACCTGCATCAAATAAGGCACTGCCCAGAGCCCCATAAAAGCCATATATACGCCGTAAATGGCCACTGAGGCCAAAAAAGGCCACCATGTTGCCGGATTGCCTAAGACCTGTTTCAAGTTGTCCTTGATATTATAGGGTTCCGGTTCCGCTGTCCTTTCATTCTTTATCGTCCCTTCCCAGGCTTCCACTTCAGCCATGGAAGGCAACCCCACCTCGGCCGGGCGATCCTTAGCCCACAACCAGCAAAAGACCAGGGCCAAGCAGGTATAAGTTCCAATGGAGAAAAAAGCGGTCCGCCATCCAAACCTTTCGACCACCCATGCCAACGGCGTGGCTGCCAGTAAAAAGCCGGAACTGCCGGCTACCACGATAAGCCCGGTCATGGTCGTGAATTCTCGGGTCCGGAACCATTCTGCATGGATCTTCACAATACTGATATAGATCAGGCTCACTCCGGCGCTGGACAGGATCCGTCCGACATAAAGCATGGGAATATTTTGTGCCGCCCCGAAAATCACCGCCCCTGCCGTGGCTGTCAGCAAAGCCAACAATACCGTTCGGCGCGGCCCAAACGTATCCGCCAAAATTCCGGCAGGTAGCTGCATCGCCGCATATATGTAAAAGTAGACCGAGGCCAAGCCGCCAATATCCGCCGCCCGGGCAATGGAAAATTCCCGCATCAGGCTGTCCGCCACCACGCCGGTGGCCGTCCGGTGAAAATAGGAAGCTAAAAACGCAAAGGCCAGTGGAATCCACACAATCCACCGGCGCCGGTTCAACTGGACAATCCGTTGCTTATTGGCTGCATCCATGACGAGCATCTCCTTTGTCGTTGCTGTGTATTTTATAAATGTTCGATTTTTCTTCCGGTATTCCTTTTTAAAATTGACTCTGCCCCATTTTATTTATCCCTTGACACACCGGGCGCCGGTAAATCTGATCGCCAATCCATCATCTGCAACAATTCGAGAAAGGCTTTTAAGGAACTTCGTCGGTATAATCGTCACCCGTTCATTCCGCTGGGCCAAAAAGTCAATGAACCCGGCCAACGATGCATGTTTACGCAAATACTCTTCCAAGCGGCGCCAAAGTTGGTAAATGGCATCTTCATTCCCCTTCATGGAATCCCAATCATCCACGGGTTTTGGCAAGGACGTTTAAAGGCCTCATCATATCATAGTCTTCATGCTCCAATAGATGACAATGCCAAACATAGGAGCCGGTAAACGGGCCAAACCGGACGATGATCCGGGTGACTTCTCCCGGATTGTTCCGCACCGTATCTTTCCACTCCCGCTCATTGGGTTCGGGCGGCACTGCGCTTCGGGATACCCATCGCTCTCCGGACGGACTTTGGCGCCATGGACATGAACCACCGTCCGCACTTCCGGAAGATCCGTCAATCCATGAAACGTTTTATCCACCGGGAGAAAATGCTTTTCGGGAAGTTGATTTTCCCATTTGATGAGCACCTTCTCATTGCGGCGCACCTCGATAACAGGCCCGGGACACATGCCCTCATAACCCCAGATTAATGTCGCCGGCAGTTCGGAGTGGAAAGAGTGATACGCTTCAAGCATTCGGACCTCATAATAAGTTGCTTGTTTATTTTTATATACGGGCTTAAGTCTTCCAGGAATCGGCAGCTGATCTCGAAACTTCGTAAGGGATACCATCACCATTCCCCCTCACTGATTGGTGTGATGGTTTAGTTTATGATGGCCGTCTGCCAAGCAGGACCATGCCAAAAACGGTTTATCTCCGCATTTTTAAAAGTAAAAAGGGAATCCCGTCAAACGGAATTCCCATGTAGATTCTTTTATTGATTTCGGAGGTAGCCTGCTTTAATTGAACCTGAGCAATCCGATGGAATTTAAAAAGACCAGGACCAATAATATGGGCGTAATATATTTCGTCACAAAGAGAAGGGTTCGAATCAATGACCCATTGCTTAGCATCCCATGATTGGAAAGCTCTTGGGTGAATTCATCCCGTTTGACCACATACCCGACAAACATCACAATCAGCAGCCCGCCCACCGGAAGCAAAATATTGGAGGAAATATAGTCAAAGAGGTCAAAGAACCCTTTTCCGAAAATCTGGATATTCCCCAACAAACTGGTCTTATCTGCCGAAAGGGTAGCCAAAACCCCGAATACGGCAATGATCAACGTGTTTAAAATGACGGACTTGGTCCGGGGCAATCCCCGCTGTTCCGTCCAATAGACCACCGGGACTTCCACCAGCGAAAGCATGGCTGTTGTCGCAGCAATCGAAGAAAGGATGAAGAAGGCGGTCAGCAGGATATTTCCCAACGGAAGTTGCGAAAATACCAAAGGTATGGTCATGAACAGCAATCCCGGGCCGGCACCGGGCTGCATTCCGAAGGAAAAAACCGCCGGAAAGATGGCGATCCCGGCCAACAGCGAAACGATGGTATCCGACAAAGCCACCCGGGCCGAATTGGCGATCATATTGTTATTCTCAGTAAAATAACTGGCATATGTGATCATACAACCCATTCCGAGGGAAAGCTTGAAAAAGGCCAATCCCAATGCCGTTAAAATGACCGGCGGGGTAATTTTGGAGAAATCGACCCGGAACAGAAAATCCAGCCCTTCCCTGGCACCCGACAATGTCAGCGACCGGATGTCACAGATGATGATTAACAAGAAGAGCACGGGCAACAATGTCTTGGTAATGCGTTCGATCCCCTTCTGTACACCACAAATGAGGATGATCGCCACCACTGCCAGGACGATCCACTGCCATACCAACGGCGGTAACGGGCTGACGACTGCCTGCCCGAAAATGGATTGGACTCCTTCCGTGGTAATCGCGGTAAAATCTCCTCGCAAGGCTTTGAAAATATACGCATATACCCATCCGGCGACACAACTGTAGAAGAACATGATCAAATATGAAGCCAAAACTCCCATGAAACCGATAACCTTCCACGGCGAACCCGGAGCGAGCTTATCAAAGGCGCCTACGGCATTTTGCCGGGCTTTCCGTCCCACGTAAAACTCAGCGATCATCACCGGTAACCCGATAAAGAAGACACAGATGAGATAGACGAAAAGAAATGCGCCTCCGCCGTTTTCACCGGTCAGATAAGGAAATTTCCATATATTCCCCAATCCGACAGCCGACCCCAAGGTGGCAAAGAATACCGCCAACCCGGAACTGAACTTTTCGCGGACTTTGTGATGACTTTCCACATAAATCACTCTTTTCTTTTAAATTTGTTCAGTCTTTAGCCCTTTTGAAGGATGCCCTTCAAAACGCGAAAAACTACTTATCTTTATTATCAAAGATCGGCAGGAATTGGTCAACAACTAATCCTCTATAATAAAATATTCAATGAAGATACTGGAAATCATTCTAATTTTTTGTGCCGCGTCCCATAATAAAACTTGACATCCGCCACGGATGTCAAGTTTATCACAAAAGCCAACCTTAATTCGGCGCCCACACGGGGTCATAATCATGGGCACCGGATAACACCGACACATCACCGTTAAGTGATATCAAATATAATGCCGCTTTTTGAAACGAACTGTTCTTTCCGGCCACAATTAACCGGTCTCCTCCCGGCGACCATCGGACAGGGCTCAGCGGAATCGCTACATGGGCCCGAAACTCTTGCTCCATTCCGCTTTTGAGATCATATATCCATAACCTGGATTGACTCAACACCGCAAGTTTGGAGCCGTCCGGCGACCAGACAGGATGTACCCGTTCAGCCCCCGTTTTTACTAACAGCCGGCTGTGGTCGTTTCCGGCCGCATCCGCTATATGGACGCCATATCCATAAATAAACCGGGGCCTGCCTTCCTCACTGGCCTGCGCGTCAATATTCACCACTTTCGAAAAGGCCACCCTCGTCCCGTCCGGAGACCAACAGATATGATCCGGATATTCAATATCCTCCACACGTTTGCTTCCCTCGGCAATTTCCACCGGATTATTTCCATCACTGTTAGCAACGAAAATCCGGTTATAAACGCCTACCAATTTTCGTTGCGGTAATATGTAAGCGATTTTTGTCCCATCGGGAGACCAGACCGCTCCCTGGTACTGCCCTTTTTCTTTGGTAACTCTCTGCCGGTCTGTTCCGTCCGGCTTAATACTATAAATGAACGTATCGTTTTGATACCGCTCCAGATACAAAACTCTGGAGCCGTCCGGAGACCACGACGGAAAAGTTCCTTCGGCGCCGACATTCGATAAACGGACCAATTGGCTGCCGTCTGCATGGATGACAAAAACGCCTTTCTTAGACCGGGACTTTGCAACATACAGAATTTTAGAGCCATCCGGTGACCATGTCGGCAAAAATGCGTCATCGCAATCGGAAACGATCTGCTTTGCGCCGCTCCCGTCATTGTTCATCACCATAATGGCCGTGGCGTTTCGGTTTTTTGACAAATACATTATCTGCGCTCCATCGGGAGACCATTGAGGTTTTATATCATCGTTTTTACTGTGTGTCAACTTCTTTAAACCCGATGTGTCAGACCGCATCGTATAAATGTCAAAGTTACCGCCCCGCTTTGAAGAAAACGCAATAGCGGATACACTTGATGCCAATTGGATGTTTTTTGGATTTGGAACTTCTGTTTCAGCAAATGTCACTGAGGCCACTACAGACAATATCCATGGCAACATTAAATATTTTATTCGCACATCAGTCTACCTCCTGTTATCCAGAACATCCGTCATATGCTATATGGCAGAAAAGGAGCTGCCCTAAATGAAGACAGCTCCTTGATCGTTTTTATCGGGAATTCTCACCAGAAGCTAATATAAACACTGGCATATAATCTATCGTTGTCTTTCCCTTCGCCCACAGTACCATAACCCAACCGGGTTTCAAAGATGCCGTATTTGTACCCGATGTAAAAATCGGTGAAATTCTCGGACTCATCGGCTTTCTCGTCCGCTTCGAAGGCTCGATACGCCAACGTGATGTTGTCAAAACCGGTATACCGGATCTGATAGCCGTAACCGCCGTCAGTTTTGAATTTGTATTTGTTATCATAGACAAAAGTAACATCGAATTTCAGATCATCAAAGGCAACAGCGACTTGAGCCAGATCTCCGCCGCCATAAATGCTGCTATCGAGATCTAAGGAGAGATAATCCGCTTTGATGGTACCAAAACTTGTTTTAACCTCTCCACCGATGATATACTCTTTGGCTTCAACGCCGTTCAGAATAGAATTCCAGTAACCGGCATGGACTTTACCGCCATCAAAATTGTAGGTAAATGCAATTTGGAAATCATTATTGCCCAAAGCGTTATCATCAGGTACATAACCGAAGTTGACAGCCAGCTTATCAGTTATGTAATCGATACCGATAACATTGGCCATATCACGGTCAAACAAGAAATCTTCATGATATTTGGCCGGAGCGGAATCATGAATTCTACCCTGACCGCGATTCATATTCTCATTTTCCCAGTTGGAATACCAAATGCTGAAATTTGAACCGCCAATGTTGTTAATTCCAAAATCATAAATGGCATTCGGCCCGTTGAGACCTCCCTCGTCATTGGGCCAACCATCGATCTTGGCACCGATAGCCCCCCAGGTACCGGTCTCTTCATGGGTGACCTTTCCCTTGAGTAACAATTTAATACCGGAATTATCGAGATGTACCGGATTCCCGTCATAATCTTTATGATCCGATTCAACATACGACCAGGTGATTCTGCCGCCGATATACGGATCAAAAGTGGCTGCAGAAACTGTGGCCGTTAACGATAACGTTAACACAACGGCCAATGCGAGAACGAATAACTTTTTCATTAGATTACCTCCTCCTCAAAATTTAGACATGGCGTTCAGCCCAACCAGGCCTATCTTCATCGACCTCCGTAATCCGGTTCTTTCCGGGTTTCGAATCAGGATTTATCCAGATTGACAGGCCTGAACAACCCTAAAAATAAACCCTTTCCCCTCCTTTCTTACAGGCTGGCATATATCCACGAAGTAAAGCCTTCGAAAATGTTACAAGCTTATTATAGATTTGTTAATAAATGGTTGCACAGGCTGATATTTTTTAGGCGCGAATTTCCATACAATGAAAATCCTTCAATTTCAGCGTTGATTTTTTATGGACAAACATCGGAATCCCCATCCTTTAGATCAATGGACCAGAAATAAAAAAAGCCAGCTTACGCTGGCTAATATAATCCGTTTATGAACGCTGCCTGTATTCCTTTTTAATTATTCATTGAAATGGCATCGCTATTGACGATGGTTTCCACTTCTTCATATCCCGTCAGAAAAGCAAAGTTATACCTGGCCGGCAATGCCAAAACATAATCTTGGCTCCTGGCCAGCTCCCGCGGGCCGATAGGTGCCGCACCGATGTGATATTGATCCGCCTCAAGCATCTCCCATTGGGCGATCGTAAAAACCATGATCGGGATATCCTGGCGGGGATCTTCAGCGGTCCACTCCGGATGACGGATCCGAAACAGCGGGCCAGTCAGATCGTTGCCAACCGTATCGCCTACGGGATAAGCTTCCCATTCCTCCGCTACAACCATATACCCGCTCCAGCTGTCAGGGAGAGAAACCCGAAAACCATATTCACTGTTCTCATAGGAAACCGAAGACACCTTTTGGTTTGAATCAACAACCCTTTCACGTTCGGTAACCGTCTGTTCCACCTGCTGCGGTGCATTGACTTCACCCGGCAATGTATCCTTAGCCGCATGGGTGTTAAACCCCAATACCGAGACACCAAGCAACAACGATGTTCCAAGTACAACCCAGATATTCATGTAAATTCGTGACTTCCTTTCAATACATTCTTCATATATCATCAACGAATGTTACGGTATTCCGTTGCAGGCCGGGAACAGTAATCGGGAGGATGATATGGAAGATAATGCATCATTCCTCAAGAAAAAGAGCTCGTTCATTGAGCTCACCCCGATAGGCCGACAGGCCGATTTGATCCTGCACGCAAGGTTCATCAAGCAAAAGCCACTACGGATAGCAATTCCAGAAGGGTATCATTTCCTAAACCACATCTCCGGGCTCCACCCGCCGGTTATCCTCATAAACCATTGGGTCAACACTGTTAAGTTGTTGGTTACCAGCAACAGTCCCATTAAAATCAAGAGGCCGCCTGAGAGCCACTGCAAGTATTTCATATATGGTTTCAACTTATTTAATTGAACGGATATTTTTTCGAAAGCTATGGCGAGCACCAAAAAAGGCAGTCCAAGTCCTACGGAATAAGCCATTAATAAAACCAACCCCGCACCCATCGTATCCTGGTTTCCGGCTACGGCCAGGATACCGCCTAAAATCGGCCCGACACAAGGCGTCCATCCAAAGGCAAAAGCCAATCCGGTCAGAAAAGCGCCTCCCATTCCGATGCCGGGTGTCGCATTTACCCGCCTTTCCCGGTATAACCAGGCGATAGGCAACAACCCTGTCTGATGAAGGCCAAGCAAAATCACGATCACTCCGCCGATCTGCGCGAATAACATCCTCGATCCCCTTAACAATTGGCCAATCAACGAACTGGCAAGCCCCAACATCACGAAAACCAAACTAAATCCCAGAATAAAAGAAACAGTAGACAGGATAATTTTTTGCCGGCCATCGGCGGCATCATTGATTTTTCCCACGGAAACGCCGGAGATCATCCCCAAATAACCGGGGGCCAGCGGAAGAATACATGGTGAAAGGAATGAAAGCACTCCTCCGGCAAACGCCATGGCTATATTGATGGAATCCATTATCACGCCTCCTTTGGAACCGGATCGTATTAACCCCGGAAATGCACAAAGAACGCCTTTGTACTAACCACACAGTTTCTATTTCAGATAGAACTCTTTAAGTGGCCGATAGCCAAGCTCTGCCATAAGTTCATCCCAATTGGACGGCAATTCGATTTTAATGGTAGCAAAACTACCTCCAGGCATGCATTGTACTTTATTGCGATCCGGATCTCCCAAGACCAAGATCGATGTCATCCCTTTCTTCATTACCGGTACAGTATGGATTTTTCCCATTCCCGGAATTTTGGGAAACCATGGCGGCAATTCCGTCAACTCGGCTTTCTCGTCTTTCACGATCTTTTTAAAATGTCGTTCAAATGGATATTTATCAGGATCAAAAGCGCTGCCTGGATTAGCCCAGTAGTTGGCATATGCCCGTTGGTATGCAGGCCTTCTGGCTGTCGCTATCAAAGCATCCTCTAATTTTTCTTTACTTCGGTAACCTCGGGCAAGATCACGGGCCACATACTCGGTGATCATCACCGTACGATGAACGAAAGGACTGCCGCTACCTGTTGCGAATTGCTGTTTTTCAACCACATCCCAGGCTATCATCTGCATAATCTTCTCGGGTTGATGGGTTGCCGGAGTAAGATTGTTCCCCCACAACAAAGCAGAAGCCGCAGTCAATGTATTCTCATTCAACTGATACCCCTTCTGCACATGATAAGGAGTCCAGCCTATTCTCAAACAAGCCTCTTCATCCTCTGCCATAACCCATGGCATCAAATAGCCGAAGGTTCCCATTCGGTCCTGCTTGACATAATAACCCCCCAGATTCAACATAGCCAGATTGATAAATCGCCCCAAAACGGCGTTTTTTGCCTCCGAAATAAGGCCCTGTCCGGAGTCGATCCCCAGTTGTCTGGCAACGGGTCCATTGACCCAGGCATACGGAGTCCACGCATGGGTACTGCTCAAAGTACGCCGGTAATTCGGATCCGCCAAAGCTTTAGTAAATGCGATCAGGATCGGCATATACTCCGGCGGGCAACCGGCCATCACTCCATTGACAGCTACATGCCAAACCAACGTTTCCCGATAGGCAATTGGGAGTACAGCTACAGTCTGATCCCAGGGAAGTTCGATATATTTAAGAAATTCCTCAACTCTTTCAACCGTCGGAGGAATGATCGGCAGCCCGTCCGACCAGCGCATCTCCGTAAAATATTTATTGACCTCATCAACCGTCCCTTTGAAAACGATGTCTCTGGCCTCTCCCACGATGGATTTTGAACGTTCTGCAATTTCCTCGGCAGTTATAGGTTTGGTCAATGCTTCGACAATTTGGGGCCAAAGGACTTCCCGGGTATTTCGGATTAACTCCTCCCGCGTATGCGACGAAAATGCTCCGGGATACGTGGCGGCCCGTGGTGCCGGCACTCCGTTGTTTACAGCTGTGGAATACACCTGTTTCACAAAGGCCGGAGCGGCGATAGTTACAGCCGGGATTCCTATGTACTCAGCAGCGATGCTCGAACCCGTTTCTTTAGGAGTACATAGACCACAACCGCCATTCCCGGATATGACAGCATCGACTCCCTTTTCTTTAAGTTTCTTTTGAAAATCAACAACCGATTTTCGAGTAATTCCGGGGCCAGGAAACGGGCCGGCAGACCCGATCTCATCCAGCAAAATCACCGTTGCCGTCGGATAGTTTTCCAGTATCAACCGCTTGATTTCGGGATGGGTTACATAGGCCATAAAGCTTCCGCCCACAACGGCTATGGTCTTTCCCTCTAATGTATCCAAACGGGGAGCCTGAGTGATCATTTGAACCGTTTGTTTGCCGATTGGAGCCACAACAGCATATTGACCTGGTATTGAATTTGTGTCTTCAACAAAACACGTATCATCACATTCTTCAGTTAATATTTCTACTGCCGCATTATCTGTATACGGCGTAGTTTCTGTTGGTATATTGGATAATCCTGCTGTTGAAGCAGAGAAAAAGATTAAACACAGCACGATGAAAATTGTCATGCGGTTTATCATCTTCACCTTCATTCCAATTCCCTCCTGTTCTCATATTTACACCATCGTTCTTTAAACAAATTATAAAAATGTTTTGTGTCCCTTTGGTGAACAGGAAAAGAATATTTGATGGAGGTGTCGACACATCGCTTCATTCCATGTCTACATGATTAACACTGTCCAGTTCAAACCAAAATTCAACTCCGCCCTCATGATTATCCACTCCAAATTGATTACCATGGGCTTCCTGGATAGCCCGGACGATGGACAGCCCTAAACCGGTTCCACCATAATCTCTGGTTCTGGCTTTATCCATCTTATAAAAGCTGGTCCAAATTTTATCCCGTTCTTCTTCCGGTATATGCCGGCCGGTATTATATACGAAAACTCTCGTTTTCTCACCCAACCGCCTGGCGCGTATCCTAATCGTATTGAAACCGTCTAAATGGTTCAGGGCATTAGAAAGATAGTTATTGATGATTTGCTCACAAAAATCGATATCGCCATTGACATACAAATTGGCTTCAATCTCCGTTTCCAGGCAGATCCCTTTTTCTTTGAAAAGAATCTCATGCTTTTTTAAAACCTTCATGAGTAATACAGAAACATCGAAATTAACTCGCTCTAAAGAGATGGCTCCGGATTCGATCCGGGCCAACTCCAGAAGTTGTTTGACTAAACGATTCATCTTTGCCGCTTCATCGGTAATCACATCACAATAAAAGTTTTTGTTTTCATCATCTTCAATAACATTGACTTTTAATCCTTCGGCATATCCCTGAATTAAAGCAATCGGTGTTTTCAGTTCATGAGAGACATTGGAAATAAACTCTTTTCGCAGATCGATCTCTTGCTGTAATTTTTCATTGGCTTGGCGAAGATTTGAAATGGATCTTTCCAGCTGATCTGAAAGAGAGTTAATACTCTCTCCCAATTCATCCAATTCATCCCCAGTCCTTCCTGAGTACTTCCGGCTGAAATCGAGATGAGCCATTCTTTGGGCAATATCTTTTATCTCCAAAATGGGTTTAATTAATCTCCCCGATAACAAAAATACCGCCATACCACCGACCAAGAGGGTGAATAAACCGGTAAACACCAGAAAGCGACTGGCTATAACCACACTGTCCTTAAGAGCCGCCTTGTGGGCAGTCAGCAGAAGATAATATCCATTATCCAAACGCGAAGCTAAATAAATAATTTCAGTATTTAACCTGGGATCTTTAATTACTTTTACCTCACCAGCCTTGATGGGTTTTACATGCCTGGATCTGAGTAAAAATAAAGGCCCCTTTCGACGGTTTGGAACTTTACCTTGAGATATCTGGCTGGGATTAGTCTCTCTGAAAAAAGAAGCATATTTAATCACAAAATTGTTGTCAGTTACGACAACGCGGACCCCTTTAATGTTTTCCAGTTTTTCCAGTTGCAGTCCAATATCCGCAGAATCCTGCCGATACAGATCGTTAATAAGATGACACGTTTGAATCAGACTATTTTTTTTACTATATAAATAATACTTCTCTAAAAGCCGGTCATTGATAAACCACGATAAAAATACGAAAAAAACGATCAAACCGGTCATTGCGAAAAAAATCTTCCATCGGATGCCCAGTTTCATTCGACCACCTCGAATTTATACCCTAAACTTCTGACGGTTTGAACATAATAACTTCTCTTTCCTAGCTTTAAACGGAGTTTTTTGATATGGGTATCGACAGTTCGGATATCTCCAAAATAATCATAGTCCCATACAGCATTCAAAATTTGTTCTCTTGACAATGCAATGCCTTCATTATTCGCTAAATACACTAATAACTCGAATTCCTTCGGACTCAAATCGATTCGGATACCATCGACCTGGACTACTCTTCCGCTTTCATCAATTTCTAATCCAGCAAAGGATTTAACCGTTTTAGCTGTATTATTCGTACGCCTCAATAAAGCCCGTACTCTGGCAACCAATATCATCGGACTGAAGGGCTTGGTGATATATTCATCCGCTCCGAGTTTAAATCCGAAAATTTCATCACTTTCCTCTCCCCGTGCAGTGAGCATGATGATGGGTACCTGTGATATTTCCCGAATTTCGCGGCAAACGGTCCACCCATCATAACCCGGCATCATAACATCCAATATAACCAAGCTGATGTTAGTTTCTTCTTTAAAAATTTCAAGAGCTCTTTTTCCGTCCTCCGCTTCAATGACGCTGAATCCGTCCTTTTTCAAAAAATCCGAAACCAGTTTTCGCATCCGCGCTTCATCGTCGGCAATTAGAATTTTGATTCCGAACATCGTATCACCTGCCTAATACTTCCTTGAAAACCTCTCTTTATTGTAAATGATTTTTGTGTCCACTTAGTGAACAATGATACCTCTTCCATCCGGGATAATTACTCATCTCCCCTCCGATGCTTTTCGAAGCATAACAGAATTTCCACCGGAATACTCATATTCCGATCAACGTTTTTCAAAGGAGGGAATTTCATTGGGATGCTATATTCAGGTTGAACCCGGAGTCAAGGTTTATGTTGAAGACATTAATCCAGGCAGCGATCAAACGATCCTCTTTATTCATGGGTGGCCAGGCGACCATACCATGTTCGAATATCAATATGATCACCTTCCTAAAATGAGATATCGCTGTATTGGTGTGGATACCCGGGGATTCGGCAAATCCGACCGGCCCTGGCACGGATATGACTATGATCGCTTATCCGATGATATCCGATGCGTAATCGAGGCCCTTGATCTAAAGGATATCACCCTGGGCGGCCATTCCACCGGAGGAGCTATCGCCATTCGTTACATGGCTCGTCATCAAGGCTACCGGGTAGCCAGGCTCGCTTTATTTGCTGCAGCAGCTCCGAGCCTCATTCAGCGGCCATATTTCCCTTACGGGGTCCCACGGGAGTCCGTGCTTCAAACCATAGAAGATACATATAATGACCGTCCGGAGATGTTGCGGCAATTTGGAAACAGGTTTTTCTTTCAGCATGTAACTGAAGCTTTTGCCGATTGGTTCTTCCAGATGGGATTACAGGCAGCTGGCCATTCCACCGCAGCCATCGCCAATACCTGGCTCCATGAAGAAGGTTTATTCTCCGACCTCGGCCAAATCCAGGTTCCCACTTTAATTCTTCACGGGATTCACGATAAAGTTTGTCCCTACCAATTGTCGGTTGTCCAGAACGAAGGCATTAAAAACTCCAAATTGATACCTTTCGAATTTAGCGGCCATGGACTGTTTTATGACCAACGGGATAAATTCAACCAGGAACTGGCCCAATTCATCAAAGAAACGAAAACGGGATAATCCTGCACACTACCGGCTGTAATGATCCGGAAGATCCTTTATCTTTATAAAAAAGCCCTCCAGGCATTAAACCCGAAGAGCTTTAACGATACCGCCGACAATCATGCCTTCGGCCCCTTTATCCCGCTATTGGGCTTCTTCGGGAAACCAAAGTTTGATCTCACGAACGGCACTTTCCACAGAATCAGAAGCATGAACAATGTTTTCCGCTTTGGTCAGCGCATATTTTCCCCGAATGGTCCCCAGCTCCGCTTCGGCAGGATCTGTCGCGCCATTGATCTTCCGGACTATCTTAACTGCATTATCCCCTTCAATGATCATCGCACAGACCTTACCCCGCGTCAGGTAAGTAACCAACTCGTTGAAGAACGGTTTGTCACGGTGTTCGGCATAATGGGTCTCAGCGATCTCCCGGGAGGGCTGAACCATTTTTAAGGCCGTGATATTTAACCCTTTTTTCTCGTACATTGCAATAATTTCCCCGATTAATTTCCGCTCCACGCCGTCCGGTTTGATTAATACCAACGACTTTTCCATGAATAATCCCACCTTTATTTGATTTAATAAGCACCTTGTATTTAACCTTACCAAGGCTTCTATCATTGACCAACGATCGCCCTGTAGGAATAATTACCATTACTTTGGATATTCATGCAAAAGCTGATACTATATTTATCGTCAAATCCGATGGTTCTTATTAATATGCTTCAAATCAATCCTTGATGATGTGTTTTCTGGTCTTCCATCGTCCAGAAAGATAGTAACACCCGCCAATCACAAACGGCATGAAACTGGCCAACGCATCGCCATACCAAAACCCGTAGACCCCCATCCCGAAGCCCAGGCCGAGCATCACAGCCAGGCCGATACGGACAAAAACCCCGTCAAGCAAGGCTATGGCTAAGTTCAGCCGATAGTTCCCGGACCCGTTGATCAACGACATCATCGGCGGCCGCAGCACACAGCTGGAGTATAATAAGATCGCCACCGGGATATAGGCCAGAGCCATGGACAATACCTCCGGATCCCTGGTAAACATCCCGAAAACAGCATAGGGGAAGAATACCGTCGCCAACGACAGAGACAGCGCCACGACCCCGTCTACCAGAAACGACGTGAGAATCACTTTCGGAACACGTTTATATTTTTCTGCGCCAATGCATTGGGCGATCATGGAACCGCCCGCCGTTGACAAGGCCGCAGCAAAGACATTGGTGATAGCCTGAAGTTTATTCCCAATGCCCGACACCGCCGAAGCGATAAGTCCATAGGAATTGACCCACGAACTGACAAACAACTTGGAAAAGGAGATCGCCGCTGACTGAAGCACCATCGGGATACCAAGTTTAATGAGGATTTTAAACATTTCACCGTCAATCCGAAAACTCCCGGCCTTAAAATCGAAGCCGAACTGCTCCTTTCTCCTGTACAAAAAGATTAGGGCCCAAATGAAGCTAACTGCCTGCGAAATGACGGTAGCAAAAGCTGCGCCAAACGGCCCCCAACGGAACACTGCAACGAATAACAAGTCAAGCAAAAGATTGAGTACGGCGGCAATGGCGATAAACATGAAGGGATGCTTTGAATCACCCATGCCCCGGAGAATGGCACTGACCAAATTATAGCCATAGATGAAAACGAGACCGAAGATACACGTGACGATGTAAGCGCGGGCATGAGGTATCGCTTCGACCGGCGTATTCACCCAATCAATAATCTGTTCACGCAGCAGAAGACAGATAAAGGTCATAATTAACGCACAAGACAACAAGAAGGTAAATATGGTCCCGATGATCCGTTGAATATCTTCACGTTTACCTGCTCCAATGAACTGAGAAATCGTGATCTGGCCTGCATTGGAAAAACCCATGGCAATGAATGTCAGGAAGTGAAGCACATCGCTGCCGGTGGAGACGGCAGATAACCCTGCGCTCCCTACAAATTGGCCCACCACCACCATATCCACCATATTGTAAAGAGTCTGCAATAAGCTGGAAAAGAATAGAGGCGTAGCAAAAAGGATCAACTGCTTCGGGACGCTGCCGGTCGTCAGATCGCGAATCAACGTGTTCTGCGGATTGCTGCTCATCTTGATAATCTCCCGATATTCATGACTTTGCTCCCTTAAACTTCGACCCGATCCAGCTTCTGTCCTTCATTTTCACATTCTTATAACACAGCTGCATCATGATCTCCTCGAAACAAAAAATATTCCTTCAAACGGTTGGTCTGAAGGAACATTAAAACATATTCACTTCTGCGTTTGGTTCAATAACGCAAGGTCACCGGCCAAACTATACTTTCTACTCTTTCATGATCCGACCGCGCACCATGACCAAGCTAACATTGATATTTTCATCGAAAATCAGCAGATCGGCATCTTTACCTTCACTGATCGACCCTTTGCGGTTATCGATCCGGAGCAGCTTAGCCGGGGTCAGGGTCATCATCTTCACTGCCTCATGCATGGGCGCATCCGTCATTTGCAGGATAGTCCGGACCAACCGGTCGGTGGTGGAGACACTGCCGGCAAAAGCAGTACGGTCAGGGAGCTTGGCCACACCATCCTCAACAATGGTTTCCATGCCGGTATGGAGATTGCCCAAAATGTATTTGCCGTCCGGCATACCGGCTGCGCGCATGGAGTCAGTGACCAGACAGATCCGGTCCGCTCCTTTCACTTTATAGATGAGTTGCAACAGTTCTTTGGGCAGATGTTTGCCGTCGGCGATGACCTCCACAAACAGATCATCCAGGAGATATCCGGCTTCGATGGCGCCCGCCACGCGATAAGCATTGATCCTGCGTACGCCGGACATAGCGGAATAGAAATGAGTTAATGCGGAAATACCGCTTTCGTAGGCACGAAAAACCTGTTCACAGGTGGCATCCGAATGTGCCAGCGAACTGATGATTCCATGCTCTCTCAATGTCCGTAAAAACTGTTCGGCCCCTTCCAACTCCACGGCAAAGGACCACCGGATGATCCGATCGGTGCGCCGCAAGACTTCTTCGTATTCCTCCGGATCCGGATTGCGCAAATGCCTGGGATCCTGCGCGCCCCGCTGCTCATAGGCAAAGTAAGGCCCTTCCAAATGCAGCCCCAGAATATTAGGCATATCTTCCCGGTTCAAATCCACCTGATTGAACAGATCCACAAACGACAACAAAGATTCCTTGGTACTGGTAATGGTAGTCGGTACAATCGAGGTGGTACCATGTTCCATATGCGCACGGCATGCCTGATAAATGGCATCCAGGGTACCGTCCATAAAATCCGCATTCCCTGCCCCATGGGTGTGGACATCAATAAAGCCCGGCGACAGGTAACGATCTCCTACATCGATGATATGGTCAGCGGTAACCTCCAACGGCTTACCGAGACTGACCTTAGAGATGATATCCCCTTCGACCAGCACCTCGCCGGGATACACCCCTGTGGCAGTAATCACTTGAGCATTGCGAAACAACGTTGTCGCCATTCAATATCCCTCCTTTCCGTTGGATCACAGGCAACGAATCTTATCCCGGAATCTTTGCATAAACCGGTTGTTCCATTCGTCACCGCCCGGAGCATTACCGCTCATCCAGACCGGAGGCTTCACGCCCTCGTTGACTAAGATATTGATGGTTTCAATCACCAGACAGTTGAGGACATACGCATTGGCAAAGGTGCTTAAAGCGCCGATCTTCTGCTCAAAACCGGGCAGTTGGATGACGGCGTCGCCCACTTTCACCTTGCAGTCAATGGTGTAATCCACGATCTCATGCAAGTTTTTCTTGGAAGGATGACGGGCAGGATGATCCTTGGGGCAATTATTGGCATGTTCGTGGGAACTTACGCCGATGACGGTCGCCCCGTTCTCCTTGGCCTGCAACGCGGCATCGATGGTTGCAGAATTGATGCCGTAAGCGTTCACTACGATCAACAGGTCCCCTTCGCCAATCCGGTAGTCATTGACCACGATCCGCCCATAACCGGGAAGCCGTTCGGTCTGCATTGACTTAAGGGCACCCGCGCTGAGCATGGTATCCTGATTGAGCATGGCACTGACATGCATCAATCCACCGGCACGGAAGAAGATTTCCATAGCCGCCAGGTTGGAATGGCCACCAGGCCCGAAAATATAGATCAAGCGGTCTTTTTTAATCTGCTCCGCCATAACGTGGGCCGCAGCCAGGATCCGCTCTTTCTCATGGTCATGGATATCCTGGATGATGCCGAAAACTTCTTTTCGGTAAAGATCCATTACACTGCCTTCTTGCACGATGATACCTCCTTCAATTTATTCCGCTGCAACAGACCTCATTGCCCCGTGAATTATCGCTTCAATCTCCGGCTTATATGTACCGGCCAGGGCAAAATACAAGGCCGAATCCACCGGCTCATAGCCGCCTTCCCGAATCTGCTCTGCCGTGCTCAAATATCCGATCATGCCGTTAGTATAGGCGATACAGACAGCATCCGGATCGATCCCGCGGGCAAAAGCGGCATAATATTGAGAGACTTCCGCATTAAAAGTGTAAAAACGCAGCCGGTCCCCAAAATCAATCCGGGAAAGCTCCAATTGTTCGCTGGGGCGGTTCTGATTAGCCAGTACCGCCCGGGCCCATTCCTGCTCCACACCTTGCCCCGTCCGGGCCCGTTGCTCCAGTTCGTCCATTGGCAATACCCCATCCAGCGGCAGTTCCACCCGTTGGCAATGTGTCCGGAGGCGGGGTTGGATGGCCGTCCCGTTTTGCGTTAACAGCCCCTTGCACGCTTCAAAAAAATCCTGGGCAAATTGTACAACCCTCTCATAGCCGGCCGGCACAAAACGCTGTCCCAGCACGCTGTTGGGCCGGAGATCGGCCGTACACCCCTGCAGGAAAACAGAGATGCTACCCGGGAAAGCCTCGTCCAGCATCCGTAGGGTCACGCCGGGATAATCGGGTTGTACGGCATTTTCATTGGAAAGATTGGCATGGCACGGATAGTGGACCATGGCTCCTTTTAAGCTGCCGTCCGGGCGGCGAAACGCCACGACGGTCAACCGCTGATCGGCAGCCACCTGATAATTGGGGCGCATTTGAATTTTACCGTCAACCATCAGCCGGCGGAAGACATTCAACGCCGCACTGCCGTCATGGCGGTAGGCTTCTACCGGTTCCAGAGCGTTAACGGCCATCCCGACCCCTTCCAACACCCGTTCCTGTAAAAAACGGGCATATGCCGGATCGTAGGTTTCCAACGATGGGGTAAACCGATTGCTGGTCGGCGGCCCCGAATGGTTATGGGAAGCCACAAAGAAGATCCGATCTTCGCTGATATGGTAAGCAGCCGCCACTTTAGGCCGGGTCTGCGCCACAAAGTCCGAACCCCACCACAAAAGATCGGCATAAATGAACAGCAGGGCCTCCCCTTCATGCCGGAGAAACTGAACACGAAGAAACAGATCCTCTTTCACCTCTTGGAAAACGGTGGTCCGGGTCGCATACCCGCACAGCCGGACTGGCGTTTGCGGCGTAATTTTCAATTTTGCGGTTCCAAGCTGCATCATGTCGCCTCCGATTGTCTTTCTGGCAAATTGCCGCCGCGCAGGACGCAGCGGCGGCAATTTGGTCATTTTTGGTACAACTCAACGATTTTGATAAAGTTTCGCAGGATGTGGAAGGGATCCTTAACCGGGAGCGCCACCACTTTATCCTCAGGCGTGCCGTCCCGTTTCCGGATCTGAATCCACTCCCCGAGCTCCCGGTTGGGAAAAGTAGCGAAAATATAATCGCTGGCTTTCTCATACCGATCCAGCAGATCCCGTTCGCCGGTGAGCTCATAAAGGTAAAGGAATACATACAATGTCTCGGAATGAGGCCACCAGAGCTTCATATCCCAGGTATTCTGAATTAAGCGCTCAAAATCGCTGTCACCGGCTTCACCTTTGGGTTGACCGCCTTCGCGATCGACGAAGCGCAACAGCCCGCCGTATTCCGGATCCCAGCCGATGTCAAAAGCATTACGTGCAATTTCCAAGATGCGCGGCAAGTATGCGGAAAGATCGCCGTAATCTTTGAGAAATTCGGCGCAGAACCACATGTCCTCCAGAGTATGTCCCGGATTGACATGCCGGTCCAAAAGGCGTCTTTCATAGTTTTCATCGGTGGAGACATGCTCACGGATATAGCCGCCGCGATAGAAATCCTCCAGAATAGTATGGACTTTTCCGAGCCCGTATCGAATCTCCTCTTCGCAGGGAAGCCCGAAAACCTCGCGCATTTTGATGTACTCGTAAACCGTATTGACCATGATCATCGGAATCGAGTGAACTTTATAGCCTTCGGGAATCGGATAGGGTTCGGTCAAGTAATCTCCGCGTTCAATCCGGTCGGTTATACTGCGATATAACGCTTCAACCGCCGGCAGATTCTCTTTGAGCCCGGTAGCTTTGGTATATTGAGCCATACCGATGAGGGCAAAGCAATCCGCAAAGATGCTTGCATCATACCTTCCGGTTCGCGCATCTTTAAGCTTATTGCCGTCCCGGTCCAGCAGATAGCAGCAGCGGTTGTCATCATAAATTGAGTATTGGGTCAGGAATGTATAGGTGCCCTGCATCTGCCGGAGGAGATCCTCATTGTCCAAATGAGGGAAGACCCCTTTTTTGTTCAAATCATAGAGACGGCCGAGGAGCCAGAGATAACGCCCCTGAGACCAGGTGAATTTGTTATCGCTGAGCTTCTGATCGCCGTAATTATTAATACAGTTGAGGATCCCGCCCTTCTCATAGTCGTAGAAACGATTCCAATAAGGGACGAAGTCATCCTGAATCCGCTCAATATATTCGGCTAAGAGTTTTTCCTTGTTCATCGCACATTCTCCAGTTTGGTCATAAGTTCTTCAACTTCGGGCGACAGCTTGACTTTGGCAATATACTTGTTGTAAAGCCCGATGAGGCTGAAAATGACAAATGAGGTGAGTAACGGAGCAATCAAGGCAATATCCGCCTCAAATTTCAAGCCCATCTTGGTTAAGGCAAAAACGCCCAGTCCGCCGATCATCGATGCGATAGCCGCTTTGCTGTCGCAATATTTAAAGGCAGGCAGTAAGCCAAAGAGCAGCGGAATTGCAGTCGGGCCGAGCAGTGCCGCAAACCAGGACAGAATGATACCGGTAACGCCGCCAAACTGATCGCGGAACAAACCGACGATAACCGTTCCTACAGTGAAAGCAATGGTGGTTGCCCGAGCCAATTTAAGGGATTCGCTTTCACTGAGTTCAAGCAGGGAAGGCTTGAACAACGGTAAAATATCACGGGTAATAACAGCGGAAATGGTATTCATGTCCGAGTTACACATGGACATGGTCTGAGCGAACATGGCCGCCAATACCAAACCGACCAACCCCGTCGGAAGGAACTTACCGGCAAGGCTTGCGTAGAGAGAAGTTTCAGCCTGAGCCTGCGTCCAGCCCGGGAAGATGATCGGCCCGCACCACATCGGGAAGAACAGGACCAACGGCCAAACCAGGTATAAGAAGGAGGAAAGGAAGGCCGCTTTTTTCGCCTGTTGATCATTTTCCGTGGAGATGAAACGGGCTGCCAAGTTCCACGTACCGCCGTTATAGCTGAAATAAATGACGAAGAAGTAAAGCAAAGTCCATGACAGAGAACCCTGGCCGCGTCCGGCATTAAAGATACCGACATTGGCTTCAGGCAGTTGTGAAAACACGCTGGTCAACGAAAGACCCATACCGCTTAAATGACTCAGGGTTGCAAAGAATAATGTCAGTCCCGCCAAAAGATTCACCGCAAACTGTACTGTATCAGTCAACAAGTCGGCAATAATTCCTCCGATGGATACATAGATCATCGATGCCATACTGCCGATAATAATCCCGAGCCAGATGGGGAGCCCGGTAAAACCGTGCAACAAAATACCGAGGGAAGCCCATTTGGCGCCGACGTCCAACAGCTTAACGATAACGCCTGAAATGGCGACGATCATCTGAGCAGGCACATTATAACGGGTCTTCAGGTATTCGGTCGGCGACTGAATCCCCAACGCCCGACGGAGCCGCGGCCAACGGGGAGCCAAGGTGATGGCGCCGAGTGCCGTGGCAAGGGCGATGTTAACGGCCCACCAGAAATAGATGGACGTCCCTTGGGCGTATGCAATACCCGCATACCCTACAAACACAACGCCGGAATATCCGGATACATGGTGGGAAACACCGGAAAGCCACCAGGGAATCTTACCGCCACCGACATAAAAATCTTCTGAACTTTTAATCGTCCGCTTGGACCAGATACCGATACCGACAATAATCAAGAAGAACAGAGATAGGGTCACATAATCCAATCCTTGCATTTGTCCTACGTTCATTCAATACACTCTCCTCTCATCGTACGACTTTCAATTCTTCCAATTTTTTCAGACGCTGACTTATATAGTGATGATTCACGGGTGCATGGTGTTGCTTTTCACCCCTCCTTTCCAACTCTGCTACACTCATGATAAATTGCTTGACCTCTTTCAAACCAAACAGGGATGCTAAATACGAATCCAACTGATAATCCTTGATCGAAAGGCTTCGGTTCCACGTAAACAGGTGCAGCCCGAATAAAAAGGTAAGCAGGAACGGCATGGCGAAGTAGAGCCAAAACGGGCCCAGATATTCCAAAACCGGAATCTTAAAAGCAAACACGCTTAGAACCAAGATGGCCAAAAACGACAGGGGCAGAAACAGATGTAAGATGGTACTTACCTGATAATTCCTGCGATAACGCTCGATCTCGCGCATAACGGCCATCTCCATAAACCGCTTACCTTTTTCCTTTAATAATTGAGGATTGATGACCACCTTGGGCTTAGTGTCTCCAAAGGAAAAAGGCGAGAGAAATTCGGCAATTCTCAAAACGAAATCATATTGGCAGAGGGCATTGCTGGAATAAACCTCCACGTCGGGATTGCCGGGTAAATCCAGTTCCACCGGTATCAGTTCGCCGTATTCCTCCAAGGCCCGGGGTAAAAAGCGCACCTTCCGGATGAGCGATTTCAGCAATAAGACCGTAATAACGATAATTGCAGCACATCCCCAGACCGATGGCCAGGCAATCTTGATGATCAACCCGGCAATGACTAACAACGGCAAGCCGATGCCAATAAGATATAAAACGTTGGAACTTCTCCACTTCATCCTTCTTCCCTCTCTTTCGGCGGGCATCCCCGGATTAATTGGTTTCAAGCTCCTTGGCGCAGGCTTTGTCAATATACATCCGGCATCCTTTGTGGGTCCGCAAAATACTGGCCGGACATTTCTCGCTGATTTCTCCGGTGAGAGCGGCTGCCGTGGCGGCTGCCTTCCGTTCTCCCGGGACGATACAAAACAGGTGCTTTGCGCTGAGAAGCGTAGGTATGGTTAACGTCAAAGCCTCTTTCGGTACTTCGTCAATGGAAGCGAAGCATTCATCATGGACCTGCTGCATCCGACAAGCCGGATCCAATTGGACCACTTTCACCTTGTAAGGATCGTAAAAATCGGCCACCGGAGGGTCATTAAAGGCAATATGCCCATTTTCTCCGATTCCCATGAACACCACGTCCGGTGGGGCAGCTTCCAGCAACTTGGCATAACGGATACATTCTTCGTGCGGATCAGCCATCCCGTTAAGAAGATTCACCGAACGAAAGGGTACATGATCAAAGATGGCTCGTTTGAGAAATCCGGTAAACGATTGAGGACTTCCTTGGGGCAGCCCGATATATTCATCCATATGGAAAGCGTTGATCCGGTTCCATGGAATATCCTGTCGTTTCAGGGCAGCTAAAAATTCGTTTTGAGAAGGAGCCGCCGCAAAGATGCAATTTACGAATTCCTTTTCCTCAAGTAATCCCCGTAAGATTTGCGCCGCCTCTTGAGCAGCAACCTGACCCATTTCTTCACGGGTCTCAAAAATCTGTAATTGGATGGTTCCGTACTTTTTCTGTGTTATCATGGCTTGCTCTCCCTTTTATTATTGCTTTTTTCTTTTTTTCACTGAATGCCGCACGACCAATTCCGGCTGAATGGTAATTTGGGTCGGCGGCAATTCAGGATTGTCAATATGTTGAAACAGCAGGTCAACGGCTTTACGTCCGGTCTCGTAGGCCGGTTGATGAATAGTGGTTAACGCCGGGCTGACCATAGCCGCCATGGGAATATTGTCAAAGCCAATAATCGAAAGATCCCGCGGTATCTTAATCCCTTGCTGGGAAAGGGCATCCATGATGCCGATGGCGGTAATATCGTTAATCGCCATAACCGCATCAGGCAGCTGCTCGCATTCCAGCAACATCTGGGCTAAGGCCTTCCCGTTATTAAAGTGGATGTCCCCATCCACCTCCTGATCGGCGGGGCGAATCAAAACCATTTTGTCGCACAGTGCAATTCCGGCATCGGCCAGAGCCTTGCAAAATCCGTCAAAGATTTGCTTACGGCTGCTACGGTCGAGAGTATGGCTGACAAATGCGATATTCCTATGTCCGCACTGGATTAAATAATTGGCCGCCATATAACCGCCTTTGAAGAAGTCAAACGACACAATATTACCTCTAAATCCTTCATGACTTTGGTCAAATAGAATTAACGGCGGCGCTCCGGGCTCGGCCAACTTTCGGATGGAATCCTCGGTGTCACTGATGGACGAGAGGATAATCCCCGATACTTGTTGGCGCAAGAGAATGTCGATCTGGCGTTCTTCCAGTTTAGGGCTGTCGAACGAACTACAAACAACCGGCGCAAAGCCATGGGCCACACACTGTCTGGCCACGGCGGATACCAGTTGGGCATAAAACGGGTTAAGTAAATCCGGGACAATGATTCCAATTTCTCGATTGGTTCCCCCTTTAAGCATTTGACTGAAAATATTCGGTCTGTAATTGAGTTGCCGCGCTGCTTCGCGAATCCGCTCGCGCAATTCCTGTTTAACCGGATAATCCGTGTTATTGAGCACTCTTGAAACCGTTGCAGGAGAAACCCGAGCCAAACGGGCAATATCCAATATCGTAGGCCTTTTGTTTCTCTTAGTTTTTGTCTTTTCTGCCATGATTAACCCCTAGGATAAAAGATAAAATTGGAGAAAACGTTTTCTATTGTGCTAAAGTAAATTGGAGTTTATAACTCCACCGTATAATCAATAATCAGATCGAAGAAAACGTTTTCTGTCGCCGTAAAATAAAATTGGAGCGGTGACTCCTTGTAAATATTTAGATAACGTTTTCTATTACAATTTTATTACACGTTAACAATCCTGTCAAGTTGCTGAAAAAATATTTTTACATTTAGTGTATGGATATATGGCCACATAAATAAAGCCGACAAGAGATAATCATCTCCTGTCGGCTGGCATTGAAAATTACAGACTGACCTGAGGGTTATTAGAGTTAACCACTGTAGTAATTATCTGCTTCAACGCATCGATCTGCTCCTGCAGTCTCCGGTTTTCCTCCCGTAACTGTTGAATTTGGGCCATCATCGCAGCAGTATCGCCGGTATCCGCAATCCCTTTTCCCCTCCTGCGTCCCGCCTGTTACTTCCCGAACTTCCAGGCAAAACCCAACTTACCCATAACCTCATTGCCGCTGGCAGCCAATCCCAATTTGAGAACCCAAAGCAGTACTCTGGTTACCGCTGGCAATGGATCGATATCCTGCCGCTGTTCCACGGTAACCGCCGGCCATTGATGCATATCCTGTAGCCGTACTGAAATCTTCACTGGCTACAGCCAAAACACCTGTCGCTGTACTGTAGTTTCCTGTGGCCCCAGCCTCGAAACAAAGCGCTGTCCCATAATACCCGGAAGCTGTCGCTTTGGCTCCCAGAGCCGTGCCGGATCATGGGTTGCCTGCGCATTGCTCCCGATAGCCGTCGTATTATCAACAGAAACAAGACCGAGCATTGGAGATCCTTCCAATACAGTAATACGCCTGTCCGTCTTCATCGCCAGAAACCACCGCATAACCAATAGCGATACTTCCCGGATTGTAAGCAATGGAATCAGCTCCTGCCGTTATGCTGTTAGTTCCATTAGCGGTCGAATTATACCCGATGGCGATACTGTTATCCCCTTTTGCTCTGGCATTGCTTCCTGAACCGGAACCAATTGCAATACTGTTTGATGTTCCGCCGGCATCGCCACCCCCGGCCGTATAATTGGCCCAAACATCACCAATGGTCGTCATCAGCAGCAAACCGCCGAACACTACTATTCCAAACGTTCGGAGTAAAGGTTTATCCATCATCCTGCGACTCACCCCACACCGGACTTATATTGAAAACATTTCAGACCTGTCTTAACGCTCAAACAGAACTTCAAAGGCATTATCCCACTTAAAACCATTTAACAGCCAACGGTCTTTAGGTTTATAAAAGATAAACTGCCAACGAATGGGCGCTTTTTCATACCGAATGATATAGGTGTATCTCAAACCCACTCCGGCCACTTCTTCCTCTTTCACCAACTGAATACCAACCGCCTGTCCGAACCGTTCTTTCAATACAGCCTGCTCCCGCTCACTTTGGTCCCGGGCTTTCCCGATTTCGGCCTCGTCAAAGCTCCATTCCGCTCCTAGCAAATCAAAAGCTTCTTTCGTTTTCCCTTTCATCAACATGTTCATGACCGTTTCACAATAAGCTTTGACTTCTTCCTTTCCCGCAAATCCGACGTCTTTGCCCAAACAGACCGCCGCTGCTGTAAAAAGCAGCAATACAATGATAAACATGCTTTTAAGTTTCAAACGCTTCATAACTTATCCCCCCCATTGATTTTCGCCGGTTCAAATGAGCTACCATGACTAACTTTCTTCTTCAAAGTCCAGTGATACACATTACATTTATTGCCATAGACAGTAAATTTTATTATATCCAATCATCTACATCATGTCCAATGACAATCCTGCTGAATTTACCTGACAATCCTGCTGAATTTTATTTTATAAATAAAAAGTCAGGCCTGATTCACGGCCTGAGCGAAAAATTATTATCTGATTTTACGTCTTACTTCACCATCCAAAACTCAATGTTCCCACTTTGCTGTAACTCACGGAGTTTCTCTCCCACCAGTTGCCTTGTCTTCTCCGGAGTACCTTCCTCACTGATGCGGATAATGATATAGGTAGGCCTTCCTTGGCTTCCCTGGCCGGTTGCAGCCAGCTCATCCCGCTTCAGGTAATTGAGGAGATCAGTTTTGGATCCGAGATTTTTGAGGGTAATCGGCGTAATACTTATGGTATACTCATCCGAATCATCGGTTTGAACGTTCAAAAGCTGAATAGCTGCCTCGACCTCATCATCCACTGCCCGAATGACCTTGATACTTTTGACGATTTCCTTTTGATACATCTTTCGATAATCAGACGGCAACATCTGAAACCATTTATAAAACGTCCGGTTAAAATATTTGCTGTCAGAAAACCCGCATTTTTCGGCAATCCGGGCGATGCTGTCGTCCGTCTCCAACAGCAGCCGCTCCGCCCGATACACCCGGATATAACCAAGAATATCCTGAAAGCTGGCAGCGCCAACCTCTTTGAATAAGTGCGAAATATACGATGTGGAATAAAACTCCTGACCGGCGATGTATTGTAGGATATTCTTCCGATGATAGTGTTCATAAATATATCCAACGATCTTATAATAGATCTCCAGCTTATCACTGCGGATGTCGCCGCTACGATTGTAATGCCGCTCCAAAGAATACTCCTTAACAAGCATCTCCATCAACCGATCTGTAATCTCCTGAACGGCCGAACTGCTTTTGTTTCTGTGCTGTATCAGGCTGTTATAAAGTTGGAGCAGCATCCTGCGGAGTTGTTCGGTATGGCCTTTATATTTAGCCAAATCAAAGGATTCGCAAGCAAAAATCACATAGTCGATATGGGGAAAAGATGTCCGATAGGATTTAAGATTGATATGAAAAATGGCCACCAGATTATCCGCTTCGCCATGCTTCCAGATTTTATGGGAGTCTTCCCGGTTCACCACGATATAATCGCCGGCATTCAGTGTAAAAAATTCAAAGCTCGATTTTACCTGCACTGTACCCCGGAGGACCAAGATAATCTCAATCACATCTTCGTGGCAATGGAGGGGATATTTGTCAATATGCCAGATATTCACAACCACCGGTATTTTGTTATTAAAAGCAATGCTTTCTGTATACATCGAACACCTCTCTGCTCTTGTCGGCCAGACAAATAACTCCGGCCAAACGGATTCCCCCGCCTTGCTTCACCCTGTTGTATCCAAGCTGAGATCAGGCGGAATTTTTTTGAAAAAGCCGGTAGTAACCGCCGTATAAACAACACCTGCCGCCACCCAAGCAAAACCCAACCGTTTCGTCTGCGACGCCAGATTCAAAAGAAAATAGAAACATAGGCAGGCACCGGCCAGCGGAGACACCAGGCCATGAAGAATTTCATAAAGAGGCCGCTGCCTTTTTTGGCGGAAAAAGTGAAAAATCACGGCTGCATTAACCATAGCAAAACCACACAAGGCGCCAAAACTGATCAATGAAATCAATATAATCAGGTGATTGGAAAAAGCGATCGCTGTCAAAGATATGGCCGATACCATCAAAATATTATTAACCGGCGTTTTAAACCGGGGATTAATCCTACCAAAAAAACTTTTGGGCAATACTCCATCGCGTCCCATTCCAAAGAGGATCCGGGAGATGGCCGTCTGAGCCGATATGGCGCAGGTCAGGCTGGCCAGATTACTGATCCATAAATAAAGCGGTTGCATATAATCAGCCCGAAGCTTCAACGCCACTTCTAAAAAGCCCGTTTCAGGATTGACAATCTCCCTCCAGGCTGAAGGCCAGGCAATTTGACAAAAATAAGATTCCAGAGCAAAAAAACCCCCGGCCAGCAGACAAACGAAAATTAACGCCTGGCCCACCGTTTTTTCCGGCTGAACAACCTCCTCTGCCAGCGTCGTCACTGCATCAAACCCGAGAAAGGCGATGGTCAGAATGCCCACCGAAGCGAGGAAGGAATCCATCTGAAATTCCATCGGATTGTAAAGTGCCTTCCCGTAAAAGAAGGTTCCCGCTCCGCCACCCTTCATAATCAGCCTGGCCACAACCACCACAAACCATAAAGCAAATCCAGCCTGAAGGATCACTGTCCAGCGGTTGACCGTGACTGTCGGTTCAATCCCCAGGATATTAATGATCCCGACAATGACAACACAGATGACGATCCATGCCCATACCGGGATCACCGGACAATAATTGTTCAGGTAAAGCCCTAAATACAGGAAACAAACCATTGGCAGCAAAATATAATCCAGTAACATGGTCCAGCCCGTGATAAACCCGATGTAAGGATTGATCACCCGCCGAACATAAGAATAGACGGAACCGGAAACCGGGTAAATCGATACCATCTTAGCATAGCTACATGCGGTAAACATGATGACTGCCGTGGATACCAGGTAGGACAGAGTCAACATGCCATGCGTCATGCCGGCCAAAAGGCCAACCTGAGTAAAAACACCGATCGGCGCCAGATAAGAGAGGCCAAACCAAACCAGATGCCCCATACTGAGCACTCTTTTAAGTGATGGTTCACATCGCTGTCGTTGTAATATACCGGCCGGAACCTCGCCAGGCCTATCCATCATCGCAACTCCTCCATATGGGTAAAGATCATTAGCGCTCAGTATCGCTGCTTCCAAACAGGAGACAGATATTGGGTTTGTCCCTTACAGATCGTTTCTAATACCTCTATCTCATGGATCCGGTTCGCAGGAACAGTCAAAATATTTTCATCCAGGATTACCATATCCGCCCGCTTGCCCACTTCCAGCGAGCCGGTGAGCTCATCAAGTCCAAGGGCCCGCGCTCCGTTGATGGTACACATCGCAATGGCCTGTTGACGGGAAACCCGCTCGTCCGGATTATGTAGTCTTTGACTGTCAGTTGCTCCCGGTATATTTCGGGTTACGGCGATCTCAATCCCCCACAGCGGAGCCGGTTTCTCACTGATGAACCCGTCTGTCGCCATGCAAGCCAAGACGCCGGCTTCCCGAAAGCTGTATGCCGGAAAACCGGCCGCCGCCCGATCCGCCCCTAAAACCGGCACAAAGATCTCTTCATAATATAGTGGTTCCCGATAGTGCCAATAGGAATTGATAGAAGCGGTTACTTTCAACCGAGCCATCCGCCGGATATCTTCAGGGCGTACCAGCAAAAGATGGGTTAACGTATGTTTGAGATCTTTTTCCCCATATATCGCCCAGGCCTCTTCCATCCCATCAAGACATTCCTTAACCGCTCTGTCACCCATGGCGTGAATGTGAAGGGGGATATTTTCCCGATGCATTACCGCAATAAACCGTTTGAGTGTCTCGGGGGAAACATTCTGATAGAGACTCCCGACATTAGCCGGGTTATCCGCGTCATCGGCAAAGGGTTCCATAACATACATACCCTTTTGAATAGCGTCAGCAAATATTTTAACGGAAAAGAACTGAAACCCTTCTACGCCCGAATATTGATGCTGAAATTGGCGGAACTCCCGGACAGTACGTTCCGGATCCGTCACATCACCAAAAAGGGCGACCCGCCAGAGCATCTGCTCCCTGCCGGTTTTTAAAGCCTCGTATACATATTCCACATGCGGGTTATGCGTTAAGGGCGTAATCAGGATATCCTGCAGCAGCGTTACTCCGTAGGAGTGCATTTCCCGAAGAAAACCTTTGATTCCTGCAGCTGTCTGCTGCCATTTTACTCCATCAGGCACCGACGGCAGCCAGGGATCAATATAACGATGAAAGGCTCCTTCCCGAAATACCCCCCAAGGTTGGCCCTGGTAACAGGAAATATCCACTCCGTGATATTCTCCGGTCAGATTCAGGGGAACCCGGGTGATGATATCGCTGCCCTGATCTGGTGTGATACAGCCGCTCACATCGAACCCCCTGCCTCTGGCCATCTCGATAGCAACACTGTTATACCAGGCACAATGTAAATCCGTAGAAAATAACTTCACCGGTACATTTTCGAGGAAAGTACCCCTCAGCACCTCATCCAGGAGAAACCGGCACGGCCCCAGATCATCGTCCTCTGCTATCCCGTAAGCCATTCGATTATATTCCCTGAAAACTGCCTGTTCCCAACCGCCCCCTGTTACCAATGGTACCTGGGCATTGGCCTTATCGGTGGCAAAGACCCGGATGCTCTCCAGATACTCCGGCACCGTCTTCCTACCCGCCAGGTCAATCCCGGTAAACTTAGCCACAGCCTCTCCGGCATAGGTATGATTATCCGAAAACCCCGGCAGGACCATTTTCCCCTCCAGGTCAACCACCACGGTCTCCGGGCCGCAAAACATTTCAGCATCCCGGTCCGTTCCGACAAACAGGATGTTTCCGTCCTTTCCGATGGCAATAGCCTCTGCTACGCTTCCTCTGGGATCAACGGTATATATATATCCGTTTTTGAACAGCCTGTCCGCAACAGCCCCCATTTTTTCACCGTTATATGAAAATTCTGATATATCAATACAAATCTGCCAGTAACCGGTTAATGTCTTAACCTAATTATAATACATTTTCAACAAATTTCTGTAATTTAGTGCAAAATCATTCACAATATTCAAAAATTACAACTGTCATAAACTTCAAATGAACAATACTCATTCATCCGCCCCAAATCAAAAGGGCAACGAATTCTTTCATTGCCCTTTCAATAAATCTTTATTGCCTATGTCGACGTCTCCGGCCATTTCCGGAAGTTTCAAAGCGATTTCAATCTTAAATTGCTGTTCTTCACATTGGATTGAACAATACCCATGGTATTTAGCAACTAAAGCTTTGACGCTTGAAAGCCCGATTCCATGTTCATCACCGTTTTTCGTTGAATCAAAATGCTCCCCTTGACGTCGAATCAAGCCGTCATAAGAATTGGCAATTTTAATAATTAAATGGCCTTTCGATACGGCCGTTTTGATATTGATCCTACGCTGCCGCTGAGCAGGCACTTTGGCACAGGCCTCAACCGCATTTTCCAAACAATTGCCCAAAATAACACAGAGATCTTGATCATCAATACCCAAATCCTCAGGCAGATCCAGATGCATCTCAACGGTAATATCTTGCTGTTTCGCTAATTTCAGATAATGGCTGATGATCGCGTCCGCTGATTGGTTATTGCAAATTTTGGGGATCGTTGTCTCGTGAAAATGATGGCATAAATGACTCAAGTACTCTTTTGCAGCGGCAGGATTGTCCTTTTTAAGAAACTCCAGGCACGTGACAAGATGGTGATGGAGATCATGACGAAAGATTTTCATCGCATGAATGCTGTCGTTTAAATTACGGTAATGCTCCCGTTGCAAAGCCAATTGTTTTTCAACCTCTTGATTGCGTCTGGTCTGATAAATAGCTGCAGCCATCAGATAATAGGTGAATACAATTAATAAGGTACTGACGATAACCGGAATAATATTGGTTATCAATTCCGCTCTTTGTACCCCGTAAAACGCCAGCTCTACAAAGACCAATAACGGAAACAGGATGGAACTGAAAATCCGATGTTGGATTATGGCCGTAATATTTCGGATATGGGGCGAAATGTATTTTTTGATGAGCGGCAAAGAAGTTAATTCAAGCAACATACCGATTAAAACCAATCCGCCTACAATACGGTGGAATATTAATTGCTCTAAAAACATCAAAATCAATGCAATAAACTGAGTCAACGAATGGCTCATAAAAAAACAAAAAACTTCGCATAAAGAGTTTCCTTAAAATTGAGTACCGTTGGAATCAAATAGAAGATACCTATACAGTAACCCAGCAAAAACGGGTTATTTATCAGCGGCCTTAGAACTTCCCGGAAAATTTGGGCCATTATAAAAGTTACAATATAGGCCGTCATTTGAAATCTCCAAGAACGCTTAGGTGTCAGGAAAACATACATAAGCAAAATATTGGCCATTAAAAATGCCGCTCTGCTCAGATAGATTAACAATATAGTGTTTTCCTCCACCGCAATCTCTCCTACTTCCTATATACTGCCATACCCTTATAAAAGGATTTCTTCTGTTGCTGTTGAAATGATGAATGAAAGAATCTCATAGAGGTGCAACCGATGCTGCTTATAGCTATTTGCGACGATAATGTAGACGATCGCCAATCGTTGTATCATACGCTTGAAAACCTTTTGAACACCAAAGGCATTCAGGCAAGATTGTTCCCATTTGACAACCCGGACAAACTAAATACTGTAATTGAAAATAATTCTTTCCGTTTTGATATCATCTTTTTGGATATCATTATGGGCGATATGAATGGGATGGAATGTGCACGGATCATCCGGCAGCAAGACAAATTGGTCAAAATTATCTTCTTAACCAATTCAACGGATTATGTCTATGAGGGATACAACGTTAAAGCCACCGGTTATTTGATAAAACCGATTAAAACCGATCAGTTAAATAAAGTACTTGACCAGGCAATTACCGAAATCTCCGATATTGGAAAAAACAGCATTTATATTACCAACCGGGGTATAACTCAGCGGATACCTATCGACGATATTCTTTATTTGGAAAGCGAAAATAACAGAGTCAATATTTACTTGGCTAGAAACAAAGAGAAAGTCACGGTTTATAATAAACTGGATGATTTTGAACAACAGCGAATCAAAACATTTATCCGCTCACACAAAAGCTATTTGGTGAATTTTCTGTACATAGATAAATATGCCAATGACAAGTTTATTTTAACCGACAAAACCATCATCCCTATCAGCCGTAAAAACAGGGAAAAGGCAAAAGAAACATTCTATCATCTGCTAAGCAGTCAATAAATACTTACGATAACACCTTCTAATTATGGCCATGGATTATCCATGGCCTCTTTTTTTTCTTACTTCGTTATTTTCATCAAAAAACCTGCTTCTTTCCACATCCAACATAAACAACTATCCAAATTAACTATAATTATTCTTGAAGATGAGCGAAGAGGACATTCATTTAAAATCCCCTGGAAAATAAGGTTATTTTTAAAAAGCAAGGAGGCATCATCATGTTTATTTCTTTTAACCGTCTCAACAAGTTTCTAGCCTCTCTGCTGGTCGTCGTCATGCTTATGACCCAGTCTTTGGCACTGGTTCCCGTGTATGCAGCCACCGGCGGAAATGCTTACGGACAAAACGAAGACACGGATGATTTGACCACGAAACAGAAAACAATCCGGCTCCTCAACCAGATCATCCCCCACTCCATCGAAAACGGCAAACAACAAGGGCCGGATTGGTTAAAAACCACCGATATCAGTTTGACCTTTACCGAAGATTTTAAACCCCTGTACTCACTGGAAACCTTCCAGCCTTTTTCGAAAGAACCCATCGATGGCAGACTCGGCTTCTGGCAGGGACGCTATGCTCATCGCAGCGGAGCGGACAACACCCTCAACCTGGGCGTCGGATTACGCTGGTTGTCTGAAGATAAGTCCACCATCAAAGGGATTAATGGCTTTTATGACTATGGTTTCAAACACGACCTTTCCCGCTTGGGGATAGGCGCCGAATACTTTAAAAACCATGGTGAATTCCGCTTCAACGTCTACATCCCTCTGTCCGACGATCGTCTTCTTGGTATAACCGCCCAGGCTGACGGCATCCTGTATTCCTACATCCGGGCTGTTAGCGGTTTTGACTTTGAATTAGGTACTTCATTAACCAATGCTCCCTGGCTTAACCTTTATGCCACGGATTCCATTATGATAACAAGCACAAAGTCGACGAGAATGGGTACAAACTCCGTACCAAAATGCAAATTACCCCCAAACTCTCCATGGAAATGGGCTACAGCAATTCCAACCTGACCAACGGGGACTTCTATGGGAAGCTCCTGTTCCAACTGAATAATGCTGCCGGCCCGGCCCTGCATAGAGGCAATACTAAGGCAACATCCAGCGATATCAGTTACAAGCTTTTACAGAAAGTGGAACGGGAGAATGATATTAAGACCGAAACCTGGACTCTGTTAACGGCTTATACCGGAGAGATCCATGTCACTGTCACTACGGACAGCGGTTCTCCTCTCCAAGGGGCCCTCCTGGTCCAAGCCTGGCAAAACGGCAAACCGACCGGTACTGTAGCAACCACCGATGCTGACGGCAAAGCGATCCTAAATGGCCTTCCTGCCGGAGAATATGTGGTACAAGCTGAGTATTTTAGTGTCAACGGAAACAGCCCGGCCGTGACGGTACAAAAAGATCAACCGGCCGACACCGCTATTTCCCTGACCATCGTGGGCGGCCATGCCAATGTGCATGTCATTGACAGCACCGGAACCAATGTCAGCGGTGCCACCGTGACTGCCGAAGCCGTTGACGGATCACAACAGAAACAGTTTTCCAAGTTCAGAACCGCTTCGATTGCTGCTTTTGCTGTAACCGCAGTCACCGGAGCAGACGGTATCGCCCGATTTACTTATTTACCGGCAGGAAACTACAGATTTACGGCAACGCATAGCGGCAAAGAGATGAAAAGCCTGGCCGTCAACGTAACGAACGGCACCACCAGCCTTGGTACTGTGGTCCTACCGGCCAACGGCGGTAATATTGTGGCCGTGATTACCGATGCAAACAGCAAAGCGACCATCAGCGGCGCCACCGTCGTATTGAAAAACGGTACGACCGTAATTGAAGAAAAAAACACTGATAGTGACGGAACAGCCGTTTTCAGCGGCCTGGCCGCCGGTATAACCTATACCCTCACCGCCAGCGCTGCCAATTATGACGGAAACACTACCAATGTCCAGGAGACAGATAAAGAGACCGTCGCTGCCGGGATCGCCCTGACACCTCAGAGCGGCGAAGTGGTCATCACCGTAACCGACGGCACCACCCCCCTTCAGGGTACTACGGTCCGCCTGACAGGTAACGGCGAGGATCGAACCGCCACCACCGACGAAACCGGCACGGCATCCTTTACTAATGTGCCGACAGGCACCTATACCGTTGAAGCTTCCAGGGACGGCTATCATGCTAACACAACCAGTGTAACTGTTGTCAGCGGACAAACAGTGACTGTAACAGTAGACATAACCCAACAGACCGGCAATATTACCCTGAAGGTTACTAACGGGACCAACCCGCTTCAGGGTGCTACCGTCCGCCTGACGGGTAACGGCGTGAATCGATCTTCTGTTACCAATAATTCCGGCGAGGTTTCCTTTACCAATATACCGACAGGCACCTATACCGTTGAAGCTTCTAAGGACAGCTATGAAACCGTCAGCCAAGAGGCGACTGTGATCAGCAGTCAAACGGAAACTGTAACCATCGCTCTGACCCAGATCACCACTGAAACCATCAGGGTTACTGACGGGACAAATCGGCTTAGCGGCGTAACCATCAGTGTAACAGTCAACGGCCAGGTTATTACAAAAACAACGAACTCTCAAGGAGCAGCAACTTTTAAACTCCCGTCATACAACCTCTATACTTTCACATTCACAAAAGAAGGATATCATACCAAAACAATTACCGTATGGGTGAACGGAGGAACCGAACTTTTTACCGAAAGCCTGACCCGTCAGACCGGAAATGCGACCATTACCGTGACTGACGGAACCAACCCGCTTAAAGGCGCTACGATCCGCCTGACGGGTAACGGCGAGGAACAAACCGCCACCACCGACGACTTTGGCGATGTGTTCTTTTCGAATATACCGACCGGCACTTATACCCTCACCGCAACAATGGACGGCTATGAAACCGGCAGCCAGACAGTGACCGTTGTCCACCAGCAAACGGAAACTGCAACCATCGCCCTGTCCCGGGAAATGATCACCGTTCAGATTAACATTCTAAGCGATACCGGAACTAAACTGAGTTTTGCGAGCGTAAACATTACAGGCAATGGCATTAACGATACTAAAGTAACCTCATGGAACAGTAATTTAACCTTTACTTTGCCTGCCGGAACCTATACTCTGACTGCAACGCATACCTATTATCGAACGATCAGTCAGGAACTGGTTGTATCCAGGGAGAACAACACCTTTGATCTGACGACCACCCGTAAAGTGGCTGATATCGTTTTTGTCGTTCTGGACAGCGATGGCCATCCGCTGAGCGGCGCTGTAATTAGCAAAAGTTACAGCGATCCTGTTGAAATCCTTGGTAATACTGACGCCAATGGCAGGTTCAAACTTAAAAACCAGCCGGCTGGCGATTACGCCTTTGACGTAACCAAAGAATTTTACGACGGTTGGACAAGCGTGGTAACAGTCAATCAGGATGGTGTTATAGAGAAAACATTTTCGTTAACCCGTCAAACAGGTAATGTCAGAATCACAGTTAAAAACAGCAGCGAAGTGGGTATCCCAAACGCAACGGTCACTCTGTCGGATGGTTCTGTACACATCGCCAACAGTATTGGCATTGCTAAACTGGATAATGTTCCCGCCGGTGAAATGAGTTTTACAGTGAGCGCACCCGGTTATATCAGTCAGAGCGTAACGAAAACAGTATACAGAAGTTACAGTTCTTCTGAGTATAACGAGTTTACGGTCACTCTCCAATCCGAGTAGTCTCGTACCTGGTTATAGGTCCTCTCAGATCCTTTAGTAAACAAAACTAAATCTTTAACTCCGCCCGTAGCTTACGGGCGGAGTTTTGTTTTAACCCGGATTATATTTATTTATCGGAAAAAATAACAAAAAAGGGACATCCTCCAATGTCTCATCTGATGATACAGGCAGAAACCGGGATCGCCCGGGAACCATTGCTTATTTGGATTAATATTATAAACAGTGAAACAATTATCGCAAAAATGATAATCACAAGTGATCTTAATAAATAAATGAATTCATGAGCCTTAATTATCCGGGATTGCCCGGATGTTTTATAACGTAATGTAAAGGGTGATTGATAATGGATAAAGCCTTTTCCCCCAATCCCACCCCCGGCCGGAAAGGTACAGGCAACTATCAGTGTCCGCCTTCACCTGAATATCCGCAAGTCAGTCCTGATAGTAACAATCTGATCCAAAACCCCAGCTTTGAAAGGGGTTTGGCGGACTGGATCACGAATAATGTAGATGTAACTGACGGTAGTCCTTTTGAGGGCACCCAAGTCGCCAGAATGAGCGCCGGCGTCGCCAGTATGTTTCAGGATGTTTCGCTCATCGATACGGGTTTGACTCCGTTGTTCCTCAGTTTTTATATTGAAGGTACGTCTTTTAATGATGGTAATTTAATTGTGGAAATATTGTGGTTGGATAACGCTTTCAATCAAATCGGCATTGGCCTACGGCAGTTTATTCCGCCCAGCCTTCGAATACCTACCAGAGTGAGTTTTTTTGCTGTCACCGATCAACCGCCGGAAGGAACAGCTTGGGCACGGTTGCAATTTAGCAAGGGGCAGGGTGCGGTAACGGCTGAAGACTTTATTAAAATTGACCAAGTCATTCTCACGCCGGTTAACTCCGGCAATTTAGTCCAAAATCCCGGTTTTGAACTGGGACTTACCGGATGGACTGCAACCGGTTTTACGCCGAATTTTACTGAAGCCTTCACCGGGCTGGGCCAGGCCGCAGGGGAGGTAAGCGGTGGCACTTTATTCCAGGATATATCGCTCACTCATTTACCGGCAAATACGCCTTTACTGGTTTCTTTTGCAGTCCGCAGTCTCCAGACCTCCAATGGCGAATTGACCGTCCAAGTACTCTGGCTCAATGCGGCTGGTGACCCGATTGGACCACCCGGATTGAATGTCTTTATTCCCCATGATACATTGGACCAACAGATAAATTACTTTACCTACCTGGCGCTTACCCCGCCGGCACCTTTTAATGCGGTAACGGCACGTATCGTTTTTACTACCCTCGAACCGACGGTCTTTGTTGACCAGGTGATTTTAACGGCAGCCAAAACAACCAATTTGATACAAAACCCCGGTTTCGAAGCTGGTTTGGACCATTGGTCCGCCGTAAATTGGACGGCAGAGATTTCCGACTTTGCCTATGAAGGAACCATGGTGGCCCGGGGAGCTAACAACGGCGGAGTGATATTCCAGGAGGTTGCTTTGGATAACGCCGTAGGCCAATGTTTCTTATTCAATTATGCCATTTCCAATCAGAGAGCCGATCTACTGGCCGAAATCATATGGTTGGACAGCCAAAACCGGGAGATCGGAAAAGGTCTTAATCTGATAGCTCCCGCAGTTGAACGGGAAAGTAATGTGTGGGTGACTTATACCGGAATCACTGAGCCGGCGCCTTCGGGTACGGTAAAAGCCCGGGTACAATTTACCAAAGGGCAGTCCGGGATTCCCCTCGATCTTGACAAAGTGATATTGGGCCGCCTGGGTAACAGTAAACCTGTTCAGGGATAATCAATTTGGAAGTTCAGGGGCGTCCCACCCTCTGATTCGGATGGTGCAGGAGGACAAACAGCGCCTCCTGTCGACAGGCAAAGCATTTGCATCCATATAAACAACTTTTGAATAACGGGCCAATTTGATGATTGAAACCCTCGGCTGCTCACCTCTACAAAGCCCGGAAAAATCGAATGATCAAAATAAAATTCATTACCATGGATTAATGTATAATCACAACATATTCCAAACGCCCATCATGTTCTCCGTACCTTTCAGCAGATATTTTCATATCATCTATATTGAAATCCCAAATACCAGAATTGGGGTGATTTAATTGCCATTCACCTTCTCACAGACCAATCTAAACAATGATTTAGAAACCTATGACCTTGCCATCTCGATCAACCCGACCAACGCCATCATCAACCAAACGATAGAAGCCGGCGATGTCGTCGTGGGTTCCATTGATGTCGCCAATACAGGCCAGGTCAATGCCGATGTATACTTAACCGCAGACTGGGGACCGGCAGCCGGAACCACCGACAGAGAAGCCACCCTCCTTGCCAATGCGCTGACTGTCAGCGTATTCCTGTCAGAAGACCCTGCGCCAACCCAGCAATACATTGGCAGCTTTATCGGGCTCATCGACCAAAGAGTCATCACCGGACTGACGCCAACGTCTGATGCCCGGATCAATATATCCGTTGGCCTGCCGGGTAACCGAAGCGGGCCTACCCTGCTCGGAAAAGCCATCAATACGGATTTTGTTTTTATTGCGGTATCGGTCGAGTAGTTATCCATAAATGCACAGGAGTCGGTTCCCCGGAACCGGCTCTTTTGCATAATATGCATATGGTGATACCGATGAGTAAAGGCAGAGTTGGAATTCTTACCTCATACCACATCCACAATGACGGCACGCGAATGATCTACGGCGGCGCGGAACGCTACGGTATTGAATTTACCAAACTCCTCCTGGAAATGGGATACAACGTCGAGTGGTGGCAAATCGGCTCCGGTTGGGAACAGGAGATCCTTCCGGGAGTTCCCCTCTACAGTATCCCGATGGGTGAGGCAGAATACCAAACTTGCCCTGCCTTAAACCATGCTTTCCACGAACAGGCCAATCGGATCGATTTCGCCGTTTATTTCAGTACATTGTTGGCCTACCCTCAGGCCTTTAAAAAAAGCATCTCCATCTCCCATGGCATCTATTGGGATTATCCTACCTGGGAAAGGATTGTCCCCACCGAACGGCATCGTAAGGAATGGCGCTACCGGTGGTGGAGCGCTTTAAACCGGCCTGAAGCCGTCGTCTCCTGCGACACGGCGACGATCCGGTATATCAATGCCACCTGGCCCGGGTTAAGTGAAAAATTGATCTACATACCCAATTTCGTCGATTTGAACAGCTTTTATCCTCTAAAAGAAAAGCCTCCCCGGGAAACCGTACGGATCCTCTATCCCCGCCGGCTGACCTCTGTCCGGGGGATCTACGAAACCATTGCTGCCATCGAAAAATTGACAGCCCGGTTTCCCCAGGCGGAGTTTCATATCGTCGGCCGCGGCCACAACGATCATCACGAAGGGGATCTGCTGCGCTGGACCAGCCAATATGAGCAGGTCTATTATTACTGGCGCCCGCCTCACCAAATGCCGGAGATTTACCGCCAAATGGACATCGCCATCATTCCGACCAAGGCTTCAGAAGGCACCTCCCTCTCCTGCCTGGAGGCGATGGCTTCCGGTTGTGCGGTGGTCGCCGGTTGTACCGGAGGCCTGACCGATCTGATTATCCCCGAATATAACGGCCTATTACTCCGGCCGCTGAATAGCCGGACATTAACCGAGGCTTTAACCCGCCTGATCGAAGACCCGGAACTGCGACAACAGCTGGGTACAAACGCCAGGACTACCTCTGAGGCTTTTTCATTGGAAAAGTGGAAGAACCGCTGGCGTAAGGTGATAGAAACCGTTTTTCAATAAATGCTGAAGGAGACATGGAATGAGTAAAGGATCTGTTGCCATCGCCACATTAAAGTTAATGGACCCGGCCACCGGACAGTTTGTCTCCGACTATCGGCGGCAGTATGCCATCGAACTATCCGGATTACTTCGGGATCTTGATTATGATGTGGCCTGGTTTCAACCGGGAAACGGCTGGCACAGCCTCTTGATTCCTGACGTTCCACTGTATGGCGTCCTGCAGGACGAGGCCCAGCTTTTCACCTGGCCGATGACTTCCGATGATTTCTACGAAAAAACCCACGAATTCGACTGGGCTATCTATTTCGACTTCGTCCTGGCCTACCCGCAGGCCCGCGAATCATCCATCGCTATCGCCCACAGTATGACCTGGGATGAACCCTTATTTGAATCCAAACTGCCCACCGAAGCGGAACGAGAGGAATGGAAACGCCGTCTCTGGATGGCATTGCGCGCACCTCAAAAGGTAGTGGCTATAGAGAGCGGCCTTATCCATTGGGCTACCGCCACCTGGCCCGGACTTTTTCACTCCTTTGAGTATATTCCCAACTTCATCCCTGCCTGGGCTGAGGAAGAATCCCCGAACACGGAAAAATCGAATATGCTGGAATCCGGCCCAGACCCAATCGGGATCCTTTTCCCGGGCCCTCTCACCCCCGAAGCGGGGATCAGCGAAACCATCCGCGCCATGGAAACCTTGTTGGAAAGGGATGACCGTATCCATTTTTATTGGGTGAACACCGGTCCAGATGCTACAGTGAAATATCTGACCGAATGGTCCGAGAAGCATCCCCGCTGTTTTTTACTGACCGCACCGTTGACCCGGAAAACCCTTGAACAGGCTGATATCGTCTTATTTCCGGGTAAAAGCTTTCAGGAAACGGATATGATCTGCCTGGCGGCCATGTCCTTCGGCAAAACCGTCATTGTAGGGCAAAACAGCGGCCTCGCCGATATCGTCATCCATGATCATAACGGCCTCGTTATCAATCCAACCGATAAAACATTAATAGAAAGGATTCAGCATCTGATCGACTCGCCGGAGGAACGCCGTGACTTGGGAAACCATGCCCGGGCCGTTGCCCGGCATTTCTCCTTGCCGGCCTGGCGGCAACGCTGGCAACACCTCATTGAAAAAACATTCCGCGAGTGAGGGATCTCCATGTCAAGCACCATACCGAAATTAACAGCCATGATGCTCGTCCGTAACGAAGCCGATCGTTATCTTCATGAAGCCTTATCCGAGCTGTCAATCTTTGTTGATGAAATCATCATCCTGGACGACGGTTCAACCGACGGCACCCCTGATATCTGTCTCGCCTTTCCCAAAGTCCGGCTTTACCGGGAAACCGAATCCCTGATGGCCCAGGACGAGAGCCTTGCCAGAATGAAATTATGGGATTACACCGTCAGCCATGATCCGGAATGGATCCTGGCCATTGATGCCGATGAAATTTTCGAAAAACGAATGGCTCATGAAGTGGCCGGATTGATAAACCAACATGAATTTGACGCTGTCGAATTCCGGTTTTTTGATTTTTGGGGCGATCGGGAGCATTACCGGGTAGACGGATATTGGGATCCATGGGTGAAAAAGGTTCGGATGTTATTCCGGTATAAACCCGATCAAACTTATTCATGGCCGCGTAAGAAAATTCACTGCGGCAGAATTCCTTTAGAAGCAAGAGGGCCCATACCGGTCTACCAATCGGACATCCGGGTCAAACATTACGGCTGGGTTCGTACAGAGGATATTCAAAGAAAATATTTACGCTATAAAGCGCTTGATGACAACGCCCATTTACAAAGCGTCCTGGATCCTCCGGAAAAGATTAAACTGGAATCATGGATTCCGGAAAAAGTCCTTCCGTTTTGAAAATGAATTTCGATTATATTACACTTTCCTACATCAACTGATCCATAAACCGTTCTCACATCCATGTAGAAATTGAATCCAAGCGAAGGCGGGGGTTTGGGGAAAATGTTAACCACCATTGCCATCAATAAAGGGAACTATGTGGGTATATCCGATGCCTTTTCCGTTCCGATTCTTACCGATATGGTCATTCAGGAACAGGACGTCAGCTGCCTTCTTAAAAATAACTATATACCATCCCAAAAAGTGATCAAGGTGGCCCAATCTTGGACAGAAGTCAGAAATGTCCAAATCAACATATTAAATGGCCGGATTTTCCTCACCGGCCTGGCATACCAATACAAAACCCTTGTCGGCGAAAACGACGTCTTATACTGCGAATCAATCATTGATCCTTTCCATATCACTTCATCCATCAAAGGCTTGATCCCCGGCATGCGCGTCAATTGGCAGGTAACCAATAAGGAATACACCAAAATCCTGACACCGCGCCTGATTTCATATCTCAATGAATTAACCTTTCATCTTGATATTCTGAAGCAAGAAACATTGTGGGTAAAAACTCGGGCCGTCATTTCACCGACAAAACAGTTCTAGTACTTTTAGCATTTAAATAAAGTGTTTATAGTATTTTTTGAAAAAACTCAACAAAATTAAGACTCATATTTCTATTAGCCAATACTAACTACTGATATAAATGTATACAACACTTCTTAAATTTTTTGCCCCTACCACTCGGCATCAAAGCATCAACAAACAAAGCCGCCACGAATGACAATTCCAGCGGGAAGGACCTGCGGCCGGATGGCCGCGGGATATGCGATACTGCTAGCCAACGACCATATATCAAACAAAAAAACGCTCTAGCAGTAATGCTGCTAGAGCACCTTTCCAAACTATCTTTCATCTCCTGGGGATGCGTTATTACCCGCTTTTGATTCTTTGACCAATTGATATTGCTCGTGGGCCAGATCCCAGAGGAATTTATCCCGCCGGGCTTCAGGACTGCTAAACAACCGTCCGAACCATTTGGTGGCTTCCTCCAGATTGCCGGTTCTCCGGTTGAGTTCCGCAATCAAATAGATGCAATGGGGGGCATCCATTTTGTCAAAGGGGAGATTTTCGCTCTGGTAGGCATCCGTGTATAATTCCAGGGCGAACTTTAAAAACTCATTCTCCCGCTGGTCGCCTTTCCACCGGTAAATCCAGGCTATTCTCAAGCAGGTTTTGGCGAGCTCACTACTCTTTGCCTTGCGTAATTGCAGACAATATAAAGCGAGTTTATATGCTTCCAGCGCCGAGTCCAAGGTCCGTTCGCCGGAATAACTTTTGTGTTTCCAATGCACCCCAATGTGGGCGTTAATGATCTTCTTCTCTTTCGGATTGAGCTGGTCAAAACGGTCCTGGAACGCAGCATAGCCGCAATGTTCACAAACAAAAACCTGATACAGAATGGGGTTAATGCCTTCGTAATGAACAGCAAAGTCCGAATCCTGGCTTAAGACCCGATAGGCATTGAGACGAACTTTGGTGGCGGTAAACTCCTGTTCACAGACTGGACAGACAACCGTCGTGTTGTAGATTTTAGGAGCCATTATTTCTACCTCATTTAATCTTATCAGTTTTATCGGCCTTTTTCGGTAGAAACTGAAGGCCGTTTTTCATATTTGTAGAAATGAACGCAATACTCTATGGACAGACATATGTAATAATAACTTGGATGTTGCTACAATATATACAAAAAATAGAGCTCATTCCAAGCTCTATTTTATTAATTATGACAGTCCGAAAAGATGATTAAAAAAATTCATTGTTTGAAAACCGGTCTTTTCACTTTTAACTCAGTAAAACAAAATTGATACCCTTCATCTGGCGTTTCCAAAAGGATATCGATCTGCGCATTTTTCGGATAATAAAGTTTATTTATCCTTTTATCATATGCACATAAATAATGTCCGTATTCGTCTCCCTGAAATGCTGCCATAAGTTTGATATTATCATGATATTGTAATTTACAATACATTGGATAATCCTTCAGGGAATCCAGTACGGTAATTTTATATTGTTTAACACGTCGTTGCAACTTTTCTGCATCATATAAACCATACTGAACGAGATCGATGATATAGTACTTCTGATTTATTTTGATATAATTGACTATATGACCACCATCGGGACGTACCCAATGAATATAACCAACCTCATCATAGTTACCGTCTAAAACATATTTTAATAAATTGGCACTGGCACCACAGTTTCCTTTGTTAACGCGCAATGCATTATCTCCTGGACGATTAAATTCCCAATTACATTTAAGATTGCGGTCATAAACCTTAGTAGTCCCACTATCTGAACCAAACCTTGCTAATGTCAAATATTGCATCAGGTCATAAACTGTGTTAATCTTTTCTCGGATTTTTTCCGGATTTCGTTCTTCGACCAAAGCTTGAACTTCTTCTTTGGTGAGCTTTGGCATCCCCAGTTCAGCAGGGAGGTTAAAAAATTTGACGATCTCCGGGTTGGATGTCGAATCAACCGGAACGTTTTGATAGACAAATTCAATCTTTACTTTGCTGTTTACCGGATGTTGATAGTCATCATAACCGATAAAAGTGTATTCAGCATATTTAATTTGAGAATCTGCAGCTATTTCAAAACTTCGAGCATACTTCTCGTACCCTTTCATCTTGGGTAAAAATTTTCGTAATTTTTCCGATTCAGGAATGTGGTCGTACTGAACCAATTGACCGTATTCATTATAATATTCACGTTGAATTTGGGTAATATGTAGTCCGACCCCGTTCACTTCCTGGAAAGCAAGAGAAAATCTCCATCGCTCGTCCGCATCCGAGTAAACCAAAGGCTGCAAACACAAAACCATCAACTTCGCCTTACTTTGCGAAGCATCTGCCCGCATAAAGGAAAAGTTAGAAAATATCACCAGGCCTGAAACAATAAGAAAGAAAAAAAACGTACGGGTAAGTACCTTTGTTTTGTTTTCATTTTTTCCCCTCCTTTACCATTTATTTTAAATCATCAGTTCTCGTTATGCAATTTTATTTATGATACGGCTCTCCCCGCATAATTCGGCAGGCTCGATAGATCTGCTCCAATAACATCACCCGGAACAGCTGGTGCGGAAAAGTCATCTTTGAAAAGCTCAGGTTCAGATTGGCCCGTTTCACCAACTCTTCCGTCAGGCCCAGCGACCCCCCGATCACCATCGTCACATCTTCCCCATACATCAGCCGTTCGTTAAAAAACTCCGCCAGTTCCGGCGAAGTCAGTTGTTTGCCTCTTAAGTCCAGAGTCACCAGGAAACTTTTGGGGATGATCAGATTCTCCAATGCCGCACACTCCTGCCGCCGCACCTGTTCTTCCAAAGCAGGCCCCGCATTATCCGGGCAGGGAAAGTCGGCCACTTCCTTCAACTCCAGCTTCAGATAAGGCCGAAGCCGCTTCAAATACTCCGCCTGCGCCTCAACCCAGTATTTCTCTTTCAGCTTCCCAACAGTTAAGATTCGAACCAGGGGCATAATTCCTCCTCATAACATACGTTCACAGTTCACAGGACATAGACAGGATATAGCTGTCAGGACTTCGGTGTCAGGAGATATTTCCAAAACGCTAAAGTTTCAAGCTCTATCATCCAATCCTTTAGGAGAAGGCGGGGTGAGATTTAGAGGCATGAGACATGAGGAACGAGTAGAGCTTTGGTTTTCTTCTGACTTCTGTCTTCTGTATTCTGTCTTCTAACTACTGTCTCCTGACTCTCTCCTCTCACCTCAATAAAACTATTGCCTCATCTCCCCTATCTTGGCGGTGGTTTTGTATTTTTTACCATTACGGTAATACTCGATTTTCAACGAAGTACCCACTTTATGTGTAGCGGTTATCTCCCGGACCAAATCGGTATCCGTAACCTTAGTCCCGTTAATCGACACCAGGATATCCCCGGGTTGCAGGCCGGCTTTATCCGCTTCGCTGCCCCGAAGCACTTTTGCGATGAAAATGCCCGATTTCACCGGCAGCGTCTGCCCCAGCCGGGCTTCAAGGATCCGGCTGTTATCCTCCGTAAAGTGGATATAAGCAATCCCAAGCCCCGGCCGGGAAACATACCCCCGCTCAATCAACTGGGTAGCCACACTACGTGCCATATTGCTGGGGATTGAAAAACCGATCCCTTGGGATTTGGCAGCAATTAACGTATTAATCCCGATGACCTGGCCGGCGGAATTTAACAAGGGCCCTCCGGAATTGCCCGGATTGATGGAGGCGTCGGTTTGAATCATATTCCTCAGCCTGATCCGGTCATTGACATCGATCACCCGGCCCTTAGCGCTGATCACCCCTACCGTCACCGTATTTTTCAGGTTTTCCTGCAAAGGATTGCCGATGGCAATGGCGGTCTGCCCCACTTGGACCTTCTCCGAATCGCCCCATTCCGGGACTGTCAGATTATTATGATTAATCTTTAAAACGGCCAAATCCGTCTGGGGATCCACGCCGACAACCTTTGCCGGATAGGATTTACCGTCTGACAATATTACCACTATCTTGTCGGCGGTTCCCGAATCGCCGTTAATCACGTGATTGTTCGTCAAAATATATCCGTCTTTCCGAAAAACCACCCCTGAACCCAATCCTTGGACATTGCGAATCTCCAACCCACTGAAGAAGTCAAAATCCTCTACCAGTGTATTAGTGGTAATCATCGCCACGGACGGCCCAATCCGATTGACCACATCGATAATGGTCTTCTCGTAATCATTCATCGAAGTAGTCTGCATTTGGGCTTGAGACTGGGTCTGGATTTGAATGAGGGGTTCCGACGATTGGAGCAACAGTTGGCCCAATCCTGTATATTTAACGGCCAAAAGAACTAAAAAAGCGGCAATAGTCCCGGAAATGAGCGCGGTGAAAATATACGGGATTCGCTCCCGAGGAGTATGGCTGTCAAATCGAAACTCGTTCACCGGCAAAAACCTCCCTATTGATAACCGTCAGACGGCTGAAAGCTTTTATAACGAAAACCTTCATCCCTTTCATGGATATTAAAATTAACGTTAATCCTTTTTTAAGGTTCCCCGGCCCACGTAAGCTGATATATCCGGATTTGGTAAGTTTTAGACTCATACTCCGTTGGGATCAGCGCTTCGCTGACATGCCAGCCCCGGCTTTTATTCTGTTCCACAAAGTTTCGGGCGTAATCCCGGCCGGGATCCGCCAAAATTATTTTCCCGCCCGGTTTCAAATGGTTCCAAAAGATATCCGTCAATGCCGAATGTAAAGTTTTTTCATACAAAATATCGCTCCCAATAATCCGGTCAAAGGTTCCCGCGCTCTCCGGAAACGAACGCCAATCGGCCATCAGAAACTCCGAAGCAGATACCCGGTTCAAACGACAATTTAACCGACAAAACTCCAACGCCGACTGCACATAATCCGATTGGAGCATCATCGCTCCCACCTTTTTGGCGACGATACCGGCCAGCCCTACACCCGCCCCCAACTCAAGACAACGCTTCTCCCGGAAATCATCGGCATGTTCCAGGATAAACTTGGCCAAACCAATGGAAGCCGGCCATAACTCCGCCCAAAAGGGAATCTCCTCTGGATCCGAAATCCGGTCCAGCAGCGGATCGATATCCTCAACCTTATAAATTTCAAAAGTGTGCCCTTCCAAGTTGAATACAATCCGTTTTAAAGTATAATCCTCCTGCAAATGCCGGAGTATGGCTTCACACTCAACCGCCGTCTGTTCCATCGCTATTCCTTTCATTTCCGTATATTCTTCATTTATTCGTCTTTTGCAGCGTTTTTCCTGTCGTTTTCCCAATCTTACCGTCCAAGCTCATTTCCTGAAGAATTCCGTCAAAAAACGGTTCGCCAATCCCGGAAATGTAATATGATATAGTAACCCGTCTTAAAGGAGGCAAAGAAATGGGACATTCGCACGATTCAAAAAAAGACAAAGATAAAGATTTTAAAGGTCTAAAAAGCATCGAATCTTCCGGGAAATCCGATTCCGGCGATAATCCGAATAATCCTTTTTTTGATAAAAACGATCTGGCAATACTTTCCATCATCACCCCGCTACTCAGCCCCGATGCTCAGCGTTTATTGTCTTTCTTTATCAATTATGGCAACGATGCTCCGACGTTGGCAACGCCCAACCCCTTGGGCAATCTCGGGGAATTATTGCAGCAACTGCCTTCCGGTCAACGCAATTCTTTAATGGAAATAGCTCCCAGCCTGCTCAGTATGCTTGCAGCCGGCCAGGACGGTAAAAACGGGAACGGCAGCGGATTAAATCCGGCGCTCTTATCCACCTTATTGACTGCGATGATGAACAATAAAAAAGAGGACTGACCATCCTCTGACATAAAAAAAGTGGTGGTTGCCCCTCCACTTTTTTCTTCTTTTGGATTTGGATAAAGGTTCCGCCCGGGCCAACTTTACCGGCTTGCGAAATTACTGTTCCATCTGCTTCGCTAAAAAACCGGCCGCTGTCTCCGTTACTTTGACCTCCAAGTCCCCCATGACCACATTGGGTTCCTTGGAGCAAAGGATAACTGCACCAATGGGGTCCCCTTCAGCAATAATCGGCGCAATGACTTGCGCGGTAAACTTACATTTACCCTCTTCTTCGATGATCGGGCATGCCTCGCAATACTTATGATCGCCCGGTTTGGGGATTAACACTACCTTTCGATCTTCAATCGCTCTCTCAACCGCCCGGGAGATGGGTTTATCCAGGAACTCCTTCTTCGGGGCTCCCGCAACTGCAATCACCATATCCCGATCAGCAATTAACGCGATATGTCCGGTCGACTCGTAGAGAGAATCGGCGTACTCTTTAGCGAAATCACCCAATTCACCGATGGGAGAATATTTCTTGAGAATCACTTCTCCCTCACGGTCCACAAAGATCTCTAACGGGTCGCCTTCTCGGATTCGCAGCGTTCTACGAATCTCTTTGGGGATGACCACTCGGCCCAGATCATCGATCCGCCGCACAATTCCAGTCGCTTTCATCCCCTTTTTCCCTCCTTTTTCTAAAACTTTGACTTTTCGCTTCCATTGAGGTGCCAGAGATCCTGCCACCCGTACGACCCAGGTGAGTTGGAGTAAATCCCATTCTACCTTTAATGATAGTATATAGTTACCTTTCCGTTTTTATTCGTTTTCCCGGTTTAGCTGTTGAACTATTACCATCAGTGGTCATTCCTAGCATGCCCTTTTTCCCAAAATAAATACCAAATCAGGAAGCCAAACTTTATATTTTGTTAACCCCCGATCCCAGGTGCGGAAATAATCATCAATGTATCCAAAATCATCTGCAGCAGCTCACCGTCTTTTCCGGTGGATCTCCATTTGAAGACCGGCGGACGGCCCGGCTGATAACGGAAACCGCTCCGGTACTTCTGTAAAACCTGGAGGACTTTTTCATAATCCACCACCAGGCCTTGATGCAGTTTGCCGATGTATTCCTGTCGTTCCTTGGTAATGCTGGCTATACCGGCTATCCTGGCCATAATCTTGATCTTGGCCAAATAGGTCAAGTTGAGCACCGGTTGCGGCGGATCACCAAACCGGTCCGTCAATTCTTCCACGATGGCATCTGCCGCTTCCACCGTTTGAATCGCGGCCATCTTTTTATAAATTTCCACTTTTTGCTTGTGATCGCTGATATAGTCGGAAGGAATATACGCATCCACCGGAATTTCGATGACCGGTTCCGGTAATTCAGGAACCACTTCGCCCTTCTTCTCCCGAATCGCTTCCTCCAATAACCGGCAATACATTTCGAAGCCGACGGCCCCGATTTGGCCGTGCTGCTCCGGGCCTAACAGATTGCCGGCACCTCGGATCTCCAAATCCCGCATGGCAATTTTAAAACCGGAACCCAGGTCGGTAAACTCCCGAATGGCAGCCAGCCGCTTTTCAGCATTTTCGCTGAGGACTTTATCTTTGCGATAGCAAAAATAGGCATGGGCAATCCGGTGGCTCCGCCCGACCCGGCCGCGCAATTGATACAGCTGCGCCAGGCCAAACCGGTCCGCATCGTAAACGATCAACGTATTCACATTGGGAATATCCAGCCCGGTCTCGATAATCGTCGTGCAAAGCAAGATATCCGCTTCTCCGTCATAAAAGTCCAGCATCACCCGTTCCAATTGTTCCTCGTCCATTTGGCCATGGCCGATAAGAATCCGGGCTTTAGGCACCAAACTTTGCAAATGCGAAGCCATCCGTTCAATGCTTTCCACCCGGTTATAAACGAAATATACTTGCCCGTTCCGATCCAACTCCCGTTGAATGGCTTCCCGGATCACTTCATCGTTATATTCCAGAACATGAGTGCGGATGGGGAACCTTCCCTGGGGAGCCGTCTCAATAATGCTCATATCCCGCACCCCGGCCAAAGACATATGCAACGTCCGGGGAATCGGCGTTGCCGTCAACGTCAGTACATCAATATTTTTCCGCATTTCCTTAATTTTTTCCTTGTGCGTCACGCCGAAACGCTGCTCTTCGTCGATGATCAACAACCCCAGGTTTTTAAAATGAACATCGGAAGATAACATCCGGTGGGTTCCGATTAAAATATCCACTTTCCCGTCTAAAACGCCGGCTACCACCGCTGCTTGTTCTTTTGGCGACTGAAAACGACTGAGCACTTTGATGGTCACCGGATAACCGGCAAACCGTTCCGTAAAGGTCAGAAAATGCTGCTGCGCCAAAATGGTGGTCGGGACCAACACCGCCACCTGTTTTCCGTCCATCACCGCTTTAAAAGCAGCCCGCATGGCCACTTCCGTCTTCCCGTAGCCCACGTCGCCGCAGAGCAAACGATCCATGGGTTTGCTGCTCTCCATATCTTTTTTAATCTCGGCAATGGCTCGCAGCTGATCCGGAGTCTCCTCATAGTAAAAGGCTTCTTCAAACTCATGCTGCCAAACGGTATCCGGACTGAAGGCGTAACCCGGCGTAATTTCCCGTTGGGCATACAATTCCAAAAGGCCTTCCGCCATATCCCGGATGGACTCTTTCACCCGGTTTTTCACCTTCTGCCAATCGGAACCGCCCAGTTTATTCAGCTTCGGCGCATGATCTTCCACGCCAATATATTTCTGCAATAGATTCACCTGGTCCGTCGGCACAAACAACCGGTCTTCCCCGGCATATTCGATCTTCAGGTAATCCCGGTGGCTTCCAGCGATCTCCAGCGTTTCCAAACCGGCAAACCGTCCGATACCGTGGTTCACATGGACCACATAATCCCCGATTTTCAAGTCGGTAAACGAATGAATCTTGGCCCCTTCCTGACGGAAACGGGAAAGATACCGCTTTTTTTGACGGCCGTATAGCTCAACTTCGCTCAAGACCACCAACTTTTGGTCAGGCCATTCAAAGCCTGTCTCCAAGTCCGCCACGTGAATCCGGACCGTCCGCGGTAAAATATCGGCCTCATTTTCGGAAATAATTAAGGTGGACGTTATGCCCTGTTCCCGCAGTACCTCTTTGAGGCGGCGGGCCTTATCCGCCGTGGAAACCGCCAGGACAAACACATGGTTGGACTTTAAACGGCGAGAAATTTCATTGGCCAACTGTTCCGTCTTGCTGTGAAACGAAGGCGGCGTCCGGAAAGGCAGGGTTATCACTTCTTCAACGGTATAGCCTTTCGGGTTATTGGCCAACAGCGACATGGACCAAGGCTTCCGTTTTTGGATCTCCCGCTCCAGATCGCCAAGGGCGAAAAAGGCCTCTTCTTCTTTGGGAAGAATGACCCCTTTTTCGAGGAAATTGCCTAAAATCCCGGCCCGCTCTTCTTCCAAGGAGCGGTATACATCCCGTCCCCGTACCGGATCGTCGAGGATAATCCGGGCTTCCGGCTGATAATCGAGCAATGATACCAGACGCGGGGCAACCCAAGGCAAAAACTGATCCGCGCCCGGCAGTTGATGGCCTTCGCTAAGCCGGTCCAAAGCTTCCTGGATCCGGTTTTGCAAGGATTCCGCCTCCATTACCCGGCCCATATCCTCCAACCGTCTCACCTGTTGGGCCAAGGCAGCGGCAATGGCCTCTTTCTGGCGGATAAAATCTTCCCGGAGCCACAGCCCCTCCCGGGCCGGTAAAATCCGCACCTCTTTCAGATTTTCCGATGAAACCTGGGTTTCAACATTAAAGATACGAATCGAGTCCACTTCATCCCCGAAAAACTCCATCCGTACCGGATGCTCCCGATCTAACGGAAATACATCGACAATGTCGCCCCTGCGACTAAATTGTCCCATGGCCTGGACCAAATCCACCCGTTCATAGCCCATGAGCACAAACCGCTCCAGCAAGCTTTCTAACGAACATTCATCACCCAGTTTCAGCGTGACGGTAAAAGCTTGCAACGTTTCAGGCGGAACCAAACGACGTTGCAACGCTTCCCAAGATGTAACAACCACCAACGTTTTGGAATACAACATCCGTCCCATCGTTTCAATGCGTTGCGCCGTAATCTCCGGCTCAAACGCTTCTTCGTGGGGAAACAACTCATTGGCCGGGAAATACGCCACCTGCTCCGGCCCTAATATACTTTCCAGATCCGTCGCCAACCGGAAAGCTTGCGTATTATTGAAACTGATCACGATCATCGGACCCGGGTGTTCCACCATCAACCCGGCGATAACCATGCTTTTTTGACTCCCGTTCACTCCGGTCAACAAATCCTGCTTTCCGTCGGCAAAACGAGCGCTCATCATCTTAAAATCAGGATGGGTAATGATTTTCTCCAAGACCTTTTTCATGATTCCTCCGGCTGTAAACGCCAATAAGCCGTCCTAACGGATGAACCTATTGCCATCCGTACGGAGCGACTCGGCGGTTGAAATATTGAATCTATAAAAACTCTAACGTACTCTCTATGATTTATTGTATTCTGATATACCGCTGACAATCACATTGTTCCAGAACAAATGTAACACCAGCGCTATACCGAAGCCCAACCCGTTACGCCCGGTAAAGCAATATCCCAAACCAAATACGGTATGTATTGCAATCCCTGCCAATAATATCACCGTTCCGGGGCGGGTTTTAACAGCGAAGGATTCATACAAACCTTCGCCCAGCCCAAACAGGACACTTACGCCAAAGGGATCCAGATGAAACACCCAGGCGATACAATATTTAATACACTCTTCCCCCAAAGGGGTTAAAAAACCGGTACGGACCTGCTCTTTCAAGCCGGTTCTGCTTAACGCCCGGTTCCACATAAACGCCATTCCCGGGCCTGCTATGGCAGCCAATATCCATTTCATTACCCATAGGATAGCCAGGATTCCCTAAATTATTCCTTAACCGGACCTGGCTTTTTGGGCGTAATGTTATAATGATTCATGGTATATTCAGCCCCTTTGTCAATAAAGGCCAGACATGCCTCAGCCGCTTTCGCAATGCTCTCTTCAAAAACCGTCTTGTCCGCCCCTGAAAACCCGCTCAACACATAATCGGTGACCTCCGTCCCCGCAGACGGCCGTCCGATGCCAATCCGTAAACGGGCCACGCGGTCAGTCCCCAAGTGCTGAATGACCGAAGCCAGCCCCCGATGGCCTCCAGCGCTGCCCCCCAATCGAAACCTCAGGGCACCCAAGGGCAGATCCATCTCATCATAGACCACGATCACCCGTTCCAGCGGAATCTTAAAATAATCCACCAAGGGCCGAACCGCTTCTCCGCTTAAATTCATATAGGTTTGCGGTTTAACCAAAAACAGAGGATTACCATGCCATTCGATTTTCGCGTACAGGCTTCGAAAATCATTTTTTAAAGAAGTCACACCCGTCAGCTCCAATAACCGGTCAACGGTTAAAAAACCGGCATTATGCCGGGTTTGGCTATATTGGGCTCCGGGATTTCCTAATCCAACAATACAATACAATCCATTCACCCAACCATCGATACATCTGACAAAAAACATTCAGCTCTCGGTTTTCTTCAGGCGGTCTTTCGGAGAACGCCAATGGGTCTTAATCTCCTGCCGACTGCGGGCTACCGCAAGGGCACCGTCCGGCACATCATGGGTAATGGTAGACCCAGCGGCAATGGTTGCTCCGGCTCCCACCGTGACCGGAGCCACCAGATTCGCATTACTCCCGACAAACACATTGTCTTTGATGACGGTCCGGTGTTTGTTCACCCCGTCATAGTTGCAAGTGATGGTCCCGGCTCCGATATTCACATTGGCACCCACATCGGCATCGCCCAGATACGTCAAATGCGGCACTTTACTTCCGGAAGCAATTCGACAGTTTTTCACTTCTACAAAGTCCCCAAATTTAACCGAAGCGTCGCTCACCGTACCCGGTCGGATATACGCATAGGGGCCGACCTGATTCTCCGGCCCTATGGTAGCTCCCACGATTTGGCTGAATTGAATTTCCGTCCCGTTGCCGATGGTCGAATCGATAATTCGGGTATACGGACCGATGACACAATCTTCCCCGATGACCGTCTTTCCGTTTAAAAACGTCCCCGGATAAATGGTGGTATCCCGGCCAATGATGACTTGGGTACCGATATATGTCGTCGCCGGATCAACAATGGTTACACCTTCCAACATCCATTTCCTGTTTATCTGCTGCCGTAAATATGCTTCCGTCTGGGCCAATTGTACCCGATCATTGGGGCCCATCATCTCTTCGGTTGCGTCAATGGCCATCCCGGCCACTTTCAATCCGTCATCCACCATAATTTTGATGACGTCCGTCAAATAATACTCTCCCTGAGCATTGACGGGAGTGATCCGTTCCAGCGCTTTGAGTAACGGCCCGGCTTCGAAGGCATAAATGCCGGTATTCACTTCGCAAATTAATTTCTGCTCCGGCGTCGCGTCTTTAGCCTCGATGATCCCGCAGACATTCCCCTGGGCGTCGCGAATAATCCGGCCGTAGCTTCCCGGGTCCTTCAGCCGCGCAATGAGCACTGCAGCGGCTGCCCCGTTCTTATGTCGCGCCTCCATCAATGCGGTCATCGTTTCCGCGTTCAGCAGCGGAGTATCCCCGTATAAAATCAATACGTCTCCGTCAAATCCGGTTAAATATTCTTTGGCCATCATCACGGCATGGCCGGTTCCCAACTGCTCTCGTTGCCAAACATATTTTACCCTGTCCCCTAATGTTTCGACAACCTGATCGCCGCCAAAGCCAACCACCACCACTATTGGGTCCGAACCGGCTGCCTCGGCGGCTTCCACCACATATTCCACCATTGGTTTGCCCAACAACTCCTGCAGAACCTTGGGTTTCTTCGACTTCATGCGGGTCCCTTGTCCGGCTGCCAAAATAATCGAAGCACAACGCGACATTCCTTTTCCCCCTAATGTCTCAGATATTTATATTTTACTTCGTCCGTTTTTAAATGTGATCATTGATAATTTGTCCCCATTGAAATTCGTTAACCGGCCATCAGATCCTTCCTGACGACAGAAATAAAAAAAGAACTCTCGTGAAAGAGTTCTTAAATCATTCGTTAACATGGCTGGGGCGGCTGGACTCGAACCAACGAATGCGGGAGTCAAAGTCCCGTGCCTTACCGACTTGGCGACGCCCCAACGAATGCAAAAATTAGTATACCAGTGATTCTTCAAAATGTCAACAGGATATTCAGCGGTTATTATATGAAACGGCAACAAAAAATGCCAACCTTGGCAAGTTGGCACTTATTTTCAAAACTAAAATAATTCTCACATTAGGCCGTCGTTTCATACTCCCTGAGAATGGCGGACTGAATCAGTTCCCGAGCTTCCGGAGTAATCGGATGAGCAATATCCCTGAACTCTCCGTCCGGCGTTTTTCTGCTCGGCATCGCTACGAATAAACCGTTTTGCCCCTCAATGACCCGAATGTCTCTGACCACAAATGCATCATCGATGGTGATGGATGCAATGGCCTTCATCTTCCCCTCCGTATTCACTTTTCTCAGGCGTACATCAGTGATGTTCATAACCCACTCACCTTTCCATTCTTCTGTTATTGTGTTGTTCTTGGGATATCTATCTCTCTATAAGAACATATATACAATTCCATATCGATTTGCTAAATCCTTCTGTTAATATAAAATTTTCCTAATTTTTTACTTTAAGGGAATATCCCCAGCTATTGCCCATTAAACTTGCGCCAAAGCCTTGGCCGCCAATTCCAAATCGCTGGGTTTGTCCACATCGATCCCTACTTCCGGATAAGGAGAAATGATGCCCACCGCTTTCAACCCCAGCGCGCGGGATACCCGATCTTCCACTTCTCGAATGGTGAGTAAGCCGAAAATGAATTTGAATAAATACTTCCAGCCCAGCATCGAACAAAGTTGTACCGGATTTTTCCGAAAAGAAGCCGCCCGTTTCAGAATGTCGATACGTTCCCGCACAATGTCCGGAGATAACAACGCAATATTCCCTCCGGTAAACACGCCGTCCCGTAATTTTACATATGTCCGCTGCACTCCGGGGTAACGGGCTTCATTCTGGACTTTCGAGACGAAAGAATAATGGACGTCCCCGGGATTGGCCTGACACCGGACTAAAAAGTCGCGGATGGCCTCCGGAGTAATCAAGGGAATATCGGAAGTCACGACTAAAACAGGGCGTTTGGATTGCAACAATTCCAACGCCTTGATCAGGCTGTCAACCATGGAATCTCCGGGATCCACCCGGCACACTTTTCCGGTCATATACCGAAGCAGATTGTCCGTTGCATAGCCTGCCACTGCAACCCGTTCAATCTCATCCATCCGGTTCAGCGTATCCAGGACATAGGCGACCATCGGTTTTCCCGCAATTTCGATTTCCGCTTCATACGCCGCCGAACTGACCGCCCGCAAAGCTCCGTCATTTAAAGCCCCTGCCAATACAATGGCATCCACTTATATTCCCCCATTTTCCTTATCCTGTTGAATCATGCTCATGAGACTGTTTTCCGCATTTTCAATATGCTCCTGAGCAATCCGGCGGGCCAGTTCCCCGTCCCGACTGGAGATGGCTTCTACGATTTTTCGGTGTTCCTCCAAGGCCGCTTTCATCCGGCCCGGATAGGACAATGACGTAGTCCGAAACCGTTGAATCTGTTCCCGCAAATTGTTAATGATCTGCGAAAGGCGATTATTGCGGCTGGCTTGATATAAGAGCGTATGAAAATCCGTATCGGTCTGGACCACTTCTTCCAAATTTCCGGCTTCAATTTGCTCGGAAATAATTACCAAATACCGCTCGAGATTTTCCAATTCCTCATCGGTAATCCGATCTGCCGCCAGTTCGGCGGCCAAGCCTTCCAATGCCCGGCGGATTTCAAAGACATCGGCAATATCCCGCAGCGACAATCCGGCTACATAAGCCCCTTTTCGCGGGATCATCTCCACCAAACCTTCCAGTTCCAATTTGCGGATGGCTTCGCGGACCGGCGTCCGGCTCACACCCATCTCTTCCGCCAATTGAATTTCCATCATTCGTTCTCCCGGCCGGAGTTGACCGCTGATGATGGCTTCCCGCAACGATTCAAACACCAGTTCCCGCAGTGGCTTATAATTATCGAGCTTAATCGGGACTAAAGGTCGACGTTCCATAATGATTCACTCCATTCTCACTGTTGAAACTCCGTCAAAGTGCAAAACCATGTGGGCGGCAACGCCGCCTTAACGGCTTTTGCCTGATTTTCATCGACATTCAGGGCAAAAACCGAAGGCCCGCTACCGGACATCAACGCCGAATGCACTCCGAAATCTTGCATTAAGCGTTTTAATCCGGCGACCTCCGGAAATTTCTCCAAAACCACTTCCTCCAGAACATTTCCCCATACCGCACAAAGCCTCTCCAAATCCCCGGCTTCCAATGCGGCAATCACGCCTTGAATATCGGGATGTTTTCGAATCCCCTTCGTATCCAAGCTATGGTAGACCATCGCCGTAGATACCTGGACATCCGGAGTAATCAATAATACTGAACAACGAAGCCTTGATGAAATAACCGTAAGTTTTTCCCCAATACCTTCGGCCCGGGCGGTACGTTGCAATATGCAAAAAGGGACATCCGCACCGAGCTTTACGCCAAGTCTCATCAATTCTTCCGTCGTCAAACCCAAATCCCATAACTGATTCAACCCAATAAGCACTCCGGCTGCGTCCGTGCTTCCTCCGGCCAACCCTGCTGCCACCGGTATTCTCTTTTCTATATGTATCTCCACCCCGAGCGTTTTCCCATGCCGTTCCCTGGCCACTTCCTGAAGCAGTTCCGCAGCCCGCCAGGCCAAATTTCTCCGATCGGCCGGAACCTGGGGGTTGGTACACGTCAATCCAATTTTCTCTCCGGTTTTCAGTTGAATTCGATCCGACAGTCCGATGGACTGCATTACCATATCCACTTCATGATAGCCGTCCTGCCGGTCTCCGATAACATCCAATGCCAGATTGATTTTAGCAGGTGCAGTAATAATCATCGTTTCCGTCCCATGTATTAAAATGACAATCCACGCAATCTTTTAATATATTTGCCAATTTTACGGTAAATCCTGCATTGGAGTGACAAAACCCTCCACCCGCCAACATGTCTTCCGCCGTCCGCGGAATAAAAAAATCAGCCGTTTTTCTAAACGACTGATTCTCATACGCTGATAAATATTAAATATGGCCGTGCACCTCGCTTCGACCAAGTATCCCCGAACGTACCGGACCAGCCGGCTCCGACCAGGCAACCTCGCGGCACACAAAACTTCCTACTTACCGCTGCTTCCTTCCGGACCTGACGGGGTTCATAGGCTTTTGTTGCGCGAGACCCAATCCTCAACGCCACTTAATCCGGCCGGACTCACGAATACCGGCCTCCACTCGGAATTCAATCCTGCTATAGCGGGTTGCAGGTACAGGGCACCGCTACCTCCCCATCTAGCACGACCATAAACTGAATGACAGTAGAGTATATTTATTTTATCATATTCATGACCCGGGTCAACCGTTAATTTTAGGTAATTATCGCTTTCTCTTTCGAATAGGAGCATAAACATTCCGGTTCCAGTGCGAAAAGAAGCCATTATATCTCCCACCGGACGACGATCCTTCCTTCCTTAATAACCATCTTTACCATAAACCATGAAATTACACAAAAACACTTAATCCCTTAAAAAATTAAATCATTGCTTAAAATAATCTTAAAACTTAAAATTAAATTAAAGATTTTAATAAGGGAGAATTGGTCGATGAAACTATGGTATAAATCTCATTTGTCTTTGATTCTTTTATTAGCTGTGTTTGTCGTTGCCGTTAACTGTAGTGGAGGATCCGCCGGAAATTCTAAAAATCCTTCCCCTGATTCGCTTTACCCTCCTCCGGTAACCTTACCGACGATCCCTCCACCCAGTGGAAAAACCTATTATGTTTCACCAAGTGGCAATGATATTAATCAGGGATCCTTTGAAGCCCCCTTTGCCACGCTGTCCAAGGCAGTATCCGTCATGACTGCCGGCGATGTTGTCTATCTCCGGGGCGGAATATATACCAACGAACCATCCACCGTTTATCTCCGGGCGAACGGCACTCCCTTGTCACGGTATTACATTCTGGCTTATCCCGGTGAACGACCGATCTTAGATTTTAACTTTCGCGGAAAACACGGTATCCATATTACGGGAAGTTATTGGGTGATTAAAGGTTTGGAAATTATTCATGCCGCATCCAATGGTATCCGGATTGGGGATGCGAACGCCCCGGGCGGAGGAAGTTATAATATCATTGAACAATGCAGTTTACATCACAACCGGGACACCGGTCTTCATATCGGGTTAAGTAAAGGGACCAATATTAATCTTGATGGTTCCCGGGCTGCTTATAACTGGATCATTAACTGCGATTCTTACTTAAACATGGATCCCAATGGGTCCACCGGCCCCGGTGGAAATGCCGACGGCTTTGCCTGTAAGCTTAGTCCGGGCAAAGGGAATATTTTTTATGGCTGCCGCGCATGGGAAAACTCCGATGATGGCTGGGACTTTTATATGACCCGGTTCCCGATCATCGTCGAAAATTGCTGGACCTGGCATAATGGCGATCCCAATTCTCCCTATGCTGACTCATTTACCGGTACGTGGGCAGGAAACGGCCAAGGATTCAAAGTTGGCGGCGGTAGCAGCAGCAAAGCTAATGAGTTTGAAAGTTACGGCGCCCATGTTCTCCGCAACTGTATCGCATTTAACATCAAATATGGAAATTCTGCCGTTAGAGCTTTTGATCGAAATAATCACAAAAGCGGAGTAACAATGATCAACTGTGTCGCATGGGGAAGCTCAACAGGGTTTTATTTTAAAGCTACTCCAAGCGACGGACCCCATCATACCTTAGTTAATTGCGTGGCTTTCGACTGTGATATTATCCATGCATTATCCAATGATACTGTCAGCATTCATAATTCATGGGATCTGCCGGGAGTAACCGCGAATAAAGATGACTTTACCGGCCTTGATGAACTTCTGGCCAAAGCTCCCCGCGGCAGCAACGGAGAATTACCGGAAGGATTTGCCCGATTGGTCGCAGACAGTGATCTTATTGACAAAGGAGTTTATACCGGAGCTCCATTCCTTGGGCCTGCTCCGGACCTGGGCGCTTTTGAAAAGCAATAATTCATTGCAAAACGTAAAAAATATTGTAAGCCCCGGCAACCCATTCGCTGCCAGGGCTTTTCTCTCCATAATTCAATAATTCTAACATGTCAAACCATTCAATATACGTAAGGCATTTTCGCCTAAAATCAAATTTTTCTCCGTCTCATTTAAAAACGTAGCATGAACGGAAACCATCTCAATCATCTGCTGGTAGGTATAATGCTTCAGTGTACCGGGAATATCGCTTCCCCATAAAATTTTATCGGCTCCAACCAGCTTTACGCTTTCTTCCAGCAATTTCAAAGCCTGGTAACAAGGATAATCCTCCCGAAGGCCGGCTCCTATTGCTGCCATTCCCAAGTAGACATTGGGTTTCTGCCCAAAAGCGATCATCCGCTGCCATTTCTCTTTCAGATGTAGATTTTCCCGGTTCATTCCGCCCAAATGCTCCAGGATCCATAATACATCAGAATATTCCGTCGTTATCCGATCAATGGCATCCAATTGGTAACCGGCATTATTAGGCCGCCCCGCATCTAATATGATCGGTAATCTCATTTCAGAGGCCAGTTCCCATATCGGTCTAAAATAATCCCCATCCAGTTTTAGGCCTGGATGCACTCCGCTCCAACCCCAGCCGTCGCTGATTTCGAACTTTAAGATATTATGTTTGGGATTCACAGCATATTGCTTAATGATTTCAGTGGCCGAGGGATCCAGCGGGTCAACTTGAATAGACCCGATAAAACGATGAGGATACCTTTCTATCGCTTCGGCTATTTCCCGGTTAACCGTTCCAATCAGCGGATTTTGCACCAATACCGCCTGGTTGACTCCGGCAAAATCCATCCATTCCACTATCGATTCTACAGGAAATGCCGTCTCTCGGGAAAAAGGGGGCATTAACTGGATCATACCCGTTTCCGTCTTTACTCTGCCAAAACCGGCGGAAACTGTCTTCCCGTCCCCTTTCCGACCATGTATCCCGTTAAACAAATGAACATGAATATCTACTATTTTTCGTTCTTTTAGCATGATGACCCCTCAAATCATCGTTTACTGACTCCTATTGTATCAAATTCAGCATCCGATGACGAATAAAAAAACCAACCTTTCGGTTGGTTAGAATCGTTAAATGGCGGAGAGATAGGGATTCGAACCCTAGAGGCTTTTACACCTACACGCGCTCCAGGCGTGCGCCTTCGACCACTCGGCCATCTCTCCATAATTTTCAGCTGTCGATAAAATATTATATCAAACTTTTGTTTATTAGGCAAAAGATTTTTACTAGAAATAAATGGCGGAGAGAGCGAGATTCGAACTCGCGAGGGACGTTAATCCCTACCCGCTTTCGAGGCGGGCGCCTTCAACCACTCAGCCATCTCTCCGGGTTGATCTCTTTTATGATCTTCGTTTTTTGAAAAAATCCTTTAATATTTTACCACACTCATCCCCTAAAATTCCAGCGGTAACTTCTACCCGATGATTTAAACGGGGATCCTGTACCAAATTCATTAAGCTTCCAGCAGCACCGGCTTTGGGATCGGCCGCTCCGAAGATCAACCGGTCGATCCGGGCTAAAACCAAAGCTCCTGCACACATACTGCAGGGTTCTAGTGTAACATAAAGCGACATTCCAGTCAATCGCCAGTGTTTGTTAATCCGGGCTGCTTCCCGAAGGGCCAAAATTTCCGCATGGGCTGTAGGGTCTCCCGTCGTTTCCCGTAAATTATGGGCCCGAGCGACAATTTCACCATTCGCCACAACTACGGCGCCCACCGGTACTTCCTCTAAATCAGCCGCTTTTTGGGCTTCACGCAAAGCCTCACGCATATAATGTTCGTCAATATCGAACGTCAACTGGCCCTCCTTATGCCGATAAAGTTTAATATCCAATCATCACTGCGACCATTCGTTAAATATCCAAATTTCTGACTTCTGTCGCATGAGTTAAAATATACTCTTTACGTGGTTCGACTTTATCCCCCATCAACATGGAGAAAATTTGGTCCGCTTCGATGGCGTCCTCCATCGTCACCTGGAGAATGGTTCTTCCCTCAGGATTCATCGTGGTCTCCCATAATTGTTCGGCATTCATTTCGCCCAACCCTTTATACCGCTGGACCGTAATCCCTTGTCTGCCGATCCGCTGGAGCAACTGTTCCAATTCCTGATCGGAGTAGGCATAATATTCGTTTTTATTTTGTTTGACATAATATAACGGCGGTTGAGCGATATACACATGACCGTTTTCGATGAGCGGCGTCATGAACCGGTAAAAGAACGTCAACAACAACGTCCGGATATGGGCTCCGTCCACATCGGCATCAGTCATGGTGATGATCTTGTGATAACGGAGTTTAGAAATATCGAAATCATCGCCGAACCCGGTACCGATGGCGGTAATCATGGCCCGAATTTCCTCATTGTTCAACACCTTATCCAAACGGGCTTTCTCAACGTTTAGAATTTTACCGCGCAACGGGAGAATCGCTTGGAACTTCCGATCCCGCCCCTGTTTGGCGGAACCGCCGGCTGAGTCGCCCTCTACGATATATAACTCGCAGAGTTCGGCTTCTTTATACGTACAATCTGCCAGCTTGCCCGGTAATGAACTGACTTCCAACGCATTTTTTCTCCGGGTCAGTTCTCGGGCTTTTCGTGCCGCTTCCCGAGCTCGTGAAGCCAATATACTTTTTTCGATGATCCGTTTGGCGGCTGATGGGTTTAACTCCAAATAATCGGCCAACCCTTCGCTGACTACGGACTCCACCAATCCCCGCATTTCGCTGTTACCCAGTTTGGTTTTGGTCTGACCCTCAAACTGCGGCGAACGAAGCTTAACACTGATGATGGCTGTCAATCCTTCACGAACATCATCGCCTGTGAGACTGGATTCATTGTCTTTAATCAAGTTGTATTTTTTGGCATAATCATTCAGAGTCCGGGTTAAAGCGGATCGGAAACCGGCCAGATGAGTTCCGCCTTCGTGGGTATTGATATTATTGGCGAACGAGAAAACGATCTCATTATAGCTGTCGTTATATTGGAGTGCCACTTCAATCTCGCTGTCGTCAACTTTTTTATGAATATAGATGACATCTTTATGGATGACATCTTTGTTTTTATTCAAGTGTTCTACGAAGGAAATGATTCCGCCGGTATAATGGAATACTGCTTCTTTGTTGTTACGTTCGTCTTTAAGGATAATTTTGACGCCCCGATTTAAAAAGGCCATCTCCCGCAGACGATGGGTTAAAAGATCAAAACTAAATTCGGTGGTCTCAAAAATCTCCGCGTCCGGTTTAAAGCGCGTCGTCGTTCCCGTACGGTCCGTTTCCCCGACAATTTTAACCGGCTCCAATGGTTTCCCCCGGTGATAACACTGATAATAAATATGGCCGCGGGTATGGACCCATACTTCAGTCTCCTCGGATAGAGCATTGACAACAGAAGCACCGACGCCATGCAACCCGCCGGACACTTTATACCCGTTTCCGCCAAATTTTCCGCCGGCATGAAGAACGGTCATCACCACTTCCAAAGCGGAACGCTTTTCTTTGGGATGGATATCCACAGGGATTCCCCGTCCGTTGTCGGAAACTGTCACGGAATTGTCTTGATTCAATGTGACCGTAATTAAATCACAATATCCTGCTAAAGCTTCATCAATACTATTATCGACGATCTCGTAAACCAGATGGTGCAACCCTTTAACGCATGTACTGCCGATATACATACCCGGCCGGCGACGTACAGCTTCCAACCCTTCGAGAACCTGTATTTGAGCGGCATCATATTCCGCATGACTTTGAGTGCGATTGGTCAATTCTTGATTCATATGTTTATTGAGCCCCTTCCCACAACATAATCCATCCGTAAATTTCGATGACTTCAATCAAACGCCTAAATCCGTCACAAAGTTAGCCCTCTTTTTCAATGTTTGTGAAGAAATAGGAGAATAATATACTTTATCATCGGTGATTATGATGGACTTATGATTGTCATTTTCTATCTTTTCCACCTCGAGAGATTTCTGGGCTTTTTTTAAAAAATTCTCAGTATCATTGTTTTTTTGCGGATTCTCGTTATTGATGATGACGATGAGATCCCGTAATTTAATCATTTTATCCGCGCCTAAATGAAGAAACAATTAAATTCCCCCTGTTTTATCATTTTTAACCACTTCCGCTATAAACGGATGATTAGCTTCATCAAACATCTGAATCTCTTCAAGGGTCAATGTTTTTTGGTTCTTTTTCATATATCCCAAAAGTGCCTGCGTTTCTTCATTTAATTTTCTTTCGCAAATCGGACAATAGACAAATGATACTTCGATCACTGCCTGGCAGGATGGACAGCGATGCCCACCTTCTTTAAGCATGCGCCGTTGATATGCGAGTACACGCTGCATAGTTTGTCCAAATACTTGAGCCAGCTCGGGATCTTCGATATTCTCCATACATTGTTTAATTTTTTGCCGTTCGTGATCATCCAAGGTTATATCGTCATCATGATTATCCGGTGAAGCCAATGTACAACCAACGGCACCGATTTTCACTTTTATCCCTTTTAAGACATCACGGCCTAAAACGGCATGATATTTTTTTAAAATGTCCGTACTCAACAGCGCCAATTGATGCGCCAATGACGGATTGTCCGTTTGGACATATAAATATCCGTTACGGAAAAAAAGGGCTTCGGTTTTAGCGGCTATCTCTGAACCGACTATGCGGGGCCAATAGTAAATAGACAACTCCCCTTGAAGCCGTTTCCATCCGCCGTTTTTTCGGAAAAACTGCTCAATAATGCCTGCACATGAACTAACTTTCATGGATAACAGCTCCTTTGATCACTTGGAAAAATACCGTGTTCATCGAAGCCTCAATCGGAAAATCACTACGTCCCGTGGATGTTAAAAATGTCTGAGAAGAAGACAATAATAAACTCAATAACGCTTGTTTGCGATCATTGTCAAATTCGGACATGACGTCATCCAGTAATAAAAGAGGCGGCATTCCCCGCACATCTTTCAAAACCTCGATCATCCCAAATTTAAGCGCCAATGCCGCCGTCCGCTGCTGTCCCTGGGATCCGTAATTGCGAATGTCCATCCCGTCTCCGATGGTAATTTTTAAATCATCCCGTTGCGGGCCGACCAGAGTCAGCTTTCTTTCAAACTCTTCCCGGCTTACTTTAGTCAATTCAGCGTGAAATAACTCTCTTAATTTCGAATCATCCGCTTCATGGATAATATGGGATCCAAAACTCACATAATCCAGGTTCAATGCTTCCCGGTTGAGACTGATTTGTTCATGCGCAGCTTTAATATAAGGCTTAATCTTTTCAATCAATCGAATCCGAGCCTGAATCACCTGCAACCCGGTATCGATCAATTGTTCATTCCATACTTCCCATTCCCGGTTTATCAAACGGACTTCTTTTAAAAAACGGTTTCGTTGTTGTAAGATTTTATAAAATTTATAATACGTTAGGCGGTAAGCGGGATCAAGCTGTGCCAAATATAAATCCAAAAAATCCCGCCGCAACTGCGGCCCGCCTTTGATCAACTGCAAATCGTCAGGAGCAAAACTGACCACCGGAACTAAACTGAATAAAGCATTTCCTTTGACTTCTCTTCCGTTTTGTTTAAACTTTTTTTGGCCGTCTCCGATACCGATTTCAATAACGTCTTCCATCCCGTCAGCGAAGAAAATGCCCCGGACAAACGCAGCTTCGGCTCCCCACTGGATTAATTCGGCATCCTTTCGGGTGCGGAAAGAACGGCCTAGACATAGTAATGATATCGCTTCCAATAAATTGGTTTTTCCCTGGGCATTCTGTCCGAAAAAAATATTCATACCAGGGGATAATTTAATTTTTAAACCGCTATAATTTCGAAAATTTTTAAGTTCCAAACAACTTAAAATCATTCACCGATAATTCCTTTTATTTACTTCTTCATCACTCAAAACCTTTCCTGCATTGACCATCCATGAGTTTATATAGAGTTTTCCACTTTTTTCACCAATTTTCCACAATCATGCCGAAAGTTTTAACGGCATAACGACATACTGATAATCATTTTTTCCTTCACATTGAAGCAAAGCAGGTTTTTGTTCCTGAATATAATTGAAAATAATATTCTCCGTATCGACAGATTTGAGAAAATCCAATAAGAACCGGGCATTAAACCCTATTTCCAGATCCGTTCCGGTGATTTTTGCGGGAATTTCTTCAAATGCATGGCCTTTATCCGGTTCTTTCGCAGAAATTTCAATTTGATCGCCGGAAATTTTTAAACGAACGGAATGACTCACTAATAAACTTCGTTCCAACGCCGCGATAAAATCGGATCGTTTGATTAAAACCGACCCATTAAATTCTTTGGGGATAACTTGTTCATAACGTGGAAATTGTAATTCCACCACCAACCGAGAAGAGAAAGAAATGCCGGATCCTTCGATAAAAATTAAACGATCCGTCAAATATACATTCAATTTTTCTTCTTCATTATTCCCAAAAATATTGGCAATTTCACGTAACGCCCGAACCGGAACCAATGCATTGCCTTGCATGCCGCCCTGAACGGCAATATCTTTAACAGCCAACCGATTGGCATCCGTCGCTACCAAACGTAAACGACTATCATTCATTTCCCAAAAAATACTGGATAAAAACGGACGGGGGGCATCGGCCAAAGTGGCATAAATCGTTTGTTTAATTGCTTCTTTGAGTTGAAAACCATTGACTTCTATGGATTGTCCCTGGCCTTTCTCCGGCAACGTCGGAAATTCTTCCTGCGTGAGCAAGGGCAATTGGAAGGCGGAATGTTTCCCGGTAATCATAACCATATTGCCGGAATTCTCTTTTTTGATTTCAATAGGTCCTGTCGGCAAGTGACGGACAATGTCAACAAAAGTTTTTCCGGGTAAAACCAATGCCCCTGGTTCAATAACCTGGATTCCAGGAACCATGACTTCCACGGCAATCTCTAAATCAGTGGTTACGCACCGCAATTGATTATCCTGCGTTTGAATTAAAATCCCCGTTAATATCGGCAGCGTAGATTTGATGGACAAAGCTCTGGCTGCAATTTGAAGAAAACGGGATAATTCACTCTGTTCGCAAATGATTTTCATTATTCGACCCCCTTGGAAAGATAAACGAAAGATTTTTTCACACTTCTATTATTTAGGTATATTTTTCTTCACTTTAAATATAAATAATATAGTATTAATAGAAAGAGTGAATATGTGGATAACCTAGGTGAAACGCAAATAAGGCAAGACTTTGCACGATTGAGCAATTTGTGGATATTTTAGGGCTATTCCCCAATTTCACAGGATCCACTGAATATATTTTCTTGTGGATAAATTTTATCCACAAGTTATACATTGCAGACTTAACATCTTAATGCCCAAGTTTGTGGATTAAATTCTTGATAATCCGATCAACTTCTGGATCGGTTTTAATAAGTTCCTGTATTTTTTCATAGGAATGAATGACAGTCGTATGGTCCCGGCCGCCAAATTCTTCGCCGATTTTCGGCAGAGAATAGTCGGTCAGCTCTCGGACCAAATACATGGCAATTTGCCGGGGGAAAGTAACGCTTTTGGTCCGCCTTTGAGCTTTCAAATCGGCGACTTCGATATTGAAAAATTCCGCAACAGCTTGTTGAATTAAAGGAATTGAAATTCGATTGCTTTTAGAAGAAGAAATAACGTCTTTAAGGACTTCGTTTGCCAGTTCCAAAGTAATTTGACGGTTATGGAATGAGCTGTAGGCAATAATCCGAATTAAAGCCCCTTCCAATTCACGGATATTTGAATTGATTTGGTTGGCAATGTGGACAATCACATCGTTCGGGAGATGCCAACCTTCAGCTGCGGCTTTTTTGCGCAAAATGGCAATACGGGTCTCCAAATCCGGAGCCTGGATATCAGTGATCAATCCCCATTCAAACCGGGAGCGTAAACGATCTTCAAGCGTAGGAATTTCCTTCGGCGGACGATCGCTTGAAATAACGATTTGTTTGGAAGATTCGTATAGAGTATTGAATGTATGGAAAAACTCTTCCTGGGTACTTTCTTTTCCTGCAAAGAATTGGATGTCGTCAATCAATAAAACATCGACGTTTCGATAGGTATCTCGAAATTGGGATGTCCGGTTAAAACGAATCGCATTGATCAATTCGTTGGTGAATTTTTCGGAAGATACGTAAACAACACGATAATCCGGGTGAGCATTTAAAACAAAGTGTCCAATGGCTTGCATTAAATGGGTTTTTCCCAAACCAACGCCACCATAGATAAATAAAGGATTATACGCTTTTCCGCATGCTTCTGCAACGGCAAGGGAAGCTGCATGGGCAAACCGGTTGCTTTCCCCAACCACGAAACTTTCAAAAGTATATTTGGGATTGAGTTGTGTAGGTTGGGGCAAGGGCGGCGCATTGATCTGCATTTTAGGCGCGTCGTCCCGATCCGGAGTGACGAAACGCAATTCCACGTCTTCATTTAATAATTCTTTAATCGTTGTGGATAATAACGGTGAATAACGGGTTTCAAGCCAATCCCTTGCAAAATCGTTAGGAACTTCGATGGTTAAAACATTTCCTTCATAAGCGATAGGGTGAGTAGGTTTTAACCAGGTTTCAAAACTGGGTTTACTCAGGAAAGATGATATTGCTTCCAACGTTTTTTGCCAAATTGCATCCAGATTGTCCATGGATTGTAGAACCCCTTTATCGATCATTTATCCACAAGCTGTGAACATTTTCTGAATAAAAAATGCACAGCTTGTTTTTGCGGAAAATAAAGAGAAAAAAATAATGACACCAGGGTCAAAAAATCAATTTATACACAATTATACGTGTTATCCACAAATTCATTCACAACCTGTGGATTATTTGAACACTAATATAATAACAAAAACTGTTTTCTTTGGCAATTTTAATTCCGGAAGAAAATTTATTACCAGCTTTCGATAAGATGTCCATTAGGAGGATAAATGGCCAGTTAATCCAATTTACCTTGTCATTTTCTACGGTTTATTAGTGCTGAAGCCGGGAGATGGCTATTGACACCGAAAAAATCGCCCATTATAATTAATTCGTATCTTTATAATTATGTGTGTTATGCGAGGTGATAGCGGATGAAAATGACATATCAGCCTAACAAGCGGAAATATAAAAAAGATCATGGTTTCCTGGTACGGATGGCAACGAAAAACGGACGGAAAGTAATCAGTCGGAGACGGGCAAAAGGCCGTAAAGTTTTATCGGCCTAAGTAATATTAGCGTGAGAAAGTTCGAATTTATCAAAAAAAATAGTGATTTTCAAACCGTTTTTGAAAAAGGCCACTCAATTGTCAGCAGATATTTAGTGGTCTATTTTCTTCCTAAACCTCAAGAAAAGACCCGCTTTGGTATTTGTGTCGGAAAAAAGTTAGGAAAAGCTGTAACCCGCAATCGCCTGAAAAGAATTCTCAGAGAGGCGATTCAACGGTTGGATGCCGACCAAATACCGGAGGGCGATCTGGTTTTGGTAGGACGGCAACGTTTGATCGATGCAAGTTTAACGGAAGTGACTATCCAATTGCAGTCGGTTTTACTCAAACTTCGCAATGAAAATCAGTCGAATCTGGGAAAATCGGAGGATTCCCAATGAAAGGCGTAATCCTTCTTTTTATAAAAGTATATCAGCGATTGATTTCGCCGATGTTGCCAAGGGCCTGCCGGTTTTATCCGACATGTTCCCAATATGCTTACATAGCGATAAAACGTTTTGGAATCATGAAAGGCATGAGGTATTCCATTAAAAGAATTTTCCGTTGCCATCCTTTTAGCGACGGCGGTTATGATCCTGTTCCGGAAGAATAAAACGGACGAAAGGAAGTTTGATCATTGGAAATTTTCAAAACCATACTCGAATTTTTTTATTCATTCACGCACAGCTGGGGCTGGTCGATTATCATCTTTACGGTCTTGATTAAACTGGTTCTATTTCCGACGACCGTTAATCAATATAAGACCATGAATAAGATGAAGGAAATTCAGCCGAAGCTAAAAGAGATTCAGGAAAAATATAAAGACAAGCCAGAAGAATACCAGCGTCGGATGATGGAAATCTATCAAAAAGAAAAGATTAATCCATTGGGCGGCTGTCTGCCTCTTCTAATCCAGCTTCCGATTTTAATTTTATTCTATAATTTACTTTCCAATCCGACGTTTGTTAAAGAGTCGCTACAGGGAGCAACTTTTTTCGGCATTGTTTTACAAAATAACCATAATATATTATTAGCTGTCCTTTCCGGTGTGACAACTTTTCTCCAACAGATAATAACCATGCCGGCTACCGGCAATGATCCTCAGCAAAAGACCTTTTTATACATTATGCCGTTGATGTTAGCGTGGTTTACCTATCAAGTCAATGCCGGCATCGGAATCTACTGGATTACCAGCAACGTGATAGGCATTATTCAACAATATATTATCAATGAATTCTTTATCATTAAAAAGAATATTGAGGAAAAAACCAGGGAATCATGAGGTCTTTTTTTTGAGGGAGGCAAACTAAATGAAATCCGTTGAAAAAGTCGCAAAAACAAAAGAGGAGGCTTTAGCGGAAGCTCTTAAAGAGCTGGGAGTCACGGAAGACAAAGTTACTGTTGAAGTTACAGAAGAAGTGTCCAAAGGTTTGCTAGGACTTTTGACGACGAAAGCTTACCGCGTAAAAGTTACTGTCAAAGAAGACGTGGGACAGGCTGCCGGTTTGTTTCTGAGAGAAATGCTGGTGAATATGGGCATACCGGCACAAGTAGAAATCTTTAAACGAAAAGATTGTATTACATTAAATATTAACGGTAAAGATTTAGGAATCCTTATCGGAAAACACGGACAGACGTTAGATGCATTGCAATATCTGGTGAATTTGGCCGTCAATAAAGACCGAACGGAAAAAGAACGGATCATTATTGATGTGGAAGGTTATCGCCGCCGCCGCGAAGAAACCTTACGGCGACTGGCATTGAAGGTTGCCGATAAAGTCAAACGCGAACACCGGAGGGAAGTCCTCGAACCCATGTCTCCTCATGAACGTCGGATTATCCATTCGACGCTTCAAGGATATAAAGAAGTATTTACGTATAGCGAAGGCGTCGAACCATATCGGCACGTTATCATATCACCGCAAGAAAACGAGTCTTAAAACCCGGGTATCCGGGTTTTTTTTCGAACTTTTTTGGAAATGAATCCGACGTTTTTCCATGAAGTTTTATTAATGTTTAAATATAGCAAGTATGACTGTATCCTGTCTATTTTAAGTTTACGCGAATTATGTTAAACTATCAGTGAATTTGGAGGCTTCCATGAATTTTACAGATACGATCGCAGCCATCGCTACGCCCATCGGGGAAGGCGGAATCGGGATAATCCGCATCAGCGGTCCCAATGCTTTAACCATTGGCCGCCATATTTTACGTACTGCAAAATTAAAACCTTTCGCCCACATCGAGCCGCGCAGGGTTTATTATGGTTTTGTGGTGGATCCGGATCATGAAACAACGTTGGACGAAGTTCTCTTTTTTTATGCGCCCAAACCCCATAGTTTTACGGCGGAAGACGTGGTCGAGATCCAAGCGCATGGAGGCATGTTGGTGCTTTCGAAGATCCTGCAGCAAGTGCTTCGGAGCGGGGCCCGGATGGCGGACCCTGGCGAGTTTACAATGCGCGCTTTTGTTAATGGGAGGATCGATTTGGTTCAAGCGGAATCAGTCATTGACTTGATACGGGCTAAAACCGATAAAGCCCATCAACTCGCTCTTTCTCAGTTGAACGGAAGAGCCACCCGTTATCTACAGCAAATCGAATCCAATCTGTATGAGATTTTGGTGAATATTGAAGCTTTATTGGATTTTCCGGAAGAAGGGATTCCAGATTTGGAGAAAGTGCACATTCAAACGGACATTGGCCGGATCATTGAGAAGCTTCAACAAATGTTGGCCACTGTAGATGAAGGCCGGAAAATAAGGGAAGGTATTCAAATCACCATCATCGGCCGTCCCAATGTCGGGAAATCCAGTCTATTAAACGCTTTAAGCCAAGAGGAGAAGGCTATTGTTACCGATATCCCGGGAACTACCCGCGACATTGTCGATGTTCAACTTCAACTCCGTGGTATTCCCATTGTTCTCAATGATACAGCCGGTTTGCGCGAGACCGACAATCCTATTGAACAGATTGGAATCCGGAGAGCCGAACAATCTCTGGAGCAGTCGCAATTCATTTTAGCCGTATTTGATATCAGCCAACCTTTAAATGAAGAGGACCGATTCGTCCTCCAGCGATTGAAAGGGAAAAAAGTATTGGTAGTATTAAATAAGGCTGATTTGCCACATCGTCTTTCCTTGGAAGACTTGACGGATTATCATCTGGGTGATCCGGTTTTGGTATCTTCATTGACTGGCGAAGGAATCGACCGGTTGGAACAGAGATTGGTCGAAGAGATCGGCGTCGGCAATCTCCAGGTTGACGACCGGCCGATGTTATCACGTCTTCGTCATCGAAAGGCTTTGGAAACGGCGATTGAAGCTTTACAGAGTTTCAACAGCGGATTGGAACAACAGCAAAGCGAAGATTTATTGGCCGTTGATTTACGGAGTGCCTTAGCAGCCATTGGGGAAATTACAGGCAAAAACGTGAATGAAGAGGTTTTACATGGAATATTTTCCAGTTTCTGCATAGGGAAGTAAAGGTGAACGTATTTAATGAATAAGGTGGAAGAAAAAATGCAGCAATACGAGGTGATCGTTGTCGGCGGAGGGCATGCCGGATGTGAAGCGGCACTTGCGGCAGCCCGTATCGGTGTACGGACGTTGTTGATTACCATGTCTCCGGATACGATTGGAGCCATGTCTTGTAATCCGGCCATTGGCGGTCCGGCTGCCAAAAGCCATCTGGTCAGGGAATTGGATGCTTTAGGCGGTGCCATGGGACAGATTATCGATCGTTCCTATTTAAATATTCGGACGTTAAATGAGACCCGTGGCCCGGCAGTCGCCGCCCTTCGCGCCCAAGCTGACAAACGTTTATATCAGGCGGAGATGACGTTAGCCATTGAACGTCAACCCAATTTGCAACTGCGGCAGGGTTTGGTCACGGAAATTTTGGTGGAACAAGGACGGGCTATCGGAGTTGCTTTGAAATCCGGCCGTAAATATTATGGCAAGGCTGTCATATTGGCGACAGGAACCTTTTTAGGCGGCCAGATCGTCATGGGCGATATAAAATATTCCGGTGGCCGTCAAGGCGAACCGGCAGCCACTGAATTAAGCGAAAGCTTAAAAAAGATAGGATTGGAACTTCGTCGTTTTCAAACGGCAACACCGCCACGGATCAGCCGCAGGTCGGTGGATTTCAGCCGCTTATCCCCACAGCCTTTGCAGCCATTGGAGTGGGGGTTTTCCTGGAACGGATTAAAAGAAATACGGGAACAAATGCCCTGCTGGTTGACGACTACCACTCCAAAGACGGTGGAAGTTATCCAAAAAAATTTACATCTTTCGCCCATCCGAAATGGCGCGGTTTCCGGTAAAGGGCCCCGGTTTTGTCCCTCGATTGACAGAAAAGTGCTTAAATTTCCGGATAAAACCGATCATCTTATCTTTATTGAGCCGGAAGGAAGAACGACAGAAGAAATGTATTTGTTGGGGCTGACGACGGCCATGCCGGAATCAGTACAGGAACAAATATTGGCAACCATCCCCGGGCTAGAGCATGCGGAGATCATTCGCCCCGGATATGCCGTGGAGTATGACTGCCTGGCGCCATTCCAATTTTATCCAACCCTCGAATCAAAACGGGTGGCCAATCTTTTTACCGCCGGTCAGCTTAATGGAACTTCCGGTTATGAGGAAGCAGCGGTCCAAGGTTTGGTCGCTGGGATCAATGCAGCCCGAAAAGTTTTAGGACAAAAACCGCTAATTGTTAACCGTTCCAGTTCTTATATCGGGGTATTGATTGACGATTTGGCCACGAAGGGAACGGATGAACCTTACCGGATGATGACCTCTTTGGCTGAATACCGAATTTTCTACCGATTGGACAATGCCTTGCATCGCTTGGGGGAGATTGGGCATCAATGCGGCACAGTCTCCGAAAGCGACTGGCGTTTTAGACAGGGATTATTGAAAGCTGCCACTGAGTTGGAACGGTTTTATCAGACCACCAAGGTTCGGATGGATGCTCCATTATGGAAAGAACTTAGGCTGCCAGCGCCGAGCCGCGGCTATCGGTTGAGCGAATTGGTCATTCGTCCGGAGATTACCGAAGAGTCTTTATTGCCTTTTTATCCGGAGATTGCACAATTTCCGCTGCCCGTACGTCAATATGTTTGGAATGAATTAAAATTGGAAGGATATTTGAACAGGCAACGGAGTGATTATGAAGAAGTGAGCCGGTTAGAACGGGTGGAAATTCCTCTCCATTTTGAGTATAACCGGATACCCAAGTTAAGCCAGGAAGGACTGGCATTACTCCAACAAATTCAACCACTTTCCCTGGGGCAGGCCTTACGAATTCCGGGACTGCCGGAAGGGGATCGGGCGTTACTTTATTTATATTTTAACAATTCGCAAGGAGCGGCTTGAAGACAATATGGATTACCAGGCGGATGTCATTGTCATCGGTGCCGGCCATGCCGGGTGTGAAGCGGCTTTAGCTACGGCAAAAATGGGATGCCGGACAGTGTTGTTTACTTTAAATTTTAATAATATTGCGTTTATGCCATGTAACCCTTCCATCGGAGGGCCGGCCAAAGGCCATTTGGTGAGGGAATTGGACGCTCTTGGCGGAGCCATGGGCCGAATTATTGATCGGACCTATCTGCAAATGCGGTTGTTGAATACTCAAAAGGGTCCGGCAGTATGGGCTTTACGGGCGCAGGCGGATAAAAACCTTTATCAGCGAACCATGCAAAAGGAGCTGGAAAAACAGCCGAATCTGCAAATACGTCAGGCGGAAATTGTGAAATTGTTGGTTGACGAAAATCAGGCCATAAGCGGGGTTATGACGCGGACAGGCCTTATCTTTCATGCTAAAGCAGTCATATTGGCAACCGGAACTTTTTTACGGGGACAGATTTTTATCGGATCGCTACATTATTCATCCGGGCCCATGGGGCAGCAACCAGCGAATTTGTTATCCGAATCCTTGGAAGAACTGGGGATTCGGTTGGGTCGTTTTAAGACCGGCACACCGGCACGGGTACGGGCCCGGTCTATCGATTTCAGCAAAACCATCATTCAGCCAGGAGGGTACCGTGAACACGGTTTTTCCTTTTGGGAACCTTGGACGATACGCCCTGATCATCCCTGTTGGTTGACGTATACACAACCTGAAACACACCGGATTATTCGGGAGCATCTTCATGAAGCCGCTTTATATACCGGTGCAATTACCGGTACAGGACCCAGGTATTGCCCTTCTATCGAAAGTAAACTAGTCCAATTTCCACATAAAGAACGGCATCAGGTATTTATTGAACCAGAGGGAGCTGATACCGATGAAATGTATTTGGCCGGCATTTCTACCAGCCTTCCCGAATATGTCCAGGAAAAATTCATTCGGACAATACCCGGGTTAGAACAAGCTGAGATAGTCCGTCCGGCTTATGCCATCGAGTATGATTATATTCCCGGCGATCAGCTTCGTCCGACGTTGGAATTGAAGACGATTAAAGGATTGTTTACCGCCGGACAAATCAACGGCAGTTCAGGATATGAAGAGGCGGCTGCTCAGGGAATCATTGCCGGAATCAATGCAGCGGCGTTCATTAAACATATGGAACCCTTGGTATTGAAACGATCCGAAGCTTATATCGGGGTTTTAATCGATGACTTGGTGACAAAAGAAAATTATGAACCCTATCGGGTACTTACTTCGCGTGCCGAATATCGGTTGACGTTGCGCTCAGATAATGCGGACGAGCGTTTAACCGAATATGGAATTCGCTATGGATTGATTTCTTCCGAAGAAGCCGTCCGCTTCCGGAAGAAATATGAGCAAATCAAAGAGATCGAAAGATATTTTCGGGAGACGTTTTTAACACCGACCAAGGAAGTCCGTGAAAAATTTGAAAAAATCGGAATTACGCCGCCGGCCAACCGGTTTAGTATTGCCGAAATATTGAAGCGTCCGGGGGTCGATCCAGAGATGCTTTGTGATATTTTTCCGGAAGTCCGGGATAATCCGGCTTGGGTTTCCGAAGTGGCTACCCGTTTAAAATATGAAGGATATCTCAAAAAAGAATGGGAACAGGCGGAACGCATGATTCATTTAGAGCAAAAACGGATACCGCGCCATTTGGACTATCGGTCCGTTCCCAATTTGGCGTTGGAAGCCCGGGAAAAGCTGGAAAAATTTCGTCCCGAGACCATTGGACAGGCTTCACGGATTAGCGGAATCAATCCCGCCGATCTGACAGCATTATTATTTTATATCGAGAATATAATGAGGGTAGGACATGCCGAAAACCGTGAATGAACAATTTCAAATGGACCTGAACCAAGCGGGAATCGTTTTCCCGGAAGATACCATTGAAAAGCTGGTTCTGTTCATCCGACGCTTGCTGGAAGTCAATCAACATATCAATTTAACGGCCATTACCGATTTTAACGAAGCCCTGTATAAACATTTATACGATGCTCTGTTGATATCTACCATCGAACCGTTTCAGAAAGCAGAATGTCTTTTGGATATCGGAAGCGGCGGAGGCATTCCCTCGATTCCGTTGGCAATTGCTTTTCCCAACAAAAGAATTTATTCGTTGGAAGCCACACAAAAGAAAGTGAATTTTCAGGCATCGGTAAAAGAAGAATTATGTTTGAATAATTTCTATCCGATATGGAACCGGGCGGAGATTTTAGCCCATGAACCGGAGCACCGGGAACAATATGATATGGTAACGGCCCGGGCTGTTGCAGCGGCTAATATTTTGACCGAATTGACCCTTCCTTTTATAAAAGTAGGAGGACATGCCGCCTTCTATAAAGGGAGAGAAGCAGCATCCGAATTAGACGCGGCAAGTGGTGCTTTAGCTAAACTGAAAGCATCTGCTGTTGGGATATATGATTATCAACTTCCGTACCAATATGGTGAACGACATATTATTTTAATCCGTAAAGGTGCGATTACGCCCAAGGAATATCCCCGCAAACCAGGAATCCCTCAAAAAAAACCGCTCGGATAATTGGATCGGCAAAATACTAGAAGGATTTCCAATCTTCTGAAGCGAACATAAGTGAAGGGAAAGATCGGGTGATAGATTTGAAACGCTCTTCACGAAATATATTGGAGGTATTGTCGAAACGGGCTTTTGATTTATTGAGCACCGATGCAGCCATTATTATAAATTCCGGGGAAAATTCGCATATGGGCGCAAGTGTTCGGAAGGGGGATCATCCAACTATGGGAAAAGTCATCGCGATAGCAAATCAAAAAGGCGGGGTAGGCAAAACCACCACCTCGGTTAATCTGGGGACCTGTTTAGCCCAATTGGGCAAACGGGTGTTAATCATTGATCATGATCCGCAAGGAAATACCACCAGTGGTATCGGGCTGAAAAAATCCGAGATCAAACATTGCATTTATGATGTTTTAATTAATGAAATTCCCATTGAAGAGGTCATTGTATCCCCGCAATTTGAGCAAGGTCCAATTGAAACGTTAAAAGTAGTGCCGGCCACCATTCGTTTGGCGGGCGCAGAAGCGGAATTGGTCGGGATGATGGCCAGGGATCAACGGTTAAAACGGGCCATCGAACCCATTCGCGATCAATTTGATTACATTATCATTGATTGTCCCCCTTCGCTTGGCAACTTGACGATAAACGCTTTAGCGGCAGCGGATTCAATTATTGTACCCATTCAATGCGAGTATTATGCATTGGAAGGATTAAGCCAACTGATGAAAACCATACAATTGGTCCAAAAATATTCCAATCCTGCATTAAAGATCGAAGGCGTTGTCTTAACCATGTATGACAACCGGACCAATCTTTCCAGTCAAGTCACCGAAGAAGTCCGCCGCTATTTCCAAGGGAAGGTTTACAATACCATTATTCCACGGAATATACGGTTGGGCGAAGCTCCCAGTTTTGGTCTTCCCATAACCTTATATGATGAAAAATCCAAAGGCGCAGAAGCGTATATGGAACTCGCAAAGGAAGTGATGGCTCAATGAGCAAAAGTAGAGGCTTAGGCAAAGGACTGGGAGCATTATTACCGGAACTGGAAGAGGAAAATTTAAAGCCTCAGTCTCAAATTAACATTCAACGGATTGTCCCCAACCCTTATCAGCCTCGCAAAGAATTTTCAGATGAGAAGTTAACGGAACTGGCCGAGTCTATCAAAGTTCATGGAATTATCCAGCCGTTATTGGTAAGGGAGATTAACGGACAATATCAGTTGATAGCCGGAGAACGACGTTTACGTGCCGCTAAGCTTGCTGGGCTGACAGAAGTTCCGGTTGTTATCAAAGAGCTGGATGATCAATCTATGATGGAGATTGCCCTGGTTGAAAACATTCAACGGGAAAATCTCAATCCTATCGAAGAGGCTGAAGCTTATAGGCGGCTTATGGAAGAATTTAATTTCACCCAAGACGATATTGCGAAAAAAGTGGGCAAGAGCCGGCCGGCAATAGCCAATATTTTAAGATTACTCAATTTACCGCAAGAGATTCAAAAGGATTTATCCAGTGGAACCTTGACGATGGGTCATGCCAGGGCTTTATTGGGATTAAAAAGCGAAGAAGAACAAATAAAGGTATGGAATAGAATTCAAGCGGAAGGACTATCGGTTCGGGAGACGGAAGATCTTATCCGGAAACTTAATGAAGAACCGGTTGTTTCACGTGAAACAAAAAAGATTAAACCGTCTACCGTTATCAATAAAGATCCTAATATAATGGAAATGGAAGATGAATTGCAGCAAGCGTTAGGGACCAGAGTTAAGATTAAGCCCCACGGGATAGGCGGACGTATTGAAATTGAGTATTATTCTCCGGAAGAATTTGAACGGCTTTGTGAAAAATTTTTACAGAATTAACAAATTAAAAATACATTTAAATGTCATTATATGGCCTGTTAAAGGCCATTTAATATATGTTTCACGTGAAACAAGTGGGGATAGATATGGATAAAACAGATATTCTTCAATGTTTAAAAGCGGTAGCCAATGGGGATTTAACCCCGGAGGAAGCGTTACAAGAACTAGTAGATTTGCCTTATAAGGATTTGGGATTTGCCAAGGTGGATTTTCACCGCAATATTCGAAATGGCGGTACCGAAACCATCTTCTGTCCGGGGAAATCCATTGAACAAATTGTGGAGATCTTTAAAGTCTTAGCTTCAAAATCGAAAAATGTCATGGCGACCCGGGCCTCACAGGATATCTATGAAGCAGTCCGGGATATTGTCCCGGAAGCTGAATATCATACCCAGGCTCGGATTGTTTATCTGTGGCGGGAAAAACGGATGACTCACGGTAAAGTTGGAGTGATTTCAGCCGGAACCGCTGACATTCCGGTGGCTGAAGAAGCAGCTCTAACAGCTCAAATCATGGGAAGCGATGTAAAACGTATTTATGATGTGGGCGTAGCCGGGATACACCGACTGTTAGACAGGAGACAGGAAATTCAAAGTTGCCGGGTTTTAGTTGTGGTTGCCGGGATGGAAGGGGCCCTGGCCAGTGTCGTGGGAGGGTTGGTCTCAAAACCGGTAATTGCCGTTCCGACAAGCATCGGATATGGTGCAAGTTTTCATGGTTTGGCAGCTTTATTAAGTATGTTGAATTCTTGTGCCAGCGGTGTCAGTGTCGTGAATATTGACAATGGTTTTGGCGCTGGTGTTTTGGCACATCGGATCAATATATTGGGGGAAGCAGAATGACTAAAATTGCATATTTGGATTGCCATGCAGGAATCAGTGGAAACATGTTCATTGGAGCGATGTTGGATTTGGGCCTGCCTCAAGAGATGCTATGGGCTGAGTTGAAAAAGTTGCCCATAACGCTTCCTCCTATCGATATCATTCGAACCCAACGGAAAGGATTGTCCGCCATTTATTTTCACGTTCATGCCTCGCATGAGCACCATCATCGGCATTTGTCTGAAATTATCCAAATGATCGATGATTCCGGGTTATCGGAAACGGTCAAACGGTCAGCTATAAAATGTTTTCAATATTTAGCGGAAGCTGAAGCCAAAGTTCATGGAGTTTCTGTGGAAGAAATCCATTTTCATGAAGTCGGGGCCGTGGATGCGATTATCGATATCGTCAGCGCTGCTATAGCTATGGAATGGCTGGGAGCAGAGAAGGTGACTGTTTCGCCCGTACGTCTTGGTTACGGGACAATTCAATGTGCTCATGGTAGGATTCCTTTACCGGCACCGGCGGTAGTTCAATTGTTAGCAGGATTTAAGACGTTTGGCGGTGAACTGGAAGGGGAATGGACAACACCGACCGGAGCGGCCATATTAAAAACATTTGTGAATGATTTTTCTGTACATTCAGTACCGATGATGACGGTGGAAAGTAACGGATTTGGAGCAGGGACGGCAGAACGGGACATTCCGAACGTGTTTCGGATTATTGTAGGTTCGAAAGAAGCAGAGACCGAGCAAGAACGGTTAATGATGATTGAAACCCATATTGATGATATGAATCCGGAAATTTACGGTTATCTTGGAGAACGTTTGTTGGAGGGCGGCGCCAAGGATTTTTATTATACTCCGATTTATATGAAAAAAAGCCGGCCGGGGATATTAATCAGCGTTTTAGCGGAAATGAAAGATGTCGGAGCCGTCGAAAGAATTTTGCTGGAAGAGACAACAACTTTAGGCATCCGGCGATATCCTGTTGAACGACATATTCTACGGCGGGGCGAGATTCTGACGGATGTTGAGGGATGTCCGGTTCGGGTAAAAACGGCTTTTTCTGAAAACCACATTGTGAAGTATGCTGCTGAATATGAAGATTGTCGCAAAGCGGCGAGGCAATTAGGCCGGCCGTTGCGGGAAATTTATGATGTGGCTCAGACATTAGCCAAAAAAATCGGACAAGAAGAGAGGAAAGAACCGGACGATATTGAATAATGTAATTTAAGATCGTTCACAGGATAGTTCTGGAATGTTGCTGGAGGGTATTTATCGATGAATGCGATGAAAGATTTGCCATGGCTAAGTGAGATGGCTTTACTATTAGGTGCAGTAAATGTTTTTTTGCTCGGGATGGGTTTGGTTTATGTCATTATAATTCATCGTAAGCTCAAACGGTATCGTTTTTTGAATAAAGACGGTGATGATAAACAACTGGGGGAATTGCTTCTCGATATCTCGAAGAAAGTAGAAAACCTGGATAAGAATTTGAATCACATCGAAGACCGGTTTGCCAAAAATCTTGTCCAACAGGAAAAGCATTTTAAGCATTGCGGATTGATTCGATTTCAGGCGTTTCAAGATACCGGCGGAGATCAAAGTTTTGCTTTGGCATTGTTGGATGAACACGGAGATGGTTTTGTATTAAGCAGCCTGTTTGGACGGGATGAGTCACGGATTTATTGCAAACCGATTGAAGCCGGTAAATCCAAATATGCGCTTTCAAAGGAAGAACAAAATGCTATAGAAATTGCGCTGGGACGCCCGGCAAAACAAAGGAATGCATAAATATGGAACCAATAACAGATAATGTATAAAAATTGATAATTTTAAGCAGGATAAATAGAAGGTTATGGAGAAATAATTCTAAACTATTGATGTTCAAATTACGGGAATGATGCTCCCGTTTTTTTTACCGGTGGGGGGGAGTCTTTTGGCCGGTTTATGGAAAAAAATAAAGAAAAAGTTTGGGAAAGGCATTACGTTTTTAGTTGTACCCAACTCTTACGGATCGGTTAAAAGTATTGCTATACCGTTTCCGGTTATTATACTTATCTTACTGATCATCATTTTTAATGTTTTGGTTTTTGTTGGTTTTACCACTCAGGTCCGTGAAATCTATCACATCCGGAAAGAGATATGGAATAAAGATTTGCAAATAGCCCGGTTGAAGCGGGAACAGAAAGAAATTCAACCGACGCTTGAAAAGAGCAAGCAAATCTTAGAAGAGTTAAACCGCTTAAAGATGGAGCGGGCCAAACTAATGAATACCTGGAAATCCATTCAACAAAAAGGCGGTCGGTTAAATGCTTCCGCAAGTCGGTCGACGTCAGTAAGGGTACCGCAGTATACATTGGTTAATGCCACTCAAGAGAAGAATATGACTGCTCTGGCAGAGCTCCATTCCAGTTTGGAACAGTTGGAACGGTTTATTAATGAAGAACAAAAAGAACAGGAAATTTTACATAAACAGCTGTTGGCTTATGAGGTAAAATTGGACCACACTCCTTCCTCTTGGCCTGTTGCTTCACGGAAAATAACCTCTTGGTTTGGAAACCGCTATCATCCGGTATACCGTCAATATCGCTATCATTCCGGAATCGATATTCAAGCGGGATATGGGTCAAAGGTGACCAGTGCAGCGGATGGAGTTGTCTCCTTTGCCGGCTATCAAGGAGGATATGGTTATACGGTCATCATAGACCATGGTTATGGTTATCAAACATTGTATGCCCACAATTCCAAAATTCTAGTACGTAAAGGGCAAAGGGTTGAAAAGGGACAATTAATTTGTTATTCGGGTAACAGCGGAACCAGCACAGGTCCTCATTTACATTTTGAAGTCCGTGTTGGCGGTAAAGTGGTCAACCCAATGTTATATTTAAGAAATTGAGGGAGGAGTCGGGATGTTATCCAAAGGAAAAGAAGCTGCAAATACACGCCGTGTCGATACATTAATCGGGAAAGATTTTTGTTTTAAAGGCAATCTGGAAGCTGCCAGCGGAGCGGTCCGTGTGGATGGTTATTTTGAAGGAGAAATGAATATCGGCGGGGATTTGGTGGTCGGCGAAAGCGGCATCGTGATTGGGAAGGTGGTCGCTAAAAATATTACGATTGCCGGAGAGGTTAAAGGAGTTATTGAGGCCAGGGGAAAATTGGAATTAACACCGACAGCGAAAGTTACAGCTGATGCGAAAATGGTCTTCCTCATTGTGGAAGATGGCGCGTATATACAAGGCCAATGCGAACCTTTGCCGCGTGGGGATTTGAAAGAACGGGGAAAACTGTTGGTGGAATCCGTTGAACAATAATGGCAGTGCATGAAGCTATTAAATTAAAATTAAAAACTCCTGAAAAGGAGTTTTATTTTTTTATCACTTCGGAATGGGTCTGAAAAATACGGCGAGCTCCCTGGTAACGGGGATGATAGTATCCGGAAGTCAGTGGACTGATGGTGACGTAACCGGCTCCGGAGGATGCGTGAATAAATTGGCCGTTTTCCATATAGATACCCACATGGTTGACAATTTGAGCTCCTTGGGTTTTGAAGAAAACCAAATCTCCTTTTTGCAGAGCATCTTTTTCAACAGGTTGGCCGTATTTCATTTGTTCAGAAGCTTTATGGGGAAGGATATGTCCAAATTGGGTATAGACATATCGGGTAAATCCCGAACAATCAAAACCGTTAGGCGAATTTCCGCCGTAACGGTATTTTGTTTTTAATAGGGTTAGGGCATAACGGACAATTTGTTCATTTCGGGATATCGATGAAGCGTCGGATAATACCGGCGTAAATGTTACATATGGTCCAAAGACCCACCCGGCAAGGTCGTCCGATAACTTAATATAAAACCAATCATTCTGGCGATCAAGAATTTCGCACGGTTGACCTTTGCTGAGGACGGAAATAATGGCAGATGAAGTAGACGGAGCAGACCGAAGGTTAACAGCTGACCCTTGAATATATGATGGTCCAAAGGCTGTTTCCGAGAAAGCTATGGAAACATATCCTAAAATAAATAGAAGGAATATCAATGCCAATCGGTGGCATCTTTCGATAGGATGCATGGTTGACTCCTTTCGTTTGGCGTGAGGGAGAGCCATGGTTCATCAAAAGTATAATGAAATATCGTTTAATTTTCAAGAAAGACCCTATAAGAAATGAAATAAAGTTTCACGTGAAACATTTTTAAAATAATGTATAATTCATAACACTTTATCCAATACTAAAAGAGGAGAGTTTCCAAATATGTTGCAAATATGGGGATATTTAATCCTGGGAGGAATAAATATGATTCGAAATGAGCAACAAGTTATCGGATTACTGATTATTATCGTCATTGCTATGATAGTGGGAATGATTTTTGCTTGGTTTATCGAAGAAAAATCGCTTATCGTCCATGGTTTATTACAGTTTCAGCGGGAGATTCCATCCAATTATTTACAAAAAGAGGTCATTATGGAGATGATCGCTACATTCAACCCGCGGATGTCTTTGAAAGAGCGGATGGGTGTATGCCGGGAAATTATACGGTGTGCTGAACAGTTTGCATTGCATCCTTTTTTGATTGCCGGAGTTATTGCGGCGGAATCTTCATTTCGTACTCGCGCCGTGTCACAGCGACAAGCTAAGGGGCTCATGCAAATCACGGACACGGTATCCCGGATGATGGGTATTGAGAATCCATATGATATTCGGCAAAACATTTATGCCGGTACCAAGTATTTGCATATGCTTTTTAGCCAATTCGCCAATGAAGAATTGGTATTAGCGGCGTATAATGCCGGCCCGACGCGAGTGGCAAGATTGAAACGGGTTCCGAACATCAAGGAAACTTTGCACTATGTGAAAAAAGTGATGGTTTATCAACGACAGATGTGTGCCCAACTGATGCGTCAAATTCATCGGGAATTCATGAAGCCGCTACCTATGAAAGTCGCTTGGAATATGGTTCCTGCACCTAATCAAGAAAGGTTAAAAGATGACATCATCCTCTCAAGAAAGGTTTTGGGACTGGAATGGTGTGAAACCCGGCAAAATTTACTCCTGGTCTAGACTTAAAAAATACTCTTCAAGCGATTGAGAGGTTGGTTTTTTAGATTTTTCCGGTGAAAGGTTCAGTCGGCGAAGAGGTTCTTTCCAATCATGGTTAATACTTGAAGGATTTTTCAAAGTAGAAAGCAGCTGAATAAATTCTTTAATAGAATACACGGGAGATTCCAAATTATGGTAAATCTGATGATTGTCGATGCGGAAAAGCGTATACCCTTTTTGAGTGAGGAGTGATTCTTTGAACGTATCCACTTGACGCTGGGAAGCGCTTAAATGAAAAAAACCGTCGACTTCAATAACAATGCGGTAATCCGGCAATAAAAAGTCAAATTCATACCCTTCGAGATGAACATTTTGGAGAAAGCGGATATTTTCCTTGGATAAGGCCGCGGCCAACAGTTTTTCGGCTTTGGTCCGGCGGGGTGGATGGTGATGGCCCATGGAATTATTTCACTGCTTTCATGGAGGGGGTAAAATTGACATTTTCCTGACATTACCGTATACTAAGTAATGACGGTTAATTCATAGTATAGTCAGATTGAAAGAATTAATCAAGGGTCAGACAGGCTCGATATGGCGAAATATAACCTAAACTCGGGCTGTCTGGGTGGAAATAAATTAGTAAGGTGAAAGCGATGAACCCGAGAAATGATTCGATTTATCCCATCAGTGTTGTGATGAATATGACCAATCTTTCTGCCCGTCAAATTCGATATTATGAGACGCACGGACTGATTAAACCGGCACGGTCAAAAGGGAACCAACGGCTGTATACTCCGGCTGATGTGGAAAATCTGTTACTGATAAAATCCTTGCTCGATAAAGGTTTAAATTTGGACGGTATTAAAGCGATTATGAACGGGCCTAAGCCGGTGGAAACCGCCACAACCACGGCTGCGTCTCCGACTGCTCCTCTGTTTAATCCGCAACGGCCCGGGGTTCCCAAATTGACGTCTCTTTATCCTGTTAATAACCAGGAAGCTTTGAACGATTTGCTAAAGCATAAACATAAATAAGGGGATAGTTATGACGAAACAGGAAATTTTAAGCAAATGTAAGGAGTTGGATATTCGTTTTATCCGCTTGCAGTTTACCGATATTCTGGGCGTGGTAAAGAATTTGGCCATTCCGGTCAGCCAGTTGGAACGGGCGCTCAACGAAGAAATCGTCTTTGACGGGTCTTCCATCGAGGGGTTCACCCGGGTGGAAGAGTCGGATATGATTTTAAAACCGGATTTGGATACATTTACGATTTTTCCTTGGCGCCCCCGGGAAGGCGGTGTAGCCCGGCTAATATGCGATGTTTATACTCCGGAAGGACAACCTTTTGAAGGGGATCCTCGGTATGTTTTGAAAAAAGCCATTCGTGAAGCGGCGGATATGGGGTATTCCATTAATATCGGGCCGGAATGCGAGTTCTTTTTGTTTAAGTTGGATGAGAAGGGCAATCCGACCACCATCAGTCATGATAAAGGTGGATATTTTGATTTATCCCCCAATGATTTGGGCGAGAATACCCGGCGGGAGATTATTCTCACATTGGAAGAGATGGGGTTTGAAATTGAAGCGTCACATCATGAGGTATCTCCCGGGCAACATGAGATTAAGTTTAAATATTCCGATCCGCTGACGACTGCCGACCGGGTGACCACATTGAAGTTTGTGACCCGGATTATCGCCCAACGTAATAACTTACATGCCACTTTTATGCCGAAGCCGATTTTCGGTATCAACGGTTCAGGGATGCATGTCCATCTTTCCTTATTTAAGAACGGAGAAAACGCTTTTTATGATCCTGACCGTCCGCACCAATTAAGCGAGGAAGCCCGTTATTTTATCGGCGGTGTGCTAAAACATATCAAAGGGATAACGGCGATAACCAATCCTTTGGTCAATTCCTACAAGCGTCTGGTTCCCGGCTATGAAGCCCCTGTTTTTCAGACATGGTCAGTTTCCAACCGGACTGCTTTGATTCGGGTTCCGGCCGGGAGGGGCAACGGGACCCGGATAGAAATCCGAAATCCGGATTCCTGTTGTAATCCGTATTTGGCATTTAGCCTGATAATTCGGGCTGGATTGGACGGAATTATCCATAAAATCATGCCGACGGATCCCGTTGACAAAAATGTCTATCTTATGACTCCGGCAGAACGGGCTTTGGATAATATTACGAATTTGCCCGGTTCGCTCAGTGAAGCGTTGAGCGAATTTGAAAAAAGCGAGTTGTGTTTAAACACATTGGGACAGCATATTTTTTATCATTTCCTGGAAGCCAAACAGATTGAATGGGAAGTCTATAAAAATCAGATTCATCAATGGGAGCTTGATCAGTACTTAGGAGTTTTTTAACCGGGTCTGTGAACAGAGTGGAATATGGCACGAAAAAGCCGGTAACCTTTTGGTTACCGGCTTTTTGTCGAATGTACCGAAGATAAAATAGCCTGAACGGCAGCGTCGGATACCGGTTCAAAGTCATGGTAATAGTGGCCCACTGCTGTAAAGTAATCTGGAATATAAGGGCAGATGATATGGTCAGCCCAGAAACTTATCCGGTTTAATGTTTCCCGGGAACCGACCGGGACGGCCAGGCAAATTTGGTGGGGGTTGAAGGTTTTTAACCAACGTAAGGCTGCTTCCATCGTGTAACCTGTAGCAATCCCGTCATCAATGACTATCAGGGATTTGCCCCGAAGTTCAGGGAGAGTGTCGTTTTGCTGAAAGAGAGATAATCGACGCCGGATTTCCCGATATTCGAGGGCGATCTGCTTTTCGATGTAATCTTGAGGGATGGCCAAAGCTTCAATATATTTGTCATTGGCTATAAATTGGCCGTCCGGTGTAACGGCCCCGATGGCGATCTCCGGATCGAACGGGGCTCCGATTTTACGGACAATGATCAAGCCATGGGGCAAATCAAAAAGTTGGGCTATTTCTCCGGCGACGATGGTGCCGCCCCGAGGAAGGCTGAGGATGACGCTGTCACCGGTAATATGGGGAGTAAGGTGAGAGGCCAAAATCATCCGGCCTCTTGGCGGTTTTCATAAAGAATGGTCTCGTTCATGGCCATAATCTAACCTCTTTTAAAATTTCATACTGTTCTAGAAATTGTATCGGGATGCTTCATAACGATTTTTAGGGTTCCACAAAAGCCATTCGTAGATGCCGTTGTCTTCCAAAGCTTTGATTTGGGCTTCCAGTTGTTCTTTGCCGTAAGGGTTGCCCAATGAAAAGTCTTGAATCCACGGCCGCATTTTGGTATTGGAAGAAGGCACTTTTTTCAATGCGGCTTTGACGGCTTGATCGATGGTTTCATAAGGGTGTAAATCCGGTTCGGCAATGCAAAAGGTGCCTTTCGGATAGTGGGAAGGGTAGACCATGGGACAAACATAATCGACGGCTTCGATGACTTTTTCGTATTTTTGGCCAATATTCAAGTCATCAGCAACGGATAACACCAAACCGAAGATATCAGCGGACACCGGAATGTTCATTTTATTCAATTCGGTTTTGGCATACTTCAAGAAGTTGCGAATCACATCTTCTTTCGCCTCCCCTTTGGAATAAGGATAGACTGCTTCGCTAATCTTACCGTCGCTTAAAAAACGGACATAGTCAAATTGGATTTCGGAGAATCCCATCTCAGCAACTTCTTTGGCGACGTCCACATTATATTTCCATACTTCCTCGCTGTGGGGATCGACCCAGATCATTCCTTTGCGATCTCGCCACAAACCGCCGTTTCGGCTTTTAACGGCAAGATCCGTACGTTTGGTTGCCAATAATGGGTCTTTAAATACGACGATGCGGGCAATGGTATAAATGCCGGCGTCGTTTAATTCGCGGACCAGTTGTGGCAAATTGGCGATACGTTTGGAAGAAGAGTTGATTTGCTGGGCCAAAGGAACGGACGAGGGATAACTGATATATCCGGTATCGTCTTTAACATCGATAACGATGGCATTGATTTTGGGATGGTCTTTGACGAACTGGATTAATTCGGACATGCGGCCGGATCCGGATACCCAAGCCGTCGCATAAATGCCGCGGATCGGTTCTTTGACCGGACGGGCTGTCGTCGGTTCATCCGACGGTTCGGTTTCAGGCTGGGGTTCGGCCTGGGGTGGGGCTGTTTCAGCGATTTGGGCGGATGAAGGCGGTACATTGACAGAAATGGGTTTTTGATTGACAATCGCTTTTACGAGAAATGCTGAAGCGAGTATAGCAATGACGATAACAGGTATAATTCTTTTCATGATGACCCTCCAGATCTGGAGTAATATGGTTGCCACGTCTAATTCGATAAGGAAGGGAATGTTCCTCTAAGAAATTGCAGGGAAGCATATTTTCCAACGAAAAATTGCATAATAAGAAAAAACCTCAAGGAAGTGGGAGATAATGAAACGGAATCTATGGCTTGTGGCAATATTATTAATGGCTGCAGCGATGTTTATGGCGCAACAAGTTAAAGCGGATTGGGTCTACACCGTTAAACGGGGAGATTCCCTGTATAAAATCGCCCGAAAGACGGGTACGACAGTGAAGGCTCTCAAAAACCGTAATGGTTTAAGGAGTAATTTGATTCGAATCGGTCAGCGTATTACGATACCTACAGGAAAAGCGACTACCACCAAAAAAGTGACCCGGAAGGCCGGTGACATTGAGCTTTTGGCTCGAATTATTCATGCTGAAGCCGGTTCGGAGCCTTATATCGGAAAGGTGGCGGTTGGTGCGGTTATTATGAACCGGGTGCAAAACCCGAAGTTTCCGTCCAGTATCGCCGGAGTCGTTTATCAGCCCCATGCCTTTGAATCGGTGAGCAATGGGCTTTATACCAAACCGGCCAGCAAAGCTTCTCGAAAAGCAGCTCAAGATGCCATTTCAGGGTGGGATCCTTCCGGTGGAGCTCTGTATTTCTTTAACCCCGCGAAGACGCGGAATGCCTGGATTTGGGCACGGAAGATCATTAACCGTATTGGAAAACATGTATTTGCCATTTAATGGGATTTGATATGGACAGCATAGCGGATCATATGAATAAAGGAGTGGAGGTCAACGATGGGTCTGGTTCATTGGTTGGTTCGGTTTTTAATCCCCTTTGCCGTTTTATACACGATCGGTTATTATGTTCCCGGGTTCAGTGCCCTAACCATTGGTTGGATTACTGTATTATCTTTCTTGATCATGGCGGGGGACTGGTTGGTTGAGAAGGCATTTCCCATGGAGTTTTTAGGAAGATTTCAAGACGGAGTGATCAATTTTTTGGTCTCGGCTGTCGTTATCTTTACGGTGACTTTGGGCATTGAATACGGTAATGTCCCGTTGCCCGCCTCGTTGTTGGCAGCGTTGATTATCGGTATATTGATGATCTTTGTTCCGCGGGAAGAACGGCAAGTTTCAATGGAAAAAGCTTAAAAAAAGGCCGTCCTTTCGGACGGTAAAGGAGGATGGATTTATTGGGGGGTAGTCAGAGAGAATATCATTGATTGCTTTCACTATTTATATCGGTTGTTTCCCATAAAGGTTTAGACTTAATCCATAATTTTATCAATATAAATAATAAATAACTATAAATAATAAATAACTCCATACTGATTTGATGAACATATCGGGATAATTCGTTTGAATACTGCTTTCAAGAGCAGTATTTTTTTACGCATATGTTTACATTAAAGCGAAGCGATTTATAAATTGACAAATATTCCGGATGGATTATAATAAAGAAAAATAAGGCACATTATGTATGACATAATAGATATTAAAATATTGCCATGATGATGACGGAGGGATGCGGATGAATAGCAATGCCGTGTTAAAGGGAGTGGAACGGGCGCCGCACCGGGCGCTGTTCAAAGCAATGGGTTATACGGATGAGGAATTGTCCAGGCCGTTGATTGCCATCGTCAATGCGGCGAATGAAATTATACCCGGCCATATTCACTTGGATAAAATTGTGGAGGCCGTCAAAGCCGGAGTCCGGATGGCCGGCGGGACGCCGATTGAGTTCGGGGCCATCGGAATCTGTGACGGGATCGCCATGGGCCATATTGGTATGCGGTATTCGTTGGCCAGCCGAGAGTTGATTGCGGATTCGGCTGAAAGCATGCTGCTGGGGCACGCTTTTGACGGCGCGGTTTTCGTTCCGAACTGCGATAAGATCGTACCCGGCATGTTGATGGCCGCGGGCCGGGTGAATATACCGTCCATCTTTATCAGCGGTGGCCCGATGATGGCGGGAAACTTTCGGGGAAACCGGGCGGATTTGAATTCAGTGTTTGAAGGGGTTGGCGCAGTGGCGGTTGGAAAGATGTCCGAGGCCGATCTTTCCGAGCTTGAAGATTCGGCGTGCCCGGGATGTGGATCCTGTTCCGGCATGTTTACCGCCAATACCATGAACTGCCTGACCGAAGTATTAGGGATGGGCTTACCGGGGAACGGGACGATTCCTGCGGTGGATGCCCGCCGGATACGGTTAGCTAAAAAGGCGGGAATGCAGATCATGGAGCTGGTTGCCAAAAACCTGCGGCCCCGGGATATCATGATCGAAGAAGCTTTTGCCAATGCATTTACCGTAGATATGGCCATCGGCGGTTCAACCAACACGGTATTGCATCTTCCGGCCATTGCCCATGAACTTGGGATCCGGATCGATCTCAACTGGATCAATGAGATCGGGGCTAAAACGCCGCACTTGGCTTATTTGCGGCCGGGAGGCATACATCATATTCAGGACTTGGACGAGGCCGGAGGAATTTCCGCGGTCCTCGCCGTTCTCCATCAACAGGGGTTAATTCATGGTGGGACCTTGACGGTGACCGGGAAAACCCTGGCGGAAAATATAAAAGATGCCAAAGTATTACGGGACGATGTGATACGTTCGGTGGACAATGCGTATCACGCCGAGGGAGGCTTGGCTATCCTTTGGGGAAACCTGGCTCCCGACGGATGTGTGGTGAAGCAATCGGCAGTAGCTCCGGAAATGATGCAGCATGAAGGTCCGGCTCGGGTCTTTGACTCGGAGGCGGAAGCAATTGCAGCTATTTTAGGCGGTAAAATCGTGGCCGGCGATATCGTGGTCATTCGTTATGAGGGGCCGAAAGGCGGACCGGGAATGCCGGAGATGCTCAGCCCGACGTCAGCCATTGCCGGAATGGGGTTGGATAAGGACGTAGCGTTGATCACGGACGGGCGGTTCTCCGGGGCGTCCCGGGGCGCATCCATCGGGCATATTTCTCCTGAGGCCATGGAAGGCGGGCCCATCGCTTTGGTCCAAGAAGGCGATCGGATTAAGATCGATATTCCGGGGCGGCGCATCGACGTATTGGTGTCCGAAGAAGAACTGGCCAAGCGGAAAGCCTCCTGGAAAGCGCCTGAACCCAAAATCAAACAGGGTTATTTGAATCGCTACAGTCGGTTGGTGACTTCGGCCAACACCGGTGCGGTGTTAAAGTAAAAGCAGCCATAAGAAGGCGTCGGAACTTAAGATATTATCTTTATAATCAAGCTCTTTCGGTGACGAAAGAGCTTGATTTATTTGGGTTAAAAAAATTTAAAAAATTTAAACCCTTGTCAATAAAGGATTTGTGGATATATATGTACATAAAATGTTGAAATATAGAGGCTTTACAAATTTTAAAAATATTCAAAAACAATATTGACAGACATATTTGACGGGAGTATAGTAGTTATAAATATAAATTAGGATTTTATGGATTTCAACGGGAAGTAGGGATGAAAAATGAAAATGACTGGAGCTCAGATTTTATTGGAATGTCTGGAGCGAGAAGGGGTAGAAGTCATCTTCGGTTATCCCGGTGGGCAGGTTATTCCGATTTATGATGCGCTTTATGATGCGAAAATCAGAAATATTTTAGTCCGACACGAACAAGGGGCGGTTCATGCGGCGGACGGTTATGCCCGGAGTACCGGTAAAGTCGGTGTTTGCCTTGCCACTTCCGGCCCGGGTGCCACCAATTTGGTGACAGGAATCGCTACGGCTTATATGGATTCCGTGCCTTTGGTGGCCATTACCGGTCAGGTCCCTACGCATTTATTGGGATGTGATTCTTTTCAGGAAGCGGATATTACCGGGATAACCATACCCATTACCAAACATAATTTCCTGGTGAAAGAGATAAAAGATATTCCACGGGTGGTGAAGGAGGCTTTTCATATCGCTTCTACCGGTCGGCCAGGACCGGTGTTGATTGATATTGCCAAGGATATTACCACGTTAACCGATGAGTTTGAGTACCCGGATACGGTCAATTTGCCGGGATATAAACCTAACTATATCGGAAACGTCCGCCAGGTGAAAGATGCAGTGGACACCATCCTCAAAGCGAAACGGCCGGTATTGTATGTGGGCGGCGGCGCGGTTTCGTCAGGGGCTCATCAAGAGATTTTACGCCTGGCTGAAACGCTGGATATACCGGTGACCACGACACTGATGGGGATGACCGCCTTCCCTTCCCGACATCCGTTATCCCTTGGCATGTTGGGAATGCACGGGACGGCTTATGCCAACTTTGCCATCTGTGAAACGGATGTCCTGATTGCGGTAGGGGCCCGCTTTGATGACCGAGTGACCGGAAACTTGGAGACCTTCGCCCCTAAAGCCAAAGTGATTCATATTGATATCGACCCGGCGGAGATCGGGAAAAACGTGGCGGTGGATATTCCCATCGTGGGTGATGCCAAAACTGTTTTGGAGATGATCTTGGAGCGGGTCACGCCGCAGACACGGCCGGAATGGCATGCCCAGATAAGAGCGTGGAAAGAGGCTTATCCGCTGAAGTATGAAGCCACAGGCCTCAAGCCCCAGCGGGTCATCGAGGAGATTTACCGGATTACCCAAGGGGACGCCATTATCTGTACGGAAGTCGGGCAGCATCAGATGTGGACCGCCCAGTTTTATCCTTTCTCACGGCCCCGTTCTTTGGTCACCTCCGGAGGGTTGGGAACGATGGGTTTCGGTTTTCCGGCGGCCATCGGTGCGCAGGTTGGTAATCCCGACCGCTTGGTGATCAATATTGCCGGAGACGGCAGTTTCCAAATGAACATTCAGGAATTGGGGACGGCGGTCGCCCATCGTATTCCGGTGAAAGTGATTATTTTGAACAATTTTTATCTGGGAATGGTCCGGCAGTGGCAGGAATTTTTCTTCCAAAAACGTTATTCGGCCACGGTTTTGGATTCCAATCCGGATTTTGTGAAGATCGCGGAAGCTTATGGCGCCAGTGGGTTCCGGATTACCCGTCCTGAGGAACTTGCGGAAACGCTGGAAAAAGCGCTGCATACTCCGGGCCCGGTGGTAGTCGATTGTCATGTGGACCGGGAAGAAAATGTATTGCCGATGGTTCCGGCCGGCGGGTCCATTGCGCAGATGATAGGGGTGAATAAATAATGCGCCATATTATTTCCACCTTAGTGGTTAATCATCCCGGCGTCATGATCCGGGTTGCGGGACTCTTCAGCCGCCGGGGCTATAATATCGAAAGCATCGCTGTTGGAAAGTCCGAAGATCCGTCGTTGGCTCGCATCATTATCGTGGTTGAGGCGGAAGACGACCGAATCGTGGAGCAGATCGAGAAGCAGCTGTATAAACTGATTGACGTTGTCAAAGTCAACGATTTGCCGGTGGAAGAGTCGGTCGAACGGGAACTGGCTTTAATCAAAGTGAATGCCGGTTCCCAGAACCGGGCGGAGATCATGCAGATCGTCGATATTTTCCGCGCGAAGATTGTGGATGTCAGCAGCCGGGCGGTGATTATCGAGATCACCGGTAGCGTGGCCAAAGTCGAGGCCTTTATCGGGTTACTCAAACCATACGGGATCCGGGAAATCGTCCGCACCGGCCAAATTGCCATGCTTAGGACGCAAAAGAAAGAGAAAGTGTGACAAAAGTATAGGCCCTGGGTGATGGGTTCAGGGTTCCAGGTGTTGGAAGGAACGCGTTCGCGTTCCTTTTTTAGTTCATAGTTCACAGTACATTCCCTGGTAAGGGTTTCGAACCCCAGGTTCTAAGGGGGAATATATTACCCTTTCTTTATTTTTTAAAACTATGGAAGGAACGTGCAACGTTCCTAGCCTAAACCCAGTGCCCGGTACCTAGTGTTCAATACCCAGTATCCAATACCCAGCTCTTGACGGCTTCTGTCTTCTGTATCCAGTCTTCTGTATTCTGATTCCTAATATATATGTTATATTTCCCAATATCTTGGGATGCATATCAGGCTGATACTCAATATGTTGCGGGTGCAAAAAAATGTTGAAAAATTTTTAAAAAATTTTTTAAAAAAAGAAGGGAATCGGGAACTTTCGTGTAATTATAATGCATCTCAAAAATATCGGCCGAAAACCAAGGAGCGGTTTCCGGTAACGGTAATAGGTATGGTGATAGCGGTTGGGAAAGAAATCCAAGTGAATTTTTTCCTTGACAGGCTGTCTCAGGATCTATTACAATGTTAGCGGAGAAAGCTCCTGCATCAGGGTAGTTTTCCATCAATCGCCTTTCGGCGGTGGTGTACGGGCGGTTTGCGCGGAAAACGATGGAGCCCTCGTAAGCAAGCCCGAGCGTCGGCGCTGGGGCGAAAGAGGAAACCACACTGGATGCGCGGTTTTCCCGAAAAACAAAAATACGAGGAGGAAAATTTAATGAAAAAGCTGTTGGTTCTTTTGGTAAGCGCAGCTTTGGTTCTTTCCATGGCTGCAGTCTCCATGGCCGCCGTTAACGTTTCCGCTGACTGGCGCGCTGAGTGGAAATCCGAACAGAAAGATTCAGATGGTAAAGATCTTAAAGACGATGAACTCGGATTCAGCAAATATGATCTCCGGTTCAACTTCGATGGTAAACCCAGCGATTCCATTGATGCTCACCTGCAAATTGCCTATGATAACACCGACGGAAAAGTAACTGTCAAAGAATACTGGGCAACCTTCAAACAAAGCTGGGGTACTTTCCAAGCCGGTACCTGGGATTACAAACTCTATCCCAGCCGTGTTCTCATCAAACCGCACAGCCAAAACTGCATTAACGAAAAAACCATGCAGTTTGTAGCTACCGTTCCGTTCCCGAACGGCTTCTCCATCGGTGCGTTGGTTATCCCTGATCTCAAAGACAACAAGACCGACTGGGATCTCAAAGTTGCTTACAAAGGCAGCAACTGGGGCGCTGAAGTTCACTATGGTCAAGATGAAGCAATAGATGACGACTACTGGACCTATGATGTTTACTATCAATTCAATAAAAACTTTAAAGTGTTCTCCTTTGGTATGAATGCTGATACCGATGGTGTTCGCGGCACCAAGAAATGGGACGATGATTTCGCAGCCGCTATCGGCGCTCAATGGTCCAAGATCGCTGGCAGCAAATTAACCGCTTCTTTAGAAGTTGGTCTTGAAACTGCTGGTAAATCCAAAGGAAATGACTTTACTCCGGTTGCCGTTCAATTGAAATATGAATTCAACAACAAACTGAATTTGGAAGTTGAATACACCAATTATGACGGTATCGTTGAAGATGATGTCATCATCATCCGTCCGCGGCTCAAATTCTAAGATTAACTTAGAATCCGTAAAAGCTCTCCCCATAAGGGAGGGCTTTTTTTATATTCGGAGATAGGGTATAATAGAAGGAAAATTGCTGGGGTTATAAGGGAATGAGGAGACAGGACAGACCATAAGAACTCTTCGACTTATACTAAGCAATTAAAAATCTTCATGAAAAGGCGGTAACAACAGTGCACGGAGATTTACAGGAAGTATTGGTGGATGAAGTTAGGCTGCAAAAGCGGATTAAGGAATTGGGCAAACAAATCACTGATGACTATCGGGGTAAAGATGTGGTTTTGGTTGGTATTCTCAAAGGAGCGCTGCCGTTTTTGGCGGACTTGATGCGTGCCATTGAGTTGGATGTCAGTTATGATCTGATGGCAGTTTCCAGTTACGGGGCTTCAACGAAAACCAGCGGGACCGTTCGGATCATCAAGGACCTGGATGAAGAGATCGAAGGAAAAGATGTCATTATTGTCGAGGATATCGTAGATACCGGATTGACCTTGAATTATCTATTGGAGAATCTGCGTTCTCGTAAAGTAAACTCTTTAAAGATCTGCACTTTACTGGACAAGCCCAGCCGGAGAAAGGTGGATATTAAACCGGACTATAACGGTTTTGAGATTCCCGATGTTTTTGTTGTCGGCTATGGGCTGGACTATGCGGAAAAGTACCGAAACCTTCCGTATATCGGGGTATTGAAGGAAGAAGTGTATACCAAATAGTTTAACAATTTCGCAATATTGACCAATGAGTCAATTTTTGATAAGATTGTAATGTAATTTGATATTTTTCGGTTTTTTTAAAATTTAATATTTACGCCAATATAATTCAGGTAATATGGGCCTGAAGTTTCTACCGGACAACCGTAAATTGTTCGACTATTGGAGTATTTCGTTGTATGAACGAAGGGTGACCCTTTGATCATGCAATGGGAAATCTCTATATACATTTACGGCGATTGAGAGGTATCAATCGCCTTTTTATATGTAAAAATGATTGGTTTTTCGAGCGGTATGCTCAAAAATAAAATGAGGAGGGTTTATCTTTATGGACAAGTTTTTTAAGCTTCAGGAAAACGGCACCAAGGTTTCCACCGAGATTTTAGCAGGTCTTACCACGTTTTTCGCCATGTCTTACATCATTTTTGTTAACCCTGCTATGCTCTCGCAGACCGGAATGCCGTGGGGTGCGGTCTTCCTGGCCACCATTTTCGCTTCGGTGATCGGTACGTTGGTCATGGGCTTGTTTGCCAATGTTCCTTACGCCCAAGCCCCTGGTATGGGATTGAACGCCTTTTTCACTTATACGGTATGTTTCGCTTTGGGTTTCACTTGGAAACAAGCTTTAGCCATGGTTTTTATTTGCGGATTGGTCAATATTTTGATTACAGCCACTAAAATTCGGAAGTCCATCATTAAATCCATTCCGGTCAGCCTTCAAAATGCCATTGGCGGCGGTATCGGGATTTTCATCGCATACATCGGCGTTAAAAGCGCTGGACTTCTCAGCTTCACTTCCGACCCCGGACGGTACAAATTATTGGACAGCGGTACGGTGATTGCTGATGCCGGTGCGGTTCCTGCATTGGTCACGTTAAATGATCCGGTGGTTCTTTTGAGCATTATCGGTTTGATCATCACCATTGCATTATTGGTATTTAAAGTGAACGGCGCTATTTTGATCGGTATTTTCTCCACGACGATTATCGGTATTTTCATGGGTGTCGTTGATGTATCTAAGATTAGCACCACGGCCGGTGTGGCGGATGCCTTTAAGGCGTTAGGATCCACTTTTGGTCAGGCATTGGGTAAAGAGGGGATGCTGTCTCTCTTTAGCGATGCATCAAAGATTCCTCTGGTTTTGATGACAATCTTTGCATTCAGTTTGTCGGATACTTTTGATACTATCGGTACGTTTATCGGTACCGGGCGCAGAAGCGGTATCTTCAGTGCCGAAGATGAGAAAGCCATGGAAAGTAGCTCCGGATTTAAATCCAAGATGGATCGGGCTCTGTTTGCCGATGCCATTGCCACGTCTATCGGGGCATTGTTTGGGACATCCAATACCACTACGTATGTAGAGAGTGCGGCCGGTATCGGCTCCGGCGGGCGGACCGGTTTGACCAGTGTGGTTACAGCTCTGCTTTTCCTGGCCTGTATTTTCCTGGCCCCGGTTGCGGGCATTGTGCCTGCTGCAGCTACAGCTCCGGCTTTGATCGTGGTCGGAATCATGATGATGTCTTCATTTAAGGAGATTAAATGGGATGATATGAATGAAGCCATCCCGGCCTTCTTTGCCGGCGTCTTTATGGCCTTATGTTACAGCATTTCCTATGGTATCGCCACCGGTTTCATTTTCTATTGTATCGTGAAGATTTGCAAAGGCCAGTCAAAAGAGATTCATCCGATTTTACTTGTTTCCACATTATTGTTTATCCTGAATTTCATTATTCTTGCTTTTATTTAAGCAAAGGAAGATTGTTTATTGAGCCCCTGGGCCATCCGGTTGCAGGGGTTCTTTTTTTGGCCTGATATTCACTGTTGATAAATTATTGGAAGTAAAGGATTTTCTTAAAAAGTTGTCCAATATTATAGATTATTCCTCGATATTATGGATAAATGGTAAAGATTATCCTGGTATTGCCGGGATTCGTTTTTTAATGGTGTTGGCTCGCAAAATACAGCATAGATATGGTGGTGGACATGTGTTAAAGATTAATCCTGCGCATCTTTACCTGTTGCGGACAATTTTGGATTTATTTTTGGTCTTTGCCGTCCTTCGGATTATTTTCAAAGTTATGCGGGGGACCAAAGGACTGTATTTCGTCAACGGCCTCATCATCTTATTTGCGGTATTCGCTGCCAGCCGGTATCTTAACCTGACGTTGTTTTCGCAATTGTTGAATCAGTTGATGATCATGTTGATGGTGGCCTTGCCGATCATTTTTCAAAGCGAATTAAAACAAGGTTTGGAACATTTGGGGCGTAAAAACCCCATTGTTAAGTGGTTTGTCAAGCCGTCGGTCATCGCGCCGGAAAGCATCACGGCGGTTGCGGATGCGGCTGAAGCGTTGGCGGAGAAGCGTACCGGGGCTTTGATTGTCATAGAACGGGAAGATCGGCTGGCGACGGTTGCGGCGTCCGGTTCATATATTGATGCGGTTTTGTCGAAAATAATGATTGAACAGATTTTCTATCATAATTCACCTTTGCATGACGGAGCTATATTAATCAAGGATAACCGGATTCAGGCGGCCGGATGTTTTTTGCCGTTGGATAACCGGGTGGAACTGCCACAGGAGATGGGCAGCAGGCACCGGGCAGGATTGAGCCTGGCATTGCAGAGCGACGCGTTGGTAGTGATCGTTTCGGAGGAAACGGGGAAAATATCCCTGGCATATAATGGTCAAATAGAAACCGGATATACCCGTGAACGGCTCCAGCATAAATTGACTGAATTGATTCATCCCGTAAAGATTTCCGATGATACATTGTCGGTGGGAATGAGAACGGAGAGTCACTGAAATTGCTGTATAAGATAGATCATATACAGGTTCCTGTCGATTTCGACGAGGGACGGTTGAGTCAATGGATAGAAAAAAAATTAAAATTACCGGCGGGAAGCATTATTCGGACGGAGATTGCCCGAAAGTCGCTGGACGCCCGACATAAACGGTTGAGCTTTATTTACAGTGTGATTTTTGCGGTTAATTTGGCCGATTCTGCGATGGAAACGGTATTGGAAGGCCATCCTGAAGTCAAAGCATATCAGCTTCCGGAACGGCGTCCGGTTAACCGGATCGGCCGTAAGGGACTGCGCCCGGTAATTGTCGGGGCCGGACCGGCTGGTTTGTTTGCGGGTCTTAGGTTGGCGGAAGCCGGAATGGAACCGTTGATTATCGAGCGGGGAGATGGCCTGATCCGTCGGATCGAAGCGGTGGAGCGGTTTTGGTATCACGGGATTCTGGACCCGGAGTCTAACATTCAATATGGCGTGGGCGGAGCAGGAACTTTTTCTGACGGTAAACTAACTACACGGGTTAAAAATCCCGCCATTCCGGAGTTGTTAGAGCTGTTGGTGGATGCCGGGGCACCACCGGAGATCCGGTATTGGCAGTATCCCCATGTGGGAACGGACCGGCTGCGGGAAGTCATTGATAACCTGCAAAAACGGATTATTGACTATGGCGGCGAGATTAGGTTCAGACACCGGCTGACAGGAATAAGCTGTGACAACAAAGTATTAAACGCGGTGGAAATCAACGGTCAAGAGATCATCCCCGCAGACTGCCTTATTTTGGCCACGGGAAACAGCGCCAGAGATATCTACCGTATGTTGTACCGGTTACAGTTCCCACTGGAAGCGAAGGCGTTCGCCGTCGGAGTTCGTATCGAACATCCGCAGGATTTGATCGACCGGGCCCAATATGGACCCTGGGCAGGACACCGTAGGTTGGGGCCGGCTGAATATCATCTTACATATAAACATGCATTGACCGGTAAGGGGGTTTATACGTTTTGCATGTGCCCCGGCGGCGTAGTGGTGGGTGCTGCGTCCGAACCGGGCGGAGTGGTTACCAACGGCATGAGTTATCATGCCCGGGATTCCAAGGTAGCCAATGCGGCCATTGTTGCTACGGTGACAGAAAAGGATTATGGAGATCATTCGCCGCTGGCCGGCATGGAATATCAGATTGCTTTGGAGCAAGCGGCATATCGGTATGGAGGCAACAATTTTATGGCACCGGCCCAGCGGGTCGGCGATTTCCTAAAAGAAGAACCGACGTCAGAGTTTACAAAACTATCTCCCTCCTATTTACCGGGGACGATGCCGGCCAATCTTTGGGACGTATTGCCCAGGCCCATCGCCATGGCCATCCGGGACGGAATCCGCTTTTTCGGGACCCGTTTAAAAGGATTTGACTGGCCGGATGCCGTGTTGACGGCGGTTGAAACCCGGACTTCGGCTCCGGTCCGGATCGTCCGGGGAGAGGATTTGCAGGCAGTGGGATATGAAGGGATATATCCCTGCGGCGAAGGAGCCGGATATGCCGGAGGGATCGTCAGTTCGGCGTTGGATGGCTGGAAAGTGGCAGACAGGATTATCGACCGAAGGAGGATGTATTGATGGGGAAATTATTTGGAACGGATGGTGTCCGCGGCGTCGCCAACCGGGAATTGACCCCGGAATTGGCGTTGGGATTGGGCCGGGCTGCCGGTAGTTATTTTAAGGGTTCATTGGAACGGAAGTTGAAAGTGTTAATCGGAAAAGATACACGGATTTCAGGGGATATGCTGGAAGCCGCTTTGGCAGCCGGTTTGACTTCCGTGGGAGTGGATGTGGTTTTATTGGGAATTATCCCGACGCCGGGTGTTGCTTATTTATGCCGGGCTTTAGGGGCAGATGCGGCGGTGATGATCTCCGCGTCCCATAATCCAGTGGCAGATAACGGTATTAAATTCTTTGACGGAAACGGCTATAAACTGACGGATGCGGTGGAGGAAGCCATCGAGAAGATCTATTTTGAGCAGCTGGGAACGCTGTCGCGGCCGGAAGGAATTGATGTTGGACAGGTTGAACGTCGGGAGAATGCTTTGGCCATTTATGAGGATTACCTGGTATCGACCGTCAATCAAAGGTTTGACGGGTTGAAGATTGTGGTCGATTGCGGTTATGGGGCAGCATACAGTCTGGCACCGTCGGTATTGCGAAGATTAGGGGCAGACGTGACGGTACTCCATGGCGAAGATGACGGGTCCCGAATCAATGTCAACTGTGGTTCCACCAATGTCGCCCTTTTACGTGAGGAAGTATTGCTCCGGAATGCTGATCTGGGTATCGCGCATGACGGCGATGCGGACCGAGTCATTGCTGTAGCAGAAAACGGTATGGTGGTCGACGGAGACTATATTTTAACCATTTGTGGTCTCCATCTGTTACGAGCCGGCAGACTGCCTCATAAGAAAATTGCAGCGACGGTTTACAGTAATCTGGGATTACTGCAGGCTTTCCGTAAGCATGGGGCCGATGTGGTGATTACTGCCAATGGCGATCGTTACGTTTTGGAAGCCATGTTGGAACAGGGATTGGTGCTTGGCGGAGAGCAGTCCGGGCATATTATCTTTTTGGAGAAAAATACCACCGGCGATGGGGTGTTGACTGCTCTGCAATTGATCAGCGTGGTGGCTGAGACCGGAGAGAAACTGTCGCGTTTAGCCGGACAAATGGAACGTTTTCCGCAGGTTCTGCAAAATGTGGGGGTCTCCCGAAAAGAGGGGTGGGACAGTAATCCCCGTGTCAAACAGGCCATTCAGGAAGCAGAGAAAACTTTGGAAGGCGTTGGCCGAATCTTTGTCCGGGCCTCCGGAACGGAACCGTTGATCCGGGTGATGGCTGAAGGGCCGGATGAAAACGTGCTTAAAGATTTGGTCGGCCGGGTGGCGGAGGTCATAAAAGAAGAACAGGGATAAGGGATAAATAAATATTACCAGTTTATGACCGATGAGTTGAAGGTTTTGAGATAATTTGGAATGAAAATTGTCCGTTAAAAATAGCTGACAGTTTTATATATTATGTAAGGAGGTGATGCAGAGGGGTCCAAGATTTTGGTGAAAGGGGTGATTTAAAGGAATCAAAGTGGGGAACGACCAATAGCGCCAGGGCTTCCGATTGCGGAAGTTGACGAGGAGGGGGATCTCGGATTATCGGCGGGTGACCCCCGGTGGACACCACCGTTAAAGGCCTGACAAAACCGTCAGTGATGACCGGGACAAAAGGGCCGGGTGTATATATCAGACTGTTTAACGTGAAACATTTTAATGTAGAGGTAACCGCATAAGCGGAGACAGAAAGAATCGCACCTCAGATCTTATGCGTCGTGCCTGTAACTAAGGAGGAACATCGCATGTGCGGTATTGTTGGATATATAGGTAAAAATGAAGCGGTTCCCGTTTTATTGGATGGCTTGGGGCGGCTGGAATACCGGGGATATGACTCGGCCGGAGTAACGGTCGTCAGCCAAGGGAAACTGAAAACGACGAAAGCCGTCGGGCGTCTGGCCAAAGTGGGGGAACTGCTAAAACAAAATCCCTTGCCGGGGACTGTGGGTATCGGCCACACCCGTTGGGCGACTCACGGCCGGCCGTCGGATCGCAATGCCCATCCGCATCAGGATTGCAGCAAAAAGTTTTCCGTGGTCCACAACGGAATTATCGAAAACTATCAGGAGCTCAAGGAAGAGCTTCAGGAGAAAGGGCATATTTTCAGTTCGGAGACGGATACGGAAGTGATTCCCCATTTAATTGAAGAGCTTTACGACGGGGATTTGGCCAGCAGCGTCCGGAAAGCCTTGGCGCGAATGGTGGGGGCTTTTGCCATCGCCGTCCTTGACGAGGCGCATCCGGATACCATTGTGGTGGCTCGGAAACAAAGCCCCCTCATCGTGGGCTTGGGTGAAGGGGAAAATTTTGTGGCTTCGGATATTCCGGCGATATTGCCTTATACCCGTGAAATTTACATCCTGGAAGACGGTGAAATGGCTGTTGTGAAAGCCGGTGAAATCCTGGTGACCGATTTTACCGGTAAACCGGTGGCTAAAGAAGTCTTCCATGTGGAATGGGATGTGGAAGCTGCCGAAAAAGGCGGATATGAGGACTTTATGTTGAAGGAAATCCACGAACAGCCTCGGGCAATCCGGGATACTCTTTCCGGAGCCATTGACCGCCAGACCAAACAAGTGGTATTGTCTCGGGTGAATTTCCCGGAAGGCTTCATTAAAAACCTTAGCCGGATTCATGTTGTAGCCTGCGGTACGGCTTATCATGCCGGATTGGTTGGTAAATATGTCATTGAAAAGATGCTCCGGATTCCGGTAGATGTGGAAGTGGCTTCGGAGTTCCGCTATCGGGAACCTTTGGTGCAACCGGGATCGTTGACGATCGTGATCTCCCAGTCGGGTGAAACCGCCGACACGTTAGCCGGCCTTCGCGAAGCCAAACGTCTGGGCTCACGAATCCTGGCTATTACCAACGTGGTGGGCAGTTCGGTGGCCCGGGAAGCGGATGATCTGATTTTAACCTTGGCCGGTCCGGAGATTGCCGTGGCTTCTACCAAGGCTTATACTACGCAACTCTTGGCTCTGTATCTGTTAGCTATCTATATGGCCCAGGAGAAAGGCGTCATTGCGGAGGATGAACGGATTAAGCTGATCGATGCCATCTGCGAATTGGATACAAAGTTGGAGAAGGTATTAAACACTGAGACCAAAATTAAGGAGTTCGCTGAGGATTTTAAACATTGCGAGAATATTTTCTTCATCGGTCGGGGATTGGATTATGCGGTTTCGTTGGAAGGCGCTTTAAAACTGAAGGAGATCTCCTATATCCATGCCGAAGCCTATGCCGCCGGAGAGTTGAAGCACGGGACGCTGGCGTTGATCGTGGAAGGCGTACCGGTCTTTGCCTTGGTGACTCAGGAAGATCTCTATGAAAAGATGATTAGTAACATAAAAGAGGTCAAGGCGAGAGAAGCCACCGTGGTTGCTCTGGCCATGGCCGGAGATCATGAGACCTCCAAGTCCGTCGATTATGTGCTGCATATTCCCCAAACCCATCCGATGCTGACGCCGATCCTGTCGGTGGTGCCGTTGCAGCTATTTGCCTATTATGCAGCCAAAGCCAGAGGATGCGACGTGGATAAGCCGCGGAACCTGGCGAAGAGTGTGACGGTGGAGTAAGAGCACGGGGTGATGGGAACTAGGTGTATAATTCAAATAAAGTTGACTCCATTAAAATAAAGTTCGCTCTATAAAAATATAGTCCGTTCCAAAATCCCGTAGCAGATGCAGGAGCAATCTTCATTTGCTGCGGGGTTTGCATTTTAACAGGTGAAAGGGTTAAGGTGTAAGGAATAAGGTTATTATGGTTAAGAAGTATTAGATAAGGTTAGAAGTATTGATTTTAAAGGGATTGAAGACTATATTGAAGATAATATTGATAAAGCAATGGAAAAGTGAAATGAACTCTTATCCCTTAACCCTTGAAACTTTACCCTGTTCATCTTGCACCTTACCCCTATTTAGAACCGACTTTATTTTAAAAAATGTTACAAGAAATAAGGAAAAAGTGTTATTAAATGGAATGAAAATATGGGGTTTTTGAACCGACTTTATTATCTGGAAGAGATTGGGCGAATAGGGTTAAGGTTAGAAGGGATAAGGGTTTGAGGGAAAGTCGTTTGGAGCGGAGTTTATTTTAAATATACAACTCCATGATAATAAAGTTTAGTCTATAAATAAAATAAAAATAAGTTTGCTTCAAAATTCCGTGGTCGAAGCAGGAAGAATCCTGAACGGCTGCGGGATTATTTTTTTTAAATATACTGCCGGTTTTAAACGATGGATTAGGTATGACTGTCAGATTGGAAAAACTGTAATTATTTATTGAAAGAATCTTTTTTTTCAAAACCAAAAAGATGTGTAAGGGTTTTTGTTGATAAACAGGTTTGCAGAGAGTATTTTGACAAACATATCGATTACCTGAAGGTCAATAATTTAAATCTAATGGTGTCCAGACCGAAGAATTCTCTTAAAACAATAATTGATTGTGCGGATAAATTAATGATTGACGGAGTTTTGTTCAATAATTTTTATTTTGTCGGAGTGGGTAAGCTAAGAAAAGCTTATGACACATATTCAATTGAGTATTACAAACATGTTAAGGAGAATTTAAAAAATATTGCAGATGTCAGAATGAGGACTTTGCAGTTTTTCAGAGGATAAAACAGGAAAGCAGGGAATTGCAGGCAAATCAGCAAATAAGCTTAAAATGTACTTGAGAACCGTTAAAAAAAATGTTAAAATAGGACTAGTACAGATATTAGTTCCAGCTATACCGTTACAAAACATTTTTTATCGTAAAATAACCAACATATTCATAATTTATACTTCACAACGAATAGAATTTAGTATAAACTATAATTATAAAATAATTATAAAATCTTCATTTATATTTATACAGTCATGATTCATTTTAATTGGTTTGTAAATTAGTATTAAATAAAATTACATAATTAAAATAATTACATATAAGATGTGGGGGTACGAGATGCTAGGGGTAGATACAAGAGGTATTGATGAAATACTTTTGGAAATGGGAGTTTTAAAAATAGTTGACCTTAAAAAAGCCTGGGATATTCAGAGGGAAAGCAATAAGAACATTGAGGACGTGCTATTGGAACTCGGTCTTGTATCCCAGAAAGACATAATGCATGCCAATGCCGTGAAGATGGGTATTCCTTTCGTCGATCTGTCAACTTATCAAATCAGCGATTCCAGTGTTCCTTTATTAATTACACGAAACATAGCAAACCGGTACAAGGTTATACCCATAGAAAAGGAAAATGGTGTTTTGACAGTTGCAATGAGTGATCCGACGGATATTTTCTGTATAGATGACATACGTCTTGCAACTGCTTTGGAAATAAAGCCTGTCCTTGCGGATGTCAAGGAGATAGAAAGACTTATTGTTGAATATTTCGGAGAAGAAAAGAAGCCGCAGGAATCGAAATTAAAAGCGGAAAATGAGGAGCAGAACAAGAAAGAAGAACTTTTAAAAATGGAGGAAGAACTTCTTGGAAGAGAGATATATAATAACATAAAAGCCGATGTTGAGACGAGAGAGCCGGAATTTGATTTGGCAAGCAAGGGATTTGATCAGAATACTTACAACGAAAGCGGTATTTTTAAAGATAAAATAGGAAACATCCTTGTACGTGCGGGAGTTATTACACAGGATCAACTGGAAAATGCCCTCAGTATACAGAAAAAATCTGGCGGACTTATCGGTCAGATTTTAGTAAAGCAAGGCTATATTGACAGAAGGTCTCTTTATGAATTTCTCCAAAAACAGATGGGAGTCGAATACGTTGATATTGAGGGAATTGAAATTGATGAGGATATCATTGGTTTGGTATCCCCGAATTTGGCAAAAACCCACAAGGTAATCCCTATTGAAAAAGTGGACGGGAATTTAAAGGTTGCGATGAGCGACCCGATGAACATATTTTCAATTGACGATTTGAGGCTTACAACCGGCCTTGAAATTATTCCTTGCCTTGCCGATGAAGAGCAGATTTCGGCACAGTTGGAAAAATACTACGGAAAAGCTTCCAGGAAGACCAGTGCGAAAGAAATAGAGCAGAAGGTTGCGGATCTTGACGAGGAAATTAAGAAAGTAAATGAAAAAATTGCGGTTGAAATAACTCAAACTGAAGATGAAGATACAACAATTGACATTAGCGATCTTGAAAATGCCCCCATTGTCAAGATGGTTAATATTATCTTCCAGAAAGCCGTGGCTACAAGAGCAAGTGATATTCACATAGAACCCCAGGAAGATTGTGTTTTAATAAGATTCAGAATAGACGGACAACTGGTAGAGATAATGAGATATGACAGAAAGATTCTTTCTTCAATTGTTGCCAGAATAAAAATCATCAGCGGTCTGAATATTGCGGAAAAGAGAATTCCTCAGGACGGAAGAATAGGAATAAAAATTGACGACAGGGAGTATGACATGCGTGTTTCCGTTCTGCCTACAATGTTCGGAGAAAAAGTTGTTATAAGAATTGCCGACAAGGAAGGCTTTAATGTTTCGAAGAAAGAGTTGGGATTCTTTGAAGATGATTTGGAGAAATTTGACCAGATAATATCAAGTCCTTACGGTATTATACTGGTTACCGGACCTACCGGAAGCGGTAAGTCAACAACGCTTTATACCGCGCTGAGAGAATTGTGCAAGCCTAATGTCAACATACTTACTGTTGAGGATCCTGTTGAAAGTACTATAAAGGGTATAAATCAGGTACAGGTGAATGTAAAAGCTGGTTTGACATTTGCTACGGCACTGAGAGCGTTCTTAAGACAGGACCCCGACATAATAATGGTGGGAGAGATACGTGACTCGGAAACAGCTGAAATAGCAATCCGTGCAGCTATCACGGGACACCTTGTTTTCAGTACATTGCACACTAACGATGCTGCAAGTTCTGTTACAAGAATGATTGACATGGGAATAGAGCCGTTCCTGTTGTCTTCGGCTCTGGTTGGATTGATTGCGCAAAGACTTGTAAGAAGACTCTGTCCTCATTGCAAGGAAGCTTTCCAGCCGGATAAGAATGAGAGAGAGATTCTTGGCTTGAAAGATGATGAAGAAGTTACAATATATCGTGCAAAAGGGTGCGACGAATGTAACAATACCGGTTACAAAGGAAGAATAGCGGTTTATGAGATTCTGACGGTCAATAGGGAAATAAAGGAACTGATATCCAAGAACGTAAGTTCCGATGTAATAAAAGATGCGGCTATTAAAATGGGCATGAAAACATTGAGAATGAACTGTACGAGGTTGGTTAAAGAAGGTATTACTACGATAGATGAGATGCTTCGTATTGCATATTCCATAGACTAGAAAAGGGGATGTAACATGGATATAAATGATTTACTGAGGAAGACAGTCGAAAATGATGCGTCCGACTTGCATATTTGTGCGGGGGTGCCTCCGATTATAAGGGTCTACGGCGATCTTATAAATTTAAACGAGCCGGTGTTAACTCCGCATGATTGTGTGCAGCTTGCCAAGCAATGTTTAAGCAGCAGAATGTATGAACGCTTTCTTGAAGTCGGAGAAGTCGATGCATCGTACTCGGTTCCGGGAGTGGCACGATTCAGGGTAAATGTTTTCAAGCAAAGAGGTACTTGTGCAATTGCATTCAGAGTAATACCTACAGAAGTTCCGTCAATTGAGCAGCTGGGGCTTCCCGGCTTGGTATATGACCTTGCCATGAAGCAGAGAGGTCTTGTTTTGATAACGGGACCTACAGGTCATGGAAAGTCCACTACACTGGCTGCCATGATTAATTACATAAACAGCAAGAGAAGATGTCACATAGTTACGATTGAAGACCCTATAGAGTATTTGCACAGACATAACAAAAGTATTATAAATCAGAGGGAAATAGGTTCTGATACGAAATCCTACGCAAATGCGTTGAGAGCTGTATTAAGAGAAGACCCTGACGTTATACTTATCGGAGAGATGCGTGACCAGGAGACCATTGCAACGGCGCTTACGGCTGCTGAAACAGGTCACTTGGTTTTGTCTACTTTGCATACCGTCGGAGCAGCAAAGACCATCGACAGAATTATCGACGTTTTCCCGCCTCACCAGCAGTCACAGGTAAGGGTTCAGCTTTCCACCGTGCTTATGGGTATCATATCCCAGCAGCTTATAAAAAGAGCAAATGGCAAGGGACGTGTGCTGGCTACTGAGACCATGGTTTGGACGCCCGCTATTTCAAATCTTATTCGTGAAAGCCGTACACCTCAGATAAATACTTGTATTCAGACGGGTTCTCAGTTTGGAATGTATACCATGGACAGTTGCCTTGCAGAACTCTATAAAGCCGGTGAAATTGACTATGAAAGTGCATGCCAGTATTCTGTTGATATGGATAATTTGAGAAAATTAATCTCAAATTAAAAAAAAACACTAGCATTTTATTTAAAAATATATTACAATATAAATGAGTAAAAAATTAAGAAATAGATATAAATTGTTAATAAATATTTACTAAATTATTTGTTTTGTTTGTTGGTTTGTTTTAATATGGGAGGTTGGATTGATTGGTGACATGTTTTACTCATAGCTTGAAAATAAGCTTCTTGTATCAATGGATTAGAACCTTCTGTTCGTACATATTTGGATGTAAAATTCGTTTTCGGATTGTTCATCATGATATCTTCTTATCCCTCGCCAAAGCATAATAACGTATGGTCATGATATTTAATTCAAAATAAAGTAAGATTTGAAGTTCTGAGAGTTCTGTAAGTTTTTAAAAGTGTCAGCGGATATTACAAAAAATTCAAAAATAAATGGTTAAAAACATAATAAAAATTGAATTCAAAGTTACGGATAATAACTTTTTTGGGGGTTTAAAGAATGCCACTTTACAGCTACAAGGTTAAAAATGAGACCGGCAAGTTGTTTACCGGAGAGGCCAAGGTGGACAGCGAGGAGGAACTTCGGCGACTGCTTCTGGACAAGGGATACACCCCGGTAGAAATTGTTGAGAAAAATGTAATAAACGATATAAGTCAGATTCGTTTGTTCAAGCCGAGAGTAAAAGTAAAGGATTTGGCTGTATTCTGCAGGCAGTTTTCCATAGTGTTGGAAGCCGGAGTACCTATAGCAAATGCATTGGACGTGTTGAGGGAACAGACTACAAACAGAACTTTGAGAGAGTGTCTTGATGATGTTTATGACAACATACAAAAAGGTATTGCCCTTTCCAACGCCATGCGGCAGCATCCGAGAATTTTTCCGGAGATGCTGATTAACATGGTTGAAGCTGGAGAAATAAGCGGACAGCTGGATCTGGTTTTTAAGAGAATGGCAATTCAGTTTGAAAAGGAAAACAAATTGAACCAGAAAATAAGAGGTGCACTTACATATCCGATTATAGTAACGGTTGTGGCAATAGCCGTTATAATGATATTGATGGTGGCTGTTGTGCCGACGTTTGTCAAAGTTCTTGCGGATTTTGATGTTGAGATGCCCATTTATACAAGAATATTGATTGCGGTAAGCGGTTTCTTTAAATCTTTTTGGTTTATTATACTTGGCGCTTTGATTGTTATTGGTGCGGGAATAGCATATTTTTCACGAACCTATGAAGGAAAGATATTTTTTGGCACACTCGCTATCAAGCTTCCTGTGATAAGAGGAGTTACGAGGAATATAATGACGGCGAGACTTACAAGAACATTGGGAACATTGATGTCCAGCGGTGTGTTGCTCATTCAGGCCATGGAAGTTGTCCAGAAAGTATTGGGAAATCAGGTTATAAGGGAGAAAATCGACGGTGTTATTGAGGAAATAAAAAAAGGAAGAGGTCTTACAGCACCGCTTGCAGCATTGAATTATTTTCCGCCGATGGTCATTTCGATGATCCGAATCGGAGAAGAATCAGGTAATCTGGATTTCGCCCTTGACAAATCGGCAGATTTTTATGATGAGGAAGTTGAGGCTTCCCTTGCAATGCTGACAAGTTTTATTGAGCCTGCGATTATAATTTTTTTGGCTCTGGTTGTCGGTTTTATAGTATTGAGTGTGTTGACACCGATGTTCACTATTTACAACGAAATGTCTATTTAGTCTTTGCTTATAGTACTTTTATCTTATTCCAAAAAAGTTTAGGGGGGGATACTGCTAATTCGATTTCTTTTGGGAATAAGATAAAGTATATAGGCAAGTACAAGCAACATAAATAAAAAATAAATAAAATAAAACAAAAATAGGAGGGTTTTGTATGAAAAAAATGTTAAAGAATCAAAAAGGTTTTTCCTTGGTTGAGCTGCTTATAGTTATCGCAATCATGGGCGTTTTGGCAGCTATAGCATTCAGTATGTTTGCCGGCGTATTGGGTAATGCTAAGAGGCGGGCTGACGAGAGAACTGCAGACCAGATTGCGAAAGCTCTGTCATTGTATATGACAGATTCGGGAGATGTTAATTTGACTGCATTTGAAAACAATTCAGATCCAAAAGCTATTATCAAACAATTGCAAGAGAAAATTGCATATACTCCTGTGGATGATGAGGGAAATCCCGTTGGTGATGAGAAATATTATGGACCGTATTTGACACCGAAGGAAGGCGATGAACCTGCATATGAAAACTTTGCTCCTCAGTTTAAGAATCATCTTGGATATAAGATAGTATATTATCCAAGTCTTCAGAAAGCTGACGTTAAACCTGTTGAGGAAGGTAACGAAAATGGCGATGAAGTAGGAGTGTTTAACGGAGAAGATTTAGATTAATAGCTACATATAGTATTTTAAGTTGTAACTTGTCCCGGTCGGCATGAGCCGGCCGGGAAAGGGTTTATAAGAGACAGAATATAGTTTCAAGGTGAGTGATTATGTTTAAGAATAACTGTAAGGGCGTAACATTAGTGGAAATGATAGTTGTGATAGCCCTGATGGGAATAATGGCCCCAATAATTTATGCTGTGCTTATTGGCGGGCTTAATAATTTTGCGCAGGGATGCAATTTTATTGACCAGCAGTATGATATCCAGGATGTTATACGGCAGGTAAGGCATGATGTTCAAGATGCTAAAACTGTTGAAATGTGGATGACCGGTGATGTGGCTGCAAGGGGTGAGGAAAAACTTAGTAGTTTAGTTTTCACCATGAATTTGCCCGGGGAGCCGGAAATCAAAAAAGAATGGAAGTTTGAGGATGATTCGCTTCAATTAAGAATTGTTAATTCCGGTGTAGCTGGCGAATTTGTTAAAGTTGTTGATAATATTGATATTAGTAAAAGTTATTTTGAATATTATGAAAACGGTGATGTAAAGCAATTGATTCTTCATATTCTACCGAAACAAAACGATAGAATTGTAAATAAAGCAGGAAATGTTCAGGAGGAGATAATTACAGAGTATTCTGTTAGATATAAATCAATTGTCAGATATTGAAGCATTCATTGAATTATAAATACAAAGGGGGAATACTTTAATGAAGGGTGATATTAATTTACTGCCAGAAGAGATAATGTCCACGACGTCCTATGAGCGACCAAGTTCAGGCTCCGGTGTGATAAAGTTGGTAATAGGCTTAATTTTAGTGGGTGTCGTTATCGGATGTTCAATTCTGGCACCGGTTTTACACATAAAGATGCTGGAAAGAGAACTTGCCCAGCTTGAAAAAGAGATAACCAGCGAAAAATATGCTGAGGTAAAAAAGGTAAATGCAGATTTGGCATCTATCGACGGTGTGTTGGCAAAGAAAAAAACTGTTTTGAATCAAATTGACAGTACCAGTTATCCGATAAATGATATATTCGTTGCATTAAAAAATGCCGAACCTGTGGGATGTACATTAACTAATATTGAATTCAAGAATAATAAACTGAAATTAACCGGTATAGCGAAAGATAATTTTGTAATTGCCGAGTTTGTGTCTGCTATTCAGAGACTCAGTTTTTTAACTTTGGACAGTGAAGTTAATGTCCAGAATGGAAATATATTCAGCTTTACATTGCGTGTAGGCGGAAAGGATGGAAACTAATGGGTAAGGATAAAGGAAAGATAGCACTTTTGATTGTTTTATTGTTGGTTTTATATGGAGTTATATATTATCAGTTTATTTGGACACCAAAATTCAGTCTTGATATAGAAGACATTAATTCCAAAATTGAGACTGCGCAAAAACAGAAGCAAAAACTGGATAATGATCTGGCAAATATAGAAACGCTGAAAAGAAATTTGGAGATGAAAACAGTTCAAAATGAAAGACTTGAGACATATTTGCTTAATGATTCCAATGTAAGTGATGGATTTGAATATATTGAAAAACTTGGCAAACTCTTCAAAAACAAACTGTACAACGTAAAGGTCAAAAGACCGGCTGAGAAAAAAATTGGTAACTCCAAAGATGATAAGAATGCCCAGAGCTATTATGAAATACAAATTGATTTTGATGCAACAATGACTTACAGGGAAATTATGGAGCTTGTCGATTATCTTGAAGGCGGTACAAGAAAAGTCAAGATAACAAAATTTGAAGTGTCACCTTTGGGTAATAAACAGGCAAATGCAACACCGACTCCTCAGAATACGGCAGAACCACAAACGGAATCAGATGAACAGAATGCACAAAATGCTTTGGCAAAAGCGATTTTTGACCCAAATGAAGTGTTAGATCTGGGTATGACAGTTTGTATGTATTCCATGAACCGGGAAAACGCAGATAAAATTTACGACTTCAGCCGCCAGAATTTCCAGAGATACTTTGAGGGAGACCAGGTTTTTTTTGATGATACCGGAGTAGCACTTAACTCCGGGGAAGACAGTGAAAATATAAGTGCAGGTGGAAGTGGTGGAGCATCAGGCGGATCTTCGGGAAGCGGAACGGATACGGTAGCGGTGACCGGCAATGCAAAACCCTTTGGCGGGGACTTGGGTATATATATGCAAAGTTTTCTTACGGGAGGACAAAATTTTTATACATATGACAATACAACCAATAAAACGATAAATTTTAGAACGAAGATTACTCCAAAGGTTACAATGACTTTTAACGGTGACACAGTCGACATAAATGTAGTGGGTAATGCCGGCAATACTTACGATATGACCGGGCATGTGCCAAAGGATACTGTGGAGATGCATATTGTACTCAATTATAATTTAACTCCTATTGAAAATAAAGATTTGGGTGTGAATGTGCAGATTATCAATAACACTGACAAACAAATAAATATTAACTTGTATGACAAGGTCAGAAGAGCAAAAATAACAGATAGGAACGGAAACAGCATCTATAAAAGCAGCTCGGTTGAGAAGGTTACTATCGTTTAACGGTGATGGAAAACAAAATGGTTTTGAACGTATAAGGTGATTGATATGGTCAGATTATTTAGAAAATTAAATAACAACAAAGGCATGACGCTTGTAGAGGTTGTTGTTGCACTAGCTTTGCTGGGTATTTTGGTTGTTCCGATAACAATTGGTTTTATGAATACGATTCGAATAGCCAAACTTATTGAACGGCAGACAGAAGTAAATGCCGTGAGCGAGGTAGTAAAGGACCAGGTGGCTGAGGCTTTGATTCAGCAAAATTATCCTCTTACGTTGCTTGAATCTGCACCGACAGGGACTGAGTGGTATTTGAGGCCGTTTATTGCTGATGCCAAGTCAACTCCTGATGTTGAAAAGAAATCACCGAATCTTGCTGTGGTTTATTCTTCAGGTGCAAAAAATGAGAAATATTTTTATACCGTTAGTTATAAGCATGAGAGTTGTTATGATCCGGAATATCCTTATACTTACCATGTAATTGTAAATATTTTAACAAAAAATAACAAAGGCGAGATTGAAACACTGAATACCTTTAAAATTGCGGCTAATGTGAATACTACACTTTAATATGTATAGAATCGTAAATAACATAGTTTTATGTTTATATAGATGTGTTATTTTTTTGTAACGGGGGTGTTGAAATATGTTGAGGCTGCTTAAAAAAGAACGGGGAGCTGCGCTTGTAACAGTAATAATTATTACAGCAGTTCTTACGACCCTGTCCGTAGTCCTTTTAAATTCAGCTATTCAAGGTTTGAGTTTGTCCAAACGTCAAAGCAATATCAAACTTACATATTTTGCTGGTCAATCTGCCATTGAAAAATGGTTTAATATAATACAAAAAGAATCGGAAGATCAAAATATTGGTGCCGGTTTTCCTGATGAAGTGAATGCTACCAATGTTGACAGGTATGTTGAGATGATTCTTGATAAAGTGGAATTGAAGCTGAATGATACAGAGTATATCGATGTTGTTTCAAAAGCGCCAACAGTTGCAGGTTTGTCAGGTGACGATTATTCGGAGATAAAACTGAAGGCTTTGGAAGTGATAGGGCCTCCCCAATTGATAGAAGGAGGAAAAAAGGTAAAAGTCGTAATCGGTATCGAAGCGGAAGCTTCTTTTAACAATCCCAACAGTCCTTACGGAAATACTCGGCAACCACTATATGCCGAAAAGGAATTTGTATTTGAAGTTCCGCAAAGTGACTTTAAGCTGACTTTTGCCATAGCTACTGCGGCTGACTTGTACGCAAGCACAAGAAGTTATCATTTTAATGAAGAAGAGGAGAATAGGAATCGTAATTATGTAGGAGACCTTAGAGCGGCCGTGCCTGAATTCAAGGTGGATATTAAAGGTGACGTATCTGCTTTTGGTACGTTCCCTAAAGATATCCTTTGGCCTGAGCAGTTCTATTACGGCGGAATAATGGCAATGCACGGTGCTCAGGTGGACATCAAGGGAAATGCTTATTCAAGGGCGTTTATCAGAACGGGGCCATACAGGGGACTTTCTGAGCCTGCCGGCTTTTCAGACAAAAGCAGAATAAACATATACCGTGATGCGGTAGCTCAATGTATACAGGTTTTCGGAAATGAAAACATAATATCCGTTTTCAGAAATGCATATACCTTTGATGATATAGAAATGAACGGTGAAAGGTCCATAATTGCCATAAACGGAAGTGCCATTGGTTTGTCCCATTATTTTGAGAGCAGGAACCATGATGCTTTGAGTGCTATTATAAGCAGTGCTCCGGTACATAACCTGTTATCTGATGATTCATTATTGTCTACTATAGCCGTGAACGGTGATGTGATTATTCCGGGTGGAACTTTCAGAGTGGATGATGACGGTATTTTTACAGGGCTTCTGGAAGATGCGTCTGTGTTCTGGTACGAAGATCCCAACGGTATAAGGATACCTTTTTACAAAATGTATCAGTGGACTGAGGATGATATATTAAATCCTGATAAATACCATGCAGAGTTGAGGGAAAGGCTTAAAAATTTATCCGCTGCGTATTTGAACGGCCCGTTTAATTTATTTCAGCTTTGGCCCAGCAGAGAACGTGTAAATGATAATATTGAAACGGGTGGCGGATTATATGATTATGTTACTAATGACTTTATAAATAGTATAAAAGCGGTTTGGGGCAAGAGAAATGCTGCTGAGGCAGGTGTTTCAGTCCCGGGAGCTGTATCGGGAGCATGGTCGTATGAATTGGCTGCAAACTGGCGTTATTATGCCGGACGTTTGTCTACTGAAGGAAGAGACTATGAAGCTGTGGGTGTGAAAGGAATTGACTATGTTAAACGTCCAGGGTTTGCAATTGACAATATTTATAAGAAAGACAGCTATGGAAATATAATCGGTTTAAAGTTTGACTTTAATCTTTGGAATGATGTTCCGGAGGCTGATGATCCTTCCTATACACACAAAGTTTTCACCAAACTGGATATGTCAGGAGAGATTGGAGATCCCGACAATGTAAAAAATAATCTTTTGGATTATACTCAGCTTCTTGCAAACAGAAAATATCCAACCAGCGGAAGAAGTGAATGGGATATTTCCGGGGAACATGGTATTGTAAAGCTTATACAAAAAGCAAAAAGCCAGTTTAGTGCATATACGGCGAATGAGTATTATATTCAAGTAAATCCAGGTCTTTCGAAAGGTCAATACTATTTAGATGAATTGGCGGGTTTTGATCTGTATGGTAGATGCCAGGAAAGCAGATCAGGAGGTACCTTTGAAAGCGATACAGAATACTTTTTGGTATTTAACGAGAACCCGGAAGTCGACCTGATTGTTGACGGAAAATTCAACGGTATAATACTTACGGCCGGTTCAGTCATATTAAATGGTGGTGCCGACATAAGGGGAGCAATAATCAGCGGCGGAGGCGGAGACAGATCAGCAGGAGAATACGAGCTGAAACTTAACAGACTGGATAGAGATACTTTCCAGGCGGTTGCACTTGACCGTGGAAGGTACGCGGGAGTCAAGATGGTTCCGGCTTCAGACAGTGACCCGGGTATCGTGAAGGTTGACTTTTATTTGGGACTTACAACTGAGTATGAAATTATAGAAAAAGGCGGAAATAATTATTTGAATATGGCAGCCAGAAATAATCTTCTTAATAAATTTGCAAAACTTGGTATTTATTTATATAATATATTCTAAATTTTAATAAATTATGGGGTGGAGCTTATGAATAAAAAGTTAAAGATATTGGCAGTTTCAACTCTGATTACGGCAACTGTTTTCAGTACAGGCTGTTCGGTGTTGTTTAACAAGCCACCGGCGACTGATACTGAGCCTCCAAAAATTGAGACACCGGATACCAGCGCTGAGGAAGATAAAAAAGTCCAGGAATTCATGACGGAATACTTTGGTGCTTTGTTTGGACAGAATGTGGAGAGCTATAAAAACAACCTTCTGACGGGTGAAATTCCGGCAAATATTAAAAACTATATAGCGGAAAGGACTATTAAAGAAGGAGACAAGAATCCTGAGGTAGGTATCCATTTTCCAAGATTTGTTGAAGTCAACGGAATGACCATGTTGAATTATGAAATACTTAAGGATGCAAACAACAATCCTGTTATTGAATCAGACTTTATAGGTAAAAACGGTGATGCTTATCTTTATTATGTAAGAGTGGGGCTTAAAGCCAAAGGTTTGCCAAACAGCCTTTTCCATAAGTATTATGTATTAAATAATGAAACCAATGTTTATGAAAAGATAAAGGAAAACGGCGTGGATAAAGTTGTTCCCGAAGAAGACTATGATTATATAAAGGTAACGGCCAAATACGATGTTGAGGTTGTAAAAGAAGGAGACGGCTACAAAGTACTTACCCAAAAGGAAGCTGATTTCAAATCACCGCTTTCAAAAAGAATTTCAAAACTTAACAATGAGTTTATTGAAAAAAGACAGTATCTTGATGAAAATATTCCTGAAGAAAAGCAGCAGCTTGATAATGAGAAAGCTTTGCTGGAACAGTTCTTCAAAAACTTGTTGGCACTTGACAGGGAAAGAATGGCTCTTTTAAGAGCAAAATGGTATGAAGGATATACGGGATTTATGGAGTTTTTGAGCGGCCTTGGAATAAACAAGGTAAACGACAAAGAAATATTGTTTACGGATGCAAATTACACTCAGAAATTCAATATTATGTCCTTCCCGCTGCAGGTTAACATGGAAAGAATAGAAAGTATTGATAATATTAAAATAATCCAGCATCCGGGTTACACCCAAAAGAACAAGATGTACTTTGTAATCTTTGATGCTTCTGTGGTAAAAGCAAATGGTATGATAGGTGACAAGGTAGTCTATAAGTATGATTATACCGTAAGTATGAAGAATAAGGATAACAAGCTTATGATAGACGAAATCAAACTCAATGAATTCTACCAAAAGAAAGATACAAAGCAAAGTGAAAAGAAAGACGAAAAGAAAGAAGAAAAAAAGGAAGAAGATACTATTGACCTTATGTAAAAATTCTGCTTGCGGTTGACTGTTTGCAAATATCTGCTCATAAAGAGTTCTGCATGAAAATATATGCAGAACTTTTTTGTTGAGTATAATATTTTTCATCCTAAAAATAATACTAATAGATTAATTCATACATACTAAGGAAGTGATGATTTGATAGAGGAAAACAAGATTACGGTTGGAAGAGCTTCGGTTGATGAAACGGTAAGCGAAAATGAAAAAAAGCCTGAGTTCGAAGAAATAAAAGAATTGGGTAAAACGTCCATATCAAGCTCCAAGGGAAATATCCACTGTCTTACGGTCATAGGGCAGATAGAGGGACACATGGTACTGCCTCCCCAAAACAAAACAACGAAATATGAGCATGTAATACCTCAGCTTGTGGCAATTGAAGAGAGTGAAGAAATCGACGGACTTTTGCTTATTTTAAACACTGTCGGAGGGGATGTGGAGGCAGGCCTTGCCATAGCCGAAATGATTGCAAGCATGTCAAAGCCTACGGTTTCCCTTGTATTGGGCGGGGGACACAGTATTGGTGTGCCGATGGCGGTGGCAACCAACTATTCTTTCATTGCACCTTCGGCGACAATGACAATACATCCCATAAGGCTCAACGGAATGGTCATAGGTGTGCCGCAGACTTATGAATATTTTGACAGAATGCAGGACAGAGTGGTGCAGTTTGTCACCAAGAATTCGAATATATCCAAGGAACGCTTCCGGGAACTTATGCTAAAGACAGGAGAGCTGGCAAACGACGTTGGAACCATATTGTTTGGTGAGGAAGCCGTAAAATACGGGCTTATTGATGAGATGGGCGGACTTAAGGAGGCGCTCAAGAAACTGTATGAATTGATAGCTGAAAGAAAAAAGAACAAAAATAGCATTTCCCAGGGGACTGTACAAAAGCCGGAGGGATTGCAATGATACTTTATTCAATAGTACCGCCGGAAATAGTATTTGGAAACTTTGACTGGTGTGAAAACCAGAAGCAAAATTATATTGAGGTGGATTATTGCGGAGAGAAAGTAGTTGTCATGCCCCTGTCAAACAACCGATATATGATAAGCAGGGTTATCAGCACTTCACCAAAAGCTTTTTTGAACCCGAAACTAATGCCGGGAAATATAATTACCGGAACGTTTTAAATCTTTATGTCTGAAATGTCCTGCCTGGCAAATGTTTGCCCAGGAAGGAAAATTTTCGACTCCAGGTCCGTGCTTTGATTTGTTTGCAGCAGCACTTTCATTGTGTTATATTAAGTATAGCTTGTATTATTTTGTTTGACAGCTAAAGAGGGGGAATTTGTGGGGGTGTCAAATTGAAAGCAAAGAAAACACAAAAGAAGAAGCTTACCAAAAAGAAAAGCGGCATTAAAAAATATAACAATGAGATAGTCGGAATTATATTACTGGCATTGGGATTGCTGACAGTGTTTGGCCTTTTTGCGGAGGATTCCATAGGCATATTCGGTACTTTCATCAAAACTTTGATCTTAGGGCTTATGGGATGGCTGGGTTATGTTGTGCCGATGTTTATAATTTTTTATTCGATACTTGTCATATTTAGAAAGAACAATGAAAGGGTAAATTCGAAAATTAGATATATATTTGTTTTGATACTTATAATGAGCGCAATGGTTCAGACATTGTTTTACAACGAGCAGGATTATATAAACAAAGGAGCCGTCGAATGCATAAAAAAGTTTTTTAATGACGGAGCTGCCATGCATGGCGGCGGTGTGCTGGGAGGAATCATCAGCATACCTTTCCTGCTGCTCTTTAAAAATCTCGGTACGGTAATAATTCTTACCACCATTGCACTGATTGATATTATTATTATCACAGACATATCAATTGCGGGTGTGTTTTTAAGAATAAAAAATGATGTTGCCGCGATAGCCGCAAAGGTTGAAAACCGTTTTAAAATAACGAAAAGTGAGCTTAAAGAAAAACTTAGGGAGGAAGAAGAGCCTGAGAATGAAACTGAAACTGAACCCGAAACTGAAACGGAACCTGATATTGATGTTGTAATGAACGGCAAAAAGATTTCGAAGATTCTGGATTTCAAAAAAAAGAAAGCCGCCAGGGAAAGCGGGCGCGGCAAAACGGCAGACGGCAATACTTCCCAATCGTCTGATGATACCGGTAAAGATGCTAAAGTCGATGAAGTCAAGCCTGAAAACGATGAAGTGGATTTTATTGTGCAGGATCTTAAGAAAAATGGCACTTCCGAAGCAAAAGCTGAAGAAAATGTGGACAATGTCGGTGTGGAAATCTCATCAAAGATGCAGGACAATGTTGAATACAGGTATCCCCATACAGGACTTTTGGATGACAACAAGATGAGTCTCGGAAATGCCGAAAACTATAGAAACTCTGCTTTAAAGGGTGCAAAGAAACTTGAGGAGACTTTGAAAAGCTTCGGTGTGGATGCAAAGGTTGTAAATGTCAGTGTGGGACCTGCGGTTACCCGCTACGAGCTTCAGCCCAGTCCCGGGGTGAAGGTCAGCAAAATCGTAAGTCTCTCTGATGATATATCCCTGAACTTTGCAGCATCGGGAGTCAGAATAGAGGCTCCTATTCCCGGAAAAGCCGCAGTTGGTATCGAGGTTCCAAACAAAGAAGTGGTCCCGGTATTTTTAAAGGATGTTTTGGATTCCAAAGAATTTAAAGAATACAACTCAAAACTTGCTTTTGCCTTGGGAAAAGATATATCCGGGCAGAATGTGGTGGCGGATATTGCCAAGATGCCCCATCTTCTTGTTGCCGGTGCCACAGGCTCCGGAAAGAGTGTGTGCATCAACAGTCTTATTATAAGTCTTTTGTTTAAGGCATCGCCAAATGAGGTAAAACTTTTAATGGTGGACCCAAAAGTTGTTGAGCTTGGTATATACAACGGAATACCCCACCTCCTTATACCTGTGGTGACGGACCCGAAAAAGGCCGCGGGAGCGCTGAACTGGGCCGTACAGGAAATGGTAAACAGGTATAAGCTGTTTGCGGACAGAGGAGTCAGGGATATTAAAGGATATAACGCACTGCTTGCCAAAAACGGCGAGACGGAAATTTTACCCCATATTGTTATAATAATCGATGAGCTGGCGGATTTGATGATGGTGGCTCCAAACGATGTTGAAGATGCGATCTGCAGACTTGCACAGATGGCAAGGGCGGCAGGAATGCATCTTGTGATAGCAACCCAAAGACCGTCGGTGGATGTGATTACCGGCGTAATAAAGGCAAATATACCTTCGAGGATTGCATTTGCGGTGTCTTCTCAAGTGGACTCCAGGACCATAATTGACATGGCCGGGGCGGAGAAGCTTTTAGGAAAGGGAGACATGCTCTTTTATCCTGTGGGTGCGTCAAAGCCTATAAGGGTCAAGGGAGCTTTTGTATCCGACGGCGAGGTTGAGAGAGTTGTGGAGTATATAAAATCCCAGGGGAATGCAGAATATAATGAAAGTATTATTGACGAGATAAACAGTGAAAAAGAAAACAAAAACAGCGACCCCGGTGACAATGACGAGCTTCTTCCCCAGGCAATAGAGCTTGTGGTTGATGCCGGACAGGCGTCGGTATCCTTGATACAGAGAAAGTTCAAAGTGGGATATGCCCGGGCGGCAAGGATAATTGACCAGATGGAGGCCCGGGGAATTGTCGGTCCCTTTGAGGGAAGCAAACCAAGGCAGGTGCTTATAACAAAACAGCAGTTGCACGAAATGAATATGAAAAGTGAAGAATAGCAGAAGAATAGTAAAAAATATTAGAAGAATAGTATAAAAGATATTAATTGGATAATTTATTGAGATAGCATGGTGAACTGGGAGTGGAGCAATGGCTTTTTTACCTATAACAAGGGAAGATATGAAAAACAGAGGATGGGATGAACTGGATTTTCTTTATATCAGCGGAGATGCGTATGTGGATCATCCCAGCTTTGGGCATGCCATAATAACGAGACTTTTGGAAAGTGAAGGCTACAGGGTGGGGATTGTCGCCCAGCCGGACTGGAGAAAGGACGATGACTTTCTGGCATTGGGAAAGCCACGTTTGGCCGTGCTTATATCATCGGGAGTAATAGACTCCATGGTAAACCATTATACTGCGAGTAAAAAGCCAAGAAGCGATGATTTGTACAGTCCGGGAGGAAAAAGCCACAGACGGCCGGACAGGGCGGTGATTGTATATACCAACAAAGCGCGGCAGCTTTTCAGGGATGTGCCGGTGATTATCGGCGGGATTGAGGCAAGCCTGAGGAGATTTGCCCATTATGATTATTGGGATGACAGGGTCAGACGTTCCATTCTAGTTGACTCGAAAGCTGACCTTTTAATTTACGGAATGGGAGAAAAACCGATACTTGAGATTGCCCGGTATCTTTCCATGGGAGTGCCGATAAAGAAGATCCAGAATGTAAGGGGAACCGCTTTTCTGGCAAGAAAAGAGGACTTGCATGGAGAGTTGAGAAAATTTATTGATAATTCGGAAGACAAGCCGGAAAAAGGTTATATTCTGCTTCCGTCATTTGAAGAGGTGTCCACGAGCAAAAGAAAATATGCCGAGGCTTTTATGATTCAGTACAATGAGCAGGACCCTTACACCGGAAGCGTTCTTGTGCAGCCTCACGGTGACAGGTTTGTGGCTCAGAATCCGCCGGCTTATCCCCTTTCCGAAAAGGAGATGGACAGGATATATTCTCTTCCGTATGAAAGGACTTATCATCCTGTCTATGACAAAGACGGCGGAGTTCCTGCCATAGAGGAGGTACAGTTCAGCATAACAAGCCACAGAGGCTGTTATGGCGGTTGTTCCTTTTGCGCGTTGAATTTCCACCAGGGCAGGATAATTCAAAAACGCAGCCAGGCTTCAATAATAAATGAGGCAAGAAAGCTTACATGGCTTCCGGGCTTTAAAGGCTATATTCACGATGTGGGAGGACCCACGGCCAACTTTAGGAACAAGGCCTGCAAAAAGCAGGAAATTTCCGGTGCGTGCAAGGAAAGGCAATGCCTTTACCCCAAGCCTTGCAAAAACCTTATAGTTGACCACAGCGAATACCTGGAGCTTTTAAGAAAGCTTCGGGAAATACCGGAAATAAAAAAGGTTTTTATTCGTTCGGGTATAAGATATGATTATCTGATGCTGGATAAAAACGACGATTTCTTTGTCGAACTTTGCCGGCATCATGTCAGCGGGCAGCTTAAAGTTGCGCCGGAGCATGTGGTGGACCGGGTGCTTGAGAAGATGGGAAAGCCCCAAAGGGAGGTGTATGACAGATTCGTCAAAAAGTTTTATGAGATAAACAGAAAAATAGGCAAGGAACAGTACCTTGTTCCCTATTTGATTTCAAGTCATCCGGGAAGCGACCTTAATGCGGCGATAGAGCTTGCCGAGTACCTGAGGGATATAAATTACACGCCTCAGCAGGTACAGGATTTTTATCCCACGCCCGGGACATTGTCCACCTGCATGTTTTATACCGGGCTGGACCCAAGGACGATGAAAAAGGTGTATGTTCCAAGGTCGCCGAAGGAAAAGGCAATGCAAAGGGCTCTCTTGCAATTTAGAAGGAAGGAAAACTACAAGCTGGTGTATGAGGCTTTAAAACTTGCCCACAGAGAGGATTTAATCGGTTACGGCAGGAAATGCCTCATAAAGCCTCCGGCTAATCTTTCAAAAAACAATTTGAAAAAAGACAGCTCAAAAAGAAAATTAAAAAAAGCCGGAAAAAGCAGAAGAAAGAGCTCAAGATAAGTTGAAAGAATTTGACAAGTTAATAAGAATAAAATAAAATGATAAAGTTGAAGAAATTCTTGGTGAAAGCTGTATTAACAACAAATTGTTTTGGAAAGGTTGGTCAAAATGGAGGCTAAAGTATTAAACGGAAAAGAATTGTCAACAAAAATAAAGGAAGAGTTAAAGATTGAGGTCGAAGATTTAAAAAAGAACAATATTAATCCGGGACTGGCCGTAATAATTGTGGGTAATGACCCTGCATCAAGGGTATATGTCAATTCAAAGAAAAAGGCTTGTGCTGAAATAGGTATTGAGTCCTTTGAATATGCCCTTGAGGAAAACACAACCCAGGAGGAGCTGATTGAGCTTATACACAAGCTTAACAAAGATGACAAGGTCAGTGGAATACTTGTGCAATTGCCGCTGCCGAAGCACATTGATGAGGAAAAGGTTATTTACGCCATAGATCCGTCAAAGGATGTGGATGCTTTTCATCCGGTAAATGTGGGAAAACTTATGATTGGAAATCCTGATTTTCTTCCGTGCACGCCGGCAGGTGTGATGGAGCTGATAAAGGAAAGCGGTATTGATATTACCGGCAAGGAATGTGTCGTTGTGGGAAGAAGCAATATTGTGGGAAAGCCCATGGCAATGCTTTTGCTGGCTCAAAACGGCACTGTGACCGTGTGCCATTCCAGGACGCAAAATATTGATGAAGTGTGCAAAAGAGCCGATATACTTGTTGTAGCCGTCGGCAAACCCGAGTTCATAAAGGGAAGCAGCATAAAGCCAGGCGCAGTGGTGATTGACGTCGGGATTAACCGTCTGGAAAACAAAAAGCTTGTGGGAGATGTGGAATATGAGTCGGCAAGCCGCGTGGCATCGGCTATAACTCCGGTACCCGGCGGTGTGGGACCGATGACCATTGCCATGCTGATGAAAAATACCGTAAAAGCGGCGAAGCTTCAGGCAAAAATGAAGTAATAAAATGGAGAAGTGGAATGGAGAAATAAGAAAGGGATAAGAAGAAAATAAGAAGGAATTAAGAAGAATTAAACAAGGAAGGCAGGTTGAAAATGTGGAGCCAGGTACCCTTGCGAGATACCGCAGTAATATTGAAAACTTCAAACAACGATATGAAAAGGCAAAAATGTATTACTACAATCAAAAGGGTAAGATGGACCAGCTTACGGAGCAGAAAACTTCATTGGGGACGCAGCTTAGAAAAGCACTTTATAACATAGATGTTCTGGAGAAAGTGAGACTTCTTCTTCAAAAGGTGTCAGAATACGCAAGAGAACAGTCAAGGGTACAGATTGAATCATTGGTAACTCATTGCCTTCAGTACATATTTGACTCCAATATCGAGTTTAAAATTGAAATAAATGAGGTAAGAGGAAGACCTGAGGCGGAGTTTTATGTTGTGAGCAACTTCGGTGGGACGCAGATAAAGACAAAACCGCAGGAAGCAAGAGGCGGAGGGGTGATTGATATAATTTCCCTCGCCATAAGGATTGCCATGCTGGAATGCAGCAACCTGGAAATTAAAGGTCCGATTATTTTGGACGAACCTGCCAAACATGTGAGCGATGATTATATTACCCATGTGGCAGAGTTCTTAAAACAGGTAACACATATGTTCCAAAGGCAGGTAATAATGGTAACGCACAACAGGCATCTCAGTGAAATGGCAGATCGATGGTATCGGGTGGAAATGAAGGACGGAATAAGTGTTGTTACCGGAGAAGAAAGCTAACGGGCCTAATTGATTCTTGACATAAAATATAAAAAAGATTAAAATGAAAAAGTACGTAAGTAAGTGCTTATGGATTTTGAATATTTGGAACTGACCATTGAAAACTGAATAAAGGAGGTGTGTGCTATAGCTTATCTTGGTGGATTGCTGACAGGTATAGTAATTGCAATAATTGCTTCAATTATTGCTTCAGTAATAAGTTACCGAAAAGGTATTGAATTTAGAAAGAAAAAAGCAGAAGCCAAAATTGGCAGTGCTGAACAGGAAGCAGAGCGAATAATCAGCGAAGCTCAAAAAATTGCGGAAGCTAAAAAAAGGGAAGTACTGCTTGAGGCAAAGGAAGAGATTCATAAAAGCAGGTTGGAGCTCGATAGAGAAATTAAGGAAAGAAGAAATGAAATCCAGCGTCTGGAGAGAAGACTTGTTCAAAAGGAAGAGGCTCTTGACAGAAAAGTCGAATCCTTGGAACAAAAAGAAGAACTTCTTAATAAAAAGACGAAAGAGATTCAGGAACTTTATGAACAGACACTTGAGACACAAAGACAACAGGTGGCCGAGCTTGAAAGAATATCCGGGCTGTCTGTTGACGAGGCAAAAGAAGTCCTGCTGAAAAATGTTGAAAATGAAGTAAAACATGAAATGGCAATCCTAATTAAGGACATTGAGGCAAAGGCTAAAGAAGAGGCAGAGATCAGGGCAAAGAATATTATTGCCATGGCGATTCAAAAATGTGCGGCTGATCACGTATCTGAAGTTACCGTTTCTGTTGTTCCACTTCCGAATGATGAGATGAAGGGTAGAATAATAGGCCGCGAGGGAAGAAATATCAGGACCCTCGAAACGCTTACGGGAATCGACCTCATTATTGATGACACGCCTGAAGCCGTTATCCTTTCCGGGTTTGATCCAATAAGGAGAGAAATAGCGAGAATTACTCTCGAAAAGCTCATTCTTGACGGGAGAATTCATCCTGCAAGAATTGAAGAAATGGTTGAAAAAGCCAGGAAAGAAGTTGAAAACACTATTCGCCAGGAAGGGGAAAATGCCACATTTGAAACAGGAGTCCATGGATTGCATCCTGAGATTGTCAGATTGCTTGGTAAGCTTAAGTTTAGAACAAGCTATGGCCAAAATGTTTTGAGCCATTCCATTGAAGTGGCTCGTTTGGCGGGTTTGATGGCGGCAGAGCTTGGAGTTGATGTTAATCTTGCAAAGAGGGCAGGCTTGCTGCACGATATCGGCAAGGCCGTTGACCATGAAGTTGAAGGGTCACACGTTACGATTGGAGCTGACATTGCTAAAAAGTATAAAGAATCCAATGAAGTTGTCAATGCAATTGCTTCGCACCATGGCGATGTAGAAGCCACCTCCATCATAGCGGTGCTTGTACAAGCTGCGGATTCTATTTCGGCTGCAAGGCCCGGAGCAAGAAGGGAAACTCTTGAATCATATATCAAGAGATTGGAGAAGCTTGAGGAAATTGCGAATTCTTTTGACGGTGTTGATAAGTGTTTTGCTATTCAGGCAGGTAGAGAAATTCGTATCATGGTGAAACCTGAGGATGTATCGGATTCAGATATTGCATTGATTGCAAGAGATATTGTGAAAAGGATTGAAAATGAGCTTGATTATCCCGGACAGATAAAAGTGAATGTTATCAGGGAGACCAGGTATATAGAATATGCTAAATAGATTTTGGATATTTTCTGCACAAAAAGCGTGGACTCACGCTTTTTGTGTTATTTAAGAGTTTACGGGTATAGAATAAAATTAAGTACATATTGCGTTGCCATAGGTTAGAAATGGAGGATATGATTTGAAAATTCTGTTTATAGGGGATATTTTTGGCAATCCTGGCAGAAAAGCCGCCAAAGAAATGGTACAGAAACTGAAGAAGGAAAGGCAGATAGATTTCTGCATTGCCAACGGTGAGAATGCGGCTGGAGGAAGCGGAATTACCTATGTAGTGGCCCAGGAATTGTATAAATATGGAATTGATGCAATAACATTGGGAAATCATACGTGGTCAAAAAAAGAAATAATGAATTTTATTGATTCCGACAGCAATATTGTGAGGCCGGCAAACTACCCGGTTGAACTTCCCGGAAGAGGCTCGACCGTTATTTGTGGCGAAAACGGCAAAGTAGGTATCCTTAACCTTATGGGAAGAATATACATGGACAGCATAGACTGTCCGTTTAAGGCTGCGGAAAGGGAATTGGAGTATCTGAAAAACAATTGCAAGGTAATCATTGTGGATATGCATGCAGAGGCAACTTCGGAAAAATGTGCGCTGGCATGGTATCTTGACGGCAGAGTAAGTTGTGTGTTGGGAACCCACACCCATGTTCAGACTGCCGATGAAAGAATTTTGCCTTTCGGTACCGCATTTATTTCCGACGTTGGAATGACGGGACCTTATGACGGCATTATAGGTGTGAACAGGGAAATTGTAATTCAGAAGTTTCTCACGCATATGCCTGTGAGGTTTGAAGTGGCGACCGGCCGGGTTCAGTTTAATGCCGTGTATTTGGAGATTGATGAAAAAACCGGTAAGACGACCGGTATAGAAAGAATATATGAGATACTGGAGGTTTGATTAAAAAAGTTTTGCAGTGCTGCAATATTACTAAATATTAACTAAAAAAGAGGATTTTCTGATTTTATGTAGAATTAAATTAATATACGCTTGGATATATTTTGTCAGAGTTAACTTGTCTTTAGTCGTGGTTTTTGTATGTAAAAAAAGGGGGTAAAAAAAACCATGAGTGTTTTAAAGGTTTCAGCAAAATCCAATCCAAATTCCATAGCAGGTGCTTTGGCGGGCTTTGTGAGAGAAAATGGGACAGTTGAGATTCAGGCAATTGGTGCCGGAGCGTTGAATCAAGCTATAAAGGCGATAGCTATAGCAAGAGGTTTTGTTGCCCCATCGGGAATTGAACTGATTTGCATCCCGGCTTTTACCGATGTTGAGATTGACGGCGTTCAAAAAACAGCAATGAAACTTATTGTGGAGCCGAGAAGAAGATAATGTCTTAAAAATAAAAAGATATTATCCTTGCATAAAAAATACTGCCCTTTTTTGGGCAGTTTTTTTATGCAATTTTGCATAAGTCCAGTAGTTTTACGTTTAGTTTTACGTTTACTTTAAAACCATAATGCGCGCAAAGTGTAACCCTTTTTTTATTTTTTAATATACTGATAGTGTAGATAAATCTTACGATAAAAAGATGGATAAATAACTTAGGAACTATAAATCTGTAAATCGGTATAAGGAATTATGTTAAAAGGAGGATTACGCTATGCATGCACATGGACCTAAAATTGAGGCCGGTCAGATTTTGAATCCTGAATGCTTTCCGCCACCAACTGAGTTGGTATGCGTACAGGTGCCAAAGGTATTTGACCAGGTTGCCCTGAGAGACTGCGTAACAAGAACGGTATGCTTGAAAAAAGGCGGAGACCACTGCCATTCTGTCTTTGCCTTTGAAGGCGCAACTGACTTTGACATTGTTGAAGTAAAGGTAATATCAAAAACGGATTCTTTAACAAAACCCGGTTACAAGAAACTGAAACTGTTTGTAAAGATAAGGTATAAAATACACTATTCTGACGGTTCTGAACAACTTTCCCAGACCGATGAGGCAACGTTTAACCTTACGGTAAATGAAATCTACTGCCCGTCCTGCATTGCACAGGTCGGAGTAATCAAGTCCAATGATGACTTCTGGGAGGGTCCGACCAAGACCAAGGATCCGGACGGAACCATGATAAAGGTTGAAGCTTTGGCCGAAGCCTTTAATGACGTGATTAATCCCAATACAGGAGTACTTTCTCTGGATATCGGTGTATTCTTTATTGTTAAATGTGAGTGCGTTGTACAGCTTCTTATTCCTTCTTACGGATATTGCCCGGTTCCGCCGGAACAGGTCAATCCGGCCGTACAGAACTGCAAGACTTTTAATGACAGAACAAAGACGCCTTTCCCGACGAAGTTCTTCCCGGATCAGAAATGGAATCCGTTGGATCAAAGAAGTGAATAAGCCATAAAACGCGCAGAACTGCAATAAGCTGCAGTTCTGTGTGTTTTACTGCCTGTGGAGTGGTTTGGATGTATTATTATGTCGGCTTGGAGTCAAGAACACATGCTTTTCTTTTGGAGCACAGAATGAAGAGCGAGGGTATGAAGACCTGTGAAATAACTTACATGCCCAGAGAAATAATGATAGATTTGTGCAATATAGGAGTAAGATTTAAAGAAAATGAGCTTCCAAAGGCAATAGAACTGCTGAGACGTTTTAACCTGCAAGGATTGAAACTTTACAAAGAGGTTGTAAGGCCCGATAGATACTACTACCATGAAATATCGTATTAATTATTGTAACCCCATCTGAAATCGGATGGGGTTTTAAAATTTTATTTAAGATTAAAATTTTTACAGAGGTCTGACTTTTATAATTCTACATTTTTCCACCTATCCGGATTTTGCTTGTACCATAAGATGGTTTCCCTTAATCCTTCTTCTAGTTTGAACTTGATACTCCAATTCAAATTGCTTTTCAGTTTGTAGCTGTTAAGAATACATCTTTTGGTTGGAAGAGAACTGTCATCTGCCTTTTCAATTGCGCTGTCGGGCTTGCCGACAAGTCCGAGAATCTTTTTTGCCACGTCAAAGTCCGATATTTCGTTGCCGGAGGAGATGTTGTAGATTTCACCTGTCCGGCCGTAAAACAAAATCTTTGTAAGAGCTATGCAGTGGTCCAGTACATATATCCACTCCCGCACTTTGTTTTCACAGACCGTAATGGGTTTATCCGAAAGCGCATTTATTATGCATTTCGGAATAAAATTTCCAATATGCTGACAAGGTCCGTAAGTTGGGCAGCACCGGGTTATTATTGCCGGAAAACCATAGGTAATCGTATAGGATTTTACCAGCATATCTGCTCCGGCTTTGGAAGCTGAAAACGGATTGTCAGACAAAAGCGGTGCTTCCTCACTGAAAAATACATCATTTGCCGGTGTGCTCCCATATACCTCACCGGTTGACACTTGAATAAAGAGGTTGCCCTGAAATTTGTTTTTTCCCCAGAAATAACGGGCGCTTTCAAGCAGCGTCTGCGTACCGAGGACGTTGGTCTGTGTGAAATTTAGCGGATTGTTTGCGCAATTATCCAGGCTTGATTCTGATGCAAAATTAATTATACAGTCGGGTCTATGCCTTTTAATAACATAGTTTACAAGTTCATGGTTTGTTATACTGCCCTTTACAAAATGGTATCGGGGCGACTTTTCTAAATCTTTTACGTTTTCCAGGTTTGATGTGGAGCTTAAATTATCCATGTTTATGATAATAAAATTTTTGTTTCTTCTGAGAAAAAAGCGTATAAAGTTGCTTCCTACAAAACCTGCTCCGCCTGTAACAAGCATTACTTTCATAAAATCACTTCCCTTGTCAAGAAAGCCGAAATCTGTGCTTTCTTAGCTTAAAGAATTTATCCGGCTTTATTTTAAAAATTTGTGTCGTCGAAAAAAGTTTCAATCTCTTCTGTGCTTTTTTCTTCCGTTGCTTTTTCATCGTTATTTTCTTTCATTATATCTTCTTCAATTATATTTTCTTTTGCCAGGCCACTCTGTGTTTTATTGTCATTAACAGTTATTCTTTGGTCGAAGTTTTGGATTGGAGCCAAAACCTCATCCGCCACTCTCTTCCAGGTGAATCTGGAGAGTGCGGACTCAAAAGCTTTTTTGCCCATTTCCAGGGCTGTATGAGGATTGTTCAGAAGATAGATTATATTGTCGGCAAAAGAGTCCGGATTTTTGTAGTCCTTTATTATAATGCCGTTGACATTGTCTTCGAATATTTCTGCATTTCCGCCCCGGTCGGTTGTAATAATGGGGAGGCCCGCAGCCATTGCCTCATAATGTATCCTTGCCAGGGGCTCATTCCACTGGGATGCACATACAAATATATCACCCACGTTATAATAAGGCGGAATTTCAGACGGAGGAATAAAGCCTGTAAAAACAACCGGACCGCTTAATTGTTCTGCAAGGGCCTTGCATTGCTTTGTATAATCATCTTCTTCATTTTTACCGTACCATTTGCTCCCGATTATTACCAAAGCAACATCATCAAAACAGTCCATAACTTTTTTCATGGCAGACAGAACTATATGGGTACCTTTTTTTGGACTTAATCTGCTGACATGAAGTATTACCCGCTTGTTTTCTATTCCAAGCTTCTTTTTCAGAAGCTCTTTGTTGCAAATTCCTTCCGGTGACCAGTTGGGCTTGTATTTTTCAATGTTGACTCCCGAGTAAACCACTCTTAACTTGTCTTCTGCCATGGGATAAAGCTGTTTTACACCGTCGGCTATGAACTTGCTCACCGTGTTTATGAATTCAACTCTGTTTATACATTCAACAGCCTTTTCATAAGGTATTTTATCCGGCAAAAACATTTCATTGTGAAGACTAAGGCTGAACTTTGCCGAAGGAAGTTTTTCACTAAAGTCCAGTACCCACTTCGGGCGGTTGAAAATGTGTATCAGTTCAAAACTCTCATCCAGTAGGTCTTTTACATTCTTTACATACTTCGAAGCATTGGCGGCCGGTACCCGGATATATCTTACATTGTCGACCACTTCATCCGGGGAAAGTCCGGGATGAATTTTAGAAAAAACTGTTATATTGTGACGTTCTTTTAAATATGGCAATATTTCGCTTATATATAGCTGAACCGCGCCTCCCGCGACCGGAGGAACGGGAAGTTTCTCGGTGCATATCAAGGCGATTTTCATTTTATCACCCCCCTTTTTAGCCCTGCGATTTTATATCCCGAAGCTTTTCGGCAAGCAATGGTACTTTGGAAGTTTCCAGCCTTGCTGTTTTTTCAATCTTTGACGGACTTTCGCTTTTATTGTTCTTGAAAATGTTTTTAACAAGGCCAAAAAACCAGTGGGGGTACATAAGGTCAATATAAATAAGTTCCCTGTCTGCGGTGGAAAGAGGATTTATTTCGCTGTACCAGTCAAGGATTTTTTCGATTTGATCCAAAGACCAGGCTCCTCTGTTCTCCGACAGCTTGCCGATTATTTTTCGAAGATCCCGTCCAGGATGGTCCCAGGTTACTCCGTCAAGATCTATGACATAAACACCATTGTCTGTAAAAAGTGCATTTCCCTTGCCGTAATCCTGATGGCATAAAACAGCCGATTTGGAATTTTCACCTGCCAACTCGGCATATTTTGAGGCATTTAAAAGCTCCATGGCCCGATGGCAGATATCAAGCATTTCGTCAACATTTTTGAGATAAGCATTGACAGAAGCTGAAGCAGGTTTTCCCAGGGATGCTTCTTTCCAGGAAGAAAGTTTGTCTGCCATGGATTTGTACTGTTCAGGCCACCTGCCGAGCTTGGAAGAGACTTTGGCACCTTCCGGGGCGACATAACCCTTTGACGCAATATGAAATTTGGCAAGGCCGTGCAGGGCGGATTTTAAGTCATCAGCATTGACAAAGGACAAATCCCTTCCGTAAAGCCATTCATATACAACGAACAGCTGGTCGTTGAAAGAATGAATAAGATTTCCTTCTTTATCCCGGATTATTCCCGCGACATTTCCGCCATGATTGTATATAAAATCCTGGGCGTTTACGGAAAAGAGAGCTTTGTCTAATGGATGTTTCAATCTTTTGAGACACAGTTCACGGTCCTTCGTTTTTATTCTCCATACGGTTTTTATATTTGCACTTTGAACTACACTAATGTTTTCCGGTTCGATTCCATACTCTTCCAATACAGAACTTGCAAGCTTACTCAAATCCATGTTTGGGTTTTTGCCAACTTCATTCAAGCTTCTCAGTCCTTCCTTTGATTAATCTCTTCATAAACAATGGAGTCGAAGTTTTCCAAAACAGGTGTAATGGTCTTTTCCAAAGCGGTCATTTCATTTATTCTTTTCAGATACTTTTCAAAACTCCATTCTTTGTCTCTTTTATAATAAAATTTATTCATAGCTCCCAGGAACAGATGAGGGAACATGAGGTCGAACTTTACAACCGTCCATTCGGAAAAACTCAATGGATTTTCTGATTGATAAATTCGTATAAACTTGCGAAGAATTTCCAAATCCCATTTTCCGTTTTTCTTCATGATTTTGTTAAGGAGCTTTCTTATATCCCGTGCCGGAATGTCTATGGTAATTGAATCCGTGTCGAGAACAAAAATTTTTCCCGAAGGATTTTTTAAAAGATTTCCAGCTGCAAAATCCTGATGGCAAAGCCCGCCCCGGCTTTTGACTTTTTCAACCCAGTCTTGGTATTCTTTTCCCTTCAATCCTTCAATCGCTTGTTTTGCCCTTTCATAAAAGGCGGGAAACTCTTCGATAATTACTTTTCCTATTCTGTCGTTTTCGCTTTTCTCAAGTTCGGTTTGATAGAACCTGTTCATGTCTTCCACTTGTTCTGTGTATTGTTCAACCCATTTACCCAGATGAATTTTTGGTTTTGTGTTGTCCGGAGGCGAAAATCCCACTGATGCGGCATGAAATCCGGCAAGTTCTCTGACAATCGCCCTGAAGTCTTCAGGTGAATTATATGAAGGATTTTTGCCTTCAACCGCCTCATATAAAACGTAGCAGGTTCCGTTAATATTCACATAGTCTTTTCCGTCCTTTGTTTTGTATACAGCAGGAATATTTACTCCGTTTTTTCTTAGGTGCTCCGCAGCACTCAATATATATTTAAAAGTGTCTTCCGAATTTGATATCTTTTTTAGAATTTTGTATTCATCAGGGGTTTGTATCCACCAAACACCTTTTTTATCCTTGTAGCTTTCATTTCTTATCGAGACGACCTTTATATCATACTGTGAAAGCACATCAAAAAGGGGTTCATGGTTTATAGGCATGTTGGTATACATCCTCCTTCAAAAAAATAAATAGGAGCCTGCTGTAAATAAAATTCTGTAAATGAAAAAAGTTATGGAAAGAGGGGGAAAACCCCCTTTCCAGGAAAAAGCCGATTATTCTACATCCAGCTCTATTCCTTCCTCTTCCTCTTCCTCGGTTGCGGTTTCAAAATCCCAGGAAATTTTAAGAGTGACAGCTGCGCCTTCTTCGTCTTCACTGTACTTGATTTTGTAATCAACTTGACGGTCGGAAGGAATTACTACATTTTTTCCTTCTACTGTCAATTTTCCTGCGAACAGTTCAGGAACCACTTTTTTTACGAAATCTGCAAGTTCAGTTTTTGTTCCGAAGAAATCCTCCTGATATTTCATAAAAACAAGACCCCTTTCTTATTGTAGTAATAATTTTTGCTTCTGATACATAGTATTCATTTAATAGTTTTATGTTACCTATATTTTTGTTTTAAAAATCAGGCTGGATGTTAGAAATTAATCAATAAAAGAAAAAGTCTTTTTCAAGACTTTTTAAACAACATCACCTTTTATAGAGGCTTCTTAGATATTCCGGGGTAATTGCCGAAAATCCGCATCCGGGCATTATCGGTTTGTTGCTGGGTTCTTTGTTTTCTTCCGGTTGTATGACGGAAGAATTTCTTTTTAGAAGCTCCAGCTCTGTTGTGATGTTTGAAATTTCTGACTGTGGTATTTGGTTTCTGCCTGATTTCTCAGATTCAATTTGAGATTCCAGCGCAAATATTTGGTTTTCCAAATTTTCAACCCTTTCAGCAAGTTTGCTGATTAAACGGTTGAGTTCTTTAATGTTTTCCATAAGAGTGTCATTAATGCTTTTGAAGGCATCGAGTATCAATTTTTTATTGTCTTCCGTATTATCATCTCTTTTTGTTTCACTGTCTTTTTGAACTTCTTCCGAATCGTTTGCGGCGATTTGGTTTTGTGGTACGGGATACCTGTTTATGTACATTCTGCGGTTATAGAACATCATATGGCAGTACCTCCTTCCTTTATTATATTAAGCAAAGAATGAAATTGTTCCTGACCGTCCGGCATTACAGCAGATAACTAAAATTTAAGACATCGGGTTTTTTACGTTTGCTTTTTTACTTTGCTTTATGAAAATTTTAATAAAAAAGCAGGGAGATTGTCCTCCCTGCCTGATTTTAAAACTTTAGGAGAGAATGGAAGACGGGGTTTTTATTTGGATATATCGAAAGTATAGTTTGCGCCTGAGTTGTTGTCCCAGTTGTTTGCACAGTCTTTGAAGCAGATGTTCAGGGTGTCGGCTTCCATAACCGGTATTGTTGCCTCAAATCCTATTGAAGTCCTTTTCATAGGATAGTCATAAACATGTTTCCAGTCTCTGTCAAAACCTACATGGGCATATACATGGGATGCACCGCTTTTGGAAAGAAGACCGTCGTACATGACGGTTAAATTCTCTCCTGCGGTGGGAACAGCAGGCTTTATGGTAATACCGTTGGACATATAATCGTTGTTTACTTTGGTGCTTCTTGGCATGACCATTCCTCCGTTCATAATAAACATTATATTTTTTGTTAATAATTTCTGACAGGTGATGTTTAAAAAACATAACCTGCAGTGGTTTTTTATTATTTGATGAATGTTTTGAAAAAATACTGGTATTTAAAGTCGAGTCAGGTAATATGAAATATTTCATGCTCAAAGGAGCATAATAAAAGAGCCCGGTTAAGATTTTAAAGTAGAAAACAAAAAATAACAAAGCTGATTAAAATTAAAACGAATTAAACTTGCCGCTTTTACAAAAGCTTTAAATATAAAAACGAGATTTATAGTCAAGGAAAATTACAGTCAAGAAATCTGTATGCTTTTTAAAGTTCAGCAAGAAATTTATGAAAGGATGAATAGAATGAAAGCTGTCATCATGGCGGGAGGAGAAGGTACCAGACTTAGACCGCTTACGTGTAACAGGCCAAAACCAATGGTACCTGTTGTCAACAAACCTGTTATGGAGCATATTATTGAACTTCTGAAAAAACATGGATTTACGGATATTGCAGTTACTTTGCAATATTTACCGGATATGATAAAGGACTATTTTGGAGATGGAAGTGATTTTGGTATAAATCTTAGATATTATGTGGAAGATAAACCGATGGGAACGGCGGGAAGTGTAAAAAACGCCGAAGAATTTTTGGATGATACATTTCTGGTGATAAGTGGAGATGCCTTGACTGATATTGATTTGGGAAAGGCGGTAGAGTACCACTACAGCAAAGGGTCGATGGCAACGCTGGTACTGAAAAAGGTCGACATACCTTTGGAATACGGCGTTGTTGTTACCGATGAAAACGGCAGAATAACAAGGTTTTTGGAAAAGCCAAGCTGGGGCGAAGTGTTCAGCGATACTGTAAATACCGGTATCTATATACTGTCTCCTGAGGTTTTAAAATATTTTAACAAAAATGAAATGTTTGATTTCAGCAAGGATTTGTTTCCTATGCTGCTTAAGGAAAATAAACCCATGTATGGATACATCACCGATGAATACTGGTGCGACATAGGAGACCTCATGGCATACAGCAAAGCCCATATGGATGTTCTGGACGGCAAAGTGAAAATAAACATACCGGGAAATAAAATAAAAGACAGAGTATGGGTGGGAGAAGGAACCGTAATAGAGGAAAACGTTGTTATTGAAGAGCCCTGTGTTATTGGAGCAAATACCCGGATCAAGAAAGATTCTGTTATCGGCAGTTATTCCGTTTTGGGAGACAATAATATTATTGGTGAGAGGAGTGGTATAAAGAGGAGCATTCTTTGGAAAAACAACGTGCTTGAAACCAATACCCAACTGAGAGGTACCGTAGTTTGCAGCAAGGTCAATATCAAAGAAGGGGTTTTTGCTTTTGAAAATTCCGTTATAGGTGATGATACTCAAATAGGAAAAAATGCGGTGATAAAGCCCAGCATTAAAATATGGCCTAACAAGATTGTGGAGGGAGGAACTGAGGTAAATTCAAACCTTGTATGGGGTTCAAAATTTGTCCGTTCCATATTTGGTTTCAGGGGAGTTGCCGGAGAAATAAATGTGGATATTACTCCGGAATATGCTTCAAAGCTTGGTGCTGCCTACGGAGCTATTTTTAAGGGCAAGGGTAAAATAGGGGTAAGCTCTGACGACTCGGCCGCTGCCAAAATGCTGAAGATGTCTTTTATGTCGGGGCTGCTTTCCGCAGGACTTAAGGTTTTGGACTTTGGAGTCCTCCATTTGCCAGTTGCAAGATCCGCAGTAAGGTTTTACGGAGCTGACGGAGGAATTCATATAAGCACGTCAAGCACAAATTTTGGCCGGCTTACCGTGGACTTTTTGGACAAAAACGGCAGCAATATAAAAAGAGAAGTGGAGAGAAAAATTGAGAATGCTTTCCAGAGGGAAGACTTCAGCAGATGTGAGGGAGAGGCCATAAAAGATGTTGAAGTAATACCTGACTATACCAAATACTACTTGAGAAATATAATAAACAACACCCGGTCAAAAGACTTCGGTTATCGTATAGCTCTTAATTCTTTGTCCGGTTTCATTCTCGAAACAGTGGGCAATTTGCTTGAAACTTTTGGCTGTACGGTAGAAAAAACTTCGCTTGATTTGCGTAATGCCAAAACAATGAGAAATGGCAATAAATCTGCGGAAATGACCTATTTTACCGACATGATAAAAATGGGAAACTACGATTTAGGTGTGTCAATTGAAGATACTTCTGAAAAAATGATGCTGGTGGACAATAATGGCCGGATTGTATCGGATGACATGTTTACGGCCCTTATTTCATTGATTGTGTTTAAAACCGTTCAGGGCGGAACAGTGGTGGTGCCGATTTCCACAAGCTCGGTTGTGGACAAACTGGCAGAGCAAAACAACGGCAAGGTAATAAGAACGAAAACGTCTCCTCAGGATATTATGAACAAGATGCTTGGCAACGAAACAAAGGAAAATGTGTATGAACAGTTTACGCTGCATTTTGATGCCATTGCCGGACTGGTGAAAATTCTTGATTTCATGAAATCGGAAAACTACAGTCTTTCCGACCTTGTAAACATGATACCGGATTTCTATGTAAGCGAAAAAGAGGTTGAATGTTCGTGGAACGTAAAAGGAAAAGTAATAAGACAGATTATCCAGGAAAATGAGGGACAAAGCATTGAAACCCTTGAAGGAGTAAAGATATTCAAAGACGGCGGATGGGTATTGGTTTTGCCTGATGCCGAACAGCCCGTCTGCAGAATTAAAAGCGAAAGTTATTCCGCTGAATTTGCAGAAGAACTTACGAATTTCTACGTCAATAAAGTAAGAGAGATAAGTCAGAAATAACAGACGATTTACAAGCGTTTTGGTTAAAAAAGTGGGGCTTTGACGCCCCTTTAAGATTATCAGTCTCCGAATATGGGATCATAGTCCTTTTCCACATAAGGCTCAAAATAAAAGTCAATATACATAAGATTGTCTTCCGAGTCTTTGCTTGACGAAAAAGCCGCTCTGAATTCAAATTCCGGCTCTTTTACCCTGTCCCTTGCATTTTTGTCAAAAGGAATATTTTTCGCAAGGTAAATATTATATTCTTCCAGTTTCTTTACCACCCAGTTGAATTCATCCATATTGTCAACATCCATGCACGGGATGTTGCCTTTTTTCATTTCCGCGACCATATCCTCAATTTCACCTGTTTGGTACCTTATCTGATAGAACATTAAAACCACCCTTCCGCTTGCTTGTAACTATACTAACATTTAATATATACCACAAAAAACAACACAAAAGCAAAGGTTGAGAAAATTAATGCTGAAAAAATCGGAGCAAATTTTGCCCTTAAGATTGTGAATAGTTTTAAGGAAGGGTGTCGGTATCAAAATTTTCGGTTCCTGCGGATAAAGAATCTTCGGGAATAAACATTTTAAAACCGTCTTCGTAATCTTTTACGGCATCAAGAAAAGCTTCATCATCTGCTCTTTTGAGGCAGCAGAATATTATGTCGTCCATGTAGTCGTCAAAATATGTGGTAACGAGATAATATTTTACCCGTGTGTCTGTGAGTCCTCTGAAGAAGTTTCTTGCGGGGGTAAAGCCTATATCCATGATAAAGCTTAAGTCTTTTGCGGCAATGTCATAGTTTGCATTGGCCCGAAGTATGTTCATGTTTCCGACGTCTGTCCCGGGCACCACGTCGATTCCGAGTTTGTCCAATTCTTCTGTCAGTATTGCTCTGCACAGATAGTGTCTGGTGCTTTCATCCCGCATTTTTTTGTATTTTTGCATGTATGTTTCTTCTTTAAAGTCTGTAATCGTTCTGGCAAGAATAGCTTCTTCCTGTACAAGAAGTTTGCTGTCCACAAGAAATTTAAGAAAATTTACATCCCTCTGTCCGCCGCTAGAGGCTTTTGCAACGTCCAAAACATTATCAAAGGATACGCTGATGTCTCTGAAAACAAGCTTTGGCATAAGCAGGCTCCAAAGCATTAAATACACCTCCGATATATTAAACTTAGATTGTTAATTGTTTAATTTGATTTATTTAGTATAACCAGAATTTAATTATTGTATCATTATTGGAGATTTGTTGTTATATAATAAGAAATTTATATATTGGTACTTGAAATAGTGTGTTTTTAATGTAGAATTAAATTATTGAATGTTTTTTATAAACGTAAAAAGCTTTATTTTACAATGGGGAAAAGGAAGCTGGGATATGAAAAAAAATGATAAAAGCTATATTTTGGCGCTTTTGTTTTTGGTTTTTGGAATACTTTTATCAGTCCAGTTTAGAAGCGTTTTGAATTCCAAGAAGAATAAACCTTCTATTGCTTATCAGATTGAGAACCTCCAAAATGAAATAAAAACTGAAAAGCTCAAAGGAAGCAAACTTAGGGAGGAAATCGACCAGAACATTAAAAAGCAGGATGAGTACATTAAAATGTTCATGGAACGAAAAAATGACGATGAGTTTGCCAGAGAGTGGGAGAAAGCAAAACTTGTGGCAGGTCTTACTGACGTGGTGGGAAACGGAGTGATTGTATATTTGGCGGATGCTCCGCAGCAGTATGGAGGAAAACTTGAGTATTATGTTGTGCATGACGTGGAAATAATGGAAGTTTTAAACGAACTTAAAAAAGCAGGAGCGCAGGCCATATCGGTTAACAATGAGAGGATTATATCTACAAGCGAAATAATTTGTTTGGGACCTACGGTGCGTATCAACAGAAACCGGTATCCGGTCCCGTACGAAATAAAGGCAATAGGTGATCCCAAAAAGCTCTATGAAGCGCTTGTAAACAGTCCTATTGCCGGTGAGTTTCAAATGTTTAACAAAAAATTTGAAGTTCGGATGGCGAAGGATATAGTAATACCAAAATATGGCGGAGATATTGATGATTTAGTCAGCGGCTTGGAGGTGGTCGAGTAATGAAATTTTCAAGAAATATATCAATTACCATAATATGTATTATATTGGGTATCATGTTGTCATGGCAGTATAAAAGCATCGAGAGCAACAAAAGAGTGTCGGCAAGTCAGACAAAAAACCTGTACGACCTTCAGAAAGAACTTCTGGAGGAAAAAAAGAACAACGAGAATCTGCGTGCCAGAAACGAGGAATTGGAAAAACAGTTGGCGCAGTATATCGATGCGGCGGGAAACAATAAACAGATTGAAGAAAGTATAAAAGAGCAGCTTACAAGGGCCAGAATGCTTGCCGGTCTGGTTGATGTTCAGGGTCCCGGTGTTGAGATAGTTTTGGATGACGGAGAGTATGATTATCAGAAAGTGTATGACATTGACTTATTGAAACTCGTCAATGAGCTTAGAGCCGCAGAGGCGCAGGCCATATCAATAAACGGTGAACGCATTGTGGCGATGACGGAGATCAGATACGCGGATCCGTACATGGTTATAAACGGAAGGCAAATATTCCCCCCATATGTTGTAAAAGCCATTGCCGATCCGGAAAAACTTGATTATGCGCTGAACATGCTGGGAGGCGTGGTGGAGATTTTCAGAGACAGTTTCGGATACAAAATCAGCATCACCAAAGTGGACAAGATTACGATACCAAAAGTCAGGGACGACGGGTCGGTGTTAAAGTACAACCTCCTTACTCCGTTATGATATTTTATCCGCCGTTTGGGAAAGAGCGGGGGCATTTGTTGCCTCCTTTTGTTTTAAAAGCTTGAAAGCTTTTGCTTGTTAAAAAATTTTTTATAATAAAATTTTTTAGAGCGGAAGAACAGGTTATTTTTTTGGAAAATCCAATGTATAAATATTGTAGGCCTTAAATTTTGTACTATATTTTAAGTACATTATTTAAGGCCTGCAGTGTTTTTATGGGGAGGCTTGTACAATGATAAAAAGAAGAGTAATCAGAGGAGCGATTGTTCTAACAATAATGTTAGCTTTACTTTTGTCAATAAGATTTTTGGCGACAAGAGAGCAGGAAAATCTCAAGCTGCCGGACATGGGCGGAGTATTCTCGGTGCGCCTTGAGAATCTGGATTTTACAACGGAGATCACCGGAATGTTAAGTGACGGGGTGATAGACGAGGTGCCTTATGAAGAATATGAGGATGTTTTTGCGGAAGTGGAAGCGATTCCTGTCAGCGGGGGCTACAGCAACAAGGTTCTGCGCTGGGGAATATTAAGAAAAGGTTACGGCGAAACACCGCAGGCAGATCCCGGGGCACCGGAGCTTTTGGCAAAATACGGGGGCGTCTATTTGGGTGATACCTCCAAAAAGGTAATATACCTTACTTTTGACGAAGGATATGAAAACGGCTACACTTCAAAGATTCTTGACGTTCTTCGGGACAACAATGTGAAAGCTGTATTTTTCATAACAGGGCCTTATTTAAATGAGCATGAGGATTTGGTGAGAAGAATGGTAGAAGAGGGTCATGTGGTGGGAAATCACACGGTACATCATCCCAGCCTTCCGAGCCTTTCAGACAAAGAACTTGAAGAGGAAATCCTGGGGCTTGACAGAGCCTTTCATGAAAAATTCGGTATCAACATGAAATTTTTAAGACCGCCGAAGGGCGAATACAGCGAAAGAACCCTTGCCATAACGCAGAAGTTGGGCTATACCAATCTGTTTTGGAGTTTTGCCTATGATGACTGGCACAGGGATAAAATAAGAGGTCCGCAATATGCTTACGATAAGGTTATGAACAATCTTCACAACGGTGCGGTGCTGCTTTTGCATGCAGTGTCAAAGGACAATGCGGATGCCCTTGATATGATTATCAAGGGAGCCAGGGAAAGAGGATTTGAGTTTGGAGACGTAAATGACCTTATACTTGAGAAATGATTTCGGTTTTAAAGGGTTTTGGGTGTCGGAATTAATACATTTTGGGAAGCATAAATTTAATACTGGTGAAAAATGTTTTTTGAAGGAGAAGATTTATGCCCGGAAAAAGAAAGAAATCTGCCAAAAAACGAAAAGAGGAAGAACAAAAAATAAATCTTAAGGAGAAGATGGCGGAACTGTTGGAACTGCCGAAAGAGATTGTATTGGATTTGCCGAAGATAACAATGTTCGGAAACAAAAATCTTATTGTAGAAAATTACAAAGGAATTATTGAATATGACAACAGCAGAATAAGGGTAAATACGGGGAAGGGAATCATAAGAGTTACCGGTGAAGGTCTGATTATCAAAGAAATTACGTCGGAGGATCTTATGATAGACGGAGAAATCCTTTCCCTGGAATTTCTAAAGTAGCTCGGGGGAGTATAAATGTTGATATTTAGGCTATGGAATTATATAAGAGGATATGTTATTATATTTGTTGAAGGATATTTCCTGGAGAAGTTTGTAAATATATGTACCAGAAGACAAATTTTGCTGTGGGATATCCAAAGGGACAGAAACAGCAAAATGACGCTCAAAGTCAGCATCCGGGGCTTTAAGATGTTAAAGCCCGTGGCAAAAAAGACGGGCTGCAGGGTAAAGATACTTGAAAAAAGAGGCTTGCCTTTTTTGCTAAACAGATACCGGCACAGGAAAACTTTTTTACTTGGTGCCGCAGTATTTGTTGTGTTATTTTATATAATGACATCCTTTGTGTGGAGTGTTGAAGTTGTCGGTAATAAAAAGATTGAAACGGACGGTATTTTAAAATGCCTTGAAAAATACGGGGTAAAGCCCGGAGTGCTTAAATACAGGATAAACCCCGAGGAAGTTGCAAACGGTGTGATTTTGGACATAGACGGGCTTTCCTATGTGAATGTGCTGGTAAGAGGTACAAAAGTAAAAGTGGAAGTGGCCGAGGGTGTCAAGCGTCCTTCGATTATACCTTTGAATGTGCCCTGCGATATTGTGGCCAAGAAGGACGGCGTAATAAAGTCCGTCATTGTCAAGATTGGCCAGGCGCAGGTCAAGGAGGGAGACACGGTAAAAAAGGGACAGCTTCTTGTATCGGGAAGCATACCGATAAAGGGAGCTGAAGACAACCCAAAAAGAGTGCATGCGATGGCGGAAGTTCTTGCCAGGACATGGTATGAAGGAAGGCAGCCGGTAGAGCTTAAAGCCGTTGAAAAAATAAGGACCGGTAGAAAAAAGGACAATGTAACTTTGGTTTTGTTTTCGAAAAAAATTAATTTGTTTCATAAAGAGATAGATTTTAAAGATTTTGAAAAGGTGGAAATAAAAAAGAATCTTTCAATAGGTGAAGAATTTGTTCTGCCCTTTGGGCTTGTTATTGAAAGATATTATGAAAATGATTTGGTGGAGGCCGATATTTCTTTGGAAGATGCAAAAGAGAATGCCGCAGGCATTGCATACAGGAAAGCCGCGGAAAATATCCCCGAAGGTGCCACGATAGTTGACAAAAGGGTTAATTTTATTGAGAATGAAAATGGGGAAATTATTGCGGATGTTATTATAGAATGCCTGGAGGATATTGGAGTAGCAAAAGAGAATGGAGGAGAATGATTGGAAAGTCTTGTGGAAGTTTCTTTGGAATTTGACAGGATTGAACATGCTATGAACCTTTTTGGGAACTTTGACGAAAATATTAATATAATTGAGGACGCTTTTAATGTAAAAATTATTTCAAGGGACAACGAAATAAGAGTTGTGGGCTACAGTGACGCAGTATACAAGGCCCAGACGGTTCTTCAAAGGCTTATTGCCATGGCGGCGCAAGGTGATATCATCTCAAAGCAGAATGTGAGTTATTTCGTTCAGTTGGCTGAAGAAAACCAGTTGGATAAGATAAAAGGTTTCACTGCGGATTTTGTCTGCCTTACCGCAAGAGGCAGGCAGATAAAGGCGAAGACCCATGGACAGAAGGTTTATGTGGATGCAATAAAAGAAAATGACATAGTATTCGGCATAGGACCGGCAGGCACGGGAAAGACATTTCTTGCCGTGGCCATGGCGGTTAATGCTTTCAGAAACAAGGAAGTAAACAGGATAGTTCTTACAAGACCTGCGGTTGAAGCAGGTGAAAAACTGGGATTTTTGCCGGGCGATTTGCAAAACAAGGTGGATCCGTATTTACGTCCTTTGTATGATGCTCTTTATGAAATGATGGGAGCCGAAACATATCATAAATATCTGGAAAAAGGCATGATAGAAGTTGCGCCCCTTGCATACATGAGAGGAAGAACTTTGGACGATTCATTCATTATACTTGATGAAGCCCAAAATACCACTCCGGAGCAGATGAAAATGTTTCTTACGCGAATAGGGTTTGGTTCAAAAGCCGTTATTACCGGTGATATTACCCAGATAGACCTTCCGGGGGAAAAAAAGTCAGGGCTTGTTGAGGTCATGAAAGTGTTAAAGGACGTAAAGGGTATTTCTTTTGTCCATTTGTCGGACATGGACGTGGTAAGACATGAATTGGTTCAAAGAATTATCCAGGCATATGAAAGATATGACAGGGAAAAGAAGGAAAAGGGCAAAAAGGAAAGCAAGGAAACCAATTAAAAGGGGTTAAAGCAGCTTTCCTGACTGGAGGAGAACAATTATTATGACAAAAGACAAGGATAGGAGCAATAACGGCAGTAAAAAAGCATTTTACAAGAATAAACGCATTCAGAGGCTTTTTATTGCCGCTGCAGCAATTGTTCTTGCATTTCTCATAGTTTTAAACGGTGCAACTCCGAGAAAATACAGAGTTACTTTGGGTGCAATATCGGAATATGACATCATTTCTCCAAGGGACATAGTAAATACTGTAAAGACTGAGGAAAATGCAAGAAAAGCTGCTTCGCAAGTTTCGCCGGTTATGAGGGATATACCGAATGCACCTATAGAAGTAATAAATCTGGTTGATAAACTGTTTTTTCTCATTAATGATGCCCAAAACACCTATAAGTCGAAAATTTCTTCAATCACCGGCAGCCGCCGCTATGAAGAACTTGCTTCAAATGCGCTGAGCGAGACAAAAGCGGCGTTTGTGGAGAGTATCGGCGAGCTTGGCATAAAACTTGAGGATGCCCAGATTGACTACCTTATATCAAATGCCGGTGAAGAGGATATAAACAGTCTTGAGGTTGTAATTCGAAGTAAAGTCAATGACATAATGAGGAAGGATATAACCGAGGACAATCTTGAAGAAAGGAAAAACGAGCTAAAAGACGCCATTTTTAACAGTGAAATAAAATATGAACTTAAGAATGTCGGCCTTACGGTTTCGGATTTTGTTTTAAAACCCAACAGGACTATTGATGAAGAACTTACAAAGGCAAGAAGAGATGCTGCTTATAATGACCCCAGAAATATTGAGACAATTAAAAAGGGACAAAAGATTTTAAGTGCCGGTGATATAGTAACTGAGGACAAGCTTCAGGTTTTGGAAGACTTAAATCTTCTTGAAACAACCAGCAGGTTCGATTTTGCTTTTGCAGGAGGAATACTGGCAATAATACTTTTCTTGTCCCTGCTTCTGATTTTGTATATGCATAATTTCTGCAAAAAAGTATATTACAACAGAACCGATTTGATTTTGCTGTCGGTTGTCATTCTTATGATACTTTTTATTGCAAGATGGGTTCATGAGTATTCTCCTTTGATTATACCCATATTCATAGCAACAATGCTTATATCCATTTTGCTTGATTTGAGGCTTGCCATCATGGTCAATGTTGTTCTGACCGTGGCAATATCCCTGATGATAAACAATGATTTCAAGTTTATCTATATGGCCCTTGTAACAGGAACTTTTTCCGCCTTTATAGTCTCCAAGGCAAATAAAAGAAACCGGCTTTCTCTGGCGGGAATTATTGTTTCCGCAATTAATGTGCTTTTAGTTGCCGCCATAAATATTATGTACAAAACCGGATGGGAAATTTTGCTTAAAGAATGTGCCCTGGTGTTTGCAAACGGAATAATGTCAATGGTAATTACAATTGGACTTTTGCCGTTTCTTGAAAGCACGTTTAACGTAATTACACCTTTAAGGCTTCTGGAGCTTGCCAATCCCAACCAGCCTCTCTTAAAAAGACTGCTTATGGAGGCACCGGGAACATATCATCACAGCTTGATGGTTGGAAACCTTGCGGAGGCTGCTACTGAAGCCATTGGCGGAAATGCTCTGCTTGCCAGGGTTGGAGCTTATTTTCACGATATCGGAAAGCTTAAAAGGCCCAATTTCTTTATGGAGAATCAAATGAGCGGCAATCCCCATGACGACATGACCGCAAATTTAAGTGCTCTTGTCATCACATCCCATATTCATGACGGCAATGAAATGGCCAAAAAATATAAAATACCTCTTCCTATAAGAGACATAATTTTACAGCATCACGGAACCACTCTTGTGAAATATTTTTATCATAAGGCCAAAACGACCGAAAAACTGGAGAATGTCGAAGAGGAAAATTTCAGATACGATGGAGTAAAGCCTACGACAAAAGAAGCCGCAGTGGTTATGCTGGCAGACTCCGTTGAAGCGGCCGTAAGGTCAATGCCTGACAAGACCGAAGCCAAAATTGAAGAACTCATAAGAAAAATAATCAAGGACAAGCTGGACGACGGGCAGCTTGACAACTGCAGTCTTACATTAAAAGATCTTGACAGTATAGCAAAAGCGTTTATGAAGGTCTTTAGCGGGGTATTTCATTCCAGAGAGGAGTATCCTGATATAAAGAAAAAAGAAGACAGTGTTGAGGATGTCAACAATGAGAATGAGCAAAAGGACCAAAACCCGAAGACTGAGTCTCTGGAATAAGTGTTTTTAAGAAATGACTTCATAAAAATTTTAAATAAAAAGAGACTGATAAAAAAGAGATTAGTAAAATAACCGGAAGGAGACAAAAAGGGGAAAACATATGGAAATATTCATTGAAAACATACAGGATAAAATTGAGATTACGGATGAAATTCTTGAGCTTATGGAAAAAGCTATAAAAATGTGTCTTGAACATGAAAAGTTTGAGTATCCTTATGAAGTAAGTATAATTCTTACGGACAATGAAAAAATAAGAGAGATAAACTATGAGCAAAGAAATATTGACAAACCGACGGATGTTTTGTCATTTCCTATTGTAGATATGTATGACGGAGTGATAAAATCAAGTCAGGGAGATTTTGATTTGGACGAAGGACGAATCATTTTGGGCGACATATTGATTTCCATGGAAAAGGCAAAAGAGCAATCCATGGAATACGGGCATTCCTTTGAAAGGGAGCTGATATTTTTGTTAACCCATGGTGTTTTTCACCTTTTGGGCTATGACCATGATACCCCGGAGCGGGAGAAAAAAATGTTTGAAAAACAGGAAGCCATACTAAAAAGCTTAAATCTTGAAAGAAACTGATAGAGAGTCATTGAGAGAAGTTTTAGAAATAGGAAATTGGGATTATGAACAAAATGGGAATTTGGAATTATAAACTTTGTTAATTTGGAAATAAAATATTGCCGATAAAATTAAAACCAGGGTCAATAAAATATTGGGAAAAATATTTTTAAGATAAAGATATATAAGTTAAAGATATAATTTATAATATATTTTGAAATGTTTTGGAGGCAAAAATGGACGACAGAAAGCTTTTAGCTATGGCTGAAGATATAAAAAAGAATTCCTATTCTCCCTATTCCAAATTCAGAGTCGGTGCTGCCGTGCTTGCCAAAAGCGGCAAAGTCTTCACGGGAGTGAATATTGAAAACGCAAGCTTTGGTGCCACCGTCTGCGCGGAAAGAACGGCTGTTTTCAAGGCTGTTTCCGAAGGCGAACGCGAAATAGCAGCTGTGGCCATATCCAGCGACAGTGATGAGTATACTTTTCCGTGCGGTATATGCAGGCAGGTGCTAAGAGAATTTGGTGATGATGACACAAAAGTGATTTGCGGCAATAAAAATGGAGAATTTACGGTTTTTAGGCTCGGAGAGCTTTTACCGAATGCTTTTTTCAAGTTTTGAAATTGGCGGTTTTAAAATATGACATTTTAAAATTTTGACACCGGAGGTTGAGTATATGGCTTTTAAATCAGGCTTTGTCTCAATAGTGGGCAGGCCAAACGTAGGTAAATCCACTTTGCTGAACAAGTTTACCGGAGAAAAAATTGCAATTATGTCTGACAAGCCCCAGACAACCAGAAACACTATACGGGCTATAGACACAGGTGAGGATTATCAGATAATATATATTGACACTCCCGGTATACATAAACCAAAAACAAAATTGGGGGATTTCATGGTTAACATTGCCCTGGATTCCCTAAATGAGGTTGATTTGGTGCTGTTTTTGGTCGAGGCAACTTGTCCGCAGCCGGGACCGGGAGACTTATATATTATAGAGCAGCTTAAAAATTTAAAGACTCCTGTATTTTGCCTTATAAATAAGATTGACCTTGTGGAAAAAGAACAGATACTGCCAATAATAGCGGCCTACAAGGACACTATGGAATTTTCCCAGATCATACCCATTTCTGCTCTTGAGTATGAGAGCGTGGAAGTTGTAAAAAACGAAATCAAAAAAGTTTTGCCGGAGGGGCCTAAATATTTTCCCGACGATATGATAACCGACCAGCCTGAAAAGGTAATAGCCGCAGAACTTATAAGAGAGAAGATTCTGCATCTTCTCAGCGATGAAGTACCCCATGGTGTGGGTGTTGAAGTTGTAACCTTCAAGAAAAGAGATGACAAGGACATTCTCGATATTCAGGCTACTATTTACTGCGAAAAGGAAAGTCACAAAGGAATTTTAATCGGCAAAGAAGGCAAAATGCTAAAGAAAATAGGAAGCCTTTCAAGAGCGGAAATAGAAGGACTTTTTGGCACAAAGGTATTTTTGGAGTTGTGGGTTAAAGTAAAACCTGACTGGAGGAATAATGAATTTATGTTAAAGACTCTGGGATATAAGAAATAGATGCATGAAACTCTTGTGTAAAACAGCATTCATGCTGTTGCATAAGTGTGGTTCCCGGATGAAAACCATGATGATAAATTTCCAAGTATACAAATAAATTTTTAGTGTAACCTAATTATTATCAAGGACAATAAGGGGGAATACATTTATGTTGAAAGAGTTTGCATGGAAGGCTTTTGAAAATACAGGAGATATTACAACATATATGTTTTTTAAAGAAATAGAGGAAAAAACCAAGGCCGCAAGAGAAAATGAGATAACAAGGGATGAGGTTGCAACTACTCATCATTAAAAGGATAGAAAGAAAATGAATTATTTAAAAACTTCAGGGATAGTTATAAAAGAAGTTAATACGGGGGAAGCTGACAGAATAATAACAATATTTTCCAAGAATAAAGGCAAGATATCCGCTTTGGCAAAAGGTGCAAGAAGACCGAAAAGTCACCTGGTTGCAGGGACACAATTATTATGCTACAGCGAATTTGTTCTCTTTAAAGGCAAAGACATGTATACCGTCAATAGCTGTGATGTTATTGAGTCTTTTTATGATATCCGAAATGATCTTGAAAGATTAACATATGCTGCCCATATGATGGATATAGTAAATGATGTAATTTTGGAAAATCAGCCTGCATCCAGGTTGTTGCAGCTTTTTTTAAACTCATTGTACATGCTTTCGAAAACAGACAGGTCGCCGCTGCAAATAGTAAGAGTGTTTGAAATAAGACTTCTTTCAACAATGGGATATGCGCCGTGGGTGAGCAGCTGTATAAAATGTGGCAGCACCGTTTTTGACAGTATGTATTTCAGTTTCTTAAAATGCGGATTTTTGTGCAGCAAATGCCTTGAAAATGATAAAGGAGCATTAAAAATTTCCGAAGGTGCCGCAAAGGCACTAAATTACATAGTGCACAGTAAAATGAGCAATTTGTTCAGTTTTGAGGTATCGGAGAGTGTGTTGGACGAACTTGGCAAAGTTTCACAACGGTATATGAAAGAAAGACTTGAAAAAAACTACACCAAGCTGGATTTTATCAAGACTCTTGACAGGATAAAATGCTAAAAAAAAAGTAGGTATAAGGAAATATACCTGACTTATTTCCTTTACATTTATTTTGAAGAGTATAAACAGGACTTTTAATGGCAGCCTGGCGATCATAGCTTTAAAACATTGTTTTAAAACAGTAGACCCATGGCTTTGCGTCATCACCTTTCGATGATTTTGCCCTGTTTCATAAGTCACAGTTTATATCTCCTTATACCTTTTTCGGGAGGAAATATTGAACTTACTTTTATTATAGCACAGCATTTTTAAAAAATAAAGGGTTTCAAGTACTATTTTACGATTTTTTTATAAAATATTACTATTCTTAAAAAATTAAATAATGGACTGTAATTTGAAAATAATTAATGCTATAATTAATTATATAAAGGTTTTTCTCTAATTGTTTATCCTATTAACAAACATTCCAGACAGTTTTGTTTTCTTTGAATCAATGCTTGGGGCAAGCGTGGATGCAAAGCTTATTTATCATAATCTGAAATAGAAATTTTCCAAGTAGTCACATTGATGCTTGGAATTCAACTCGGAAGGAGTGGAGATATGGCAAGGTATAATCTGGACGGGGGCACCGGGCTGTTTAATGCCTTGGGTAACAGGAATCCTGCGAAAGTCGTTAAACTTGGCTCTGGAGTTGATATAAAGCATTTTAAAATGTTCGAGTACATAAATGCCGAAGTTCTCGGGAAAACTGACGACAGTATAAAAGTTGAGGCAAAAGACGTTTTAAAAGAGACACTTTTCTTTCCGGGTGACCACGTTGTCGTAAACTATTCCAATACTCAAGATCTTTTTGTAATGGACGGAAATATCAACCACGTTTATGATATTAATCCCCTGATCATTGATGTGAAGATAAACAAAGTTGAAAAATTGAAAGATTTGCGCAAGCATGAGAGATTTTATGTAAGTCTTATGGCCAATATCAGAGTGTGCGGGACTTCCAAGCTTGTTTTTGCAGTTGTGAAAAACATGAGTTCCGGCGGTATAATAATTAATTGCAATGAACAGCTTACAACGGAAGATGTTCTTGAAGTGGAGATTTTGCTGGACAGAACGAACAAACTTGTCTTTAGCGGAGCTGTTGTGAGGAAAAACAAAGTAAACGACTATTACGAATATGGCATTGAAATCCGGGGCATATCGGAAAACAATTTAAAGTGTCTTTATCACTATTTGAAATGGCTTGATTCGGATTACAGATAATCTTAGATTACAGATTAATTAAAAGAAATTCTTCTTAATTATTGATTTTAATCAAGACTATTGATTTTAATCAAGTTTATAGTGGATATTTTGTCAGATTTAGGAGATATTAGTCTTTCCGCTGTTGAGGAAGGACTTTTTTAATATTTTCTTTGAAAATGAAGATTTTATTGGTTAAACTATATATAGTGTGTTAGAATATTTAGAAGTGATAAGTCTTAATTTGACTTAGGTAGAATAAAATATGAATTAAAGGAGACTTGGAAAGGATTAAAATGAGCAGGGAAATTTATCTTGACAACAGTGCCACTACGAGGCCGTATGATGAGGTTATAGACTTTGTAAATCATATAAGCAGGGAAGTTTACGGCAATCCATCTTCTCTGCACACCAAAGGTATTGAAGCCGAACGAATGGTGAGAAATGCAAGGGAAATTGTTGCAAAATCTTTGGGAGTGTCAAGGGATGAGATTTATTTTACTTCCGGCGGAACCGAGGCAAACAACCTTGCCATTGCAGGATACCTTTTTGCAAATCCAAGGAAGGGAAAGCACATTATCACGACAAAGATTGAGCATCCTTCTGTCCTGGAGGTCTTTAACAACTTGTCCCAACATGGTTACAAAGTTGATTTTATAGATGTGGACAAAAACGGCATAGTGATTGTTGATGACCTGCGAAAAAAAATAAATGAAGAAACTTCTCTTATAAGCGTGATTTACATTAACAATGAGACGGGAGCGGTTCAACCCATTGATAAAATCGTGGAGGTAAAAAACAGTATAAACAAAGATATAGTTCTTCACGTTGATGCGGTTCAGGCGTACGGAAAGATAAGAATTGCTCCTGAAAAACAAGGAATTGACCTTTTGACCATGAGCTCTCACAAGATTCACGGGCCCAAGGGAGTTGGGGCTTTATATACCCGCCGGGACATTAAACTAAAACCGATTATTTTCGGCGGGGGGCAGGAGAGCCAACTCAGGTCCGGTACTGAAAATGTTCCCGGAATCTGTGGTTTTGGAGCGGCGGTGGACATTACCTTCAGAAAAATGGAAGAAAGTTCAAAATATTGTGAGAAGTTAAAAAGCATGCTTTTGGATATGCTGAAAAAAGAGGTTGAGGATGTGGTGATAGTATCTCCCGAAGGATCATCACCTTATATTTTGAATGCTGCTTTCCCCAATGTCCGTGCTGAGGTGCTTTTGCACCATTTGGAGACGAAGAACATATTTGTATCGACAGGAGCAGCCTGCTCTTCCAGAAAGCAGGTTTTAAGCCATGTGCTGAGGGCAATGGGAATCAAGCCTGAAATAATTGAAGGGGCGATTAGATTCAGTTTTTCGTCGTTTAACAACGAAGAGGATATAATAAAAACCGTGGAAGCCATAAAAGATATTTTGCCAAAAATAAGAATAAAACGTGGAGGAAGAAGATGAAGAAGGTAATTTTGGTAAGATATGGTGAAATACTTTTAAAGGGATTGAACAGACCTATTTTTGAGGACAAGCTTATGAGCAACATAAAAAGGGCCATTCACAAGCTGGGTAAGGTGCGCATTACAAAGTCCCAGGCGAGAATATACATTGAGCCCTTGGAAGAAAACTATGATTTTGATGAGGCTTTAAAACTTTTGTCAAAGGTTTTCGGAATTGTTTCAGTAAGTCCGGTGTGGAAGATAGATTCGGATTTTGAGTGCATAAAAGAAAACTCGGTAAAAATGGTAAAGGACCTCATAAATCGGGAAGGGTACAAGACTTTCAAGGTTGAGACCAAGAGGGGAAACAAGCGTTTTCCCATGGATTCACCGGAGATAAGCAGGCAGCTGGGAGGATATATTTTAAGAAATGTGCCTGAGCTTAGCGTTGATGTAAAAAACCCTGATTTCATTTTATATGTGGAAGTAAGAGAGTTTACATACATTTACTCGGAGATAATACAGGCAGTTTGCGGAATGCCCCTTGGCAGCAACGGAAAGGCTGTGCTTTTGCTGTCGGGAGGTATTGACAGCCCGGTAGCCGGTTGGATGATAGCAAAAAGAGGTGTGGAAATAGAGGCGGTTCATTTTTACAGTTATCCTTACACCAGTGAGAGGGCAAAGGAGAAGGTTATTGAACTTACAAAAATTCTTGCCACATACTGCCAAAAAATTAACCTTCATATTGTTCCCTTTACCGAGATTCAGCTGGAGATAAACGAAAAATGTCCTCATGAAGAATTGACAATAATCATGCGAAGAGCAATGATGAGAATAGCAGAAATAATTGCTAATAAAACCGGAGCTCTGGCATTGGTGACGGGAGAGAGTGTCGGACAGGTTGCAAGCCAGACAATACAAAGCCTTGTGGTTACAAATGCCGTGGTAAGCCTTCCGGTTTTCCGTCCTTTGATAGGTATGGATAAAAACGAGGTTGTGGATATTGCCAAAAAAATCGGTACTTTTGAAACATCGATTCTTCCTTATGAGGATTGCTGCACGGTTTTTGTCGCAAAACATCCCACCACCAAGCCGAAACTGGAAAGAATACAGCTTTCGGAAAGCAGGCTGAACATGGAAGAATTGATAAACAAGGCAGTTGAAAATACCGAGGTTTTGACGATAACGAGGGATTAAAGGTAAATAAAAAATAAAATTAAATAAATATGTATGTAATATTATATTAACAAGCAACAATATCTATATAAAGAGATGTTCAGTTGAAGGGTAAAATCATTGGACATAGAAGGTATGGATATGTTGCTTGATTTTTTTTCGAAAAACAAAACTAAAATTTTAATATTTGCGGCAAGCCTTTTGTTGCTTGTAATAGCTTCAGTTTCGACTTATGTGGTAGTTGTTCTGAACAGAAAAACTTTTTACGACGGTATTGCTGTTGAAGGGATTGATGTATCCGGATTGACTGTTGATGAGGCAAGAGAAAAAGTGGAAAAAAAGCTTGACAGGATTGTATATGAAAATAGTCTTTTGCTAAACTATGAAGGCATGACATGGAGGATCGGGCTTTCAGATATATCTTACGATTTCCTTGTGGATGATGCAATAAAAAGAGCCTATTCAATAGGAAGAGAAGGCAGTGTTTTAAAAAGGCTTAAAACCATAAGGAATTTAAAGTCTGATAAAAAGAACGTTTTAGCGAAAGTTGTCTTTTCAAGGCCTCTTCTTGAGGAATATATTACCAGCATCAAAAAGCAAGTTGACGAAAATCCGAAAGATGCAACGGTAACTTACCAAAATGGCAATATTATGTTTGAAAAAGAGATTATCGGGCGATTTGTGGATGTTGACAAAAATCTTGGTTTGTTAGAAAATAAATTAATAAAGAGGGATTTCTCGCCTTTCGAACTTGAAGTCACAAATGTTTATCCGAAAATTATGTACAAGGATATTTCTCATATTGAAGAGGTAATTTCCTCTTTTTCCACTGTTTTTAATTCAGCCAATGTCAACAGAAGCCATAATATCAAACTTGCGTGTGAAAGAATCAATAACACAGTGTTGCTTCCCGGTGAGACATTTTCCATGGATGCTTCTTTGGGGTCAAGAACAAAAGAAAATGGTTACAAAGACGCACCTGTCATAGTTAAAGGCCGCTTGATTGAAGGAGTTGGAGGTGGTGTTTGCCAGGTTACGTCAACATTGTATGTTGCAGTACTCAAGGCAAAGCTTGAGGTGGTTGAAAGGGTAAAACATTCAATGCCTTTGGGATATGTGGAGCCAGGTCAGGACGCAACAATATCGGAAGGCTACATCGACTTCAAATTCAGAAACAATACGGATCGTGCCTGCCTTATAAGTGCATCGGTTGTCGGAAACAGGATAGATATAAAGCTGCTGGGAGCAAAAAGAAATTCAAATTATGATGTAAGGCTGAAATCTGTTGTTGTGGAACGTATTTCTCCTCCGGAAGATGAGATAATTGTCGACAAGTCGCTGCCCAAAGGAGCAGTGAAAATTGAAAGGGAGCCGGTGCAAGGTTTGAAGGTGATAGTATACAGGGAAACTTATGAAAATAATAGACTTATTGAAAGGGAAAAAATATCCGAAGATATTTATAAACCTGTACAAGGTTTAAAAAGAGTGGGGCCTTATGACAGCAATGATACGGAAGGCGGAGAAGAAACTGTAAAGGAAGAAGCTATGGAAGAACAAACTATATAAAAAAGAGGGATGGATTAATGCTTGATTCATTGTATAACAAGAGTGTGGTATGTCCGGTGTGTCAAAACAAAATTGAAGTTACAAAGGTTAAATCGAAAGACTGTGTGGTTGCATCACGGGACTCGGATTTTTGCGTCTATTATGAAAGTGTAAATCCTCTTTTTTATGAGGTATGGGTTTGTGAGCACTGTGGTTATGCTGCGCTCCAGGAAAGGTTCGAGAACATTTCGCCGATAGAGGCAAAAATAGTAAAAGAAAATATTTCAAAGTATTGGAAACCTAGAAGCTTCTGTGGAGAAAGAGATGTTGACAAAGCCATAGAAGCTTTTAAACTTGCACTTTACAACCTTTGCAAAATCAGTCCGAAACCGATTGAATATGCAAAAGTGTGTTTGAGAATTGCGTGGCTTTACAGAATGAAAAAAGATGAGCAGCAGGAGATAAAATTCTTAAACCATGCTTTAAGGTATTATCGTGAAACTTACGAAAATGAACCTTTCCCGGTGGGAAAACTTGATGAACACACATGTGTGTATATGATTGGAGAACTTAGCCGGCGTGTGGGAAATTATGATGATGCGATATTTTGGTTCAACAAGATAATAAGCTCTCCTGGGGCCAGAGAAAATAAAGCTTTGATTGACAGTACCAGAGAGCAATATCATTTGGCTAAGGAAGCAAAAGAAGCAAAGGAGAAAGCATAAAAATTTTATTTTTGCCCGATTAATTCTTTATATTTATTTGAAATTATGATATATTTATATCAATATATTTTTGGAAGTTTTACATACTTATGTGTTTACATGCTGGCAAATTTGACGCGTGAGCTTTTTACGGAGGCAAATATGGATATAGGCAAAGTTCCGAACAGTGTGCTGACGGAATTGATAATAAACAAGATAAAAGCAAACAGAAAAGAGATACTTATAAGGCCGAAGGTGGGGGAGGATTGCTGCGCCGTAGATTTTGGAAAAGATGTTTGTGTTTTGTCGTCGGACCCTATTACAGGTGCGGTTAACGAGGTGGGGCGTCTTGCAGTGCATGTATCCTGCAATGACGTTGCTTCGTGTGGAGCTGAGCCTTTGGGGCTTCTTATGACAATTCTTGCGCCGGAGGGTACGAAAGAAAAGGATATTGAAAATGTCATGACCCAAATTGTCGATACGGCAAATTCTCTGAATGTTGATATCATAGGAGGACATACCGAGATTACCACTGCCGTAAACAGGATAGTGATAATCAGCACTGCGGTGGGAAAGGTATTAAAGGACAAGCTGGTTACTACATCAGGGGCAAAGCCGGGAGATGACATTATTGTGACTAAGGCCGCGGGTATTGAAGGAACGGCCATTATAGCCCACGACAAAGAAAAGGAACTTGTAGATATAATTGGAAAAGAAGCGGTGGAAAGGGCTAAAACTTTCATAAATTACGTAAGTGTGCTAAAAGAAGGAATTATAGCAGGAACGTTTGGTGTAAATTCCATGCATGATGTGACCGAGGGCGGAATACTTGGAGCTGTATGGGAAGTGACTGAGGCCTCGGAAACCGGAGCGGTGATATATAAAAGCAAAGTTCCCGTAAAAGATGAGACACAAAAGATTTGCAAAGTTTATGGAATTGATCCTTTAAGGCTTATATCAAGCGGATGTATGATAATAACCTGCAAAAACGGCCGGGAACTTGTGAAAGAGCTTGAAAACAACGGTATAGAGGCCGCTGTTATCGGAAAAATAACGGCTGATTTGGGTAGAAAACTTGTTTGTGAAGACAATCAAGTTATTGACATTTCCGAGCCGGGTTCGGATGAATTGTACAAGGTTGTATAAACCGCAAAATCAATAAAATTGATATTGAAATATCTGTCGGGAAGTTGTAAAATAAAATGCCGTAATATATAGAAAACTCATGGTAATCCATTGTAAAATGTTTAATAACCAAAGA
>ENA-OWPA01000051-OWPA01000051.1-bioreactor-metagenome-genome-assembly--contig:-NODE-51-length-210217-cov-11.866080_pt1 | contig 210217 bp, 177 predicted proteins | sample MGYA00238139_ERZ651803 | MGnify/ENA primary metagenome ERZ651803 (study PRJEB26909, sample SAMN07631231) | bioreactor metagenome | isolation source: Switchgrass digestor | place: USA: Dartmouth...
ACATTTCCCCATCAGCTTATGAGGCTTATACTGCTGGAGCAGATATATAGGGGATTCAAAATTATGAATGGTGAACCGTATCATAAGTAGGACAAGCTATCTTAATATTATGGTAGAATAGGAGAGATTAATCTTTATTCTAATATTAATAACATAGAGGAGTGTGAAATATATGGAGAAGACCTCAAGTAAACATTATGATTTCTATTATCTTAAAGGTTCTGTTGCAGAAAGGGATATTAATGAAATTGTAAATCTGCAGGAAAAATGTTTTAAGGAAATATGTAATTTATTAGGCATACAACCAAAGATTAGGATTCAATACTATCTATTAGATACACCAGAATTGGTAGGAGAAATATATGGGGATAATGAACCATGTAACGGATTTACAAATCCTCCTGACAAGATTTATGCGGTTTATAATGATAAAATTAAATGTATTGGATACCATGAAGATGCTCATATACTTTCATATACTATTAATAGACCTAAGTCAAACTTTATTAGGGAAGGATTAGCTATGTATTTTGATAAATACTGGTGGGATAGAACAAATGAAGAATGGGTTCAACTATATTTAAATGAAAACAAATATGTGGAAATCTCTAAATTATTATTAAATGATACTTTTTTCAATTATTCTGATTCTATAACATATCCTATAGCAGGTGCATTTACAAAATTTTTAATTGATAATTATGGCATTGATAAATATATAATGTTATATAAGTATACAGGTAAGGATTTTATAAAAAGGATTGAGGAGGTTTATGATGAAAAAATTGAGTGTATTGAAAAGAATTTTATTTTATCTTTGTAATAATGAATGCCTTACAATATATTCTAAACATTAGTTAAGTCGTGGAAATACTATAATATAGAAGACCTAAGTTAATCGCAATTATTTAGGTTGTATTTATCCTAAACAGGGAATATAATATAAGTAGAAAGGAAGGTGAAGATTTTATGAAAGTTAATATAAATAATTTAGTATCTATTTCAGAAGCTAATCAAAATTTTTCTAAAGTGGCCAGATTAGTAGATGAAAATGGAGCTGCAGTAATTTTGAAAAACAATGTACCTCGTTATGTATTAATAGAATATAGCCAATTGGAGAATGAAGAAACAATAGGCGATGAAGAAGTAGAAGAAGTAGCTAAAAGAGTATTATCTAAACATATGAAGGCATTTGAGGAATTAGCCAAATGAAAAGATTAACTAAAACTCAAATATTAAAAATGCATAGCCTTCTTATTCAAGAAACAGGTGGAAGTGATGGTGTTAGGGATGAAGGATTATTAGATTCTGCTTTGAATTTACCATTTCAAAGTTTCGATGGAGAAGATATTTATAAGACTATTCAAGCTAAAGCAGCAAGGCTAGGTTTTTCACTTATTAATAATCATCCCTTTGCTGATGGGAATAAGAGAATAGGGATTTTAGCGATGCTGGTTTTCCTTGAAATGAATGGTATTGAGATTATATGTACAGATGAAGAATTGGTTGAGCTTGGATTAGGTGTAGCAGATAGCTCAGTAAGTTATAAAGATTTATTAAATTGGATAATAGACCATAGTTAATAAAAAGCTTGGCATAATATGAAGACACCAAGCTTTTTATTTTACCATAATTTAAAGAGATATATCTATCGGTAAATAAGTTTTGCGAGTAGAGTCGATACGGTGAGCCGTATCATAAGTAGGCCAAGCTATGGGCTATAGGATAATGTTTAAGGGGTTACTATTAATTAGGATTAAATGATATAATGTATATAAGTAGTAAAGTGTGCAACAAGATGACCTATTAAAAGGGGGAGAATATTTCATGAAATATATTTCAGGAAAAGATATTAATATGGGAATTATATTTGTTGTATTAGGGGTAGTTACATTTGTTATTGGAATTAGTAAATGGCCTTTTTTTATATTATCAGCTATATTTTTATTTTCATACATTAGAATAGATAAAAAAAGATTAAGATGTCCTAATTGTGGTGGTTTCGAAAACCTTGAAAGACTACTGTCCGCTAAAAAACGTAATTATCATTGTAGACATTGTGGAGAAAAAATAAATATAAGGTAAGGACTTTTTGATTGATGAAATTATTATTATAAGACTAAGACACATTTTTTATATTATGTTCAACATATGGCAAACTTTTATTAATGGGGTATAATAAATATATAACATACCATTTAAGGGATAGTGATAAGATGGATATTATTAAAAAGTGTAAAGATATTTTGATGGAATATGAAGATATAATTTTTGCTTATATCTTTGGTTCATATGTTTCAGGAAAGATGAGAATAGATAGTGATATAGACATTGCAATATATTTGAAAAAGAAGATGGATATAAAGACATATCTTGAAATTAAAATGAATTTATCAGAAACTTGTAAAAAAGAAGTTGATTTAATTGTATTAAACGATGCTACTCCATTATTAAAATATCAAATTTACAAAAATAATATATTGTTGTTTACTCGTGACAAATCTATAGAAACCAGATATAAAGTGAAAACCTTATTTGAATATAGTGACATGAAAAGATATTTAGATTTATCTTATGATAGAACTATAGATAGATTAAAAGAAGAGGTGGAATCTAATGGTTGATGTAGAAGTAATTAAACAGAGATTAAATCAATTATCAACTTCTATAAATAAAATAGAAAGGTTTAAGGAAATATCCCTGGAAGAGTTTTTAAAGGATGATATTATACAAGATGTGGTAGAATATAATTTGTTTATAGCAATAAACATGATGATTGATATAGCAACTCACATTGTTGTAGATAATAATATGGGCAGTCCAGAAACATTAGGTGAAGCATTTAACATCTTAAATAAGGAGAAATATTTAAACGATGAGGAAACGAAAGTTTATAGGAATATGGTAGGCCTTAGAAATATATTGTCTCACGAATATATAAACATAGATAAAAAAATAATATATAGCATTTTAAAAAATAATTTAATTGATATAAAGAAATTTGTTATTTTTGTTAATGATAATTTTATTTAAGGATTAATATATATGCATTATAAAAGCAGTAGGTTTATTGTAGTTAAATCTACTGCTTTATTTATATATTTATTACTTTAATCTTAATTCTCATTATATTTTGATTGATAAATAAGTTTTGCTAGTAGTACCGATACGGTGAGCCGTATCATAAGTAGGACAAGCTGTTCTAGTTTATGGTAGAATAGTAAGGAATAACCTCTGTGCCGTTTTAGATAATATCGGAATAAAGGAAGAAATCGAAATACAAATTATTTTGAGGTGAGGAAGTTGAAATATATTGAAAACAAGTTTATCTTGAAGACAGTTACCAAGGATTTACTCGAAAATGTTTTAAAAATTTATGATACAAACGAAGAATATTCTAAAATTTCAATGAATGGAAAACCTTCAATAGAATCTGTTATTGAAGATAAAAACGATATACCACCAGGCTCAAATTTTAAGGACAAGAACTACAAATTAATATCTATGAATGGTCAAGATATTGGAATTATAGATTATATAATGAATTATCCAGATGAAGATGCAGTATACATAGGATTATTTATGATTAATGGAGATTTTCATAGACAAGGATATGGGAAGGCATTTATTGAGGAGTTTACAGTAAATATGAGGGAAAAGGGTATCGCAGATTAAGGTTGGGTGTGCTAAAACAAAACAAAAATGGATTTGAGTTTTGGATAAGAATGGGATTTAAAGTAGTAAAAAAAATGTTTAGTACAATCCATCCTGAAAGAAACTGGCAAATTAAAGTTATGGAAAAAACAATTTAGTAAGAAAGGGATAGGAAGTAGGTTATCTTATATTTTATGAGGTGATTTTATTGGGATATGAGATTAGAAGAGCTGTAACAGACGATGCTAAATATTTAGCAAATATTATTGTTGAAAGCTGGAAGGCAACTTATATTAATATTATACCTGAAGATGAAATAGCTAAGTTTTTGGACAAGGAAAGAAGACAAAAGCAGTTTGAAAGATTTATTGAAGATGGGGAAATTGTTTTGATTGGAATTTTTGATGGTATGCCTTGTGGTTTGGTATTTGCAAATAAAGATAATGATGAGCAATTAGCTAAGTGTGGCTCTATATATTCAATGTATTTTCTTAAGGAATACTGGGGAAAAGGGTTAGGTATTAAGTTAATGGATGAAATTATAAATATATTAAAGAATGAAGGATGTAAGCAGGTTTCATTATGGGTTTATGAAACAAATATAAGGGCAAGAAATTTTTATGAGAAAAATGGATTTATATTTGATGGGACAAAAAAATACAGTCATTTTTCTAATAAACCTATTGAATTAAGATATGTAAAACAAATATAGTGTATGAGAGAGGTACAGCAATGACTCTAAGTGAACAAGCTATTTTTACTAATATGTGTATGATATACAATGAAGATTATATTTTAGTACAGGATAGACAAAATTCAGATTGGCCAGGAATTACATTTCCTGGAGGACATGTTGAGCATGGAGAATCTTTCGTTGAATCTGTTAAGCGAGAAGTTTTTGAAGAAACGGGCCTTATTATTGAAAATCCAATTTTATGCGGGGTAAAGCAATTTCAAACAAAGCAAAATCAGCGATATGTAGTTTTATTTTTTAAGACTAATCAATTTGAAGGAAATTTAAAATCCTCAAAAGAAGGTGATGTGTTTTGGATAGAAAAAGAGAATTTATGTGAGTATAAGCTAGCTCCTGATTTTTTAGATATGTTTAACATTTTTGAGTCTGATAATCTAAGCGAATTCTATTATTATAAGGAACATGGTAAATGGCAGAAGAAATTATTATAAATAAAAACTTTTATTCATCTAATATATTATTTACATTAACCTGAAAGGGAGGATTATTAGTGAGAAAGATTAGTTTAGTATCTTTCAGTGCTCGAAAGACAGGAAATTGCTCCTTAATGGCAGATTATATTATTAGTAAATCTTTAAATTATGAAGTGAAGTATATTTCTATAAATGATTTAGATATCCATGAATGCAAGAATTGTAATTATGAGTGTATGAGTGAAAGGTGCATATACCACAATGACGATGCTTATTTGTACTTTCAATCAACAAAAGAAGTTAATAGAATTATTTGGCTCGTTCCAATGTATTGTGGAAATCCATCTTCACTTTATTTTAAATTGAATGAACGAAGCCAAGATTTTTGGATGAAAAATGAATCTTATTACAATGAATTTCTAAACAAATTATTTATTATTGGTATTGGTAATATAGATAAAGGTAATCCATTTAGGCAAATTTTTGAATCAATGTATAATTGTTCTACAGTTTCTAGCTATAGTCATATACTTATTTTAGAAACACATAAGTATGGTCTAAATTCAATAAAAGATTCTCTTATTGCCAACCAAGCAGTAAAGGAACAAATTAATAAATTTCTAAGTTTATAAAATATAAAACTAGCAGCTTTATTATGATATAAATCTGCTGGTTTTATTTACCTGCTTAATTTGTTGTTTTATTAGATACATCAACTATCAAATAAGTTTTGTGAGTTAAGTGATACGGTGAACCTTATCATAAATAGTGGACAAGCTATTTAAGATAATATTAATGGACGAGGGATTATTGTGGCTATAATTAGGTGATATAATGTATAAGTAGTACTATATGACTTAAAGGAGGGTAAGACAATGGAGAAAAGGGTGCTTAATTTAAATTCTAAAATAATAATAATCATTATATTATTTTTATTTGCTTTTACAGCTTGTACTTTGCAAGGAGGGACAGATACTATAAGGCTATTATCTCGAGATGAGATACAAGAAGTTGAAGAAGATGTAATAGCTTTAGTAAATGGAGAAAAAGTGTATAAAGAAGAATTTAATCAGTATTATGATGTTATGGATGCTACAGGCCTATATGAAGACCTAAATGAGCTTAAAGCCATTGTTTTAAAAATATTAATAGAAAGCAAAGTTGAAGAACAAAAGATAATAGAACTAGGCATTACTGTAAGTGATGAAGAAGCTAGGGAATTATACCGTAAAGCCTTTGAAGGTAAAGATTCAAGTTTTGAAGATTTTATAGAAAATAGTCCTGGTTTAGGAGAAATTGACTTTTTAAATGTTACTAAAGAAGCCATTAAAATAGACAAACTGTATGAAATGAATACTATAATAGGTGAAGAGGATTTAGAACCTGAAGAAGCAATGGAAGTTAAAACAAAGTATTTAAATACTCTTATTAAGGAAGCAGAAATAGGAGTTCAGGAAAAATATTTTGATTTAGTACCAAAAGATTATGAAGTAGATAAATTAAAAGTAAAAAACTAGTAGAGAAGAGATTTAAACTGGGGGATAGTATGAATTGGAAAAATGTTAAAAAGATAGATGCACATATACATATTTTACCTGAAGAAAAACGATTGGAATCTATAAAATATCAAGGAGAAGAATGTACATGGGCAAAGGCAGATATAGAAACATATATTAAATTAATGAATGAAAGACCTTATTTTATTGAAGTTCAAGATGGAAAAATTTAAATATATAATTTAGTTACGTCACATTATTTCTATTATACGAAGCATGAATTAAACATTAAAAGTTTTAGATATAATCTATAAAAGAAAGGTGGTGAAACATCTGGTTTTTGGCAAGGAAACAGGAAAAGCATATTAGGTATGACTTAACAAGATATATCTTGTTAAAGGACAGCTAGAAGGAAAAAGCTTTATGAGATTTATAGTTAAGAGACTATATCCTAGTAGCTTAATCCTGTATTGCTACCACTTATAATTAAGTGAGAAATCAGGTTAGCACATGAAATATGAGAAAATAGTTGGTGTAGGCAACACAGCAACTGTATATGAGTGGGAAAAAAATAAAGTACTTAAGCTTTTTCATCAGGATTATCCAATGGAATCGGTAGAAAAAGAATTCAAAAATGCGAGATTAATATGCAATATGGAATTTTCTAAGCCTAAAGCCTATGAAATTATCACATATAACAAACAAATAGGTATAATATATGATAGATTAAAGGGGGAATCCTTGTTAGATTGGTTTATGAGGACAGGCAATATTGAAGAATGTGCTATATATATGGCAAAGCTACATAAACAAATCATGGAAAATAAGATTAATGGTGTACCAAATTACAAAGATTTTTTAAGGAACAATATACAAAATGCCAAAAACTTAAAAGAAAAAGAAGAAATATTATATATCCTTGATAAACTTCCAAATGGAAGTACCCTTTGTCATGGGGATTTTCATCCTGGCAATATATTTATTTACAATGGGCAAACAACTGTCATAGATTTTATGAATATATGTCATGGACACTTTCTGTACGATATAGCAAGAACTGTATTTTTGGTTGAATATACTCCTGTGCCAGTGGAAGTGGAAGAAAAAGAAAAGCTTTTAAAATTTAGAAAAACATTAGCAGATTTATATCTTATAGAAATGAATGTAAATAGAGAAACTATAAAGGATTATTTATTAGTTATAATTGCAGCAAGAATGGGTGAATGTCCTAACGAGAAATGAAATGTAATTGCATTTTTATATTAAGTGGAATCATTTGTGCCCCTACTGATTTACAAAATATCATCGATACGGCATTGAAACAATTTAAGTTAATTTAAATATAATTTTAAAGCAGTAGATTATTTCTATAATAAATCTACTGCTTTAATTCTATGGGATTATATCTATTACCAAATAAGTTTTGTCAGTTGAACTGATACGGTGAGCCGTATCATAAGTAATTACAAAGTTACATCTAAGATATGATGAACATGTGATTAATATAGTATTATTTTATGTAAATATTTAAGGCATGTACTGCTTTATATGATGTAAAGATAATAGATATATAAAACATTATCTTTAATATATCTTAAAAAAGAATTAAATAACTAAATCTAATATATTTCCACTTTTTAAGCTCAATATTTTTTGGTATATTATTGATTTTGCTTTCATTTTTAGTCTTATGTTCAAGGGTATTAATTAACAAGATTACTAGAAACAAGTATGTCGTAACTGCCTTGCCTACTGTGCTATCCTTTAGAATATCCTTTATACTTGGAGTAATGGTATTTCAAGGAATACCTAGAGATAAGGTTTTATTCTAGAGTTATTCACATGTCGAAAATTGGATGATTATAAGGTATAGTCATTAAAGAAAGAAATTATTTTCTTAATATTCGAAAAGGTGTTAATTATATCTGATAATTATAAATTGAAAAGTTATTAGAGCTGTGTTAACATATAGTTAAGACTAAATATTGAATTAATTTTAAGAAATTTTTATTAACTCTTTGCTAAATGTTATGAATACATATTTAACTAAATTCGGTATTGCTGTAGACTAAATTCTGAAAAATGTAAAAATTTACGCAAAATGAATTGCATTATTTTATTGCTATGTATGGTTAGGGTAAAATAAGTATTTGGAGAGGTTAAATATGCATGGTAAGGACTTAATAAAAGTAGATAGTTTAACAAAGCAGAGACTTATGGCTTTGGCTAAAAAGAATGATTTGGAAATTAGTGATTTGATTGAAAAGCTCATTGATGAGTGGGACAATTATGAAAAAGTGCTAAAAGCTATAAAAGAAGAATATGAGGTTTATAAGCAAAGAGATATAACTGCTTTAAAAATTGGTGATGCAATTATGGATGGAATCTGCATAACAGATGGGGACGGAAATATAATGGATATCAATGAAGGATATACTAAAATTACAGGTTTAGTCAAAGGAGAGATAATTAGATTTAATGTCCAAGAGTTTTCAGATAAAAAGTATTCTGACATGGAAGTTACTTTTGAAGTATTAAAAAAGAAAAAGAAAGTTTCAACTATGTCTATAATAAACAACAAGCAAATATTGATAATAGGAAATCCGTTTTTTAATTCCGAAGGACAATTAATTCAAATTATTACAGTGCTGAGGGATCTTACTGAACTTATTGCATTAAAAGAAAAACTTGAAGAAAAAGAAAGGGAAAACCAAAGATATTTAAATGAATTAAAATATATAAGAGCTCGACAGAAGGAAAGCGAATTCCTTGGGATTAGTGTACAGGCCCAGCGAATTAGGGATACAATATTCCAAGTGGCAAAGACAGATGCAACTGTCCTTATAACTGGGGAAACTGGTGTAGGCAAAGAAATTGTTGCTAAGGAAATTCATAAGAATAGTTTAAGAAATAATGAACCATATATTAAAATTAACTGTTCAGCTATTCCTGAAACACTTCTAGAGTCAGAATTTTTTGGTTATGAAAAAGGTGCATTTACGGGAGCAGTAAATAGAGAAAAGATGGGGCTATTAGAAGCTGCTAACAAAGGGACTGTACTTTTGGATGAAGTTGGAGACATGCCACTACACTTACAACCTAAGATATTGAGGTTTTTGCAGGAAAAAGAAATAACAAGAGTAGGCAGTACAAAGCCTATTACAATAGATGTAAGAGTAATTGCAGCAACCAACCAAAATCTAGAGGAGTTAGTCAAAAAAGGAAAATTTAGAGAAGATTTATATTATAGATTAAATGTAATACCTATAGAAATACCTCCCCTTAGGGAAAGAAAGGAAGATATAAGAATTTTAGTTCATAAGTTTATTGTTGAATTTAATAAAAAATACAGCAAACAAGTATCTTTTACTGATGAAGCTTTAGAAGTTTTAGAATCTTATGAATGGCCTGGAAACGTAAGGGAATTAGAGAACACAATACAGAGATTGATAATAATGAATAATAAAAATCTTGTCACAGATAAAGAGACAATAGGAATATTAGGTATCGAAAAAAATCCATTTGATTTAGCAGTGAATCATGAACTATCATTACAAGAATCTCTAGCAGTTTTAGAAAAGAAAATTATTGAAAATGCTTTGAAAAAATATGGCACCACTTATAAGGCTGCTGAAGCACTTAAAGTTTCTCAATCAACAATTGTAAGAAAGGCAAGGGAATTTGGAATAGAAGAATGGTAATAACATATAATTCACTAGTGTTGTTTATAAAATCAAATTTAGAATATGTAGGATAGTATAGATTTATTATTAGCAAATAGAGATAAGTATATAAAAATACAGCTTAAAATATTTAGATAAATAGAAATGATGTAATAAGAAGTAAGATGTTTGCAATTACTATTCTTATTACATCTTTTCTTTTTTTGGTATGCTTATTGCATTATATTTTGAATATTTAAATCAAAAGTTAGGGGGTATTAGCTATGTCAAATAAAGAAACAGAGTTAATTTTATCTCATTTTGTTTATTTAGCAGATTATCTTCCGAATTTTTTTACCGAGGATATAATTATTGGAGTAACAAATACTAAAAACTTTATATTTCAAAGTATAAATGAAAATATTCCAGTCACTGTGAGACCAGGAGATCCAGTGACAGAAGGGGATGGTATGTATGAAGCTATGCATTATGGAAAACCCTACTCGGTAATAATACCAAAAGAAAAATTTGGAGTCACTTACAGATCAACTACAGTACCTATACGAGATAAAAATGGAACTATTATTGGAGCCTTTGGAATAGGTAGAAGTATAGAAAATCAAGTAAAAATTAACTCATTGGCGGAAAATTTATCTAATTCATTGCATGAGATATCTAAAGTTGTAACTCAATTTTCAAATGACATTCAAGAACTGGTAAATTCAAATACAGAAGTTTTACGAGTAGCACAAACAATGAAGGAAGAAACAGAGAAAACTGATGAGATATTGAGTTTTCTTAAAAATATATCAAAGCAAACAAACTTATTAGGGCTTAATGCATCAATTGAAGCTGCAAGAGTAGGAAAATATGGTTTGGGTTTTGATGTAGTAGCAAAAGAAATTAGACAACTTTCTATTTCTAGCAATGAATCAATGAAAGAAATAGAGTCTATTTTAAATAAGGTAAAAGCTTTGGCTAATGATTTGCTGGAAAATATAAATCGTACAGGTTTAATTTTTCAAAATCAAGCTGCCGCTATTGAAGAAATAACTGCAAACATAGAGGAAATTGCCTCTTTATCAGCAGTTTTAGAAGAAATATCGGGAAAATTTTAATCTAAATATACTTTAAAAATAATTCAGTTTTGGTTTTATTAATTTAAATTTGCATTATATTGAATGCATTGCATAGAAAAAACTATTTCTATTCAAATTGTTTATTACTTAGAAACGACAATAAATGCATAATTCTACAATTTTTTAAAAAAACTTAACTTTGTGAAAATATTGGCATAAATATTGCGAATTATGTTAGCGAGTAAATACTCAATTTAATCAGAAGCATTGAACACAATATAAGATATGGTGAAGGAGGTGCAAACATATGAAGCTGGTTAATTTTGAACTAGCGAAACTATATAAGCTTCCAAAGCATTTTGACTATGATTGAGTATGGTCTATTGAGCCATCAACTGAAAGGCATTATACAAGTTTTTCCAAAATACAGTGATTTAAATTCGACTGTTAAAATTGAAATGAATGTAAAATGTGATGAATTAAATTCATTTTTGCATTAGTATTAATGGTTGCCTTTAATATTTAGTGAAGGAGGATTTTAATGGAAACGAAAAAAGGTTCAAATAGTGAAATAGGTGGCTTTGGAAAAGCAGGTTGGGTAATAATTATTTATTGTTTATTGATGTTTTGGTTTTATGTAGGTATGGTAAATGATGGAACAAATATTACAGCTCCTGCAGTAGCATCAAAACTTGGGGTAGAATCTGGTACAGTTGTAAGTATGGGAACAATATCTGGAATTGTAGGAGTTCTATTCTTTATAGCAGCAGGACAGATAAATCGTAAGCTAGGTTCAAGATTGACATCAGGTATTTGCATGATTGTAGCAGGTGCTGCTTACATTGGAATTGGTCTATCTAATTCTATTACTATGTATACAGTTTGCCTTTGCTTTGTTACTGGTTCAGTAATGTCTGCTGGATATATTGCAGGTGGAACATTAGTAGCAGAATGGTTCCCTAAGAAAAAAGGTATTGTTATGGGATACACTACTATGGGACATAACTTAGCATCAGCATTCTATGTACCATTTATTAATGCATTAGTGAGTTATTTTGGAATTACTCGAGGAGTAGTTTTACCAGCTGTATTAAGTATCTGTCTTGGTATTGTTGGACTTTTATTTATACGAAATACTCCTCAAGAAAGAGGTCAGTATCCAGACAATGTAACAGAAGATGTATACAAAACTGAATATTTTACAGATGAAGTAGATCCTGATGGAGGATGGACTACAGCAAAATTATTAAAAACGAAAGAATTATGGCTTTCTGCTATAACAACAGGATTATTTCAGATTGTAACTGTTGGAGTTATGAGTCAATTAGTAGTACGTAATCAGCAGTTAGGATTTACTCAGGCGACTTCTATAAAAATTATGACTGTAGTTGCTTTAATTGGTGTATTTGGTTCATGGGTTGTAGGAGTTATAGATCAAAAGCTTGGAACTAAAAAGGCAATGATAGGTTTTGCTTTATGGTACATGGTTGCATTAATTTCAAATTTAACAGAAAAAACTATCTTTATCTATCTATCAATATTTATGATTGGTATGGCAATTGGAGGATCAGCTAACTTTACAACATCTCTACCAGCTGCAATCTTTGGTAGGCATGGTTTTAGCAAAGTAAATAGTGTTGTATTCCCAATACAAGGATTTGTAACTTCAATGTGTTTTGTAATTAATGGACTAGCATTAAATATTGGTGGAAGTTTAAGAGGTGCATATGTTGTATACATTGGTGTTCTTTTAATTAATATATTCCTTATTTCTCTTGTAAATGAACATAGATATAATAGAGACTATCATAGCGATGTAAATATATAAAATGTTAAAGTAGCTTTTTCAAAGAATATATGTTATTTAGGGTACAATGCAAAAGTATAAGATTATAAATATGTTCATATCAGAAAAAAGAAATTGCAATTTGAAAATTTAATACTAAATTACGAATAATGCATTTATGAATTATTTTCATTAGAATAATTCAGTATCGCATTAAGCAAAGATATTAGATTGAGATAAGAAATAAATATGACTTAAAATATTTGTTACTTATAATTAGCAATGAGTAGCATATCCAACAAAAAAATTAACTAATTCCATAATTGTATATGTGAAAGTTGGCACATCTATTGCATTATTGTATTGAGTAGATATTTGATTCAAATAAAAATATTGATAAATCATTGTAAAGGAGGTGATTACGAATGAAGAAGGTAGAATTTAAAGATGTCAAATCATATAAAGCTCCAAAACATTTTGACTGTGTTTCTCTAAGAGTACAAGGTAAAGACGAAACTGGTATTTCAAAGTTTTGGATGGGAGTGACTCATTTCTTACCAGGTGGTGGAGCTGAATATGACTATACAGATTCACCAACTGAAAAGGTATATTTTGTCTTAGAAGGTGAAATAACTGTTAAATCAGATACTGAAACTTTCAAGCTTAAAAAATATGATTCATTGTATATTCCACCATTTGAAGGCAGAACTATTATCAATGAGACAAATGAACCTTGCACAATGTTAGTAGCAATAAATTACCAATAGGGAGGTGTGAAATTAATGGTTAACAATGTTAACAAACAATTTGTTGATAATTTATTTGATGTTAAAGGAAAAGTTGCACTTATTACTGGAGCTACAGGAGCTTTAGGTAGAGCAGTTTCCTTTGGATATGGATATGCAGGTATGAAAGTTTTCGTTACAGGACGTAGCGAAGAAAAGTGCAAAGCACTTTGCGATGAATTGGAAGCACATGGAATAGAATGTGGATATTCAGTAGGAAATCCTGCAGTAGAAGAAGATGTAATAAAAGTTGTTAATGATGCAGTTGCAAAGTTTGGAGAAATCAACGTATTATTAACAGCAGCTGGATACAACAACCCACAACCAATTGTAGAGCAAAGCTTAGAAGAATGGAAAAAAATAATGGATTCTGATGTGCAAGCAACTTGGTTATTCTGCAAATATGTTGGTCAACAGATGATCAAGCAAGGTAAGGGTGGAAAAGTTATCTTAGTATCATCAGCTCGTTCAAAAATGGGTATGGCTAATTACACAGGTTACTGTACAGCAAAAGCTGGTATTGACCTTATGGCTCAATCTCTTGCTTGTGAATGGACAGCTAAGTATAAGATTAATGTTAATACAATTAATCCAACAGTATTCCGTTCAGATTTAACTGAGTGGATGTTTGATCCAGAAAGCAATGTTTATCAAAACTTCTTAAAACGTATTCCTGCAGGTCGTCTTGGCGAACCAGAAGATTTTGTAGGACCATGTATATTCCTTGCTTCAAGTGCAAGTGATTTCATGACAGGAGCAAACGTTGCTGTGGAAGGCGGATATTGGGCTAACTAATCCCAGAAATTAGGAGAGGTACTATGAGGGAAATTAAGAAGGTTTTAATATGTGGTGCTGGAATGATGGGACAAGGTCTTGCACAAGTTTTTTCAGCTTGTGAAGGCTTAAATGTCACAGTTCATAACAGACGTGAACGTGATATATTTGGACCAATCCGACAAAATCTCGAACAGCTCAGAGATAAAGGAATTATAACTGATGCTGAAATAGATTCAAGACTTTCAAGAATTAAATTTACGACAGATATGGAAAGCGATGAAGTGAAAAATGCTGACCTAGTCGTTGAATGTGTTGCAGAAGAAATGGAATTAAAGCAAGACCTTTTTGCCACACTAGAAGAGATTTGTCGTGAAGATTGTATTTTTGCTACTAATACATCTGTTATGAGTCCAACAGAGATTTCAGCAAAAGTAAATCATAAAGAAAGAGTAATTGGTACACATTTCTGGAATCCAGCTCATTTAATTCCATTAGTAGAAGTTGTTAAGACAGCATATACAAGCGATGAAGTGGTTGAGTCTACAATGGCAGTATTAGAAAAGGTAGATAAAAAACCAGTTCTTTGCAAAAAAGATGTTCCAGGATTCATTGCTAATAGAATGCAGCATGCTTTATGGCGTGAAGCTATTTCCATTGTTGAACAAGGCATTGCTGATGCAAAAACAGTGGATGATGCTGTAAAATATAGTTTTGGTTTAAGACTACCTCAGCTTGGTCCTATGGAAAATGCTGATATGGTAGGCTTACAATTAACATATAACATTCATGATTATATATTGAAGTATTTGGAAGATTCACATGAACCTTCACCTATTATAAAAGAGCATCTTGCACAAGGAAAGGAAGGCTTTAAATCTGGAGAAGGATTCCAAAGCTGGACACCTGAAGCTATAGAGAAATCTAAGAGAGATTTAAATGAGTATTTAATTAAGATGATTTATGGAGTATAATCCTTTGATTACTATTACAGTGAATGATACTGTGTATAAAACAATAAATTTAAATTTAAGGAGGAATTTATAATGGGAAAAAAAGTATTTGTAGATTTAACTCATCCATTTAGCGCTGATATTCCACGTTGGCCTTATTTCGATAAGCCAGTAATAACTTCTAAGCATACTATGGCCAAAAGTGGTGTTTTAACACAATATGTTGGATGCACAATGCATACTGGAACACATGCTGATGCACCACGCCATGTTATGGAGTACGAGTTTGATGGAAGACGTGCGCGCTATACTCATGAAATGCCAGTAGATGCATATACAGGAGATGCAGTATGCCTTGAAGTTAAAGTTGATCGCTGGGGATTAATCCTACCAGAACATCTTGAAGATGCTTGCAAACGTGCAAACATTAAACCAGAAGAATTAGAAGGAATGGTCGTTTGCTTAAATACAGGAATGCATCGTAAATTTGATGATACTAGCGAATATTATCAATATTCATGCGGTACTGGCGTTGAAGCAGGAAGATGGTTTGTAAAACATAAAGTTAAATGCGTAGCTATGGATATGCAAGCACTAGACCATCCACTTCATACAGCTATGGGAAATAATGGGCCTACTCGTATGAATTTATTAGGTGTTTCAGGAAAACCAATTACAGAAGAATATAAAGAAATGTTTGGTGAAGAAGCATATGCTGAATTCGATAAAGAAGAATACATTAGAATTCATGGAAAAGAAGCATATGATGCAAAATTCGGTGATTTAGAAGCAATAGGATGCTGGGGAACATGGGAACCATGCCATAAGCTACTATTAGGACATGGTATTGTAGGTGTAGAAAATCTTGGCGGAGATTTAGATAAAGTTTCTGGAAAACGTTTCAGATTTTATTGTTTCCCAATTAGATGGTACATGGGCGACGGTTCAATGGTTCGCTGCGTAGCTGAAATAGATGAGGACGATTTAAATGATGTGCCAGATAGAGTATACCCATATGGTTGCTTCTAATTTTATATCAGCAAACTATGAGTTCTGATTTTGGCCAAGCTCCCCTTCTTTTAATATCATACAAATATCACCCCTGTAATGTTTAAAGATAAATTAGAAGAAGGGGCTAGCCAAAACCCTAATAAAATATGAAATATTTACTAGCAACTATAATTATACATGACAATAGTAATATAGGCAAGGAGGTTCGGTTATGGATAATAAAGTAATTTTGACAGTAGCAACTACAGGAGCATGGCCAACTAAAAAAGACACTCCTTATATACCACTTCAGCCAGAAGAAATTGCAGATGAAGTTTATAAGTGCTGGCAAGCTGGAGCTTCAGTTGCTCATATTCACGTTCGTGATGATGAAGGTAAAGCTTCTATGAGCTTTGAAAAATTTGAAAAGACTGTAAAGCTAATCAGAGAAAGATGTGATATAGTTCTTAACCTGACAACATCAGGAGGATTAGGTCTTACGGATGAAATAAGAATGAAACCTTTTATTGAATTAAAACCAGAAATGGCATCTTATGATTGCGGTTCAATGAACTGGATGCATTCATCAGTGTTCGAAAATAGCCCATCATTCCTAGAAAAATTAGGAAAAACTATGCAAGAAAATAATGTTAAGCCTGAAATAGAAGTATTTGATGCAGGCATGGTATATAATGCTATTTACTATATGAAAAAAGGTGTATTACAAGCTCCATTGCACTTCCAATTTGTTTTAGGTGCTGCAGGCGGTATGGCTGCAACAGTAGAAAACTTAGTCTTTCTTAAAAATTTAATACCGGAAGGATCGACATGGGGTGCATTAGGAATAGGCAAAGGCCATTTACCTATATTATATGCAACATTAGCTCTTGGCGGACATGTAAGAGTTGGAATGGAAGATAATATTTATTATGGACCAGGAAGACTTGCAGAATCAAATGTGGAATTTGTAGAAAGAACAAAGAGAATAGTGAGAGAGATGGGTAAAGAAATAGCTACTCCTAATGAAGCTAGACAAATACTAGGGCTTAAGAATTGTTAATTTTATTATGTTTAATTTTATTTACTACTAATTAAAAGGTATTTATTCTGTTTGTATGACATGGTATTGTTTTTTGATAGAATAAATGGATTAAGCTACATTAATTGATTATTTTCAAACAGGCTAGGTACTTTTTGTAAGTGTTCCTTTTCTAGGGGAAGCACTTCTCTAGGTACCTTTCTTTCTATTTCAAGCACTTTAGTATAACTTGTTATATCTGGTCATTTTAATGAACTTTCATTTAGTAAGTTAATATATATGAGGGTTATATGGTTTCCAGAGTTATATTTTACATATTTAACTGCCGCTTCAAATTTTTCTTTATTTTTTGGGGTAAATTCTACTTGGAGTTTAGGATTAAATCTCAAGCTGCTTATGTAGTTTTAAAACTCTACAGTATATATGATATCAACATGATTTTCTGACACAGCTAGAATCCTATCATGACCATATACTATTTTTGGAACTCCTCAAGGTATTAAAAAGCCTTATTATAGAACCTAAAAAAATGAAAGACTTATAGTAATCTATGAGTCTTTTATTTTGATTTCGTTTATCTCCTTAATATATCTGAAAAAATAAAACCACTCTGCAAGTATCAGTTGCAGATGATAATTAATTTATTACCTATAAAGTAACATTCATATCTTTGTAAATTGGATTATCTTCATAATCATTATAACATGATTTAGTAATAAGAAAACATTTCTATAGCTATTTCTATGCAAATAATTCTTTTCTTTAATCTATTAATAAATTTTATGTTTTTGCAAGTAGAAGCCTATAATATTGTTTTTTCTCCAGTTTTTATTTGAATCAATCTATGTTTGCTTAGGAAGTAGTGAGGCTCTAGTATTTTAGTAAAGTGGAGTAATTATACTAATAATAGTTTTGAAAAGAAAAAATTATTAGAAATAAAAAATCTATATTTTATGAAGAAAGCTTAAAAAAGCAGTTGACTTTAGGCAAAAAAATGATGTTATTTATTTAAATCAAATTCAATATAAGTAGTTAAGCATAAACAATTATTTTTTTTAAGATAGAAATTGATTATAAGCAATTAATTTATAATTAATGTTATTAGTCAAGAATCCTTATACTCAATTATTCTTACATTTTTACACATAAATTATATCTATTATTAGTTTGAGACATTTGAAATGCTAGTTTAACAAGTTCTTTAGTTTTTCCTACGAGTTTAAATTTATTAATAACTAGTGTTTTGAACAATAAATGAAAACTATAGGAAAAACTATCTAAATATATTATAATAAGTAGTAGTATGAATAAATTAGCATTAATATGCATAATAAAGCTGAAAATCTAAGTTAATAGATACATATTAGATTAAAACTAAAAGTTAAAACATATCAGAATATCAATTTTTGTACATATATAGCATAAAAATTTATGGAAATATGTTATCATTATCATTATATTTTCAAATATTATTTTAGATAGTTGCAGAATGCGATTAAAGTTATCTGTGCAAGCAAATAATTAAATATTTAAGGTATGTAAAATGAAAGTTAAACTAAACCTCTTTAATTCCAATTAATGGAGCTAAGCAATCAAAACTTTAATAGTATAAGAGGTTTATTATGATTTTTAGACTAAAGTATAAAAGCTATTAATTGAAAATGCACGGAATAAGTCTATATGATTTCTTTTATTTCTAGCTATAGTGAGGAATAGAAGAATTAAAGTAATAATTATGCTGTACAGAAATTTGTTCAATTCTTCCATATTTTGAGTAAATGATTGGATTATCACAAAATATATAATTAAGTTTAATTAACATTGATACTACATTTCTTAGCTTTTAGACATATATACTTCATTCTATCAGTTCTAATCTTTTTACAAGTGATGTCATCATCAGACGTAGCTAAAGAAGAACCATGTCATTAAATCCAAGTTGAGAGAAATTAGGCAAATTACATAGATTTAAAGGGATAACTAAATAACTATCATCATTATAACTAAGATTCCTTAAGAAATACTTATATGAGAAATCAGAGTGAAATTAAAAATATGTTTCTAAAAAAGAAAGTAAAGGTTTAACATCCTTATAATTCTTAATATCCTGAGGTTCTAAGCTAAGATTTGAGTTGTTATCAGAGTCAGAAAGATTAACATTTTTAACAATGACAGGAGCATTTGAAGAAACTTTGGAAGTATTCCAAATGTCATCAAAGTAAGTTATCTTCACAGTAGTGCTAGAAGAAGTAGATTTAAGTATTTTATTTTAAACATATTTTTCAATATTAAAAGAGAAATATATGTATTTTGATATATTTAAATTCAGTATTTGGGTGAGTTGCTGAATGCTAAAATGAGCAATAATGCAGTACTTAAAGGAGGAGGGGGTTTATGGATAAGGAAATTACGATATTGGCAATAGATGATGATAAAGAAATACTATATGCATTAAAAGCTATTTTTGATTTTCAAGGATGGAAGTCAATATTGGCACCAGATGTTGAAAATGGTTTAAAGGCTTTCTTGAATATTAGACCAGACATAATACTCATTGATTATCACTTGCCACGTATTAACGGAGTAGATGGGGTGTATATGTTAAGACAGTTATCCCCAACAGTACCTATAATTGTATTCACTATTGATGAAAGCCAAGAGGTTGCTAATCGTTTTCTTGAGGTAGGTGCAAGTGATTTTGCCTTAAAGCCTATAAAGGCTCCTGATTTAATTTCAAGAATTAATCTACATATTCAGCTTATGAATAGAGAACCTGATACTAGTGGCTATATATTTAATATAAATAACAATGGAAAAGATATAGAAACTAATGTACCTAAGGGAATAAGCTTTAATACCTTGGATTTAATAAAGCAGAATATGGATAAAAAAGAATTCTATACTGTTGAATCTATTGTAAAATCAACTGGGTTAGCATATCAGACAGTTTATAGGTATCTGCAATATATGGAATCAGTAAAAATGGTCGAAGTACATACAACATATGGTAAAGTAGGAAGGCCTAAAAATTCATATCGTCTACTATAGGGGGAATTGATTATGAATGAGATTTCCGTTGTATTTCCGTATTTAATTATTGAAAGGCCTTGCCATATTTGGGGGGTAAAGCTTGAAAGTAATTTAGAAAAGAACGTAGTTATAAGATTTAATTATTCAAATTATGAAGAAGAAAAAGTAATTGATCGTAAATTAAAGGTAATACGTAGTCATCTTATGCTTGCTTGTTATTTAATTAATAAAGATCCACTAATTTATTGTAAAATGATGAAACTAGAAGAAAATAGTTTTAAGAATTATTCAAATTCAAGTTTATCAGTTGAGAAACTACTAAAGATATTGCCAATGGATTTAGAAAAAAGTGCTCTTACAGTGTATTGGTTTTCTAGATATTTGGAAGCTAAAGATGAAAAAAATCAAATAATATCACTTTATAATGCGTTGGGAACTTTACCTAGCGGATATAACAAGATTTCATCATTGTCATCAAGCCCAGATGATAAAGTAGTTTTGGAGGCTTTAATTTCTAGGATTGAGGATTTTAAAGAAAAAGATAGTGAAGACGAAACTTATATTGAAAAAACTTTACCATTAACATTTGAAGAGTTCAAGAAACTGGAACTTTGTTATATTAAGGCTCTATTAAATACTTTTCAAGAAATAAAAAAGCCAGAGAGAGACTAATAGTTAAATATTCGAGGATAAGGCTGCTAATATCAATAAAAAACCTTAATATATAAAAGGAGTTCAAGCTATAGAGATATTATTGCGGGAGAATTTGGTAGTATCTAAAACAAAACTGCTGCAAACAATTGTAGTATGCAAAAAATAACAGTGTATTTTGAATATATCTTGGAGCTAGCTTGTTGGAAAAGTTTTCTGATTACTTAGATATAGTTTTGATGATGGTGATGTAGATATTATTTCACAAATATAAAATTTACTCAAAAACCCCTATAAGGGGGTTTTTTATTATTGTGTATCAGCAAGGAAGAAAAATAGTTAATAAAAGTTTGATAACACAAACCACATTAGAGCCTTAACCTTGTGGATGAGGTTGAAATATAAATCAAGATCCTAAACTGTGAGAAACAAGGGAAGTAGATGTGGCATATAATCGGAGTGAAAGTTTGCATTATGATTACATCTTGACTTTTAAGTTAAGTGATGATAAAAGCATTAGACTTGCAGAAAAATATATCTTTCTAAGATTATTATAAGTGCATATAGATAAGTTTGAGACTAAAGGTGCTGATGTTATAGTAATACATGCATTTCTATATAAGGAAAACAAGAAGAATTTGATAATACAATAGAGAAATCATAGGAAAAAAGAGAAATAAGAGAAAAAAGAGAAATAAGAGATTAAAGAAAGAATTATGTGAATAATCAGTTTATTTAGAGCTTTAATAGTATAATGATTATAGTAATTCCTTTGTATAAGTATTTATTATTTATTTGAAAACGTTTCCAATAACCAGCAAAGAATTGAACGATTTGAAAGTATTTAATAGTGATAGGAACACAAGCGCAATTAAATAGTTGTAGAATATGACTTAAAAGTTATTTACAGAGAGCAGGCTAAAATAAGAATAATTTTTTGATAGAAAGAAAAAGTAATACAATTTCTAATAAATGAGCTAGTGTAGTAGATGGTAAATTGCTTTGACTCTGATTATGGAGTTTATCGAAGTCATTAAGAAATATTATAAAAATTTAATTGCTTAGCTGAAATTGGTATAGGCTTCTCTTTTAATTTTATTTTAAATTTAAAGCTATATAAAATTTAGCTATTGTAGCTATATCAAAAATGGAGAGGCTTAACCATTTCAATAAACATTATTGTGAGTTGCAGAATTCTGTAACAAGCAACAAATAGATAATAATAAAGGGGGTTTATTATGCTAAAGAACAAACGTTTTACAAGGTTTTGTGCTCTTCTTTTGGCTGCTTTAATGATTACTTTAATGGTAGCAGGTTGCTCTCATAAGACTGAAGTTGTTAATACTCCAGAAATTCAAGAACCTGCTCAAGTAGGAGAAGTCAAAGAAGCAGCTATTCCTACAAAAATGGAAGGAGACGATTTCAACAACGGAGCAATTGGACAATATGGAGGAGTATCAAGTAGTACCGAATATGCATCACAAGTGGGGATAGACATACTTAAGGCTGGGGGAAATGCAGTAGATGCAGCAGTTGCAACTGCATTTGCAGTTGGAGTAACTGAACCTAATTTAAGTGGTATTGGTGGCTGCGGTATGATGAATATTTATTTAAAGGACAGCAATGAGTACATAATACTAGAATATATGGAAACTGTTCCGATGAATGTTACTCCTGGTTGGTTTAATAAAGATACTGACTCTAGTACTGCAAAAAATGCTGCTGTTCCATCACAAGTTCATGGATTGCTTACAGCATTGGAGAAATACGGAACTATGACAAGGCAAGAGGTCATGGCGCCAGCTATTAAGCTTGCAAGAGAAGGTTTTATAGTCGATGAAAGACTTGCTGAAGCTATAGCTAATAGTTACGATATATTCTCCCAACCTGGGAATGAATATTTATTAGAACTTTATACAAACGACGGCATTCCTTATGCTGCAGGAGATCTTTTCAAGAACGAAGATTTGGCCAATACTCTACAGGCTATAGCTGATGGTGGTATAGAAGAATTTTATACTGGTGAGCTAGCTAAGACTATAGTAGAAGGCTTACAAGCAGGTGGTAGCTTAATTACAATGGAGGATATGGCTAATTACAAGACTGCTATTCGTGAACCTTTAAGAACAACATATCATGGTTATGAAGTTATAGTTCCACCTCCTCCATCAAACGGCGGGAACTGGCTATTAGAAATGTTAAATATTTTAGAAAATTATGATTTAAAAGCTATGGGACACAATACTCCTGAATATTTATTCACATTTAATGAGGCTTCTCGTTTAGCACTTGCAGATTCATATGCATTTGCTGGAGATCCAGCTTTCTTCAACTTACCGATGGCTCAAATGACTTCTAAGGAGTATGCGGCAGAACGTGTTAAAGAAATGCCTACAGATAAAGTTTTAGAAAATCCGCCTGCAGGGGATTTACCTGTAGAAAAACTTGAACCAACAGGTGATGAAAGCCAACACACAAGTCATATTGCTGTAATAGATAAATTTGGGAACATTGTATCTACAACTAATACATTAGGTTTAGGTTGGGGATGTAAATTTGCAATTCCAGGGACAGGCTTCTTCTTTAACAGCCATATTTCAAATCTAGAACATGATCCAGCCAAATCAGATAGTCCTGATTATGTAATACCTGGTAAACGTGTACGTAGTACAATAACACCAACCTTAATACTTAAGGATGGAGAACCAATAATGGCAATAGGCTCACCTGGTTCATTGGCTATTCCTCCAGCTATTGCAACAGTTCTAAATAACGTATTGCTATTTGATATGAATATTCAACAAGCTATTAATGCGCCTAGAGCAATGGCTATAGATCGCTTTGGACCTACTATGACAATAGAGGCAGGACGTTTTGATGAATCCACTATCAAAGCATTAGAAGCTTATGGTTACAAAATAAAAGAAGTAAAAGATTATGATTCAGCTGTAGGAGGAATTGCAGCTATTTATCTAGATAAAGAAGCTGGAATTTTCTATGCAGGAGCTGACCCTCGTAGAAATTATAAGGCTTTAGCATATTAATTAGGATTAGTTAATTTAATGGGGGATAGAATCCCCTCCTATCCCCCAATAAAAGAGGTGATTTTATGGCAGAAGAAATCCTTATTATCATAGTTATTTTAGGAATCATTATTGTTTCTGGTTTTATATTTAGAAATAATTATTCTAAATTAGCAATTTCAATTTTTGTTGCTTCAATTATAGGAGCATTAGTTGCAGGAATGGGATTGAGAATTCGTGAAGTGGTAGAAGGCCCATTTGCTTATTTAGATTCTATGCTTGCAGTTTTGACAGGAACGATATTTATTTCAGCACTTATGGATAATGGTACGTTGGAATTGGTGTTAAATAGAATTTTATCTAGAAATAATAGCCCGGTTATTAAAGCATTATGTTTAATTTTATTTGTTGCTCTACCAGGAATTATGACTGGAACAGCAACAGTTTGCATTTTAACAACAGGTATATTATTAGGCTCATATTTATTGAAAAAAGACATAGAAAAGGCTAAGGTTATAGAATTTATATCTGTAAGCTCCTTAATAGGCTTAATTCTACCACCTATTTGTTTACCTGCTATGGTTATTGTTTTATCAAGAAGTGGTAGCTATCCGGCATCTTTTGAAGGTTATGCAGTTCCATTGATGGTTTTAGGATTACCTGCATTAATTGTTTATTCAATAATTTCAGCTAAATGGATCGAAAAGCTACCTATTGAGGAGTCAGATAATAGAAAGATATATAAAGAGTTAATACCTTTATTAGTAGTTGTTTTTTTATTAATAAGTCATAATTTTTTATTTAGGTTTATGCCATTTCTTGGTTATCCTTTAATTTTTGTAATTGGTACAATTTTGTCAAATATTTTATCTCGCAATAAATTTAACGGAATTGAAAGTGCTGGAAAAGGAATAAATTTAGTATCACCTGTTGTTGCTATTGGATTTGTTGTTGGTTCTGCTTTAGAAATATTTTCACTAACAGGTGTTTCAGGTTACTTAGCAACAGTATTTTACACTGTTAATCCAGCTATATTTACTTTAGTGTCTGTAATTGTTTTAGCTGTTTGCGGGTTTATTTTAGGTACACCATCTGCACTTGTTATTGGGGTTATGAGCTCTTATGTAATGGGAGCGATCTTATATGAAGGAAACGAAATTATGCTTACTGCAATTTCTGCTGCTCTATGTGTAGGCGCTTTCTTGTCAACTCGAGGTGGATTAATTGAAATAACTCAAACAGCTTTAAATATAGATGGAATTAAATATAAAGATGTTATAAGTAGTTCAGCGATTCCAGTAGCACTTATATTTTTGATAGGGATTTTATATTCCTTGGCGTATAAAAGTCTTCTGTTCTTAGTAATTTAGGGAGGGACAAGATATGGGAGTTTTGTACTATATTTATAGAGGGATAGCAGTAGTACTTTGTATATTGACTTTGTGGGAATTATTTAAAGAAAAATCCATAATTAGGTCAATTAGCCTTGGATTAGTAAGTGTTCCTCTAATTCTAAGAGCCTTAATGATCAAGTAATACATCAGAAGGATGTGAGATACATAATGAGAAATAAAATAGTAGTCAGAAATATTATTGTGTTTATTGGGGTAGTTGCATTGTGTGTAATTTCTGGAAAAGATTTTTTGAGAATGCATAAACCAGATCCAATATCTACTTCAAATCCTGGAATTTCAGAAATAGTTATGCTTAGTGAATATAGCCCCGGATTAAAGGGGACTGCTGCTGACACAGAGGTTTATATATTAAGAGGAGAAAAACCTGGCGGAAAGTTTTTAATACTTGGTGGAACGCATCCAAATGAAATTGCTGGTATGTTAAATGCTGTATGTTATATAGAAAATGCTAGAGTTGAAAGTGGAACTTTATACATAATTCCGCGCGCAAATAACAGTGGATATACGCATACTTGTCCACTCTGGGGTATGATGGATATAATTGATTTTCAATTGCCAGATGGATCTGTTAGAGAATTCAGGGTAGGTACTAGACTTACTAATCCAATACATCAATGGCCTGATCCTAACTATTATTATGGGAATTCAGGACGTGAATTAAAACATAGCGAAGTTGCTGAGATTCGTAATCTAAATCGTAATTATCCTGGCGATGTCAATGGAACTTTAACTGAAAAGGTAAATTACGGTATATTTAATCTTATTAATACTGAGAAGATAGATATTATATATGATGCGCACGAAGCTGGTCCCGAATTTCTGCGCGTAAATTATCTTATAGCACATGAGAAAGCAATGTCTGTAGGTTCTATGGCTGTTATGAATACTAACTTACAGGGTCATCCATTTGCAGTAGACATTTCAGGTGCTACGTCATATGGCTTATCACATAGGGCTTTAGGAGACAACACTGAAGCTATGGCTACTTTATTCGAAACTTTAAATCCTGCACAAGGTTCTAGACGTACAAAGATGAGCAGAGAACTAGTTCTAGGTGGTTTTGATAAAAATTATGTTGAGATTACAAATCGAGGACTTTTGAGTTCAGGAGAGTTAACCGAAGCAGGAATAAGTATCAACGAACGTACTGCAAATCACATGGTTATGTGTAGAGAGTTAATGAATGCCTTTAGTGAAAGTAATCCTGATAGGCCAATAATTGTTTCTAATATGCCTAGTTATGATGATTTTATTAATAAAGGCTTAGAAAATATTTTACAACCAATAAATAGCTAGAGGGAGGAATTTAAGTGAAAAGAAATAAAATTGTTAGTATTTTGCTTTTAGTAGCAATGACATTCTCTATTGTATTGACAGGATGTGGTGATAAAAAAACTACTGAAGCACCAACATCATCTCCAGGTCCAACGACTCAAGAAACATCAGCAACTAATGAGCAATCTGGAAAGGCCACTCGTTATACTAGCAAGGAAACTCCATTTGTGACTCTTAATGGAGAATTAAAGAAATATGAATCACCATTCTATCTAACATCAGTTGGACAATCAGCGGATGTTTCTATGTTAGATGCTCTTATGAAGAAAGTGGGAGCAGAATATACATATAATGCAACTGCTAAGGCTTCTGATTTGAAAGATGTTAAGACTGTAATAATAGCAACAGGTGCAAGTTCTAAAGGATTAGGAGCAGCAGGTATTTCAGCAGAGGATGAAAAGGCTAGAGCAAGTGAACTTTTAGAATACTGTAAAGAAAATGATATTACTGTTATAATGGCACATTTAGGTGGTGTATCTAGACGAGGTAAATTATCAGATGAATTTGCTGATATGGTACTTGAATATTCAAGTGGGATTGTGATGGTTGAAGATGGTAATGATGATGGGAAATTTACCGATTTTGCCTCAAGGAAAAATATACCAATTACTTTAATAAATACAATTGCAGATTGTATTGAACCACTTAAGATAATAGTTGGGAAATAAATTAGTTAATATCAAAATCACTAGGGTTAGAGCAGAAAGATTCTGTCCCCTACCCCGTAAATTTCTCTGCTCTAACCTAATAAATCTATTGGAGGTAAGGATTTGCAAGTAGAATTATTAATTTTCATAATAATGTTAGCTTCATTTTTATTGAGTAATTTTTTATTAAAACTGCCTGTGAGTATTTCTATGATTATAGGTGCAATTCTTGGAGCCTTAGTAGCTGGAGAAGGAATTCCATTACGCCATTTATTTGAAGGTACTTTTGTATATATTGATACAGTACTTATCATTTCAACCGCAATGATTTTTATGACAGTTATAGAAAAATCGGGAACTATGGAAGCTCTAAGTGCAGCAGTCGTGAAAAGATTTCATAAAGCTCCAGCGTTGATGCTTGTTTTACTTATGCTTATGATTATGTTTCCAGGTATGATTACAGGTTCTTCTACAGCAGCTGTTTTAAGTTCAGGTTCTATTGTTGCACCTATACTCTTACTAATGGGTATACCAGCGCCTCAGACTGGTGCGATACTTGCTATTGGAGCCATAATGGGAATGGCAGCTCCACCAGTAAATATACCTGCTATGCTTATTGCAGGAGGAGTGGATATGCCATACATAGGTTTCGAAGGACCATTATTTTTTCTAACAATATTTGGCGCTGTATTTACAGTACTATTTATAGGATTAAAATATTGTAAAAGCTTGGATTATAAAGAAATTAGTAAAAGTTTAAATTTTGAAATTGGCAATAAATATGGGTTAAAAATATATCTCCCAATTATAGTTGTTATAGGACTTATGATTATTACTAGAGCTTTTCCTTCTAAAATACCAAACTTAGGTATGCCGCTAATATTTTTAATAGGATCAATAGTTGGAATTTTTACTGGTCAGAAATTTAATGTTTGGAGTACAATTAGTGATGCAATGAAGCCAACTATCCCAGTTTTAGGAAAACTTATGGGAGTCGGAATGTTTATTCAAATTATGACTTTAACAGGTGTTAGAGGATATATAGTAATAAGTTGTCTTGGACTAAATGCTGCATTACTTTATGTAGCAATTGCAACTGTAATGCCAGCTTTTGGAGCTGTTTCTTCCTATGGAGCGGCATCAGTTCTTGGAGTTCCATTTTTATTAGCACTAATATCTGGTAATCAAATAGTTACAGCTGCAGCATTATCATTTATTTGCTCTTTAGGGGATTTAATGCCGCCAACTGCTCTTGCTGGTAACTATGCAGCTCATATTGTTAAAGAAAAGTACTCTGTAGTTTTAAAATATTGTGTGATACCCTTTATAGTTTTAGTGGTTTTTGGTGTTATTTGCCTAGTATATTCAAATAAGCTCGGATTTTTAGTAATATAGGAGGTGCATAAGGGTGCTCTATATATACTTATTAATTTTATTATTTGTAATAGTGTTAATTATAAAAAATATGTTTAAAGCAGAGAGTATATTTGATCAAATTGATGCATCTTTGGTTCTTGTACCTCTGATTTTACGTTTATTACTAATAAAATAGAAAGGATGAAAAAAGTGACTTTAAATTTTAAAGCTACCAAGGTTTCTTTTGCTATATTATTGTTATTTGTAGCTTTAGCTGTATTTGTTCTTTCACAGGAGTTTTTATCTATGAGAGAAAAAGAGATAATATATAGGGGACCTGGTGTTACTGAGGTTAAAATGTTAAGTGAATATTTTCCTGACTTAGAAGCAACTAATGGAGATACAGAGATTTATGTTTTAAAGGGTACTAAGCCTGGAGCTTCAGCATTAATACTGGGAGGCACCCACCCAAATGAACCTGCCGGCTTTTTATCAGCTGTATTTCTAATTGAAAATGCAGTACTTGAAGAGGGAACTTTATATGTTATTCCGCGTGCTAATAATAGTGCATTTACATGTACAGATCCACAAGAGGGGTCTCCTATGAGATTTACGATACAGACTGATAATGGTGAAAGATGGTTTAGGTTTGGGTCTCGAGCCACGAATCCTGTAGATCAGTGGCCTGATCCTGAAATCTATGTTCATGCTTCATCTGGACAAAGATTATCAGGTAGTGAAACAAGAAATCTGAACAGATCATATCCTGGTAGAAAAGATGGTACCTTTACTGAAAAAATTAGCTATGGTATCACTGAGTTGATTAATAAGGAAGAAATAGATTTTTTTATAGACTTACATGAGGCTTCGCCAGAATATCCTACAATCAATGCGATTGTTGCTCATGAGAATTCAATGCAGTTAGCATCTCAATCACTTATTAATATGCAAGTTGAAGGAGTAGATATTAGTTTAGAGCCATCTCCAAAAAATCTTCATGGTCTAAGCCATAGAGAATTAGGCGATTTTACTAATACTCTTCCGGTTTTAATGGAAACTTCAAATCCAGCTCAAGGCCGACTAAGAGGAAGAACAAATGAGGCATTAATTGTAGAGGGTAAGGATAAATTCTATGAAATGGCAGCTAAATATGGAAGACTGTATGTACCATTTGATGAAAATGGTCATCCGATTGATGAACGTGTTGCTCGTCATGTAACTGGAGTTGTACAGTTAGCTAATTCTTATAATGAATTAAATTTGGGGGAAAAGATTGTTATTAAGGGAATTCCTACATATAATGAAATTGCTAATGGAGGACTTAAGACATATCTAAAGCATAAAAATGAGGAAGTTTCTTATGAGGTTAATCAAAATGAAACTGAACAATCTAAAAAAGCAGTAAAAACTTCAATACCAACATCAACTGTTGAAGATGGTACTATAATTGAGCCTTGGGAAACGAAAGGGAAGTTTACTCCAGAGAAGGCTAGTACAACTACAATAGAAACATATAAGATATGTGAGGGTACAGATGTTGAAAATGAAATAACAGTACTTACAGCAAAAGAGGAAGGACCTACTGTTTTTATAATTGCAGGTCAACATGGTGATGAGATTGCTAGTTATACAGCCATAGATCAACTTAAGGATATGGAAATAAAAAAAGGGAAATTATATATACTTTCTCCAGCAAATAAGCCAGGAGCAACTGCGGAGCAAAAGAGACGTTATGTATTTGATAAGGAAGATCTTAACCGTTCATTTCCTGGAAAAACTAATGGGACTAGAGCAGAACTATTGGCATCTGCTATCTATTCAGAAATTGAAAGTATTAGACCCGTTATAGTTCTTGACCATCACGAGGCTCGTAGAATAGAAACAAACGTAGATTTTTTAGGAAGTTCGTTAATATATTCAACTCTTAATGGAATTGAAGATATGTTTTTGAATATGTACCAAGCTACTCAAGATGGTGAGCTTTGCTCAGGACCATTTAATTTTTATAGTCCTGGTCCAATAGGAAGTTTGAATAATGTAGTTGCAACAAATCTTCAAATTCCTGTTTTAACAATTGAAACATATAGAGGGTATCAGCTTGAAAGACGTATTGAAGATCATTTAGCGATAGTTGGCTATATTCTAAGATATTATGAGATGGTGGATTAATAATGAATAAAATTATTTATATCCTTGTTATATCTTATTTAATATACCTTGTTGTAGAATCTATTTTTGCAACAAGGTTTCGTCGTAATATTAAGCATGTTATACATGTTAATGGTACTCGTGGGAAGTCTTCAGTTACAAGACTTATTTATGCTGGCTTAAAAGCTGGAGGCATTAGGGTTTTTTGTAAAACTACTGGAACTTTGCCTATGATAATAGATACTGCAGGTAAAGAGGCTATTATTCATAGAAAAGGAGCAGCAAATATAAAGGAGCAAATAAAAATTCTTAAACTTGCAGCTAAAGAAAAGGCAGAGGTGCTCGTAATAGAGTGTATGGCAGTAGATCCTGAGTTACAGTATATTTCTCAAAATCGTATAGTAAAGGCTGATATTGGTGTTATCACAAATGTTCGTTTAGATCATTTAGATGTTATGGGAGAGACGTTGGATGAAATAGGAAACAGCTTATGCAATACAATACCTAAAAATGGTATATGCTTTACTGCTGACAAAAATTTTTTTCCACTTTTAAAAGATAGATGTGAAAAATTAAATTGTATCCCAAGATTAGTTTTGCCCAAGGGAAATGAACCTGGTTTTGACTTTGAAGAAAATATTTCTATAGCTATTGAAGTGTGTAAACAGCTTGGAGTTGATGAAAATATAGCTTTGGGTGGCATGATTAAGTATCAAAGAGATCCTTATGCAACTGATATATATGAACTTGAAAATGGAGCAATTTTTATTGGGGGTTTTTCAATCAATGATCCAATGTCAATAAAGATTGTATATAATAGAGTTATAACAAAGCTACAAAAAACAGACTATAGACTAATTTTACTTATAACTAATAGATTAGATAGAGGATATAGAACTAATCAGCATAAGGAACTAGCATTAGAGTTAATGCCTGACAAAATATGGATTATGGGTGGTAATAGAAGAGTCATGGCCCGTGACCTGATAAAAAAGCTTCCATCAGCTTCAATAAATGTATTTAATAGTGTAGAAGATTTACCTCTTAATTCTTTAAAGAAAGACGAAATTGTATTTGCTTTTGGAAATATTGCAGACTTAGGGATGGATATAATGGATAGAGTCAAAAAGGAGGGTGTGCTATATGTTGTATAACCAAATTATTATATTAGGAATTGTAGTAAGCATCCTCTTTACTGAATTGACAGGCTTATCTCCTGCAGGTTTAATTGTTTCTGCATATATAGTTTTATGTTTGAATACACCTGAAAGATTGATATATACATTATTAGTTTCTCTTTTAGCTTTGGGATTAGGCAAGATACTAAATAATTTTATAATTTTATATGGCCGCAGGCGTTTTGCAGTGATGATAATATTATGTTTTTTTGTTGATTTTTTAATTGGACATGTTTTCGCGTTAATTTCCACACCAAGTATGGTTGGAATCATAATTCCAGGTATTATAGCATCTGAATTTGAAAAACAGGGTATTTTTAGATCATTAATATCATTAGGCATTGTAGTTGGAATTATTTCCTTAATTATGCTAAGTTGTGACATTTCGGTATTTAGGATATAATAGGAATAGTGGTATGATGAATTGGAGTGAGTGATTGTGTATAAGCCTTTCAGGGGTAATGACAAATTTTTAAGCATTATATTTATTTTTGTATTTATATCTGTAATAATAGTTAAAACTAGTGCAAAAGTTACTCAAGATAATCTTTATGATACTAAGTTAAAGGCATACGAATATATGGAAGAGTACATGAAAGTTATACGGGATTATAAGTATGAATTAGGGATAGATATTGCTGATGAAGATATTCATAAGACAGGTATGATTGGAGAATATTATTCAGGCATAACAACTAGCTTAGGGAAAATCGAGGCTAAAAGAACTAGTGCTAATCCTGATATGGCAGCATTAGTTGTAGAATTACTTTATAAAGCTGGAGTAAAAAGTGGAGATAGAATTGGAGCAAATTTTTCAGGCTCATTTCCTGCTTTAAATTTAGCTGTTTTAGCTGCTAGTAAGGCAATGAATTTAGACTGTGTTTACATATCATCTGTTGGCTCATCTAATTATGGAGCTAATAATCCTAAGTTAACATTTCCAGATATGGTATTAAAGCTAACAGAAGAAGGCTTATTAGATAATCCAGGAGTTGCTTTTTCATTAGGAGGAAAAGATGATTTAGGGCTTGAAATGGATGAAAGTATTAAAGAAGAAATAATTAATCGATTAGAAGCTAAAGGATTAAGATTGATTTTACCTAAAGACTATAATCATGATATTAATCAACGTATGAGACTATTAGAAGAAAATGGGGATTTAAAATGCTTTGTAAATGTAGGCGGGAATGTAATATCTCTTGGGAATAGTGAGAATTCATTTTATTTTGGACAAGGCTTACTTGTTGGAAAAAGCGTTCCTATAACTAAAGATAGTGGTTTGATTGAAATTTATATGAATAAAGGTATTCCGGTTATTCATTTGTTAAACTTAAAAAAATTAACAGTTGACTATAATCTTGAATATGATCCACTTATACTTCCTAATAAGGGAACATCAGCACTATTTGTTGAATTATCATATAATAAGATTATTTGTATTGTAAGTTTAATTATTTCTGTATTAGGACTGATTTTTTATAAAAGAAAGTATGTTCGTATGACATACTGACTTGGAGGGTTATAGTCTTGAAATTACCATTAGAGATTACAATAAATAAGAAGCAAATTACATTAGGAATTATATTAATTTTTATGGGTATATTGATGCCTAAAATACTTAATACGGAAAATATGAAGATTTATATTGATTTGAACCATGCATTAGAGACAGGTAAAGCACAATATGTTATTGTGGCTGCTTTTAAATTAGTTTTGCTTAATGGGGTTAGAGGCTTACCCCATTATTTGGGAGTTTTTATTTTAAGTGAATCATTTTCAGTAAAATTAAATGGAAAAAAAATAAGGTTTGTTAAGACAATTATGGTATGTGGCTTAATTCCCTTAGTTTATTTAATGATAGATGTGATTTACCATATTCATTACGATTTTGGTATACCTGCGATTTTAGTTATTATTTTATTATTGGGATTAGAAAAAATCGATTTTAATATGATAAATATTTACAAGAAGGCTTTGCTTTTTGGAATGACAGTACTTACTTTTCAATGGCTGGATGTTTTGCCATCTCTTTCGGGGTTAGCTTTTGGTAGAGGGGAAACCTCATATGATATTAAAAGTGTGGCACTCTTACTGGGAGAATATTCGTTTTTAGAAACAAGTTGCTCATTATTTTTCCTGCTTTTTTTATTTTCTGATATATTAATTTTCAAGATGATTTTTGATGAAAACAATATTAGAACTATAAGTGAAGAAAATAGACGTAATCAAGAAATGTTAATGCAAAAAAATATTCAAATATTAGAAAACAGAACATATATGGAATTAAGAAACCTTGTGCATGATTTAAAATCCCCTTTAACCTCTGTACAAGCATTGGTTGGAGTAATAAAATTAAGTACAAAGGATGAAAAAGAACTATGCTATTTAGACAAAATTGAATCATCAATTGAACGAATGAGTAGTATGATTTCAGAAATACTTTATGAAGATAAGAAAAGCCCTATATCTGTTGCTGAAATGATTAACTTTATTCTATCTCAAATATCTAGTAGTGAATATGCGCATATGGTTACGACTACAATCTCGGATCCTAGTCTAATTATTAATGTAAATAAGATTAGATTAGCTAGAGCAATTATTAATCTATTAGAAAATGCCTATCACGCAGTGGATGCATCTTCTGGCTCTATTAATATCTTTGTATCTAAAGTAGTTAAAGATGATTTGATATATGCAATGTTTATGATTGAAGACAATGGTTCAGGAATTTCAGAACATCAGATAAACAAGATCTGGGAAGTTGGATATTCTACGCGAAATTCACTGGGTTTTGGTCTTGATTTTGTAAAAAAAGTTATTGAAGATAATTGTGGCTGTATTGATATTGATAGTATTGAAGGTTCTGGCACAACTGTATATGTATATTTGCCAGCTGAATATCAGTAATTATAGTATTAGATAGCTAAAAAATGTAATTTCAGAGTTATCTATGGAAAAAGGTAATCGAATGTTCTTTGGATATCTAAAACTTTAATAATTTATAGAACAGAATAATCAGCAACACAACTGGTTAAGAACTTATGGAGGAAGTTGCATCTTCAGCGCAAAAGCTAGCAGAAATGGCTACAGACCTAAAGAATATAGCAAGCAAATTTAAAATATAGGCAATAAATATAAGGAGTATATTTCTGGTATCTAATATTTTGATAAAGCTTGAAAATATATAATATTAAAACGAGATACTATAATATAAAGTTATTGAAATATTTATATAAATCAGAGAGAAAATCCTTAGTTAAATTATGAAAAGATGATTACATAATTTAAGAGAATAGATATGTGTTTTTTAGGTCATCAAAATACCCTGGTTTTCAATATCAGGGTATTTTTTATTGTGAATAGAGGAGAGCTACTTTAAATTCAGCAACTATGCTTGGGCAAAGTAAAACAGTTCATCAAGCAGAAATTGACTCTGTTTGTGAGTTGATAGATTTTCTTAGATTTAATACATATTATATTATATGTCAGAAATCTATAGTGAGCAAATAATCTCCACAAATGAAGACTGGAATAGGATAGAGTACAGGCCTCTTGAAGGTTTTGTTTTTGCAGTAACTCCTTTTAACTTTACTTCCATAGGTGGAAACTTACCTATAACTCCTGCTTTAATGGGGAATACAGTTTTATGGAAACCATCAGGTTCAGCAGTGTATTCTAACTATTTCATTATGAAATTATTACAAGAAGCAGGTTTACCTGATGGAGTTATAAACTTCATTCCAGGTTCAGGAAGCTTAATTGGAGATATAGTATTTAATAGTGAATGGTTAGGAGGAGTACATTTTACAGGTTCTACAGAAGTGTTCAATGAAATGTGGAAAAAAATAGGTGCAAATATTGATAAATATAGATCCTATCCTAGACTTGTAGGAGAAACTGGTGGAAAAGATTTTGTATTTGCGCACAAAGATGCGGATGTTGATAAACTGGTTACAGCCTTAATAAGAGGTGCCTTTGAGTATCAAGGACAAAAATGTTCTGCTGCTTCTCGAGCATATATACCTGAAAGTTTGTGGAGTGAGGTAAAGGAGAAATTAATTAATGAGGTTAAGACTATTAAAGTTGGTGATGTAGAGGACTTTACTAATTTCATGGGTGCTGTAATAGATAAGAAATCTTTTGATAAAATTAAGGGATATATTGATTATGCTCGTAATTCTAATGAAGCTGAAATAATCATCGGAGGAAATTGCGATGATACTATAGGGTACTTTGTAGAACCAACAATTATAGTTACTCAAAATCCATATTTTAAAACAATGACAGAAGAAATCTTTGGACCCGTACTTACAATATATGTATATGAAGATAATAAATTTGAAGAAACCCTTAATATTTGCAATGAATCTACTTCCTATGGACTAACTGGGGCTATATTCTCTCGTAATAGAAAAGCTATAGTTGAAATGGAGAGTGCACTTGAATATGCAGCAGGCAATTTGTATATAAATGATAAACCTACAGGAGCAGTTGTAGGTCAGCAGCCATTTGGAGGTGCAAGAGCTTCTGGAACCAATGATAAGGCTGGAAGTAAGCTGAATTTGCTCAGATGGGTAAGTCCTAGAGTGATAAAGGAAGCTTTTAATGCACCAAGTGATTATAGGTATTCATTTATGAAATAATCTAGTGCTGTATATGAAGGAAAGCTTCTTTGACTTGTTGTATTTGAAAAAAGTAAAAATAAAAATATAAAATACAAGGGATGGTTTTTTTGCTTGGGGTTATATAGAAATAAAACAAAAAACCATCCCTTAATTATTTTGAAAGATGTTAACTGTATTAGTCAGAAGTGCAATATTTAGTGTGGGAAATTCAGATTTATGCTTTTTAATTATTTTACTATAGATGTTTATAATAAAATTAACGATAATCGACTTGGAAAAGTTTTGCTAGCTAGACAAAAAAGATTCAGACATCAGTTAATATAAAATGTTTGAATCTTTTTTATTTTGACAGGTATACAGATTTTTGATTCCCAATAAGAACGAATTTACAAGGTATTTAGGCAAAAATATTGATTATTATGAATTATAAAACTTGTTGGGGAAGCTGATAATATCTTGATTTGAAGGCGCTTTGTATAATTTTTATGAATAAGTTCACAACATAAAACATATACGATTTACGTAAAGTTAACAAAATCTTGTAAGTTCGACATTACTATGATACTATTTTATTGGTATTTATTATATAATTTTTTAGGCAAGTGGCCGCTTGCAATCATTAATGCAAATTAATACCAAATATGTTAAATCAAAGGAGTTAATATTTTTCCTAGTTTATCAAAAATAAGTACTATTGATTATTTTGATAAGAATTAAAAAGGGGGCTTATATATTGAAAAAGCTTAAGTTTAGGATATCATTAGTATTTATTGCGATATGTGCTGTATTTTTTTTAGCTACAGGATTTGCAGTATCACATTTTTCTAAGCAGGCTATAGTGGGAATCTCTGAAGTACTTAGTAGTGAGGTTGTAAAGACCAATTCAAATACAATTGCGGAGTACATACAGGCTAGAATTAGTGAATTAGAGCATATAGTAGAATATGATTGTCTTAAAGAAATGGACATAGAAGAGTCAAAGGAATATTTAAAAAGAATAGTAAAAGATAGTGAATATGAGTCTTTAGCTGTGGTTGCTCCAGATGGGAAAGCATGGGCTACAACAGATGCATATTTAGATTTATCAGAGAGTCCTTATGTAAAGGAAATTTTTGTTGATGGTGCGAATTATTTTGTTTCAGATCCTTTTTTAGCCCTATCTTCAGGAAATGTAATTGTTTCTGTGGCTCAAGCAATAACTGATTATGAAGGAAATAAGGTAGGAATATTGTCGGGAGCTCTTCCACTTAGCAAAATAACTGAGATTTCAGATAGAATAAATATTGAGGAAAAGGGTTTTGGATGGATAATAAATGAAAGTGGATTAATTATAGCTCATAGGGACGAAAGAGTTGCAATGGTAGAAAATATAACAGATACAGAGAGTGGAATATACAGTGAATTAAAAAGCAGTAAGAATAGGATATTAACAGATGAAGAAGGCATTATAGAAACTAATGTCAACGGAGAAGAAGTTTATCTGTTTTTTGATACTATAGATGGTACTTTAAATTGGAGGTTAGTTGTAGAAATACCAAAAAGTATTTTATTAAATGATCTATCTAGTCTTTATAGAGCATTTAATATATTGATAATTATAGTTTTAATAGTAATGGGTATAGTATCAATTATGGTGGCAAGTTACATAACTAAACCTATATCAGCTATTACAGAGTATAGTGACAATATATCGAAGCTAGATCTTACTGAGGATTTACCTCAGAAATTAGTACATCGAAAAGATGAAATAGGAGCTTTAACTCAAGCATTTAATAATATTACCTCTAGCCTTAGAGAATTCATTAAGGGTATTTCTGAAAATGCACAATATGTATTTTCAGCCTCAGAAAATTTAAAGCTTACTAGTACTGAATCAGCAAGAGCAGCAGAGGAAGTAGCCAAGGTTATAGAGGACATAGCAATGGGAGCTAGTAGCCAGGCAAAGGATACAGAGAGAGGAGCTATTAGCATAAACGAATTAGGTAAATTGATAGAAGAGAATCAGATGCATATCAATAAGTTAAAATTATCTGCAGACGAAGTTACTAAATTAAAGAATGAAGGCTTTGACATTTTAGGAGGTTTGATTGAAAAGACAATCAATAATAGCGAGTATTTAAGAAAAGTACAAGAAATAATTGCAAATACAAATGAAAGTGCAGGGAAAATTGAAATTGCAAGCCAGATGATTAAAAGTATTGCTGAACAGACAAATCTATTAGCGTTAAATGCAGCAATAGAAGCTGCTAGAGCAGGAGAAGCTGGTAAGGGCTTTGCTGTAGTTGCAGATGAAATACGAAAGTTATCTGAGCAATCTAATTTATTTACAGAGGAAATAGAAGAAATTATTAAAGAACTAACAGATAAAATATATGATGCTGTTAAAACAATGCAAGATGTTGCAAAGCTTATAGATTCTCAAGTAGAAAGTGCAGAATTGACTAATACTAAGTTTAAGGGTATTGATAATGTTATTGAAGGTATGACAGAAATAATAAATTCAATAAATGAATCTGCTAAGATAATGGGAAGTAAGAAAAATGAAATTATAGAGGTTATTGAAAATTTATCAGCTATATCTCAGGAGAATGCAGCGGGAACAGAAGAAGCATCAGCAGCAGTAGAAGAGCAAGCTGCATCTATGGTAGAAGTATCAAATGCCAGTGAATCATTAGCTAAACTAGCCGAAGAAATGAAAGCTAATATATCAAAGTTTAAATATTGAGGTAAGCAAGAGGATGGGTGTGCTGTAGTCATTCAAGACCTAGTAGGTTTTGAATGGCTTTTTTTATTATTAAAAAGTTATAAGAAAAAATTAAATAAGTTAACTTAATGTGTTTAAGGAGACGCCATAAATCTTTAATTTGGAAAAAATGGTTATGCAGTAGCTTAAAGAAGCAACTTCTATTTATGTTTTGTTAGGAACTTTTTTATAACGAATAGGAAAGTTCTACTTTAAAATCTTTATAATAATTAAGAACTTTTCGTAATGAGTTTCAAGAAAAGTTTCCTTGGTATTTAATATTCTAATAGAAACTTTTCTTATAACGAAAAGAGTGCTGATATAAAGACCTTTAGAGATATAGATGTCTTTGTTTGGCACGATTGTAATTTCTGCTGAATATCATATTATCAGATATTTTTTGAGGAGGGATATAGTGGGATACTATATTAACGTAGAGCCTTGTGTCAATATTTATGTAGAAGATATAAATCCGACAGGGAACAAGACAATTTTGCTAGTTCATGGATGGCCAGGCAGCCATAAATTGTTTGAATATCAGTTTAATCAATTACCTAAATTAGGGTACAGATGCATAGGTATAGACATTAGAGGATTTGGACTATCTGACAAGCCTTGGAGTGGATATGATTATAATCGCTTATCAGATGATGTTCGGTGTGTAGTTGATGCTCTTAAACTAAAGAATTTTATTTTAGGAGGACATTCAACTGGAGGCGCTATTTGTGTAAGATACATGGCTAGACACAATGGCTACGGAGTATCAAAGCTAGCTCTTTTTGCTGCAGCAGCGCCTAGTTTAATTCAAAGACCATATTTTCCATATGGTTTGACAAGACAAGAAGTAATAGATATTATTCAAGGTATATATAAAGATCGACCTCAAACCTTGAGAGAGTTTGGAAGTAAAGTATTCCATAACTACGTCAGTCAGCCATTATCAGATTGGATTTTCCAATTAGGTTTGCAAGCTGCCAGTTGGTCTTCTGCAGCTGTTGCAAATACGTGGCTTGGCGAAGAAGGCCTGTTCAATGACTTAAAGACAATTAAGGTTCCCACTTTAATTCTTCATGGACTTAATGACCAAGTATGCGTCTTTGCTTTAGCCATTGCACAACATCAGAGTATTAAAAACTCTAAGCTTGTACCATTTGAATCTTGCGGACATTTTCTATTTTATGATCAGCAAGAAAGATTCAATGAAGAGTTGATACGATTTATTGAGGAAAAATATGAGGGCAAACAATAATGATTAAATCAAAGGATTTCTCGATATATTAAATAAAATGGTTAAGTAAGTTGAATAAAGTACATTTTACACTATTGAATTATTATTACCAAGAGCTAATAGATGTCAGTTAAAGAATGATACATGCAGGAAAATCGTCAGGAGACTGGATAGCTATTACAAGAAATTAAGAAAAGACAAAAATAAAGTAAGAAATATGGGAAATAAAGGGTTCCAGTAAAGAGAAAATTAATTTTGCTGCAACCCTTTATTGAGGTTGTTTATTCAGTAGATAAATATAATGAAGCTAAGAATATTTGTAGATGGAATTAAAAATTTGCTTATTTTACTGCTAAATGGAGAATTTTCAAGTAATACAGAAAGCCCATAAGCAATTTTATGCTTAGCAGTAAATTAACTCACGTAATAATTTATTTGACTTATTATTGAATCTAAATTGCCAAGATACTTGAACAAATATTACTAATAAATAGCTAACGAAGCACAGAAGTATAATATCGGCTATAAATAACCCCTAAGAAGAGTTTTTCTTAGGGGTTATTTATAGCTAGCGAAGAGATGGAGTTACAACTAATTGTTGACCTTCAAATATCAAGTCTGGTGAGGAAAGATAGTTGAATATTATTAGGTTTTGTACAGAGGTTCCGTATCTTCTGGCTATTGAGTATAATGTATCTCCTTGTTTTACAGTATAGATAATTGCTTCTGGAGGAGACTCAGCGATAAATATAGTTTGCCCTGGGTAAATAGCATTAGGATTTATATTGGGGTTAAAGTAAAGGATAATAGAAACTGTTGTATTGAATTTTCTTGCTATTGAATACAATGTGTCGCCATATTCAACAATATATACAAAACTACATAAAGCAGGTCTCAGTATTGGCATAATATCACTCCTTTAAAGCATTATATGCATAATAGAATAGAAGCGAGATTAAAATAGCACAAAATATCACACATTTACTCCAAATTGATTGATATACTAATTATGGAATTTTATGAGGAGAGTATATTTTGAGAATAGAAATGGAGGGATATTTTGTGGAGAAGATACTTGTATATTATAGGAAACATGGAGTGATGACTGAAATACGGCTTATGAAAGATATGGTTAAGAACTTACCTAATGATATAGAAAGCATCATATCAGTTGTGCAAAATATTTTTATACATCAGCATTGGGCTAAAAGATATGGAATAGAGCTGGATGATAGAAGGAAAGAAGAGCCTTGTCTGAGGAGCATTGAAGAAAAGCTGATGTTCTTAAATAGATCAGGCTATTCACATGTTATGGATAAAAGACCAATAGAGAATAAGATGATTGCAATATGTCGAGATTTCACAGTAATGGCAGTAGCTCTCTGTAGAGAGGTAGGTATTCCTGCAAGAGCAAGATGTGGATTTGCTACTTATTTTGAGAAAGATAAATATGTTGATCATTGGGTACTTGAATACTGGAATGAAGCTGAAAAAAGATGGATATTAGCTGACCCTCAGATCGATAGCTTTCAAAAAGAGCAGCTTAATATTTCTTTTAATACACTAGATATAACAGATAAATACTTTATTACAGGGCCAAAAGCTTGGATTATGTGCCGTGAAGGGAAAATAGATCCAGAGCTTTTTGGAATATTTAATATTTGGGGATATGAGTATTTAAAGTGCAATTTAATTCTTGATGCTAATTCCTTATTGAAGATGCCTATGCAGCCATGGGATATGTGGGAAGGATATAAAATGATACCAGTATCAGAATGGAATGAACAGGATTATATCTTTATGGATATGCTAGCAGAATATGCTTTACATGTCGATGATGCTTTTGATGAGCTATATTCATTTGTTTATCAAAATGATAAAATAAAAGTACCTGAGGATTTATATAAGGTAAAAAACTTTTTTGAATAGGTGGGATAAATATGTCTTATATAGATTCTCTTGAGAAAGCATTAAATTATATAGAGAATAATTTAAATAATGAAATAGATTTAGCAGCTCTAGCTAAGGAAGTAGGATATTCACTTTATCATTTTCAACGTATTTTTAAAGGGGCAGTAGGTGATTCCGTTAAAGAATATATTAGGAAAAGAAGAATTACAGAGGCTGCGAAGGAAATAGCTAATACAAAGAAACCAATTATAGACATAGGAGTAAAATATGGTTATCAATCAAGGGAAGCTTTTACTAGGGCATTTGAAAAAGAATATGGAAGAAACCCTTCTGAAATTAGGAAGGAAGGTTTGTTTTATCATATCAGAGAGCCAATGACCATTGATTATTTGATGTTTGAATATGCTCGTAGAAAAGAAGGAATGAAGCCAGCTTTAAGAAGGCTGCCAGAAAGGCTTATTGTGGGTAAAAAATATGAAATGGAAGCAGATGGTAGTAATTATCAAAGAATACCACTATTATGGCAAACATGGTATAAGGATAAAGCTTGGATGCAAATAGAGAATGTGAGATATGATGGAGAGTATTTAGGCATATGTATACCTTCAGATGGAGATAAATTTGTTTATATGATTGGGTGTGAAGTTAATTCATTCAATAATGTTCCTAAAAATATGACAACTCACAGACTAGAACCATCATTTTACGCAGTATTCAGGACAATTGGCCCTATAACAGAAAGCGTGCAAAAAACATGGGATTATATTTATGCCATTTGGCTAAATGAATCCAAGTATAGATATGTAGGTACTCACGATATTGAAGCTTACTATTATCACCAAGGGGAACTAGTTGCCGATCTTTATGTACCCATAATTTATGATAAGGATTTAGAATTATTATAATTGTGATGTTGAAATAAATGTAATTGAAGAGATTTTTTCTTAACTAAAATTTAAAACAACTGTATTATTTCCAAGAGCAGTAGATTGTTGCTATAATAAACTTGCTGCTCTTATTTCTTGCAAAAACCATAAATTTCTGTAGAGATAGATTAATAATACAATACAACAGCAAATGTTGAAACTCCATTTATTTTTGATATAGATATGTCAGTACATATTAGTTATAATATTATATTATTTAGTTTAAAATTATTGAATCGATAAACGGAGGAAATATCTGTAATGTTAACTGAGGAATTATTATGCTGTGTATTGGATATTGGAGAACAAATGTTAGTTAGTGGTGCAGAAATCAATAGAGTTGAAGATTCCATCAAACGTATATGTCAGGCATATAATGCGAAGAGGGTAGATGTTTTTACTATTACATCAAGTATTGTTGTAACGCTTCAAAGAGAAGATGGTTGTACTTTTACTCAAACCAGAAGAATCTATAAATATTCTACCAATCTAGATAAAGTGGATAAGCTTAACAACCTTTCACGGTATATATGCAGCTATACACCTGAAGCAAATTACATAAAAAATCAATTAATTGAAATAAATGAAAGAAAAACCTATAGTCCTCTTGTTCAATATATTGTTTATGCGTTAATTGCAGGTGTATTTACTGTTTTTTTTGGTGGAGGGCTAAGGGATGCTCTGGTTTCTTCAATAATTGCTGTTTTTTTAAAATTGTCAATTTCTTTATCTCAAAAGGTAGATACAAATATACTGTTTGTTAACATAATTTGCTCATTTGTAATAGGGATATTAGCGATCTTATCTGTTAGTATAGGAATTGGCGAAAGCATAGATAAGATCATTATAGGGAACATTATGCTGATGATTCCAGGAATTGCTTTGACTAACTCTATTCGAGATATAATCAGAGGAGATACTATATCAGGGTTATTTCGACTTTGCGAAGCAATTGTTATAGCCTTATCAATTGCTATAGGATTTGGTATCGCATCTATTTTTTTTGGGGGTATTATTAAATGATTTATACCATACAAATTATTATGGCCTTTTTAGGTTCTTTGGGATTTTCAATACTTTTCAATATAAGAGGAAGAAAATTATGGTATGCAGCTATAGGAGGCATGCTTTCATGGGTAATTTATCTATTGCTTGATTTTTGGCTTACAAGTGAAATTTCAAGATTTTTTATATCTACTATGATAGTGACAATATATTCAGAAATATTAGCTCGTATAGAGAAAACGCCGACTACCACATTTTTAACTTCTTCAGTTATCCCTCTTATACCTGGACGCTCATTGTATTATACTATGAGCTATGCCGTCAATGGCGACCTTGACAAATTTGTAAGTAGTGGTGGACAGACAGTAGGTTTATCAGCATCAATAGCTGCTGGAATTATGGCAGGCTCTTCTTTGTTTAAGGTGTTCATAGTAATACAACAGAAGCTGAAAGGGTAGAGATTTTACATTAGATTATATTGGTGTCTAACCTAAAATGGATTGCGACTACAGCTAAAAGATAGCAAAAATACTAAAGAGGCTTGCATTCTAGATGCAAGCCTTTATTAATATTTGCTTAACTAGTTTTCCTTCTTAGATTCTTTATCATCTTTACCAAAATACTTATCTAAATCTTTTCTCATATTATCTGGAATTTTCTTTTCTATAGGAAATACAACTGAATTTACAATTGATTCACTGAATTCTTTGGCTATTATAGCAGTCATTTCTAAGGCTTCAGCACTTAGAAAATCGATAATATCGTTACGTGTATGAATGAAAGCTCCACCTTGAGGAGCAAAACGACAGAATGTAACAGAAGGTATTCCTGCGTCAGCAAAGGCTGTGGAATCACTTGAATATATACTCTGTTCTACTTTAAGAGGGAAACCTTTAATTTTAGCCATATGATCAATATAATCCACTAAGCTTTGTTCAGCAGTAACTAGTGCTTTTTCCCTTCCAAGAACAGAACCTGCAACATCTATATTAATCATTAGGAGATGTTTCTTTAATTCTTCTTCATGAGCTTGTAAATAGGCTTTACTACCAAGAAGCCCAACTTCTTCAGAGCCATACCAAACAAATTTTGTGGTTCTCATTGGTGGGTTTTCTTTAAAATGCCTTAGGAGTTCCATTAAAATAACTGAACCAGCACCGTTATCGTATACACCTGTACTGAAATGAACACTATCGTAATGAGCACCAAAAGATATAATTTCATCAGGATATTTAGAACCTTCTAAGGTTACGACTACATTGTGGGAAGTAAGCTCTATGTCTTCAGTAATTATTTCTACATTAACCTTAGAAGCTTTATTTTTAACCATATGGAAGCAGTCTTTCATGCGCATATTTATAGCAGGTACTTTCCCGTATTTTGTATTTTTTTCACGCATTCTAGCTACAGCAATATCAGTTTTATCCTCTTCATCCATAGCAGTACCAGACATAGTTATATATCCTGCAATACCAGCTTCTACAAGCTTTTTATAGAGCTTGGGTTCAGGATGCTGGTTTATAAGTACAAATTTGCCTTTAATATCAACTAGATTTGCATCGAGTCCATCTTCTATATAAACAAAATCTGTAGTGATTCCGCCTTCAGGTGTGCCAACTGAGCAATTATATGGTGTAATCTCATATTCTTTTTCATAAGGTTCAACTACCTTTAACGTAGCTTTTTTTATTTTTGAAGAAGGAACTTTAAATTCCTCTAAGTGCCCATTGACTCCTATTGAAGAGATTTCTTCTAGTAGGATGTTTGCTGCTCTTAGTTCTTCTTCTGAACCACCTGTTCGTACAAAAGCGATTTTCTTTAACAGTTCAAATGCTCTTTTACTATTGATTGACATAATATTGCCCCCTTCATATGTACATACTTATAGTATACTAAAATTAATGGAAAATTCAAAAGAATTATAATGTGATTTGAAAAGATCATAGAAAATTAGCAGCTATTAACTACTAAATATTTTATATAGCGTAATAATTTTCATGGAGTGGACACAATAAGACTATGGAAATTGAAAGGACATTATCAAAAAGATATATAATTGCACAGAGATCAAAAGAGAAAATTAAATAACTAATAGTTTTTCAGATATAAAAAAGACATTTGTCTAATACAAATGTCTTTTTTATGTTGAATATAAAGGTTCTACAAAAAAGCTTCTTGAATGAAGTTTTTACTAATGAGTTTAAAAAAGCTTCCTAATATTAGATGTTTTTTATTGACATAACAAAATAAAAGCTGTAGAATAGATTTGATACAGCTTTATTAACAATCAATATAAATCCCCAATTATATTATATAATTTTTAAAATGCAATGTCAATAGTTTTTGCGAATTTTTTATAAAAATTTTTTCATATGGAGGAGAGTGTAATTAAAATGAATAAATATGAGTGGGAGCTAGAGAATGAAAGGCTAGAGAATGTACTTAAAGAGATTCGAAAACAGTATGATGAAAATCGCCATATTAAAGAAATAATTAAGAATGATGCCATTGAAACACAAAAGGAGTTATGGCAGGACATAGGATCGGTTTCAATAGTCAATGGGCTAGAGCAGATAGCTGATTTCATGGGATTTATTGACATTATGAAGATGCAGAAGAGAAGCCATGAGGTAACCAGAAGACTGCAGAAAAAATATGAGAAGACGCTTTCATCTCCTTATTTTGGTAGAATAGATTTTATTGAAGATGGGGAAGAAAAGGCTGAGAAGTATTATATTGGATTATCAAATCTCATTAACGATGAATATGATTTTCTCATATATGATTGGAGAGCACCCATTTCAAGTATGTTTTATGATTATGAAATAGGTGAAGCAAGTTATCAATGTCCTGAAGGAATTATAGAGGGGAAGCTCACACTAAAAAGACAATACAAAATTAACAACGGTAGAATTGAATATATGTTTGACAGCAGCATAAAAATTGATGACGAAATACTTCAAGACATATTGAGTAAAAATGCTGATGGCAAGATGAAAGCAATAGTAACAACTATTCAAAGAGAACAAAACAAAGCGATTAGAAATGAAGAGTACCAAAATCTTATTGTTCAAGGGCCTGCTGGAAGCGGCAAAACTTCTGTGGCCCTTCATAGAATTGCCTATCTCTTATATAAACACCGAGATGAAATAACTTCCCAAAACATAGTTGTATTTTCTCCAAATGAAATATTTAATGATTATATTTCTAATGTGTTACCACAACTTGGTGAAGATAATATGTATCAGACAACATTTAAGGAATATATGCATAAGGCTTTAGGGAATGAACTTGTGAAAGAAGATTATTGTAAAATGATGGAATACGTTCTAACATCAAAAAAAGACCCAGCTTATCAAAAAAGAATCAATAATATAAAATATAAGTCTTCATTAGAATTTATTGATGTATTAAAGCAATATGTGGCTTATATTGAGAATATGGATAGAGAATTTAAAGATATTGTTTTTAGAGGGAAATTAATAGTTTCATCTAATGATTTAAAAGAACTGTTTTATAATGATTATAATCATATACAGCTTTCAGTAAAAAAGAAGCTTCAGAAGCTAAAAGAAAGAATTTTGTTTCTCATAGAACCCTATAGAAAGCAAAGGATAGAGGAAGTAATTGAGGAATTATGGGACTCAGGGGAATATTTAGATAGGGTAGAGGTTATTCAGAAAAGCATAGCTATTGTAAAGAACGAAATGAAGGACATATATAATGATATCGATAAAATGACTAAGTTTGACATAGTTGATATATACAAGAAGCTTTTTGAAAGTCCTCAATTTTTTCATAGAAGCTCAAATATTAAATTTTGTAAGAAAGATATTGACGAGATTAGAAGCTATACATTGGAAAATCTTAAGAATAGAAGGATTAATTATGAGGACCAACCTCCTCTATTATATTTAAAAGGAGCCCTAGAGGGTATTCCTAAAACGTCAGATATTAAATATGTCATTATTGATGAGGCTCAGGATTATACACCGTTACAATATGAGATATTTTATCAACTTTTTAACCATGCTAACATTACAATATTAGGAGACTTAAACCAATCAATTAATCCGTTTATGAACCTAGGAGATTTTAGCAATATCTATAGTATATTTCCGCAAAATAATACATGTATAATAAATTTAACCAAAAGCTACAGATCAACAATAGAGATTACAACCTTTTCAAGAAAGCTTCTCGATAAGAAAATTACTGACGAATGTGTAGAAAGAAGTGGAGATAAGCCTATATTACAAGGATTTCTTGATGAAGATGCTATAAATGAGAGAATTCTTGAAGATATAAAAACATATAAGGAAAAAGGATATAAATCCATAGGAATAATAACAAGGACTATAAAAGAAGGGAAGAAGGTATATAATTTTTTAAAAGATAAGGTTAAGATTAAAGCCATAATGAAAGATGATGCTGAATATGTAAGCGGTACACTGGTAATTCCAGGATATCTTGCTAAAGGACTAGAATTCGATGTGGCAATCATCTATAATGTAGGAAATGGAAACTACTGCTGTGAGGAGGAGAGGCTACTGCTATATACAGCCTGTACTCGAGCCCTTCACGTTCTATGTATATACTATTCTGGTGAGATTACACCATTATTGAAAGACAGTTTTTAGAATTAGCTTTGCTTTAGACAAAAATCACTATTAGATGCTTTGCCCTAATTATATTATAGTAATAATAGGATTTTATACTTAAAATTGACACATAATAGCCGATTATTTATAATTATGTATATTATGTATGATTAAAGAAAGGAAGGTTAAGATGAAGAAAATCTATATAGATAGGCTATTACTTTATAATAGATAATGACTTTCGCTGCTAATAGTATTTATCACTAGTCTGTCTAGCAGCATACTCTGTGCTAGAGGACCGCCTTTGATTCTTTTTTTTGAAAATAAAAAAGAATCGGAGGTATGTACAGTGAAAATACTATTAGGGAATCAGATAATAGAGATAAATAAATTCCAATTTGAAAACATTGTAAAGCAATTTAAATCAGTAGTTGTTGATATAGGTACTGGTGATGGTCAATTCATATACAGGAAAGCAAAGCAAAACCCTGATGTACTTTATATAGGCATAGATGCTTCTATAGATAGCATGCTTAAGTGTTCTATAAAGATATCCAAGAAGCCTTCTAAGGGTGGATTGAAAAATGTACTATTGGTTGTCGGTACCGTAGAGGATTTACCAAATGAGATGACATCTATAGCAGACAAAATAACTATAAACTTACCATGGGGAAGCTTAAGAGATGGTATTGTAAAGGGAGATGAAGTAGTATTAAAAAATATTAAGAAAATATCTAAGGCTAATACTGCTATAAGTATATGTGTTACGTACAGCGATAAATATGAAAAGGAAGAGATTAATATAAGAAAGCTTCCTCCACTATCCTTAAGCTTTATAAAGACACAATTAAAAGCAAAATATAGTTTTTATGGGATAAAAATTGATAATGTATACCTTTGGAATAATGATATGCTCAAAACATTAGATACAAAATGGGCTAAAAAGTTGGCTTATGGCAAGAAGAGAGAAATTTACTACATGAAGTGTAGTATAATGAATTAAATAATAATGTGAAATGGCTAAAAAATACTGCTGTCTTTGGATAGCAGTATTTTTTTAGATTGAAATTAACTAAGGCAAATAAAAGGAGCTGCATAATAAATATTTATATAAATTTTTAAAAGTAGCCTATCAATAATATGGAATTGAATCAGCTAGTTAGATGGATATATAAAATTTTATGGCAAATTTTTTACTTACAGAAAAAAGCAGTGCTGACTATTCAGTTAGTAGCTTTGCAATATTCCTCTTTTATTTTATAACAAGTAATATACTTTTGATTGCTAATAAAGGAATCTTAAGTGTGTGAAATTGGTCATAAACAAATGGATTATCAAAAGCATTTTTTAGATATGTGAGGTAGTTTCTTATAGTAGCTGAATATTTACAAATATAAAATTGGGGTTATATGGATACTAAGGAATAATAAAGTCAAGCACAAAAGTCATATTTTCTGATAATATGTATGTAATTAAAAATTGGACACATCTCTAACATATTGCTTTCAAGTAAAGACTCAATTAAGAAAGGATATGATAACTAATGAAGAAACGGTTTATAAAACTCAGGCTAGTTTTCACTCTCTTGAGCTTAGTAATTATGTTCCTACCTCAAATTACTTATGCTGCTTCAGGTTCATCTCAAAATGCCGATATTCCGAGTAATTGGGCTAAAACATCTGTTGAAATGGCCATACAAAATAATCTTATTCCAGAGGCTATACAAGCAAAATATAGAAGTAGTATTACACGAGAAGAATTTTGTGAGATTGCTGTTAGATTATATGATGCTTTAAGTGGGAAGGAAGTTATGCTGCCAGTAGAAAATCCGTTTACTGACACAAAGAATACACAAGTTATGAAAGCATATCAATTAGGAATTGTACAAGGAAAAGGCAATAGGAAATTTGATCCTCATAATACAATTACTCGAGAAGAAATCAGTGTTATGCTGTATCATACACTGCAAGTAGTAAAGCCCGAATTTAATTATCCTAAATCATATGATTACATATTCTCTGATTTTGACACAATTTCATTATGGGCACGAGAGTCTGTCAGTTATTTATATAACTTTGGTACAATAAGTGGAGTTGGAGACAACAAATTTGACCCTAAAGGGACTACTACAAGAGAACAGGCAATTGTCTTAGCAGAGAGAATGTATCAGCAAGTTTATAAATTTGAAGCTACTTTAAATACTAGTTCAAGTGTATCGAGAGGGAGTTCTATTAAGAGTGAAAGTGATATTAAATTAAAACTAGCAAGCCTTATATCTCAGGAAATGGGCAAGCCTTATCAGTGGGGAGCAACAGGACCTGATAGTTATGATTGTTCAGGACTGACCTATTCTATATATGGTAAGCTTGGAATTTCACTCCCGAGAGTATCAAAAGATCAAGTATCAGCAGGAACCTATGTTTCAAGAGAAAATTTAGAATATGGAGATTTAGTGTTTTTTGCTCGTGATGGAAAGAACATAAATCACGTAGGAATATATGTTGGAAATGGTGAGTTTGTTCATGCACCTAAATCAGGAGAGGTTGTAAAGGTATCTAGCCTTGCAACAGGATATTATGCCAAAAACTATTATACAGCTAGAAGAGTTCTTCCTTAATAGAATACCTAGAGATTATAAAATTTAAGAATTTTGCCATAAGCAAGTTAAAGAATAATAGGCTACTAGCACTGCTAGTAGTTTTTTTATAATGAATTAGGAAAGTTTTACTTTTATAATTCTTATAATCAAGAACTTAACTTAATAAGTTTTAAGCAGATTGCCGAAATTTTTAATTTCGTGCAAGTCGCTTATGCAGTAGCACAAGAAATGCTACATTAATTCAAGTTAAATGTTTCAATAGAAGCTTTTCTTATAACGAATAGGAAAGTCCAACTTTTATTGCATTGTTCTGAGGACTTTCCGCAATGAGTTTCAAGAAAAGCTACATTAAATTTAGTTAAATGTTTCAATAAAACTTTTCTTATTTTTTTAAGATATAAAAGAAATTTAGTTGACAGATATATATAAAATCATTAAATTAAATTTATATGAGAGCGAAATAAGCTACTTACATAAAGAGGTGATTATTATAAAATCAAAGACAGTAAAACAATCTGAGATAAATTTAAGATACCTAATGGAGCCTATTCATACCAATATAGCTGGAAATGTTCATGGCGGAGAGATTATGAAACTAATGGACAATGCAGCTGGAATAGCAGCAGTACGACATTCAGGGAGAAATGTAGTGACTGCAAGGGTAGACAAATTAGAATTTCATTATCCTATACATATAGGCAATTTAGTGACTTTTAATGCAAGACTTAGTTTTGTTGGAAACAGCTCCATGGAAGTTATGGTTAAGGTTTTAGTAGAGGATCTAAAAAGTGAAGGACCTCCTAAAGTAGCAGTAACAGGACTTTTTACTATGATAGCGTTAGATGAAAATGGAAAGCCTGCGGCTGTACCTCCATTAGAAGTCACTACTGATGAAGAGAAGAAGTTATTTGAAGAAGGAAGAGAACGGTATTTAAATAATAAAAAGAAGCAGACATTATAAAAAGGAATAAAGTTGAGTGCTTTATTCCTTTATTTATATGGAAATTCCCTTATTAATTTAAAGTGCATTAAATTGATTGTATTAGCAATTGTTTTTTTAAATTGTACTTGACAGTTTTTATAAAAAGGAATAATATAACATTAGATAAAAATCTAAATATATAAACTTTATAACATTTTCGAAAGGAGCTTACTAAATGAGGCATAAGATAGATGATAAAGAATTTATCTTTATGTTTAACAAACCGCTGGAGCTATTATATGCACTTATTGCAGTATCATTAAATGATGAGTTCTTAAAGGACATAGATGAAAAAGAAAAGAGGAAAATGAAAAGCAAAATAGATATGGTAGATAAAATGAAAGCAAATCTATCAAGTTATATAAAATGGGAACTTCAGTACTTTTTTCAGAAATACATATGCACATATTGTAATGGAATTGGTGTAATTATTTATATGAACTACTTTAGACATAATCCTGAAGTAAATACTATTGATAAAATGATAGAAATAATTGAAAAAAGCGATGAATATACAATGTTCTCATATGTAATAGAGAATATGTTTTTTGAAAAAAACAATAAGAATATTCAAGAGGTTCATAATTGGGATTTGATTAAGAATAATCCTTATGAAATGCTGAAAATCATTAAAGAGTTAGAATTAACTGATAAGGATATGGAATATCAGCTTATAGAAATTATAGAAAATGCTAAAGAGACAAAGCAAAGATATGTTATGTTATTAAAGCATTTCTATGAGAAAGCGTATAAGCCATTTGAAGAGGAAATATATAACTTAATAGTTCCAGCAATGGAACAGTATGAAAAAGAGTTCTTATCAAACCCTGAAAAATTTAGTAGAAAATATTTTGTAAAAGATATTAGTGTTTTTGGGCAAGTAGTGTTGGTTCATATAAGTTTCTTTAAATACAGTGGTTCTGATTACTGGGCTTCAAAGGACGCAAATGAATGTATTATATTTGGCAGTGATACTTGGAGGTATATTGAAGAAGAACCAGAGAAGGAAAAGATATTAAATTTTTTAAAATCTATTTCCGATAAGAGAAGGATGAATATAATTGAGCTTTTAGCTGAAAAGCCTAGGTATGTAAATGAAATAGCAGAAGAGATAGGGATGAGTGCAGCTACTACATCGTATCATTTAACTAACCTTCAAGAATTGGGGATAGTAGATTTTGAAAGGTATGAGCATAGATTTTATTATTATCTTAATAAGGATAAGTTTAGAGAATTATTTAATGAGGCGATGAAAATCTATTTGCATGAATAGTTCAAATTCATGCATTTTATTAGACATAACATTCGATGAAATTAAAAAGTTATAATTATACAAATATTTTTCGAAACTTTCTATATAGGATTTAAGGTAAATTTTGCATTGCGTAAAATTAAAAATTATTTATACACTGGGGAAATGATGATTTTTAAAATCGGTATTTTTAACAAGATAGAAGGTAGGAGGAAAGAGATGAAAGGGAAAAATGAAAAGAGTTTACTTAAAAGGTTAAGTCCAGTATGGCAATTTTTAAAGCCTTTAAAAGGTTGGATAATTTTAAGCTGTTTAGCTTCTCTTGTTGAAGGATTAATAATGATTTACTATGCTTTTGTAAAAAGAAATCTTACTGATTTGGCAATAAAGGGCGAGATTAATGAATTTATAAGCTTTGTGCTCTTTACTGCTATAGTAGTAGGTGTGAGTGTTATAGTTGGTTATGTAAAAAGATACTCAACTGTCAGATATATGAGTGAATTTGCCTATAGTTTAAGAAGCTATGCTGCTAAGCATATAACTGACTTACCTATGATGATAAAAGACAAATATCATTCTGGCGATATTGTTTCAAGGATAAATAATGATATATCAAGTATTGCAGAGTTGGTCGGAAAAATATCTGAACTTATATTGAATCCCATTATATTTATTATAGCATTTGCATATATGTGTTTTATTAGCTGGAAATTGCTAATTGTCAGTGTAATATTAATGCCGCTTACAGGATATCTATTCAATATAGTTTCTAAGCCAATTGAAGAAAATTCAAAAAAGATAATGGAAGATACAGCAAAGCTGAATGAGCATGCTAAGGATACTATAAACGGAGTATATATAATGAAGTCATTTACTTTGGAAGAAACTTTATTAGAAAAATATAAGAAGACTGTAAAAGAGATAATTGATAGGGGAGTAAAAATAGAAAAGATAAATGCAAGTCTTATGCGTCTTTTCCTAGGCTTAAGATATATACCACAGCTTATAGTACCTTTATTTGGGGGATATCTTGCAATTAATGGAGAGATTACTGCAGGACAGCTTTTAGCCAGTACTACTTTAATCTGGTATGTATTTACTCCAGTGGAGAATTTATTTGGCTTAAAAAGAAGTCTACAAATGGTTATACCAGCTGTTGACAGAATATTTGAAATCATCAATGAAGACATAGAGCCGCGCTGTGAAGAGAAGCTTATAATTAAGGAAAACTATCCAGCTGTGAAGCTTTCTAATGTCTGCTTTGGATATAGTGAAGGAAATCAGGTTCTGAATAACTTAAGCTTTGAATTGCCAAAAGGAACTACTACGGCAATTGTGGGACCAAGTGGATGTGGTAAAACTACTATTTTAAAACTCTTATGTGGCTTTTATAGAAATTACAGTGGAGATATTGAAGTTTTAGGAAATAATCTAAAGGATTGCTGTCCTTCAGATATAAGAAAGTATATATCCTATGTATCACAAAATACCTATCTATTTCCGGGAACAATACTTGAAAACATTGCATATGGAAGGGATGGAGCGAGTGAAGATGATATTATAAAAGCTGCAAAGCTTGCAAATGCCCATAATTTTATTATGAGCCTGCCTAATGGATACAATACAGTAATTGGGGATGGAAGCATTAAACTTTCTGGAGGAGAGCAGCAAAGAATCTCCCTTGCAAGAGCCATATTAAAGGATGCACCTATACTTCTTTTAGATGAAGCTACTTCAGCTCTAGATCTTGAATCAGAAAGTCTAGTACAAAAATCTCTTCAGAAATTTATGAAAAACCGTACAGCATTAGTAGTTGCTCATAGGATGTCTACAATAAAAAATGCAGACCTGATATTAGTTGTAAAAGATGGAGAGATTGTTGAAGTGGGAACGCATGATGAGCTTATAGAGAAGGATAGCTTTTATAAAAAGCTTTATTACAAGCAATTCTGTTCCATTGATGATAGCTCCATAGATAGTGAAGGGGGGATAGTATATGCTTAATAAGCTTAAGGATAATGAATTAATAAAAATTATGTCATTTATGAAGCCTAATATATTGAAATATACGATTTCAATGATAATTGACTCTGGCTTTACTTCTATATGCTATAATATTGTACTTGCTTATATAATTAAAGACGTGATAAATGCAGTAACCTACGGAAATATTTTTCTTATAAAAAGAGCCTTTTTAACAGCCATAATATCTTTCTTAATAGCTTTTATACTGCAGCCTATATTTAGGTGCTCATATAAAAGTTATGCAAGAAAAACTATGGGCAATATTAGAATCAAGACCTTTGAACATATGGAATTTTTAACTGTGAAAAACTTTGAAGGGCGACATACAGGAGATTTAATTACTAGAATGACAAATGATATTGATGCTATTCAAGATGTTTATATGACTCATATGCCTATGCTTACATTTGCTTTTATTCACGGAATTGTTGCAGTGATATCTATGCTTTTCATGAATTGGCAGTTTGCTGTTATAGCTATAGTTATAGGATTAATATCTGTCCTTATAAGCTCTTTTTTTAGTACACCATTAAGAAGAGTTGGAGATGATGTGCAGGGAAAAATAGGTGATATGACTCAGAAGCTGATTGACATACTAGATGGATTTAATGAAATGAAAATGTTTAATATAGAAGATAAAATATTTGATAAATATGATAACGATAATAGAGACTTGGCTGCTGCAGTTGTTAAAAGAGGAAAGATAAATTCCGCATTTGAGGTAATCAATATTTCTTATGGAACTATAAAAACAGTAGGTATTCTTGCATTAGGGCTGTATATGTCTATGAAGGGAAAAATAGATGTAGGGACAATAGCAGCAGTACTGCATTTGCAAGGAAATGCTAGCTATTTGTTTGAAAATATTGGAGGATTTGTTGCTGGAATTCAAAGCTCTCTTGCAGGTGCAAACAGAGTATTCGAAGTGTTAAACAGTCCTATAGAATCTGATAATATTAAAGAATATATAAAAAGCAACTTTGCTGCAAATAGCAGCATGATAGAGATGAATGAGATTTGTTTTGGCTATGATAAAAGCAAAAAGGTATTGGATGGAGTTGATATATCTTTAGAAAAAGGGAAAATGGCAGCTATTGTTGGGGCAAGTGGAGAAGGAAAAAGTACATTAATAAAACTACTTATGAGATTTTATGATGCAGTTCATGGTGAAATATTTATAGATGGTAAACCTATATCAAGTATACCATTAAGAGAGCTAAGAAAAATGATTGCTTATGTGCCTCAGGATTCATATCTTTTTTATGGTACTATTGAAGAAAATATAAGGTATGGGAAGCTAGATGCAACAATGGAGGAAATAATAGAGGCAGCCAAGATGGCATATGCTCACGACTTTATAATGGATCTTCCTGATGGATACAATACAATTGTAGGCGAGAAAGGGGCTAATCTTTCTGGAGGGCAGAGACAGCGTATTGCAATTGCAAGAGCTCTTCTCAAGAATGCTCCAATATTGCTTTTAGATGAGGCAACATCTGCTTTGGATTCTGAATCTGAACATCTTGTACAGCTAGCACTTAATAGATTAATGGAGGGGAGAACGACAATAGCCATAGCTCATAGATTATCGACTATTGAAAATGCAGATATGATCTATGTGCTTAAAGATGGAAAAGTAGTAGAGAAAGGAAACCATCAAGATTTATTATCTATACAAGGAGTGTATAAGCATTTTTATGACCTTCAAATAAGAGGAAATAATTAAAAACAGATTTCTTATGAAAATATGAATTATTTAAAGATATAAATAAAAGACTAATACCAGATTTAAATTTGTGGGAGATGCCTAATGAATGCTTTATTAACTGCAGCAATTATTTTACTGGTATGTGTCATTTCGAGTAAGGTGTTATATAAATTTGGTATACCAACTCTTATAATATTTCTTGCTATAGGAATGTTTATGGGTTCTGATGGACCTGGAGGAATATATTTTAAGAACCCAATTATTGCTAGAGACTTATGTAATATTGGACTTTTATTTATTATTTACTTTGGAGGCTTTGGGACTAATTGGGAGACAGCTAAACCAGTAGCATTTCCTGCTACGGTACTTGCTACCATCGGAGTAGTGATTACTGCTTTTGCCATAGGAGCATTCTCACATTTCTTTCTGGGATTTTCGTGGGTATATGGAATGCTCCTTGGCTCAATTATATCATCTACTGATGCAGCAGCTGTGTTTTCCATTCTTCGCTCTAAAAAGTTGAATCTTAAAAATAATTTAGCACCTATGCTTGAGATGGAGAGTGGTTCTAATGACCCTATGGCTTATATGCTTACAACTATTTTTTTAGGGCTAATAACAGGAGAGACACATAATCTATTTTTACTTTTATTTAATCAGATAGTGATTGGAATGCTAGTAGGATTTATTATAGGTAAAGTGGCAGTATGGTTAATAAATCACATTAATCTTGATATTGATGGACTCTACTCTATTACAGCCATAGCAGTTGCATTATTATCTTATTCTAGTGCAGATATTCTTTCTGGAAATGGATTTTTGGCGGTATATATTACTGGGCTTATCATGGGAAACAGCAGACTTGTACATAAAACAAGCCTTGTTCGCTATTTTGATGGATTGTCTTGGCTTATGCAGATTTTCTTGTTTTTTATTTTAGGGTTATTAGTATTTCCATCTGTTTTGAAGGACATATTTTTACCAGGAGTTGGAGTAGCACTTTTTATCATATTTGCAGCTCGACCTTTGATGATATTTATTATACTGTCTATATTTAAGAGAACTAAAGAGGAAAAGCTTCTTGTTTCCTGGGTTGGATTCCGTGGAGCTGCATCTATAGTTTTCGCCACATATCCTTTAACTAAAGGCATAATGTTAGGAGAAGAAATATTTAGTATTGTGTTTTTCGTTGGGCTGCTGTCTGTTCTAATACAAGGGACTCTATTAGTCCCAATTGCTAAGAAACTGCATTTAGTAGAGGATGAAGACACAGTTTTAAAAACTTTTACGGACTATTCAATGGACATATATTCAGAACTGTTAGAAGTAAAAATTCCAGAATATAGCCCTTATGCTGGCAAGGCTATTATGGATATGGAAATACACAAGGAAGTTGCTTTCGTTCTAATACGAAGAAATGGGCGATTGATTATGCCGCGAGGAACTACTGTAATTGAGGCGGGAGATACAATAATGATGGCAGGAGATCCAAAGCTGCTTATGCAAATTGAAAATGAAATTACTCATATTAAGAGATAAAATTTTAAGTATTAAAAGAAGAAAGTTGAATTCGAATTGCAAGTCTCCTAAATGCGTTGCTTTCAGCTTTTATTTTAAGCTAACAATTTTCAAATTCAGCTCTTTAAGATACTCAATAATACTTGGTAAAGCATCAACAGTGGCTTGACATTCGTGGAGGACAATAATAGAACCAGATACATTTGAGTTTTTTATATTATTATATATTTTAACTGCATCTCTAGTTTTCCAATCCTTTGGATCATTGTTCCAGAGTACCATTTTATACTGATTATCAGTTAACAAGCTTTTCAAGTTTTCATTATAATAGCCATAGGGTGGTCTAAATAGTACGACTTCATTGTTTACTATGCTTTCAAGGGAGTCAATTGACTGAACAAGCTCTCTTTCTTGATCTTCATAGGAAATATTCGCCATATCAGTATGACTTATGGAGTGACTCCCGATAGAGTAACCGCTTGAATAAATAGATTGAACGTAATCTGGATACTTCTTCACATTATACCCTGTAAAGAAAAATGTCCCACCAACTCCGTATTGTTCAAGTATCTTCATAATACTTAGTGAATGTTCTGATGGACCATCGTCAAAAGTAAGAGCAACATATCCTTCTGGAAGACTATATGTGATCATATCCTTAAGCTCAAAAGCAGGAATGTCAGCCTCTATAGAGAGAGGAGTTTCTTCAGCTGCATAAACCTTTGACTCTAAGAGAGTATTTTGCCCTATATCTATTTTATCATTAAGGCCAGCTTCTTGAATAACCTCATTCTTATTTGGCTCTATATTCTGTTCGACTATTTGAACTTCACTATCTAATTGAATAGGTTGAGCAAGAGCTTTTTCATATAATTTTATATAAATGCATCCTAAAAATATTAATATTGTAGCCATTATAATTCCAACAGTAGGAATAAAATTTTGTCTAAGATCTGCAATAAAGCTTTTATGTGTATTTAGCTCACTAGATTCTTTTTTATCTCCGTCGATATAACCATGTATTGTTAAATTAATAAAGGAGAAAGTATTTTTATCTAATTCACTAATATCCTGGCAATCTTTTATAGCAGCTAAATCATTCACATATTTTTCCGAGCATAAAAAATAAAAGGAATTACTTTGATCAAGGTATGTTTTCGTCAGTATACCTTTATAGCTGTTTTGATTTGAATTATTATGGCTGTTTAAAGACAGCCTATATTTGCATTTATCATCAAATTGAGCTATTGATTGTAAACTTTTAGCTGTATACTCATCAATTTGCCAGATCATTTCGGTATCTTGTCCAAATGATAACCTCACTTTAAGAAAATAATTATCTGATTCACTATAAATTGACTTAAGTTCTAACAATTTTTCACGATATTCTAGCATAGCTTCCCTCCTTTCCTTTAATGAAGTTTCAATGAAAAATATTCAATCTAGTCAATTATTTTGAATCATGAGAAGCTTGTTTTTGTGAAAAAGAGAAAGACATACGAGCTGTAAAATCATTTATAGTTTGCATTAGCTGAGATTTTTCATCTAAAATTTGTTGATATTGCTGTGTTAACTGCTCTTTTTCTATCTTAAGAATTCTAATAGTTTCTTCAAGCTCGTTAATTTTCAGCAAATTCTGATGTTGGAAGTTAATGAACTCTTCATTTAGCTTGTTATATTTATTAATTTCTGTTTCAAGTTGGTTTGAAATCCGTTCATATTCAATACTTGCTGTATTTTGATATTCCCTATAGTCTTCAAGTAGCTGATCATAGCTCATTTGTTTATTTGAAAGCTTGTTTTCTAACTTACTAATTTCCTTGCTGATTTCTTGTAAGAGCTGATCTTTTTTAGTTAATTCATGTTTAATTCGACTGATAGTTTCAGTAGCAGTATGTAATTGGTCTTTAAGCTCTTTGTTTTTATGTAGTAGTAGTTCCCGTTCTTTAACAATATTTTCTAAAGCTACTATTAAATCCAGTACTACTTTATCTTGATTATTTTTAATAAATAATGGGTTATCATTTTGTTTGTCCTTTTGTTCAATCTCCATACTATTAGATAATTCTCCTTCTTCTGAAATCTTATTTTTTGATGTTTGTGGGTCTATATTATTTTTATCTGATTGATTTTGATTGCTGTTAGCTGATTTAAACCAACTAAGTCCCTTTTTTTCATATCTTCCCAATCCACAATATCATCTCCTTATATTAACTTATAATTCGACTATTTTATAATAATGTCGACCAAAAGTAAATTATTTTTTAATATTTTAGTAAAAAAATAAGAAAATTCGACTATATTATTTCAAAAAAAGAAATCTGAACTAATTGAGTTCAATAAAAGTGATTTAAATTTGTTAGCTAATGCTTTAATAAGGTTGTTAAATATAATTTATAAATGAAAAAGTTTTTATTATTAGAAGTTCTAATAGAGTCAATAAAAAATGTTGTCATTTTTTATGAATTAAACTATAGATTAATATGACAACTCATGGTATACTTATGTTAAAATTTTGTTAATTAAAAAACAAACAATATTACAGGGGTGAAATTTTATGAAGTTAAGGGATAAAGTAGTAATTATTACAGGTGCTAGCTCAGGAATGGGAAATGCAGCTTCAATTCTTTTTGCACAGGAAGGAGCTAAGGTAGTTGCAGTAGCACGTAGAAAAGAAAGATTAGAAGAATTAGTAGCAAAAGCTGCAGGCTTTGAAGGCAAGATAGTTCCTCTTCAAGCTGATGTTGCTAAAGAAGAAGATTTAGAGAAAATAATCAAGTTTACTATGGATGAGTTTGGCAGAGTTGATGTGTTAATCAATAATGCAGGAATTTTAGACAACTATACACCTGCAGGAGATATGACTGATGAAATCTGGAATAATGTACTTAACGTCAATCTAACAGCTCCTATGAAGCTTATAAGAGGAGTTCTCCCAATTATGATAAATCAAGGGAAAGGAAACATAATCAATGTGGCTTCAGTTGGAGGACTGTATGGTGTTAGAGGTGGAGCTGCATATGTTACTTCTAAACATGGATTATTAGGTCTTACAAAGAATACTGCTTATGTATATGCTGATAAGGGAATACGCTGCAATGCAGTATGTCCTGGAGGGGTAGCTACTGAAATAGGAGGAACAGTAAAAGAGCCAAATCAGCTTGGATTAAGTAAGCTAATGCCTGGTGCTAGTCTATCACCAAGAATGGGTACACCTGAAGAAATTGCGAATATTCTTTTATTCTTAGCATCTGATGAATCAAGTTTAATAAATGGGGCAGCTATAGTAGCAGATTCAGGTTGGACTGCTTATTAGAACAAATAAATGCTAATTCGAGAGTTTGTTTTTTTAAACTTTTCTATGTTACAAAAAGCTAAAGCTCAATGATTATACAAAATCCATTGAACTTTAGCTTTTTAATTATAGAAAAATGGAGTATCGTTGATTACTTATTAAGTAGTTTGGTTATACTCTCTTCAATGTTTATTCAAATATAAAAACTAGTATTTCATGAAGGCATCATTAAGCTAGCGTATTTCCTGATGCAATAAGTTCGTTTACTTTATCATTAAGGTTTTCTAATAGACTGAGCATACGTTTAGAAAGCTCCTCAGCTTCATTATAATATTTTTGGGCAGCAAGCTTGTCATTTTCTTTAACGGCGCTGATTACCTTATTGCCAATGCTGTGGAATTCATGATGAACTTTTCCAATTTCTTCCCATTCTTTTATAAGGGAAGGATTGTCTATTTGGATAGCATTATAAAAATGACCAAAGGCACATCTCTTAGAATCAGTTTGAAGAGGATAAATACGCATTTCTGTTAGGATTTTTTTAAGGCCTTCCATCCACTTTATGTGAGCAGCTACTGCTTTTTTAATTCCATTTTGAAGTTCCTCATTAGTAATAGAATGAGTAGTACCTTTAAGCTTGTCAAACATATTTTGAACTATTGCAGAAAGCTGATTGTCTATGTCTGATATCTGTTTTGCGAACTCAACACTTTCTACTGCATCTTTATGTATGTTTTGAGTCATATGGCTAAGTTTTTCTGCATCACTACTAGAGGAATCCATAGCTAGATTAATTTCATTGGCTGCAATTTTTATTCCTTCCATAGACTCATTGATAGAACCTATATCCATAATGATGTTATTTAGCATCTCGACATTTTTGCTAACTGTTTCAGATACCATTTCAATTTTTTCACTCATATGACTTGTAGATGAAATAGTGTTACTTAAGCTTTCTTTTCCTTCCTCTGTAGCTATATGAATACTGCTCACAAATTTTCTCATGCCTTCTAGGTTTTGCTTTGTATCATCAGCTAGTTTTCTAACTTCTTCAGCTACAACTGCAAATCCACGGCCGTTTTCTCCTGCTCTTGCAGCTTCAATAGCTGCATTTAATGCTAAGAGATTCGTTTGTTCAGCTATAGCTTCTACACTATCTACAATCTTTCCAACTTCAGCAGCTAGACTTACTAATTGTTGTATCTTTTCGCTCATAACTGAGGTATTCCTTATAACAGCATCCTTGATTAATTGAACTTCTTCAAGTAATTTTATGCTCTCATCATTTTTATGTATTAGCTGTTCAGATTTACTTGATAAGTTGTTTAAGGTTGCTGAGGTTTCCTCTATAGATTCTTTTACCTGATTCATGCTTGCAGTAGTTTGCTCAACAATGGCAAGATTTGATTGACTTACAGTTGCCATTTCATTAGAAAAATCCATTAACTGATTAGAAATATGAGTCATACCTACATCAAAGCTACTTAAAGCACTAACTATGTTGAGTATTTCCTTTGCAGAATAAGCCATTACTGCTTCATTATCAAGTAATCTTTCAAAATATGATAATATTTTATTATGAAGTGGGTATTTGACATTAAGGCCAGCTACTCTATGGCCGTTTAGTGCATCTTCAACATATTTTACTATGCATTCTGCTTCATCACAAGGCGCTTTATGAAAAACTCTATTGATCACAAGAATTCACTCCAATCTAAAAATTTCATTATTTAATTCAACAAATTAATATACAGTATACATTACAGATTATAACAGAAAATATGAAATTAAGCACGACAATATATAAATACCACAATAATATGTACTTAAACAATTTTTTAACAAACAAAAATAAATGATATTATCAATTAAATTTGTAAATTTATTTTGAGGAAAGTTTTTTTATTTATTGAGTAATAAGCTCTATTAGAAGCTTTTTTATTGTATTTAGAGTGTCTAAATAATATAATATAATTATATTTCATAATGAGGGGCGCTTGCAAATGAAGTTTGGTTATTTAAGTAAATACATAGATAAATATAAAATGCAATTTTTTGTTGCTCTCATATTTTTAACGCTTGAAACTATAGGAGATTTGATGCAGCCTACTATCATGTCAAAGATTATTGATAATGGTGTAAAGGAAGGAGATTTGAATTATGTATTAAAGCTAGGAGGACTCATGTTTTTGGTGACTTGTTTAGGTGCTATTTGTGCAGTTATTAGAAACATATTATCATCTAAAGTATCTCAAAGCTTTGGTGCAGATTTAAGAGAGGACTTATATATTAAAATACAGGGATTTTCTTTTGATAACATAGATGAATTCCAAGATGCTTCATTAATAACAAGGTTGACAAATGATGTAAATCAAATTCAGAACTTTGCACACGGAATGATGAGGGTGTTTGTAAAGGCTCCTATACTGGGAATGGGAGCTATAGTGATGGCGTTTTTGCTGAATCCTAAAATGTCCCTTATACTTTTAGGAGTAGTTCCAGTTGTATCTTTAATTATAAGTATGAATCTTAAAATCTCCTATCCTATTTTTACAAGAATTCAAAAAGCCTTAGACAAAGTTAATGGTGTAATGAGAGAATATTTGGCTGGTATTAGGGTAGTGAAGGCTTTTAACAGATTTAATTATGAGAGGAAACGCTTTAAAAAAGTCAACGAGGATTTAAGGGATGTCACACTTAAGGGTATGAGAGTAGTAGCTATTTTTAACCCTCTAGTGGCATTAACAGTAAATGTAGGGATAGTACTGATCCTATGGATTGGGGGTATGCGAGTCAATACAGGTGATATGGAAGTTGGAAAGATAATGGCCTTTATAAACTATATGACTCAAGTACTTTTTGGACTTACTATAATGACTAGGGTTTTAAATATGTTTATTAGAGCAAAGGCATCTGCTGAGAGAATAGGAGAAGTATTTGAAGCAGAAAATACCATAATCACAAAGGATAGACCTGTTAAGCTTGAAAACTCTAAAGGATTATTAGAATTTGAAAATGTATATTTTAAATATCATTCTGATAGTAGGTATGTCCTTGAAGAAATCAATTTCACAGTAAACCATGGTGAAACTTTAGCTATTATTGGCTCTACAGGTTCAGGTAAATCTACTTTAGTCAATTTAATACCTAGATTTTATGATGCAACTGAAGGGAAAATAAAAATAGATGGCATCGATGTAAGAGACATTGATTTAAACGAGTTAAGAGAAAAGATAGGTATAGTTCCACAAAAGGTATTATTATTTACTGGCACCATTAAAGATAACATAAAATGGGGAGATGAAAACGCAACAGATGAAGAGGTTGAAAGAGTGGCTAAAATAGCTCAAGCCCATGACTTCATCATGTCCTTTAATGAAGGCTATAATACTTATTTAGGACAAGGCGGAGTGAACTTATCAGGAGGACAGAAGCAGAGAATATCTATAGCTAGGGCACTTATAAAGAAGCCTACTATACTGATTTTAGATGACAGCACTTCTGCAGTAGATTTAATTACGGAGAGAAATATAAGAAGAAGCTTAAAAGAGTATTTACAAGATATTACAACTATACTGATAGCTCAAAGGATTACATCAGTAATGGATGCAGATAAAATCATTGTAATGGATAGAGGAAGAATTGTAGGTATGGGAACTCATTATGAACTTTTAAATACTTGTGAAGTATATAAAGATATATATAATTCCCAGATAGGAAAGGGAGGTGTTAGCCTTGATGCCTAGACAAGCCCAAAGAGGTCCTGCAGGTATTTCAGGAGGAAGAGGACTTATTATGCCTGCAAAAAAAGCAAAGGATGTCAAATATACTCTAAAAAGACTATGGGATTTCTTTAAAAGTGAAAAAAAACAGCTCATCATAACATTTTTATTTATATTGATATCTGGGCTTTTTGGCTTATTAGTTCCCTTTCTCATTGGAAAGGCAGTAGATGCCATATATCCTGGTAAGTACTTAGTTCAATTTGATAAATTAAGGTTTATTGTACTTATATTGCTATCAGTATATGCATTAGACAACATACTTACATTTTTACAGGAATATATTGTAGCAGGGATTGCTCAAAGAGTAGTGTTTAATTTGAGAGAGAAGCTATTTGAAAAGCTTCAATCTTTACCAATTATATTCTTTGACACTCATACTCACGGTGAGATAATGAGCAGGCTGTCCAATGATATTGATAATGTAAGTACTACTATTTCTCAATCAACTGTGCAGTTTATGTCATCTCTAGTAAATATATTAGGTTCTTTAGTTATGATGATTTATTTAAGTCCACTTATGACTTTAGCAAGCATGGTCACTGTTCCTATGGTATACTTACTGACTAGTACTATAGCAAAAAAGACTAAAGTGCTATTTAAAAAGCAGCAGGAGACTTTAGGGAGATTAAATGGTCATATTGAAGAATCTATAGCTGGTATTCATGTGGTCAAAGCTTTCAACAATGAGAAAAAAGTAATAGATGAATTTAGAGAACAGAACAATATATTAAGAGACGTAGGCGTCAAGGCTCAAATCTTATCTGGGTATATAATGCCTCTTATGAATGTTATAGGGAATTTTGGATTTGGTGTAGTAGCTGTATTTGGAGGTACTTTGGCTGTAAAGGGGATTATTTCTGTAGGTGTAATAGCTAGCTTCATCTCTTATTCAAAGCAATTTACAAGACCATTAAATGAGCTTGCAAATACATTTAATACTTTACAGTCAGGCATTGCAGGAGCAGAGAGAGTCTTTGAAATACTAGATGAAGTAGAAGAAAGAAAAGACAGCGCCACTGCCATAGTTAAAGAAGATATCAGGGGAGAAGTAGAGTTTAGGAATGTAACCTTTGAGTATAAAAAAGATGAACCAGTATTGAAGAATATATCTTTTAAAGTGGCTCCGGGAACTAATGTTGCATTAGTTGGCCCTACTGGAGCTGGAAAAACAACTATAGTAAATTTATTAACTGGATTTTATGAGATAAATAAAGGCGAGATATTAATAGATGGAATCAATATTAAAGATTATCAAAAAAACAGTTTGAGAAAAATATTTGGTATGGTTTTACAGGATACTTATCTATTTTCAGGTACTATAAAGGAAAATATAAAGTATGGAAACTTAGATGCGACAGAAGAGGAAGTAATTAAAGCAGCCACGTTAGCAAGAGCTGATGATTTTATAAGCAAGCTGCCTCAAGGCTATGATACTTTTTTAAATGAAGGAGGAACAAATCTAAGCCAAGGACAGAGACAGCTTTTAGCCATATCAAGAGCAATTTTAGCTGACCCTTCCATACTAATTTTAGATGAGGCTACTTCATCAGTAGACACTAGGACAGAATTAAAAATACAAGAGGCTATGATAAAGCTTATGGAAAATAGGACTACATTCATAATTGCGCATAGACTATCTACTATAAAGGATGCAGATATTATTATGGTAATAGATCATGGTGAAATAGTCGAAAAAGGAAGCCATGAGGAGCTGCTAGAAAGAAAAGGACATTATTATAGACTGTATCAAAGTCAGTTTGCTAATTTGGAGATATAGAGATATATCTCCTTTTTATAACGAATAGGAAAGTCCTATTTTGATAATATTGTCTTGAAGACTTGACCTAATGAGTTTTAAGCAGATTGCTAAAATCTTTGATTTCATTTAAATTGCCTATGCATTAGCTTAAGGAAAGATTCTTTAATTTTTAATGTTTTGATAAAAGCTTTTCCTATTATAACAAGTAGAGAAGGTTCTACTTTGTAATTCTTAATATAGGTTTTCAGTTATGATTTTTAGGTAAATTGCAGAAATCTTTGGTCTTACTTAAGTTGCTTATATATATGGATAAAAAGCTACCTCAAATTTTAATGTTATAATAAGAGCTTCTTTATTAGATAAAATGCGAAAATTGAAGGAATTTTAAGAATACAATAGATATATTGATATATTTTTCAAATTGTCAAGTACTTTGGAGCATAAGGGGGTAAATAATTGACAAAAAATTTTTACATTATGATATAATATTTAGCGACTCTAAATTATTATAGAAAGAAGAGGTAATATGACTACTTCAGAATGCGAAAAAGAAGGCAAACAAAACAAATTATCTGCATGGTTTAAAGATCCTATAAAATCTGATGTAATAAAAATAGCTTGGCCTGTACTTGTGGAGCTTCTGTTAGGTTCACTTTTTGGAATGATAGACATGATGATGCTAGGACGAATGAAAGATACTTCTCTGGCAGCTGCTTCTGTTGCTGCAGTTGGTATGACAAACCAGCCACTATTTATAGGGCTAGCTTTAGTGCAAGCTTTAAATGTTGGTGGGACTGCTATGGTAGCAAGATATTTTGGCTCTGATCAGAAGGACAAAATAGAAACTACTTTGAAGCATGTCATGCTGTTGAGCTTATTTATGTTTGCCATCCCACTATCTATACTTGGAATAATATTTTCTGATTCTATATTGAAATTTATGGGGGCTGAGCCCGATGCATTACAAGCAGGAAGGATGTATTTTAAGATAGTTATGGTAGGATTTGTCTTCCAATCTTTAAATATGTCCATATCTGCAGCCTTAAGAGGGATTGGTGAGACTAAAACACCTATGAGAATAAACCTAAAGGCTAACTTTTTCAATGTTATAGGTAATGCATTGCTTATCTATGGACTCTTAGGATTCCCTGAATTAGGAGTTACTGGAGCAGGTATATCAACAGCATTATCCAATGTAATAGCAAGTATACTTTTATTTAGTTATGTAATAAAAGGTAAAAGTGTTGTAAGATTAAATGTTAAGAGTCCTTTTAAATTCGATAAGGATATTGTATATAATTTAGTAAAGATAGGATTACCTGCATCATTAGAACAGATGGCTATGAGAATAGGAGTACTTTTGTTTGTGAGAATAGTAGCGGGTTTGGGAACTGTCATATATGCTTCGCACCAAATAGCCTTGAATATTTTAAACTTATCATTCCAGCCAGGTCAAGCCTTTGGTATTGCTGCTTCATCATTAGTTGGAAGAAGTTTAGGAGCACACGAGCTTACAAAAGCTGAAGACTATGCTAAAGGGACTCGAAAGATTGGCTCCTTAATATCAACTTTTATGGCAATGATATTTTTCTTTTTCGGACCTCAGCTTGTAGGATTGTATTCAAAGGATCCAGCCATTATTAAAAATGCTTCTTTGGCATTGAAGATAATTGCATTAGTCCAGCCTTTTCAATCTTCTCAGCTCATTTTAGCAGGAGGATTAAGAGGTGCAGGAGATACATTCTGGACTCTAGTGGCTACATTTACAGGAGTATTAGTAGTCAGAGTTGCGTTAGCATATACATTTGTTAAAGTCCTTGGTTTGGGATTAGCAGGAGCTTGGCTTGCTGTATTTGTAGACCAGTTCATAAGGTGGTTATTTGTCTATGCTAGATTTAAAACAGGCCATTGGAAGTATACTAAATTAAGATAAAACCTTAGTACATAAGTATATAATCCCTTATATATAAGGGATTATTTTTGTATTCTTATATAGATTTGATAATTAGGAATATCATATTAAGAAACTATGCTTTAAAAAAATGAGAAAATGTTATAAAATGAAACCAAGTAACAACAATATACTTATAGTCTATTTAGCTAGCCTAAAAATTAGAGAAAGGAATGGATAAAATGAAAAAAGGCTTTAGAATATTTACCCTAATGATTCTAGTACTAAGTCTTTCACTTGCATTTGGTTGTACAGCCAACGAAGATACAGCAAAAACAGAGGAAGAAGTCATAGTAGCAGGATATGTATTAGATAAGATAACAGAAGGAGAGAACAGTTACATTACTTTTCACATTCCTATAATACCAGAAGGTCAGGCATCTGATTTAAAATTAAAAGTTGTTAACAAAGAAGATTACGATGATCTTGTTGAAAATAATTATTATTTAATTTCTTATGGTAAAGACTCCCTAGAAATTAAAAATATCCAGCCAAATAATCCTCTTGGAGAAGTTATTAGTAGAGGAATTGGAGAAGGAGAAGGCGCGGTAGAAAATGAGCCTATATTTCCATCAAACAAATTAGCTATAGAGGATTATACAATATTAGATTCCTATGATTATGATATAGACGGGGATGGAGAAGAAGAAACTATAGCTTTGTATACTACTGCACAAAGGGATAGCAATGGGGAAATCATGTGGGATGACGGACAGGTATGGCTTCTTGCTGTCCATGATAGCGATAAGGATTATGAATTGTACAATAACTATCTTCAGCTTGGCTCACTACAATTCTATGTATTTACTAGCGCTGATAGCTTCCATATAACTACTGTCGAAAACACTACAGCAGGATTAAAGCTTGTAGATTATATTTTTAATAAGGAAGACAATTCATTTACTCCTAAAATACATTATAATATTTTAGGTGATGTGAATATGCTTCATATTTCAAAGGGATATTAATATCCCTTTTTCTTTTTTGCACATTTTCATTTCCTAACCTATAAAATGTAGTAAAAGAAAAAAGGTGGGAGTGTATATGGAAACTTTGAGGCTAGGTTCAAGAGGACCAAATGTAAAGCTTATTCAAAGTCTTTTGAACAGAATAGGGTATAATGCAGGAGGAGTAGACGGTATTTTGGGGACACAAACTCAGCGGGCAGTTATTGCTTTTCAAAGAGATAACGGGCTTACACCTGATGGGATAGTAGGTCCAGCAACATGGAGGGTTTTTAATAGGCTTCTTTTGGGATACGACACTTATACTGTAAGGCAAGGAGATACCCTATATAACATAGCTAGCAGGTATTATACTACAGTAAATGCTATACTGACTGCAAATCCTGGAATTAACCCTAATGCACTAGCTATAGGGCAAAGAATAATAGTTCCCTATGGAATAGATATTGTATTCACAGATATTGATTATACTTATGAAATTCTGGAAAGGCAGATAACTGGTCTTAAAGTAAGATATCCTTTTATTGAAACTAGCGTAATTGGAGAAAGCGTTATGGGGAAAAACATATATTGCATAAGGTTAGGTACAGGCCCTAACGAAGTTACTTACAATGCATCTCATCATGCAAATGAATGGATTACTACAACTTTATTGATGAAGTTTATAGAGAATTTTGCCAAGGCCTATGCAAATAGGTCAAGCATAAGAGGATACAATGTTTCAAATATATGGCAAAACAGCAGCATATATATTATTCCAATGGTAAACCCAGATGGAGTAGACTTAGTAAATTATTGGCCTAATTACAATAATCCAGTTTACCAGCAAGCTGCAGCAATAAATACTACAGGCTTACCATTACCTAGAGTTTGGAAGGCTAACATTAGAGGTGTTGATTTAAATTCAAACTATCCTGCAGATTGGGAGCTAGATAGAGAATTAAAGGCTCAAATGGGTATAACAGGACCTTCTCCTAGAGACTGGGGAGGACCATTTCCACTATCTGAACCTGAATCATCAGCTATGGCTAATTTCACTAGGCAGCATAATTTTAGATTAGTAATAGCATATCATACACAAGGAGAAGTAATTTATTATCAATATAGAAATCTAGCTCCGCCTGAATCCCTAAGAATTGCTCAAATGTTTGCTAGAGCCAGTGGATATGCTGTAGAAGAAGGTCCTCCAGAAGCATCCTATGCAGGATATAAGGATTGGTTTATTCAAGATTTTAGAAGACCAGGCTTTACAATAGAAGTGGGATTAGGAGTAAATCCTTTACCAATAAGTCAGTTTCCTACAATATATGACCGAAATGAAGAGATAATGCTGCTAGCTCCCATAGTATAGAGAGCTATATTCTATTAGCTTTAAGTATTTTGATAACATAGACCGTTGCATAATTATGGCTTAAATATGCAAATAGAGATTCTTTAAACTTGCAATATTGGAATGATATGTAAATTATTGTTCTAAGTGTAAGCAAGGAGGTCTTTAAGCCCGGTTGTGCAGCAGTCTTTTTTATTTTTAATATTGAATTTCATTTTTTATTATAGAAACACCTAAAATATTATGTTATAATGTTTAGGAAAACTAAATAATATTTTGCTACGTAAATCTAATAAGAATGCCAACCTGTGGATTAAATCTAGAAACACTAGTAAAGAAAAATATTCCCTATCTAAAAACACTCATTATTGTTTCAGCATTATCAAATAAGCATATTCTAATCATTACAAAGACAGCTTTTATTCCGGGCAAGTGCCACATAGGTTATTTACCTATGAAAAGCAAATAGAATTATAGTGTAAAGTAAAATGAAAATACTTAAAAAGAAAGTCATATGAAGTTATAAAAATAAGCGAATATTTAGGAAGAACTATTAGAAATAGTAATTTTACCAAAAATAGTAAAATTATACTTATTTAGTTGTATTTAACTTAATTGTAATATTTAGAAAACGTTATTACATTTGAACCAATTTATCTGATATAATATTTATGTCGATGCAAAAAACTACGAAGGAAAGGTGGCGATATTATTTGAATATTTTGACACAAAAAATGAAGGAAGTGATTTTTTCTATACTACCAATCACAGTAATAGTTTTATTACTAAATTTCACTATAACACCCATTGGAACAAATTTGATTTTACGATTTGTAATTGGAGCAGTTTTTATTACCCTTGGATTATCTATATTCTTATTAGGAGTTGATATAGGGGTACAGCCGATAGGTAGTCTTATGGGTTCATCACTTACAAGAAGGAAAAATATATGGCTGATACTAATATTCGGGTTTATTCTCGGATTTTTTATAAATGTTGCTGAACCAGACTTACTGGTATTAGCAGGACAAGTGGATAAAGTAACATCAGGGGTTTTGTCTCAGACTAATGTAGTTGTTGTAGTTTCCGTAGGAATAGGATTATTAGTAGCAGTAGGTCTAGCTAGAATAGTTTTTAAGATACCGTTACATAAGCTTTTAACACTGTTATATGGTATAATATTTATACTTGTAATATTTGCACCAGAAGAATTCATTGGTATAGCATTTGATTCAGGTGGTGCAACTACTGGGTCAATGACTGTGCCATTTATACTTGCATTAGGCCTTGGGGTATCTTCAACACAAGCTGGTAAAGATTCTGAAGAAGACAGCTTTGGATTAGTTGGAGTTGCATCTACTGGTCCTATGATAGCAGTACTATCTATGAGTTTGCTTTCAGGTATGAAGTCGCTTACAGGAAGCTTACCATATGAAGCTATTGATACAACAGGTGTACTCGTTCATTTTCTCAAAGAACTACCAGTGATGGCATATGATGTAGTTATGGCAATGCTTCCATTAGTAGTGTTATTCCTTATATTTCAGGTATTATTCTTTAAACTATCAAAGAAACAGTTAGCAAGGATTTTTAAAGGTTTAATATACACTTTTATAGGCTTTGTATTATTTCTTACTGGAGTAAATGCAGGCTTTATGGAAGCTGGCAGCGCTATAGGACATGCTCTTGCTTCCCTTGGCAAGGAGTGGATTGTTGTATTAGTAGGATTTGTTTTAGGATTTACAGTAATATTAGCAGAGCCTGCTGTATATGTATTAAATGAGCAAATACAAGAAGTTACAAGTGGACATATTAAGAAAAAAGCTATATTATATACATTAGCAATAGGAGTAGCAGTTGCAGTATCTCTTTCTATGATAAGAATACTAGTACCTAGCATTAGATTATGGCATCTTTTGATTCCAGGTTATTTAATAGCAATAATATTATCCTACTTTACACCAAAATTATTCGTTGGAATTGCATTTGACTCAGGAGGAGTTGCTTCAGGTCCTATGACTGCTACGTTTATCTTGGCATTTGCCCAAGGTGTAGCAGATGCAATAGAAGGAGCAGATGTGTTAATGGATGCCTTTGGAGTTATTTCTATGGTAGCATTGACGCCTCTTATCGCTATACAGATTTTAGGAATAATTTATGAGAGAAAATCTGCTAAAAGGAGTTGAGTAAGTTGGGGATAGAAAAAGTTGACATAGTGCCTGTTTTGCATGTAGCAGTTGTAGATATTGGAATGGGCAGTAGGATTTTAAATGAATCAAAAAAAATTGGAATTTCAGGAGGAACTATATTTTTAGGAAGGGGAACAGTAAAAAAACCTATCCTAGAATTATTAGGAATAAATGAGTCAAAGAAAGAAATAGTTCTTATGATTTCAGACAAGAAGATTGAAGAACGACTACATGAAGGGCTGACTGAAAAGTTCCATTTAGATAAACCTAATAAGGGGATCATATTTTCTTCTCCTGTAAATAGAATTATAGGTATAAGAACAAGAGAAGATGTTCAGGATTCGATAGTAGGAGGTAAAGAGAGTATGGAGCATGAAGTAATATTTACTATAGTTGAGAGAGGGCTTGGAGAAGACGTTGTAGATGCTGCTACCTCTGCAGGTGCTAGGGGAGCTACTATAATAAATGCAAGAGGTTCAGGTGCTCATGAGCATGAAATGTTTTTCGCTATGAATATTGAACCAGAAAAAGAAATAGTTATGATAATAATAGAGAAAGAAAAGTCAGATAATGTTATTAATGCTATAAAAGAAACTATGCATATTGATGAACCGGGTAAGGGAGTAATGTTTGTTATGGATGTCAGCAAAACATCTGGTTTATTTAAGGATGACAAATAAATTAATATGAAAAGGGAGTGCCGCAAAACTACGAGTAAGTAGTAAGCGGCGCTTCTTTTTTGTAAATAAAAAATCAACTATAGAGTTCAATTAATGCATCACGTACATATTTAATTATTTAATTAAAGGTCTATTATGAAACACCATTTTTGCATCTATTTTGTTCCAAGTCAAAAATTAACATTTTGTTGTAAAAGATAAAAGTTCAATAGTTTCATTTGCTTATTGTGCAGCAGACTTTTTATATTTTGTTATTTATATATTTGTGTTACTCTAAAAGTGTATAATTGAATGAATTGAGGTGTATTAGATGAATAATTTGGTTTTGGGATATACAATTGAAGAATGGATAAAAAAGTATCCTTTACTTGAAAATATGATTAATTTAGAAGAAATACTCTGGCTTAATCATAAATATGCTAATTTTGAATCTGTAGAAAATGACTTATCTATAAAAGAAGATGAAATAATAGATGCAGAACAAAGATTAATTCGCTTTGCACCTTTAATAAGAAAGCTTTTTCCTGAAACTGAAGCATTAGGTGGAATTATAGAATCACCTTTAGTAGAAATACCTCAAATGAGAAAAGAGCTAAATAAGTTTTTTGAAATAAATATGAATAGTAGACTTTTATTAAAAAAAGACAGCCATCTCCCCATTGCTGGCTCAATAAAAGCTAGAGGTGGAATTTATGAAGTATTAAAGCATGCAGAGGATTTGGCACTAGAAAACAAGTTAATTACTATAGAAGATGACTATTCTAAATTGGCGGACAAAAAGTGCAGAGAATTTTTCAGCCAATATACTATTCAAGTTGGTTCCACTGGGAACTTAGGTCTCAGTATAGGTATAATGAGTGCAGAGCTTGGATTTAAAGTTATTGTGCATATGTCATCAGATGCTAAGGAGTGGAAAAAAGATCTTCTCAGAAGCAAGGGAGTAACAGTTATAGAATACGAGTCAGATTATAGCAAGGCTGTTGAAGAAGGCAGAAAACTATCTAACCTAAATGAGAAGAGCTATTTTGTAGATGATGAAAATTCTAAGGATCTTTTCTTGGGATATAGTGTAGCTGCCAAAAGATTGAAAAAACAGTTAGATAATATGAATATAAAAGTAGATGAAGAACATCCTTTATTTGTTCATTTACCCTGTGGAGTAGGTGGTGGACCGGGAGGAGTAGCCTACGGATTAAAGCTCTTATTTAAAGACCATGTACACTGCTTCTTTGCTGAGCCAACTCATTCGCCTTGTATGCTTTTAGGTATGTATACTGGAGAGCATGATAAGCTTTGCGTACAGGATTTTGGCATAGATAATAAGACTATAGCAGATGGATTAGCAGTTGGAAGACCTTCTGGCTTTGTAGGAAAAACTCTTGAAAATCTCTTAAGTGGAATCTATACAATAGATGACAGTAAATTATATAAATTTCTAAGCATTTTAGCAGATACAGAAAATGTTTACTTAGAGCCCTCAGCATGTGCAGGTTTCCTGGGACCTGTACTTATAAATAGCAGTCAGGGTAAAAAATACATTGAAGAACATAAATTGCAGTCTAAAATACAGAATTCAACCCATGTAGTTTGGGCAACAGGTGGAAGCTTAGTGCCGAAGAATATTATGGAGGACTATTATAGTATAGGCAAGAAATTAGAATAATTAAAGAAAAACAGCAAATATCAAATTATATGGAAGCTGAGTCAATTGTTTATTGACTCAGCTTTTGTATTTTAGTCAGTATTTGGTGCTATACTAGCTTATAGCATATGTAATTTTAAACATTTAAGAAGTTCTTAAGATATATGTTAAGAAATTTGTAAGATTTAGTTGTTAATATTGTTTTAAAGATAAAGATGTGAGGATGTGATATAATTTGTACAGATTCAATTATGGGGTGATATTATGAATATTTTAGTGTGTGATGATGATAAGGAAATATTAGAAGCCATATCCATTTACTTAGGAAATGAAGGATATAAAGTATTTAAGGCAGCTAATGGAATTGAAGCCTTAGACATACTGAAGAAAAATGAAATACATCTGATTATAATGGATATAATGATGCCTAAAATGGATGGAATAAAGACTACTATGAAAATAAGAGAGGATAAAAACATACCTGTTATCATGCTGTCTGCAAAATCTGAGGATACAGATAAGATAATTGGATTGAATATAGGGGCAGATGATTATGTGACTAAACCTTTTAATCCATTAGAACTAATTGCAAGAGTAAAGTCGCAACTCAGAAGATATACGACTTTAGGCAGTCTTGAGACTAAGAACAATGTATATAAAACAGGAGGACTTGTAATAGACGATGAAAAGAAAATTGTAACTGTAGATGGTGAAGAGGTTAAACTTACACCAGTGCAGTATAAGATACTAAAGTTATTAACAGCTAATGCAGGGAGAGTATTTTCAATAGATGAAATATATGAAAAAGTATGGGAAGAAGTAGCTTTTAGCCCAGAAAACACAGTAGCTGTTCATATAAGAAGAATAAGAGAGAAAATAGAAATAAATCCGAAGGAACCTAAATATTTGAAGGTGGTGTGGGGCATTGGATATAAAGTGGAAAAGTTATAGCCATTCTTTATTGGCTAAAACAATAGTATTTATGATTGTCATATCTTGTTTTACAGGAACAATAACAGTATTCCTTGATAATGCTGTAGTTAAAGAGATGGATTTAGAACCATTAATAAAAGGCAGCTACTACAAAAGCGATAAATTTGGAAGTGACCTATTAGGGGCATCAGTTATTGCAAGAAATATAATTAGTATATATAGAAACGAAGATAGTGAAGATTATACTGAAGAGCAAATTACTGATGGTGAAAATGTTGCAGAAGTTGAGATAAGAAATAGGATTGATGATATTAATTCTATGTTAGAGAGCTTAAAAGATATTAAAGGGTTAAAGTATTATATAAGCTATGGAGAGAATATTTTAACTAATAGTGATAATACGAATAAAACATCTTTTAAAAATGATCCTGCCTATATACTTATAGATAGAGAGGGAATCAATATTTATCCAATAGAAATTACAAAGAATGAATACTACAGCTGGTTCATGTCTAATTTTTATGAAGTGCAAGAAAGAAATGGTACTGTATATATATCTTTTACTGAACAGTATCTAAAACCTGTATTAGAAAAATGGGATGAGGATAAGGAGGCCGTCACAAATCAATTTTATAAATTTTTAGGATTTTTTGCAGGACTTTTATTATCATTCGTATATCTTATAATTATCATAGGACGAAGTTCATTTAAGGATAAAGAAATACATTTTAATTCCTTAGATAGACTATATACTGATTTGAATATCATCCTATGCATTGGACTTATAATATCTTGGTTTTCAATCATTGAGTTTATATTTAACAGGGACTTATACTTTGCAATCATTCCGGCTACAGCTATAATAGGTTCATTGGGATTATTGCTAGTATTATCTTTAGCAAAGCATATTAAAAATAAGACGCTTATAAAACACACATTAATATATACAGTAATATATAAAATATTCAGGTTTATTAAGGACGTATATGAAAGCGGAACTACAGCAACCAAGATAGTTTTAATAGTTGTAGGTTATCCAATATTAGTTGCATTGTCTCTTTTCTTATTTCCAGTTACTATAGGTGTAGCAGCTCATCTGGCTTTAAAGAGAGTAAAGGAATTCAATGCAATAAAAGAAGGAGTGAAGAGAGTAAGGGAAGGCGACCTTAACTATAAAATAGACGTAGAAGGAAATGGAGAATTTGGAAAGCTAGCTTCTGATATAAATGCTATTACAGAGGGGCTTCATAAAGCAGTTGAAAATGAATTGAAAAGTGAAAGATTAAAGACAGAACTGATAACAAATGTGTCACATGATATAAGAACTCCTTTGACTTCAATCATTACCTATGTAGATTTGCTTAAAAATGAAAAAGACCCTGAAAAAACCAAGGAATATATAGGGGTACTTGAGCAAAAGGCACAAAGGCTAAAGACACTGACAGATGATTTGTTTGAGGCAGCTAAGGCTTCCAGCAGAAGCATACCTGTAAATTTCGAGAAGATAAATATAGTGTCGTTAATTACTCAGGGCCTAGGAGAACTTGATGATAAAATTCAAGAATTAGAGTTGGATTTTAAAATAAATAAGCCTATTGATGAGATTTTCATCAGAGCAGATGGGAATTTACTCTGGAGAGTTATAGAGAATTTATTGTCAAATATATTTAAATACGCTCTTAAGGGGTCTAGGGTATATGTAAATATAGAGGATTTAGATAATGAGGTAAGTTTAGTCATGAAGAACATATCTGCATATGAGCTAAATATATCTCCTGATGAATTGATGGAGAGATTTAAGAGAGGAGATGAATCTAGAAATAGCCCGGGCAGTGGCTTAGGTCTATCTATTGCTAAAAGCTTAGTAGAAATACAAAATGGCAGCTTCAATATTGAAATCGATGGAGATTTGTTTAAAGCGATTATCAGATTTCCTAAATATCCTCAGGAAGCTGTAGAATAAGATAAATGCAATTAGCCTAGAAAAGGTAAATTTGATGCTTTCTTTAGGATGATTTCAATTTTATTAAATTCTTTTTAAAAAATCACGAATATAGTTTTATATAAAAGTTTTACTTACATCAGCAAATTTTATTGTGATAAAATATTAGAGAATCTAAATTTTATAATGTATAGGGAATCAAGATATTATTTTTAAAATCGTGGGTTCAAGAAACACTTCATTAATTTTAGAAGTCTTTATAGAGATTTCCAAAAAAGCTAATACTTTGATGAGAGAAAAGATTAAAATAGAGAATGAGGGAAGGAAATTTGATGAAAGAGATAGGAGGCTTTTAGAATCTATTCAGAGCATATTATTCGAGGAACTAGCCCTTGCATCAAATACTACTGTTGAGGAAGTATATAAAAGAGTAATTGAAAATATAAATTAGAAATCTAGGGCAAAGATAGAACATTAATTATCTTATTTTGCCCTATTATTTTTACAATGAATAGTCTGCAGAAGTTTTTGCTAAGTTAGTGAAATGTTGAATCACATCTTATATAATAATATATAATGAATAAATGATAAGGGAGTTGAGAACATGAGTAAAGGTATTGGAAAAGAATTCATGGAAAAGACTAAATATGAGTATGCTGAACCTTCTGACCAAGAAAAAGGAGTTCCTCAGCCGTCATTAGAGCTTGAATGGGATGAGAATTCAGTACTGATAGATTTGCCATCTCCAGAAAATCTAGTAGTTAAGGGCATGGACCTTAGAAAAGCCATAGAAACTAGAAGAAGTCTTAGAAAATATGCTGATATTCCTTTGACATTAGATGAATTATCATATCTTTTATGGTGTACACAGGGAGTTAAAAAGGTTTCATCCAGGCCTGCAACATTAAGGACAGTTCCTTCTGCAGGAGCTAGACATGCATTTGAAACTGTACTACTGATAAATAATGTAGAAGGAATAAAGCCAGGTTTGTATAGATACATAGCACTTTCTCATAAGCTCATAGAAATAACTACTGAACCTGAAATAGCTGACAAAGTTGCTGTTGCTTGCAATGATCAGGAGTTTATAAAAAACAGTGCTGCTACTTTCATATGGGTTGCTGTAGTTGACAGAATGAAATGGAGATATGGAGAAAGAGGATATAGATATCTTCATTTAGATGCAGGCCATGTTTGTCAAAATCTCTATCTGACAGCAGAATCTATTGACTGTGGTGCTTGTGCTATAGGTGCCTATGATGATAATAAAATAAATAGCTTGCTCAACTTAGATGGAGAGAATCAATTTGTAATATATGCTGCTACTGTAGGGAAGAGAATACAGTAGATAAAGAGGCGGTTCTTATAGGCATAATAGTCAATAAAGAACTGCCTTTTTCAGACATGACAATCCTATGCCTATTCTGTATAATAGGTATGTATTTAAAAATATTACGAGAAGGTCAAGTGCTATGAAGAGAATAAGTGAGATTTTTAAAGATTACAAAGAATCAGGGAATATAAATACTGCAATTGTTGAAGGGGTAACCTTAAGAAAAAATACTAAAACACTTGAGATGAAGCTTCGTTCAGATAAGCACATTGGAACTGAAGAAATCCAATACTTTATTGAGTTCCTAAAGGAAAAGCTTACATTAGAAACTGCTAAAATAACTGTTGAATACACAGAAGAAACTAATAATAAGTCTATAGAAGAGAATTTGAAAGATATTATGGCTTCTATGGCGAAAAAGTATCCTACTTTAAATGGTATAATAAACAACTATGAGGTTGAAGTGTCAGAGGATACTATTGATTTTAAGTTTAAAGTAGCAGCTTCTGAGCCTTTAAGAGCTATGGGCTATGATAAGAAAATAAACAAAGCTCTGAAGAGTTTGTATGGTAAAGAATATAAGATTAATTTAATTGATGATATAAATAGCGAAGAACTCAAAAAAATGCAAGAGGATATGCAGAAAAAGGAAATTGAGTTAGTCCAACAAGTAATGAAGGCTGCACTAACTAATGGCGATTCTCAATCGAGGAGTAATGGAGAACATGCAGATATAAAGCAAAATGGAAAGGAACAAAATAATAAGAAAGGAGATCCAGCCTTAATATTAGGCAGAAGCTCTAATATTAAGGAGCCTATAGTCAAAATCGTTGATATAACACAAGATGAAGGACAAGTAGCCATAGAAGGTGAAGTATTTAACATAGAATCAAAGGAATTAAAAACCGGAAAAACTTTGATTTCCTTTGATATTTATGATGGATCAAGCTCTATAACTTGTAAAGCATTTGTAAAAACTGGCGAGGAAGGAGAAGTTATATCTAGATTAGAGAAAGCTAAAGGCATAAGGCTTTCTGGTAATTCTGGATATAGTAAATTTGCTGGTGAAGTTGAGATTGTTGTCAATACTATAGTAGAGACAGAAGGAATGAAAAAAGAGAAGAGACAGGACAACGCAGAAGTGAAAAGAGTAGAACTACACCTGCATACACAGATGAGCCAGATGGATGCTGTAAGCAGTGCCACAGATTTAATAAAAAGAGCAATGAGCTGGGGCATGAAGTCAATTGCCATAACTGACCATGGAGTAGTGCAGGCTTTTCCTGAAGCACATAAGCTTTTAGGAAGAGATAATCCTGATATGAAGGTTATATATGGAGTAGAAGCCTATTTAGCACCTGATAAAAAGCCTTCAGTGACAAATTCTAAAGGTCAGAGTATTGATACTACTTACTGCGTACTAGATTTGGAGACTACAGGCTTCTCGCCAGTAACAGAAAAAATAACTGAAATTGGGATTATGAAGCTTAAAGACGGAAAAGTGATAGATAAATTCAGCTGCTTTGTAAACCCTGAGAAGCCTATTCCTGAAAGAGTTGTAGAAGTTACTAATATAACAGATGATATGGTAAAGGATGCAGAGACCATAGACAAGGTGTTTCCTAAAATGCTTGAGTTTATTGAGGGAAGTGTATTAGTTGCACATAATGCAAGCTTTGATATCAACTTTTTAAAGCATAACGCAAAAGTTTTAGGTTATGATTTCGATTTCACTTATGTAGATACATTATCATTAGCACAGAGCTTATTTCCAGACTTTAAAAGCTATAAACTAGGAAGAATAGCTAAAAATCTCGGGATAAAGGTAGAAGTTGCCCACAGGGCCTTAGACGATGTAGATACTACTGTAAAAGTATTTAATATAATGCTTGAAAAGCTCAAAGAAAGAGGAGTAGAGACCATAGAAGATATAGACAAGTTTGGTACGGATGAAGAGTCAAAGAAAGAGGAGTTCAAAAAACTTAAGACTTATCATGCGGTAATACTTGCAAAGAACTATGAAGGGTTAAGGAACTTATACAAATTAATATCTTATTCGCACATAGATTATTTTTACAAGAAACCGCGTATACTAAAGAGCATTTATAAAAAGCACTCTGAAGGCTTAATTATAGGCAGCGGCTGTAGTGAAGGAGAGCTTTATCAGGCGATTTTACTTGGAAAAACTGACGAAGAAATTGAGCAGATAGCAGAGGACTACGATTATTTAGAAATTCAGCCTATAGGCAACAATGAATATTTAGTGAGAACGGGCCAAGTACCTGATAGAGAGTACCTGAAGGAAATCAATAGAAAGATTGTAGCATTGGGAGAAAAGTTGAACAAGCCAGTAGTAGCTACAGGAGATGTTCACTTCTTAGACCCTGAGGATGAAATATATAGACGTATTTTAGAGGCAGGTCAAGGATATAAAGATGCGGATCATCAACCTCCACTATATCTGAGAACTACTGAAGAGATGCTTGAGGAGTTTTCATATTTAGGAGAGGAAAAGGCCTATGAAGTAGTAGTTACAAATACTAATATGATTGCAGATATGTGTGAACAGATAAGTCCTATTTCATCTGAGAAGGCTACTCCACACATAGATGGCTGCGAACAGACTATTAGAGATATTACTTATGGAAAGGCTTATGAGTTATATGGAAATCCACTTCCTAAATTAGTTCAAGAGAGACTTGATAAGGAATTAGATTCAATCATAAAAAATGGATTCTCAGTAATGTATATCATAGCTCAAAAGCTAGTATGGAAATCCAACGAAGATGGATATTTAGTTGGTTCAAGAGGTTCGGTAGGATCCTCAGTTGTTGCATATATGACGGGTATTACAGAGGTCAACGCTTTGCCACCTCACTATAGGTGTCCGAACTGCAAGTATTCGGACTTTACAGATTATGGATATCAGATTGGATTTGACTTACCTGATAAGGACTGTCCAGTTTGTGGAGAAAAGCTAGTTAAGGACGGCATTGATATTCCATTTGAGACTTTCTTAGGATTTAATGGAGATAAAGAACCTGATATAGACTTGAACTTTTCAGGAGAGTATCAGGCAAGAGCCCATAAGTATACAGAGGTTATTTTTGGGAAAGGAACAACCTTTAAAGCAGGAACCATAGGTACAATAGCAGAAAAGACGGCCTTTGGCTTTGTTAAAAAGTATTTTGAAGAAAAGAATATCCATGTAAATAAAGCAGAAATTTTGAGACTTTCAAAGGGGTGTACAGGCATAAAGAGAACTACAGGTCAGCACCCTGGCGGAATTATAGTTGTACCTAAAGGCAGAGAAATATACGAGTTTTGTCCAGTACAACATCCTGCAGATGACCCTGATTCAGACATTATTACAACACATTTTGACTATCACTCTATAGACCAGAACTTGCTGAAGCTAGATATACTAGGGCACGATGACCCTACGGTCATAAGAATGCTTCAAGATATAACTGGAGTAGACCCCAAAACTATACCTATGGATGATAAAGAGACTATGTCCATATTTTCATCTACAGATGCTTTAGGTGTTACGCCTGAGCAGATAAATTCTAAGGTTGGAACCTTTGGAGTTCCTGAGTTTGGGACAAAGTTTGTTAGAGGAATGCTCTTAGATACAAAGCCTAAGACTTTTTCAGATTTAATATGTATATCAGGGCTTTCTCACGGTACAGATGTATGGCTGGGAAATGCTAAAGATTTAATCGACCAAGGAATAGTTAGCAGCATAAGTGAGGCAGTGTGTACCAGAGATGATATCATGGTATACTTGATTAAAAAAGGTTTGCCACCAGATACTGCATTTAAAATAATGGAAACAGTGCGTAAAGGTAAGGCGCTAAAAGACCCTAAATGGCCAGAATATGAAGCCATGATGAGAGAACATAATGTGCCTGAATGGTACATAGATTCTTGTAAAAAGATTAAATATATGTTCCCAAAAGCTCATGCTGCAGCTTATGTAATGATGGCTTTTAGAATAGCTTGGTTTAAGGTTCACATGCCTGAGGCTTATTATGCAGCTTATTTTTCAATCAGAGCAAAAGCTTTTGATGCAGAGTACATGATATTTGGGAAAGAAAAAGTCAAGGCGAAGATGAAGGAAATAGAGATGATGGGCAATAATGCTACCCAGAAGGATAAGGACATGTATGAAGATCTGGAGATAGTTTTAGAAATGTATGAAAGAGGATTTAAATTCCTTGAAATTGATTTATATAAATCCCATGCTACAAAATTCCTATTAGAGGAGGGTGGTTTAAGACCGCCTTTAAACAGCATAGCTGGCATGGGAACAGTAGCAGCAGAAGGAATATACAACGCAGCTCAAGAAGCACCTTTTAGCTCTATAGAAGATTTAAAGAAACGTGCAAAAATAGGAAATGCTACTGTAGATTTACTTAGGAGGTTTAACTGTTTAAATGGCCTTCCAGAAAGCGATCAAATGAGCTTTTTTGATATGCTGTAAAATAGGAAAAGAAGTATCGCAGGACTAGTGATTAAGTAGTCAAGGATACTTCTTTTTTATATACCAAATATTTCAGGAAACTTCTTGTTTCTATATAATTCATATAAATCATCGCATCCACCTATGAATTTCCCATCTACAAATATCTGTGGAACAGTTCCAACTCCAGTTTCCTTTTCTAGTTCTTTTAGCTTATCTTCATCATTAGTAATATCGACCTCTTCAAATTCAATATTATTCTTAAATAAAAGCCTTTTAGCCCTTATGCAGTAAGGACAGGTTTTAAAGGTATATATTAGAACTTTACTCATATTAACCCTCCTAACAAATATTTTATATTTAATTTTACCCAATTAGCAAAAAGCAAATCAACGTCTGATACGAGGCTATTGAGACTATTATAAATGCTTTATTATTTTTAGGTTATTTGACATCAATTGTTATATACAGCATAAACATTATATATGAAATAAATTCCTTAATTAAATATTTAGCTAAATATTTATTAAAGGAATTATCATTGTTGAGATTATTCCATAATAAACTTTTGTTTTTTAAGTCTTCAAGATAAGTTATTGTAGATACCACTGTGTAAAATCAGCAATAAACTTATAAAAAATTAAGTTTTATAAATTAATTTATACAGCCTAATGAGCAGTCAGAAAATAAATAAGGAGGGAAAGAAGTGAATACGACATTTTCAGTAATCATCAATGTTATCATTATGATTGCCCTTGTATACGGATTGTATATAATGCAGAAGAAGCATATCTCTTTTACGAAAAGAGTATTATTGGCACTAGTAATAGGTATAGTATATGGGGCAATTTTACAAATGATATATGGATCTAAATCTACTGAAGTTACGTTATCTAATAGTTGGTTTTCAGTAATTGGCACAGGTTATGTAAGATTACTAAGGATGATAGTAATTCCACTTATTTTTATATCAATAACAGGTGCAATTGTTAACCAAAAGACTAAAAATTTAGGAAAAACTTCAATTCAAATAATAGCTATACTTTTAATAACTACTGCAATATCAGCATTAGTAGGAGCAGGGATATCGGGTATCTTAGGACTAAGTGCTGAAGGTCTTCAAATGGGAGAAAGTGAACTTAAGGCAAGTGAAAATCTTGAAATAAGATTAGCAGATTTTCAATCTAAACCTATTCAAGAGCAGATAATTGAAATTATTCCAACTAATCCATTTTATTCTATGACTGGCCAAGGAAGCTCGGCTACATTATCTGTAGTTGTATTTGCAGTTTTTATAGGAGTAGCAGCAGTAGGCATAAGGAAGAAGAAACCTGAATCTGCAGAGCTATTTGGAAGGATAATTAGCTCATTACAAGATATAATAATGTGCATAGTAACTTTAATCTTGCGTCTAACACCTTATGGAGTATTAGCGTTAATGACTAGAGTAGTTTCTACAAGTAATTTTAGTGAAATATTAAGGTTAATGCAATTTGTATTAGCCTCCTATGTAGCTATAGTAGTTATGTTTATAGTTCATTTTATTATACTGGCGTTATTTAAGTTAAATCCAGTAAATTATTTGAGAAAATCTTTACCTGTATTGACATTTGCTTTTACGTCTAGGTCAAGTGTTGCTACATTGCCGCTAAATGTTGAGACCCAAGTAGATAAGCTAGGAGTTCCAGAAGGTAATGCAAACTTATCTGCGTCCTTTGGAACAAGCATAGGTCAAAATGGCTGTGCAGGTATATATCCAGCTATGCTAGCTGTTATGATAGCACCGACAGTAGGTATAAATCCACTGGCACCAGCATTTTTGATTAAATTGATTATTATAACAGCTTTAGCATCCTTTGGAATAGCAGGAGTAGGTGGGGGAGCTACATTTGCAGCGTTGACAGTTCTTTCAGCCATGGGACTTCCTGTAGGCTTAGTTGGATTGTTAATAGCTATAGAGCCTTTGATAGATATGGGAAGAACAGCACTTAATGTAAGTGATTCTATGCTATCAGGAATTATTTCAAGCAAATTGATGGGTGAATTAGACATTGAAAAATATAATAGTAAGTTAGATTCATAAAAAAGATTCTAGACTTATTAGAAGAAAGAAGATCAGACCATTTTAAAATGAGATAACTCAAGATATTATATAATTGATGAGAAAGAAGCGTCGCAGAACTACTTAATAAGTAGTCAGCGATGCTTCTTTTTTGCAAAAGAAGAAAAGCCTCTTCGAAGCGTTGAAAATCAAAGAGTTTTTTATGAGCTAATACATAAGTGATTTGACAAAAAATTGGGAATTTCAATAATTTACTTAAAACTTATTCGGTCAAGCTCTTAAAAACAACAATATCAGAGTAGGATTTTCCTATTTTGTTATAAAAGAGAGTTAAAGAAATGAGTTTTATTTGCTCATTATATGGCATCTTCTTTTTGTCTATTTATTTTTTTATGCTATTTAAAATTTTTTGCAAAGGAGTTACTAAGCTTTGAATTCTTTATTAAAATTCATAGAAAAGCAGTAAAATTGCTTTAAGCTTATTTAAACTCATAGGAATATTCAAATAAAGATGTTTTGTATAGTTTATACAATTATTGATATTATATAAAGACCCTAGACCTTCTCTCTTAATTTATAGTGTATTTGTTATACAAATATATTAATAATTCATAATATTTTTGCTTTTATGTTCTATTAAGGAAAAGCCGAAAAAGAAAATGTCAATCTAAAATAACTTGAATAATTGTAAACATTTAACTAAAGGATTATTTAAAAATTTATAGAATTACTTATCAACTTATCAGATAAGTTTACAACTTTCATTATTGTTATTATTTTCTACTCCCTATAATAACAATGAAAGCCTGGTAATTACTCATTAAACCCTTGTAGCTTAAGCTAGTATTCAGAGATTTTGAGCTTTCTCTGAATACTGCCTTTAGCAATTATTTTATTAATAATCATGTGGCTTTATATGTTTTTATTAGAGCGCTGAGTTTGACAAATAACAAACAATACTAAGAAAAGAAAGGAGTGATTTTGGGAAAACAGCTGTAAGCATTAGTTTTAGTTGGGAAAAATCATTAAAAGGAAAAGGTTTTCACATTAATTGACTTTTTGGGGTAGATAAATTATTTTTTGGGGGGTTATTTTATGGTAAAAGAGAAAATTGCAACAACAGACTCTGCTTTATTTGAGTTAAATGGTAAGCCCAGTTTTGCTTTAGCAATACCACAAGCAATGCAGCATGTTTTAGCTATGTTAGTTGGGAATATTACTCCACCTATATTGATTGCTCAGTTATTAGGATTACCCGAAAGCGATAAAATTCTTCTAATGCAGGCAGCTATGATAATAGGTGGTATAACTACTTTGGTTCAGTTGTTCCCTATTTATAGATTTGGTATGGGGCTTCCAAATGTAATGGGAGTTGCTTTTGCTTATATGCCTATATTATCAGCTATTGGACTATCTTATGGAATAAGGGCCATATTTGGAGCTCAGTTAGTAGCAGCATTTGCTTCTATTTTTATTGGTATGGGTATTGGTAAGCTGAGAAAGTATTTTCCGCCTGTGGTAAGTGGTACAGTAGTTCTTAGTATAGGATTATCGCTTTATGTTACTGCTATCAATTATATGGCTGGTGGGTCAGCTACAGCTCAGGATTTTGGTACTCCAAAATATTGGGTAATAGCTTTAATTGTATTAGCTGTAACATTAGCATGTAATTTCTTTGGAAAAGGATATGTTAAAGTATCAGGTATGTTAATAGGAATTGGTGTAGGATATATTATTTCTTTAATCTGGGGAGATATGATTAGCTTTGAAAATGTTAAGAATGCTTCATGGATTGCTCTGCCTAGAATACTTAAATGGGGTATTGAGTTCCATCCTTCAGCAATTATATCTATGATTTTAATGTATATAGTTCAAGCAGTTCAAACTATAGGAGACGTTTCTTCAACTACTATAGGAGCATTTAACAGAGAAGCTACTGATAGAGAAATTGGAGGAGCAATTAATGGACAGGGACTTTGTGGTATGATAGGAGCTCTTATTGGAGGATTGCCAACAGATCCATATAGCCAAAATGTTGGATTAATAGTGACCACAAAAGTCGTAGCAAAAAGAGTATTTGCTATTGTTGGGGGTATCATGCTTGTAGCAGGATTAGTGCCTAAGTTTGGAGCTATAATGACAACAATTCCTTATCCTGTATTAGGAGGAGCTACAATTACTGTTTTTGCAGCCATTACTATGTCAGGTATTCAGTTAATTACAGAGCAGCCACTAAACTACCGTAACAAGATGATAGTTGGTATTGCATTAGCTCTAGGTGTAGGAATCAGTTCTGTTCCAGATTCGTTACAGTTTTTCCCTGTTGAGGTACAAAATATCATTGGTAAATCTCCTATTGTTATTTCTTTCTTAGTTGCATTTATTTTAAATATTATTGTACCTGAGGATAATAGTGAGGAAGACTAGACTATAAGAAGGAAAACTATTTTTGGTCACAGCAGCATAATTAGATGCTGTGGCCTTTATTAAAATACTGCATAGGACTTGCGTGAAATAAGCCTGTAGAGATATAATTCTACTTATGTGTTAATGTTTTGGCTTTATTAAATTATTATAGAGGTGTAAAAAATGAAAGATGTAAATATGCCAAAAATACAAAAACAAACTGCTGTTGGACAGGCTATAGAATACTTAAGAAACTATATTTTGACTACCAACAACCATGAGATAACAAAGCTGCCATCTGAAGCTAAGCTGGCAAATGAAATGGGAGTTAGCAGATTGACTATTAGAGAGGCTCTAACAGTGTTGGAAAATGAAGGGCTTATTACTAGAAGTCAGGGAAGCAGTACAATGATTACTACTTTTGCTAGGAGATTATCTGAAGGAATAGACTATGCAGGAGAGCTAGGTAAGTTTATAAATGACTGCGGCTATGAATCTACTGTTGATATCATTTCATATTCTTGGAAGAATTGCAGTGAAGAGGTTGCAAGAAATTTAGAAATAGAAACAGGAGATGAAATCTTAGAAGTTAAGAAAAGATTTTTAGCAGATGGAGCTCCTGCTGCCTACTGCATAAATAGAATTCCAAAAGCATTTTTAGGAGATAAGGAAATATCAGAAAGGGACTTAGGCAAGTCTATGTTTGATTTCGTAGAAGATAGTTGTAAATGTGAGCTTAGCCATGATTTTATGGAAATAATACCTAGTTTAGTTGATGAAGAAATTGCGAATATTTTAAATTTAGAAGAGAAATCACCTATTTTACGTGTAGATGTAATTAAATATTCCTTAGAGGGTTATCCAGTTATGTATAATACAGAATATTATGTAGACAAACTCATAAGATTTACTGCATGCAGGACTAAGTCGTATTCAAGGTGATAGGTCTATTTATTTCGATTAAGAGTTGGAGAGTGATGAACATGATAACATTTGGCGATTATGTTAGACCTAAAAGCATAGAAGAAGCATATGAAATTTTCAAACTCAAAAAAAATGCCACCCTAATAGGCGGTGGCTGTTATATTAGAATGGGGAATAGGAGAATTGGATTAGCCATTGATTTATGCGATGCTGGTCTTAATTATATAAATGAAGACGAAGATATTATAGAAATTGGAGCTATGACTACATTAAGACAATTGGAGACAAGCGAAATACTATACGAAAATTTTGGTCCAATAATTGCTGATTCTGTGAAGCACATTATTGGAGTGCAGTTAAGAAATATAGCTACAATTGGCGCTACAGTTTTTTCAAAGTATGGATTTTCAGACCCCATTACTGCACTTTTAGCTCTTGATGCTGATGTCGTCTTTCATAATAGCGGAAGAATTTCCTTAGAAGAATATCTTAAAGAAGAGGGTAAGAGAAGAGATATCCTTGAAAAAATAATTTTACACAAAAAGTTTGATAAGGGTGCTTTCCAGTCCATGAGAAACTCACAGGTGGACTATGCCATATTAAATGCGGCTGTGTCAAAGAAAGACGGAAAGTACAGAATAGCAGTAGGAGCAAGACCGAGAACTGCAACATTAGCATATAAAGCTATGGATTATATAAATGATACTGAAATAAATGAAGAAACTGCTATGAGAGCTGGAGAAATAGCTTCAGAGGAGCTAGTTTTCGGCAGCAATACTAGAGGCTCGGCAGAATATAGGAAGGAACTATGCAAAGTACTAGTTAAAAGGGCGATCATGGAGGTGGAAGCATGATTATTAAAACCAACATAAATGGAGTCAATAAGACCTTCGACATAGAGCCTCATGAGTATTTATTAAATGTGCTTAGAAAAAATGGATATTTAAGCGTGAAAAGAGGATGTGATACTGGTGCTTGCGGAGTATGTACTGTACTTGTAGATGGAGAGCCAACACTATCATGTTCCTTTTTAGCAGCAAGGGCTGATGGGAAAAACATATTAACTATTGAAGGCCTTCAGGAACAAGCTAAGGAAGTTGGAAGCTACTTAATAGCAGAAGGAGTAGACCAGTGCGGGTATTGCAGTCCAGGTCTAATACTTACAGTTATAGCCATGAAAACCCAGCTAAAAAATCCAACTGAAGAGTCTATAAGACACTATCTATCAGGTAATCTCTGCAGATGTACTGGTTACGTAGGTCAGCTTAGAGCTATAAAGAAATACATGGGGGTGGAGTAATGAAAAATAATCATTCCGTAGGTAAATTCATACCAAAAGTCGATGGAGAACAGCTTGTAACGGGGAAACCAGTGTATACAGATGATATAGCTCCTAAGGAAGCATTAGTGATAAAAATACTTAGAAGCCCCTATGCTTTTGCTAGAATTAAAAGCATAAATAAAGACAAGGCTGAAAAGGTTCCTGGAGTAGAGTGCATACTAACCCATGAGGACTTGCCTAAAATACTGTTTACTAGAGCCGGCCAATCTTATCCTGAACCTTCGACTTATGATAAATATGTGTTAGATGAATATGTGAGATATATTGGAGATGAAGTAGCTATAGTAGCAGCAGAAAGTGAAGAAATTGCTCTAAAGGCAATGAAGTTAATAAAGGTAGAATATGAAGTGTATGAACCTGTATTAGATATGGAACAAGCAGAAAATCACCCTTCTAAAATTCATTTTAGAGATAGATGCCATTCAAATATTAACATAGGTTTTGATCCTGAAAAAAATATAGCTGCGATATATAACTTTGGAATAGGAGATGTAGAAGAAGCTCTAAATAAGTGCGATGTAGTAGTCAAAGAAACTTATTATACTCAAGCCCAAGCTCATGCCATGATGGAGACTTACAGAGCCTTTTCATATATAGACCAATACGGAAAGCTGGTAATAGTATCTTCAACTCAAATACCTTTCCATGTTAGAAGAATGATAGCAAGAGCTTTTGACTTGCCTATTAATAAGGTTAGGATTATAAAACCTCGTATAGGAGGAGGATTTGGAGGAAAGCAAACTGCTCAAGTAGAGTTTTTTACTGCAGCAGTTACTTTAAAAACAGGAAAACCATCAAAAATAGTATATACTAGAAAGGAAACCTTCGAATCCACTACTTCACGTCAGGCCATGAGAATAGATGTGACAATTGGTGCAGATAAAGAAGGAAAAATAAAAGCTATTGACATGAAGGCTCTTGAAGATACCGGAGCATATGGAGAGCATGCTTATACAGTATTAGGTGCTGTAGGATACAAGACGCTGCCATTATATAATAAAGCTGAGGCTGCTAGATTTAGTGGGAAAGCCGTATATACAAACCATACTCCTGGAGGAGCTTTAAGAGGGTATGGGGTAACTCAAGGTACCTTTGCCCTTGAATCAGCCGTAAATGAATTGGCCCATAAGCTCAATATGGACCCTACTGAATTAAGAGCGAAAAACATGATAAGAAAAGGAGAAACTTCTCCTATATTCAATTTGACTACTGTAGGAGCAGGAAAAGAGCCGATAATAATGAATAGCTGTGAACTTGAATACTGCATAAAAAGAGGCAAGGAGCTAATAGATTGGGATAATAAATATCCTAGACAATATATATCACCAAGTAAAGTCAGAGGAGTAGGTATGGCTATAGCTATGCAGGGATCGGGAATACCTGGCGTAGATACTGCTACTGCAACCATAAAACTAGAGGATAATGGATGTTTTACACTGCTATTAGGTGCCACTGATTTAGGTACAGGAAGTGATACCATTCTAAGACAGATTGCAGCAGAGGCTTTAGGAGTAGATAATGATACTATTAGTGTATATTCCTCAGATACTGATTTAACTCCTTTTGATGTAGGTGCATACGCCTCAGGAACTACTTACTTTTCAGGAAATGCTGTCAAGAAAGCTGCTCTTAAAATGAAGGAGTTAATTGAAGAAGAAGGTGCGAGATTTTTAAAGTTAGATAAAGAAGATGTGGTATTTGATGGGAAAGAGATTATAAGCAAGTCTGGAGACAAGAAAATTAGTTTAGCAGAGTTAAGCAATAAACTAATCTATAAGAACCCAACTAATCAGCTAACTTCTACAGCATCCTTTGGAACTAGTGATGTTGCTCCTCCTTTTGTATCGGGTTTTGCAGAAGTAGAAGTAGATATTGAAACAGGAAAAATAGAGTTAATTAATTATGTAACAGTAGCAGATGTTGGAACTGTAATCAATCCTAATTTAGCTAGGATACAGGCAGAAGGCGGAGTAGTGCAGGGTATAGGCATGGCACTGTTTGAAGAAGTTAGAGTAGATGGTAGAGGAAGATTAATAACTAATAATTTTATGGAGTACAAAATACCTTCAAGGTTAGATATAAACAACATAATTGTAGATTTTGCAGAAAGCTATGAGCCAACAGGGCCTTTTGGTGCAAAATCAATAGGAGAAGTAGTTACAAATACACCTTGTCCTGCCATCGCAGATGCTATCTACAATGCAGTAGGAATTAGAGTCAGAAATTTACCGATAACACCTGAAAAAGTAAAGATGCTATTGAAAAATAAGAGCAAATGCTAGAAGTGGTTACTTCTAGCATTTGTTTTTTATCATTAGTAACTTGTGATATGCTTATTAAGTTGAAGAATGGTAATTTGTGATATAGGATTGATGATATAGTATACCTTAATATTTTTTGTCTGTAATAAAATTTATTGATAGATTTATATTCCTTTTTACGAAATATTAAATGAAGAGTTAAACCTACAAGGGATCTACGCGTAGAAATAAAGACAGATGGAGGTGGTTTCATTGAAAATAACAGAAGATAATTTTGTTGAACAGTTAAAAAACAGGAATGAAAGGGCATTAGAATATGTTATAGATAATTACGCTTGGATACTTAAAACAGTTCTTAAAAAGCATCTTTCACATATTATGGATTTTTATGAAGAGTGCATGAATGATTGCTTACTTGCAATTTGGGAAAATATTGATTACTATGATCCAGAAAAATCAAGTTTTAAGAACTGGATAGGTGGAATAGCAAAATATAAATCTATTGATTATGTAAGAAAATACTTAAAGAACTTAGATAGTAAAAGTATTGAAGATTTAGTTATCCCAATAGAGGATAATTCCCTTAAAGAGATTTTAGAAGTAGAAGTTAGGGAAGAAACTGAGAAAATGCTACTTAATCTGTCAGAGGAAGACAGAGTAATTTTCAGAGAGTTATATTTTGAAAATAAAAATATAAATGAAATATCTAAAAAAACTGGATTAAGCAAAGAAGCTCTGTATAATAGACTTTCAAGAGGGAGAAAGAAAATACGCAGTAAATTCAAAATGAAGGAGGTTCTTTAAATGAAAGATTCTAAAAATATTTATGAACTGCTAAACCAAGTGGAGTTTAATATAGATGATTATGAAGAGATGGAATTAAGTGATATTGAGAAGAAAAAGTTGAAACATAAATTTAAAGAGAGCAGAAGAAAAAGAGCTGACTTTAAAAGGCTGGGAGCAATAGCTGCTGCCTTTGCACTAGCTATTGTGGTTTTTAGTCAGACTAGCATTGGAAGGAATGTTTATGCTTCAGCTCAGTCTAAAATCTCAGAAGTGTCCTATTCTATAGGTAAAGCATTAGGCATTGAGAGAAATATTGAGACTTATGAAAATATAATTAATCAGATAGTGGAAGATGAAGGAGTAGAAGTCAAGTTAACTGGAGTAATCATTGATAAAGATGAGCTGATATTGTCTACAGTTGTAAATACAAATAAATCTGTAGATGGATTTCACTTTGATTATGATATTTATATAAATGGTAAAAAATTAAGAAATTATGGGATGACAGGTACTAGCGGAGCAATTGATGATTCTAAAACGATGTTTTTTTCTGTTAACTCATTTGATGCTAAAGGCATTGATTTATATGAAACTTTAGATATAAAAGTCGTTCTAAAGAATCTGAATTGTTTTTCTGTAAATAAATCCGATGAAATAATAAAGGGAAAATGGGAATTTGAATTTACTGCAAGTGGGAACGAACTGGCCGGAAATTCCTATACACTGCCATTAGATTATTCATTTAATATTGATAATACAGCTTACATCCTAGAGGAATTTAGATATAATCCTGTAAATCAAAAAATATTTGGCAAGATCAAAAACCAATCAATGGATTCATATCAAGTAGATTTACGCGGACAAGATAATTTAGGAAATGAAGTGGTATTTTACTTAACTAGTGTATCTGGTGAAGAGATAGTGTTTAAATATGAAAATATATATGGTGATTTATCAGAGAAAATTACATCTATTACATTGACTCCTTATGCTGCAAAGCTACCAGAGAAGAGTGGAAGGGCTAGTAATGATTATAAACAAGTTGGAGAAGAATTTACTATAATATTGAAGTAAAGTTTGGCAAATAGAGGGGCTGTTCATAATTAAAATAAAGAGATTCTTCACTTATGCTTATAGTAGCAGTTTGCAAATTTGTGTCATTCTGATGACATAAGTCCGAAGAATCTCTTTAATTTTTAATCAAATCATACATTAAGTAACAACCATTTAAATCTTAAACTATTTTAGTTGTCCAAGTTTCACAATTCCATATATCAGTGACAATGTCTCTATAAAATTCAGGCTCGTGGCATATTAGAAGTATAGAACCTTTATATTCCTTAAGTGCTCTTTTTAGCTCTGCCTTTGCATCTATATCAAGATGATTAGTAGGCTCATCTAGTATCAGCACATTAGTTTCCTTATTTATCAGTTTGCACAGCCTAACCTTAGCCTGTTCGCCGCCGCTTAATACCGTTACCTTACTTTCAATATGCTGTGTTGTCAGACCGCATTTAGCAAGAGCTGCACGTACTTCGAATTGTGTAAGGGAAGGAAACTCCTGCCAAATTTCTTCTATACAAGTATTTGTGTTTGATTTCTTTATTTCCTGTTCAAAGTATCCTATATGAAGATAATCACCAAGCTCTACTGTACCTGATATGGGTTTGATTTCACCTAAAATGCTCTTTAACAGAGTTGTCTTTCCAAGTCCATTTGCTCCTACTAGTGCAATTCTCTGTCCACGTTCCATTTTGATGTTTAGCGGCTTTGAAAGAGGTTCGTCATAGCCAATTACCAAGTCCTTAGTCTCAAAAATTAACTTTCCTGAAGCTCTAGCATTTTTGAAATTAAATTCTGGTTTAGGTTTTTCTCTTGCTAGCTCAATTATTTCCATTTTGTCTAGTTTTTTCTGTCTAGACATAGCCATGTTTCGTGTAGCTACTCTTGCTTTATTCCTAGCTATGAAATCCTTAATTTCTTCAATTTCCTGCTGTTGCTTTTTATATGCAGCTTCCAATTGCTGTTTTTTAGCCTCATAAACCTGAACGAAATCGTCATATTTGCCTACATAACGATTTAGTTCTTGATTTTCCATATGGTATATTATATTCACTACACTGTTTAGAAATGGGATATCATGTGATATGAGGATAAAAGCATTTTCATATTCTTGTAGATATCTCTTAAGCCATTCAATATGTTGCTCGTCAAGATAGTTAGTTGGCTCGTCTAGTAAAAGAATATCTGGCTTTTCTAGTAATAGCTTAGCTAAAAGTACTTTTGTTCTTTGGCCACCGCTTAAATCATTGACATCTTTGTCTAGACCTATATCATTGAGCCCTAGGCCTCTGGCAATTTCTTCGATCCTAGCATCTATTGCATAAAAATCGTTATTAGTCAATATATCTTGTATGGTGCCTAATTCTTCAAGCAGCATTTCAAGTTCTTCAGGAGAAACATCAGACATTTTTTCACAAATCTGATTCATCTCATTTTCCAAGTCAAAGAGATATTTAAAAGCGCTTTTAAGCACATCTCTAATAGTTAAACCCTTAGTTAGTGAAGTATGTTGGTCTAAGTATCCAACTCTAACACGCTTTGCCCATTCTATTTTTCCTTCATCTGGCTCAAGCTTGCCAGTAATGATATTCATAAATGTGGATTTTCCTTCACCATTGGCACCTATAAGTCCTATATGCTCTCCTTTTAATAATCTAAAAGATACATTATTAAAAATAGCTCTGGATCCATAACCATGAGTTAAATTAGTAACAGTTAAAATACTCATTTTAAACTCCTTTCAATTAAACATACAAAAACAATTATATATGAGAATCATGTAATTATGAAGAAGATTTTTTTAAGAAATAATGAATATGTTGAATAAAGAGTAAATGATATAAAATTCTTGATTTATGTTAAAAGCAGCATATATTAAAGTGCACTTTAATAAAAGGATATGGAAAGTATCGGTCAAAATTTTTTAATCTGCAGAAAAAAGAAGTATCACTGACTGCTTACTCAGCAGCTTTGCGACACTCCTATTGTATTTAATTATTATATAATCTTGTTTGACTAGACAATAATTGTAAGGAGAGACATAAATAGGAACAAATCAATATGAGTTGAAATGAGAATATAGTGAAATGAGTAATGAATTTATATAACAATTGCTGATAGAAAGATATATCTAATTTTATGTTGTTTGCTTTTTTTTCATTGTACTTCTCAATCCAATTTCCTTTTTTTGAATAATATTAATTATATTTTGCCTATGTTTATATATGCTTAAAGCTGCTAAAATGAAAGCAATGATTACACAACCTTTACTGTATCCAAAAAAGAAAGTAGATGCTACAAAAAGTACAACAAGGCTGATAGTACCTAAAGCAATATAATCAGTAGCTAAAGTAATAGCTACAATTGTCACTATTCCTATAATTGCGATGCGATAATCAATAGCAGAAAGCATACCAATTAATGAAGCAGTACCTTTACCACCCTTAAAGCCCATATAAAAGGGATAATTGTGCCCTAGTATTACAGATAATCCATTGAGATAAAGGAGAAAAGGTGTGTGTCCATGGGAGAGGATATTGCTTAATATAAATTTTACTAACATAATAGATAAAATTGCTTTACCTATATCTAACAGACCTACTACTACACCATATTTCCAGCCAAAGGCTACTACTGCATTAGAGGCTCCAGCATTTCCGCTTCCTATTGTACGTATATCTACTTTTTTAAATAACTTTCCAATAATATAGGAAGTTTGAAAACAACCAAATAAATAACCAATTATTAAGACAATAATATAGTTTTTCATAACCACTCTCCTCTAATAATATTTAAAATATTATATCAGAAAACAGGTTATAAAAATATATTTATATCATAACTTTATGTAGTAAAATTTAGTTATATAATTTTACAGCAAAAGTAAAAAATGACAATAAATATACTATGAGGCTAGTATTTAAAAAATATTGAAGTATAATATACGGAAAAAGAGACTATAAACTAGTACAAATAATTTAACACTGATACTGAAAGATGGTAGAATATATTTAAATTATAATTTAAAAGGATAATTCTAGACTTGATATAGATATTGCAGATTAATATATCCCTACACAAAATAAATAGCTAAATGATAGGAGTGAGTACATGAAAATATTGTTAACTACAGATACATTTAGACCATCTATAAACGGAGTTGTAATTTCAGTAGAAAATTTGTACAAGCAGTTAGTTAAGATGGGGCACGAAGTAAGGATACTGACACTTTCTTTTTCAGGTTATTCATATAAAGAAGGAGATATATATTATATAAGGTCATTTAATGCAAGGATATATCCAGGAGCAAGAGGTACTTTTTCATATAGAAACAGATTCATTAAAGAAATAATTCGGTGGTCTCCTGATATAGTACATTCTCATACTGAATTTTGCACTTTAATTCATGCTAAGCATATAAGAAATACTCTTAAACTTCCCCACATACATACATATCACACTATGTATGAAGACTATTTGTATTACATTTTTAAAGGCAAACTAATATCCAAAAGAAGAGCTATGAATATAATTAAAAGGTTAATAGGTTCTGTAGATGAAATTATAACTCCAACTCAGAAAGCTAAGAAATCTTTAATATCTTATGGAGTCAGCAAGCCTATTAGTATAATACCTACAGGAATTGATCTGTCAAAATTTAAAATAGATAATAAACAGTTAGAAAGAGCTAAAGAAATCAAGAAAAGCTTAGGACTTAAAGAAGATGATAAGATTTTAATGTTTTTAGGAAGATTAGGAAAAGAGAAAAATATAGATGAAATTATAATGAATGTAAAGGACCTGAAGGAGGATATAAATAATATAAAAATGCTAGTAGTAGGGGGAGGACCCTACATGGATAATTTGAAGAAATTAGTGAAAGATTTAGAAATTGAAGAAAGTATCATATTTACAGGAATGGTATCTCCTGAAGAGGTCCCCATCTATTATTCCTTAGCAAATATATTTGTAACAGCTTCTACTAGTGAAACTCAAGGTCTAACCTATATTGAAGCTCTAGCAAGTGGTCTGCCAGTAGTATGCAGATATGATGAAGCAGTAGAAGGTTTAATTCAAAATGGAATTAATGGGTATATGTATAATACAAAGGAAGAGTTTAAAAATAGTATTAAGGACTTAATAAATAAAAACGATGACTTAGAAGGACTTAGAATAAAGGCTAAAGAGTCAGTTAAGAGATTTTCTATAGACGTATTTGCATCTGAGGTAGAAAGACTGTATTCAAGATATGTAAGAAAGTAAAATACTATTAAAGGAGTGATTCAATGGTTAAGTTAAAGAGCAAGGAAGAAGTATTGAAGCAATATGAAAGCAGATATCCAGAACTAGACCAGCACTTTATAGCTAATCTATCAAAGGAATATGACAGGTATGCAGAACTTCTCAAGGATTGTAAAACAAAAGAAGAAGCTCTTAAGATATTTGAAAATGAAATAAAAGAAAACGAAAAGCTATACAAAGATAATTCAGAGTTAAAAGGTTTGGAAGATTCACCTCATAATCAGTATATGGAGATTCTTGCAAATTATGGACTCATTGTATTTTTCAGAGATAATATTTTAGCCTAGAATTTAAGTAAAGAATTCAGCAATAAAACGTGGACAGAATTAGCTAAAGCCCAGGATAAACTTTGGTTAAGCTATCCTGGGTATTTTGTTGAAAATTTACTTATGTTAATAACAGAAGCTCTATACCTGGACTTCAGGTGGGATACATATACGCCTACCAGGTGTGAACTCACTTGGGGCCATAGTTGGGTTGTATTTTAATATGTCAGTTGCAGATACAGTGAATTGCTCTGCAATGCTTGTTAGAGTATCCCCTTCTTTTATTATATATGTTCTTCCTGTTGGACATAATTCAGCAGGCTCGTAAGGAGGAATACATATTTCTTGGCCTATCTGTAAATTTTCTACATCAATGCCTGGGTTAGCATCGACTATAGCCCTAAAGGAAACGTCATATCTTTGAGCTAGTCTATATAAAGTGTCTCCTGTTCCTATTACGTGTATTCTACCTCCTGGGCATCTTTGTTCTCTTGGTATACATATTCTTTGGCCAATTGTCAATCTAGTAGGGTCTACACCAGGATTTGCAGCTTCTAAGTCTCTGACTGTTACTCCAAATCTATTGGCAATACTAAAGAATGTGTCTCCTGCTTCTATAGTATAATAAGCACCGCCAGGGCAAGGAGCTGTTCCAGGTGGTACAGCCTTTGTAGGTATGCAAATAATTCGTCCAACTACTAGGTTATTTGGGTCAACAGTAGGATTTGCTTCTTGCAGCTGTCTAATAGTTACATTGAACCTATTAGCTAATCCATAGAATGTGTCTCCAGGTCTTATCACATAATAAGTACCGTCGACACAAGGTGGAATAACAGGTGGCTCAGGTTCTGGTGCTTTAGGTATACAGATTCTCTGGCCAACTACTAAATTAAAAGGATTTACTAACGGATTTGCCTGTTGCAACTCTCTTACAGTTATATTGAATTCATCAGCAATTTTATAAAATGTGTCTCCTGCTTTAATTGTATAGATGGTTCCATTTGGACAAGTAGGAGTTGTAGGAACTCTAGGAACACATATTACTTGGCCAACTTGGATACGATTGATGTCGATAGTAGGATTTAAAAATCTAATAACTGCAATAGTTGTGTTGAACTCTGCGGCTATTTTGCTAATAGTATCCCCTCGTTTTACCGTATAGGCTTGAGCAAAAGGAGGGCAAGTTCTTTCACGCATACTACATATCACCTCACTTAAATTTGTAATATATAATATTCATGGTAGATATTAAATGTGCATAGAGGAGAACAGTGGAGTTGCATAATAATTGGGATGAATGTGTAGAAATATTAAGAATTAACTCTTTTTATGAGATACAAGTATTGCCATAGCTAATAAATATAAGTATTAGTAAAATTATTTTTTAACAATGAATATCAATTAGAAAAATGGGGGATTGAATATAAAGGCTGAAGTAAGTAACTAGGTATAGTAGTATTATTTTTATTTTCTTAATAAATTCCTTATATATAAGAAATTGACAAATTTTGTTATATTTTGTATAATATCTAAAAACATAATGCGGCGGACATATCATTAACGGCATATGACTAGATAATAAATCTTCTAAGCAATAAGGTAGGAGGTAGGAAAAGTTGGGGAAAAAGTTTAAAAATCTAAGTTTAGGTACAAAGCTATTGATACCTATATTATTTGTAATTATTTTTAGCACCTTTATATTAGGCTTTATAGCTGCAAAAAAATATGTAAAAGTTGCCGTAGAAACAGAGAAAAGAAACCTAGAAAACGTAAATAATATAGCAATTGACGCTATGGCTTCTGCTAGTCGTGCATCACGATATGTGAAATCTCTTTTTGATAGTACAGAAGTAAATGAAAAACAAAGGGATATAGATAATGGGGCTGATGCAGTTGCTTCGGCTAGTGTTGCAAATAAAAGTAGTCGAAGTGATAATCAGGAGCTAAATGATATACTTTCAGCTCAAAACTACATAGAGAGTTTGCATATAGGTAAAGAAGGTTATTTTGTAGCATTTAATAAAGAGGGAGAAATCAAGCTACATTCAGATATGAAAAATTTGGACAAGTATGATTTAAAGACAAATGGAGAGTATGCCTTAATATATGATGATATGTTAAATTATTCACTAGAAAACACGCCTGATATAATTAATGACGATGATGGTGATGAGTTCACTCGGACACTAATAGGAGAAAAACAGTTTATTTTAGATGGAAAAAAATACTATGCAAGAATTGAAATGTGGGAAAGTCTCTATGTTGCTAGTGTATTAGATGAATATTCAATAATTAATGAGGCAATACAAGAATCAATGGCATTGCTTGTTCCTCTGATTTGCATAATCATAGCGGCTTCAATTGTCTTTATTATATTAATTAGGAAAATTGTAAGCAATAAACTGAAAATCATAAGACTTAATGCTGTGAGATTTGCTCATGGTGATTTTGGGAAGCTAGAAGAATTAAAATCAAAAATTAGTGATGAGATTGATGAAACAAATAGAGTTTTGCTGGATTCTTCAGTAAAAATGCTTAATATAGTGAAAAGCTTAAGGGAACACAGTGAAGAATTAGTTACGAAAAGTGAAATTCTATCTAGATTAAGTAAAGGCTACAGCTTTGACAGTAGTGAGATTTTGGCTGCAATGGAGGAAATAGAAAGAGGAAGTGGAAGACAATTAGAAAACACTATTAATGGTGCAAATGAATTAAATGCATTAAAAGAAATAATTTATGATGAGCAGGAAAGTCTAAAAGTATTAAATTCAAGAGTTGAAGACATTGATAACTTAAAAGAAGAAGGAAATATGATAATAGAAAAGTTGATAGAATATACACGAGAAAGCAATGAAGCTACTGCTAAATTAAAGGAGGTTATAAATCAATCTAGCATTAATGCAAGTAGGATAGAAGAAGCTAGTTCTAAAATAAAAGCTATAGCTAAGCAGACAAATCTTTTAGCTCTTAATGCAAGTATAGAAGCAGCTAGAGCAGGAGAATTTGGAAGTGGATTTGCAGTAGTAGCAGAGGAAGTTCGAAAATTAGCAGAAGAGGCTAATACATTTGTTTTGGAAATAGAAGAAATTATAAAAATACTACTAGTTGGAACAGAAGAAGCAGTAGAGGTAATAAATAATTTTGGAATAATAGTAGACCAGCAAACTGATAACGTTGAAAAAACAGGCGAAAAGTTCCATAGAATCAAGGATAAAATTGAAGAGATTAAAAGTGTTATTGATTCTCTCAACTACAGCAGTGAAATACTTGTAAAAAAGAAAGAAGAAGTATTAAATATTATTGAATATTTAAGTGCTATTGCACAGGAAAACAATGCAAGCACAGAAGAGGTTGGCGCGAAATTAGAGGAACAGAATGATAGTACCTTAAAACTGGAAGCTTTAAGTACAGAGTTAAAAGTTGTAGCAGATAATTTAAGAAATGAAATAGAAATTTTAGAGGGAAGAAGCTAATAGCTTAAAAAGAAAGTAGTAGAATAATAGAGCTAACAATTGAGTATTACTTGTTTATTACAATTTAATATGACATAAAAATAACAAATTGAGAGAGATTCTTCATGAACATTTAGGATGATAATTAGGAAAATATAGAAATATGAGTCCGAGGAATCTCTCTATTTGTTATATCAGAGTATAATATGCAGGTTTCTATTTAATATTAGCCTGCGATTCTACAAAAATGACCTATTCCATATTCGTGCATAGTTAATCTTCCACAGCCTCTAGAAATTTTCTTGAATATCTCTTCTTTAAAATCACTTTTAAATTCGATTCCACTTATTGCTGTAATTCCACTACCTTTATAGGCATCAGGATAAAAAGGCACTGAGAAGCCTACGAGAGCTATTTCACGGGCATTTGTACACATTCTAAGTATTTCATCAGTAGTATGGTTAATCATAGTTGTACCAGTTATTATGACAACATCACATTGAGGCAATAGTTCAGCCTGCATTGAAACAGGATAAACTGATACATTTTCAACGCTTCCTTGGATTTCTATAGCTCTATCAAAAGAAATATATCTTTTTACTCTTGATGCTAGTTTTTCAACTAAAGGAGGCATATGTCCGATTACACCTACAGTATCTTTAGAAGTTATTTTTTCATATAACGTATCCATATCTTCAGTAGACTTAGTAGTGCGTATATACTTATTTGCCGCGTTTATAACAGCACAGCCTAATCCCCTTTGCAAATCCTCAGCTCCTGTAATAGCCCACTTAGCACAATCAATTGCCTTCATACCTATCATTTCTTCACCATATGAAAAAATGGAGCATCCTGATGGTAATTTTTCTCTCATTAAATATATAAAAGCAATATTATCATTTGAAAGCTGAACGCCTGCAAAAGATATTCCTATGACAACATCCTTAATATAAAGATCTTTTAAGTCATTTTTTGCAATATCAAAGACATTTTCAATTAGCATTTGAAGAGTTACCCCCCTTTACAGAATAATTTATGACACATCAGAAGAATTATAACACAAGCATTTTGCTTTTTGTTAAATATCAAACATTTCTATTTTGAGCTAGATGATGATAGAAATAATCAATAGTTGGTTTAATTGAATATTTCCAAGCCATATCCTATAATTAAAACGAGGATGTACATAGAAGTAGAAATAGTAGAGGTTTTAGTGATTAATGACTATGAAAAATAGGAGGAAATGTAAATGAAAATGGACTTTTTAAAGAAAATTATTGCATTATCCATGGCTTTAATAATGAGCATAGGACTTATTGGCTGTGGATCAAAAACACCTGTAGATAACCCCGTTATCGAAGATAATACTTCTGTAACTGAAGAGATACCTTCTACAACAGAAGAAAAAGTTATTAGGATGGATTTGAGTGATGTAGGTTACCCATCTGTGTATACAGTGTCCAAAAAAGGACAGGGATATGTTGCTCTTCAATTTATTTTTGATACACTCATATGGAAAGATAGCAAAGGAGAAATTCCATATCTTGCAGAAAGATATGAGGTTTCTAAAGATAATAAGACTTATACTTTCTATTTAAGAAAAGGCGTTAAATTTACTGATGGAGAAGAATTTAATGCTGAGGATGTTAAGTTTACATTTGACTATACTAAGGAGCATCCTTACCATTATGCTTCAACTAGCATGGTTAAGGAAACAAGGATCATTGATAATTATACAGTAGAAATAGAGCTTTCAGATGTATATGTTCCATTTATAAGCGATGTTGCAGGATGTCTGCCAATTCTTCCTGAGCATATTTGGAAGGATGTAACTGAACCAGAGACATTTACAGCGCCAGAGGCAGTTATTGCTACAGGACCTTTTAAGTTAGAATCCTATGACAGTGCTGCTGGAGTGTATGTATTTACTAAAAACGAGAACTATTTTTATGGAGATGTTGCTGTTGACAAGCTTATAATAAGCAACTACGATGATGCTAGAGAGGCATTTGCTGCTGGAGAACTAGATGTTTCTGCAACTATGGGATATAAGAAAGCTATGAGCTTTAAAGATGATGCTAAGTATAAGGTAATAGAAGGTCCAGGTCTTTGGGTAAGCAGATTATATTTTAATTTTAATGAGCCTGCTTTTAACTCAAAAGAAGTAAGGCAAGCTATACATTATGCTCTTAATTTAGATGAAATAGTTGATAAGGTTGCAGGTGGAGCAGCTATAGCTGGTAGTGCAGGACATATTCAACCTGATACACCATGGTATAATCCTAATGTCAAACAATATCCTTATGATGTAGAAAAGGCAAAGGCACTGCTTAAAGAAGCAGGAGCAGTTGACTCTAATAACGATGGAATAATGGAGTTCAATGGAAAAGAAATGAAATATGAAGCAATATTTAGTGATAAGGATGTTCAATATGCAGAGCTTGTAGCGAGCTACTTAAAGGAAATAGGAATTATTCTTGAGGTAAAGACATTTGATGACAATACTGTTAAGACCCTTATAGGAGAAGGAAACTTCACTATAGCTGTGAATGGACATGGCTCATTTGGTGGAGATCCAATTCTTCTAGGACGTTTTGCTTCTGATTCAGATGGAGCACCACAAGTTACAGCTCAAGGCGGAAAAGTTTGGCATAATGAAGAATATAATAAGATCTTTGCAGAATCAGCAAAGGAACTAAATAAGGAAAAAAGACATGAGCTAGTGAATAAATTACAAGAGATTATAGCAGAAGAGCTTCCAACTATAACTATGTATTATAGCCTTAATGCTGCAGTTTATAATCCAGCTGTTTATGATGGCTATTACTATACTCCAGATGGGATAGGAGTTGCCATTCCTTTTCCATATAATAAGCTTTGTTTTGTAAAAGCGATTTCAGATATTCATTAGTTATTTAAGTGAATTTTACACATTATTAAAATTGTTTGTGGAGTGATTGAATGAAATCACTAATTAAATGTTTCATGTACATGACATTAATAATAGTACTTTCATTTGCACTGCCAAGGTTAATCCCTGGCAGTCCTTTATTTGCAATGGCAGAAGATATTAGCTCTGTAGGGAATATGACAAAGGATGCTTTGAAAGCCTTTGAAAAGTATTATTCTCCAGAGCTTCCTTTACTAGAGCAATTTATAAAATATCTTAGAAATCTCTTTAACTTGGATTTTGGGTATTCTTTTTATTATAAAATGTCGGTAATTCAATTGATAAAGGAAAGGGTTGGATGGACATTTTTACTTTCATTTTCATCTATTGTGCTATCATCAATTACCGGAATTTTTCTTGGAATAAAATCTGGGCTTAAAGGCAAAGAAAGCAAGCTATTAGTAAGTGTTTTTATGAGTATTCAGGCTATCCCCACTTTTTTATTAGCAGCCATTTTTCAAATAACAATAGCTTATAAGTCTAAACTGTTGCCTGCTACAGGAGCATATACTGTAGGAGCTAGATTTGGGCAGTCTGGGTATATCCTTGATGTAATAGAACACATGATTTTGCCATTATTTGTTTTAGTTATATCGCAAATACCGCCTATATATTTGTTTGCCAAAAATAGTACTGCAAATGTAAAAAAAGAACAGTTTGTCAAGATGGCAAGCTATTTGAATATCAATAAAAGAGATATATATTTTAAATATATATTAAAAAATATTACACCTGAGCTTTTAGGCAGACTTAATATACAATTTATTCTAGCAATAACAGGTTCCATTTTTGTTGAAGCCGTTTTTTCTTATCCTGGTCTTGGACAGCTTTTAAGAAGTGCAATTTCTTATAGAGACTATCCATTATTACAAGGGATACTACTGATTTGCTGTACATATGGAATAATTGTGAACTTCATTTTTGAGCTTATAGCTTTAAGAAATATTAAGAGGTGCTAAATGTTAAACTCATTTAAGCAATTAAGCAAAACAAAAAAAGCTAGCATAATTATTTTAGTAGTCTTTTTGTTAGTAGCTATTTTTTCTAAATTTTTAATGCCTTATTCACATGAAGATATAAGCCATTCTAGATTACTAGAGCCAAGTAAAAAACACTTACTTGGTACAGATGAAATCGGTCACGATATTTTTTCTCTCTTAATATATGGCTTTAGAATAACCATTTTTACAGCTATCATATCAGGATTTTTCACTACACTTATAGGAACCTCTCTTGCATATATAGCAGCTTATTATGGAAGAAGTGTAAAGATGATTATTTCAGAAATAGCTAACTTATTTGTCGTAGTTCCTGAAATTGTGATGATTATGTTTTTTTCTTCTTTGGCAAGACCTAAATTAATCTATACTATTATGGCTATCGTATTTTTTTCTTGGCCTAAAGTATATAAAATAGCACTTTTTAAAATTATGAACTATATGGAAAAGAACAAGGTCAAATATACATTGTTGATAAAAGGGAATTGGTTTGATGTATTGAAGAAGCTTCTCCCCGATATTTTGCCATTGATGTCTACTTTCTTTGTTCTCCAATGCAATAGAGCAGTTATGTATGAGTCATCCTTGTCCTTTTTTGGGATAGGAGATCCTCTCAAGAAAACTTGGGGAAAACTTATAAGGGCTGCTTTAGATTACGAGGATTTATACTATGATAATACATTCCTATGGTACTTGATTCCACCAGTTTTATGCTTAATTTTGTTTGTCATATCCCTTACATTTCTTTCAAGTGAAAATGGAGAAGATTAGAGGTGTTTTATGATAACTGTTGAAAACCTTAAAATAATCTACAATAAAAAAACTATAATTTATCCTAATATTCATATTAAGAATAATGAATTTGTAGGGTTATATGGCAAGAGCGGCTGTGGAAAAACATCGTTGTTAGAGGCTCTTTTTGGTTTGGATTTTCAAGGTGATTTAGAATATGATAAATGCACTATAAATGATGTGGATATTAAAGAGCTTGACAGTAGGAAATATGATTATATAAGCTATTGTCCCCAATTTTCACAAAATGCCTTTAATCCAAAGATAAGTGTGACGGAACATATACGTTTGACGCTTAAAGGAAATGGGCTGAAATATAACATAGATGAAGTAACTGCTCTTATGGAAAGATTGGGGCTTAATTCTAATCTTTTGAATTATTTTCCTCATATGCTATCTGGAGGACAAAAACAGCGTTTGATTTTACTAATGGCCGTATTAAAAAGACCTAAACTTTTAGTTCTTGATGAGCCTTCATCGGCAATAGATCTAATCACATTGAGAAATATGGTTGAGTTTTTAACTTCATTTAAAGGAAAGCTCACTATAATAATGGTGGCTCATCAAAAAGTACTGCTAGAAAAAGTTGCAGATAGGATAATAATCCTTTGAGGGGTATGATGATGCTAAAGGTTAGAAATATAACAAAAAGCTATGGAAAGCATAAGATTTTAGAAGATATAAGCTTTGATTTAAAAACGGGAGAAAGTCTTGTCTTAGCAGGAAGATCTGGTAGTGGGAAAACTACTTTAGCAAAGATAATAATTGGACTTGAGCAATGTGATTCTGGAGAGGTTTATCTTTTTGACAAGAAACTGAATGGTAATTATCGGAAAAGAACATTTTCTGATTTAGCAAGGATTCAATATATATTTCAAGATCCTTATAGTGCATTAGAACCTAATTTTACCTTGGAGAAAACTTTAATGGAAACAATCAAGATATGCAAGAGAAATAAATATAAAACAATGGAAATCGATGAAGCTCTCGCTATGGTAGATAGAGGATTTTTAGAGCAGAAAAAACGAAAAATATCAACCTTTAGTGGAGGACAGCGGCAAAAAATATGTATAGCAAGGGCCTTACTTACTTATCCAAAGTTGATAATTGCTGATGAAGCAACGTCAATGCTTGATTTTGATAATAGAATAGAAATAAATTCTTTATTAGATAAAATTAAAAGAGAATTTGAATTGTCTATAATAGCAATAGTTCACGACATAGATTTTCATAATGACAAGTGGGATAGGATAGCAGTAATAAACAACTGCAAGATAGTTGATTTAATGAAGTTTAAAGACTTTTTTCAGCATGCGTCAAGTGATTATTCAAAGGAATTAATCAATAGCCATAAATATTTTTATGGATAAAAGCCAACAAAGTATGTGTATTAAGATGATTTTGAATATATAAAGGGGTGTGGTCAATGGTTGGAGATATAGTGCATTTAGCTAAGAAAAGCTCTCGTGAATTTGCATTAGTTGATGGAAGCTTAAGAAGTAGAATTCTAAATAAAATGGCAGAAAATATTTTGGCTAATAAGAATCAAATTTTGCTGGCTAATAAAAAAGACATTGAGATAGCTCATAAAAATAAATTAGACGAATCTCGATTATCAATACTTACATTGAATGAGAAGAGTATTGAATCAATGGGAGAGAGCTTAAAGAGAATGTCGAGATTAATAGATCCTGTTGGGGAGAGAATTAGCTACTTAGCCAAAAAAGATGGTTTGATTATTGAAAAGAAATATGTGCCGCTTGGTGTTATTTCCATTGTTTACGAAGCTAGACCTGATGTAGTTACTGATTCTGTAGGCATTTGTGTCCGAACAGGAAATTCAGTTATTTTAGCAGGAAGCCGACATAGTGCAAATACTGACAAATGTACTTTTGAAATATTAAGAAGTACATTAATAGAATTTGGAATATGCCCTGATAATATTCAGTACTTATCTGATTGTTCTCACGAGAGTAAAATCGAATTAGCAAGGCAGCCTAGATTTGTGGATTTGATGATTATTAGAGGGGGGGTAGAGGCTGTAGATAATTTAAGAGAACATGCTCTTGTTCCTATTATTGTAGCTGGTGAAGGGAATTGCCATATTTATATTGATGAGGATGCTAATTTTGATATGGCCTGTGATATTGTAATTAATAGCAAGGTTCCAAGACCAAAAGCATGTAATGCAGTTGAAACTGTTTTGATTCATAAGAACTGGAGTTCACAGTATTTTACAGATTTTATAGATAAATTGCTTGAGAATAATCTTGAAATATTTGGCTGTGAAGAATCCACACAATTACACCCAAGCATAAAACCAGCTAATGAGCATCACTTCCAGCATGAGTTTTTTGCTCCTTCCCTTGCAGTGAAAATAGTTAATGATATAGATGAAGCAGTTAACCATATAAATAAATATAGAACACCGCATACAGAAACTATTATAAGTAATAATCTAGAAAATGTATCTTATTTTAAAAACTTTGTAGAGGCAAATGTCGTATGTCACAATGCTTCAACAAGATTAACAGATGGAATTGAATTTGGTTTAGGTGGAGAAATCGGCATAAGTACTCAGAAATTTCATGTAGGTGGACCTATAGGTATATATCATTTAATGCATCAGAAGTACTTTTTATCTGGAAATGGAAATTTAAGGTATTAAAAAAGAAGTATAGCAAATTAATATTAAATATAAAGGAGATTCTTTACTTACTTTTAGAATGATGATCTATTGCTTTAAAGCACAATTTTAAAGATATTTTTTAATTGTTGTAAAGAAATCAGGCTTGAATTATTGGATACTCAAGCCTGATTAAATCAATTTTATGGTTTTAAAATAGTGCTCTCCATTTAAATTAATTATTCTTTAAAGATTTAAGCTTTTTAGCTGTTTCAAAATATTCCTTTTCTAAATCAGTTTTTTCCTCTTCCTTACACTCCATTAATTTGAATGATATATGAGACAGCTGCATCTCTAATTTGAGTATTTCTTCCTTTATATCAACATTCATATTTGACTGCGATTGTTTTTTCTTTTCGAGGTAATAGGAGTAGTTTCCTAGGTATTGAGTAAGTCCACTATTTGAAAGCTCCCATATTTCTTTAGCCATTTTTTCTACAAAATATCTATCATGAGATACAAATAATATAGCTCCTTCATAATCAAGAAGTGCATTTTCAATCACTTCTCTTGTAGGTATATCTAGAAAGTTAGTAGGTTCATCTAATATTAACAAGTTGTTTTCTTCAAGAATTAACTTTAAAAATGCTACTCTGACTCTTTCTCCGTAGCTCAAGCTTTTGATTTTCTTATATACATCATCTCTTCTGAAAAGCATGCAGCCCAATAATGTTCTTACATAGCTTTCATCATTATTTATTTTTTTCAATTCCTCTAGGATAGTAGAGTTTGTGTCTAATTCTTCAAGCTCTTGAGAGAAATATCCTATTTTTGTAGATGGAGGGATGCTTATATTTCCATTTAATTTGACTTTTCCTATTAATCCCTTTAGTAAAGTACTTTTTCCAACTCCATTTTTTCCAATGAGCCCAATTCTAGCATTTCTGTAAATATTAAAGCTAATATTCCTAAAGAGCACTCTATCATAAGCCTTAGATAAATTTTCTGCTCTAATCAAAATATCACTAGTTTTATCATTGATGCCTTCAAGTTTAATATTTATGTTTTTAGGAACCTTAGGCTTTTCTTTTTCTTCAAAGTTTTCTAGTCTTGATATAATCGCCTTTGACCTTTTGGCTATTTTGTTTGCTTTATGCCTTTGAAAATCATTTACAGACATATCATTGTATCTATTTGCCCTTTCCATCTGCTTTCTAGCTGCAATCTCAAGCTGCCTTTTTTTCTTAATATATTCTTCATATTCCAGCATTGCTTTATCAAGTTCAATTTTTTTCTGAGTTGCATAAAAGGTGTATCCGCCACTATATTCCTTAATAGTTTTATCTTCTAGCTCAAATATTTTAGAAACAGTTTTATCTAAGAAATACCTATCGTGGGTCACCATTAGAACAGCACCATTAAAGTCATTTATAAAGCCTTCTAGCCATTCAATAGTTTCATAATCTAAATGATTAGTAGGTTCATCAAGTATTAATATATCTGGGTTTTGGAGGAGAAGCTTTATAAGATATAATTTAGTCTTTTCCCCTCCACTTAAGCTTTTAACCTTTTGCTTTTCAGCACCATTTAGTTTAAATTTATTGAGTAGCTCTAGGAATTCTCCATATTTTTTTGTCTCCTCCATTAGCTCGTACACAAATAAGTCATTTTCTATAAATAAATCCTGTGGCAGATATCCATATTTGCCATAGAATTTTATACTACCACTGTCAGCTTCTAATTCTGAAGTTATTACTTTAAGTAATGTGGTTTTTCCAATTCCATTTCTACCTACTATCCCAACTTTATCTTTTTTATATAGCCTAAAGGATATATCTTTTAATATTTCTTTATCTCCAATGAATTTTGAAACATTATTTATATCTAATAGCATAGACTCAACTCCTTTTATAGTTTTTATAAAAAAATCAAGCTACAGGTTTCCCCTATAGCTTGATTTAAATTGTTAAAGCTTTTATAACATAATTTGAAATTGTGCCAGTTCTGATCTTGGCGATCTTTTGAAATAAGAAGGCTAAAAGGATCAAAACGCAGACTTGGCAATCACAGTATAGTTAAAGTTATAAATCAAAAAGCCATAGGTATATAATACCCATGGCTTTAAACTCTATATTTTAAATATATACACTGTAAATAGACAAAGATTAACTCCAAGTTAGACAAGGGGTACTATAAACCCGACAAATTAAAATTCCTATAGATTTTTGTTGAGTTAGGTTTATCTTTATTTTCACTGTAGTGTACCTCCTGTGCCAGTTATAAATAGTATACTATATTATTTTGAAATTATCAAGAGAATAGAGTTATGCAAATTATTTATTTTTATATAATAAGCTTTTGAAGTAGAAAAGTATTATGCTTTAAATCTTAAATTGCTTGACCATATTAATTAGTGTTTCTGATAATTCATTCGATTTACTTGTCAGAGCTACAACGTTTTCAGCCATATTAGCAATCATTTCTGCTTTTTCAGCAATATTTGCTGCACCCATTGCCTCTTCATTAGCAGATGAGCTTATCTGAGTGATAGCTTGAACCATATTCTGCATAGATGCTAAAATTTCTTCTGAGGTTGAACTGAAGTCTGTTACTATATCATTGATGGTCATAGATAGTTCGTTATAGCGTTCGCTAGTATTCACTAATCCATCATAATCATTGAGCACTTTTTTATCAATAAATTCCATAATCTCCATTGAGCTTGAAGAAAGAGCATTTACTACTGCTAAAACTTCATTTGTAACCTCTTGAATTCGAGATACAGAAGTTTTTGAACCTTCAGCTAGATTTCTAATTTCATCTGCTACTACAGCAAAGCCTCTTCCAGCTTCTCCAGCTCTAGCAGCTTCAATAGCTGCATTTAAAGCCAGTAAATTAGTCTGGGAAGTGATATCTAGTATAGTATTTGACAATTCATTAATTTGATTTACTGCCTTAGACTGTTCAATTGCCTTCTGTAAATCAGCCTTTACTTTGCCGTATATCTCCAAAGCTTCTTCTCTAGAAGAAATTGCCTTTACTTTCATTTCTTCGCTCATTGTACTTACAGTGTTTACAGTTTCTGCACCTTCTTGAGCTTTTGCAGCAACAGACTCGATGGCTTTTTCTACTTCTATTGAAGTAGCATTCATTTGTTCAGTTGAAGCTGCAGTTTCTTCTGTTCCTGCAGACAATTGCTCTGTAGTAGAGGAAATATCCTCAATGCTTTCATTCAAGATATGCATATCTTTATTGATGGTATCTAACATTTGACTAATATTAGAAGATTCATCAATAATTGATTTTATCATAGTGCGTAAGGAATTCTGCATTTTATCAAGTGAGTTAGCCAAACTACCTATTTCATCATGCCTTGATAAAAGCTTTTTAGATATATCGCATGTAAAGTCCCCAGTAGCTATATCATTAAGATTTTTAGCTGTTTCTTTGATTGGCCGAGAAATATTACGAGAAATCAATATTGTTAGCATTATACCAATTAATATGAAAACAGAGGATAACGCTATCATTGTTGTAGTTAAGCTATCCACCTTGGCCATGACAACTGATTTTGGCGATGTTACACCTAAAGACCAGCTTGTTCCTTCTACAGGATAGTATGCCGTATATTTAGTTATTCCATTGTATGTATACTCACCTAAACCACTTTCTCCTTCGGTCATTTTCTTTTGAATATTGTATACTTGCTCTAATTCAGGATTAGCTTCATATTCCTTAAAAATATTGAACATTTCCTGAACACGACTCTGGTCTTTGTTTGCTATAGTAGTACCTTCATTGTCAATTATAAATACTTCTTGTTCATTATACTGCATATCTTCAATAAAATTGCTTAATTCATTACCATTTCTACCTGCAATCAATGCTCCTTTTACTGTATTGCCATCTTTGATTGGAACTGCAAAGACTATAATGATACTGCCGTCAACCTTGCTAAATACAGGATTTGAAACAGCATTCTCTCCTGATAAAGTTTTTATGAAGTAATCTCGTTCACTAACATTAACTATATCTCCAGTTGATGAGATGGCTGTACCATTCACATCAGCAAGCAAAATATCTCTAAATCCACTTCGTTCAATTTCATTATGTAGAAAGGCCAATTTTTGGTCAATAGTTAATTCATCGCTTTTTACCCATGGAATACTTGCTAGTGCTTCTAAGCCATTGAGTTGAGTTTTTACCTTCTCAGAAATAATTTTAGCATCAGCTTTGGCTATTTCCAACAGATTTTCATCAATGCTTGCTTTAAGTGCATTGCTAGAATCTAAATAAGCACAAATTCCTAAGGATACGCAGATTATAAATATTAGCGTTCCAAATAGCAAAGTCATTTTTGTTGTAATACTTTTTAATTTCATCAAATTATCCTCCTTTTTTCTTCTTGAGTTTAAAACCCCAAAAGCTGAAATTATTAAAAGTAAAAGGCTTGGATAGTTTCAGTCTTTGGGGTGTTGATACAATTTTCTATTTGCATTAATTAACTGCAGTTTGTACTCATTCGGGGATTTTAGATGCTAGAGGTGTGTTAGAGTATAGGACCATATACCAAAAACTTTTTGGACATTGATAACTAATTCTCACTTGATAAAAGCTTTTCGAGAATTATGTGGAGCTTAAGATTTTCATATAACAGAAAAACCTATGGATGCCATACCCTTTACTCTAGACAGAAAAAGACATTCTGCAGTATCAACCGCTATGAGTTTATATGAGAATTTTGCTAGAGAGAGCTAATAGGTCATCAAGGTTTTTAGTTTGAAATTCCTAAGCTCTCATCAGGATATTAAGAACTTTCGGACGAACATTACCCTGCTTATATAGATTCTCGACAATTTGCGGTAAAGGCATGATGAGTCTTTCAAGTTTTAAGTGGTTTTAATTAGTGCAAACATCACATAATTATACCAAAAAATATAGTACGAATCAACAAATGATATGTCGATTTTGATACATTATGTGTCGTTTTTTTGTAGAATAATTTTCATCAATTTACTTATATCAAAATCGCATAGAGAAGCAAAATTGTGGTTATACAGTGACAAATTTTATAATGCAGAAAATAAAGCTTATATGCGATTATGACAAAAAATTTGTTTTTGCTTTCACTATAATCGATAGATGCTAAATCTAATTAATTATCTTACTGTTAGACTATATTGACCTGATTAATGGATACAAAATAGATTGTTGGTAGTTTAAATAAAGATTGTTATAATTAAATTATAGTTTGATTGCTATTGGGAGAAGTTTAGATTACCTTTATTAAGGATATAAATAATAATAATTTTTTAAAGGAGTGATAGATTATGAAATATAAATTGTTGCATACTTGTATAAGAGTAATGGATTTGGAAAAATCTTTGAAGTTTTATAAGGAGGCACTAGGATTTAAAGAAACAAGAAGGAAGGATTTTCCGGAAGACAAGTTCACATTGGTGTTTTTAAGTGATGAATCAGGACAATATGAGATTGAGCTTACTTACAACTATAATCCAGAAAAACCTTACGAAATCGGTAATGGATTCAGTCACATAGCAGTTTCAGTTGATGATTTAGAAGCTTCTAGAGAAAGACACTTAAAAATGGGATATGAAGTTACTGAACTCATGGGGTTACCAGGAGAACAGCCTAGATACTATTTTGTTACAGATCCAGATGGATATGATATAGAGGTTATTAGAGCAAATAGAGATTGATATTATCAAACCTATGAGACATTAGTATAGAAAAAGTAAGGGATTAGGCTTATAGGAAAAAGTCTAATCCCTTATTAATTGCACTATATTGGTTACATAATACATTTTATATTAAACCAGTTTTTCTTTCAAATTACTTATTTTTATATATACAGTTGATACTATTATAGAAGTTACAGAGGCTATTGGTGCTGATAGGCCTAATCCTATTAGACCTTTCTGAAGTATCATTGTCATTAAAAATGCAACTGGAATTCTAACTAATATTGATGCTAGCGTTCCATTTATCATTGTAAAATTAGTTTTTCCACATCCATTTAGATATCCATTTAGGTTGAACTTAATAGCCACCAGCATGAAATCTATGCTGTAGGTTTTAAAATATAGACTTCCTGCTCTTGTTACATCTGCATCTGCTTTAAATATTCCCATTATAGATTGAGGATGTAATTGAGCCCAAGTGAAGAAAAATAATGAACATATGAAAGACATTAGTATGCTTATTTTTAATGCTTTAGCAGCTCTTTCTGGCTTATTTGCTCCTACATTTTGAGCAGTTAGTGCTGCGAGAGCATATGATATTGCCATAGGTGGAAGCATTGAAAATACTTCAAATTTTGCAACTATACCTACTGCTGCTGATTCTGCTACCCCCATACTGTTAGCAATACCAGCTATAACTAAGAAAGAAGCCCAAAGTAATACTTCTTGTAAGGATAAGGGGGTTCCGACTTTTAATAGCATCAGCATCTTATCTTTTTTAATAACAAGATTTTCTTTTTTAAATTCAAATATGAATTTCCTCTTAGATAGATATATTATTGCTAAAATCATACTTATTCCCTGTGCTAGTACAGTTGCCAAGGCAGCACCTGCAGCTCTCATATCAAATAGTCCTACTAAAACTAAATCTAAAGCTATATTAACTACACAAGCTATGGCGATAAAATATACTGGTCTTTTAGAATCTCCTAGTCCTCTAAGTATAGCACTTATAGAGTTATAACCAGTTATAAATACGACCCCACTAGAACATATCATTACATACTTCATAGCATCTACATAGGCTTCTGATGGTGTTTTTAAAGCATTGAGCAAGGGGTTGGTTATTAGAAGCATTAAACCAGTTATAAGCAGTGATGCAAATACTCCTAAACACAGCATGGTTCCTATTGTTTCAGATGTATCTTTGTTTTTCCTTGCTCCATAGTACTGTCCAACAAGAATAGTTCCTCCCATAGTAAGTCCTGTTATTAGTCCGTTTACAATCTGCATGACTTGTGCACCAACAGCTACAGAAGATAGTCCTGCAGTATCTGTAAAGAGACCTACAACTAACAGGTCTGCTGTTCCGTATAAAGCTTGTATTAAATTTGCTATTATAAAAGGGATTGAAAAGTTTATAAGTGATTTATAAATACTTCCCTCAGTTAAGTTCTGTTCTATTTGCTTCAATTTTTTCATCTCCTTAGTTAATTTTCCATGATTTTATCTTGCAGCGAGATATTTGGTAATTACAAAGTCTATAATAATATTTTTAAAATTTCTATTGTATTTTTATTTAAACCACATACTATGATTATATTATGATAAACTAATTAAAAACCATAAATATATTGTCATAAACTAAAACTATATTCGCGAGGTGTCTAGTGTGCAATTAAATACTTTCAAAGTAGATAGTAATTTGCAGTCAAAAATAGATTATGGTTCCATTGAATTCCCTTTGGAAGTTTTTATTGACGATTTGTGTAAATACGACGTAGGTTTTATTCCGTGGCATTGGCATAAGGAAGTTCAGTTTGCAATTGTTAAAAAAGGGATTGTTGAATTTTTCTTCTTAGATAAGTCTTTTAAACTATCTGAAGGTAATGGCGTATTCATCAATTCGAATAGTCTCCATCAAATAAGGCCAGTTATTCCGGGTAGTATAGTAACAAACATAGCGTTTAATCACATATTAATAGGCGGACACAATTTATCTATTATAGATAGAAAATATATCTCTCCTATTGTAAATAATAGTAATCTTAATTTTTTTATTTTAGATAGCAATATTAAATGGAATAAGGAAATAATTACGAAGCTGCTTGAAATTTGTGATTTATACGAGAAAAGAGATTTTGGATATGAACTTTCTATAAAAAACTTATTATGTAGTCTGTGGCTTATTATTGCTTGCAATTTAATACCAAGTCTAGAATTGAAATCAAAGCTTAACAGGCATGAAGAAGAGAGAATTAAGGTGATGCTTGAATATATCCATAATAATTTTTCACGTGATATTAGCCTTAAAGATATAGCTGATTCTACTCATATTAGCAAGTCAGAATGCTGTAGATGTTTTAAAAAATATTTAAGAATGTCACCCTTTGAATACCTTATGCAGTATAGGATAATAGAAGCATCAGCTCTTATACAGAATACTACAAAACCTATAACTGAAATTATGAGTTTAGTTGGCTTTAATGATGCAAGCTATTTTGCTAAGATATTCAAGAAATTTACCAATTACACTCCTACTCAATACCGTAAACAGTTTAGATAAAGCTTATGACATAATATCACACTGTATATTGTGGTATAAATTCATATCTTCTGTAATAGTTTTAGTTTAACCTTTAGATATTAGATGGTGTTGATACATTTTTTATCGTTTGAATTAAAGCATATCTTTCTTTAATGCTTGTATTTCAAGATTATTATTTCATTTTTAGATACTTTAACTTATTTATTTGAGAATCACTATTCTATTATTATTCTTAGCTTATGTAATACTATAGAAGAATAATTAGGTTGATTATGAGTTTTACTGTGTAGTAAGTTTATTTATTGAGCTTGTAAAATATTAGCAGAAAAAATAGAGGGTTAGGCTCATAGAAAAAGCCTAACCTTTGTTATTTCTTATTAAATATATTTTACATCTAAGTTAAGTACTAAAGCATTTTGCCCTGCAAAGGCCTTATCTTCAGAACGGCCAATAAAGTCTTCTCCAAACATTGTATATAATTCACCTGAAATAGTTAGTTCAGGAAGTCTTCCTATTAGTTTCTCTCCATCAGTTAAGAAAGCAAGTTGAACAGGTGTACCAAATACTCCTTCTGCAGTGAAATCTCCACCAGAAGCTATTAGAACTGCCACTCCTAGCTGACCATTCAGAAGTTCTTTTAAGGTCTTTCCACTAGAAGCTACTTTTAAGTACCTAGAAGCTAGTGTAGGCACTTTATCATATTCTGCTGAAGCACTTCCTGTTAGAGGTAAATTAAATTGAGAAGCAGTCTTTTTGTCAGTATATGGACTGATTATTCTTCCATTTTCAATTAGAGCATATTTATAACCTTTATTTACTACACCTTCTGCATCGAAGAATGTATATCCTGTTATATCTTCCTCTTCAGCACTTTGGTAAAGTGTAAAGTTTTCATTGAATTTTTTCTCTCCAATAAAATCTTTAAATAAAGAAGCTCCTGTTCCTACTTTATATCCGTTTAACTCCTCAGTTAGTTTCTTTAAAACAAGACCATCATTTGCTGCAAATACTACAGGAAGTTTGCCTTCCTTAGGAAGCTTAACTGGATTTCTATAAGCTGTTAATGTATCTTTTACTATATTAAGTACCTTTTCTCTACTGTATTTTCTATCAGCAAAAACTGCAAAAGCATCAAAAACATTCACTGATGATTTTTCTTTAATTACAAATTCAACTGCTACAAATCTATCTTTATGGGATAGGTCTAACCCTTTATCATTAGACAAACTAATATCCATTTCCTGTATAGATACGTTGTTAGAAAATATAAAGTCTGGAAACTCAGTTCTCAAGATGGCTAATAGCTCTTCAATTTCTTTTACAAATTCTTCATCAGAAAGAGTTTCTTTTCTGTAATCTAATTTTTCAACATAGTTAGTTGAAGGCTCATAAGGATATGGAATTTGAAGCTTTAGATTTTCTATAGCTCTTTTTTCTAGTTCAGATTCATCTACCTTGCCCACAGTACCCGCAATACCGATGTATCCGTTATCGTAAATTCTTAAGCCAGTTTTAGTTATATCCTTTTTTCTAATAGATTTTATTTCTGTCTGGACTACATTTATAGTTATTTCTTTTTCGTTACTAACATATTTTTCTTTTATCACGATTATCCCCCCTATTGTACAGTAATATTATTGACTCTAATATAAGGGCCACCAAAACCTACTGGAAGTGGGAATTGCTCGAATTTACCGCAGCCGCCTAGTGAAAAGCTCATCAACTCAACTTCATTTGATATACCGTCTATATTGTAGAGAGTTTCCATTACATTACCGCTTACAACTGCTATATTTACAGGCTCTGCAATTTTACCATCTCTAATCATATAAGAAATTCTTGGTGCAATAGTAAAAGTGGACATACCAGAACCGTGATTTATTTCTTCAATATAAATTCCTTCTTTTACTTCAGAGAAAAGCTCTTCTTTAGTCTTATCCCCTGCTTCAATATATGTAGTAGTCATTCTAACTATTGGCTCGAACTCAAAATCTTTAGCCCTTGCGTTTCCTGTAGTTTCTTCTTTTAATGACTCAGCAGTAACGCTGCTGTGAAGTCTTCCTGCAAGAATTCCATCTTTAATTAAGTAAGTCTTCTTAGCCCTAGTTCCCTCGTCGTCAAATGGGACAAATCCACCGCCTAAAATATCTCCGTAATCAACTATGGACAAATTATCTGCTCCTACTTTTTTGCCTATAGACCATTCTTTCATCATGGTTTCGTCACCAACCATGAAATCTGCTTCACTTTTGTGTCCGAAGCTTTCATGAGTAAATACTCCTGTAGCAATAGGCGCAAATATTACAGTATATTTTCCAGGAGTTACAGGCTTAGCATGTTTTGTATATTCAATATCTCTGGATATGGTTTTTTCAATTTCTTCCTTAAGGTTTTTAAGCTTGTTAAAATCTGTAGTAGTCTTATCATAACTGCTGTCTAATGTTTTGCCATCTATGTTCAATGAATATCTATATACTACTGCACAAGTCTGATAGTCAAATTTCAGATTAGCTCCTTTGCTGGAGTAAAATTCCTTTGTTATTTTACGGTCAACGTAAATTGCTCTCCACATTTTAATTTCTTCTCTATTTTCTACAAGTGGGAAATATGATTTAAGTAATTGTAGCTTTTCTTCTTGGCTAATGTTTAGGATATCATTTTCCTTAAAATGAAAATACTCACCTTTATTGATCTCGAATTTTTCTACGACTGGATGGCTTAAGATATTTTCATTTTCATTAGCCATAAGTGCTAACTTGTTTATTTCTTCTTGGATGTTGTCTATATCTGTTGTAGAGCTGTAGTACCATCTTTTGCCGTCAAATATTCTGATAAATCCACCCTTAGTGTTTCGCTTTAGATTTTGTCTTAGTTCTCCATTCTGATAAGTGATTTCACTTACAGATACATCTTCTAACCTGACATCTGTATAAAGATTTTTTGGGAAAACATACATACTTTCTTACCCCCTTGTATTTTGAAATTATTTTAACAAAATAATATTACCCATTTATGACAGAATGTATCATTAGTAACAATATATATAAAAAAGCTTGATAATATATCTTATAGTTCATATTACTATTATAATTAAATAATGTCAAGTTATAGTTTAAAAAAATTAATATTAAATTTAAAAAAATTAAGATGTGTAATTTGATATTTTAATTATAGAATTAATCAAAAGAAAAGTTTTTATTAAGAAAGCTTTTTCTAAGCTCTGCATAGGCAACTTAAGTGAAATCAAAGATTTCGATAATTTATTCAAAACTTTTGACTGAAGGTTCATATTATGAAGATTACAAAGTAGAAATTTATTATTTTATATAAAAATATTAGACTTAAATACGAACATATGTTTGAAAATATAAAAAATAGTGGTAAAATATTCATAGCAAACAAATGTTTGGAGTGATACTATGGATATCCTTAAAAAGCTTAAAATATTATCTGATGCAGCTAAATATGATGTATCTTGTTCATCTAGCGGCAGTAATAGGAAAGGAAAAAAAGGAGAGCTAGGAAGTACTAATGAAAGTGGAATATGCCATAGCTGGGCAGATGATGGAAGGTGTATATCACTTCTTAAAATTCTTTTTACAAACTACTGTATATATGACTGTGCCTACTGCGTAAATAGAGCTTCAAACGATGTACCTAGAACAGCTTTTACACCTGATGAGGTAGCAGATTTGACTATAAACTTTTATAAGAGAAATTACATAGAAGGACTTTTCTTAAGCTCAGCAGTATATAAGAGTCCAAACTATACCATGGAGCTTTTGACTAGTACAGTTAAGAAGCTCAGGGAAGAGTATAGATTCAATGGATACATTCATCTAAAAGCGATACCAGGTTCAGATAAGGAGTTAATAGAAAAAGCAGGTATGTATGTAGATAGAATGAGTGTAAATATAGAATTGCCTTCTGATGAAGGACTTAAATTATTAGCACCACAGAAAAATAAAAATGCTATTATTAAGCCTATGAGTTTCATTAATACTAGGATAAAACAAGCCTTAGAAGAAAGGCAGAAATTCAAACATTCTCAGAGCTTTGTTCCTGCTGGGCAGACTACTCAGCTTATTGTAGGTGCTACTCAGGACAGCGACCTTAAGATACTCAAACTTTCAGAAGCATTATATAAGGGATTTAAACTTAAAAGAGTCTATTATTCAGCTTTTATACCAGTATCTAACCATCCTAATCTTCCAGCACTGACTTCTCCGCCACTACTCAGAGAAAATAGACTTTATCAAGCAGACTGGCTTTTAAGATTTTATGGATACAGTGCTGATGAAATACTAAGTGATGAAAAACCGAACTTTGATTTGGCCCTTGATCCTAAATGCGATTGGGCACTTAGAAATATTGAGTTGTTTCCTGTAGAGGTAAATAAAGCTGATTATTATCTTTTATTAAGAGTTCCAGGTATAGGGGTCAGGTCTGCTAAGAGAATAATTGCTGCTAGAAAATTTGGGGCACTAAGTTATGAAGACTTGAAGAAGCTCGGTGTAGTTCTAAAGAGAGCTAAATATTTTATAACCTGCAGCGGAAAGCATTATGGTATAAAAAACATGGATTCTTCAGAAATTAGAAATAGCATACTTTTTAGTTCAAGTACTAATAGTTCTATTTTAGATGGAGAGCAGCTTTCTTTATTTTCGTTGTATCCTCAGATATTACCTACAAACGATGTTATATCAACTATAACGGGGGAGTTTTAAAATGATACAGTACATATATGATGGAAGCTTCGATGGATTATTGACTGCTATATATGAAGCTTACTATAGGAGAGAATTACCCGATGAGATACTATCTCAAGATAGCCCCCAGCAAAGCCTTTTTATCGAAAAAATATACATTGAAACAGATGAGGAAAAGGCAAAGAGGGTTTATACATCAATAAAGACAAAGATATCAGAATTTGCTTTAAGGAACTGCTTTTATGTATTTTTGTCTGAAAGAGAAGATAGAGGAACTTTAATCTACAAATATTTAAGATTAGGGTGGAAAGTTGGGAAAGAAATCGACCAAAATTTAAAAAACGACATAGTTCTAGAGGTGCATAAAATTCGAAGACAAGTGGTTAAAGAGGTACATCTTCTGTTAGGGCTTATTAGATTTAAGCAGTTAAATAGTGGGATATATTATTCCCAGATAGAACCTGACAACAATATAGTAGGCCTCTTAGCTCCTCATTTTGCTGAAAGGTTGTCTAATGAATACTGGATAATTCATGATGTTAAGAGAAATATTGGAGTAATGTATAATAAGGTTGAGTGGATTATTAGAGATTTGAATATTACAGGAGATATTAAGCTTCAAGATAATGAGGAGGACTATCAGGTGCTTTGGAAGGAATATTTCAATACTATTGCAATAAAAAATAAAATAAACCCAAAGCTGCAAAGGCAATATATGCCTAAGAGATATTGGAAGCATTTAATAGAAAAATAAGGCTTATTTTCATATACACATTATTAGAATTTTAATATAATTAGATTTAGAATAAACTAATATATCTTATTCAGCGGAGAGCTAAAGGAGGATTTTTATGCAAGTAAATGAAAAGCTTAAGGCTCTTAGAGAGCTAATGAAAGAAAGAGGAATGAGTGCTTATGTAATACCTAGTTCTGATGCTCACCAAAGTGAATATGTTCCAGAGCATTGGAAATCAAGAGCTTGGATATCAGGATTTACAGGTTCAGCAGGCACAGTAGTAGTTACATTGGATGAAGCTGGATTATGGACTGATGGAAGGTACTTTATACAAGCAGAAAGAGAGCTTAAAGGAACTGAAATTAAGCTTTTTAAAATGAGGCAGCCAGGTGTGCCTACATATTCTGAATGGATTAGAGATACACTTAAAGAAGGAGACTGTATTGGCTTTGATGGTAGAGTGTTTTCATGCAGTCAGTTTAAAGAGTTAGATGGAAAAGTTAAAGATAAAAATATTAGAATAGATTATAGATACGATTTAATAGATTCGATTTGGAAAGATAGGCCAGAATTACCTCTAGAAAAAGTATATATACATGAGTTAAAGTACACAGGGAAATCTACTAAAGAAAAGCTCAGCATGGTAAGAGAAGAAATGAAGAGAAAAGGTGTTGGATACTATTTATTAAGCAGTCTTGACGATATTGCTTGGCTTTTCAATATAAGAGGTAATGACGTGAGGAATAACCCTGTGACCATATCCTATGCACTTATATCTATGGACAGTGCTGTGTTATTTATAGATTCTAGAAAGGTAACAGACGAAGTGAGAAGCTTCCTAAAAGAAAATGGGGTAGATATAAAGGAATATACAGAAATAGAAAGTTCACTAAGAAATATCAACGCAAACTTAAAAATCTATTATGACCCAAATAAAATAAGCATTTGGCTTTATGGATGTATGCCTAAGACCATGAAAAAAGTACAAGGAAAAGACATTGTTATGCTTCTTAAAGCTGTAAAAAATGAAGTAGAGATTGAAAATCTAAGAAAATGTCATATAAAAGATAACGTTGCTATGGTTAAGTTTTTATACTGGCTAGATGAGGCTGTGGGTAAAGAATCAATAACAGAGATATCAGCTTCAGAAAAGCTTGAAGAATTTAGAAGACAACAGGATGGATTTATAGGTACAAGCTTCGATACTATAGCAGCATATAAGGACCACGCAGCTATGATGCACTATAAGGCTACAGAAGAAAGCCAGTACGCTCTGGAGCCAGAAGGAATGTTCTTAGTAGATTCTGGAGGACAGTACTTTGATGGTACTACTGATATTACTAGAACAATAATACTAGGAAATATTACAGAAGAAGAAAAGAGGAACTTTACTTATGCTTTAAAGGGACATATTGCATTATGCAGAGCTAAGTTCTTATATGGAGTAACTGGAACTAATCTGGATGTTCTAGCAAGACTTCCATTATGGGAGCAAGGAATAGATTATAAATGTGGTACAGGACATGGTGTAGGATATTTATTAAGTGTGCATGAAGCACCTCAGAGGTTTGCTGTGGAGTATAACGATGCAGTATTAGAAAAAGGCATGGTAATAACTAATGAGCCAGGAGTGTATATGGAAGGAAAATACGGAATACGTATAGAAAATACACTTTTGGTAACAGAAGATCAACTAACAGATTCAGGTCAATTTATGAAATTTGAAGTATTATCATATTGTCCAATAGATCTAGATGGTGTAGATGCAAGCTTACTTACTGACATAGAAAGAGACTGGCTCAATAATTATCACAAAAAAGTATACGAAAAATTATCTCCATTCTTAAATGATGAGGAAAAGGAATGGCTAAAGAGAGAAACTAGAGAAATCTAATAGCATAAATAAAAGTATTTGAAAAACTTATCTTATAATTCAAAGAGAATAGACTGTTGCATTTTAGACTGTATTATGCAGCAGTCTTTTTATTTTTTAAATAACTCTTTTCACAAGCAATAAAATGTCTAGATGCTGATTTTTATTTCTGCAATATTACCTGTCTTGATAATTAAGGTTAAAGATTATTTAAATTTTTGAATTTGTTTATCTTTTCTAACATCCTTTATTACTTCATTTTTCAATCCTTATCTAGTTCAATTAACTCATCATTTCTTTATACTAATCATATATATTATGTATACCGCTAAAAAAATATGTATAACTTATCCACAAAATGTTAATAATCTTAACGATTATTTAGTGGGAAAGGGGTATATTTGTGGATAATATCAATAGTAAAGAGGGGAGAGCCATAGGATTTAACAAAAATATCTGCCAGTTCTTAAACAAAATTAAAAGTAACTTCATACCAAACGAAATAAATGAAGAAGAGAAACTTTTAGAACAACTAAATAGGGCTCTTGAAGAATGGCATGATGCTGAGCTTTACTTCCAAAGCGTTACAGAACCAGAACTGATAGATTATGCAATATACAAAATGGAAGCTTCAAAGACAAAATATTTTTATTTGCTAAAGCAGGCAAGAAAAATGGGAATCAAAGCTGAAAATGTAAGTAGCAGCATGTAATATTTGTCCCTCAATACCTATATATTAGATATATAAAATAAATAATCTAATATAGAGGTGATAATTATGGGATTAGATATAGAACTTAGTGTAATACTTGCATATGCAGTAGGCTTGATACTCCTATATTTTATAGGGTGGATTCTCATTATCCCAATTAAATACTTGATAAAACTAATAATAAACGGTATTATAGGTGGAATTCTCCTGCTGCTAGTTAATCTTTTAGGAGGATTCATAGGAATACATATAGCTATTAATCCACTTACAGCTATTATAGCAGGCTTTTTAGGGGTACCTGGAGTTATTTTACTTATAGTATTACAATACCTGTTGTGAAAAGAAATACTAGTAAAATAACCTGTAGTTTTTTGAGCTATTGCATAAGTGATTTGTATGAAATTTAAGATTTTAGTAATCTGCTAAAAATTCATAAATGGAAATTTTACTGGATAAATTTCAAGAAAAATTTTTTTATTTGTCATAAGAAAAGATTTTAATGAAACACTAAAATATGGGTAAATATAGAAGGAAAGTCCTTTTTATAAATTTCAAAGGAGGGCTTTCCTATTTTCTATAAAATAAATAGAAAATTTGAAATTCATTTAATTTTCTGCTTTAATATATATAAGGACAAAAAAACCAAGGGAGGAATAATCATGAATGAGCTTAAATTAAGAGCAGAAGTTAGAGACAATGATGTAGGTAGGAGAAAGTGTAACAAATTAAGAGCATCAGGATATGTTCCAGGGGTATTATATGGTCATGGGGAAGAGACTAAGCCTATAAAGTTAGAGGATAAAATGCTAAATAAGGTCCTAAATAAATATGGAAGCACCAGAACCTTTGAACTTGAAATTGCAGGAGAGTTAGTTCCTGTTTTAATTAAAGAAGTTCAGAAGGATCCAATAAAAGATGTAGTTTTACATGCAGATTTTCAAAAACTGTCAGAAGATAAAAAGGTTAGACTTCGTATTCCAGTGGCTATTCAAGGTAGAGAGCTTGTAGAATCTAGGACATCAGGAGTTGTAGAGCAACAGCTAATGGAAATAGAGTTACAGTGCTTACCTAAGTTCTTACCACAATATATTACAGTAGATGTTTCTAACCTTGAATTCGGAGATATAATAAAGGTTTCAGACCTTGATATTGCTAAAGATGAGAACTATGAAATATTTACAGATTTAGATGAAATAGTAGTATCGCTTACAGCTAGTAGTAAGGTTGAAGAAGTTGAGGAAAGAAAAGTACCTATCTATGAAAGTGATAAGAGTATATTAGATCAATAGATGATAAAGGGCTGTTGCACAATGAATAATAAAGATTCATTGGGCTTCGGCCCTTTTTATTTACGAAAAAAGAAGTATCGCTAACTGCTTATTTAGTAGTTTCGCGACACTTCCTTTCATCGTACTATCCTTAAATCTGATTTTCTAGAAGACTTCCTATCACTAACAGCTATAGATTCTATGTTCACCGATTTTTTATTTGCAGGTATTTTAATAGAATTAACAACATCTACAAATACAAATACGTGAAAAGCAAAAATAGGAATTAAAATTACTATTAATAGGATGATTTTCATATCATCATCTCCTGAAAAAAATTACAAAAAGCTACAAAAAATATGAAATTGGTTATTATTTTTACATTATATCAGGAAATAAAACTTTTTTCTATAGATATTTGGCACTAATTTTGTCTTTTTTCTATGATAGATAAAAACTTTTTATTCCTAATAATAGTTCAACCTCTAGGCATAAAAATAAGAACAATGGCCATGCAATGAGAATAGAATATAATAAAAGGGCAATAATTAAGATAACTTAATTTAAGGAGTTGATCTTGTGAAGCCTGTTTGTACTATATGTAGCGAGGTGGAGAATAATGGTATAAACTTACTGGGGCTGTACTTGTGTAAAAGATGTTTAGATGCTATATCAGAAACAGAAATTGGCGATATAAAATACGAATACTACAAATCTGTAATTAAAAAAATATGGCTTGATTACATAATTGAATACAGTTAAAGCAAAAGGTATAGAGGAATCTCTATATCTTTTTATTTTAAAATAAAGGATATTTGCTTTTATTAGTAGAAATAATACATTATATTTCAAAATCGAGAAAAATAATCCTATATGGAGTTATTTCTGAATAATATAGATATAAATATAATTTTGTATATTATAAAAATAATATGCAAATAAAAGGTTTTAGATTATAATAGAGAAAAGATGAAATTGCAGAGCTAGAAAGGCACTAAGCAAGGCACATAGAAAGGATGATTACAGCGTGAAGGGGCTATTCATAACATTAGAAGGACCTGATGGATCAGGAAAGAGTACAGTTGCTAGACTTTTAGCAGATTATTTAAGGGAGAAGGGATATGATGTGCTCACTACTAGAGAACCTGGAGGAACTAAGATAAGTGAGGATATTCGAAACATAATATTAGATACAAAAAATACTAATATGTCTTATGTAACAGAAGCTCTTTTATACGCAGCTTCAAGAGCACAGCATGTCTATCAAAAAATAAAGCCAGCAAAAGAAGAGGGCAAAATAATAATATGCGAAAGATTTGTTCTTTCAAGCCTAGTATATCAAGGAATAGGCAGAGGCTTAGGTATAGAAAACGTAAAAGCAATTAATGACTTTGCAATACAAGGAGTAGAACCTGATGTAACATTATTTTTTGATATACCACCAGAAGTAGGCCTTAAAAGGAAGAACAGAAGGGACAGAGGAGACAGATTAGAAAGGGAAAAACTAGAGTTTCATAAGCAAGTATACGAAGGCTATTTAAGTTTAATTAAACTATATGAGGGTAAAATTATTCTAATAGATGCTACAAAAACCAAAGAAGATATTTTCCAACAAAGTATACGTATTATAGATGATTTATTAGAAAAATCAAGGGAGGAATAGAGTATGAAACTTGTTATTGCTATAGTTCAAGATGATGATGCTGCTAGCTTAGTATCTAATTTAACTGAAAACGGATATAGAGTTACTAAACTAGCTTCAACAGGAGGTTTCTTAAAATCTGGGAATACAACACTGTTAATAGGAACAGATGATGATAAAGTTGAAGAATTAGTAAGCTTAATAGAAAAAGTATGTAAGTCAAGAGAAGTTACAACATCTACACCTTCAATGCCACCATTAGAAGACGTTTATATGCCTTGCTCATATAATATAAAAGTAGGAGGAGCAACTTTATTTGTATTAGATGTAGATAGATACGAAAGGGTATAATAATTAATCAGAGTTTCAGACAAATGTTCGCCTGATATTTCATTTTATTGTCAAAATTGAAAGGAGGTAAACTATGAAACTTGTTATAGCTATAGTTCAGGATGAAGATGCTCCGAGGTTAGTAGATAAATTGATGAAAACTGGATATAGTGTTACTAAACTTGCTTCTACAGGAGGCTTTCTAAGATCAGGAAATACAACTATACTAACAGGAGTAGAAGATGAAGAAGTAGATGATGTAATAAGAATTATCGAGGAATTATGTAAATCAAGAAAGATGATTACTACTCCACCACCTCCTGTTACTTGGTCATCTGGAGTATATATGGCTTACCCAGTGGAAGTTCAAGTAGGTGGGGCTACAATATTTGTAGTAAATATAAATAAGTTCAAGAAAGTTTAGGAGAGAAGCTTATGAAAATAAACGATGTGATGAATAAATCAGCTCAAGGAATAGATTTATCAAATGCTCAAGACATGAGGAAAAAAGAAGTACACAAGTCTAAGTTCACTGAAGAACTGGAAAGAGCGGATGAAATGACAACAAAGGAAAGACTTGAGAAGCTTCTTGAAAGGATAGACAAGCAAGCAGAGAGGTTATCTAAGAATGTTACAATAAAGGAAGTTTTAGAATATAAAAAACTGATTTCAGAGTTTTTGAGAGAATCAGTGGACTCTATGGTTAAATATAAAAAGAGTAGTTTTTTAGATAGTAGAGGAAGGCATAGAGTTTATGGTATTATAAAGAGAGTAAATGAGGAATTAGAAGGCCTTACAAAAGATGTATTAGCTAAAGAGAAAGATAATATCAAAATATTAAAAAGATTAGATGATATACGAGGATTGATTTTAGACATATACTTGTAAGTGAGGGCTCAATATGGATTATAATGATATAATAGGGCATGAGAAAATCATTGAAAGCCTTAAGAATGCAATAAGGAATAATTTGATTTTTCATAGTTATCTTTTTGAAGGACCTAAGTCTATTGGGAAAGAAAAATTGGCTAAGGTTTTTGCCAAAACTCTACTTTGCCAAAGAGGTGGAGATACTCCCTGCAATACATGCCCTTCTTGTATGAAAATAGAGTCAGGAAATCATCCTGACTTTTATATGGAACGTCCAGATGATGATTCATTTAAGAAAGAGCAAGTTGAAGAAATATTAAGAACCATCAGGAAAGTTCCTCTGGAATCGAAAAGAAAAGTATATATATTAGATGATGCAGATAAAATGACACAGCAAGCTCAAAACAGCTTTCTAAAAACATTAGAGGAACCGCCAGGATATGCTGTAATTATACTATTGGCTACTAATAGCTATAGTTTACTTCCTACAATAACTTCAAGATGCCAAATAGTAAAGTTCAATTCAATAGAAAGACATATAATTGAAAATGTACTGGTTGATAAGTTCAATAAATCTCGAGAGCAAGCAAGGTTTATTGCTTCTTTTTCCAATGGGATAATTGGGAAAGCCATAGAGTTAGCAAAATCAGATGATTTTAAGATATTAAGAGATGAAACAATAGAAAAACTAAAAATTGTTATGAATGGAGATAAACTAAAAGTATTTTCTGTCAGTGAGTTTTTTGAGCAAAACAAAGAAAAAATTGATGAGATTATGGATATTATTTTACTATGGTATAGAGATTTATTAGTATATAAAGAAACAGAAAATAAGGACTTCTTAATAAATAAAGATCAGATAGAATTGATTTCTCAATGCTGCCAAAAATTATCGAAGAGAAAAATAATGGATATAATAGATATAGTAAATAGAACTAAAGATGATATCCGTTCCAACGTGAATTTTCAACTTGTTACGGAGGTAATGCTTTTAAACATACAGGAGGTATAGCATGGTAACTGTTGTAGGAGTTAGATTCAAGAAAGCAGGGAAAATATATTATTTTGACCCTGATAATATAGATATAAAAAAGAATGATTATGTAATAGTAGAGACTGCTAGAGGTATAGAGTTTGGTCAAGCAGTCATTGGAATAAAAGAAATAAGCGAAGAAGAAATAGTCCCTCCTCTTAAGAAAGTCTTAAGAGTAGCTACGGAGGAGGACATTAAAATAAATGAAGAAAATAAGAGGAAAGAAAAAGAAGCCTTTGAAATATGTCTTAAAAAAATTGAATGTCATAATCTTGATATGAAATTAATAGATGTAGAATATACCTTTGATAATAATAAGATAATATTTTATTTTACTGCTGAAGGAAGAGTAGATTTTAGGGAACTTGTTAAAGATTTGGCAGCTATATTTAAGACTAGGATAGAGCTTAGACAGATAGGAGTTAGAGATGAATCAAAGATGATTGGCGGATTAGGCCCTTGTGGTCGTGCCCTTTGCTGTTCAACCTTCTTAGGAGAATTTGCTCCAGTATCTATAAAAATGGCAAAAGAGCAAAATCTATCCTTAAATCCTACAAAGATATCAGGAATATGCGGTAGATTAATGTGCTGCTTAAAATATGAACATGAGATGTACGAAAAAATATTAGAGAGACTTCCAAGTATTGGGTCTATAGTAATGACTCCAAATGGAAAGGGAGTAGTTGTAGAAACAAATACTATTTTAGAAATAGCTAAAGTTAAAGTAAAGTTACCAGATGATACTGAGGATATAATTCCATTTTCAATAGACGAAATTGAAGAAATAGAAAAGCCTTCTGTTCCTGTAGAAAATACTACAGATATAGATATCGAAAATATTGAAGACATTGAAGATATAAAAGAATTAGAAGAGCTTTTGAAGGATGAGTAGTATTAAATTATTTATTAAAAGACTTTAATTATAAATTATTTAGTGGTACAATAGTAAAGGATGATTTTATTCAATGCCTTTTGAGGAGGTGAACTTTATGGCGTATAAAATTACAGAGGCATGTATAAGCTGTGGAGCATGTGAGGCAGAATGCCCAGTAAATGCTATATCTGCAGGAGATGACAGATACGTTATAGATCCAGAAACTTGTATTGAATGTGGTGCTTGTGCAAATGTTTGCCCAGTAGATGCACCTATACCAGAATAATATCGTACTTATTTTAATTAAAAAAAGGCCTGAAAAGGTCTTTTTTATTTATTTGTGAAAAATGGTATAATACTAGTATGGCAATTTCTAATGAGATTATTTACATAGAATTAAAAGCAGTGCCTAAATTTCTAAGAGATATTAAAGTTTAAGGTATAGGGATATATTGTTATTTTTAGATGATATACATATATTACAGGATAGTATGAGAGCGTATTAAGTTTTTAGAGAGATTTCTTTTTTTAAGATATTAATGAGGAGAGGTTTAATGAAAGAAGTATTATTAAAAGAAAATGAAAGAATAGATGATCTTCAATGTAATGGATTAAAAATAATCCAAAATACAGAAGGGTTTTGTTTTGGAATGGATGCGGTGCTATTGGCTAATTTCTGCGATATAAAAAATGGTTCAGAGGTGGTAGACTTAGGTACAGGTACGGGAATAATACCACTACTAGTATGGGCAAAGAATAACGTAAAAAAAATATATGGTATTGAAATACAAGAAGAAGTAGCTCAGATGGCAAAAAGGACTATAGATATGAATGAGCTGGAAGAAGATATAGAAATAATCAATGATAATCTGATTAAAGCCCCTGATATACTGGGGATAAACAAATTCGATTCAGTAATATCAAATCCACCTTATATGCTGCAAGGTGGAGGCTTAATAAATCCAAAGGACAAAAAGGCCATATCTAGACATGAAATAACCTGCACATTAGAGGATGTAATAAGAACTGCCAGCAGACTATTAAAGCACAATGGAAGCTTTTTCATGGTACATAGACCTCAAAGAATAGTGGATATATTTTGCCTATTAAGACAATACAAACTGGAACCAAAAAAAATTAGATTTGTACATCCTAAGGTTTCTGACAAACCAAATTTAATTCTCATTAAAAGTGTAAAAGCAGCAAAGCCAGAGTTGAAAATTGAACCACCTCTATATGTATACAATGAAGACTTGACATACACAGAGGAGATTTACAGAATATATGGAATGGAAAAGAGGTGAATTGCCTTGAAGACAACAGGAAAGCTATATGTGTGCCCAACACCAATAGGTAATTTAGAAGACATTACTTTAAGAGTACTGAAAGTATTAGAAGAAGTAGACTTGATAGCAGCAGAGGATACAAGACATACAATAAAGCTTTTAAATCATTTCAACATAAAAAAACCTCTTACTAGCTATCATGAACATAATAAAAGAGAAAAGGGAAAAGTTCTTATGCAAAAATTATTAAATGGTGAAAATGTGGCTTTAGTTTCAGATGCAGGCATGCCGGGAATTTCAGATCCTGGAGAAGATTTAATAAAGTTAGCTATAGAGCATAGTATTGAAGTTATAGCACTTCCAGGACCTACTGCATCTATTTTAGCTCTAGTATTATCAGGCCTTCCGACAGGAAAATTTGTCTTCGAGGGATTTTTACCATCTAATAAAAAGGAAAGAAAAGAAGCTTTAGAGAGCATGAAAGGGGAAAAAAGGACTATTATATTGTATGAGTCTCCTTATAGGATAAAAGCATTGCTTGAAGATATGTTAGAAATACTAGGGAATAGAGATATAGCAATATGCAGAGAGCTTACCAAAAAATATGAGGAAGTCTTTAGAGGAAAGATAGAAGAAGCTATAGATAAATTTATAGAAAATGAACCTAAAGGAGAATTTGTAGTAGTAGTAAAGGGTTCAGATGAAGCTGTAGACAATACGGAGCCTAGTAAATGGGACAGTTTGTCTATAAAAGAACATCTACAAATATATATAAATGAAGGAATGAGTAAAAAGGATGCAGTAAAGAAAGTAGCTGAAGATAGAGGACTTCCTAAGAATGAAGTGTACAAAGAGAGCATAGAAATTTAAATGTCATAATGAAATAAGAATAAAGGCCGAGAGCTAAAAAGCATTAAAAAGCATTTTTATTTTGAATTTAAATGATAACTAGCACACTTTGAAGTTGGGCTAAGGTGCCTTAAGTAGTTGGTATTGATTATTATTGCAAAAATAATCTTAAAGACTAGAGATTAAAATATACTGAAGATTAAATATCTATAGTCAGTAAAAAAGAGATTCTATAATAGAATCTCTTTTTATTAAGTAAATATGTAGCTATTTACGTAGCTCCTCTAAGCAAGCAGGACAAATATTTTTACCCTTGAACACAGTAACGTCTTTAGCTTGTCCACAGAAAATACAAGCAGGAGCGTATTTCTTTAGAATTATTTGCTCTCCATCTACATAAATTTCAAGTGAGTCTCTTTCAGCTATATCGAGAGTTCTTCTTAATTCTATTGGAATCACAACTCTGCCAAGTTCGTCTACTTTTCTTACAATGCCTGTTGACTTCATCTCTTACCCTCCTTATCTTATGTCAAAAATCGACTTAGTTTTACAAATAAAATCATACCATATATTCCATTTAAAGTCAACTTATTTAATAAAAAATAGTTTTTTTGTATTTTTACTTGTTGCATCAACTACTTCGTCAAAGGAAATGCCTCTAAGCTCTGCAATTACAGCAGCTACGTATCTTACATTCAAAGGCTCATTTCTTTTTCCTCTCTTAGGTTCAGGAGACAGATATGGAGAATCTGTTTCTATCAACATTTTTTCCAAAGGTATATTTTTTGCGACTTCTTTTGAAACACGAGAATTCTTAAAAGTTACTGGTCCAGCAAAAGATATATAAAATCCCATTTTTAAGTATTCCCTTGCCATTTCAAGGCTTCCAGAATAACAGTGAAGAACTCCAGTAAGACTGCTATCAGCCTCTTGCTTCAAGATATTGTACATATCCTGGCTAGCTTCCCTTTCATGTATTATAATTGGAAGTTTAAGCTTTTTTGCAAGACGGATTTGCTCTATAAACCATTTTTTCTGTAAATCCCTAGGGGAATTATCATAATGATAATCCAGACCTATCTCACCAATGGCTACTACCTTTTCATTATTGGCAAGGGAGGATAGCAGCTCTAGTGTAGTATCATCCATAGTTTTAACATCATGTGGATGTACGCCTACAGCTGCATAGATATTTTTATATTCTTTTGCCAAAGATACTGCTTTAACAGACGATGGAATATCTGATCCAGGATTTATTACGAGTTCAATGCCATAGTTATTTAGATTTCTAATTATTTCATCTCTATCCTGGTCAAATCTCTCATCGTCTAAATGTGCATGACTATCTATTAGCATTTTATATCCTCCTTATTTAACCTTTGCTCCGCTTTCAATGTTCTCCATTGTAGTTGTGAGAGTGAGTTTTTTGCCTTTATCAGCAGCTAATATCATTCCATGGGATTCTACACCTCTAAGCTTAATAGGCTTTAAATTATATACTAAAATTACATTTTTACCTATTAGATCTTCAGGGTTGTAGTGCTTAGCTATTCCAGATACCACTTGTCTTTTTTCTTCTCCTACTTCAAGCTGAAGTACTAAAAGCTTATCTGCATCTGGGTGTTTTTTGGCTTCAATTACTTTAGCAACTCTCAAGTCTAGTTTATCCACATCATCTATAGTTATATAATTTTTTTCTTCTTCTTTTTCTTTATTAGCATTTTCTGTATTTTTTGCCTTTCCATATCTTTTTTCTATAAATAAGTCATTGGCAGCATTAATTTTTTCAAGCTCTTGTTTCACGTCTAATCTTGGGAACATTGGATTTTCCTTTCTGACCTTAAGGCCTGTAGGTAGTTTACCCCATTCTGATATGTCATTCCAAGATGTACCTTGACCATGGTCCATTCCAAGCTGTCTCCAAATACTGTTTGATGTATTTTCCATAAAAGGTCTGATTAGTACAGATACTATTCTTAGTGATTCTGCTAGGTTATACAAAACAGTATTTAGTCTATCTTTCTTATCCTCATCTTTAGCTAGAACCCAAGGAGTAGTTTCATCTACATATTTATTTGCTCTACTTATCAATTTCCATATTTCTTCCAAGGCATTACTAAAGCTTAAGTTATCCATATGCTTTTCTACTCTTTCAGCAGTAGATGTTGCTAATTCAATTAGACTATTATCAATGTCTTCTTTCACTTTACCTTCAGGAATTATTCCACCGTTGTATTTGTCAATCATAGCTACAGTTCTGCTAACTAGATTTCCTAAATCATTTGCTAAGTCAGAGTTTATTCTATTTAAGAATTTTTCTTTAGTAAATGAGCCATCCTGGCCGAAGGAAAATTCTCTTAGAAGGAAATACTTCAATGCATCTACTCCGTATAGTTCTATTAAAGGTTCTGGATATATTACATTACCTTTTGATTTTGACATTTTGTCATTATCAAATAATATCCAGCCATGACCGAATACTTTTTTAGGAAGTTCGATATCTAAAGCCATTAAGATAGCAGGCCATATTATGGCATGGAATCGTACAATTTCTTTACCTACAAGCTGAATATCTGCTGGCCAGTATTTTTTAAATTCTCCATCCATGTCAGTAAGGTAGCCTAATGCAGTAATATAATTGCTTAATGCATCTATCCACACATATATAACATGCTTTTCATCAAAAGGAACTTTGATTCCCCAGTCAAATGAAGACCTTGAAACACATAAATCTTCTAAGCCTGGTTTTAAAAAGTTATTTAACATTTCATTTCTTCTAGATTCAGGTTGTAGAAAATCTGGATTCTCTTCGTAAAGCTTTAAAAGTCTATCCTGATACTTTGATAATCTGAAGAAATAAGCTTCTTCCTTTGCAAGCTTTACTTCTCTTCCACAGTCTGGACATTTTCCATCAATAAGCTGGCTTTCAGTCCAGAAGGATTCACAAGGAGTGCAGTAGTGTCCTTCATACTCACCTTTATAGATGTCTCCTTTTTCATAAAGCTTCTGGAATATTTTTTGTACTATTTCCTTGTGATCTTCATCGGTAGTTCTTATGAATCTGTCGTAGGTAATATCTAGAGTCTTCCATAGTTCTTTGATGTTTTTAACTATGCCGTCTAAATATTCCTTTGGAGTAACACCTTTTTCTTGGGCTATCGTCTGAATTTTTTGGCCGTGTTCATCAGTTCCAGTAAGAAACTTTACATCGTAGCCGAGCATTCTTTTAAATCTTGCTATTGTATCTGCAGCCACAGTACAGTAAGTATGGCCTATATGAAGATTATCACTAGGATAATAAATAGGCGTAGTTACATAAAAAGTCTTTTTCATAACAAAACCTCCTTACTATAGTTAGTTTTCAAATTGAATTAATAATTATACAGAATTTAGTATTTATATGATGTTAACTTTAAATTATTGAGCATTACAAAGGATACAGCTGTTATTACAGCATATTTTACTTCTTTGCGTTAAAAAAGCCTTCATCTCTATATAATAGAGACGAAGGCATATTCCTCGTGTTACCACTCTAATTCATCTAAGCCTCACGACTTAGAACTCAGTAGGTTACTTTCATAACCTTGTTAGTATAACGGAAACAACTCCGATATAGCCTACTTGAGGTTTCAGCTATATAACTCTGGGGCCATGTTCAGCTTAATATCTAACGCTAGCTTTCACCTAACCTAGCTCTCTGGTGGATAGACATATAAGCCTACTCTTCCCTTCATTGTTTTTATTCATGATTTTCCTGTTCGTTACAAAAAACTATACACAATAAGCTTAAGAATGTCAAGACGCTAAATTAAAAATATGATAATAAATATTTTTTCCTATTTGTCGTTTGTTTATGAATAAGCCAATGTAAATTTAAGTTTTGTTGCAATTTTTTTTAACTTGTACTTTGTTTATTTAATATAGATTTTTTTATGGTTCTGATAAAAGTTGTAATCAGGTCGTAGATATTTGCTTAATACTAATTATCCAAATACAATATTGCATATAAATACAGAGGCAATTATGGAAGCTACATGAGATAGCAGTGCAGCAGGTAGAGTATGTCTAGAATCTTTTATGCCAACAACTCCAAAGTAAACTGCCATAGTATAAAATATAGTTTCAGAAGAACCCATCATAGTAGAAGCTACTCTTCCAACAAAAGAATCAGGGCCATATTCCGTTATGATTTCATTTACTACACCTAAGGCTCCGCTTCCTGAAATTGGCCTCATAATTGCCAGAGGAATTACCTCCTTTGGTACACCTACAAGTTTAGCAATGGGACTTATAATATTGACTAGTATATTTAAGGCTCCAGATCTTTTAAAAATACCTATGGCTATAAAAATAGCGATTAAATAAGGCATTATTCGTAAAGCAGACTGAAAGCCTTCTTTGGCTCCTTCTACAAAAGCATCATACAGATTAACTTTATTTATGTATCCATGAAGTAAAATTATGCTCATCATTGCTGGAATAATTGCTATAGAAAGTATTTTTAAAATTCCAATCATAAAATCATTCCTTTTTTTCTAATATTTTAGCGCTCAAAATTCCTACAACAGTTGAAATTGTAGTAGCAATAAGAGTAGTTCCTATTATTTCAGTTGGAGCTAGGGAGCCTGCATCTGCCCTGATTTTTATCACTGTAAGAGGAATCAACTGTATAGATGACATATTAATTACTAAAAACATACACATAGCATTTGTGGCTCGTCTTTTATTATTGTTTAATGTATTCATTTCTTCCATAGCCTTAAGTCCTATTGCAGTGGCAGAGTTGCCTGCACCAAACATATTGGCTACCATGTTCATCACTATAGCACTCATGGCAGGATGTCCCTTTGGAATATCAGGAAATAAAAGTTTTGTGACAGGAGTCAGTAGCTTACTAAAGCTTCTTATAAGTCCAGATTTTTCGGCTATATTCATTAATCCAAGCCAAACTGCCATTATACCTGTAAGGCCTATGGCAAACATTACAGCTTCAGAAGCATCTTCTACAATAGCCATGTTTATAGAGTCAATATTACCTGTAATGATTGCAACAATAATACCTATAGCTATCATGAAAAACCAGACATAATTAATCATTTTTTAATCACCTTTTTATCTTTATAATCTTTATTACAAGCTGGGCTATTAGTAAATATCATAATGTGTTCTCAAAGAAGAGTTTGTGCCTTACAAAAATTTTTTGTAAAGTATTATTTTACAGATATCTGCATAATAGAGTATATGCAGGTTAAAATATTAGAATTACAATATTGGACAAATAGATACTTTTCTTTTTTTGTCACATTTCCCGGGAAATTAAATTAAATTGTTGATTCTCATTAAACTAATAAAGAGAATGTAAATGTAAAGAGAAAAGTCTCTTTAGTAAGAATTTGTAGTAGAAGAAATCCTTTTTGAAGCTAATAATAAAGATTTTTAAAAATATAGCAGTAGCTCTTTCTTATTAGTACTTTGTATAAAAAGGTTTTTTCAGAGAAATAAAAAATAGAGGCTTTTTGAATTACTATATAATCGACTTTTATGATACTAAAGATTTTGGTAATTTGTTTAAAAATCCTAGATTGAAAGCTCTTTTAACCAAGAATTCCATATGGATTTTTTTATTAGGTGCAAAAAATAAGACTAAGTGCATTTACACTCAGTCCTATTTTTTATGTTTCTTAAATTTTTAATTATAGGTCTTCATCCATGTATTCTTCATCATCCATCATAGGCATTATTGGATATGTTGATTCCATAGATGGATACATAGGATTGTTAGGATACATTGGATTAGAATATATTGGATTAATAGGGTACATAGGGTTATTAGGATTCATCGGGTCGTTAGGGTTTATTGGACTTACAGGATTATTAGGATTTATTGGTTCATTAGGATTTATAGGACTAACAGGGTACATAGGGTTATTAGGGTTTATCGGGCTAACAGGGTACATAGGATTATTAGGATGCATAGGATTATTAGGATACATAGGATTATCAGGTAGCGCAGGGAAAACTGGATACATAGGTTCCATATTATTTTCTTCGCCGCTAACCATAGGTTTACCCATATTTGCCATGCACATCATCATGCATCTCATCATTATAGGATTCATCATAGGACAATGCCCCATTGAAGGATACATTGGATACATAGGATATGTTGGATATTTTGGACATTCTGGCTTCGGCAGATTTTCTTCAGGTTTTTTTGGAGGCATGTAACGCTCTCTTGGTCTTCTAAACAACTTTTTCACTCCCTTTATTCAGAATAAATTCAAGATAATATTTTGGATACTACTATTATATGAACTAGGTTTTTAACCGTTACTTCTTTGTTTAGGAAAGGTAAAAAGAATCCAGTGATATTAAATGTATAAAATAGGACATAGTAGTCAAGACTAATAATCAGTACGATAAGGCAAAAATTACTATAGTAAATTATGTAACTTAAACTATTTCGAGGTAATAATTGTTAAGTTTTGTACAAAAAAAGTTTATAAATTTGACAAATTTTGATTTATAAAATAAAATATTAAAATGGTTTTCCATATTACAGGAAAAATTAAATTGCATATAGACCTGCACACAGCATACTATATTATATAAAAATTAGGAGGTAAAAAAATGGAACAGAAAAACCGGGGATATAGGTTTGCTGTTATTGCTGCCCTTATCCTGACTGGAATTACTGTATTCTCCATAGTAATATATGATGCATTAGTCAAAAACGTAGATATAGTAGCAGATGGAAGAAAAATCTCAATAAATACTAGTAAAAAAACAGTAGCAGAAATACTTAAAGAGTTGGACATATCATTAGGAAAATCAGATGAAATCAATATACCTTTAGAAAGTCCCCTTGAGGATGATATGATAATCCAAATAAAAAGAGCAGTACCTGTAACTATTAGTTATGGAGGAAATGTCTTAGATGTAGTTACTACTAAAGATACAGTAAAAGAGTTATTAGATTCCTTAAAATTAGATTATAATGAGGATAAAATATCTCTTTCACTTGATGACAAAGTCATCTCAGGTATGGAAATAGACATAGTAAGATTAGATGAAAAAATTGAAACTATAGTAGAAAAAATACCATATAAAACAATCACTAAAAATAATATTAAATTAGATAAAGGAAAACTAATAACTATACAAGATGGAAAAGAAGGAACAAAAGAAATCAAAGTAAAAAAAGTATATGAAAATGGAAAACTATTAGCTACGGAAATAGTAGAAGAAAAAGTAGTAAAAGAGCCAGTAGATAAAATTGTGGAAAAAGGAACAAAAGAAGCAGATTATACTATTGCGTCAAGAGGTTCTTTCGCAGGTCATAAAGAAATGATAATGGTGGCTACAGCCTATGACTTATCCTATGAAAGTACAGGTAAAAGGCCAGGGGACAAATGGTATGGAATAACTGCATCTGGAACTAAAGTTAGGCCAGGTGTAGTGGCAGTAGACCCTAATGTGATTCCATTAGGGACTAGACTCTACATTGAATCTCTGGATGGAACTCCAGATTATGGATATGCAATAGCAGAAGATACTGGAGGAGCAATAAAAGGGAAAAGAATAGATCTTTTTATGGAGGATTCTAAAAAAGTAAAAGCATTTGGAAGAAGAAAAGTAAAAGTTTATATTCTTGGGAAATAGAGCAGGCAACTGCTCTATTTTATTTGGAAGTAGGAAGACTATTTTTCTAACAATGTATATTTATTTGAGCAAAAAATAAAGTTATAATATATAGGGTATTTTACAATGATAGTGAGGAGAAAAGATGATAAAGGAAATAATAGTAGTAGAAGGAAAAGATGATATATCAGCAGTAAAAAGAGCAGTAGATGCTGAATTAATAGCTACAGGCGGCTTTGGGATTACTGAGGAAACAATAAGGAGAATAGAAAAAGCTGCAGAGAGAAGAGGAATCATAATATTTACAGACCCAGATTTTGCAGGAGAAAAGATCCGAAGCATAATATCAAAGAGAGTAAAAAATGCAAAACATGCATTTCTTCCAAGAGATAAGGCTACAAAAGATGGAGACATAGGTATAGAAAATGCTAAGCCAGAGGATATAAGAGAAGCTTTAGCTAAAGCAAGAGTAGAGTCAACAGAGCCTACAATAGAGTTTACGAGAGAGGATTTAATAGAGGCTGGACTCGAAGGGACAAAGGATTCAAGTGCGAAAAGAGATATAGTAGGTAGAATTCTTGGAATAGGGTATTGTAATTCAAAACAGTTTTTGAAGAGATTAAACAACTATGGTATAACTAGAGAAGAATTTGAAGAGAGTATCAGGAGGCTATATGATGAATGGAGAGAATAAAAAGCTTTATTCCCCTGTTGTTGTAAAAGAAATTATAGAGAAGCATGGGTTTAAATTTTCAAAAAGTCTCGGTCAAAACTTTCTCATTGATGGAAATATAATAGATAGAATTATAGAAAGAGCGGATATTGAAGGGAATGATGGAATAATAGAAATAGGTCCTGGGATAGGTACTCTAACTCAAAAGTTGTGTGAAAAAGCTAAAAAAGTAGTTGCTATAGAACTAGATAGCAATCTAATACCTATCCTAGAAGAGACACTAGGAGCCTATAATAATGTAGAAATCATACATGGAGATGTACTCAAGGTAGATTTAAAACATATAATAGAAGAAAAGCTGGCATCAGAGAAAGTAAAAGTAGTTGCAAACCTTCCATATTATATAACTACTCCGATAATAATGAAGCTTTTAGAAGAAAATTTGAGTATAGACAAAATAGTAGTTATGGTACAGAAGGAAGTGGCTTTAAGGATGAAGGCTGCACCAGGAAATAAAGATTATGGAGCATTATCTGTAGCAGTGCAATATTATTCAAAGCCTGAAATAATAGTAGATGTACCTAAAAATGTGTTTATGCCAAGGCCAAACGTGGATTCAGCAGTGATAATGCTAGATGTATACAAAGAACCTGCTATAAAAGTTGAAAATGAAAAAATATTTTTTAATATTGTGAAAGCAGCATTTGGTAAAAGAAGGAAAACGCTGTTGAATGCACTTGCTAGTAGTATTGACTTAAAAAAAGAAAGAATAGAGGAAATACTAAAAGAATGTGGTATAGACCCTATGAGAAGAGGAGAGACACTTACTATAAAAGAATTTGCATTAGTGGCAGATGAAATATATATAGAGATGAACAACTATTAGTTCACTATTTCCCCTTTTATACATATATTAATAATAAGATGTATAAAGGAGGGAATATTTTGAGTGCGTTCTTGAGGAAGTTCGTCATATTAGAGGAGCAGCCAGAGTATTACATGAAGGTTCAAGGGCTAACTCCTAAAGGTTATGCGAATATTGAAGTAAGAGATGGCAAAGGAAAGCTTACTCTTAATGTAGATAATCTTAAGACAAATCTAGAGGAGGGAAAGCTTTATAAAGCTTGTCTAATCGGAGTAGACAAAAATGGATATGTAGATGTGGATTTAGGAGTTATAGTACTGAATGATAAGGGAAAGGGAACTATAGAATGGAAATTTGATCCAGCACGAGTAGGAGGTACAAGTCTTTCTATAGACAAATTTAACAATATAATAGTGAAGGAAGTAGATATGAGTAAAGAAGATAATGACATAGTTATTCCCTTATCAGGCTATATTTACAAAAAAGATGGGAGCTTAGCTAAATTTATAAAAAGCAGACTTAAAGAGGAAACACCTAGAAAACAAGAAGCAGTAAGGATAGAAGAGATAGTAGAAGTAAAGCAAGAAGTAGTAAAAGCAGATGAAATAGAGAAAGAGGAAATAAAAGTAAACTCCAGCTCACAAGAAGATATAGATAAAGTAAATGAAGATACATATATATCTTCAGAAGAAACTAGTGAAGAAGATAGCATAGAGAAAAGTACTATAGAACAAACAGAGGACAAGATAAATATTAATGAGGTTAATTCAGAAGATATAATTCAGCAGCAAGAAGTAAAACACATAGAAGAAGTAAAAGATATTGAAAAAGTAAAAGAGGCAGAGGACATAGAAGAAGTGGAAAAACTGCTAGAGGAAATACCAACACAAATTTATGAGTCACATGAAATTGAACAAGAAAAATTGCCAGTAGAGGATTTATCCTTTGACGATATATTCCCGTTGGGATTTGACCCAGAGGAGTTCTATCTGCAAGACTTAGATATAGAAAAAGAGAAAGAAAGTGAAAAAGTACAAAAAATAGGAGAAGTTAAGGAACTGATAGAAGAGGAATCAACTGAAAATATTGAGATATTTGGTGAAGTAGAGAAGCTGCAAGATATTGATAAAGGAGAAGTAGAGCTAAATTCACAGGAAAAGATACAAGGAGCTGGAACTATATGGATTGATTTGGAAACAGGAGAAGAGTGGCCAAGTCAAGAGGAGTTATCACAAGAAGAATTCGTAGAAATTAATGATTATAATGATGAAGAAGATAGTTACATGACTATAGTAGATGACCCTGTACAAAATTATGGGGTAATCTACAATTATAACGAATATATAGATAATACTTATGGAAGCAAAATCAATAAAATAGAACCATATATTATGGATACAGCTAAAAATTATAGTATGCAAGTAGCAAATTACACCATGGATATTTTGAAATTCTTTAACAAGGTAGAACCTTTCAAAGAAAAATTAAGAGGCTGCAGTTGGTGGAGAATAGAACATGGGGATTCAGATATTAGCAGAGGATTTCTTCCTTTTTATAATTACGTAGTCAATGTATATTATCCATATCCACTAACATCTAAAATCACTACTTGCCAAAGCTTAATAGAAAAATATGGACACTATATTTTCGGTACTGTAGCAGAAGGAGAAGAAATTAAATACTATGTTTATGGAGTGCCAGGACAGTTTACTATAGCAGAACATCCATATAATGGTGCTACAGGATTTAATACCTGGCTTAAAGACAAAAATTCCACAGATGGACTAGGATATTGGCTTATGTATATAAATGCATTAAGTGGTAAAATAGTAAATCCAGTGAATCCTACAATACCTATAAGGTAGCTGTTATTTCAATGATCATTTATAATATGAAAGTTTCTATGTCATTCTGGGGGGAAAGAACTCTATTGCTTTAACGGTAATTGAATAGTAGCCTTAAAATTCTAATATCATTAAAGTAAAAGATTCTTCATCAACTTCAGGATGACATAAACACATTTTGTGACCTCAGATAAAGAGGTTATTTTTTTTATTTTAGGAAATACTTTGACTGTGCTATAATTTAGTAAAGCAGAGTTTTTTGTTGGTTATAAAAGATAATGAGGAGGAATGCTTCGATGGATAAAGAGGGAACCTGTGAAATACCTGAAGTCAATAGAGAAGTTATAGACGATATAAAAAGACACATTCTTCCAGATGAAACTATATTAAATTTATCAGAGGTTTTTAAAGCAATGTCGGACCCAACAAGGCTTAAAATAATATACTTGCTTTCTAAACACCCATTGTGTGTATACGACATAGCAGAAATATTAGATATGAGTCAGTCAGCAATATCACATCAATTGAGAATTCTAAGAGGGCTTAGACTAGTGAAATTTAAAAAAGAAGGGAAACATGCAATATATTCGTTAGATGATGACCATGTACTTCAATTATTTGAACAAGGTATGGAACATATTTCACATGAATGAGAGTAGCTTTATCCTGAAGGATTTCCTTATTACTAAAAAAATATTTTTCAGGTTAAAAAGGTTTTCTTTAGGGTAATATAGAAATAATAAATACTAGCAATTAGTTTAATAGATAAAATCTATATTAGGAGGAGTATTATTATGGCAAATGTAACAATATACACAAGTAAAACATGACCACATTGTGTAACTGCAAAGCAATACCTTTCGGAGAAAGGCATAGAGTACACAGAAAAAAACGTACAAACTGATCCAAGTGCAAGAAAGGAATTAATGCAAAAAGGTATTATGGCAGTACCTGTAATAGTAGTAGATGGAGAAGACATAGTTGGATTTGATAAAGCTAGACTAGAAGAACTTTTAAATAAAAATAAATAAAAATAAAAAAATAAAAAACCTTGGCTTAGCCAAGGTTATTTATTTAATTCTGCAAGAAGTTTTTCTAAATCTATTCCATGTACCATAGCAGCTTGTTCTAATGATTCCATTTGAGAAGAAGGGCATCCAATGCATCCCATTCCAAATCTTAAAAGAGTTTCAACAGCATCTGGCTTTTCTCTTAATATTTCACCGATAAGCATATCCTTAGTTATAGCCATCAAAATTTCCTCCTTAAATTCATTTCAATTTAATTCTATAATATCATAGAACAAAAAAATTCATGTGATTTAAATCACATTTTAAAATTATTATGCCTCTGATAAAACAAATTATAATACATCAAAGAAGAAAAAACAATAATAATCAAATAAAAATGAATAAAAAAATTATAATATACCCAAAATACTCATAGGGAGGGATTGTAAATGCCAGATGATGAAAGAAACAATGAAAGGCAAAATGAAAGAACAAGAACTAACAACAATTTCAGCATTACAGAAATGATAGTTAGAGTAATAATAACAGCTATAGTTGTAGGCTTAACAGCATTTTTCACACCAGGTTTTAGCATAGATGGTTTAGGAAGCTTAATCGTTGCAAGTATTGTCATAGGAATTTTAGACTATTTGGTAGAAAAGTTTACAGGAATCGATGCTTCTGCTTTTGGTAAAGGAATTAAAGGATTTTTGATCACAGTAGTTATACTATATGTGACAAGACTCATTGTACCTGGATTCCATATAACTTGGATAGGAGCAATTATCGGTGCAATAGTAATAGGAATAATAGATATGATAATACCAAGCAAAGCAGTATTATAATCTAAAAATAATTATTAATTTCTATAAGTAAAAATAGCTATAAAATTTATATGAAAAAAGGCTGGAGCCCAATGAGTTTTATTTATTTGTTCATTGTGCAACAGCCCATTTTTTTATTTGAATTTTAGAATTATCTATAGAATTATTGCATATGTAATAATATATTGATAAATATACCCCTATATGGTATAATCTCAATCATATATAATATCTGGAAACTTGGACATTCAAGGAGTGAATAGCATGACTGATATTTCTATTTCTGCCTCCTTTGCTGCAGGACTTGTGTCTTTTTTCTCTCCCTGTGTTCTTCCTCTCATACCAGCATATATAACCTACATAACAGATACTGCATTAGAGGAGGAGCTAGAACATAAAAAATTCCTTGCTATTACAAGAACTTTAGGATTTGTAATAGGTTTTACAATAATATTCATAATAATGGGAGTATCAGCAAGCTTTATTGGAAGGATGTTTAGAAAATACAAAGTACTATTTTCAAGAATCAGTGGAATTCTAATAATTGGTTTAGGATTAAATATGATGGGCATATTAACCCTAAATATATTCAATAAAGGAATAAAAATAAGGCTTCCAAAGATTTCTAGTTGGTTTAGCTCAGTTTTAGTAGGTATGGCTTTTGCAGCTGGATGGACTCCATGTGTTGGAGCAGTTTTAGGAACTATTCTTTTACTTGCAGGAAATACAGGCACGGTATCAGTAGGATTCTTTTTGCTATTATCTTATTCGTTGGGGCTTGCAATTCCGTTCATTCTAACTGCACTACTCATAAGCAAATTCGGTAAATTTTTATCTAAATTTGAAAAAATACTTCCCTATATAACTAAAATAGGTGGTTTAATCATAATAGCTTTAGGGGTTCTTATATTCTTTAATAAAATGTACTTGATAGCTAATTTACTTTTATAAAAATTTATAGAGTATAAAATTGCATATTCATATTAGGAGGCTTTTATGAAAAACAAAAAACTCATAGTCATCATATTAATTATAATAGGTGTGATCATAGCTTCTATTTTATTAAGAATATTTATGTTTAAGTATTTGTCAAAGAAAATTGTAGAAGAACAAAAGGAAGTTCAGAAGAAAATTGAAAATGAAATCAAAAAAAGTGAAAGCTACAGTATACAGATGAATGATATTATTAATGTAGGAGAAGCTGCACCAGACTTTACTTTAGAAGATCTAGAAGGGAATAAGGTATCATTAAAGGATTTCAAAGGAGAGAAAATAGTCTATTTAAACTTTTGGGCAACATGGTGTCCTCCTTGTAGAATGGAAATGCCTGATTTAAATAGGCTATATGAAGAATATAAAGACGAAGATGTCATAGTTTTAGCAGTAAATTTAGGTGAATCTGAAAAAATAGTAAGGGAGTTTATTGAGGAAAACCAGTATACTTTTCCTGTATTATTAGATAAAAGCCAAAAAGTAGGAATTAATTACAATACTTTTGCTATACCTACATCAGTAATAATAGATAAAGAAGGAGTAGTAAGAGTTTATGTACCTGGGCTTTTGACTTATGAAGAGATGAAAGAAGCTTTAGACAGTGCAAGATGATGAGCCAAATATTAGCTTAAAGGGAAATAAAATCAGGAATAAATAAAAACCGTTGACCTAAGACTAAATTTGTAGTAGAATTTGTTTTGATATACCCATATGGGGTATATATGTAGTAAGAAAATTATTAGGAGGTCAATATAATGAGTGTAACTGTAACTGAAAGAGCCCAGAAACAATTGAAAAAAATACTTGAGAAAAAAGGAGCAGAAAATAAATCTCTGAGAATATATGTTGCAGGTGTTGGTTGAGGTGGTCCATCCTTTGGAATAGCTCTGGATGAGCAGAAGGAAAATGATGATGTGACTAAAATAGGTGAATATAGCTATTTAGTAGATAAGGATTTAATAAATATCTATGGAGCATTTACAATAGATTATACAGATGACTGGTTGAGAAAAGGCTTCCATATATCACCAGATAGAGGTGGATCATCCTGTAGCTAATGATTTAGAGGGGCATTGCATAATAGTGCAATGACCCCTTTGCTTTTGAAGATTTTGAGCAGAAAAGTAAGTGAAAGCTGTACATATTTTTTGAACTCCGTAACTATAATATAGAAAATTTATTTGAAGACTAGGACACATTCTATAAAATGGGAAAATATTCATAGATTAAAAGCTGAAATTATGGATATATATAAACTAGCAGTTCTAGGAGGGTAGAAATGGAAAACTTCAGTAAAGATACAATACGGAGAGAAATGATTTTATTAAGAAATCAGATGACAAAAGATGAAGTAGATTCTTTAAGTCAGAAGATTATTTCAACTCTTGTTAAGTTGCCGGTATATAAAAATAGTAAAAAAGTAATGCTATATTTAAGCTTTGGAAATGAAGTAGACACATTTAAACTAATTGAACTCTGCAAAAAGGAGAACAAAAAAATAATAGTCCCATTTTGTAAAAAAGAGGGATGCCAAATAGTACCCACAGAAATTGAAAAAATAGACAATGATTTAGTCAGGAGTAAGTTTGGATATTTAGAGCCAAAAAAGGAACTTGTAAAGCCTGTTAAGCCAGAGGAAATTGATTTAATAATACTTCCTGGTATAGCTTTTGACAGAAGATGCTATAGGATAAGCTATGGAGGAGGATATTATGATCGATTCCTTGCTGAACTCAACTTTACTGTTCCTACTATAGGATTAGTGTATGATTTTCAGATAGTAGATATAGTGCCATTAGAACCACATGATATGCCAGTAGACTATGTCATTACAGAGAAAAGAATATTAGTTAGATGCTGTAGCTAAATTTAAGGGGGAAACTTCATGAAAAAGCAATTAAGAAATCAAAAAATTAAAGTAAAAGAAATAAAGAAACTACAAAAAAATATATGTGCAGAGTGTGGCAGCATAATGAAGCCAGAGGGCGGATGTTTTGTATGTCCGAATTGCGGATATAGTCCTTGCAGTATTTAGGAGATAATAAGGGGATTTAAAACCCCTTATTATTTTCTAAATATTTTATGACGAAATCCTTCTTTTTGTCCTATTTTTTCACTGCTGACCTGGTATTTAAAATCAGGATTAGCAGAGTTTACAAATGCTTCAATCCATGTAGTCCTTAAATCATACATTATATTTTGATCTGCACCAGCCTCGTCCCAATACCTTTTATGAAGGCAAGTTAATTGGCTGTATTCAAGATAGTCATCTTCAGATACATCAATTGAATTTACATTGTCACAAGGCATTCCATCTAAGATGTAATTATTCAGTGCATTGTATATATCCTTTGGAGTTGAAACATTGTATTTTGTTCTTGCATCTTTACCTAAAGCAATTCCATTTTGCTTATAGATGTTTCTAGCAAGAAGTATTCCGTTGTCCTTATATTTTTGAAATAAATCTGCTAATATAGCAGCCTGTCTGGTTTTTGCAATCCTTATTCTTTCTTGAAGCCAACCATGAATATTATTAGTATCTATTAATTCCTCTAAGGGTTTATCAGGAATTCTACTGCTGTATTTTTTAATATTCGATTTTTCTATATTATCTATTTCATTTGAGTTGAAAATTTCCTTGAAGCCTTTTATGACTTCTTTTTCAAGGTCCTCATGGTACTTGATTTTATTAAATAGCCAAAAGTGAATTGGCGCTAAAAATCTGCTCATTTGAAAATCTCTCCTTTTAAGATATAATATAAATATCTGGTTATTTTATTGTTTTAAAAAGATTTTACATTTATTCCAATGCAATCTAATGATAAATATATTAAATAAGGATATATATGGACGGCTGTTATAGCTTTATAATAAATAGTAATTAAAAAAGTTGAAAGGGATAAAGTCACATAGAAAAGTGATAAAAATCACATTTTGCAAAAGGAGGGCAGTTATGTCCGATTCAGCAGATATTACAAGAGAATATAAAGTCTGTAATTTATGTAAGGGGAGATATTGTGCCCACAAGGTATCGATATTCTCAGTACTTACAGAAGAACAGCTAGGAAAGCTAACTTCAAAGATTTTGCATAAAAAATATAAAAAAGGTCAAATGATTTTCTTCGAGGGCGATATCTCTGATAAGCTCTATGTTATAAACAAAGGTAAAATAAAAATATTTAAATACACTAGAGAAGGAAAAGAGCAAATACTATACATTTTATCAGAGGGAGATTTTGTTGGTGATTTAAGTTTACTAAAGAAAGATGAGTTTAAATTTAATGCAGAAGCATTAGAGGATTCAAATATATGTGTACTGACAAAGGATGATTTTGACGAATTATTACAAGAAAATCCTGAAATAGCTATAGAGATACTACAGGTAGTTTACGATAGAATAGTAAAGTTAGAAAATCTCATTCAGAGCCTAAGTACAAAGGACATAGAAGCTAGAATAGCAGGGCTCCTCTTAAGTTTTGTAAAGGATTTTGGAATTCGTAAAGGTCACAAAATAGAGCTTGAACTGCCTCTAAGTAGAGAAGACATAGCTAACTATATAGGAGTTACTAGAGAAACTATAAGCAGAAAACTAGGTAGTATGCAAGAACAAGGAATAATAGAGCTAGTAGGTAGCAAGAAAATCATTATAAATGATATTCAAGAGTTAGAATATATGGCCACATAATTTAACTAGTATACAATAAGTTAATAAATAGTTTTAATATGAGAAAGAAGGGAGTATTGTAGAACTACTGAATAAGTAGTTAGCGATACTTCTTTTTGCTTGGCTGATACTCTACATTTATTCAATTGATTTTTAAGGCATACTTTAATTACTCATTATTTTTAGCGAAATATGAAATTGGCTGGTGTCAAAGAGCTTTATTTATGTGCAGCAGCCTCTTTTCATTTTTTGATATAAATCACTTCTTTAAGGTAATAATAGGTGTATAATGAAACTACAGCATAAATGAAAAAATTTTAGGAGGCGCATTAAATTTGCTTACTAAGGAAATTGTTTTAGAATCTCTTAAAAATGTATTAGATCCAGAAATAAGGAAAAACTTAGTGGAACTCAACATGATAAAAGATATAGAGATATCAGGACAGAATGTAATCATAAATGTAGTACTTACAACTAAAGGATGTCCATTAAAGGATCAGATTAGAAAAGATATAATATCTGAAGTAAAAAAAATAGAAGAAGTTAAAAATGTAGAAGTAGTATATGGTGAAATGACAGAAGAGGAAAGAAAAAAGTTAATTCAAAAATTACAGGGGAAAGATGAAAAAAAGGATCCTTTTGCAAAAACTAGAGTAATAGCAGTAGGCAGTGGAAAAGGTGGAGTAGGTAAGTCTACTGTAACTGCAAACTTAGCTGTAGCAATGAGTAAACTTGGATACAAGGTTGGTATTATAGATGCGGATATCTTAGGCTATAGTATTCCCCAAATAATGGGAATAAGTAATGAAAGACCAATTATGATAGAAAAAGATCTAGTAATGCCCGTAGAAAAGTTAGGTGTAAAGGTCATATCAATGGGAAATCTTCTTGAAAGAGATGAACCTATAATATGGAGAGGTCCAATGCTTGGACAGGTACTGTCGCAGTTCATATATGATTTCTATTGGGGAGAATTAGATTATATGTTCATAGATCTTCCTCCTGGAACAGGAGACATGCCGTTGAGTTTGATGCAAAGCCTTCCAAAGGCAGAAATACTTATAATTACAACACCTCAGATAACAGCAGCAAGTGTAGCTAAAAGGCTAGGACTTATGGCAGATAAGATAAACAATAGGATAATAGGAGTCATAGAAAATATGTCCTACTTCATCTGCGATAACTGTTCAAAAAAGCATTATATATTTGGGGAAGGAGAAGGAAAGAATTTAAGTGCAGAGCTTAATACAGAGTTTTTAGGAGAAATACCTTTGCTTACAGCCATAAGAGAAGGCAGTGATAAGGGAAGTATATTAGCTGGATATATTAATACAGAAATAGGACAAATATATAGTAGAATTGCCAAAAGACTAGTAGAGACTGTTGCATAATATCATGCAGCAGCTTCTTCTTTTATTTTCCAAGAAAAATTATTTACAAAGGGAAAAAGTAGTGATATAATAAAATCAAACCAACCCCACTACGGGAGGGGTAAAGGGGTGAATAAGATGTCAATGAAGAAGTCAACTATTAAAGTTTTAGGAATGACTTGAGCGGCTTGTGCAAAAAGGGTAGAGGGTGCTCTATCAAAGTTAGATGGTGTAAGTTCTGCTGCAGTAAATCTAATTGCTGAAAAGGCAACAGTAGAATATGACTCAGAAAAGCTTTCTATTAAGGACTTGGTGCATGCAGTAGAAAAGGCAGGGTATGAAGTCCCTATCAGAAAGATTACTTTAAATATAGAAGGCATGACTTGTGCTGCTTGTTCAGCTAGAGTTGAGAAGGTACTTAATAAAATAGAAGGAGTTACATCTGTAAATGTAAATCTGGCTTTAAATAAAGGTACTATAGAGTATATTGATGGAGACTTAACTGTAGAAGATTTTAAAAATGCAGTAAACAAGGCAGGATATAAAGCCATAGAAGAAAAGGACACAAGTGTAGACAGAGAAAAAGAAGCTAGAGAAAAGGAAATCAGGAATTTAAAGTATCTTCTTATAGTATCTATTATATTAGCTCTCCCACTTTTCTCAGCAATGTTTTTCCATATGGCTGGAGTCCATACTATATTGAACAACGGGTATTTTCAACTGCTTTTAGCTACACCTGTTCAGTTCATAGTAGGATATAGATTTTATAAAGGCGCATACCACTCACTTAGGGGTGGAGGAGCAAATATGGACGTACTAGTAGCTATGGGTACATCAGCAGCCTATTTTTATAGCCTTTATAATGTAATAGTGGGAGTAATGGACTACTATTTTGAAGCTTCAGCAGTTATTATAACACTGATTTTATTAGGTAAGCTCTTAGAAGCCATAGCAAAGGGAAGGACATCAGAGGCTATAAAGAAGCTGATGGGATTACAGGCTAAGACAGCAAGAGTAGTTAGAAATGGAGAAGAAGTGGATATACCTATAGAAGAAGTAGAAGTTGGAGATGTAATAGTAGTTAGACCGGGTGAGAAAATACCAGTAGATGGAATAATAGTAGAGGGAAATTCTTCTGTAGATGAATCCATGCTGACTGGAGAGAGCATACCTGTAGATAAAAAAGCTGGAGATGAAGTAATAGGTGCTACAATCAATAAATTTGGAACTTTTAAATTTAAAGCTACAAAAGTAGGAAAAGACACTGCATTAGCTCAGATAATAAAGCTGGTAGAAGATGCTCAAGGTTCAAAGGCACCAGTACAGAGACTTGCAGATAAAATATCTGGTATATTTGTACCATCAGTAGTTTTAGTAGCAGTTGTTACATTTTTATTATGGTACTTCATTGCAGGAGATTTTACACAGGCTCTAATTAGTGCGGTTGCAGTATTAGTTATTGCATGTCCTTGTGCTTTAGGCTTAGCCACTCCTACAGCTATAATGGTAGGTACAGGTAAAGGAGCAGAAAATGGGATTTTAATAAAAGGCGGAGAACACCTAGAAAGGGCACATAAGCTGAATGCAGTAGTATTCGACAAAACTGGAACAATAACTAAAGGTGAGCCAGAGGTTACAGATATATTGGCCTTTGATTATGATGAGGATGAAGTATTGAGACTTACAGCAATTGCAGAGAAAAACTCTGAACATCCATTAGGGCAGGCAATAGTAGAAAAAGCAAAGGAAAAGGGCATAGCATTAAGCAGTGCAGATAAATTTGAAGCCATACCAGGGCATGGAATATATGCATCTATAGATGAAAAGGAAATATATGTAGGCAATAGAAAGCTTATGAAAGATAAAAACATAGAAATATCCCATGTGGAAGATAAAATATCTTCTTTAGAGGATGAAGGCAAAACTGCTATGTTGATATCAATAAATGGCAGAATAAGTGGAATAATAGCAGTAGCAGATATAGTAAAAGAACATTCAAAAGAAGCTATTGAGAAGCTTCAAGCTATGGGCATAGAAGTTTATATGATAACTGGGGATAATGAAAGAACTGCTAAGGCTATTGCAAGACAAGTAGGCATAAATAGAGTACTGGCAGAAGTACTTCCAGAGCATAAAGCAGATAATATAGAGAGGATTAAATCGGAAGATAAGGTTGTGGGAATGGTTGGTGATGGAATAAATGATGCTCCAGCTCTTGCAGCAGCAGATATAGGCTTTGCCATAGGGACAGGAACAGATGTAGCTATGGAAGCAGCAGACATAACTCTCATAAAAGGGGATTTGAGAGATATTGTCCATGCTATAGAATTGAGCAAGAGGACTATGAGAACTATAAAGCAAAATTTATTCTGGGCATTTGCATATAATACAGCAGGTATTCCACTTGCAGCTTTAGGTTTTTTGAATCCTATGATAGCAGGAGCTGCTATGGCATTTAGCTCAGTGTCAGTAGTAAGCAACTCATTGAGGTTAAAGAGATTTAAATTAAAATGATACTAATTTAGAGATAGAAGTAGCTTTATATATCAGAGAGGGAAAGTTCAGCTCAATAAATTTAAGATTTTTTGCCGTGAGTTTTAGCAGGTTGCCTAGATCTCTGATTTCACTTTAAGCTACCTATATTATGATTTAAGAAAAGCTTGAGTCTATATATAGTGAATATAAAAGTTTTATTTTATAAATAGATCAATTATATTTAATCAAAAGGAGAGTGTTAATATGAAGATGGTATTTACAGTAGAAGGTATGAGCTGCCAGCATTGTGTAAAGGCAGTGAAAAATGCATTGAGTGAAGTACAAGGAGTTAAATCTGTAGAAGTAGATTTAGCCGCGAAGAAGGTAGAAGTAGAAGGGGAGAATTTACAAGAGCAGCTATTAAAAGACGCAATACAAGATGCGGGCTATGAAGTAGTATAAAATAGAATGAGGAATTGAAATGAATGAAGGTAGAAAACAGGCTTTAAATCTTTTAAAGACTTCAAAAGGTCAGATAGAAGGCATCATTAAGATGATAGAAGAAGAAAGATATTGTGTAGACATATCTAAACAAATACTATCAGTATTAGGTCTATTGAAAAAAGCAAATCTAATTATATTAGACCAGCATATAAAAAGCTGTGTTAAGGATGCTATTTTGGAAGGCAGTGGAGATGAAAAAATAGACGAGATAATAAATATTTTAGACAAATATGTGAAATGATAGAAGCACTACTTCATAAATTATAGTAAATAACAAATAAAGAGATTCTTCGGACTTGTGTTCTCAGCATGACTTATTTTCGAGTGTATGATGAGCACAATCGAAGAATCTCTTTTAAATTTAAGGTAAAATTTCTTTATATTACATTTTGTATTTTTCAAGGTCCTTTCTGAAGGTTTCAGACATTTTCTTGAATTCTGCAATATTATCAGTCATTTTTTCAAGCTCCGCAACAAAGGAAGTCACATTAGAGCTTACTTCTTCAGAAGAAGCAGAGTTTTCCTCAGCAATGCCAGCTAGAGATTCAATATTTTCAGATACTTTGTTGATATTATTAGTTTCCTCGTTAAGTTTTTTGATAGCATCAATTAAAGAGGAAGATACTTCTTTTACAGAGAGTACAATAGAGTGATTTACTTCAGCTACATCTGAGAGCTTAGCACTTTCATCATTTAGTATTGCATATTGCTCTTCAATTTGAGATACTACAGAATCTATTTCATTAATAAAAGATAATAAAATAGAATTAATGTTATTTACAGCTTCTTTTGATTCTTCAGCTAGTTTTCTAACTTCATCTGCTACAACAGCAAATCCTCTACCCTGATCGCCAGCCCTTGAAGCTTCAATGGCTGCATTTAAAGCAAGTAAGTTAGTTTGGTCAGCAATTCTCTCAACAGTTTCAACTATTTTAGTGACATCCTTAGCCTTTTCTTGAAGAGAAATACTGTTTTCTTTAACCTTTTCAAATTCTGAGAGCATATTAGTTAAATTGTTGGAAGTGTTTTTAATTTCATTATAGCTGTTTCCTATTCTCTCAACTACTTTTTCAAGTTCATTCTTACTATTGTTTTCATCATCAGAAATTTTATTAAGGACTTTAATATTGTTATTTAATAAATATGCAGAGTTTTCAGTTTCTTCAGCTTGATTTACTGCTCCCATAGCTACCTGTTCAACTATTGCAGATATTTCCTTAGAAGTAAAGTTCATGTTTTCAGATATTTTATTGAATTTATCGCTAAATACATTTAATTCGTCAGTTAGGCCTTTAAAGCCCACAAAGTCCTCTTTTAATGTATCCTTATATTCATTAATTAATACATTTAAATCCTCAAAGAAGTCATTAGTAGATATGTCATGCTCTTCAGAATAATTCTTTTCTTTCAAGTTATTGAGCTGATAGAAAATACTTTTAGCAGGCTTTAAAAGCAGCTTTGTGATTACTAGTGGAGCTAGAAAGCTGAGAACTAAAGTAATTCCTAGTAGAGGCCATTTGCCTAAGAAATTCGCAAGTATTAAATAAGGAATTCCAACTAAAATTAGAGTGGCAAGGGCAATTTTAATTTCAAATTTCCTTATGAATCCAAATGACAGTATTTTATTAAATTTATATGTTTTGTATTCATAAATTTGCTCTGGGAATGTAATAAGTACCCTAGTAAAATCATTAGTCCTTTCAGCTTCTTTTACGTCAATATCTTCATTAAAATATTTAGCTGCTCCTTTAAGCATACCATAGAAATAATCGAACATACCTCTTTGTGACTTGTAGGTCATTTCTGCTAGATTTTTTCCTATGGCTTTCATGCCTAGTATAGGAGGCTTAGCTCCAGGTATTCTTTCTGTGACTACTACATGTATGTCATACATAGCTTTTAAGAATGAATAAAGATTTTTGTACTTGAAAAAACCAGGATAGTCTTCAGAAAAGGTTAAAACATTATCCATACCTATTTCTCTCCAAATATCCTGAGGGGTTTTGCCTAATTTTTTAGCTATGGCATCGACAAATCCTCTAGCGTAAGAATCTTCAATATCTTCAGTAGGCCTATAAATCTTATCAGGATCTAGTCCTACTTCTTTTAATGCGTCATTAACTAAGGAATCACCGAAAAGTTTTCTAGAAGTTTTTATCCAAGCGGATACTATAGTTCCCTTCATAAATTTGGGATTGTCCCATTCCTCCTTTATATTAATACTTTATACCATGTTCCACAAAAGTTGACACATTCCTTCTTTTAAATTACAAATTATTGAGAAATGTTATCTATTCTTGCCCATGCACAGGTACAGCTTTAAGTTCATAGTATATTATATATATCTATAATATGAGATATAGTTTGCATATCCCATGGTATTAGCAAATAACTAGATTTTCACGACTGTTTTGGGGAGGTATTTTCATGTTATCGAATAACATTGTTTATATAAATGTTTTTGCTCATAGAGAAAATAAGATAATTAAGCTGCCTTTAGAGGAAGTTGTCGAATTGCTAGCCTTATCGCAGATAAAAAAAGAATTTCATTATGAAATGATAAAAGCTCAGGTGGTAGTAGCTAGAACACAGATAGTACGGTTCATGAAAGCATATGGAGGTAGTGGATGCTCGAAACACAGTGGAAGTGACATATGTGATGAAGGACATTGCATTGAATTAGCAGATACTGAGAAGTTAAGAGAAATTTGGAAGGATGAATACGAAAATTGCCTTAAGATAGTGAGGGAAGCAATAAAGGACACAGAGGGACTTATTATCACCTTTGATAACAAACCAATAGATGCTAAGTTTCATGATACATGCGGGGGGGCTACAGAAAACTCTGAAAATGTTTTATCAAGGGAAATAGTGTATATGAGGAGAGTACTGTGCGATTACTGCAAAAAATCTCCAAATTGGGATAACAGTGTATCCATATCCTTAGAAGAAATTGAAGAGAAGTTAAATGTAAAGTTCCCTTCTATGAAACCTACCTTAAAGACTAGCATTGAAGGATTCTTTGATGATATAAAAAGAGATGAATTTGGACGCATTATCAGCATAAAGATATCAGGAAAAGAGTTCAAGGGAGTAGAAATAAAGGAATTATTAGGATTAGATTCTACAAGATTTAGCTTTTCTCCTAAGATATTAGAGTTTGTAACTAGGGGAAAGGGCCACGGATTAGGACTGTGTCAGTATGGTGGTAATGAAATGGCTTTAGAGGGCAAAACTTATTTAGAAATTTTGAATTATTATTTTACTGGTGTAGAAATAAAGAAAATTGAAGCTCCATGTATAGAAAAGCCTTTATATGGAAAAATAATAATGTTAGATCCTGGGCATGGAGGGGAGAATAGTCATGACTATGTTGGAGCAGGTGGAACAAGAGAAAAAGAGTTAGTATTAAAAATATCACTAAAACTAAAAAAATCTTTAGAAGGAGTAGGAGCAGAAGTTCATTTAACAAGAAACATGGATGAATATGTTCCATTATCTCATAGAGCACAAATGGCTAATAAGATTAGGCCTGATTTTTTTATTAGCATTCATTTAAACGGATATGCAAATCCTTCAATTCACGGCTGTGAAATTTATTGTTATAGAAGTGACAAAGAAAGTAAATCATTGGCAAAGTCCATAATGGCAAACCTGACTAAAGATAAGGGAATTCTTGATCGTGGAATAAAAATAGCAGATTTTTATCTCCTGAGGGAAGTAAATGTCAGCTCTCTGCATTTAGAGCTAGAATATATAACTAACCCTGAAGTAGAAAGGAAATTAAATGATGAGTCATATCTCGACAAGATAGTAGATAGAATTAAGGATGGATTCGTAGAATATTACAGATATTAGAGAAATAGTTGTTTTTTTATAGTAATTTGTAAAAAAATTCTGTTTGACAAGGATAACGATTGTATAGTATAATTAAAAATTATATTTGACAAACGGCCTCATATGTGATAATATGTAAAGGATAAAATGAAAGAAGGTGATTGTTTGTTGGAAAGAAACTCTCTGGCGAAAATCAGAGCTAATGTGGAAAGCTGCGTAGGGCAGAAGGTTAGGTTAAAGGCTAACAAGGGAAGGAAGAAGACAACAATCAAAGAAGGCATCATAGAAAGTGCTTATCCTAATATCTTTGTAGTAAAAATCGACGGCGGATATAATAATTCTATAAGAAGAGTTTCTTATAGCTATTCTGATATATTAACAGAGACAGTTGAAGTTACATTATGCAATGAAGAAAAAAAGATTCAGATAAGCTGATTACAGGCTGCCAAATGGCAGCTTGATTACTTTTTTGAGGTTGACATTATTCAGAAATATAGTATGATTATTTTGAGTAAACCCTAAGTTTAATTAAACTAACCGGAGTATTTTGCTTAAAAAGTTTAGCAATTGTAAATAATTAGTATAACAATTGTAAATAATTAGTATAATGATGCTTTATATCTAATACAAATACACTAAGGGGGCAATGTTTATGGACTTATGGTTTACAGAAAATCATACAGAGAATGTCAGATTTTCAATGAAGGTAAAGAAGCATTTGTTCTCAGGTAAAAGTAAGTTTCAAAGAATAGATATAATAGATACTTATGAATTTGGTAGGGTTTTAGTAATAGATGGATATTTGATGGTTACACAAAAAGATGAATTTATCTATCACGAGATGATAACCCATGTAGCTATGGCAGTAAACCCAGATATAAAAAGAGTTTTAGTCATAGGTGGAGGAGATGGGGGTACTGTTAGGGAATTGACAAGATACGATTCCATTGAAAAAATAGACCTAGTTGAAATCGATGAGTTAGTAGTAGAAGCATCTAAAAAATATTTAGGCTTTACATCTCATAAATTAGAGGATGAAAGAGTCAGTATTTACATAGAAGATGGAATTAAGTTTGTTAAAAATAAAAAGGATTTATATGATTTGATCATTGTAGATTCAACTGATCCTATAGGACCGGGAGAAGGATTGTTTACTGCAGAGTTTTATAAGAATTGTTATGAATTGCTTACAGATAAAGGCATATTAATAAATCAAAATGAAAGCCCATATTATAAGGATACAGCAGAACAGATGGTGAAAGCTACTAAAAAGCTGAAGAAAATATTTCCTATTGTAGAAGTCTTTCAATGCCATCTTCCAACATATGCATCTGGTCATTGGATATTAGGTTTTTCTTCGAAATCTCTCCACCCAATATCTGATTTTAATAGAAGCAAATGGGAAAAAATAGGCTTAGATACTAAGTATTATAATACTGATATACATATTGGAGCCTTTGCCCTTCCTACCTATGTTAGGGAAATGTTACAGGAAAAGTAAAGCCATATTATAATATAGTATAAGAATAGTGTCATAAGAACTTGTTTAATGACCCTTGTAATATAAAAGCTATATTCTATAGAAATTCTAATTCTTAAAAGGCATGATAAGCTTTATAAGCTTGTCTATGCCTTTTTATACAAATATGAAAGTCCTACTTTGAAGACTTGACCTAATGAGTTTTAAGCAGGCTGCCTAAATCTTTGGTTTCATTTAAGTTGCTTATGCAGTAACTCAAGAAAAGCTGCCTTATTTTTTCAATGTTTTAATAGAAGCTTTTATCACTTCTAATATTTCCTCCTCAGCATAAAATTAAATAAATAAACTTTTTATTAATTCAATTAGTAATTTTTTGGGACATTATAACATATTATTTTGCATAGGAATATATTAATTTGATGATTTAAAGCATCTCAAATACTCAAACAGAGGGAGGAGGAATCTAATGGCAGTTGAATTAATCAAGGATTTACTTAAGATAGACCAGATAATAGGAAAAGATGAGATACAATCACTAGTTGAGGGACAAATAAGGGTGCCAGACACTAAGCCTAAAATTAAAAAAGTACTAAAAATAGATGGAGACGTAGAAGTTACAGGGACAAAAACTGCAAAAGGTAAAGTCATAGTTAACGGAATAGTAAATTTTAATGTCCTTTATAATACAGATGACGAGCTGCAAGCGGTACATAATATAAGTGCCAAAACAGACTTTAGAGAAGAAATAGAGATAGAAGGAGCAAAGGAAGATACTGCAGTAGATGTTAAGGCTAATATAGAGCATATAGATTATGATCAAGAGAGTGATTCGTCTATATCAGTGAAAACAGTAATCTCTATTAGTGGAAAAGCAACTTATGATAATACTATTGATATAATTAAGGATATTAAAGGTGCAGAAGGAATTCAAATATTAAAAGAAAATATAAAATATAACGATGTATTAGGAGCAAATACTTCAGCAACACTAGTAAAAGAAGCCTTTGAGCTAGATGAAAATATGCCAGATATTATAGATATCCTTAGAATAGATACAAAAGTACATGAAAAAGAGACAAAAGTAGTGGAAGATAAAGTTATAGTAGCAGGTGTAGTGGTATGTTCTATTATGTATTTTGGCGATGATGAAGAAAATAAACTAAATTATATTAATCATGAAATACCTTTTACACATTTTGTAGAACTTCCAGGTGCTGAGAAAGACATGAATTGTGCACTAAAACTAGATTCATATGATATTAATTATGAAGTGAAAGAAGACATAAACGGAGCTTTAAGAGTAATAGATATAGAGTCTACAGTAAAAGTCAGTGCAAAGGTATATAGACAAATAGAAAAAGAAGTTGCAATAGACACTTACTCTACAAATAGAGTACTTGATATCAAAAAACAGGAAGTAGTAGTATCAGAAAGCGTAGGGCAAAAGATTTCAATAGAAACAATAAAAGGTACTTTAGAGGTAGGAAAAGATATTATAAAGAATATATACAATATTAGCGGTAGGTCCTTAATTACTGACTATAAGATAATGGAAAATAACGTAATTATAGAAGGATTGCTAGAAGCAGATATGCTATATCAGGCTGAAGAGAATAATGAAATAAAGGATAGTAGGCATGAAATCCCATTTAAAGCTTATATTGATATAAATGAAGTAGATGATGAGCTTGATTTAGAAGTAGAGACCATATTAGATGATATAAGCTATAAAAAAGTAAATAGTCATGAAGTAGAATTGGAAGCTTCTATTAAGAACTGTGTAAATATAAATAGAATTAAGAAGATAAACATAGTAACAGAAGCAGCAGATACTGGAGAAACAATAGATAGGTTTTCAAGGCCTAGTATTACTATATATATAGTACAAAAAGATGATACATTATGGGATATAGCTAAAAGATACAATACGACGGTAGAAGAAATTATAAGAACTAATGATATAATTTCGCCTGAGAATATAATGCCAGGTGAAAAGATAATAATTGAAAAAAATGTAAGCTTTCAGCTGTAGTTAAAAGTAGCCTAAGGGAAACCTTAAGGCTATTTTTTAATTTAGTAGGGAATCTTTACTTTGTGCTCTTATAAGCTTTTTGTCCATGAGTTTTAAGTAGATTGATGAAATATATAATGTGTAATGCTATTTATGAGGTAGGCCCAAGAAAAGATTTTTTTGTTTATAAATACTTATTAGGAGGATTTTTGTTTTGGAAAAGATTTTTGTATTTTGTATATAAAATTATTGTATTATAATATAAAAGAAAATATTTTAATCAAATTAAAACTAATATAGGAGAATACCATGAAAAAAATAGAAGTGGATGCCTATGCAAAAATCAATTTGTCATTAGATGTACTCAATAGAAGAGAAGATGGTTATCACGAACTTGAGATGATAATGCAGCAGCTGGCTTTAAAGGATGTAATTACTATAGAAGAGAGAGAATCGGGATTTAGCATAGATTCAAACTCAAAGGACATACCTTTAGATTCTTCTAATTTAGTATACAAGGCATACAGTATAATTAAAGAAAAATTTAATATAAATAGAGGAATCCATATTTATATAGAGAAAAATATACCAATAGCAGGAGGTCTTGCAGGTGGTAGCACAGATGCAGCAGCGGTTTTGAAGGGTCTTAACATTTTATGGGGATTAAACCTTAGTGAAGAACAGCTGATGAATATAGGTGTTAAAATTGGTGCAGATGTACCTTACTGTATAATGGGAGGTACTGCACTAGCTAAAGGAATAGGAGAAAGGCTAACAAGGCTAAAAAGCTTTTCTGATAGACTTATATTAATTGCAAATCCAGGCTTTAGTGTTTCAACTGCATATGTATACAATAATCTCAAATTAGATAAAATAACAGATAGACCAAAAACCCAACTATTATTAAGATATATAGAAGATGGAAACACAGAACTTCTTGCAAAGGGAATGAAGAATGTTTTGGAAACAGTTACTATAAAAGAAAATCCTATTTTGGATGAAATAAAAAAACAAATGATAAGGCATGGAGCTTTAGGAAGCCTTATGAGTGGAAGCGGACCAACTATTTTTGGCATATTCGATAATCCAGAAAGCATGGAAATGTGTAAAGAAAACTTAAAATACACTATAAAAACAGTTTTATCAACAAAAACTGTTTAAGGAGGAATATAAAATGGATTTTGATTTAGATAAACTCAATCTTCAAGATTATAAACCCCTTAGAGAAATAGTATTTGAATGTATAAGAGAGGCAATATTAGATGGTAGATTAAAGCCTGGAGAAAGGATTATGGAGATACAATTGGCAGAGAAGCTAGGGGTAAGTAGAACTCCAGTAAGGGAAGCTATAAGAAAGCTAGAACTTGAAGGACTACTAGTAATGGAGCCTAGAAAGGGTGCTTATGTAGCAGATGTTTCATTGAATGATGTAGTGGATGTATTAGAAATTAGAGCATCACTTGAAGGATTAGCTGCATCCCTAGCTGCTATCAGAGCTAGTAATGAAGAAATAGAATTATTAAGAGAAAAAGCAGCTCAATTCAGAGAATGTCTAGAAAAGAATGATATTCAAGGAATGATAAATAAGGATACTGAGTTTCATGAAGTTATACTGCAGGCTGCTAAAAATAAAAAGCTCTCATCTATTATAGAAAGCTTAAGGGAGCAAGTCCAAAGATTCAGGGTATCTTACTTTACGAAGTATAATATGCCTACGTATCTTATACAAGAACATCAAAATGTATTAGATGCAATAGAGAACAGAGATCCTAAAAAAGCAGACCAGTATGCTCAAGAACACATAAAAAACATTGAGAAATTCATAATTTCCTGTGTAAAAGATAAAATTAAAATGGATAATATTGAGGAATGAAGTATATGGTAAATTGCATAATTCTTGCAGGAAAGGAAGAGAGTCAACTTAAAACAGAGAATAAGGCTTTAATTGAGCTACAAGGAAAACCTATGATTAGCTATGTCATAGATGCACTTAAAGCTTCCCGCTATGTGGGGGATATAGTAGTAGTAGGAGACAGAGACCAGCTTAGCAGTATTTCTAATGAAGTAAATATAATAGACCATAACGGTCATATATTAGATAATATTAGAGTTGGGGTGGACTATTTTAAAGAAAATGCTATGATTCTTATAGCTACTTGTGATATACCACTTTTAACGGGAGAAGCAGTAGATGATTTTATAAAGAAATCATTAGAAACTAAGGCAGATATATGCTACCCCATAATAAATAAAACGACTTGTGATGTTGCTTATCCGGAATCTAAAAGGACTTATGCAAGCTTAAGGGAAGGTCAATTTACAGGTGGTAATCTTTTTATGCTAAATCCCAAGATTTTTGATAAGTGCATGCACATAGCCGAGCAAATGATAAATTACAGAAAATGCCCGACAAAAATGAGCAGGGTTTTAGGGCTATCCTTTCTAATAAAATTTCTAGCAGGAAAACTTGCCATAAAAGATATAGAAAATAGAGCCTCTGAGCTTTTAAATATAAGAGCAAAGGCCATAATATCAGACTATGCTGAAATAGGCAATGATGTAGACAAGCCAGAACATGTAGAGATAATAAAAAAGTATATGCAGAAAAACACAAGGTGCATTTAGAAAATGCACCTTGTGTTTTTTTGTATAAAATGTATCCTGTTGGCAAACATTATATCTATAGTTCACTGCTCAGGAGCTGATTTATATGACATTTAAAGATGTTTTAATTTACAGCGTTAAGCCTTTGCTGACAAGCTATTTAATAATATTCATAGTTCTAGTAGGACTTTTCCTTTTATTAATAGATAGAAGAGAAATGAAGGATGCAGGAAAGAAAAGAGATGCAAAGGTAGCTCAAATAATAGGCATTACATATATAATATTGGGGCCAATACTCTATTTAATAGGCAAGGCAATATGAGGAGGCACATATGGGGATTCTTGATAGATTTTTTAAAAGAAGGAAAGAGGAGAAGGTCATCATGGAGAAAAAAATGCCGCCATCAAATGATTTACAGGAAAATATAAATAAGCTAAAGGAAATATTTAAGGACTGTGATGATGTAATATTCAGGAATTTTAAGGTAGGCGTAGAGCAGGTTCATGAGTTTGTAGCTGTACAGATAGATGGATTGGCTAATAAGCAGCTTATCAACGATAGTGTTTTGCAGCCTCTTATGCTAGAGGTTAGAGAAGTAGAACCTGAAAATGTTGAAGATAGGCTCTTTAAGATATCTAAGGAAGGCGCTATTGCATCAGTAGAAGTAAAGGTTGTCTATAATTTTGAAGATGCTGTAGTCAGCATACTATCAGGAGATACGGCTTTATTCATAGGTGGGTATGATGAAATACTTATCATAGGTTCAAAATCTCCTCCAACAAGAGGAATAGATCAAGCAGAATCAGAAACTGTAGTTAGAGGACCTAGAGATGCTTTTGTGGAGTCTGTTAGATCTAATACAGCGCTTATACGCAAGAGAGTAAGAGATCCAAAACTAAAGCTAAAAAATAGGCAGGTAGGAGAGCGCTCAAAAACAGATGTATCAATAATGTACATAGAAGATATTGCCAATCCAAATCTAGTAAAAGAAGTAATAAGGAGAATAGAAAACATAAAAATAGATGCAATATTGGAAAGCTCGTATATAGAGCAACTTATAGAAGATAATCATTATTCACCATTTCCTCAATTGGAAAATACAGAAAGACCTGATACAGCTGCAGCTGCACTTTATCAAGGACGTGTAGTCATAGTTGTAGACAACACTCCTTTTTGTCTTATTGCTCCAGCTACACTGATGACATTCTTAAAGTCGTCTGAAGATCATTATCAGAGGTGGCCAATAATATCATTATCAAGACTAGTTAGATACTTAGCAGTGCTAATATCGCTTGTGGCTCCTGCACTTTATATAGCTTTGATATCTTATCATCCTGGATTACTGCCTACAAAACTTGTGCTTTATATAGGAGCAAGCAGAATAAACGTACCTTTTCCAGCTTTTATAGAAGCATTTATGATGGAACTAACCATAGAGCTTTTAAGAGAGGCAGGGTCACGAATGTCAGGGCCTATAGGCACTACCATAAGTATAGTAGGAGGTCTTGTAATAGGTCAGGCTGCAGTAGAGGCAGGAGTAGTCAGTCCTCTTATGGTCATAGTAGTAGCTGTGACAGCAATAGCATCATTTATGATTCCAAACTTTGGATTTGCTTCAGCCTTTAGAATACTTAGGTTTTTCATAATGGCTCTTGCTTCTGTTCTTGGACTATATGGTGTAATGCTGGGACTGATTGTAGTAGCTACTCATTTAGTCAGATTGACTAGCTTTGGAGTACCATATATGTCCCCATTTACTACATTAGGAAGAACAGTATCTGATTTAAAGGATTCAGTTATTAGATTGCCTTTAATTAAACTTAGAGAAAGACAGAAAATAACTCATTTGATAGATGAACAAAGGCTTGTATATGACAAGCATAAAGAAAGTGGAGATGATAAATGATGTTCGGTAAAGATAATAAGATATCTAATATGCAGATAGCCTTACTCACAGTCCATACCATAATTGGAGTAGGAATATTGTCTCTGCCTAGCACCTTAGCAGAGACAGTAGGGACTTCAGGGTGGATTTCACTGGTGCTTTCGGGAATAATAGCTGCTGTACCTGTGATTATGATAACAAAAGTTACAGAAAAATATAGGGGATGGAATTTATTCGAAATAAGCAGCTATCTTTTGGGTAAGACCTTAACATATATAACTTTTACACTATTGATTATAAACTTCATAGGGCAAAGTGCTTTTGTAATTAGAATATTTGGTGAGGTAATAAAAATGTTTCTATTATTCTCAACTCCCATAGAAGTAACAATTGTAACTATGCTTCTGACTGCAGTGTTTACAGCTAGAGGGGGGATAGAAACAATTGCCAGGCTTTCGCTTTTAGTAGTGCCCTTTATACTGATTCCAACATTGATTCTAAATGTTGTACTCATACCAGATTTAGACTTTACTAACCTTTTGCCATTTTTTAAAAATAATTTTGCAGATGTGATTAAGTCAATTCCTGCTACTTTTTTTTCGTTTGGAGGCTCAGAATTTCTGCTTGTATATATGTATTATTCAAAACATCCTAAATCAGCTATGAAATATAATATAGGGGCAATTGTAACTGTGACAGTATTGTATTTGCTATCATTCTTTATAACCTTAGCTAGATTTGGAGAAAAGGGGCTTGGAGTACAGCTTTGGCCATTACTATCTCTTGCAAAGGCCATACAGTTTCCTAATGCTTTTATAGAAAATGTGGAAGGTATAATTATGGCAATATGGGTAATTGTAGTATTTACCACATTGATGTCAGCCATATTTGTAGCCTCAGTATTAATAAGACAAATGTTTAGAACAGAAGAAAGCAAGTATTTTACACTGCCTCTTCTGCCGATAATATACTTTTTTTCACTGATTCCAAGAAACGTAGTACTGGTATATAGCTATATGCAAGTATTTACATACATTTTTGGAACTTTTGCTTCATTAATCTATCCTATACTGCTATATATATTAGCAGTATTTAAAAAGAAAGGAGAAGCAAAAGATGAAACGACAATTTAAACTAATTACAGTTTTATCTACAGTACTATGCTTATCAGTTTTGCTGACGGGCTGTTGGGATTTAATAGAGATAGAGCAGTATTTTTTCATATCTACAATGGGAATAGATGTATATAAAGGGGAAGCACATGTAGTAGATGAAGCAGAAAAAGAGTCAGAAGAAAATCGACTGACAGAGAAAGATAGATTCATAATTACATATGTGTCTCCAGATTTAAGGACAATAGGCAAGAATGCCACAAGCGAAAACCCTAGAATAATCATGGCAAGCGTAAGCAACAATCCTTATGAGACGACTAAAGAGTTGGCAACTCGAACTAATAGGAACTTTACATTTAGACATACAAAGGTAGTCCTATTAGGAGAAGAGGTAGCTAGAAATAGGGAATATATGATAGAAATATTCGATAACCTAGGTAGACATGAACAGTTAAGTAGAAAGTTAAATGTTTTGGTAGCTAAGGGAACTGCTAAAGAGATAATAAATATAGAAGCGCCTTACGAGCCTGTTACAGGATATTTAATAAATCAAATCATGAGCAAAAAACAAGGCTCATCTAGGTATAACGATATGGTATTAGAAGAGATACTTACGGAGCTTTATTTTAGCGGTAATGTCCTCATTCCTAGAGCTATAGCTGGAGGAGGAGAAGTAAAGGTAGCTGGCTCAGGGATTATAAAAAATTATGAGCTCATAGGCTGGCTAGGAGAGATAGAGAATATATCAGCTATGTTCTTGATGGACAGAGTAAATACAGCTGTGCTGAATATAGAGCATGAAAATGCTATACTGCCATATGTAATTACAAATTCAAGGACAAAGCCTCGTGTGACAGTAGAAGATGGGAAAATACGCTATACAGTGAATATAGATACAGACGGATATATTCAGCAGTACAAAATAGAAGCCGAAGAAAAGCTTACAGAGCAGAAGACAATTTCTCACATAGAACAAAAGCTAGAAGATGTTTTAGCAAAACAAGTAAGATCTACATTTGAAAAACTTCAAAAAGAATTTAAAGTAGATGCTTTAGGTGTGGGAAGATACATAAGCAAGCATAATCCTAAACTATGGGAAGAAGTAAAAGACGATTGGGAAGAAATATTTACAAATATAGAATTTGAAGTACATGTGGATGCAAAGTTAAGAAGAATTGGAATGACTAAGTAAAATATGTTTAAAATAATCATTAATTGTTAATACTTAGTTGTGTAGGAGAATAAAACAATTAGTTTAAAAAAAATTCCTAAGCGGGGGAAAGGAGTTAAAAATCATGAAAAACAGAAGATGGTTGCTAATTATAACTATCATAGCTGTGTTATTAGCATCATCAGCAAGTTACATATTTAGCGAAGAAGATACTCAGGCATTTAAAAATAAGCTCATAAGGCTGCATGTATTAGCTAATAGTGATTCACCAGAAGACCAAGAGCTGAAGTTAAAAGTGAGAGACAGAATAATTTCAAGTATGAATGACAAATTAAGAGATTCAGGTTCTATTGAAGAAACTAGAGAGATAATAAATGCAAATATAGAAGAAATAAGAGAAGTTGCTTTAGACGAAATAAAACTTCATGGAAAAGACTATGATGTGGCAGTGTCCCTAGATAATCATAAATTCCCTACAAAATCCTATGGAGGATTTACACTGCCAGCAGGAGAATATGAGGCTTTAAGAGTAGTCATAGGAGAAGGAAAAGGTCAAAACTGGTGGTGTGTTATGTTTCCGCCCTTATGCTTTATAGATATAACAAATGGACTTACAGATAATAAGACAAAAGAAGAGCTGAGAAAAGTTTTAACAGAAGAAGAATACAACATTATATTAAGTGCAAAGGACCAAGGAGAGGTTCCAATAATTTTAAAATCAAAAATTTTAGAGCTATTTGAAAGAGGAAAAGTACAACTTGCAAAGATATTTGTAGCTGACAGACAGTAATTGTTTGTCAGTTTTTTGTTATCTATCTTAAATTACCTCCCCTTCAAATTACTTGCATAAATCTAGTTTTTTTACAGAAAATAAGACCAATCACATCATTTATATACAACATAGGAGGGAGGATTAGGTTGAGAAAAGCAGTTTTAATTCTAAGTATCTTGATAATAGCAACTTTTACTTTAGGAGCATTTTATATGAATGAAAGTATAGAGTCAATGATGGCAGAAGAAAGCTCAGTGCTGCAGACAAGAGTCTTATATTGGGGCTCTCAAGGAGAAGATGTAAAAAAAGTGCAGTCTAGGCTTGCGCAATGGGGATATTTAGTAGGTGAAGTAGATGGAATATATGGTCCTGCCACATACAGAGCCGTAAGAAGATTTCAAAGGGCCAATGGATTAGTAGAAGATGGAGTGGTAGGGCCAGCTACAGCAAAGGCAATAGGAATTTCTCTATCGTCAAACCAAACATCCCAAGCTAGTTCTTCAGGACTCAGCAGAGAAGGAGATGTGTATCTTTTAGCAAAGGCCATACATGGTGAGGCAAGGGGAGAGCCTTACATAGGAAAAGTTGCTGTAGGTGCAGTTATACTAAATAGAGTAAAACACCCTTCATTTCCTAATACAATAGCAGGAGTCATTTATCAGCCATTAGCTTTCACTGCAGTAGCTGATGGACAGATTAATTTAGAGCCTGATAAGGATTCAATTAAAGCTGCAAGGGATGCGATAAATGGTTGGGACCCTACTTATGGATGTAGGTATTACTGGAATCCAGCAACAGCCACTAGTAAGTGGATATGGAGTAGAAAAGTAGTAGTAAAGATAGGTAAGCATTGGTTTGGAAACTAGGAGGTGATTAGGTGAGAAGAAGAATTACTTCTGTTATATTGGTATTAGCGTTAATAGGAGTTGGAGCTTGGGGAGCATATCAATATCAGATGAAAAACGACTACAAGACTGCATTAAATAATGCTTATCAAAGGCTTTTTCATGATACAAAGGCCCATGTATCAAATGTTCAAGTAGCCATTTCAAAAGCTCTTTTATCAGGGACAAAAGAACAAAATGTACTTTTATTGTCTCAGATAATGCAGCAGGCAACCTTAGCTCAAGATAAACTTGCACAATTACCAGTAAGCCAAAGTGATATAAGTAAAACTAATAAATACTTAACACAAGTAGCAGATTACAGCTATGCCCTTATACAAGACCATTTAGACGGAAAGGATATGGACAGCAAACAGAGAGAAGCAATGTCTAAGCTTCAGGATTATTCTAAGTATTTAACAAAAGAATTATCAGATCTACAAGATAAAATAATGACAGGTCAAATGACTTTAGATAGTATAGCAAGTAAACAGAGAAAAGGTTTAAGAGAGACAAATGAAGACATGCTAGCAACAAGTTTAACAAAATTTGAAGAAACGCTTACAGAATACCCTGAGCTAATATATGATGGACCTTTTTCAGACCAGGTTATGAATATGAAACCTAAAGGATTAGGCAGTAAAAAAGTAGATGCAGATGAGGCTAGAAAAATCGCAGAGGATTTTATAGGCAAAAAATTAAACGGGAAGTTAATACTACTAGAAGAAGGAGAGCATTTAGAGGACACAGCAACTATACCATCTCATACATTCAGTTTATCTACAGAAAATAATAGGAACACAACTGGGCTATATATAAGTGTAAGTAAACAGGGAGGTCATGTGGTATGGATGGCTAATCCAAGAGGAGTAAGCGGTGTTAGTCTATCTATGAAACAGGCTCAGGAAAGGGCTCAAAAGTTTCTAGAGGAAAAAGGATATAAAAATATGGAGCCAAATTATTCACTGAGAAATGATGGAACAATATTGTTTAATTTTGCATATACAGAAAATGAGGTAACCATATATCCAGACTTAATAAAAGTCAGAGTAGCCTTAGACAATGGAGAAATAGTAGGCTTTGATGCAGCTACGTATTTACATGCACATCATAATAGAGATATACCAGAACCAAATTTAACACAGGAGGAGGCCAGAGGGAAAGTAAGATTAGATTTTAATATAGACAGTGTGAGACTAGCCATAATACCAAAAGGAACAAAAGAAGTGTTATGCTATGAATTTAAAGGAAAATATAAGGAAAATGACTATATAGTATATATAAATGCTCTTAATGGGAAAGAAGAACAGATACTGCAGATAATAAAAGATGAAAATGGTACGCTGACATTTTAAAATAGAGGAGTAAGCAGTTCATTTACCTAGCTTACTCCTTTATTTTATATTTTATATAGATAATGTAACAATAGCTTGACAGATGTGTTATACTTATGCAGCAGTTGTTAGACTATTGTTTTTCTATTTACCATATATTTTGAAATGGTCTTTTCTTGCTTTTTATCATATAATATATATAGTATATGTTTTACACAAGGGGGAATTTTTTTGGATAATAGACCGATTGGAATATTTGACTCAGGTATAGGAGGACTTACAGTACTAAAAGAAATTTCAGAGCAATTACCTTATGAGGATATAATATATTTTGGAGATACAGCCAGAATACCATATGGTACAAAATCGAGAGAGACAGTAATAAAATATGCATTTCAGTGTGCAAAGTTTTTACTGAGTAAGAATGTAAAAGCAATAGTAATAGCATGCAATACTGCAAGTGCATTGGCATATGAAGAAGCACAAAAGGCTTTTAATGTTCCAATAGTAGGGGTTATAGAGCCTGGTGCAAAAGCTACAGTTACTGCTACGAAAAACAATAAAATAGGAGTAATAGGTACTACAGCAACTATAAACAGTGAGGCTTATCAGAGTGCTATAAGGGAATTAAACAAATCGGCAGAAGTAATAGGGGTTGCCTGCCCACTATTTGTTCAAATAGTAGAGGATGGTTGGGAAGATACAGATGTGGCTCTCATAACAGCAGAGAAATACCTTATGGAGTTAAAGGAACATAATATAGATACGCTAGTATTAGGATGTACACATTATCCAATACTTAGATATACACTCTCAAAAGTAATGGGAGATAAAGTATCGCTTGTAAACCCTGCTTTTGAAACTGCAAAGGAAATCAAAAGAGTGTTGAAGGAAAAGGATTTGCTATCAGATAAAAAAGAGAAACCAGTATACAAATACTATGTAAGTGACGATCCTGAAAAGTTTAGACGTATTGGCGGCAATATTATGAACAAAAATATTGAGAGTATAGAGAAGGTTGATATAGAAAACTTATAAGGGGGGATAACAAATGAAAAATGTGATGCTTAAAATAAGAGGTAAGCAGACAAATTTAGAAGGAGAAGAAAATACAATAGAGCTTTTTACAGAAGGGAAGCTATATACAAAAAATGGCTCATATTATTTAGTATATGATGAAACAGAAATATCAGGAATGGAAGGTTCAACTACCACACTAAAGATACAGGGAAAAAAAGTATCTATGAAAAGATTCGGGAGCAACTCATCTAGCTTAATTTTTGAAATGGGTCAAAGGCATAGGACAGAATATGTGACTGCCTATGGAGGTATGACATTGGAAGTTATAACAGATAAAGTAGATGTAGATATATCTGAAACAGGAAAAGGAAAGATTAATCTATTTTATAAGCTCAATTTAGCAAATGATATGGAAAGCGATAATCACTTAACTATAGACATAATGTAAAAAATAACAGATCAAAGTTTTTCTTTGATCTTTATTTTCAACAGTACAGCTCAATTTTAGGCATCTAATGCCAAAAAATAAGCAGGAGGTTATATTATGATAGAACAACTCCTAGTAGGCAATATATCAGAAGTACTTGATTATATACAAGAAGGCATACACATAATAGATAATAATGGAAAGATAATATACTATAACAAATTTGCACAGAAAATAGACGAAATAGATAGAGAGAAAGCCATAGGAAGGCATATATTAGAGGTATATCCTTCTCTTTCTCATGATACAAGTACCTTATTAAAGGTAATAAGAACAGGAGAGCCAATACTTGATGTAGAACAGACCTTTGTAAACTACAAGGGGGATAAAATAACTACAGTAAATTCATCCATACCCATAAAGTCAAATGGCAGGATAGTAGGAGCTCTTGAAATATCAAGAGATATAACAGAAGTGAGAAAGCTATCAGAAAAAATAGTGGAACTTCAAAGCGAACTTTACAGTACAGATAATCACAGTAAATATAAAGATAAAATGGCAGCAGCGTATACATTTGTAGATATCGTTGGGCAGAATCCCGAAATACTAAAACTTAAATCCCTCGCACTAAAAGCTGCTGACACTTCTTCACCAGTAATTGTATATGGAGAAACGGGAACAGGAAAAGAATTGTTTGTGCAGGCTATTCATAATGCAAGTAAGAGAAGAAATAAGCCTTTTATCGCTCAAAACTGTGCAGCACTTCCCAGCAACTTACTTGAAGCAATTTTATTTGGAACAGTAAAAGGCGGTTTTACAGGTGCAGAAGACAGACCGGGGCTATTTGAAGTAGCAGATGGAGGAACACTTTTTTTAGACGAGATAAACTCTATGCCTCTAGACCTTCAAGCTAAGCTCTTAAGAGTTATTCAAGATAAGACAGTTAGAAGAGTAGGTGCGACAAAAACTACTAAAGTCGATGTGAGGATAATAGCAGCCACAAATATAAAACCAGAAAAGGCAATAGAAGATAAGCTATTAAGAAAGGACTTATACTATAGGTTGAATGTAGTGTCTATAAATATTCCAGAGCTTAAAGATAGAGTTGATGACATTCCAAGGCTTACAGAGTATTTTATTCAAAAGTACAATAAAATGCTGGGAAAGAATATAAAAAAGGTAGATTCAGAAGTTATGAAATTATTTATGAAATATGACTGGCCAGGAAATGTAAGAGAACTAGAGCATTTAATAGAAGGTATAGCTACGATATATGATACAGAAATAATAAAACTAGAGCATTTGCCTTCACAAATACTAGATGCAGTTAAGACAACACATTATATAAATACGTCAGGTATGAATATCCAAAATACACATTCTACATCTAGGATGTCATTGAGAGAAGCTGTTGAACTCATAGAAAAAGAAATGATTCAAGATGCGTTAAGGTCTACAGACTGGAATATTACTAATGCTGCTGAATTATTGGACATACCAAGACAAACTCTCCAGTACAAGATAAAGAAATATAATCTTAAATAATTGTATTAACCACTGTTTTAGTTAATGATTTTAAGTAATTGGAACAATTGGCTAAAAAATGTCTTAAGAATTGCTTAAGTAGTTGCCTTAAATAACTGTTTTAAACAACTGTCTAGGCAACTATCTTAAGCAATTATTTTAAGCAGCAGTTTTAAGTAATTATCTTAAATAATTATATTAACTAATTACATTAACTAATTACATTAAGTAACTGCTGTAATAACTATTTTAAATAACCATTTTTGATAGCTATTAATCTTATTCTACTTGCATAACTTAGTATAATTTTAGTGCCCAAAATTGGGCACTATTTTTAGTCATTTTCCATATATGAAATCAAAAATGCTATCAAATGCTTATTATTTTTAAGTCAAATTTGGCTGATGTGCAGCCAAAAATTTAAAAAACAATATTGTGATTTAATGACCAATGGCACACTTTTTGCAAGGAAAATTCAAAGAAAGATTTTCTTAGACATTAATAAGATCACATCTTTAAAATTGCAGCTGAATTGAGGAAATCAAATGATTTAAAAAGTACAGTTTGGAAGAGAAAATGACAGCTAAATTAAATGGATTATTGAGAAAACTTTATAGAAGTTTTTTCTAATGGATGAATTGTGCCAAACATAATTAAATATTTAACGATGTATTTAGAGCCTATTTATCTAAAAGTGATTAATTTATAAGGGAGGAATTATTAATGAAAAAGGGATGTCCATACGGAACACACAGAGTTATTGAGCCAAAGGGGGTATTACCACAACCTGCATTAAAGATTGACAACAATATGGAGATTTATGACAACGAGATACTTATAGATGTACAGACACTTAATATAGACTCAGCAAGCTTTACACAAATTAAAGAAGAAGCTGGCGGAGATGTTGAAAAGATTAAAAAGATAATGATGAACATAGTTGCTACAAGAGGTAAACATCAAAACCCTGTAACAGGTTCAGGCGGAATGCTTATAGGAACAGTAGAAAAAATAGGACCTGCATTAGAAGGAAAAACAGACCTTAAAGTTGGAGATAAAATAGCTACATTAGTTTCACTATCTTTAACACCACTTAGAATAGATGAAATCCTTGAAGTCAGAAAAGATATAGACCAAGTAGATATTAAAGGTAAGGCAATCTTATTTGAAAGTGGAATATATGCAGTTCTTCCAAATGATTTACCAGAAAACTTAGCATTATCAGTGCTTGATGTAGCAGGTGCACCAGCTCAAACTGCTAAACTTGTAAAGCCAGGAGATTATGTAGTAGTTATAGGTGGAACAGGAAAATCAGGAATGCTCTGCTTATATGAAGCAAAGAAAAGAGTAGGAGTAACAGGAAAAGTTATATGTGTAGGAAGTTCAGATAAAAGTATAGCTAGAGCAAAATCAGCAAACCTAGCAGATGAATATATTAAAGTAGATGCAACAGATGCAGTTGCATTACACGACAAAATAAAAGAACTGACAAATGGCAGGATGGCAGATATAACAATAAACTGCGTTAACATACCAAATACAGAAATGTCAAGCATACTTGCAACAAGAGACGACGGATTAATTTACTTCTTCAGTATGGCAACAAGCTTTACAAAGGCAGCACTTGGAGCAGAAGGAGTAGGAAAAGACGTGACAATGATAATTGGAAACGGATACACAAAAGGACATGCAGAAATAGCACTACAAATAATGAGAGAAAGCGAAACTTTAAGAAAAATCTATACTGAATTATATGCTTAAGAGATAAAAGCTGTTCTCCTGTAATCTATATTTAAGCAGGATTACAGGAGAGGGCTTGCTTGCAGCAAGTGGGATAACGCTGTACACCTAAAAGGAGGTATTAAATGTGAGAGTATATAAAGATATTGAACTCTGGAAAAACGTTTCTGATGAAGAATGGAATGACTGGAGATGGCAGGTTAGAAATAGAATTACTACGGTAGAAGATTTAAAGAAGGTAGTAAACCTTACAGAAATGGAAGAGAGGGACATAGAAGAAACATTAAAGAAATTTAGAATGGGGATAACACCATATTATGCATCATTAATGGATAAAGATGACCCTAATTGCCCCATTAGAAAGCAAGCAATACCTACAATAATGGAAACACATCTAGGCAAGGCAGATATGGAAGACCCACTTCATGAAGATACAGACTCACCAGTGCCAGGACTTACTCATAGGTATCCAGATAGAGTTCTTATGCTCATAACAGATCAATGTTCAATGTACTGCAGACATTGTACAAGAAGAAGATTTGCTGGACAACATGATTCAGCCATGGGAATGGATAGAATAGAAGCAGCAATAGAGTATATAAGAAATACGCCAGAAGTAAGAGACGTACTCCTTTCAGGTGGAGATGCCCTTTTAGTTTCAGACGAAAGATTAGAGACTATTATAAAGAAATTGAGAGAAATACCACATGTAGAAATCATCAGAATAGGTACTCGTACTCCTGTAGTACTGCCTCAAAGAATTACTGATGATTTAGTTAATATGCTTAAGAAATATCATCCAATATGGCTAAATACTCACTTTAATCATCCAAAGGAAATAACAGAAGAATCTAAAAAAGCCATAGCTAAACTAGCAGATGCAGGAATTCCACTTGGCAACCAATCAGTTCTACTAAGAGGAGTTAACGACTGCGTTCATGTAATGAGAGAGCTAGTTCATGGACTAGTTAAAATGAGAGTTAGACCATATTATATATACCAATGTGACCTTTCTATGGGAATAGAGCATTTTAGAACTCCTGTTGCAAAAGGAATAGAGATAATTGAGGGACTAAGGGGACATACGTCAGGATATGCAGTACCTACATTTGTAGTAGATGCTCCTGGTGGAGGAGGAAAAATTCCAGTAATGCCTAACTATGTAGTGTCAATGTCTTCAGATAAAGTAATATTAAGAAACTTTGAAGGCGTAATTACCACATATACTGAACCTGAAAACTACAAATCTCAGTGTAATTGCCCAGTATGCAGAGGAGAGCAACAAAAGAAACTTACGGGTGTAGCAGGCTTATTACAAGGTAATAGAGTAGCGTTAGAGCCTGTGCAACTTGAGAGAAGAGAAAGAGCAAACAAAAGAGTGGAGGGCTAGTTTTATACTAGCCCATACTATTAGTGGGAGGAAAAGGAATGTCTTTAATAGAAATATTATATCCCCAATACAAAATAGTGTCTATTGTAGGGATGGCGAAAAACTCAGGGAAGACCTTCACATTGAATAAAATAATTGAAGATGCTATAGAAAAATTCATAACTCTAGGACTTACATCAACAGGCAGAGATGGGGAAAGCCAAGACATTGTTACTAAAACAGAGAAACCTCCGATTTATGCTGAAAGAGGCACCCTTATAGCTACTGCAGAAGATACCTTAGAGCTAGGAGATGCTAAGATAGAGATTTTGCAAACTACAGAGTACAATACTCCTTTAGGAAATATAGTCATAGGTAGAATAAAGGAAAGCGGATATGTGCAAATAGCAGGTCCTCAGACTAACAAAGGTATAAAGGCAGTATCAGACATTATGCTAAAGCTAGGGGCACAGTTAGTTCTTATAGACGGGGCAATAAACAGGGTAGCATCTGCTTCTCCTTCAGTATCAGAGGGAGTAGTATTGGCTTCAGGAGCAGTAATCAGTAGAGATATTAATAAGGTTGTAGAAGAAACAATCCATACTATAAATCTTTTTCAACTGCCAGAAGTGAAAGACAAGAAAGCTAGAGATATAATTGAAGAATTAATTGAAAATGGGGAAGCTGCTATTATAGATGACCAGTACAAAGTAAACTATCTCGATATAAAAACAGCACTAAATGGTGGAACTATAATATCTCAAAATATAACAGATAATTCAAAATACGTAGTTTTACCGGGTTCCTTAGTAAAAAAGACAATAGATGATATAGTAAGTACTACAGATAAATACAAAAATGTAAAGTTTGTAGTAAATGATGGTACAAAAATATTCATAGATGTTAAGGATTGGCTTTTATATAAGAGAAAAGGATTAAATGTAGAAGTTCTTGAATCAGTAAATGTAGCCTTAGTTACATTAAACCCATATTCACCAGAAGGTTATTATTTTAATCAAGAGGAATTCCTATTAAAGATGAAAGAGCATATAAGAGATATACTTGTTGTTGATGTTATGTATGGAGGTGGTCTAATATAAAAGAATTTATAGATGAGAAAACTGCGGAGTGTATTGGCTTAAACTATGTATTAGGCAAATTAGATACTGTAACTCCATACGGGAAGAGTTTAAAAGAGAATATGCAGCCATTTAAAATAGGTGAGGAGGACTTATTGATTGAAGAGCTTAATCTAGTAGAGAAACTTATAAGTCTAATAAAAGAGAATAAGTTTTTCTTTAAAAATATAGTTAATATCCTCCATACTATTAAAGATATAAGGAATTCCATAAATAGAGCAAAAGAAGGTTATACACTAAAGGATGTAGAGCTGTTTGAAATAAAGGGGTTCATCTTGATTTTAGGAGAATTGTACGAGGAGCTTAAGACAATAGAAAATCAAATAGACGATAGTATTATGGTTTCTAGGATAATTGAATTAGAAAAGCTCCTAGACCCTCAGAGTACTAGAATCAGGGCTTTTTATGTATATGATGAGTATTCAGACAAGTTAAAATCCATAAGAGAAAATATAAGACAAATTGAGAATGAAATTAGATATAAAAAGAAAAGTATAAAAGAAGAAGTAGAAAAGGAACTATCTATAAAGCTTAGACCAGACTGGTCTGTTACAATACAGAAAAGCCAAAAGGATATTCTTGAAAGAGTCAGCAATAGCTCTAAGCTAACATATAGTTCTGAAACCTACATGGACGTCAAGTTCATATTAAAATCTACACCAGATATTTACGAGTTAGAAAATGAGCTAAATAATTTAAAAGTACTAGAAGAAAAAGAGGAACAGAACATAAGACAGTTCTTATCTAAAAGCATAGGAGACTGCTTTGAAAGAATAAATGAAAATATACTGAAAATAGGAAAGCTAGACTTAATTTTAGCTAAGGCATATATGGCCATAGATACAAATAGCATTAAACCAGCAATTATTAAAGAGCAGAGAGTAAATATAAAGAATGGAAGACATCTTAAGGTAGAGGACATTTTAAAGTCAAATTCACAGGACTTTACGCCAATAAGTATAGAGCTTACCCAAGGGGTATCCTGTATTACAGGTGCTAACATGGGAGGAAAGACAGTGTCATTGAAGCTAGTAGGACTACTGTCTGCAATGGTACAGTATGGTCTTTTTGTGCCCTGTACCAGTATGGAAACAGGACTTCATAGATTTATATATGCTTCCATAGAAGATACTGATTCCATAGATAAGGGACTTAGTACTTTTGGTTCAGAGATCTGCGGCATAAAAAAAGCTATAAAAAGAGCAGACGAGGGCGGACTCATCTTAATAGATGAATTAGCCAGAGGAACTAATCCAGATGAGGGCTATGCCATATCTAAGGCTGTAGTGCATTTTCTTAGAAACAAAAAGAGCATTACTCTCATAACCACTCACTATGATAATGTGGCCAATACTGACAAGGTAAAGCATTATCAAGTTGTGGGGCTTTCAAACATTGATTATGAGGAATTAAAGGAAAAATTAGTTAAGAGCAAAAACAGTATGGACATTGTAAGAGAGTATATGGATTATAGACTAAAAAAAGTTACGGAGGATACTAAAATCCCTAGAGATGCTATAAACATAGCAAGGCTTATGGGGCTGGAGGAAAGTATTGTGGCCGATGCAGAGAAGATACTCTTAGGTCATGTAAAAAGGACAGAATAAGCTTTGCTAACTAATAAATCTATTAGATTAAGCATAGAGATTTGAATATTTAGCTTATTTGCCTTTATTAGACATAGAAATAGCAAAGGAGGTAACAAAATGAACAGCAAATTAAATCTTGATCCTAAAATAATTCAAAGTGCCCGTACAGCTGCAGCAAACATAGCAGAGGAGGTACAGGGCTTTATAGATCAGCATACTACAGTAGCAGTAGAGAGAGCCATAGTAAGATTACTTGGAGTAGATGGTATAGATGAAATGGAAAGACCACTTCCAAACATAATAGTTGACAACATAAAAGAAGGTGGTGGATTAGGAGAAGGTATAGCATACTGGTTAGGAAATGCAATGATATACACTGGAGATACACCGCAAGCAATAGCAGAGAAAGTATCTAGAGGAGAATTGAATTTAACTACTCTACCATTAGCTAATGAAGATGAAATAAAAGAGAAGATAAATGAGATAGCAAGGAGTACAGTAAATAGAATAAGAGAAAATAGAAGGAAAAGAGAAGAATACATTGAAAGGCTGGGAGAAGGCAGACAGCCATATATTTACGTAATAGTAGCTACAGGGAACATATATGAAGACGTAATTCAAGCTCAGGCAGCAGCAAGACAAGGTGCAGATATCATTGCAGTTATTAGAACTACAGCTCAAAGCTTACTAGACTATGTACCATATGGGGCTACTACAGAAGGCTTCGGAGGAACGTACGCTACTCAAGAGAACTTCAGGATAATGAGAAAGGCTTTAGATGAAGTGGGAGAAGAAGTAGGCAGATACATCAGACTATGCAATTATTGTTCAGGACTATGTATGCCAGAAATAGCAGCTATAGGGGCATTAGAGAGACTTGATGTAATGTTAAATGATGCTCTTTACGGCATATTATTCAGGGACATAAATATGCAGAGAACTTTAATAGATCAATATTTCTCAAGAGTAATAAATGGCTTTGCAGGAGTTATTATAAATACTGGAGAGGACAATTACTTGACAACAGCAGATGCAGTAGAGGAAGCTCATACAGTACTTGCATCACAGTTTATGAACGAACAGTTTGCTTTAAAAGCAGGTATTCCAGAAGAGCAAATGGGACTTGGACACGCCTTTGAAATGTCACCAGATATAGAAAATGGATTTTTATTAGAGCTAGCTCAAGCCCAAATGGCTAGAGAAATATTCCCTAAGGCTCCACTTAAATATATGCCGCCTACAAAGTTCATGACAGGAAATATATTTAAGGGACATATACAAAATGCTATGTTTAACCTAGTATCTGTTTGGACAAATCAGGGAATACAGCTATTGGGAATGCTTACAGAGGCTATTCATACACCTCACCTTCACGACAGAGCATTAGCCATAGAAAATGCAAAATATATATTTAACAATGCAAGAGATATAGGGGAAGAGGTTACATTTAAAGAAGGCGGTATCATTCAGAGAAGAGCACAGGAAGTTCTTAAGAAGGCAGAAGAATTGCTAAAGGAAATAGAAAGAGAAGGCTTATTCTCTACTTTAGAAAAAGGTAAATTTGCATCTATTAAAAGAGCTAGAAATGGCGGAAAGGGCTTAGAAGGCGTAGTACAAAAAGGAGAGAAATACTTTAATCCATTTATAGAAATGATGTTGAATAAGAATTAACTGCTGTTCAACTATTGTTCAAGATTGGAGGCACGATGATGGATAATATTCAAAAAGTAGATTTAACACAAGTAAAACCTTACGGTGATACATTAAACGATGGAATGGTCCAGCTTTCATTTACACTGCCAGTTCCATACGGAGATGAAGCAAAGGAAGCAGCTAGACAGTTAGTTAGAAAAATGGGACTTGAAGAGCCCAATGTAGTTCATGCATCTGATTTAGGCATAGGGTATACTCACTTTGTGGTTTACGGAAAATGTCAGCATACCATAGACTATACAAAAATCCAAGTTCCAAAGGTAGAAGTAAACTCTATGGATATGGAAGAGGTAGAAGAGTATATTAGACAAAACATAAAGAGAGAAATAACAGTAGTGGGAGCTTGCACTGGAACAGATGCTCATACAGTAGGTATAGATGCTATAATGAATATGAAGGGATATGCAGGACATTATGGATTAGAAAGATATAAAGGAATAAGGGCTATAAATATGGGAAGCCAGGTTCCTAATGAAGAATTAGTAGCTAAGGCTATAGAAGAAAATGCAGATGCAATACTAGTATCACAGGTAGTTACTCAGAAAAATGTCCATATTCCAAACTTGACTCAGTTAGTAGAATTATTAGAAGCAGAGAATATCAGAGATAAGGTAATTCTATGCTGTGGTGGGCCAAGAATATCTCATGAATTAGCAAAAGAGCTAGGCTATGATGCAGGCTTTGGGGCAGGAACATATGCAAATGATGTAGCTACATTCATAGTGACAGAAATGGTTAGAAGAAAGCTTGTATAAGGAAATAAATATAAAGTGAATTTTTGGAAATTTATTGATATACTGCTCTTGATTTTAAGGATCAAAAAATCATAAAAAATTTACTTATAAAAAAGGTTCTAAAAAAATAGAGATTCTTCACAATGTAATTTTAAGTTGCAGTGAAGAATCTTTTTTTTGCATAAAAAAGTTTTAAGATTAAGAAAAAACTCCTTAACTTTTCAATACTTCGAAAGAAGCTTTTTTATATAAAAAAGTCCTACTTTAATATTCTTGTTTGTAGGACTTTTCATAATGGGTTTTAAGCAGATTGCTAAAACTTTTAATTTCATAAAAATTTATTATTTAGTGGTTTAAAAAAGCATCCTTGATTTCTTAAAGTTTTAATAGAAGCTTTTTTATTTTATAATTTACTAGCTGCGTCTCTATCTAAAATAACGATTACATCATGATGTAGCTGAAGAATTGATGCAGGAACCCTTGGGGTAACAGGACCTTTTAAAGCATTATAAATAGCATCTGCTTTTTCAGCACCACTGGCAAGAAGCAAAATCTTCTTAGCTCTCATTATAGAACCTATTCCCATACTAAGGGCCTTTGTAGGCACTTGTTCAATGGAATCAAAGAATCTTGAATTATATTCAATAGTATTTTTATCTAACTGAACAAGATGAGTATCAACTACAAAATGGTCGTTAGGTTCATTAAATCCTATGTGCCCATTTCGACCTATACCAAGTAGTTGAAGGTCAATGCCACCAGCAGCCGTAATTTTCTTCTCATATTCAGTACATTCCCTTTTTATATTGTCAGTCATTCCATTAGGAATATTTATTCTATCGTCATCAATGTTGATATAATTAAATAGATTTGTTCTCATATAATAGTTATAGCTTTGAGGGTTATCTTTTGGGAGCTCATAATATTCATCTAAATTAAAAGTTGTTACTTCAGAGAAATCAACTATTTTATTTTTATGTAGATTAACTAGTTCTTTATATGTGCCTATTGGGGTGCTGCCAGTAGCAAGACCTAAAACAGAATTAGGCTTTAATATAATCTGGCTTGCAATAATATGAGCAGCTTTTTTGCTCATTTCTTCGTAATCGTTCGTTACTATTATTCTCATTTTATATTCCTCCCAAATTGCAAGAGTTTACTAGTTTACCGGTTTATTCAACTTATATTCAATTATAGTTTTTTATGTATTTTCTGTCAAATGTCAAAGCAATATAGAATTGATAATTAAATTTTCACATAATACCATAAGATAGACGACATATATATACCTATTACCCAGAGATGTGTAAGATAAACTTAGTTATTTCAAAATACAGATATTTTCCCCAGCTTTCAGAAATTCGGAGGGCTTTTTATTATATTTCATAATTATAACTTGCTTCCCTTGCTAAACTATTAGCAGCCAGCATACCAGTCTGAAGAGATCCGTTTATCCAGCCATGAAGTACAGATGCATGGTCTCCAGCAAAGAAAACTTTATTGTCATACTCTGGAACAGTCAAGGCATATAAGAACAGCCTTCTCTGTTCAGGAAGGAAAAATGCAAAACCACCTAAAGACCAAGGGTCTTCATGCCAGTTTAAATATTTCCAATCTACAAACACACTGTCTATGTATCCATAGGGAAGGCCGTGAACAAGCTCCAGCTGCCTTTTTAATTCTTCAAGTCTCAAGAATCTAGGGAGATTTCCATACCTGATAGAATCAACACCGACGTTATATGATGCAAGCAGGACTCCTGACTGCTCAATGGGCTTTTCTACATTTGGATACCATATGGTAGATATAGGTAAGTCAGTAGATGAACCTCCTCCTACTATGCCTTGCTCTTGCCAGAATCTCTTACTGCACAGCATGAGAGTTTTCTGAGCTGGTATGTATTCTACTTCTCTAATAGCCTGCATTTTTCTGTTGCTAAATGGTGGATTTATATCTACATTTCTTAAATTAGATAGAGGGATGGTACATACTACATAATCAAAGTCCTCTTTTCTAGAGGATATAAACTTTTTATTGTTGTAGATTATACCTACTTTATCTCTTTGATTAACCTTGCAAATACCTTCTACCCAAGTACCCATCCTAATATCAACTTTACCTAAGTCTTCTTTCTTTATACCAGCATATTCTTTAGGTTTTTCACTGATTAAAGATTTATACAGGGACATAGGAAGCAATGAGGTTCCGCCAACAATTTCGAACATAGTAGTAAAAGATAAGCTGCTAGTTTCCATAGCAGTTTCAATATAATCATAATATAAAATGAGACGTGTAAATGGAGACACAGAATTGAGCATGTCAATGGCACCATTACTTAGGCCCATTTTCTCCATGACTTGCCTATGATTAAAATAGTCCCAGAAATTAATTACATCATTAGTTTTTTTTGTAATGTGAAGAAGCTCTATACGCAATTCGGGGGACATTTGAAGTATAGGAGTGTCTAATCCATAGCTTAATAGTTCAGTCCAAGAAAGCTGTTTTTCCCAGTTTTTCATCTTAAACTTAGGATATATTTCTTTTTTCACTGCTTCACCTTCAGGATCATTTCTGACTCGGATGTTTTTTGCATAAATAAATGCATTTGGATTTGACTGTATGAAGGGACGGGTATTTAATCTAAGAAGATTAATATAATGCCAAGTTGTTTCATGAGACACAGGAATTCTCATAGCTCCTAGTTCTCCATAGTTTTCACTATCCCAATAATAAGTATATATTCTTCCACCAATACGGTTCTCCCTTGCTTCAAATATTGTTATATCAAAGCCTAATTTTCTCAACTCGAAAGCAGCAGATAGTCCTGCCACGCCTGCTCCCAAAATTGCAACTTTTTTATTTTTAAATGTACCGGGTTTGGCTATGGTAGTGATGTCAGGAGGTGGTGCCAATGCATTTATTATGCCTTGTAGTTCTTTAGGATCTCTTCTTGAATTTATAAGTAGCTCTTCAATTATTCTATATCTTTCAATGTTAGTAGGATTATTTAAATTGACTTGATGCAAATACATCAACTCCTTATATAATGAAGTTATAGTTTTAAAGCTATATTTTTTCTATTAAAGTTTGTAGCTCAACTCTTTTAAGTCTAGACTTTTTTGATGACTGTACCTTTAAGTGAATATATTAGATAATATATCTTCACATTAAATTATATTAGAAGGAATTTGTATTAATGCTAAGTCGGCAAGTTCCTAGCTTGATCCTATTTACTTTATTCGAAAAATGCTTATAGTTTCTGTGCAGCTTCTGTACTGGAGTTAATGAAAAATAAATTTAATTTTAAACTAATCGAAAAAAATACTTCCAAGCAGATAATTTAGTTTTAAGATTATCTACATTGGAAGTATCATATCAAGTAAATAATTTAATTTTTATACCATTTATTTCAAAAACAATATTTAAATTTTAGATTTATTCAATTATTTTATCTATTAAGTTTTTTATTAAGCTTTTATCTACACTTACCTATTAAGTTTAACTACAAGGCTCTTATCAATATACTCTACTACATCTCCTCTAGTAGCTGGAGCAGAAGGGTCAATGCCATTTGCCATGCTAATGCCCAATTCCTGAGCTTTGTCTATATAGTTTTGCGGCCATTTCTTGTTTTTATCTACAGCCTTTTCATATCCAAGAAGTCTGACTAATATAGTTATTATTTCTCCATGAGTAATCTTATCAGCTGGAGCAAAGGTACCATCGCCACGACCGACTATAAGGCCTTGATTTACTGCTACATTAATATATCCAACTGACCAGCGATTTTTCTTTACATCACTAAATATAGAATCTTTTTTTAAGCTTTCAGCTTCTTTTTCTTTATCTAGTAGTCTTACAGCTAAAGTAGCAAATTGTTCCCTAGTTATATTCTCCTCTAGCCTTAAAGAACCATCCTCAAAGCCAGTAAGTATGTGCATAGCTAATAGTCTCTCAGCTGCTTCCTGTCTTTCCTTGTTTACATCAGCAGAAAAAGCTATAGAGCTAAATAAAATCACAAATGCTAGTGCAAAAATAGTAGCTTTTTTAAACAACATTTTCACCTCCGAATATTTTCAGATTCTGTGGTTATTTCAAATCAAGCGAAAAATCTGACTTTTACCTTCATTATATCAAAGTAAATAGCATATTTTCATTTCAATTATATTACAAATTAGGTACATAGTATTGCAGGAAAAAATGGAACCTTGTTGAATAGTAAAATAATATGTCTATTTATGAATTGTATGTAAAATGAAAAATGGTACAATGAACTTTAAAAAGTAAATATTGTAATCATATTGTAATTTACAAATATTATGAACCGTGCCGATAATATATTAGAAAACATAAGAGACGGCAATAATTAGAACTTTATTTAAGGTTAAGTATGTGTAAGAGATTTAGCTATATATAAAGTAAGACTGTTATCATCCTATATACACTTATACTCAAGAAAGGAAGAAAGTCTATGAAGAGAGTGAAGAAGCTAAGTGCATTAATGCTTATTTTTACCCTGACACTTATTTCAATGATTAGCATTCCAGAGTCTATATATGCTGAAGACTTGACAAATTCTAGTGCTATAACTGTTCCAGAGGATAGAATACCATATATTGATAAAGTGCGTTTTGGACCAAGGAATAGTGCTCAAAGATTGCTATATAAAGATACTTTGAATACAGATGTGGAATATTCTACAGATTACAATACGATATATCTCACATTTAAGCATCATAAGGATGATAAGGCGAATATATCGTTAAATAGCGGAGTATTAGCAGGAATTATGCTTTATGCATCAGGAACTTCTGAAAATCTAATAGATTTTGACAATACTGACACAGAGCTTACAAGAGGAGATGGAGAGTCTACTCTTACTATTAGAACATTTGGGCTAAATACTAATACTGAGTACTATTTAATAATTAGCGAAGGGCTAGTGAGTCTTACAATTACAGATTCAAATGACCCAAGTAAGACTGCAACAGCTTATTCACCTAGTATTAATATACATTTTAAAACTAGAACATCTCCATATGTAGATGCGGTCATTACTGGAAGTGTGTCAGAAAACTATGATGAAAGGGAACCAATAATTATTACGGGAAAAGACTTTAATGATATAGTTTCAGTATATTTCAATGACATACCAGCATATGATGTTGTTTTAGTTGAAGGAAGTGGTCTAACTGAAACATATTTAAAAGTTTATCTTCCAAGAGGGAGAAATAGATTAGATGTGGGTACATATGACATAACAGTATCAAATGGCAGCGGACATGAAACAGTACTTTTATCAGCATTTAGTGTAATTAAAGAAGGAAATGCTTTACCAACTGAAAAAGAAAGACCAAAAAGCAAGCTAGGAATAGGAAATATAGTGGAATCTTTAGGTGTAAGCGATACTACATTGAATTTAGCATCAAAATATACGGATACAACCAGTCTTCAAATAGACTCTGATGATATATTTGGTAAGGATACTTTAATTAGAAGGATCAAGTATAGAGCTTATAAAGAAGATGTGATAAATTGGCTCAATATCAAATCTACAAGAGCAAATATAAGCCTTAGCAATGTACGACCTAGTTCCTATGATAAAAAAAGTGACATAGAAATAATACTAGGAAGCATTGACCCATACAAGACACAGCTTTTAAGAGAAAAGCTAAAAGGAGTAAGTATTAAGTCTGATTTCATCAATATATCAGGAAGTGGATACAGCACATCTAGTATAGAATTATCTATTCCATACAGAGATAGCGATGGAACAAACCTAAAAGTCTTAAGATACGACGAAGCTAATAGAAGATGGGAAGAAGAAGCCTTCTATGTAGATAAAACAGAAAATAGAGTCAATATATATACGAATAATCAAGGAATTTTTGTAGTAGTAGAATATGAGCACTAATAGGTGGTGAGAAAATGAAAAAGTCTTTTAAAAAAATAGTTTCATTATTCATTTTATTTACGATGCTTGTATCGAACTTAACTTTTTTAACTTCAATTGTAAATGCAGCAACTGATCCAGTAGTGTCTATAACTAGAAGCTTTAATTTAAGTCAGGGAGGCACTACTCCAACTAGCATTAAGATACTTATTGAAGATAATGAGCTTTCACAAATACCCTTTGGGCAAAAAAAAGTAAGCGTAATACCTACAACTAATAGTCCACATCAAGGGACTATTTTCCCAACAGTGATAGAACACTACACTAGCTACATAGAGTTTACCATAACTCAAAATGTTGAAATAGAAAGGATAGTAGTTACTAATAGTGCAAATCCATCAGAGAGTATAGTTTATAGCGGTATATCAGAAAATAGCTTAGCTAAAGTATCTACAGTAGTGAATACTTTAGCTGATGGAGCAGGGCCAATATCTTTAAACGGAACTAAGCTTGCTACTTCAATAGAATCTAATAAGAGTTTTCTTAAGATAAAAGTAGGAGGGAAAACAGCAAATTATCAACTTATACCAACGGATTCAGGCAATTTAGAAGACGAAGTAAATCTTGTTCCAGAAGCTAATACATCCTTTGATCCCGGGGTACAGAATATACTATTTAGTATAACTAAGGCTAAGACAGATGGCGCTAAAAAAATCGGCAATAATCAGAGAGACTATAGTTATACTCTAGAATTTAACGATGTATATGTAAATGCAGTTGAAATAATGGGTAAGCTGGCATTAGATGGAATACAGGTTATACCAGCAGTAGGACAGCCGGGAGATCACATAGTATTTAAAAGAAATCCATTAAGCAATTATGATGTGTATTTTGTAACAAATGTAGCAGACAGAAATCAGTTTAATCAAGCCCATAAAGCCAAATACGTTAGCTATGGTAAGGATGAAAATAATAATGACCAATTAATAGTAGAAGTTCCTAAGCTTCCAGAGGGGCCAGGACAGTATAAAATAGTCATAACAAATGAAAACTCTCTGCAAACTGGTATAAAAAATAGATACGTATTAACTCAGGAGTTTACATATATAGAAGCTACTAAGACTTCTAGAATAAGGACTGGTATTACACCACTTAGAGCACCGCAGCTAATTTCTACAGAAGTGACTATACCAGTAGAATTTGTACAAGTATTAGATCTTCAAGGTTATGGGTGGACTCAAGATAAAGGTGTAGTTTCTTTTAATGTAGTAAATGATTCAAAAAGCGGAGTAGAAAATGGGGTTTTACAGATTAATTATGGAAAGTACCCATTGACATTTGGAGGAGTAGATAAAGGAGAAGCAAGGGTCACAAGAGATATCAGAGTATATATAGGTGGACAGGCTTCCATAGATTCAGATAAGACAAATACATTCCCGAAAAATGGAGAAAGCGAATATTTATATGTAAAAACACCTGTAATAAATGATCTTACTCAGTTTAATCATAAGGTAAGAGTATCTATAGATACAAAAATAGAAATATTAGATGTTAATAATAATGTAATAGAAACTATAACTCTCCCAACTAAAAATCTAGAAAGTCAAGAGACTTTTACTTATGTACCTAGTACAGAAACACCAATAGTAACATCAGTAGTGCCAAATGTGATTCCAGTAGAAGAAGGCGGAGCAGGACAATATTATATATCTTCAAAGGTGAAAAGTGAAGGAGATGGTACATCTGTACCACAGCTAGAAATAAATATAATAGGAAGTAATTTCTTAGTTACAAGAATAAACAATAAAGTAAGATATCCAAAAATACAGTTAGGGAATAAGATAATCATAGATCCAAACGATCCAAGTAGTGCTCAATATAAGAATATACTTAGCTTTGAGGTATATAAAGGAAATACTAGAGTAGATGGTACTGTTTCCAATGAAATAGGAGATAGAATCTTGATAAAGATAAAAACAGGTCAAGATTCACAGGTGCCATTAGATATTAATGACATCGGTAAAAATGATGTTAGAATAACTAATCCAATGAGAAATAATGAAGGATTTTCAGCAACGATTACTTTTCCAGAAATGTTTGAGTTTGTAATAGTAGATTCAAATGATTATCCTATCATTACATCAGTAGACCCTACAGTAGTTGGAGCAGATAGCAAGGAGCCTGTTACTATTACAGGTAGCAACTTCAAAGAAGGTGCAAAGCTATATATAGACGGTAAAGAGGTTACAGGAATTAAAATATCGCCAAATAATGATAAGATAAACTTTAATGCACCTATAGGAAGGCCAGATTCGATAGTACAGCTAATAGTACAAAATCCAGGTGGAGGTATAGCTACTTGGCCATTTACATTTACTTCTACCTATACAAACCCAGAATTTACAGATCTAAATCCTAAAAAGGGTGGACCAGATACAGCAGTATTAATTAAGGGTAACAATCTTAAAGGATTTGATCCAACTATAGACGCATCTAGATACGATGAACTAGAAGAACACTTAATTTATAGGTTAATAGGTACTAGGGTATTTATGAACAGCAAAGATATTAACAGATATAATATAGTCAATGGGAAAATTACGTTGACTGAGTTTTCAGAGAGTAAAAATTATAAAATTAAAGAAGATATAATAATAAAGACAGGCGATTTGATACATCCACTAGCAATAGCAAATGACTATAAAAGTACTATATTACTTGAAAGAAATCAAGATGGTACTGCTAAAAAATTTTATGCTTTGACCTATGATACAAATTCGCGACGTGTAAAAATGTATGATGGATTTGGAAAGAACTATTACTTTAAGCTGGATGGAAATGAAATAATAGCTCAAGAATATGGAAGCCTTGATCCTACAGTTGCAGGGAATACTGCTTACGCACAATACAAGGTGGTATTTCCTGAAAAAGGGAAAATGATTCTTAATAATGTAAATGGTAGTGAATCTATAGAAGTAGTAGCATATACCCCTTTCTATATTTCTGAAGTTTATGGCGAAAAACCCAATGAAACTTTCCATGCAATAACAGGGAACAGAGTATTTTACAACAATCCTACAGAGCTAACATTTTATGTTCCAGATTTAGGAGATATATCGATGGATTGTGATGTAAAAATAGTTAACCCTGATACAAAAAGCGTTGAGAAGAAAAAGATATTCCAGTATATAGGAAATCCAATTACTACACCAACAGTAGTATCATTTAGCCCTACATCAGGTTCAACAAATGGAGGCACTACTGTTACATTCGTAGGTCCAGACGACTTAAACGATAAGACAACATTTATAGATGAGGATGGTAGAAAGACAAGAGTATGGATAGGAGAAAAAGAAGTACCATCAAGTGATGTATTAATCAGTAATGGTGGGAAAATAATGGTTATTAAGACACCATCATATGAAGAAATCACAGGTATAGAGACTAAAAACATAATCATAATAAACCCTGATGGTGGTTCGTTTAAAATAACATCAGAATATCCGTTGATATTAAATGATGGCACTAGGGTGACTGGCTTTACCTATATAAAAACATCAAATGATCCTGAAATTTCTGCAATGCTGCCAAATCAAGGCCCTGCATCAGGAGGAAATGTGGTAGAAATATGGGGAAGCAACTTCAAGGATTGGGAGCCTTACACGAAGTCATCAGGTAAAGAAGTGGCTACTATTAAGATAATAAAAGATAGAGATGGAGCAGACTGGATAAGTAGCTTCTATAAGGATGAAAACAACAATGGAGTATTTGATCCTGGCGTAGACAAAGTATATGATGGCGGAATGAAACAGTCCAAGTATGATGCGTCAAAGGAATATATCGATTCTCCACTATTGCCAAAGGTGTATTTCGGGGAAAAACTGGCGGAAATAATTGAATTTAAACCAGAGCCTAGAGGATATATGAAGGTAATAGTACCACCAGGCACAGGTACAGTACAAGTTACCATAGAAAACAATGATGCAAGTAAATCAACTGGCTACAAATATACTTATACAGTAACCAAACCTACAGTAAAAAGCATAGTGCCTGCAGTAGGAAGAAGACAAGGTGGAACTACAGTAGAGATTATAGGAACAGGCTTTGACAAAAATGCAGAAGTACAGTTTGGAAATCCTGCAGTCATAACAAATAAGAACATAAGTAGAAATGCGAAAAATTCAGGTCTTAATGGAATAGTTAGCCTTGCTAACATGAGGTTTGAGTACAATTCACAAGGAAAGCAGTTGAAGGTTATACTCACAGAAGGTGAGAAGACTTACGAAAAAACATACCAATTTGATGGGAAGCTACCAGATGGGAAAAAGTATATAAACACTTTAGAGCTTGTAGACAAAAATGGAGCAAATTATAACAGGGAACAGCTCATAAAGGTAGCAGTTAATGATGATATTTCAAACAAAGAGTTGTTTGGAAGACTGATTGTTGAAATGGGATATGCTCCAAGTGTAATTTGGGAAAGTGAGAGTATTTTGAAGGTTACCACACCGAGCTATCATGAATCTGGAGAAGTATCTGTTATAGTTACAAATCCAGATGGAGGACAAGCAACAAGCAGATTTAATTACACTAACCCAGACAGTAAACCTAGAATTACAAACATTACAAAGGATGGAGAGAATCCAAAACCTGGAAAGATAAACAACGAAGATATGTTAGTACATCAAGTATCCTATAGAGGTGGAAATATATTAACCATCATAGGAGAGGACTTTAGAGAAAATGCTATCATCCAAATAGGAGATATACTCACATTTACACCAAATCAAATAGAATATGAGCTGCCAAATAGGCTTAGAGTGACAATGCCTGCACTAAATGAAAATACAGTTGGTAAGTTATACAGAGTTACAGTAGTAAATGAAGATGGAGCTTCAGCGTCATCTGACAAACTGACACCGCCAATATATATACAGATAGTAAAAGGAGAAACTAATCCTGTTTTTGAAAGCATAACACCAGCTTTTGGCCCAGTAAAAGGCGGTACCGAGGTTACTATAACTGGAAAAGACTTCAGAGAATACATGGATGGATATGAAGGTAAAAGGATATCCGTGTACTTTGGAGAAGTAAAAGTGCCAGACAAGGATGTAAAGTTTATAGACTATAAAACTCTAAAGGTCATCACTCCTCCAAATGTACCAGGTAAAGTAGCAGTTAAAGTAGTAAACCCTGATGGTGAGATAGCGCAGCCAATTGGAAGCTTTACTTACCTAAGCTCACCTATTATATCATTAGTAGTTGATCCACTAGATACAAGTGAATCCACTAGAATAACTACTATATCAGTGGAAGGTGGAGAGGTAATTAAGCTTAAGGGTACAAGCTTTGCTACAGGAGCAAGAGTAGTATTTGCACCAGTACTGAGAAAAGCAGAGGACAGTGAAATAAACAATGCAAATGCAGTAAACATAGGTGGAGAATGGTATATATTAGAATCAGGTGCAGATGGTACAGAAGTAAATGTAATAAATTCTGAAACATTGACAGTAAAAACTCCTCAGGGAAAAGAAGGTACAAAAGGTATTATAGTTATAAATCCTGACAGAGGAGCAAGCCCAATTTATGATGATCTAGTATATGGATTGCCGCAGCTAAAACCACCAGCTAAAGTAGAGGCAGAGCTAGTATATGATAGATATATAAAGGTACACTGGACGCCAGTAAGTGGTGCTAGAGGATATGAGATTTATGTAGTTATAAACAACAAACAAACTGAATTCGTAGGGAATACTGATCTTACATCCTTTGTATATGAGGACTTAGAGCCTAATACAAGATATAAGTTCATAATCAAGACTATAGGAGAATACGGTCTATCCATAGCATCTAATGAAAGTAATACAGTGCGAACAGGCAGAGTAGTAGGGCCACCAGATACAGATGGAGGATTAACAGAAAACACTACGACTACTAAAACTGGCAATGTAGTGAATATAGTCATAGGAACAGGAGACTACAATAAAAAGGACTTAGTATTTGACCTTACTAAACTTGAATATGCTGGCGCTGACAAGACAGTCATAACTATTTCAGCAGAGATAATAGCAGCAAGTGATGCGAAGAACATTACAATAATAAATGGAGACTATAGCCTGACATTCAATCCAAAAGCCTTTGCTCATTCAAATGTAGTATCTAATAAGGATAAAAAGGATGCAGGAGTTAGATTTACTATAGAAAATAATAGAGGAGATACAAAAACAGGTACTCAATCAACATTGTCAAACCAATATTTGCTATATGCAGACTTTTTCATAGGCAACAGCAGTACAAAAATAGAAAATCTTAAATCTAATATGACATTTACACTTGATTATGACAGTGCAAAGGCAGATTTAAGAAGGGCTAAGGAAGTGTATCTGGGCAGATACGATGATTACAGTGGAACTTGGGAAAACCTAGTATCTGAAAAGGTAGGCTTCAATAGTTCAATAAAAGCTACTATCAACAAATTAGGAAGATACACTATAATTGGAAAGAGGGGGTAGAAGATGAACAAGAGAATATTAAATATAAAAGTAGTTATATCTATGCTTATTCTAACCCTTATATGTACTGTAGCTTCTTACAGTGCAAATGGTACAGCCCAGTCTAGTATAAATCCATATAGGTCAGGCTATATAGAGGGATATATAAAAGAAATAAGCTCAGAAACTGTTACTATAGAAACCTATGAAGGTAGAGTTTACGAGATACCATTATCTACTACTGCAAATCTCCAAATAGACGGACAACAAGCAAAAAGAACAGATTTTAAACCAGGAATGGAAGTATATGCAGAGCTAAAGGGGAGAAGTATCCAGTATATGGATAGCTTCTCCACTACAAACCTAGGCTATATAAAGCCAGGAAGCAAAATAAGGATAGGAACTGTAAAATCTATAGATAGAAATCAAATAACTATAAGAACGCTTCTAGGCAATGACGAAACATATTACTTGTCATCAGCAACTATTGCAGTAAAAAAAGGCGAGAATGTACCACTAAGTGTACTTTATGTGGGAGATAGAGTAAAGCTGCATTTTGACAATATAACTACAGATATAGTCAGTAAAATATCTATAGAAGGAGATTCTATAAAAATCAAAGACTTATATAAAGGAAGATTGGCGGCAGTAGATGAGCTAGAAAATATCATATTTTTAGATAATGTAAAAGTTTTATCAGAGGGTAAATGGCAGGATATATCTGGAGGACTTAAAATAAGCTACTCATCAGAGTTTCCTATATATATGGGAGGTCAAGTAATATCTTCTAATAATTTAAAGTATTATAAAGGAAAAGAAGTATATGCAGCTATAAAAGACTTTTTTGGGCAATCAAAGATAGAAAGACTAGTAGTGAAGTCATCCTATGAAACCACATATTCAGAAAAGATAAAGGACATAAACTGGTTTTCAGAAAACCTAGAATTAAACAACAATAAAAATATTTCATTCAATGATGGAACTATAATAATAAAAAGCGGCAGAATAGTTGACAAATATTCGCTAAGCACAAAATCAGATGGATTTTTCATAGCAGATGGGAAGGGTACAAGCCTTACAGCAGATGTAATATATATATACAATGAAGATATAAATAACTCCAGCCTAGGACAAAACAATGTGTATGCTGCAAGACTGGATGAGATAGTAGAGTACTCAGTAACACTTAAAAATCCTTTCCTATTATTAAAGAATCAATGGGAAGGACTTGACGATGATAAAGAGCTTTATTATGATAATGATACATTCATATATGACCTTGAAAAAGATAAACTGATAACATCAAAAGAATTCTACTCAAAAGACTATGCAGTAGATGAAAGCAGTAGATATGCAAGAGACAATAACATTAAGGACTGGCACGGCTATATTTACACAGATGGAGACCGCATTAGCGTAATAGGAGTTCAAAAGAATATGGATTCTCTACAGAGACAGAGAATGACCATAGGTACAGTAGTATCAGCTATAGATGATAGCCTTGTAGGCAAGTTACTTACAATAAGAGAAGCAAAAGATTGGAGTACTAGACATGAAAAATGGATACCAAAGGAAATGCAGCTAAAAATCAATTTAGATAAAGCAATTATCATCAAGCAGGATAAGCTTATAACCTTTGAGGACCTTGAACCAGGAGATAATCTGTATATAATCAGGGATGATTATAAAGGCAAGGTAATAATAGTTAAATAATCTTCGGAACGGCCATCTGCCGTTCCGATAATTCATATCTTTAAGAAGTAGTATTTGGCATTTTAATAATTACTTAGTATGAAGTGACGATTTGCTGTTCCTATAATAAGCACAGGGAGTGATGTCATGAAAAAAATCATAGCAATATTTATAGCACTAATAATCCTCTCCACATCAAATATATCATGGGCAAAGCCCATCGATTTTTCAGGTGGAGTAAACAATGAATATATATATGAAGAAATAATATTCCTAACAGGTGAGCCAATAAAATTCATCGGAGAAGTTAAAGTAACAGAAAAAGAAAAGGACAATGAGTTGACAGTATCATATAAATTTGAGTTGAGTCCAGAGGATAAAACTATAAGCGGTTCTTTAAAGAGAACTATAAATTATGTAACTACACTTACTTCAAAAAACGATAAAGGACAGACAATTGGTCAGACGGAAGTGACTAAATACAGTGAAAAAATAAAGATTAATGATGACGAATACGAATTAGCAGATTATCAGTTTTCAAGATCTGAAGTCATAGATGAAAGGCCAGCATCAGACTTTTACTCAGGAAGCATAAAGGCTAGAAAATATTATACAATAAACAAAAACCAGGGAAGTGTAACTGTAGATATAACAGGAGGAGATGTAGGTTACGAAAACTTCTGGGGTAGCACAGACACTCAACTTATTACCTACATAATTGCATCTACAAGAAGCACAGCACAAGGGTCTAATGATGTGATAACCTGGGAAGGCACAGTAGATTTGCAGGTGTCAGATAGCCTAACTAAAAACCTTAGATATTCAGATAATCAGGCTAATTTATCAAGCTTTGATGGAGGTTATATAAAGACTACAAGTAGAGAGTTAGTCTCTAGATATCAATACAACTTGCCTAAGATGGATGGATTAGAACCTAATAGTAAAACCAGAAACAGAGGAACCATAAACCTTTCAAAAAGTATGGTTCCTAAAGTGGAGAGATTAGTAGTACCTAAGTTTAGAGATTTAGGAGGACATTGGGCAGAGAGTTATATAAGCAAATTATATTCATTGGAAGTATTTGATGAGACTTCACAGTTTTTCACACCAGATATACCTATGACAAGACTGGAATTTACTAAGGCAGTTATGAAAGCATGCAACATAAGACCAACTTTAACAGAAGAAAAGAAATCTTCTAGATTAAGTAGGAAAAATAAAGTAGTAGAAATATCACCATTTTTAGATATATCAACAGAAGATGAAAATTACCCATATATAAAGGAAGCTTTTGAAAAAGGATTGATCTTTGGAGATATATCTGGGAACTTTAGACCAAATGATTCTCTTACTAAAGCTGAAGCAATATCCATATTAATAAGAGCATTAGGCTTTGAAAACAGGGCCCCAGCACCGGGCTACTACTTAACATTTTCAGATAGTTCCCAAATACCTTCATGGGCAAAGGACAGTATATATGTAGCTAGAGAAATAGGACTAGTGCAAGGAGATAATGCAAACAAAATATCTCCTAACAAAAAGATGACAAGAGCAGAAGCTTCTGCAATGTTAGTCAGGTTCCTAGAATTTTTAGAAAAGGATTTGCAAAGAGACTATAGAGAAAATATAATAAACTATTAACTATAAAGAGAGCACCGCAAAACTAGTTAAGTAATTAGTGAGCGATGCTCTTTATCATTTAACTCTCGTTATATCTCTAGCAAGATCCATTTATTAAATCCATTCTGCCATAAAAGCATTTAATGTAGATACTTTCCTATAATTCTAAAAATCCTTTTTTATTTTACTGCAGTGAACAATCACTTATACTAAATTTGTAATATTAATGAAATATTAGATTATCTCTCCAATGATATAATATAATTGGGAGGGATTATAATGAAAAGAAATGCTGCACTTATTCTAATTATGGCCCTCTTCCTTAGCTCCATAACAGCATTTGGAGATGTAGAACTAAACTTTAAGGGGCACTGGGCAGAGAGCATAGTAGATAAGCAATTTATTGAAAATCATTTTAAGTATCTTTTGAAAGAAGGCACAAAGGCATCAGATTTAGACAATTCAATTGATAAGAAGTATTTTTTGCTTTCACTTTATACTATTTTAAACGAACATCAAAAAGAAGATATTGACAAAAACTCTGAAAAAACTAACATTGAAAATGCAGCAAGATATCTTAGAAACAGACTGATACTTGAAAAGGATGGCAGCATAGAAGGTGAGCTTACTAGAAAGGAAGCAGTAAAATATGTCGTGAAGACTTTAGAGCTCTCAAGAGAAATTCAATTAGCAGATACAAGCTTCATGCCCTTTAAAGATATACTCGGTTTAAGTGATGAATACAGAAATTACATTATCAAAGCCAGTATGATAGGCATAGTTAAAGGCTATGGAGATAGTACCTTTAGGCCAGAGGATAGCATAACAGCTATAGAAAGCATAATCATTTTACAAAGACTAAAAGGCGAGATAGATGAAATCAACAAAAATATACCTTTTAGAATAGTAGAAGAAAAATGGACAACAACTGGAAAAGATAATTTAATAACCACAAAGCAAAGCAGCGGAAAGGTGTTAGTTACATTTACGAAGGAATTTCCTACGTCAGGATATAATTTGACAGTAAACAGAGTAGAGAGATACAGTTATGGTAAATATAAAATCTATGTTAGCATCAAGACTCCTGCACCAAATGCTATAGTGCTGCAAATTATGTCATATAAAAATACAACTATAGAAATAGATAGAAAGCTATTAGATAGCGGAAGCTATACTTTTGAAATAGTCTCCTCAAAACCAGAGCTTAAATCAAAATAATATTTCAAGTAAGGTCTTTTATCATTTTAAGTGTCAGCAAAGAGTTTAATAAACAAAAGGAGTGATTATAATGAACAAAAAGAGTATTTTAAGGAAAACAGTATTATTCGTATTAGTATTTACACTTGTTATATTAGCACCAAGTACATCAGTATTTGGACAGCAAGAAAGTGTTCAGCAGCAAAACGAAGTTGATTTACAGCAGGATTTAAAGCTCTTAGAGAACCTGATTAAATTTATAAAGTTAAACTATCCATATGAAGTATCAGAAGAACAGCTTATAGAAGGAGCCTTTAAAGGCTTATTCAGTAGTCTTGATGATTACAGTAGCTATTATACAGAAGAAGAATTCAAAGAGCTTAATGAAACTGTTTCGGGAGATTTTGCAGGTGTAGGAATTCATATAACAGAAAAAAATGGATACATAACAGTCCTTACTCCTATAGAGGGTACTCCTGCTTATAAAGCAGGCATAAAGCCAAATGATATCATAGTATCTGTAGATGGCATAGATATTAAAGGTTTTACAGCTCAAAAAGCATCAAGCTTGATTAAAGGAGAAGTAGGTACAAAAGTCAGATTAGGTATTATAAGAGAAGGGGAACCTAAAACTCTTTACTTTGACATAACTAGAGAGCTTATATCTATAAATCCTGTAGAATTTGCAATACTAGAGGATAATATAGGCTATATAAAGATAACAGAATTCAATAACCATACACTAGAAAATGTACTTATAGCACTAAAGCGATTTAATATGAATAAGGTAGATAAAATAATATTTGATGTACGAAATAATCCAGGTGGGAGCTTAAGTGAGGTAGTAAATGTACTTAGATTTTTAGTGCCGGAAGGTCCTATAGTTCATGTTAAGTATGCAGATGGTGAGACAGAGACTTATTATTCATATAATGATGAAGTAGCTTTCAAGCTAGCAGTACTAGTCAACAATGGCAGTGCCAGTGCTTCAGAAATATTTGCAGGAGCTATTCAGGACACAGGGGTAGGTACTATTATAGGCACTACTACTTATGGAAAAGGGACAGTACAGACAATTATTCCATTAGTAAACGGCGGAGGTATAAAGCTTACCATAGCAGAATACTTTACTCCAAATATGAATCCAGTAAATAAAATAGGTATAAAGCCTGACATAGTAGTCGAAAATACAACAGAGAAAGACTTACAGCTTAAAAAGGCAATAGAAGTATTGAAGCAAAACAGATAATCTATTGACACCTATGTACCCTTAAGATAAAATATCATAGTTATTTAATATAAACGGAAAGCTATGTTAAGCACTGGAGAAATACTTATGGAACTGTCATCCTGAGTTTGACAGCCTATGTTATCCTAGTATTTAGGCTGACAGCATAGCAAGACAAGGAGGTAAAAAATGCATGTCCACCAAGTACATTTTCGTAACAGGAGGAGTAGTATCTTCATTAGGGAAAGGGATTACAGCAGCAGCTCTAGGACAACTATTAAAAGCAAGGGGAGTAAAAGTAAGTATACAGAAATTTGATCCATACATAAACGTAGATCCAGGTACCATGAGTCCATATCAGCACGGAGAAGTATTTGTAACAGACGATGGTGCAGAGACTGACTTGGACCTAGGACACTATGAAAGATTTATAGACATTAATTTAAGTAAATACTCAAACGTAACTACAGGCAAAATCTATTGGTCTGTAATCAGCAAAGAGAGAAGAGGAGAATATTTAGGCAGTACAGTACAAGTCATACCTCATATAACAAATGAAATAAAGGAAAGAGTATTCAGAGTATCAAAGGACAAGGAAGTAGACGTAGTCATTACAGAAATAGGAGGAACAGTAGGAGACATAGAAAGTCTTCCATTCCTTGAAGCTATCAGGCAAATTAAATATGATATAGGAAAAGAAAATGTCATGTATATCCACGTTACACTTGTGCCATACTTATCAAAAGCAGGAGAATTAAAGACTAAGCCTACACAGCACAGTGTAAAGGAGCTTATGAGCATAGGTATTCGACCAGATGTACTAGTATGTAGGACGGAGCATCCTTTATCACAGGAGATGAAGGAGAAAATTGCTTTGTTCTGTGATATGGATTCTCGCCACGTTATACAAAACATAGATGCAGAGACACTTTACGATGTGCCTATATTATTAGAAGAAGAAGGCTTGCCAGATTTAGTTATAGAGCATTTAGGACTGGAATGTAAAGAACCTGACTTAACTGAATGGACAAATATGCTTCATAAAGTTAAAAACCCAAAGGGAAAAGTGAACATAGCTTTGGTAGGCAAATATGTAGAGCTAAAGGATGCTTATCTATCAGTGGCAGAGGCTCTTCGACATGCAGGTATAGCTAATGAAGTAGATATAGATATAGATTGGGTTCAATCAGAGGATATTGATGAAAATAACTGTGCAGAGCGTCTTAAAGGGGCAGACGGCATACTAGTACCTGGAGGATTTGGAGACAGGGGAGTAGAAGGTAAAATCTGTGCCATAAAATATGCTAGAGAAAATAAAATCCCTTTTCTAGGTATATGTTTAGGTATGCAAATGGCAGTAGTAGAGTTTGCACGAAATGTAGCAGGCTTAGAGGGTGCTCACAGTTCAGAACTAAATGAAAATACTCCCTATCCAGTTATAGATCTTATGCCAGAGCAAAGAGACATTGACGGACTAGGGGGTACCATGAGACTTGGACTATATCCATGTAAAGTTAAAGAAGGCACAAAAGCTATGGAGTGTTACCAAGATGAAATTATATATGAAAGGCATAGACACAGATATGAGTTTAATAATGAATTTAGAGATAAATTACAAGAGTATGGGTTAGTTATAAGTGGAGTGTCGCCAGATGAGAGGCTAGTGGAGATAGTCGAATTAAAAGATCATCCATGGTTTGTAGCAGTACAGTTTCATCCTGAATTTAAGTCAAGACCTACTAGAAGTCATCCACTATTTAGAGAATTTATTAGAGCATCAAAGGAAAACTCTAAGAGCTAAACTGTTACTTCATAAAGCTGCTTTTCATCATAGAACTGTAAACCAAATGTAATATAACTGTAATGTTAATTTCAGTATTTTTGTTATATAATAACTAATGTAATAGAGAGGTGGCTAATCCTCCAATATTACATTTTCATTACAAACATACTTGTCTAATTGACGGACAAATATGTTAATGCTATAATTAGGATTAGAATGCGGGTAATATACATATTACCTGATTCTACAAAAATAAGTCAGATTGGTTTCGGAAGGAATTACAATCTGGCTGAAAAGTTTTAAATTCCTTCAAAAGAAAAAATAAAAAATTATATTATAGGGAGGTTTTATTCAATGAAGAAAGTTTTATCATTAGTACTAGTTCTTACATTAGTACTAGGTAGCTTCAGCTTCGCTTTTGCAGCAGCACCAAGTGATGTGGTTGGTACTGAATATGAAGAAGCTGTTGATAGGCTAATCCAATTAGGTGTACTAACAGGTTATGAAGATGGTTCGTTCAAACCAGAAGAACAAATAACTAGAGCACAATTTGCTGCAATAGTTGTTAGAGTAAAAGGCTTAGAAGCAGCAGCTCAAGCTGCAAAAGGAACTACAGCTTTCTCTGATGTAGCTGCAGGTTCTTGGGCATCAGGATATATAAACATAGCTTCTAAGATGGGCTTTGTTAAAGGTATGGGAGACGGAACATTTGCTCCAAATAGCCCTGTAACTTATGAGCAAGCTGTAACTATGGTTATGAGAGCACTTGGATATGAAGAAGCAGCAAATGCTAGAGGAGGATATCCATACGGATACCTAATCGTAGCTAATGAAAATGGATTACTTGATTCAGTTAGAGGAACTCAAGGTGCTCCAGCTCCAAGAGGGTTAGTAGCTCAATTAGTCGACAATGCACTTGAAATTCCTCAAATGATACAAACTGGATTTGGTACTCAAACTAAATGGGTTAAATCAGGAACAGAAGGAACTGAAGAGAGAACTTTACTAAATGATCTTGGATTCTATAATATCGTTGGTAGAGTTGTTGAAATTAACTCTGACAAAAAATTTGTAAAAGTTGAAGATTCTGATGGTAAAGTAAAGCCATTATATGTTGATGAAAACTTTGACTTCCAAAATGCTTATGGTCTTAGAGTAAGAGTATGGTATGACACATATGAAAAGGTTAAGCTATACACTGCATTAGATACTCCTATGTTTGATGCTGTAGAATATGATAGTGGTTATCTTTACCTATATGGAGAAGATGATTACTATGATTTAGCAACAGATACAAAGGGTAATGTAACAGCTACATTATTACTTAATGGTAAAAAAGTAGCTGCTAAAGATTTCAACGCTGATTATGCGAAAGTAGTTCTTGACTCATATGGAGATATTATATGGGCAGAAGGATTTACTTTTGATGGAAATATTGTAGTAGAGAAATTAGATGGTAACGTAGTTGAAAGCTATGGTTACGAAGAATTATCATTAAAAGGATATACTGTAGTTGATAGAGATGGAAAGACTATATCATTAGATGATCTAGAGCAAAATGATATAGTATTCTACAATAGCAAAGTTAAATTTGCTGTAGTTTATAATGAAGCTATAGAAGGAAAAATTGGCAAGATCTATACAGACTCATTTGTATTTGAAGGTAAGACTTATGAGAATGCTTATGTAGCTAAATACCTAGATGGAGAAGTATTAGGAGACTTAGACTCTACAGTTGTAAATAGCATTAAGACACAAGATGAAAAAGTTACAATATTTGTTGACTTCTATGGCAATTTAGTTCTAGTAGTTGGAAAACAAGCAGTATCAACTTCTAGCAATTATTTCCTAGTAATTGACTCAGTAGAATACACAAATAGAGGAACTACTTACTATACTTTAGATGTATTAAATTCTAAAGGTGAAATAGTTAAGTATGATTTAACAGCAAGTGAAGTTACAACTATAGTAAAAAATGCATTATCTAAACCTTCAAGCTACACTTTAGTAGTTTCTGATTGGGAAGCGCTAATCGGAGTTAGTGGTGTTGCTTCAGGAACAAGAACATCAACTAACAAAGTAGTTAAGCTAAGTCTTAATTCAAGTGGAAAAGTGACAGGAATTAAAGAGTTAACACCAGAAAATATTGACAACTTAGCTACAACTGCTAAATATGTAAATAATAAACTTCAACTACAAGGTAGTGCAGTAGTATTTAGAGATGACAATGCAACTAAATATGAATACTTCTCAGTTACTACTTGGGATAAAGCCGAAGATGAATTTACAAAGGTTGTTGAAGGTAAAGCTTATGGTGAAAATGGTAAAGTAGTAGCTATATATGCTAAAGAAACAAATGCTAAATCTGCTACAACTAATTATACTGGATTAGTTGAAGACATAAAAGTTTTAAGAAACAAAGTAACAGCTGATGTTACTATAATAGTAAAAGGCGAAGAAAAAGTATATACAGTAGAAGTTGGTTCTACAGCATACAATGCATTAAAAGTAGATGAAATTCAAACAGTTACAGTGGTTGATAAAACTGGAGAAATAACTGCTGTATCAACACCAAGTGTTGTAAAAGGTGCGGTAATAGTAAGCACAACTCCAGGAAGCAGAACTATTGTAGTTAAAGGAACACCAAGCAATCAAACATTCTATCTAGAAAGCGATGCAGTTATTTATAGAGCAGCAGATTTTGCTAAACTTAGATTTGCTGACTTAAAGAAAGATGACGTTGTTGATATTTACCGTATAGCAGCAGGTAGTTCATATGTTAACTATGTAGTTAAAGGAACACAACCTTCAACAGGTGATGATGATAATACTGATGTTTATGAAGTAACTGCAGACTTTAACTCAGGAGATTCAGCTATATTATTAAACGGAAAAGCATACGTTCTTGCAACTGGAGCTAAAGTAGTAGATAAGAATGGAACTGCATTAACAGCACCATATACTATACCAGCTGGTGTAGAAGTAGAAGTTACATTTGTGGAAGATTCTAAACAAATATTTATGGTTAAAGTAGTAGACTTCACAGGTACTGATTTGGCTAATTACGTGCAAGACATAGCATATGTTGCAGCTGATAAAGCAGCATTAACTGTAAGTTATAATGGTACAGATCCAACAATAACATTACCTACAACTGGAGCAAGTGGAAATACAACAATTGAATGGAAATCAAGTAGTACAGCTATAAATACTACTACAGGTGCAGTTACAAGACCAGCTGCAACTGAGTCTGATATTACTGTTAAACTAACAGCAACTATAAAAGCAGGTTTAGTATCAGACACTAAGGAAATTACAGTTGTTGTTAAGAGAGTACCAAGTACAGTTGCTACATTAAAATCACTTAAGGTAGGATCACATGCAGTTGATCTAGCAGTTGCATCAACTACAGGTGAAACACTTAGCCTAACATCAGCTGAAATTGCTGCTATTAGCAAGATTGAGCTTGTTAAGAATGACAGCAAAGCAGTAACTGCTGTAAGTATAAATGGAACAGCTGTAACAGATTTAACTAATGTAACAGTAGCAGATGGTGATGAAATAACTGTTGTAGTAACAGCAGAAGATGGAACTACTACTGTAACTTACACAGTTACAATATCAGAAATTTAATGTTATGTAGAGTGGGATTATCTTTAATCCCACTCTATTGTTATAGTGGTTCTTTGTCAGACAGTGTTGGTGAAATCTTTTTCTTAACAATGGGGTAGGATTTGTTGTAATCCTGCCCCATTACTGTATTTGGTTTTAATCTGGCTCTTTGTCAATAGTTGGGGTAGGATTGGGCTTCAATCCTGCTCCATTACTACATTTAGGAGTAATTTTAATGTGATGATGGATATAGATAGAATTATATCGGTTT